>JGI12316J15309_10000577_pt1 | contig 663670 bp, 628 predicted proteins | sample MarCyaLeptolynsp_FD_15309 | JGI IMG/M metagenome (IMG submission 15309)
CCCTCTTCATTGCCAGCCGGATTGAAGAAGGAGATCAGCGTCTTGCCCCTGGTCAGCCGCTTCAGCTCGGTCTCATTGGGCTGGCGCACCTTGGCGATGATGTCGGCCGTCTTCCACAGCTGCGCCGCGGTCTTGACGATCTCGACGCCCGCCTCGGCGTAGGCCGCGTCGGAAAACCCCGCCGCCGCCCCGGCCCCGGTCTCAATCGCGCAAGCGTAGCCCAGCTTCTGCAGCTGGCGCGCAGAGTCCGGCGTCAGCGCAACGCGGTTCTCGCCCGGAAATGTCTCTTTTGGTGTCCCTAGTTTCACCGCTTTTCCCCTCGTCTTGCCCGGACGCCGATTGTCCGGGTACAGATCGTGAATTTACTTCGTACATGGCGCAAGATTGTTGCGCAACAAAATTGCTGCATCGCCGCAAAATTACGCCGCGACGCGGAAATGTCAGGTTGGCCGCCTCGCTTTCCCGTCGCCTTTGTTGCCGGATACGCGACATGGGTCCCTGTTCCCGTGCTGCAGCCGTGCCAATAGACCTCCGGTCTCAGGCGCATGCGCAGTCAGATCATGCAGCCCCCGATCAGAGGCCCCGACAAAAGGGAAAGCCAGACAGCCCGTCATCCGCAGGCCTCGGCAACATTATCCAGCAAATACACGTACATGGCGGGCAGCTTTCCCATATCCGGCCACATCGTCCAGAGCCATTTGGCCCCGTCGCGAAGAAAAGAACAGTTTGCCGCTGATTGCACAAAAACGGCGAATCCGTTCCATCCTGCGGCAAGATCCTGCACAGTTTTGTCCAAATGCCCATCGCTAATTCTGAAGGGTCTGTCGGGCTCGCGGCGGGTCATCCGGACGCTGGCGCCTGTCTGGCACCAACACTGCGACCATAGTCTGCCATGCGCAAATGCAACTGCGGCAAATTGGCCGAGGTCGGTCTCGCTCCTGCGAGCCGCCGCACAGAACACCCCGACCGCGCCACGCGTTTGGCGGCGCGCCGCCAAACGCAACGTGGTTGCCAAGCCATCACGGATAGAGCCGTATCGCTGGCCCAGGCCGGATCGCTGCACCGTGCGGGATCAGACTATCACTGGACAGAAGGCGTGGCTTGGGATAGCACCGCTATATGCTTTAAGCATAAAATACCATGAGCAAGTGAGGCTCCGATGACTGATTTTGCGGCCACCAAGGCGATGTTCCACCTGCCCGAGGGCACGATCTATCTTGACGGCAACTCGCTGGGGCCGCTGCCACGCGCCGCAACCGAGCGGGTCGGCAACATGATGCAGCACGAGTGGGGCGACATGCTGATCACCGGCTGGAACAAGGCTGGCTGGATGCAGAAATCCCGCGATCTCGGAGATCGGATCGGTCGGCTGATCGGCGCTGAGCCCGGTCACGTCATCGTCGGCGACACGCTGTCGATCAAAGTCTACCAGGCGCTGGCCTCAGCGCTGGAACTGAACCCCGGCCGCAAGGTGGTCCTGTCAGACAACGGCAACTTCCCCTCCGATCTCTACATCGCCCAGGGGCTGCTGACCTCCCTGGGAGCGGAGTATGAACTGCGCGTGGTCGACCCGGAGGCCGTGGAAGAGAACATCACCGATGACATCGCGGTGCTGATGCTGACAGAGGTGGATTACCGCACCGGTCGCAAGCACGACATGCGCGCGCTGACGGCCAAGGCGCACGAGATGGGCGTTCTGACGGTCTGGGACCTGGCCCATTCCGCCGGCGCACTGCCGGTGGATCTGGCAGGCTGCGGCGCGGACTTCGGTGTCGGCTGCACGTATAAATACCTGAATGGCGGCCCCGGCGCCCCGGCCTTCATCTATGTTGCACCACGTTACGCCGAGAAGGCCCGCCCTGCGCTGTCGGGCTGGCTGGGGCACGAGGCGCCCTTTGCCTTCGACCTCGACTACCGGCCGGGTCGCGGTGTCGAGCGGATGCGCGTCGGCACTCCGCCGGTGTTGCAGATGACCTCGCTGGAGGCGGCGATGGACATCTGGGACATGGCGGACATGGCAGAGGTCCGCGCCAAGTCCATGCAACTGTGCGACCTGTTCATCGCCGAGGTCGAGGCCAAATGTCCGCAGCTGGAACTGGCCTCTCCCCGCGACGCGGCCTACCGCGGCAGCCAGGTCTCGTTCAAGTTCCGGGAGGGCTACGCCGCGATGCAGGCACTGATCGCCCGCGGCGTGATCGGCGACTTCCGCGCCCCCGACATCATGCGCTTTGGCTTCACCCCGCTCTATATCGACGAGGCTGACGTGCGGGCCGCTACTGACATCATTGCGGATGTGATGACCAACGCGCTGTGGGACAACCCGGAGTACAAGATCCGCAACGCTGTCACCTGATGCGCTTGCGACGCTCCTACCATCTGCCGCTGTGCCGTCCGGCGGGCTGGGTCGCGCTGTGGCGCCGCCTGGCCCAATGCGGCACCCTGAACCGGAGGTGCGCTTCCCTTCCCTGACATATGCTACACTTAGGAAAAGGAAGACACCGATGAGCAAACCCTATGATCCCGCCGAGGAAGGCGCGCAGATGTCGTTCAAGGACCGCATGTCCTATGGCGACTACCTGTCGCTGGACATGCTGCTGAACGCCCAGAAGACCTGGAGCGACACCCATGATGAAATGCTGTTCATCATCCAGCACCAGACGTCTGAGCTGTGGATGCGGCTGGCGATCCACGAACTGACCGCGGCGCGGCAGCAGCTGATCAGCGGCGAAGCCCGGCAGGCCTTCAAGATGCTGGCCCGCGTCGCCCGGATCTTCGAGCAGCTGAACTCGGCCTGGGACGTGCTGCGGACCATGACGCCCTCCGATTACACGCGGTTCCGCGATGCGCTGGGGCAGAGCTCCGGCTTTCAATCGCATCAGTACCGGCTGATCGAATTCATGCTGGGCAACCGAAACCGCGCCATGCTGAAGCCGCACGCCCACCGCCCCGACCTTGTGGAGCTGCTGGAGGCGGAACTGGCGCAGCCGTCCCTTTACGACGTGGCGCTGCGGGCATTGTCACAAAGCTTTACACTGCCTGCCGAGGTGCTGGAGCGCGACCCCGCTGAAAAGCACCAGCCCCACCCGGCCGTGCAGGCCGCCTGGACCGAGGTCTACCGCGCGCCCGAAGACCACTGGGAGCTCTATGAACTGGCGGAAAAACTGGTCGATTTCGAGGACTATTTCCGCCGCTGGCGGTTTAACCACGTCACCACGGTGGAACGCGTCATCGGCTTCAAACGCGGCACCGGCGGCACCGGCGGCGTCAGCTATCTGAAACGGATGCTGGAGGTGGAGCTGTTCCCAGAACTCTGGCACCTGCGCACCGAACTCTAACGCAGCCCTGCGGGCCGGGACACCGGCCCGCCCTAGCGCGGTGTCAGCGCAGCGCCCAGCAGCTTGGCCAGCTGCCGCACCCCGGCCTGATAGGTGGCAAAATCGCCGGAGGTATGCTTCAGCCCCTTCAGCGCGGCGCAGATGGTGCGGGCAATCTCGGCGCTGGGGCCGGTCAGGCTGATCCGCCCGGCGGCGGCCTCTGCCTCCAGCCAGTCGGCATAGATCGCCCGGAACGCGGCCTCGCCTGCCTCGATATCCTCAGCGGCGGCGTTCATGCCCGCCTCGAACACTTCCAACCCATGTGGCGAGGTCAGCATGGCCTCAACCGCTGGCCCCACCTGCGCCTGAAACGCGGCCAGCAGACGGGTCTCCAACGTGCCCTGTCCGGCCAGCGCAGCGCGTAGGTTTTCGCAGGCTTCCGCATTGTAAACCGTTACCAGCGCGCGAAAAATGGCGTCCTTATTCTTGAAGTGCAGATACAACGCCGGGCGCGACATGCCCGTCCCCCGCGCGATGTCATCCATCGACGTCTTGCGAAAACCATAGGTGGCAAAGGCGCTCCAGGCGGCGCCAAGAATTGCCTGCTGCTTGGGGTCAAGTCCGGTCATCTTCAGGGTCATGGAGCGAGGTCTGACAGTCCGGGCCAAATTTGTCAATTGACAGCCTGACAGAATTAAGCATTTTTGTCACCGTGTCACAACCCACTTAGCCAATCAGAGAGCCCGCCATGCCCACACCCCTCCGCATCAATGGAACGCAACATCAGGTGGATCTCCCAGGCGAGGTTCCGCTGCTGTGGGTATTGCGCGACGAAATCGGCCTCACCGGCACCAAGTATGGCTGCGGCGTGGCAGCCTGCGGCGCCTGCACCGTGCATATCGACGGCGAGGCGGTGCGCTCCTGCCAGGTGGCGCTGTCGGATGTCTGGGGCGAGGTCACCACGATCGAGGGGCTTGGCACGCCGGACGCCATGGCCGCGGTGCAGCAGGCCTGGGTGGATCACCAGGTGGCGCAGTGTGGCTATTGCCAGTCGGGACAGATCATGCAGGCCGCCAGCCTGCTGGCCGAAAACCCCACACCGTCGGATGCGGATATTGACGAGGCGATGCAGGGCAACCTCTGCCGCTGCGGCACCTACCCGCGCATCCGCGCCGCGGTGCACACCGCCGCGCGCAAGCTGCAGGAGGCATAAACCATGGCCAGCATTGGCAAGATCGCCCGCCGCAGTTTCCTGATCGGCTCTGCCGCCATTGTCGGCGGTGTGGCCTTTGGCGCCTATACCGTCAGCCGCCCGGCCCCCAACCCGCTGACAACCGACGCGGGCGAGGCCGCGCTCAATCCCTTTGTGCTGATCGACCAGCAGGGCGTCACCCTGTTTGCGCCACGCGCCGAGATGGGCCAGGGCGTGAAAACCAGCTGGGCCGCCCTGATCGCCGAGGAGCTGGACGTGGATCTGGATCAGGTCCGGGTTCTGCACGGCCCCGCCGCCAAGGCCTATTACAATTCCGCTTTCATGACCGATGCGCTGCCGGGCAAGGGCTATGACCGTGGCGAGATCAGCCATGCCATCGGCAACGCGCTGGGGCATCTGGGCAAGGTGCTGAACCTGCACGGCACCGGCGGCTCCACCTCAATGAAGGATGGCTTTACCCGCATGCGCGCGGCTGGTGCAAGCGCCCGCGAGACCCTGAAACAGGCCGCTGCCGAGCGGCTGGGTGTGGCCCGCAGCCAACTGCGCACCGCGCAGGGTGCGGTGATCGCCCCGGACGGCACCAAAATCGCTTACGCGGATCTGGCAGAGGCTGCGGCGCAGCTGGAACCGATCGAGGCAGAGCTCCGCCCCAGCAGCCAGTGGCGGCTGATCGGCACATCGCAGCCCCGCGTCGACATGGTTTCGAAGGCCACCGGCACGGCGACCTTCGGCATTGACGTGCGCCTGCCGGGGATGAAGTTCGCAGCCCTGCGCATGAACCCGGCACAGGGCGGCGGCATGTCCGGGTTTGACGCAACAGACGCGTTGAAAATGCCCGGCGTGGAGCGCGTCGTCGACATGGGCAGCGGCATTGCCGTGGTGGCCAGCAACACCTGGCTTGCGATGCAGGCGGCAGAGGCGGTGCAGATCGACTGGCAGGCGGCGCCCTACCCGCCCGAGACTGACCAGATCTTTGCCCGCATCGCCGAAGCCTTTGACGACAGCCCCAATTCCGTCCTGCGCGACGATGGCGATGCCGACCAGCTGCCGCCCGGCGCGACGGAACTGGCGGCGGAGTATCAGGTGCCCTACCTCGCCCATGCAACGATGGAGCCGATGAACGCCACCGCCCTTTTCGAGGACGGCAAGCTGACCGTCTGGTGCGGTAACCAGATGCCCGGTTTCACACAGATGAAATGCGCAGCCGAAGCCGGGCTGGACGCCGAACAGGTGGATCTGCGCACCACCTACCTGGGCGGCGGCTTCGGGCGGCGGGTCGAGTTCGACTACGCCGTCTACGCCACCCGCCTGGCCAAGGCGATGCCCGGCGTGCCGGTGCAGTTGACCTGGAGCCGCGAGGAGGACATGCGCCACGACATGTATCGCCCCGGCGCGCTGGCGCGGATGCGCGGCGCGGTGAAGGACGGCCAAGCGGTGCTGCTGGATGGCAAGGTGGCCGCCGCTTCGCCGGTTGCACAGGCAATGGACCGGGTCGCGGGCCTGCCCGCCGCGGGCCCCGACAAGGTGCATGTGGAGGGGTTCTTCAACACACCCTACGCAATCCCCAACCACCGCATGGCCGGGCATCTCTCCGACGTGGAGGTGCCGGTGGGTTTCTGGCGCTCGGTCGGCAACAGCTTCAACGCCTTCTTTGTCGAAAGCTTCATCGACGAAATGGCCCATGCCGCCCAGCGCGATCCGCTGGACTTCCGGCTGGAGATGGCCCGGCGCGAATGGGAACCCGCCGCAGCGGTGCTGGAGACCGTGCGCGAAATGTCCGGCTGGGACAGCCCACCCCCGGCAGGCACCGGACGCGGCGTGGCGCTGTGCTACAGCTTCGGCACCCCGGTGGCGCAGGTGATCGAGGTCGCGCAGCAGGACGGCAGTATCCGCATGACCCGCGCCTGGATTGCTGCCGATCTGGGCCGGGTGATCGACCCCGACAACACCCGCGCGCAGATGTTCGGGGCCATGGCCTATGGGCTGTCGGCGGCCTGCTTTGGCGAGATAACTTTCGCCGATGGTGCCGCCGAGCAGGGCAATTTCCCGGATTATGACGCCCTGCGCATGCACACGATGCCCGCGGTGCAGGTGCAGCTTCTGGAGAACCAGCCGCGGATGGGCGGCGCGGGCGAGCCCGGCACGCCCCCAGCCGCTCCGGCCCTGGCAAATGCACTGTTCGACCTGACCGGCATCCGCGCCCGGCGGCTGCCCCTGATGCATGACTTCGACCTGTTGGTCTGACACAGACCTTGGCCTGCCCGGCAACGGGCGGGCCGAGGGCGAGTCAGAAGAGGTGCTTCTCCATCAGGTAGTTGTGCATCATCACGCCGTCACGCTCAAACACGCAGCGCTGCTGCACAGTAAACCCCTGATGTTCAAAGAACCCGCGTGCCGCCTCGCTGGCGCGCACATGCAGGCGGGTCAGCCCGTCCCGCCGCGCCGCAGCCTCGAGATCCGCGTACAGTGCCGCGGCCACGCCCTGCCCCGCAGCGCGCGGATGGCAGAACAGCATATCCACATGCCCGTCCGCTTCCAGATCGATGAAGGCGGCTGGCATATCCTCCGCATCGGCCGCCACCCACAGCTGTCGCCCGTCCGACAGCCGCCGCCCGAACACCTCGGTCGGCGGGCGTTCCGGGCACCAGGCGCGGATCTGTTCCGGGGTGTAGTGACGGCTGGCCAGCCCATGCACCGCGGCATGAAAAACCTCTGCCAGCGCCGCGGCATCCTCCGGCCTGCCGGGCCGGATGCGGTAAGCGGACGACCCGCTCCCGGCAGCCCCTTTGGTTGCCACTGTCATCTGAAACCTCTTGCGACGTTGTGCGCGTCAGGCGCTTTTCTGGAATCCGGCCTGAACGCGGGTATCAGCCCAGCCCCGCACCGCGCGGCCAAAGGCCTCGAACAGCGGACGCGACACCGGGTCATTGGCGGCATCCCATTCCGGGTGCCACTGAACCGACAAGGTAAAACCGGGGGCATCCTTGATGTAGATGGCCTCTGGCGTCCCATCGGGCGCATGCCCGTCCACCACCACACGCGGGCCGGGGCGCTTGATGCCCTGCCCGTGCAGCGTGTTGGTCATAACCTCTTCGGCGCCCATCAACTGGTGGAACACCCCGCCGGAGCTGAATTTGACCGGGTGACGCAGGGCAAATTTCTCCTCCAGCGTGCCATCGGGCGGCATCCGGTGGTTCATCCGCCCCGGCAGATCGCGGATCTCGGGGTAGAGCGTGCCGCCCATCGCCACGTTCACCTCCTGAAAACCGCGGCAGATGCCCAGGAACGGCTGACCGCGTTCGACGCAGGCCCGCACCAGCGGCAGGGTGATGGCATCGCGGGCGCGGTCAAAGGCCCCATGTGCCTCGGTCTCGGCCTCGCCGTATTCCGCGGGGTGCACGTTTGGGCGGCCGCCGGTCAGCAGGAAGCCGTCGAAGGTGTCCAGCAGTTCCTCTACCGTGACGAAGCGCGGGTCTGACGGGATCATCAGCGGCATGCAGCCCGCCACCTCGGCCACAGCCTCGGAGTTCATCGTGCCGCCCGCGTGCACGGGGTACTGATCGTTGATCAGATAGGAATTGCCGATAATGCCAACCTTGGGACGCGCCATGATCCACCCGCGAAACTAATGCCTGTGGGAAAACCTAGCTCTGCCCTCTGCAGGGTTCAACAGTCGGCACCGCGCAACACATTGTTCACGCACACACATGCGCGATGGTCCTGCAGCCGGACGGCAAGCGGCGCAGACGCCCGGCGCGCGCCTCAGGCTTCGCCCTGCAGGCCCACGGCCTCGATCCCGGCCAGCGCCGCGATGGCGTCATTGTCGGAGGTATCGCCGGTCACGCCCACCGCGCCAATCACCGCGCCTGTGCTGTCGCGCACCAGTACGCCGCCCGGCACCGGCACCACCTGGCCATCGTAAACGCCGTTCACCGCCGCCATGAAGTAGCCCTGCGCCTCTGCCCGCGCCATCTGCGCCGTGCCCCCCATGCCCAGCATCACCGCGCCATAGGCCTTGGCCTGCGCGATCGCAAAGCGACCCGGCGCGGCGCCGTCCTCGCGCACGAAGGCCTGCACATGGCCGCCCGCATCCAGCACCACCACCGACAAGGGCTTCAGCGCCAGTGCGCGGCCCTTTTCCAGCGCCGCCCCGATGATGCCGCGCGCCTCGCTCAGAGAAATCCCAGCCATATCCGTCCTGCCTTTCGCTTACCTTGCGTCAGAACGAAAAAGGAGGCCAAACGGCCCCCTTTGACTAGCCGCATTTGCGGCGAAACTGTTTTGCGCGGGTCAGTTCGACGCAGGCCGCAATCAGCCTGCCGCAGCCTGCGCCTTCAGCTCCAGACGGCGCGCGTGCAGCACCGGCTCGGTGTAGCCCGAGGGCTGCACCCGCCCCTTGAACACCAGTTCGCAGGCGGCCTGAAAGGCGATGGTGTCATAGCCCGGCGCCATCGCGCGGTAGCTGTTGTCGCCACGGTTCTGCGCATCAACGACCTGCGCCATCTTGCGCATCGAGGCCATCACCTCCTCCTCGCTCACCACGCCGTGGTGCAGCCAGTTGGCGATATGCTGGGCCGAGATCCGGCAGGTGGCGCGGTCTTCCATCAGGCCGATGTCGTTGATGTCAGGCACTTTTGAGCAGCCCACCCCCTGATCGACCCAGCGCACCACGTAGCCCAGAATGCCTTGTGCGTTGTTGTCCACCTCGCGGGCGATCTGTTCCGGCGTCCAGCGACGGAAGCTGGCCAGCGGGATTTCAAGGATACCGTCTACATGGGCGCGGCGCCCGCCCGCCTTCAGCTTGGCCTGCACCGCCATCACATCCACCTTGTGGTAATGCAGCGCATGCAGGGTCGCCGCGGTCGGGCTTGGCACCCAGGCGCAGTTGGCGCCGGATTTGGGATGCTCGATCTTCTGCTCCAGCATCGCCGCCATCATGTCGGGCATCGCCCACATGCCCTTGCCGATTTGGGCCTTGCCGGACAGACCACATTCCAGGCCGATGTCCACGTTCAGGTTTTCATAGGCCCCGATCCAGCCCTTGCGCTTGATGAAATCCTTGCGGCTGAAGGGGCCAGCCTCCATCGAGGTGTGGATCTCGTCGCCGGTGCGGTCAAGGAAGCCGGTGTTGATGAAAGCCACCCGGTGCTTGGCGGCGCGGATGCATTCCTTGAGGTTGACCGAGGTGCGGCGCTCCTCATCCATGATGCCGATCTTCACGGTGTGGCGCGGCAGGCCGAGGATGTCCTCGACCTTGTCAAAGATGCGGTCGGTAAAGGCGACCTCTTCCGGCCCGTGCATCTTGGGCTTCACCACATAGACCGAGCCATGGGCAGAGTTGCCACCGTCCCGCTTGAGATCATGCATGGCAATCGCAACGGTGATCAACGCATCGAGCAGCCCCTCGTAGGCCTCGTTGCCGTCCTTATCCAGAACCGCGGGGTTGGTCATCAGGTGGCCGACGTTGCGCACCCACAACAGGGCGCGCCCCTTAACGGTCAGGGCAGAGCCATCCGGCGCGGTGTAGTCCAGATCCGGATTCAGGCGGCGGGTGAGGGTCTTGCCGCCCTTGTCGAGCTTGGCTTCGAGATCGCCTTTCATCAGGCCGAGCCAGTTGGAATAGGCCAGAACCTTGTCCTCGGCGTCGACACAGGCGACCGAATCCTCGCAATCCATGATCGCCGACATCGCGCTTTCCAGCCGCACGTCCGCCAGCCCCGCCTGATCGCGCGCGCCGATCGCATGGGTGCGGTCAAAGACCAGCTCGACATGCAGGCTATTATTGCGCAGCAGCACGGCATCGGGAGCCTTGGGGTTACCGCGGTAGCCGACGAATTTTTCCGGCTGCGCAAGCGGCAGATCATCGACCAGCAGCGCGCCATCCTGCACGTGATAACGGCGGGCGTCGGCGTGGCTGGTGCCCTCCACCGGGAAAGCCTCGTCCAGGAACACCCGTGCGCGGGCAACGACACGGGCACCGCGGCCCTTGTCATACCCGCCCTTGGGCGCAGGCGTGCCCATGGCGTCCGTGCCATAGAACGCGTCATACAGGCTGCCCCAGCGGGCATTGGCCGCGTTCAGCGCGTAACGCGCGTTGGTGATCGGCACTACCAGCTGCGGCCCCGGCACTTTTGCGATCTCGGGATCGACATTGCCGGTCTCGATCTCGAAGTCATCGCCCTCGGGCAGCAGGTAGCCGATCTCGCTCAGGAAGGTCTTGTAGGCCTGATGGTCATGCGGCTTGTCGCGGTTCGCGATATGCCAGGCATCGATCTTGGCCTGGATGTCCTCGCGCTTTTGCAGCAGCGCACGGTTCTCGGGGCCAAAGGTATTCACCAGGTCTGCCAGGCCGGACCAGAAGGCCTCTGCCGCGACCCCGGTACCGGGCAACGCCTGCGTTTCGATGAACTCCGCCAGTTCCGGCGCGACCTGAATTCCCTGTTTCTCGACCCGGCTCATGACTTGCTCCTTTCGGCGGTACACCACTGTATGCTGCATCCTACCTAGGGCAGAAGTTTCCGATCAGCAACAAAACAGCCATCCTGTGAAACCAAACGCAATTTCTTGATTTTCAAGAAAGTGCCGAAAAGAATTCCGAATATGCAATAGCTGGAAGCCCCTAAGAAAAGGGCGCACAGCTTTCGCTGCACGCCCCGGCAAACGGGCTCGGGCCCAATATCAGTCAGCGGTACCGTTGATGACCGCCTGCACCTCATCCGCGGTCGCCGGCAGCTCGGCGGTGTCATCCTCACTCGCGCGGTCAACGACCATCAGCGTGAGCAATGCGATGGCGGCCACACCAAAAATTGCGGCAGCGCCGATACCCAGCAGCGAAGGTTTGTGGTCTTTCTTCTGACGCTCAACATTGGTGTCCGGTGCTGACATAACTGATCTCCTTAAGGTAACAAATTGACACGCAGGACGGCTTGCCGCTCCGCCTGCTGTTGCCTACGACTAGGGAAACAACGTGCCGGACCCGCTCCGGTTCCCCAAAAACGAGGTTCCGCCGTGAAAGATGCCAGTCCTGCCACCGCCCCCGAAACCATCTACCTGAAGGACTACACGCCATTCGGATACGACGTCGAAAGCGTTCATCTGACCTTCCACCTCGCACCCGAAGCCACGCGCGTTCTCAGCAAGATCCGCTTCGCTCCGAAGGCAGATGCCACGGACACGGCCTTCTTCCTGCACGGTGAGGAGCTGAAGCTGATCTCGGCGAAGATTGACGGCCTAGAGGTGTCACCGACGCTTGTTGAGGGTGGCCTGAAATGCGACGTGCCCGGCGCCCCCTTCACCTGGGAAGCCGAGGTGGAAATCAACCCGGCGGGCAATACCGCGCTGGAGGGGCTCTACATGTCGAACGGCATGTACTGCACCCAGTGCGAGGCCGAGGGCTTCCGCAAGATCACCTATTACCCCGACCGCCCCGACGTGATGTCCACCTTCACCGTGCGCATCGAGGGCGACGCGCCGGTGATGCTGTCCAACGGCAACCCCATGGGCAAAGGCGAGGGCTGGGCCGAATGGCACGATCCTTGGCCGAAACCGGCCTATCTGTTTGCGCTGGTGGCTGGCGACCTGGTCAACCACCCCGGTCAGTTCACCACCAAGTCGGGAAAGGATGTCGAGCTGAACATCTGGGTCCGCCCGGGGGATGAGGACAAATGCGCCTTCGGCATGGAAGCGCTGAAGAAATCGATGAAATGGGACGAGGATGTCTACGGCCTGGAATACGACCTCGAACTCTTCAACATCGTCGCTGCCGATGACTTCAACATGGGCGCGATGGAGAACAAGGGGTTGAACATCTTCAACTCCTCCTGCGTTCTGGCGTCGCCCGAAACCTCGACCGATGCGAACTTCGAACGCATCGAAGCGATTATCGCGCATGAGTATTTCCACAACTGGACCGGCAACCGCATCACCTGCCGCGACTGGTTCCAGCTGTGCCTGAAAGAGGGGCTGACGGTGTTCCGCGACGCGCAGTTCACCGCCGACATGCGTTCAGAGCCGGTAAAGCGGATCGAGGACGTGATCGCCCTGCGTGCCCGCCAGTTCCCCGAGGACAACGGCCCGCTCGCGCACCCGCCGCGCCCCGAACAGTTCCAGGAAATCAACAACTTCTACACCGCCACCGTCTATGAAAAAGGCGCCGAGGTGATCGGCATGCTGAAGCGGCTGGTCGGGGATGACAATTACTACAAGGCGCTCAAACTCTACTTTGAGCGCCACGACGGCCAAGCTTGCACCATCGAAGACTGGCTGAAGGTCTTCGAGGATGCCACCGGGCGCGATCTCAGCCAGTTCAAGCTGTGGTACAGCGAGGCCGGAACCCCCCGCTTGAAAGTCTCGGAGGACTACGCCGACGGCACCTATACCCTGACATTCGAGCAATCGACGCCCCCCACCCCCGGCCAGCCGCAGAAGGCGCCGCGCGTGATCCCGGTGGCGGTCGGCCTGCTGTCGCCCAACGGCGACGAGGTGCGTGGTACCGAAGTGCTGGAGCTGACCGAAGCCAGGCAGAGTTTCACCTTCGAGGGCCTCGCCGCCAAGCCGGTGCCCTCCATCCTGCGCGAGTTCTCGGCCCCGGTGATCCTCGAACGCGAGACCACCAATGCCGAACGCGCCTTCTTGCTGGCGCATGACACCGATCCCTTCAATCGCTGGGAAGCGGGCAACGCCTTGGCCAAGGAAGTCCGCGTGGCGATGGTCGTTGACGGTGCCACCCCCGACGCGGCCTATCTGGACGCCCTTGAAAAACTGGTGCGCGACGACGACCAGGACCCCGCCTTCCGGGCGCTGGTGCTGTCGCCGCCCAGCCAGGCCGACATCGCCCAGACCCTGGCGGAGCGGGGCCACACGCCGGATCCGCAAAAGATCTACGATGCGGCCGAAACCTTTGCCCAGACGCTGGCGCAGCAACTGGAAACCAGCCTGCCCCGGCTTTACGCCGCCACGACGGTCGACGGCCCCTATCGCCCGGACGCCGAAAGCGCCGGCAAACGCGCACTGAACGGTCGTATCTTGTCGCTGCTGACCCGGCTGGACGGCGGCGAGCAGGCCGCGCGCCAATATGCGACCGCGGACAACATGACCCAGCAGTATACGGCATTGTCCTGCCTGATGAAGGCGGAAAAGGCCGATGCGCAGTCGCAGGCCTTCTTCGACCAGTGGCAGCACGACCGCCTGGTGATGGACAAGTGGTTCGCCCTGCAAATCGCCTGTGCCTCCCCCGAGAACGCAGCCGCCACCGCGGCCGCCCTCACCCGGCACCCGCTGTTTGACATGAAGAACCCCAACCGCTTCCGCGCCGTTTTCGGCGCGCTGGCCGGCAACCATGCGGGGTTCCACCATGCCAGCGGTGACGGCTACGTGCTCCTCGCCGACAACCTGATCGCCCTCGACAAGCTGAACCCGCAGACCACGGCCCGCATGTGCGCGGCCTTCCAGACCTGGAAGCGCTACGACACCGCCCGTCAGGAACGGATCCGTGAGCAGCTCCTGCGGATCGCGGGCACCGACGGGTTGAGCCGCGACACCAACGAGATGGTCAGCCGGATCCTGGATGCCTGACCCGCAAACCACGCCTCCCCCGGCGGATTTCACATTCGCCCGTCGGGGGCGGTCCCCTGCCGCGTTTGCCCTGGTGGCTGCCTGGCTGGCTGCATTGCTGGGCCTTTGGCTGCTGCTGGAGGCCTCCCCGCTGGTCATAGCACTTCTGACGCTGCCGGTGCTGCCAGCCCTTCTGGATCTGATCCGCAACCCCAGTGCCGGGCTGACGATGTCGCCCCAACGGGTTGACTGGCACAGTGGGCGGCTGACCGGCTTCGTGAAGTTGGAGGAGGTCGACCACCTGCGCCTCGACACCCGCTGGGACCTCTCCCGGCGCGCGACGCTCGTCCTGAAAGACGGACAGCGCCTCCGCCTGCCGCAAGAGGCAACCCCACCCGCAGATCGGCTGGAAGCCGCATTTGCCGCTCGCGGACTGCGCTGCAAACGCCACCATTTCTCGCCGTTCTGACGCGGCCTTGCTGCCCCCTACCGCGCAGCAGAACCGATTGGCTGCCCGCGCGGAAATCTGCGTGCGATCTTGCCTGTTTGCGGCGAATTATCGCCTTCGCTCAGGAACTTCCCCAGTCGCGCCATGATTGCGCCCCAATGCCTGACGAGAATGCCAGTAACGACAAGCTGCCAATCTTCAGGACGCGCAAATGTTCAATCCGTCTCGACAGGCGCGGGAAATGTTCTCGCGGATTTCCGGCCTGCTCTCCGCCACTGCGCCTGGCGGCCAACTGCGCTCCGCCTCCAAAGCCTGCGCCGTGCCGGTTGCGGTGCCGGTCCCGGTGCCGACGACGCAGCCGAAGCCGGTTGAACAGACGGTCGCAAGCCCCGCCACCCGACTGGAGGACAGCCTGTCGATTCCGATCTGCGAGGCGGACGGAGACCCCGAAGCGGTTGCTGCACAGGACCAGGGCCAATTCCTCGCCCGTCAGGAGCTGTGGGCGGAACTGTCCGCCGAGATTCGTGCCGCGGATCAGGCCAAGACCGTGACCAGCTCTGGTCTGCCGATCGCCGAGCTCATCGCCTTTGGCGCGCGCGCGGATGTGGTGCATGCCACCGAGCACGCGCTGGCAGAAGGCAAGGATGCGGGCAGCCGGGCGTTGATCCGGGGCCTGATGGCCTTTGAGGCGCTGCGCGCCGAACATCGCCGCGATCCCTATCTGACCGCGCTGGTGGCACTGGCGCATATCGACATCGGCTGGGCCTGGCGCAGACCGGACACCGGCCAAACCGCCACCCCACCCAACCAGCGACGCTGCGCCGCCCATTTCAACCGCGCCGCCGCGCTGCTGCACCCCATTGCAGAACTCAGCGCGGACAGCCCGTTTCTGAGAGCCGCACAATGTGCACTGCTGGCGGGCCAGGGCCACGCCCCCGAGGACGTCGCCGATGAATTCGGCGCCCTAATCGCCCTGTTGCCCCGAAATCACCGTCCGATGCGCAGCCTTGGAACCCTGATGCTGCCCCGCAGTGCAGGCTCCTATGCTGCCCTCGAACTGGAGGCCCGCCGCACCGCGGCCAACACCGCCGACACCTGGGGCGCGGGCGGGTATACTTGGGTCTATTTCGATGCCCTGGCACTGGATGACCAGGCCTGCGCCCGCGTTGACACCCGGGTCTTCCTTGCCGGTCTGCGCGACATTGTCGCCGCCGCGCCCTCGCAGGAGATGATCAATCTCCTCACTGCGTATTGCTGCGTTACCCTGCGCCGGGCCGAAGACACCCAGTTGGAAGCGTCGCATCAGGCGGCCGCGAACCGGCGACAGATCGCCAGCGCCGCCGACTGGCTGATCCGCGACCACCTGCAAGAGCTGCACCCAATGGTCTGGGCCCATGCCGCAGAAGGGTTCGACAACAGCGCTCGGGTGCGCTCCGTCAGCCGGTTTGCCGCCCGCGGAGAGGCGGATGGACTGGCCGCCATCGCCGGACACTTCCGCGAGGAAATCTCCGCCGGTCAAACCGTGACCTTCACCGCGGAAGGCCCGCGGTTCACTCCGGCCTGAGAACACCTGCCCGCCGCCGCGACCCGGCGCGCGTCCGCAACACGCCGAGCCGCGTTGCGCGACCTCAGGTCTTCTTGAAAGCGTCCATCAGCGCCGCGCCCAGCGCGCCCGTTCCCGAGCCGCCTTTCTGGTCACCCTGCGACTTGCCCCGCCCAGCCTTGGCGCCGCCGCGCTTGCCGCCGCCGCGCGCAGGCCCGCCTTTGGGCCCCGCGCGGTCGCCTGCCCGGGCTCCGCCGCGCGCGTTGCGGTCGTCCCGCGCAGATGCGCCGCCATCCTTCTTCATCGTCAGGCCAATGCGCTTGCGCGGCACGTCGACCTCGGTCACCGTAACCTTGACCACCTGGCCAGTCTTGACCACCTCATGCGGATCTTTCACGAAACGGTCCGCCAACTGGCTGACATGCACCAGCCCGTCCTGATGCACGCCGATATCCACAAAGGCACCGAAGGCGGCCACATTGGTCACCGTGCCTTCCAGCACCATGCCCGGTTTCAGATCGGTGATCTCCTCCACCCCATCCTTGAAAGCGGCGGTGACGAAGGACGGTCGGGGATCTCGGCCCGGCTTTTCCAGTTCAGCGAAAATGTCCCGCACCGTCGGCAGGCCGACATCGCCGCTGACGAAATCTTCCGGCCTCAGCTTTTTCAGCGCCGCAGCGTCACCCATGATCTCCCGGATGTCACGGCCGCAGGCTGCCACGATCTTGCGCGCCACATCATAGGATTCCGGGTGCACGGCCGAGGCATCCAACGGCTCCTTGCCATCCCGGATGCGCAGGAAGCCCGCGCATTGCTCAAAGGCCTTGGGCCCGAGGCGCGCCACTTTCAGCAACTCCCTGCGGGAGGCGAACGGCCCGTTCTGGTCACGATGCGCAACGATCGCTTCGGCCAAACCGGGACCAAGACCCGACACATGGGACAACAGCGGCGCAGAGGCCATGTTGAGGTCGACGCCGACAGCGTTCACCACATCCTCGATTACCGCTTCCAGCGATTTGGTCAGCTTGTGCTGGTCGACATCATGCTGGTACTGGCCGACGCCGATGCTCTTGGGCTCGATCTTGACCAGTTCCGCCAAGGGATCCTGCAGGCGTCGCGCGATCGACACCGCGCCGCGCAGGGACACGTCCAGATCGGGGAATTCCCGCGCCGCCAGTTCCGACGCGGAATAGACCGAGGCCCCTGCCTCGCTCACCACCACCTTGGTCGGTGCCTTGATTTTGGCGGGCAGATGCTTCAGCACCTCCGCGACCATACGCTCGGTCTCGCGGCTGGCAGTGCCATTGCCGATGGCGATCAACTCGACCCCATGTTCCGCGATCATCTTGACGATCGCCACCTGCGCACCGCGCAGATCATTCTTCGGCTGAAACGGGTACAGCGTCTCGGTGGCCAGCAATTTCCCGGTTGCGTCAACCACCGCGGCCTTGACGCCGGTGCGAATGCCCGGATCCAGCCCGAGGGTCGGTCGCGCACCGGCTGGCGCTGCAAACAACAGGTCCTTGAGGTTGCGGGCAAAGACCTGAATGGCGTCCTCCTGGGCGCGTGCCCGCAGATCGCTCATCAGCTCCAGCATCATCGACAGGCTCAATTTCACCCGCCAGCACCAGCCTGCGACCTTGCGCAACCAGACGTCCCCCGGCCCGTTGCCGCCAGCGCCCAGCTCCGCCGCAACCATCGCCTCGGCGCGGGCCGCGCCCTCTTCCGGCTCTGGTCCGGCATCCAGCGTCAGCACACCCTCATTGGCACCGCGCAGCATCGCCAGCGCCCGGTGCGACGGCACATCGGCCCAGCGCTCGCTGTGGTCGAAATAGTCCGAAAACTTGGCGCCTTCCTGCTCCTTGCCCTCGACGACGCGCGAGGTCAGCACGGCCTCGCGCTGCAGGAACGTCCGCAAGCGCCCCAGCAGGCCCGCATTCTCGGTCAGCCGCTCGGTCAGGATGTCCCGTGCGCCGTTCAGCGCATCCTTCACCGTCGGCACTGCCTCGGTGATGTAAACTTCGGCGAGTTTCTCCGGGTCGGCGTTGCGGTTGTCCAGAATGGCCTCGACCAGCGGCTCCAACCCGTTTTCCCGCGCGATCATCGCCTTGGTGCGCCGCTTGGGCTTGTAGGGGAGGTAGATATCCTCGAGCTGCGCCTTGGTTTCGGCCTTGGCGATCGAGGCCGCCAGCTCATCGGTCAGTTTGTCCTGCCCTCTGATCGACTCGAGGATGGCCACGCGGCGCTTTTCCAGCTCGCGCAGGTATTCCAGCCGTTCCGCCAAGGTGCGCAGCTGGCTGTCATCCAGCCCCCCGGTTGCCTCTTTCCGGTAGCGCGCGACAAAGGGCACGGTGGCGCCTTCATCCAGCAGCGCCACCGCGGCGCTCACCTGCTTGGCGGCAGCGCCGATCTCTGCGGCAATGGTCTGGCTGATGCGGGCGGATGTGTCCAAGGCGACCTCCTGAAGTTCTGCTCGGGCTGCCAGTTCTAGCCCTCCTGCTGCACCCCGCCAAGAGGCTGAATCAGGCACAGGCGAACCATCGCGAAGGGCAGCGCCCGTCCGCGGGCAGAAGCATAGCGCCCGCCCATGGGGACGGACCGGCGCTGCCGGGGCTGTCAGCCCGTACGATTCAAGGGGCTTCCGCCCGCCTCAGAGCTCTCTGTGCCACCTGCCCTCTTGCTCCTCCGCGCCGCCGGGCCTAGAACGCTGTGCAACTGAAATTGACAGTGTGCCGATGAAACATCGCACCACGTCACTGCAACTGACATTCGGATACGGCGGAAAACCATGCTCGACCTGACATATGAACTCCCCAAGCCCAAGGTGATCGCGGGCGCCAAGCATGACTGGGAACTGGTCATCGGCATGGAGGTGCATGCCCAGGTCAGCTCCAATGCCAAGCTGTTCTCCGGCGCCTCCACCAAATTCGGCGCCGAGCCGAACTCGAACGTGGCATTCGTCGACGCGGCGATGCCGGGGATGCTGCCCGTCATCAATGAATACTGCGTCGAGCAGGCGGTGCGCACCGGCCTGGGCCTGAAGGCCGACATCAACTTGTGGTCGGCCTTCGACCGCAAGAACTACTTCTACCCGGACCTGCCGCAGGGCTACCAGATCTCCCAGCTCTACCACCCGATCGTGGGCGAGGGCGAAGTGCTGGTGGAACTGGGCGACGGCACCGCGCGCAAGGTGCGGATCGAGCGCATCCACATGGAACAGGACGCGGGCAAATCGATCCACGACATGGACCCCAACATGTCCTTCGTGGACCTGAACCGCACCGGCGTCTGCCTGATGGAAATCGTCTCCCGCCCCGACATTCGCGGGCCTGAGGAAGCGGCCGCCTATATCGCCAAGCTGCGCCAGATCATGCAGTACCTCGGCACCTGCGACGGCAACATGCAGAACGGCAACCTACGCGCCGATGTGAACGTCTCGGTCTGCCTGCCCGGTCAATACGAGAAATATCAGGAAACGCAGGACTTCTCGCATCTCGGCACCCGTTGCGAGATCAAGAACATGAACTCCATGCGTTTCATCCAGCAGGCCATTGAGGTGGAGGCCCGCCGCCAGATCGCCATCATCGAAGCCGGTGGCGAGGTCGAGCAGGAAACCCGCCTCTATGACCCGGACAAGGGGGAAACCCGCTCCATGCGCTCCAAGGAAGAAGCGCATGACTACCGCTATTTCCCCGACCCGGACCTGCTGCCGCTGGAGATCGAGCAGGAATGGGTGGACGAAATCGCCGCCAAGCTGCCGGAACTGCCCGACGAGAAAAAGGCGCGCTTCATCAAGGACTTCGGCCTGTCCGATTACGACGCATCGGTGCTGACGGCCGAGGTGGAATCGGCCGCCTACTTCGAGGAGACAGCCAAAGGGCGCAATGGCAAGCTGGCCGCGAACTGGGTCATCAACGAGCTGTTCGGCCGCCTGAAAAAGGACGACGACAAGCCGATCACCGAATCCCCGGTCTCCCCGGCGCAGCTGGGCGGTATCATCGACCTGATTTCCTCGGACGCAATTTCCGGCAAGATCGCCAAGGACCTGTTCGAGATCGTCTATACCGAAGGCGGCGATCCGGCGCAGATCGTCGAAGAGCGCGGCATGAAGCAGGTCACCGACACCGGCGCCATCGAAGCCGCGCTGGACGAGATCATCGCCGCCAACCCGGCACAGGTGGAAAAGGCCAAGGTGAACCCGAAACTGGCAGGCTGGTTCGTCGGCCAGGTGATGAAAGCCACCGGCGGCAAGGCCAACCCCAAGGCGGTCAACGAACTGGTCGCCAAGAAACTGGGTGGCTGACCCCGCCACAGGCCGGACTCTTGCACCAGATTTTGCAAAGGGCGCCCACAGCGGCGCCCTTATCGCATGGGGACTGGTCGCACATCCTGCCCCAGGGTTTACATCGGGCTGCCCCGCCGCCGCTCCCCCGAAGCCATCCCGCTTGACCTCTCCCGAGCCAGCGGCTTTGCTGCGGCGAAAACCCCCGGAGGTCACATGTCACGCAAATTCGATCAGGAACTTCAGGACCGTCTTGTCCGCTACGCTGCCATCGACAGCCAGAGCGACGAGAACTCGTCCACCACCCCCAGCACCGATTGCCAGTTCGACATGTTGAACCTCCTCGTCGACGAACTGCGCGACATCGGGGCCGCGGACGTGCAGCTGACCGACTACGGCGTCGTTCTGGCCACCATCCCCGGCACCAAGCCGGGGCCGACCGTGGGCTTTCTCGCCCATGTGGACACCGCGCCGCAGTTCAATGCCAGCGGCGTCAAACCGCGGGTGATCCAGGGCTACAACGGCGGCGACATCAGCTTTCCCGACAACCCGGATCTGGTTCTGTCGCCCGAGGCAAACCCCTATCTCGCCTCCAAGCAGGGCGAAGACATCATCACGGCCTCGGGGCTGACCCTCTTGGGCGGCGATGACAAGGCGGGCGTGGCCATCATCATGACCATGGCGCGGCACCTGCTGGACAACCCGGACCTGCCCCGCCCCACCCTCCGCATCGCCTTCACCCCGGACGAGGAAATCGGCCGCGGCGTCGGCCCGCGGCTGCCCCGCGACCTGCAGGCGGATTTCGCCTATACGCTGGACGGCGGCGAGGTCGGCGAAATCATCTATGAAAGCTTCAGCGCCGACCGCGCCGTGGTGCGCATCAAGGGGGTCTCGATCCACCCCGGTCAGGCCAAGGAAAAGATGGTCAACGCCGCCCACCTGGCAGCCAAGATCGTGCAAACCCTGCCGCAGGCGACAATGACGCCGGAAACCACCGACGGGCGCGAAGGTTTCCTGCATGTGACCGACATGAACGGCGGCTCCTCCGAGATGGAGCTGAAGCTGATCCTGCGCGACTTCGAGCGCGAGGGCCTGGAGGACAAGGGCGATCTGCTGCGCCAGGTCTGCGCCGCCGTGCAGGCGGGTGAACCCCGCGCCGAGATCAGCGTTGAGATCACCCCGCAATACCGCAACATGCGCTATTGGCTGGAAGAGGACATGACCCCGGTGGAGCTGGCCCGCGACGCCTGCCGCGCCCACGGGATCGAGCCGGTCTCGCCCCCGATCCGCGGCGGCACCGACGGCTCGCGACTGACCGAGCTGGGCGTGCCCACGCCCAATATCTTCACCGGCATGCAGGAAATCCACGGACCGCTGGAATGGATCTCGGTGCAGGACATGGCCCGCGCCACCGAGGTCTGCCTGACACTGGCGCAGATGGCCGCCAAGCAGGATTGAACGACGCAGGTAGAGCTGAAGGAGCCGTCCGCGCCCCGCGCGGACGCGGATGCCCGCCCAACTCGGCGCTTGACCTCGCGCTCTGGAACCGGGCATCTACCCCAATGAACCAACACGCAAATTCCGGAGACAGTCATGCAGGCCTTTGAGTACAAAGTCGTCCCCGCCCCGGCCAAAGGCACCAAGGCCAAGGGCATCAAGACCCCGGAAGCCCGCTTTGCCCACACGATCGAGCTCCTGATGAACGAAATGGCGGCCGAGGGCTGGGAGTACCAGCGCGCCGAGCTGCTGCCGAGCGAGGAGCGCGCCGGGCTGACCGGCAGCACCACCAATTGGCGCAACGTGCTGGTGTTCCGTCGCCCCATGCCGACACAGGCCCCCGCCGATGCAACCGCCGCAGACGCCACCCTGCGGGCGCCAGCGCGCACCGCCCCCGAAGCCCCCGCCCGGGAACCACGGCTGACGGCCACCGCAGGCGACCCGGAAGCCCCGGCAGACGCCACCCCCGTTCCCGGCCCCGGCGCGGCCCGGATGCAAGCCGATGATGGCGTCGAAGAGCTGAGCCCGGTCTCCGGCATGACGGCCGCACTGAAGCGGCGGGCCGAGAAAGCCGCCAAGAAGGACGAGCCGAAAGAAAACGGGGAGAGCTGAGCCCTCCCCGCGCTGTCTGGGTACTGATCCGGGCAGCGCCCGGCAGTCCCGGGCGTCAGGTGCCGATGTCCAGGGCCAACGCGTGAATGCGCGGCACGATATCCCCGAGCGCCTTGTGCACGGCACGGTGCTGTTGCACCCGGTTCATGCCCTCAAAGGCGGTGGCGCGGATTTTCACCGCGAAATGGCTCTCGCCCGAGCCGTCATCGCCCGCGTGTCCGGCATGTTTGTGGCTTTCGTTCACCACTTCCAGCACTGTCGGATCAAAGGCCGTCTGCAAGGCCGTTTCCATCTCCTGCTTCACGTTCATTTTCCGCTCATCCCCATCTTTTTTCTACACGCCCCCTTCTATCTGGCGCCCCTTAGACTAAACTGCTGCCTCCGAGTCGAACAGATGCGTCTAGAAGGTGCGCCCCATGACCAAATCCGATCCCTTTGGCTTTGATATGTCCGTCCGCTCTGCCAAAAAGAAAAATCCGCGCGGGCGGCGCGCAGCCACGGGGGCTTCCGAGACCTCGACCCGCGTCTGCGATCACCCGGGGTGCGAGGAAGCCGGCAAGTTCCGCGCTCCCAAGGCACCGGACGTGCTCGATGATTACTACTGGTTCTGCCAGGAGCATGTGCGCGAATACAACAACAAGTGGAACTTCTTCGAGGGCACGACAGAAGCCGAGCTGAACGCTCAGCGGTCCAAGGACAAGGTGTGGGAGCGCCAGACCAAGCCGATGGGCGACCCCGAGGCGCGGGCCTGGGCCCGGCTGGGCATCGAGGATCCGCACCAGGTGCTGGGGGCGAACGCGACCCTCAACCCGGGACGCAACGCCAAGGCGGGCCGGCGCCTGCCGCCCACCGAGCGCCGGGCGATCGAAATCCTCGAGGCCAAGGACGACTGGTCCAAGGCCGAGATCCGCAAGGCCTACAAGAAGCTGATCAAGGTGCTGCACCCCGACATGAACGGTGGTGACCGCAGCCAGGAAGAGCAGCTGCAGGAGGTCCGCTGGGCCTGGGACCAGATCAAGGACAGCAAAAGCTTCAAGTAACCGCCGACCGCATCCGCAGCATCACCGGGGGGCTTGCGGGCCTCCCCGGTGCCGAGCCATTGGCGTTTTCGGTCTGTCTAAGCGGTCTTTTGCCGACCGTTTACGATAGAGACTTTATTGCTTTGACCTGTTCCGGCAGCGCGGTTAGGCAGGGGATGTCGGTTGCAGCCCTTCCCCCCGAGAGCGCAGAACATTGCCGACATAACGCGCCCCCCGCTGCCCGGCTGGGGGCGCTGTTCGTTGGCTGGCGCGAGCTTCTCCCCTGACGTCAGCCTCGGCTGCCGCAACAGTTGTCCTGTCACAAATGCCGCCTTCGCCCGGTTGTCGGGACGGTTTCCCTTGCCCTTCGGCCGCAGATCAGGCACCAATCCCGCGAATTGGACCCTGACGGCAGGGCAGACAGATAAGGATCGACTGGGATGACCGACGGCTTTGTGGACATGAATGCGAAACCGACCGAAACGATTTCGGTGCGCGATGTATTCGGAATCGACACGGATATGACGGTCAAGGGCTTTGCCGAAGGCTCCGACCGGGTGCCGGCGCTGGACCCCACCTACAAGTTCGACCCCGAAACCACGCTCGCGATCCTCGCGGGCTTCAGCCACAACCGCCGGGTGATGATCCAGGGCTACCACGGCACCGGCAAGTCGACCCATATCGAACAGGTCGCGGCCCGGCTGAACTGGCCCTCCGTGCGGGTGAACCTCGACAGCCACATCTCCCGGATCGACCTGATCGGCAAGGACGCGATCAAGCTGCGCGACGGCAAGCAGGTCACCGAATTCCACGAAGGCATCCTGCCCTGGGCGCTGCGCAACCCGGTGGCCATCGTCTTCGACGAATACGACGCGGGCCGTGCCGACGTGATGTTCGTGATCCAGCGGGTGCTGGAGCATGACGGCAAGCTGACGCTGCTGGACCAGAACGAGATCATCACCCCGAACCCGTTCTTCCGCCTGTTCGCCACCGCCAACACCGTCGGCCTCGGCGACACCACCGGCCTCTACCACGGCACCCAGCAGATCAACCAGGCGCAGATGGACCGCTGGTCACTGGTTTCGACGCTGAACTACCTCAGCCATGATGCCGAGGCAGCCATCATCCTGTCCAAGGCGCCGCATTACAACACTGCCGAGGGCCGCAAGACCATCTCCCAGATGGTGACCGTTGCCGACCTCACCCGCACCGCCTTCATGAACGGTGACCTGTCCACAGTGATGAGCCCGCGGACCGTGATCAACTGGGCGCAGAACGCCGAGATCTTCCGCAACGTGGGCTATGCCTTCCGCCTGTCGTTCCTGAACAAATGCGACGAGCTGGAGCGCCAGACCGTGGCCGAATTCTACCAGCGCTGCTTTGACGAAGAGCTGCCCGAAAGCGCCGCAAGCGTTTCGCTGGGCTGAATGTGACGTACCGCCCGGCCGTCAGGCCGGGCCGCGCCCGCCCCGCCCCCAACGGGGCGGGCGCTTCGCTTCCCACCCCGCCGGGCCGGGCGCTGCCCCAACCGCAGCTGTACCACTGGACTTTCCCGAAACAAGGGGGGATGCTCAAAAGGGATAAGGTGCGACCATGAAAAAGCCGAACGACAACCCCGCCGATCCGTTCAAGAAGGCGCTGGCCGAAGCCACCAAGGTGATGGCCGACGACCCGGAACTTTCGGTCAGCTACACCGTCGACCCCTCGGGGCTGTCGGGCGACTCGATGCGGCTGCCGCAGGTCTCCCGCCGGATGAGCCGCGAAGAAGTTCTGCTGGCCCGCGGCACCGCGGATGCGCTGGCGCTGCGGCACAAGTTCCACAATGACGCGACGCACGCCAAATATGCGCCTCAGGGCGAAATGGCCCGCGACCTCTACGACGCGATGGAAACCGCGCGCTGCGAGGCGATGGGCGCGCGCCACATGCCCGGCACCGCCTCCAACATCGATGTGAAGATCCGCAACGAGGCGCTGCGCCGCGGCTACGACCAGATGAAATCCTCCTCTGAGGCGCCGCTGGCGGCCTCGGCCGGTTACCTGATCCGCCACCTCGCCACCGGTCGCCCGCTGCCGGAAGGTGCCGCGAACATCATGGAACTGTGGCGCGGCTTCATCGAATCCCAAGCCGGCGGCACGCTGGAAAACCTGGACGAGACCATCGCCGACCAGGCCGCCTTTGCCAAACTGGCGCGGCAGGTGATCTCGGACCTCGGCTATGGCGACCAGCTGGGCGACGACCCGGACGATCTGGACGATGACGCCAACGACGAGGCCGAGGACTCCCCCGAAGAGCAGGACGATCCCGACAGCTCCGGCCAGGACGACTCGGACGACGAGGAGGCCGACGCCTCCCCCGAGCAGAGCCAGGAACAGCAGCAGGACGAATCCCAGGCGCAGATCTCCGCCGATGACATGGCGGACGAGGAGCTGGCCGAAGACACCGAGATGCCCGACGGCGAGGCACCGCTGGAGCCGCCGGCACCGCCGCCGGTGTCGGATGCCGACCCGGACTACAAGGTGTTCCTCGACGCCCATGACGAGGAAATCGCCGCCGAAGATCTGGCCGAACCGGCCGAGCTGGAACGGCTGCGCGCCTATCTCGACCAGCAGCTGGAGCCGCTCAAAGGCGCGGTCAGCCGCCTTGCCAACAAGCTGCAGCGCCGCCTGCAGGCGCAGCAGAACCGCTCGTGGGAGTTCGACCTCGAGGAAGGTATTCTGGACGCCGGCCGACTGGCGCGGGTTGTCGCCAACCCGACCACGCCGCTGTCCTTCAAGATCGAGAAAGACACCGAGTTCCGCGACACCGTGGTCACGCTCTTGCTGGACAACTCCGGCTCGATGCGCGGGCGTCCGATCTCGATTGCCGCAATCTGCGCCGACGTGCTCGCCCGCACGCTGGAGCGCTGCAACGTGAAGGTCGAAATCCTCGGCTTCACCACCCGCGCGTGGAAAGGTGGCCTTGCCCGCGAGGCCTGGCTGAACGAGGGCCGCCCGCAGCAGCCCGGTCGCCTGAACGACCTGCGTCACATCATCTACAAGGGCGCCGACGCCCCGATGCGCCGCACCCGCGACAACCTCGGCCTGATGATGAAAGAGGGTCTGCTGAAGGAAAACATCGACGGCGAGGCGCTGGAATGGGCGCACCGCCGCATGGTGAACCGCCCCGAGGCGCGCAAGATCCTGATGGTGATCTCCGACGGCGCACCAGTCGACGATTCGACACTGTCGGTGAACCCCGCCAGCTACCTCGAGAAGCACCTGCGCGACGTCATCGCCATGGTCGAGCGCCGCAAGCAGGTGGAGCTTCTGGCCATCGGCATCGGCCACGACGTGACCCGCTATTACGAGCGCGCTGTGACCATCACCGATGTGGAGCAGCTGGCCGGTGCCATGACCGAACAGCTGGCCGCCCTCTTCGACAGCGACCCGCGTGCACGCGCCCGGGTGATGGGAATGAAGCGCGCGGGCTGACGTCCCCGTCCCGGTCTCCCGACGCAGGCCGGGGCCCTCCCGCGCCCTTGGACGGCATCTTGCGATGCCATCCGCAGTCTTGGGCCCGGCCGCGCGCTGACGCGCGCGGCACCGGCGGCTGCCCCGGGCCGCCACTGCCCGGCCTCCGGGCGGAAACGGGCGACAGCGGGATCCGCCAGCACTCCCCGGCACCCGAGCGCAACATCAGCCGCGCTGCGCACCACCGCCATTTACCGGCATATTTCGTCCCACGCGGCTTTCTCCCCCACCGGGCTTGCCACCGGCACGCCGATTTGGGACAAGGAGGCGCACAGTCAGCCACCCCGGCCCCGCGACCCACTGCGGTTGACCCAGGCCTTGTCTGCCCCATGCCCCCAAACAGGAGACCCGCCCGCATGTACCAGAGCTTTGACGTGACTGCCCGCCCGGAACAGGGTCCCCCCCGGCTGGCCGCCCTGCGTCAGGAACTGGCGGCGGAAGGGCTGGACGGTTTCCTGGTGCCGCGCGCCGATGCCCATCAGGGCGAATACGTGGCGCCGCGCGACGAGCGGCTGGCCTGGCTCACCGGCTTCACCGGCTCGGCGGGCTTCTGCGCCGTGCTGCAGGACATCGCAGGCGTCTTCATCGACGGCCGCTACCGCACCCAAGTAAAACGCCAGGTCGCCGCGGAGTACACCCCCGTGCCCTGGCCCGAGGTACAGCTGGCCGACTGGCTGAAGCAGCAGCTGCCGCAGGGCGGCAAGGTCGGCTTTGACCCCTGGCTGCACGCCGCGGGCCAGATCGCCTCGCTCACCAAGGAGCTGCAGGGCAGTGGCATCACCCTGACGCAGTGCGACAATCTGGTTGACCGCATCTGGGCCGACCAGCCCGCGCCGCCAATGAACCCGGTTACCGCGCACCCGCTTGAATACGCGGGCGAAAGCGCTGCGGAGAAATGCGCGCGCCTCGCCACCGGCCTGCGCGATGCCGGTCAGAGCGCGGCGGTGATCACCCTGCCCGACAGCATCATGTGGCTGCTGAACATCCGTGGCTCCGACGTGGCGCGCAACCCGGTGGCGCACGGCTTTGCCATCCTGCATGACGACGCCCGCGTCGACCTGTTCATGGCGGCCGAGAAACTTGCCGGTCTCGACGGCCATTTCGACAGCAGCGTCCGCCTGCACGCGCCCGAAGACTTCCTGACCGCCCTCGCCGCGCTCGACGGACAGGTCGCAGCAGACAGCGGCACCCTGCCGCAGATCGTTGCCGACACCCTCGGCGACCGGCTGTCCCCCTCTGGTGACCCCTGCGCCCTGCCCAAGGCGCGCAAGAACAAGGCCGAGATCGCGGGCAGCGCCGCCGCCCACCTGCGAGATGGCGCGGCGGTGGTGGAAACCCTCGCCTGGCTGGACGCGCAGGCACCCGGCACCCTCACCGAGATCGACGTGGTGCGGCAGCTCGAGGCCAACCGGCGCAAGGATCCGGCCCTGCGCGACATCAGCTTCGAGACCATCGCGGGCACCGGCGAAAACGGTGCCGTGATGCACTACCGCGTGACCGAAGAGACCAACACCACGCTGCAAGACGGCCATCTTCTGGTGCTCGACAGCGGCGGCCAGTACCTGGACGGCACCACCGACATCACCCGCACCATCGCCATCGGCACCCCAGGCGCCGAGGAGCGCGCCGCCTTCACCCGCGTGCTGCAGGGGATGATCGCCATGTCGCGCCTGCGCTGGCCCAAGGGGCTGGCAGGCCGTGACATCGAAGCCGTCGGTCGCATGCCGCTCTGGCTTGCGGGACAGGACTTCAACCACGGGCTGGGCCATGGCGTCGGCGCCTATCTCAGCGTGCACGAAGGCCCGCAGCGGCTGGCGCGCACCAGCCACGTCCCGCTGGAGCCGGGCATGATCCTGTCCAACGAACCCGGTTACTACCGCGAGGGTGCCTTTGGCATCCGGCTGGAGAATCTGCTGGTGGTGGAACCGGCTGCCGCACTTGACAGCAGCGACCCGGAACGTGACATGCTGGCCTGGCGCACCCTCACCTATGCCCCGATCGACCGGCGGCTGGTGGCTGTGGACATGCTCAGCACCGAGGAGCGCGACTGGCTGAACGCCTATCACCGCGAGGTGGCGGCCCTGATCGGCCCGCGGCTCAGCCCGGACGCAAAGCGCTGGCTGGATGCCGCTACCACGCCATTGTGACACAGCCGCGTTACATAGACTGAACACAAAGACGACACGCATGAAGAGAATGGGAAAACACGCATGACCAATATCCGTATCCGCAAGGCCGAAGGCACCTGGGTCGTCCGCTCCGGCGGCGCCGTACTGGGGGAAAGCGCCAACGCGCTTGAGCTGTCGGAGGGCGATATGGCACCGGTCATCTATTTCCCGCGCGGCGACATCGCGATGGCGTTTCTGGACCGCACCGACAAGAGCACCCATTGCCCGCACAAGGGCGATGCCAGCTACTACTCGATCGTCAACAAATCCTCTGTCACCGAAAACGCCGCCTGGAGCTACGAAGATCCGATCGAGGCCGCCAGCGCGATCAAGGGCCACATCGCCTTTGTGCTGAGCGATTCGGTCAAGGTCGAACAGGTCTGACCAACACCCGTAACTGCCCCGCGGCCTGCTTGTGCTGCGGGGCCAATTCGCAGGGCTGCCCTGCCCTGCACCTGCAAGGCCTGACCTGACAGACCTCGCCGTCGCGGCCCACTCCCAGCCGATACCCAGCATCCTAGAGAGCAAATGCCCTTGCCCGGTCCGCCCGGGGCCGAGAACGGGGCCGACAGATCCATCGGCTTGATCAATGAAATACCGGCCCCTGCCGCGCCGCGCCCCTAGGGCGTGCGGCACCGTTCACAGCGGCGTTTGTTACGTCACCACCCGCGCAGGGACGGACGTGCCGCCCCTGAAAGCGTGATGGCGTGTTGTGCGATCAGTTCAGCTCAGCACAGCCCGGCTCAGGTTCTGACGCGCTGCCTCCAGCGCATCCCCCGTCCCGAGAATGTCGGTTTCCCGTGCACATTGCAGCGCATAGTTGATCGCTGCCTCCAATGCCGCACGTTCATTCGCCTGCTTGTCCGCCTTATGATTCGCACCAGCCTCTTTTGGGCCGATTTCGAAATTGCGCATGGTTTTCCTGCCAAAGTCAGAGTTTAGTCCTGTCCCTGCTTCCAATGTTGATAACTGCGGCTTCGTTAATCAAATAGAAAGTTAACTTCTTGTTTACCTGTAACCGAATTCGCACAGCTGACGGGGAATGCCGCCGGAATTTTCCCCGTAACGTGATCCCCGGCCTTTTGCGGCGCGGTGCCGTTGCCGGTTAACGGTGCTCTTCAGCCGCGGTCGCCGCCAGCGCCCGGTTGTAGGCCTTCAGCGCATCGATGTGATAGAGGGCGCCGATGATTTCCTGCTGGCCGTTCTCCTCGAGGACAACCGGCAGATAGGCCAGGTCAGCCCGGTCAAACACCGGCATCGCCGCCTCCAGCGTGGCAGAGGCCCGCACCAGCAGGCCCTGCTCTACCAGCTCCTGACACGCCTCCAGCGACGCGCAGCGACTATCCCCCATCGGACGCATCACCGCCCCGGCCCGGATCAGCGCCAGCAAATAGGCCTGCGGTCCCGCCGCGCAGTGGATGTTGCGCTTCTCCAGTTGGGTCAGAAAGAAAGAGCGGTCCACCAGCCGCGACGCCAGCGCAGTCGACATGGAGACCGAGACCATGACCGCAAGGCCGATCTGCCAATCCCCGGTCAGCTCGAACACGATCAGCGTGGTCGAGATCGGCGCCCCAAGCACCGCTGCTGCAACGGCGCCCATGCCTGCAAAGGCATAAAGCGTGTGGGTGCCCGAAACATCCGGCAGCACCGCTGTGGCGATCAGGCCAAAGGCCAGACCGGTCAGCGCCCCGATCATCAGCGAGGGCGAGAAGACGCCGCCCCCCATGCGCCCCCCCATGGTAATCGCCACCGCCGCCGTCTTGACCGCGGTGAACACAACCGCCTGCCCCAGCAGCAGACCGCCGGTCAGCGCCAGCACCGTGGTTTCGTAGCCGACACCGATGATATGCGGAAACCAGACCGCGATGACGCCCAGCATGGCGCCGGAGACCGCCGGGCGCAGCCAGCGCGGCAGGCTGAGCCGCTCCTGCACCTGGTTGCCCACCTTGTCGGCAAAAAAGATCGCCTTCATCTGCACCACCGCCACCAGGCCGCAGATCAGCCCGAGCAGCAGGAAGGCCGGCAGTTCGACGTAGAATTGCAGCGCGCCCGGCGTGTTCAGGGTAAACTCGGTCACGTCGCCGTATTCCAGCCGGTTGATGACGGTGCCAGCGACCGACGCGACCACGATGGGCGCAAAGGCGTTGACGGAGAAGTGCCGCAGCACCACCTCCATCGCGAACAGCGCGCCGGCAATCGGCGCATTGAAACTGGCCGAAACCCCGGCAGCCACCGCGCAGCCCAACAGATCGCGCCCGGTAATGCCGTCGGCGTTGATGCGGTTGCTGACCCAGGTCGAGATCACCCCCGCCATATGCACCACCGGCCCCTCGCGCCCCGAGGAGCCGCCAGTGGACAGGGTGATGAAGGAGGCCAGCGCCGAGGCGATGCCCGCGCGGGTTTCCACCCGCCCGTCATGCAGCGCGGCGCCCTCGATCACATCGGCCACCGACCGCACCCGTCCATCCGGGGTAAAGCGGTCGAGGATCAGCCCCACCACCAGCCCGCCGCCCGCAGCGATGCCAACCAGCGTGTACCACGGAAGATCCTGCGCGTGGCTGTGCAGGAAATGCACGTCCGGGGCGCCATAGACCCCGGCCTGCAACGCCGCGATTCCCTTGCGAAAGAACAGCGCCGCAAAACCCGCGGCGATGCCGATCAACAGCGCGATCACCCAGAACTGGAACTGGCTTGGCCCGCGATGGCGCAGCACCCGCCCCAGGTCTTTCAACCCGGCAAGCCAATGCAGCAGGGCGGCGGAAAGGGAACGGCGGATTTCGTCTACCATAATGGGCCTGCAGGTCTTTTGAGTTCAATGACTTACATTGCCATACCGCGAGTTAACGAAGCCTCACCCCATTGGCGTTTCGCCGCTAACCTGCCAGCAGTGCGCGGGCCGCGGCGCGGGCCTCCTCGGTGATGGTGTCACCCGCCACCATGCGGGCCAGCTCGTCGACCCGGTCAGGCTCGGCCAGCGGCACCACCTGCGACAACGTCATGCCGTCGATCACCTGCTTGCGCACCTGCCAGTGATGCCCGCCAAGCGCCGCCACCTGCGGCGAATGGGTCACCACCAGAACCTGCCCGTTGCTGGCAAGGCTGCGCAGGCGCCGTCCGACCGCATCCGCCGTGGCGCCACCGACACCGCGGTCGATCTCGTCGAATATGAGCGTCTTGCTGGCATCCTGACCGCGCAGGCAGACCTTCAGCGCCAGCAGGAACCGGCTCAGCTCGCCGCCCGAGGCGATCTTGTTCAACGGCCCGGCCGGCGCACCGGGGTTGGTGGCCACGGTAAAGGCGACCGCGTCCATGCCGTCTGGCCCGGGTTCGGCGCTGGTGATGCGGGTTTCAAAAACCGCGCGTTCCATCTTCAGCGGCGCCAGTTCCGCCATCACCGCCTTGTCGAGCGCCGCTGCCTGCTGGCGGCGTACCGCCCCCAGCTGCTTGGCGGCTTCGGTATAGGCGGCCTCAGCCGCCTTCAGGGCGGCCTCCTGATCGGCAAGATCCTGATCGCCCGCATCCAGCGCCGCCAGCTTGCCGCGCAGCGTCTCGGCGTACTCGCCCAGCTCGTCGGCGGTGACCCCATGCTTGCGGGCGAGCGCGCGGATCGCAAACAGCCGCTCCTCGCAGTCTTCCAGCTCGCCGGGATTGAACTCCAGAGCGTTCAGCACCCGCTCGACCCCGTCCTGGGCGTCGCCCAGCTCGATCATCGCGCGGCTCAGTGCGGCCAGGGGGGCTTCCAGCCCGGTGTCCTCGGCCTGGCCCTCGACCCCTTCCAGCCAGCGCTGCGCCTCGCCCATGGCGCTCTCTGCACCCTCGCTCAGCAGCGCATGGGCGCGGGCGATATCGCCGCGGATCCGTTCCGCCGCCTGCATCTGGCGACGGCGGATGTCCAGCGCCTCGTCCTCACCCGGCTGCGGGTCCAGCTTGTCCAGTTCCGCCACCGCGTGACGCAGGAACTCCTCCTCCGCACGCACCGCCTCCAACGCGGCGCGCGTGGCCTCCACCGTCTTGCGCGCCTTTGCGGCCTCGCTCCAGGCCCGGCGCACCTTGTCCAGCAGGTCCTGCACCCCGGCATATTGATCCAGCAGAGCCATATGCCCCCGCGGGTTCAGCAGGCCGCGGTCATCGTGCTGGCCGTGCAGCTCCACCAGCGTGTCCGACAACGCCCGCAACACCTCGCCCGAGCAGCGCCGATCGTTGACCCAGGCGGTCTTGCGCCCCTCCGCGGTATTGACCCGGCGCAGGATCAGCGTGTCGCCGCCGGGCAGGCCCGCCTCTTCGAGGATCGCATGTGCCGGGTGGTCCGCGGGCAGATCAAACTCGGCCAGCACCTCCCCTTGTGCGGCGCCCTGGCGCACCAGTTCGGCGCGCCCGCGCCAGCCCAGCACGAAGCCTAGACTATCCAGAAGGATCGACTTGCCGGCGCCGGTTTCGCCGGTCAGCACGTTCAGGCCGGGCTGAAAGTTCAGCTCCAGATGATCAATGATCAGTAGATCGCGTATATCAAGCGCGCGCAGCATCGCTCCGCCCCCATTACGTCCGGCCCTCGCGGGCCGCCCCCAATGCCTTTGCCAGCGTTACAGCCACTGGCCTTTCAGCGACTGACGATAGATCTGGCTCAGCCAGTTGTTGCCACGATCCTTGGCCTCAAGCCCGTTCGAGGTCAGCAGGCGATAGCTGTCCACATACCACTCGGTCGAGCGGAAATTGTGGCCGAGGATCGCCGCCGCCGTCTGCGCCTCGCCAGTGAGGCCCAGCGACAGATAGGCTTCGACCAGTCGGTGCAGCGCTTCAGCGGTGTGGCTGGTGGTCTGGAACTCCTCCACCACAACGCGGAAACGGTTGATCGCCGAGGTATAATGCCCGCGGCGCAGGTAATACCGGCCGATCTCCATTTCCTTGCCAGCGAGATGATCGAACGCAAGGTCGAACTTCAGGATCGCGGATGTGGCGTATTCGCTGTCGGGATAGACCTCGATGACGGTGCGCAGCGCCTGCAGGGCCTGGAAGGTCAGCCCCTGGTCGCGGCCGACCTCGTCGATCTGGTCATAATAGCTCAGCGCCAGCAGATACTGCGCATAGGCGGCATCTTCATCCGCCGGGTAGAAATCGATGAACCGCTGCGCCGCCGCCCGGCTGTTCTCGTAATCCTTGGTGCTGTGATAGGCAAAGGCCTGCATGATCAGCGCCTGCTTGGCCCACTCGGAGTAGGGGTACAACCGCTCGATCTCCGAGAAGTAATAAGCGGCATCCTTGGGCTTCTTGTTGGCGAGCTCGTATTCGCCGCGCTGGTAGATCTGCTCCGGCGTGTAGGTTTCCAGCGCCTCGTTCCGGGTTGCCGCGTCGCCATCCGCGCCGCCGCACCCTGCAAGGGCCGCCACCAAGAGGACCACGCCGAGGGTTCTGGCTCCTGCTCTGATGCCGTTCATAGTGCCTAACCTCACCGTCGTTTCCTTCGCGGGTCTACGCCCCGGTTATGCCGGGTCTAGCATATTCAAATGGCGCGCAAAACGTCTTTTGCGCCATGCGCGCCCAGATGGCAGAGAAAGCGCGCCATGGTCAAGAGCGCCTGCCCCCTGCGCGCATAAAAGGCCCGCAGGAAAAGACCCGGAGCGCAGACGCCCCGGGCCAGTTGAATGCTCGTTTCAGGTTTTTGCCTTATGCAACGCGGCGCTGTTCTGCCGGGATTTCCGACCAGATCAGCCCCTGCCCCGGCAGCCGGGCGGTCATCGCCGCATCACAGGCGACGGCCCGGACTGCGCCCGGCTCCGCAAACAGGGCGCGCAGCAGCGTGTTGGTCAGCGCATGCCCCGCGCGCTCGCCAACATAGCGCCCCAAGATCGGCCCCCCAGCCAGCGCCAGATCGCCCAGGGCGTCCAGCATCTTGTGGCGTACAGGTTCATCCGCATGGCGCAGCCCCAGGCCGCTTTCGACCCGCGCGCCGTCAAACACCACGGCGTTCTCGCCCGGCACGCCACCCAGCGCCAGACCGTTTGCCTGCATGGCTTCCACATCCGCCTGGCGGCAGAAGGTCCGGCTGTCGCACAGCTCCCGCGCGAAGCTGCCGTTGCGCATGTCCAGCGTCCGGCTCTGGCGGCCGATGGCCTCCTCGGCGAAGTCGATGTGGAATTCGATGGTCAGGCCATCGCTGGGCAGCAGCGTGGCGCGCGCGCCATCCTTTTCAACCGTCACCGGCTTCAGCACCTGGTAGGCGACGATCGGCACGCCGAGGCGCTGAACGCCCTGCTGCATGATGCCCCGCACGAAGGGCGCCGAGGAGCCGTCGACGATCGGAACTTCCGGGCCGTCAATCTCCACCAGCGCGTTGTGCACGCCACACCCGGCCAGCGCCGCCATGATGTGTTCGACCGTGGACACGCTGACACCGGCGGCATTGACCAGCCGGGTGCACAGCGGGCTGCGCTCGACCAGATCCCAGCGCGCCGGGATCAGCGTATTGCCCAGAGCGATGTCGGTGCGCTTGAACACGATCCCGTGCCCCTCCGGAGCCGGGATCAGCGTCATGCGGGCAGGCTTGCCGGTGTGCAAACCAACCCCTTCAAATGTCACCGATGCCTTGAGCGTATTTTGCACGATGTGCCTCATTCCACTGTGTCCGACCTCTGCGGCCGTGTTGCGGATGAGAGTTAAGGTTTAGGAAAAAAACCTACAACTCAATCTTTGTAACGGATTGAAACATGACTGTAACAGATAGGCAAAACACCGCGCAGACCTATCTACTGGCTTGTTTAATATAGAAAAAGCCGCCTCAACGGCGGCTCCTTCAGACTTCAGTTGTGATCGCTTAATTGGCCTGGCGACGCAGGAAAGCGGGGATTTCGATGCGTTCCTGATCCGGGTCAGCCTGCTGGGTCTGCGGTTGCGGCTGCGGCGCTTGCGCCTGCATCGCGGGCTGCTGCCGCATCTGCTGGGGCTGGTGCTTGGCACCGGCAGAGGCGGACTCGGCGCTGCCGGTCATGCGGTGGATCAGCGAGTTCAGGCCAAAGCGGCGCTGGCCCTCGCCCTGCTGCTGCGGCTGCTGTTGTTGCGGCTGCTGATGCGGTTGCGCAGTCTGCGTGGCCGAGACGATGGCCGGACGCTGCGGCTGTCCAACCGGCGGCTGCGCGCGTTTGGCAGCGGCCTGCAACCGCTCCAGCGCCTGCGGCGAAGGGGTGCCGGGGGCCGGTGCCTTGGGGGCGATGAAACTGTCGGCCTGCGGCTCGACCGCATCTGCCTGCGGGCGGAATTCCGGAACGTCGGGCTGGTAGGCCGGCGGCGGCAGGCCGTCGTCGCCCAGCTGGTCGTTGGTCTCGATGACTTCGCCGCCGTGGTCGTCAGCCGCTTCCGGCGTGTTCATCTCGGCGAAAAGCGAGGGCTCCTCCACCGCGTGCACGCTTTCAGCAGCAGGCGCCTGGGGGGCCGGCTGTGCCGGGGCGGGCTGCGTGGCGGCCACTTCGGCTGCGGGCTGCTCGACCGGGGTATCCAGCTCCAGCGGCGCCGCGGCGCGGGTTTCCTCGACGCTCACGGTCTGGCGCAGCGGCGCGGACATCGGGCGGCGCGGCACCGGAATGTCGGTGTTCACATCGCTGGCGTCGATGCCGGTGGCCACCACGGACACCCGCATGCGGCCTTCCATCTCGGTATCCAAGGTAGAGCCGACGATGATGTTGGCGTCCGGATCGACTTCCTCGCGGATGCGGTTGGCAGCTTCGTCCAGTTCGAACAGGGTCAGGTCGTGCGAACCGGTGATGTTGATCAGTACGCCGCGCGCGCCTTTCAGGCTGATTTCGTCCAACAGCGGGTTGGCAATCGCCTTCTCGGCAGCCTGGACCGCGCGATCCTCACCCTCACCCTCGCCGGTGCCCATCATCGCCTTGCCCATCTCGTCCATCACGGCGCGGACGTCGGCAAAGTCGAGGTTGATCAGGCCCGGACGGACCATCAGGTCGGTCACGCCCTTGACGCCCTGGTACAGAACGTCATCCGCCATCGAGAACGCCTCGGTGAAGGTGGTTTTCTCGTTGGCGAGGCGGAACAGGTTCTGGTTCGGGATGATGATCAGCGTATCGACCACCTTCTGCAGGCTCTCGACACCGCTTTCGGCCTGACGCATGCGCTTCAGACCTTCGAACTGGAAGGGTTTGGTCACCACGCCGACGGTCAGCACGCCCAGCTCGCGAGCAGCCTGCGCGATGATCGGGGCCGCACCGGTGCCGGTGCCGCCGCCCATGCCCGCGGTGATGAAGCACATATGCGCGCCCGCCAGGTGGTCGACGATCTGCTCGATGCTTTCCTCGGCGGCGGCAGAGCCCACCTGCGGACGAGCGCCTGCGCCCAGACCTTCGGTGACTTTCACACCCAGCTGGATGCGGCTCTTGGCCGAGCTTTGCTGCAGCGCCTGGGCGTCGGTATTGGCGACGACGAACTCGACGCCGTCCAGCTCCTTGGCGATCATGTTGTTGACGGCGTTGCCGCCGGCCCCGCCGACACCAAACACCGTGATCTTCGGCTTCAACTCTTCCTGCCCGGGCATCGATAGATTCAACGTCATGCTCTTACCGCCTGTGTTACCCGCCCTTCCCGCAAAGGGCTTTTTCCTGTCCAGTTCACTATAATCTTACCGCGCAGGGCCAGTTCCGTCATCCCAAAAAGCGCGATCTTCCACGAAATAGGCCCCATTCTGAGGACAAACCCGCGGTATTTTGCCGTCCCTAGCAGATATGGGGGAAGAGGCACAACCGGAACACAAAAAAACCGCACCAGCCCTGCCCACAGGGCACGGAGGATCGGGTTTCCAAGTTTGGCTGGCCACTGCCCGGCCTGCTGAATCGCCGCATATTTTTTGCGGGCGTTAACGCGATTCTAACGGCTGTGACCAGCCCTGTCACGTGATCTTTACCGCGAGCGCGTGATTTCCTGCTGTCCTACCAGTTGTCGCGGAACCAACGGACCGCGCGCCCCAATGTGCCGGCCGGGTGGCTGCGGGCGGGCATGTCAAAATCCCACCACTCATCCTGTGGGTGCGCCGCAAAGAGGCACAGCCCCACCGCCGAGGCAAAGCCCGGACCGGTCGCCGCCTGCGGCAGCCCGTGCACGCGCAAGGGGCGGCCCAGCCGCACCTGCTGGCCCAGGATCCGACTGGCCAGACCGTCCAGCCCGAGGATCTGGCTGGAGCCGCCGGTCAGCACGATCTGCTGGCTCGGCAGGTACTCGAAACCGGCAGCGTCGAGCCGGGCACGGACATCCTCGAGGATCTCCTCGACCCGCGGCCGCATGATGCCGATCAGTTCAGCCCGGCTGACAGTGCGGCGGTCATGCTCCCAATCGCCGGTGTCACCGCCGATCTCGATGATCTCGCGGTCATCCGCCCCGGTGGCATGCACGCCGCCATGCTTGTTCTTGGTGCGCTCGGCCACCGACATCGACACCCCGAGCCCCATCGAGATGTCGCTGGTCACATGGTCGCCGCCCAGACGCACGGCGTCGGCATAGATCATGTGCTTTTTCATGAAGATCGAAATCGAGGTCGTGCCACCGCCCATGTCGATGCAGGCGGCGCCCAGCTCCTGCTCGTCCTCGACCAGCGCCGAGAACCCCGACGCATACGCCGACGAGGCGATCCCGGCCAGCTCCAGATCACAGCGCTGGATGCAGCGCACCAGGTTCTGCACCGCCATCGCATCCACGGTCAGCATGTGCATGTCCACTGCCAGCGTCTGCCCCAGCTGACCGCGCGGGTCAGCAAGGCCGGAGCGGTTGTCGAGCGCGAAATTCACGGGCTGCGCGTGCAGCACCTCGCGCCCGGCACCGTATTCGGGCACTTCGCAGGCGGCCAGCACCTCCGCCACATCCTGTTCGGTGACCTCCTGCCCCTTCAGGTCGAGGGTCGCATCCAGCCCATAGGACCGCGGGTTGGCCCCCGAGAAACAGGCGATCACGTGATCGACGCGCACCTCGGCCATGCGTTGTGCCGCCTGCACCGCGGTGCGGATCGCGCGCTCGGTCTCCTGCATCGCGGTGATCTCGCCGAACTGCACCCCGCGCGAGCGCGTGGTCGCCGCGCCGATTACCCGGAACCCGGACTGACCGGCCAGGGCGCCGATCGAGCCGTCCTCGCTGAGCCGCGCGCTGCCGTCAAATCGCAGCACCAGACAGGCAATCTTGGAGCTGCCCACGTCCAGAATGGCAACCACGCCGCGCTGCATCGCCTGCCGACGCATCTGCCGCATCGCCCGCTGCGATTGATAGAGATCTGTCATTTTACTGCCCGCCCCCATTCAACTGCCTGATCCGCCACCAGTTTTCCACTGCATTCTCGGCCATGCGCACCGTCGGACGCCCGGCCAGACGCATGTCCACCGCGGCGACATCGCGTTCCAGCAAATCTTGCACCTCATTCACCGCCAGCACCCGCTCCAGCGCCGGCACCGGATTGCGGGCAGGCAACATGATGCGCTGCCCCCGGTCCAGAACCACGTCCCAGCGCCGTTCGCCGACCCGCACCAGCCCGCGCAGCCGCGGCCCCAGCGGGCGCGCCGCCGCGAACAGGCGCAACGCCTCCTCCGCCTTGGCAGCCGCCCCCTTGCCCGCGATCAGCGGCAGGTCCGGATGCAGGCTGCGCCGCCCCAGCTCGGCGACGTGAATGCCATCCTTGTCAAGCAGCGCCAGCCCCTCGCGGCTGCGCCAGACCAGGGCCGGTTCTCGCTCGACCACGTCCACCTGCAGGATGCCACCGGGACGGATCCGCACGCTGGCGCTCCGGACCGGGTCCAGCCCGGTGATGACATCGCGGATATGCTCAAGATCCAGATCGAAGGAGCTGACCGGGAAATCCACCGAGATCACCTCGCGGATGTCCTGCGCAACGCTTGGACCGGCCCCGTCCACCGCCATCACGTTGACCATGAATTCCGGGCGCTGCTCGATCGCGGTGCGGGCGTCCTGCACCAGCGCCAGCAGATCCGCGCGCCGCTCCTCATTCGCGAGGTAGCCACCGGCCGCCGCCAGGATCAGGCAAAATGGAACCCCGAACCGCAGCCCGAAGCGAATACCGGGGGTCAGCATCCAGCGCTGCAATCGGTATTTCAGCCGCGAAGGTGCCGGATCGGCCCGCCCTGCCGAGGCCGGACGGCCAAACCGCTGCTTCAGCGCCCGCATGAAGCGTCCTCCACCATCCAGGCGCACAAGCGACCAAAGCTGATGCCGCAATGGGCTGCCTGCTCCGGCGCCAGCGAGGTCGGCGTCATGCCGGGCTGGGTATTGGTCTCAAGAAGGATCAGCCCACGCGCGCCGCGCGCCTCGTCCCAGCGGAAGTCGGTGCGGCTGACACCGCGGCAGCCCAGGGCCGCATGCGCCTGCAGCGCGTAGTCCAGGCAGAGGTCGAAAATCTCCTGCGGCAGATCCGCGGGCAGCACATGGCGCGAGCCGCCGGGCTTGTACTTGGCATCGTAGTCATACCAGCCGTCCGTGAGGATATCCGTCACCGTCAGCGCCCGGTCTCCCATCACGGTGGTGGTCAGTTCGCGGCCCGGTGCGAAGGTCTCGACCATCACCTCATCCGGCATCTCCGGTGCCAGCTGCGGCGGGCCGTTGGCGGCCTCATGCACGATGTAGATGCCGACGCTGGAGCCTTCGTTATTGGGTTTCACCACGTAGGGCGGTGCCATCACGTGACCGGTGCTGACCTCTGACTTGGCAAACAGCCCGCTCTCCACCACCGGCAGCCCGGCCGCCCGGAACGCCGCCTTGGAGCGCTGCTTGTCCATCGCCAGCGCCGAGGCCAGCACACCCGAGTGGGTATAGGGGATCTTCAGCCACTCCAGCATGCCCTGCACGCAGCCGTCTTCGCCCCAGCGGCCATGCAGCGCATTGAAAACCACATCGGGTTGCACCTCGGTCAGCCGCGCGCACAGATCCGCGCCGGCATCCACCTCGACCACCTCATACCCCTCACCGCGCAGCGCCGCCGCACATTCGCGACCGCTGGACAGCGATACCTCGCGTTCGGCTGATGGCCCGCCCATCAGCACCGCGACCTTCGGGAGTGTCCTGCTCGACCTACTCACCACCAAGCGCCTCAATATGCGGGGCTTTTGCCCCAGTTTCTTGGAATCCTTTCCGGATCCGCCTTATGTCGTGTTGCCGGATCATCCCCGGCCAATCGCGGCGATAGCCTGCCCCGACGCCGCAGGCCTGCAGTCCGCGCCGCCTGCCCGCCACCCTAACGCCCAAATCGTTACCGGGGCGTTAACAGTGTTTTTACCATAGGCCACGGGAATCACCGCACGCCTCCGTGCTCACCCGGAATGGACAGCGGGAAACCAAAGGTCAACCCATTGACGTTGCCCGGTTAAATCCAGTTATCGGGGAAGCGGTTCACCAATCCGCATAATTTCCCACTCTAACGTAATGCCGGAATTTTCGTAAACCTTTTTCCGAACATCTTCCCCCAGCCCTTCCAGATCCGCGGCGGTGGCGCCACCGGCATTGATCAGGAAGTTGGAATGCTTCTCGCTCATCTGGGCGCCGCCCCGGCTGGCGCCGCGCATGCCGGCATCGTCGATCACCTTCCAGGCCTTCAGGTCATGCACGTCATCTGCCTGCCCGGTCGAGGAAAACCCCGCGGGGTTGCGGAAGGTCGATCCCGCCGACCGCTCCCGGGTCGGCTGGGTAGCATCCCGCTTCTCCAGCTGCGCCTGCATCCGCGCATGCAGCTCCTCCGGGTCGCCCTCGGCGCCCCGCAAGGTGGCCGAAGCCAGCACCGCGCCTTCGGGGAAGGCCGTCTGGCGATACTGAAACTGCAACTCCTCGGCGGTAATCTCGCGAATTTCACCCTGACGCGTCACCACGGTGCCCGAGACAAACACATCCGCGACGTAGCTGCCGTAGCAGCCGGCATTCATCCGCACCGCACCGCCGATCGAGCCCGGAATGGTGCGCAGGAAGGTCAGGTCGACCCCCGCATCCGCCGCCTTGCGCGCCACATGCGCATCCAGTGCCGCAGCGCCTGCGGTCACCGTGTCGCCCTCGACCGAGATCGCGTTGAAGCCGCGCCCCAGCCGGATCACCACCGCCCGCAGGCCGCCATCACGCACGATCAGGTTGGAGCCCACCCCCATCGGGAACACCGACACGGCGGGGTCCAGCTGGCGCAGAAAGGCTGCGAGGTCGTCCACATCGGCAGGCTGAAACAGGTAATCCGCAGGCCCGCCCACGCGCAGCCAGGTCAGCCCCGCCAGATCGCGATTGGCCGTCAACTTGCCACGGATTCCGTCCAAATTCATCACATCTATCCCTCGAACCTTTGCCGCCAGCCTCTAGCAAGGAATGCAGCCGCAAGACAATGGACCGCTCGCAAGTGGCATCGGCGAAATCTCGCCGCCAGCGGGTCGGCTCAGGTGCCGCGACGCCACCGCTGGGCCAGCCAGCGGCCGAAATAGATCACCGGCCAGCGCAGCACCGACATGCCCGCGGCCAGCACCGCCAGCCCCCACCAGGGGCCATTTTCATAGGTCACGTAACCCAGAAGCGGGATCCCCAGCGCGATCAGCGCATAGGCGCGACGCCAATGGTTGTCTCGGCTGGGCAGAACCGCCAGCACATTCGCCGCCAGGGCCCAGACCGCCGCCAGTGTCAGCGACAGCGTCATTGTTCCGCGCGCCCCGGCCCAAGCCGTCGCAGGCCGCCGGGGGCCACGCCCCCGTTCCCGCTTGCATTGCTCACCGCGCCAACCGCGCAGGCAGCCCGTTGGCCCAGGTGCTGATGGTGCCCGCTCCAAGGCAGACCACGATGTCGCCGGGCCGGGCCTGCTCGCGCACCAGCCGCTCCAGATCGTCTTCGTCCAGAATGGCGCGCGCGTGGCGATGGCCGTGGCGGATCATCCCCGCCACCAGATCATCGCGGCTGGCGCCCTCGATCGGATCCTCGCCCGCGGCAAAGACCTCGGCGATGGCCACCACGTCGGCCTCGTTGAAACAGGCGCAGAAATCGTCGAACAGGCTGGACAGGCGCGAATAACGGTGCGGCTGATGCACCGCGATCACCCGGCCCTCGCTGGCCTGGCGCGCCGCCTTCAGCACCGCGGCAATCTCCACCGGGTGGTGGCCGTAATCGTCGATGATGGTGACGCCGTTCACCTCGCCCACCTTGGTGAAGCGCCGGTTCACCCCGCCAAAGGCCGCAAGCGCCGCGCGGATTTCTTCCTTCTTCATGCCCAAGTGCCGCGCCACCGCCACCGCCGACAGGGCGTTGGACACGTTGTGGTCGCCCGGCATCGGCAGGCTGCAGCCCTCGATCACCTGACCCTCGGCCTGCAGGTGCACGTCGAAATGGGCCACCCCCGCCTTGTAGGTCAGGTTCACCGCCCGCACGTCCGCCTGCGCGTTGAAACCGTAGGTGACAACCCGGCGGTCCGAGATCCGCCCCACCAGCGCCTGCACCTCGGGATGGTCGGTGCAGCAGACCGCGATGCCGTAGAAGGGGATGTTGGAGACAAACTCGAGGAAGCCGTCGCGCAGCCGGTCGAAGTCGCCCCAATGCTCCATATGCTCGGGATCGATGTTGGTGACCACGGCGATGGTCGCGGGCAGCCGGTTGAACGAGCCGTCGCTCTCGTCCGCCTCGACCACCATCCATTCGCCCTGCCCCATCCGCGCGTTGGAGCCGTAGGCATGGATGATGCCGCCATTGATGATGGTGGGATCAAAGCCGCCGGCCACCATCAGCTCGGCCATCATTGTGGTGGTGGTGGTCTTGCCATGGGTGCCCCCGATGGCGATGTTGGACTTCAGCCGCATCAGCTCGGCCAGCATGTCGGCCCGGCGCACCACCGGCAGGCCGCGGCGGCGGGCCTCGTCTAGCTCCGGGTTGCCGGGCTTGATCGCCGAGGAGATCACCACAACGGCAGCGCCTTCCAGGTTTTCCGCCTGCTGGCCGACAAAGATCCGCGCGCCCAGCTCTTCCAGCCGTCCGGTGATCTTGCTGGCCTTCAGGTCCGAGCCCTGCACGCTGTAGCCGAGGTTCAGCAGCACTTCGGCAATGCCCGACATGCCGATGCCGCCAATGCCGACAAAATGGATCGGGCCGACATCACCGGGCAGCTTGGTTGCAGGGTTCATCACGTTATCCTTCCTGTGCCAGTTGCTCCACCAGTGCCGCCAGACGGTCGGTAGCATCGGGAATTCCGGCGTTCAGTGCAGCGGTCGCCATCTGGGTGGCGGCCTGCGGGTTACTCAGAATTGCGCCCATATGCTCCGCCAGCACCGAAACATCAAGCGCGCTTTCGGGGATCACCACCGCCGCATCCGCCGCGGCCAGACCGCGGGCATTGGCGCTTTGGTGGTCGCCGGCGGCGGCCGCAAAGGGGATCAGGATCGAGGGGCGCCCGATCACCGAAATATCCGCAACAGAGGACGCGCCCGCGCGCGAAATCACCAGCTGCGCCTCCGACATGCGGGCAGGCACATCGTGAAAGAACGGCTGCACATCGGCATTGACGCCGTGCTCGGCGTAAAAGGCGGCAACCCGCTCCTGGTCCTCGGCGCGGGCCTGGTGCGACACCCGCAAATGCTGCCGGATCGCTTCGGGCAGCGCGGCAACCGCGCCCGGCACCACGTCCGACAGGATGCGCGCGCCCTGGCTACCGCCCATCACCAACAGCGACATCGGGTAGTCGCCCGGAGGAATATAGGCCGCGCCCGCGCGCTCCATCACCGCCTGGCGCACCGGGTTGCCCACATGCTCATGCGGCACCCCCTCGGGCAGGTCGGTGGGCCAGGTGCCGCAGGCGACACCCTGCACGCGCTTGGCAAACAGCTGGTTCACCCGGCCCAGCACGCCATTCTGCTCATGGATCATCCGCGGCAGCTTCAGCAGCGTCGCCGCCCCCAGCGCCGGGATCGACGGATAACCGCCAAAACCCACCACCGCATCCGGGCGCTCGCGCCGCATCTGCATCATCATCGACAGCACGCCGCCCGCGATCTTCGGGCCGACCATCGCCTTGGCCAGCAGCCCGCCGCGGGCAAAGGTGGCCGAGGACACCTGGCTGATCTCCACCGTGTGGGGAAAGCCGCCGGTATAGCGCGCGCCGCGCGCGTCCGTCGACAGTTTCACCCGCCAGCCGCGCGCCAGCATCCGTTCTGCCAGCGCCTGCGCGGGGAACATGTGGCCGCCGGTACCGCCTGCGGCCATCAAAAGCAGTTTCTGTGCCATCGGTCCTGAAATCTTCCTGTCTTCTATGCAACTGCCAACGCAGACAGCACCTCGTCGGTTTCAATCGGCCCCGCCCGGCCGCAGCCCAAGCCGCGCCGACCGGCTGGGCGGCGCGGCCCTTGTTACGTGTGCCGCGTCACGTGTACCGCAACGCCCCGCGCACCTCGGATCAGCCGCGGCCGCGCCCGTTCAGGTAATCGGCAATGCCGCCCTGCGGCCGCGTGCGGGTAAAGGCCAGCAACATGCCCACCGCGATGCCGGTGGCAATCAGCGACGAGCCGCCGTAGCTGACAAACGGCAGCGTCATGCCCTTGGCCGGCAACAGCCGTACCGCGACGCCCATGTTGATCATCGCCTGCACGCCCAGCATGCAGACCAGCCCGGTGCCCGCCAGCCGGATGAAGGTATCGCGCTCGCGCATCAGCCGCAGCAGCGAGCGCACCACGATCAGCGCGTAAAGCACGATCAGCACCGCCACCAGCACCAGCCCGTATTCCTCGGCGGCCACGGCGATGATGAAATCGGTATGCGCATCCGGCAGCGACCATTTCACCTGGCCCTCGCCGACGCCGACCCCGAACAGCCCGCCCTCGCGGATCGCGTTGGTGGCATAGCCCAGCTGGGTGGTGGGATCGATGTCAGGATTCAGGTAGCCGTCGATGCGGCGCGCAAAATGTTCCGAGCTGTTGTAGGCAAAGATGCCCCCCAGCACCACCACCGCCGCCATGCAGACCAGCAGGATCATTGGCGCCCCGGCGACGAAATACATCACCCCCCAGCCGAACAGCACCAGGCTGGCCTGGCCGAAGTCCGGTTGCAGCACCAGCATCATCACCACTGCCATGCACAGGCCGAACGACATCAGCGTGCCCGGCGGGCCGTTGATCTGCTGGCTTGCCGCGATCATCCAGGCCGCGACCACGATGAACCCCGGCTTCAGGAACTCCGAAGGCTGGATCGAGGCAAAGCCGAGCGAATACCAGCGCACCGCGCCCTTGCCGAAATCGGTACCGAAGATCGGCAGGAAGGCCAACGCCACAAAGGCCACGGCAAAGCCCAGCACCGCCAGCCGCCGCACCAGCGTCGGCGACATCACCGAGGTCACCAGCATCGCCGCCAGCGCGGTCACGCCGAACACCAGCTGCCGCTGCACATAATGGAAACTGCCGAATCCATTGCGCTCTGCCAGCGGCACCGAGGCCGCCAGACCGAGCAGCAACCCGATCACGAACAGCATCAGGATGCAGGACACCGTCCATTTATCCAGCGTCCGCCACCATTTCGGAAGAATCGGCTCGCCTGCCTGCACGGGAACCGCGCCATAGACCATCTCAGTCATGGGAATACCGCCACTATATGCCTCGTTGTGCCCCATGCGGGGCCTGCCCTGCCCCGTTTTCGGGGTCTGTTGCAGGAATGCTAACCCGAAAGAGTATTTTTTGCCACCCGCTTTACCTTCTGTTGCGCGGGTTTTCGCACATGGCAGCTTGCGCCGTTGCCGCATCCGTGGTCGATGCGCGCCATGCAGATAAGAACCCTGATTCTCGGCGCCGGCGCGGCCGGCATGATGTGCGCGCGCCATGCCGGCGGCAGCACGCTGGTGATCGACCACGCCAAGGCGCCGGGCGAGAAGATTCGCATCTCCGGCGGTGGCCGCTGCAACTTCACCAACATGTATGCCGGGCCCGCCAACTACCTGTCGCAGAACCCGCATTTCTGCAAATCGGCGCTGGCGCGCTACACCCAGTGGGACTTCATCGAGCTGGTCAGCCGCCATGGCATCGCCTGGCACGAAAAGACCCTGGGCCAGCTGTTCTGCGACGGCTCGGCCAAGCAGATCATCGCCCTCCTGGTGGATGAGCTGCGCGCCGCCGGGGCGGACCTGTGGCTGCAGACCTCGGTCGAGAGCGTCGAGCGCACCGCCAGCGGATTTCGCGTCACCCTGCTGCGCGAGGGCAAGCGCCAGGCGATTTCCTGCCGCAATCTGGTGCTGGCCACGGGCGGCAAATCGATCCCCAAGATGGGCGCCACCGGGCTGGCCTATGATCTCGCCCGCCAGTTCGAACTGCCCCTCACCGAGACCCGCCCAGCGCTGGTGCCCTTCACCTTTCCCGATGGCCGCTTCAAGCCGCTGGCCGGGGTTGCCCTGCCCGCGCGGCTCTCGAACGACCGCACCTCCTTTGACGAGGCGCTGCTGTTTACCCACCGCGGCCTCTCCGGGCCGTCGGTGCTGCAACTGTCGTCCTACTGGCGCGAGGGCGAGGCGATCACCGTCAACCTGATTCCCGAAACGCCGCTGTTCGACCGCCTGCGCGAGCAGCGCCAGGCCGGGGGTGGCCGCGATCTGACCACCGAACTGTCACGCCACCTGCCCGCCAAGCTGGTGGACTTCCTGACACCGGTGCTGGCGCTCAAGGGGCGACTGGCCGACCAGTCCGATGCAGCGCTGCGGACCCTTTGCGAGTCGCTCGAGAACTGGCAATTGCTGCCCGCCGGCACCGAGGGCTACCGCACGGCAGAGGTGACGCTGGGCGGCATCGACACCGATGCGCTGTCCTCCAAGACGATGGAAGCCAAATCCGTACCCGGTCTCTACGCCATCGGCGAAGCCGTCGATGTGACCGGCTGGCTGGGCGGCTACAACTTCCAGTGGGCCTGGTCGTCCGGTTTCGCTGCCGGCACCGCGATTGCCGCCACCGGCTGATCCTTCACAGGGGCCGATTCCGCGCAATGTCCGCCCGGATCGGCCCAGATCCCCCCGGATCGACCTGACGCGGAACCTGCGCCGCGCCTTCTAGCCGAGACGCCCGCGCACCTGCGCGATGAAATCCTCGCCGCGTTGTTCGAAATTGTCATACTGGTCAAAGCTGGCCGCGGCCGGGGCCAGCAGAACCGTGTCGCCCGGCTGCGCCTCGGCCATCGCCCGCTCCACCGCGGTAGCCATGGTGGTGCAGACCTCGGCCTCCACGTCCAGCTGCATGGCAAAACCGGCCGCCTCGCGCCCGATCACATAGGCCTTGGTCACATTCGCGGTCTGCCCGGCCAGCCCGTCAAGGCCGCCGTCCTTCTCCAGGCCACCACAGATCCAGCGGATGTTCCTGAACGCGCTCAGCGCCTTGGCAGCGCTGTCCACATTGGTCGCCTTGCTGTCATTGACATAGCGCACGCCCGCCGCCTCGGCGATGGTCTGGCTGCGGTGCGGCAGGCCGGGGAAAGTGGCCATCGCATCGCCGATCAGCCGCGGCGCCAGCCCCAGCGTGCGCGCCGCTGCATAGGCCGCACAGGCGTTCTGATGGTTATGCGCCCCCGGCAGCCCCTGCATCTCGCGCAGATCGATCGAGGCCGCCTGCCGCCCCTTGCGGTACTCGCTCAGAAACCCCTTGCGGGCAAACACCTGCCAGCCCGGCCCGGTCAGCTTCTGCGCGGCCGAGATACGGATCACCCGGTCATCGCTCAGGCTTTCGGAGAGCTGCCCGGCCAGGAACAGCCCCTCGTCCTCGTCGACACCGATCACCGCGCGGTCGGGACCGCCCTCGGCAAACAGGCGGCGCTTGGCGGCGAAATAGCCGCCCATACCGCCATGCCGGTCGAGGTGATCGGGGCTGAGGTTGGTGAAGACCGCCACATCCGGCGTCAGCGCCCGCGCCAGCTCGGTCTGATAGCTCGACAGCTCCAGCACCACCACGCCGCCATTGCCCGGCGGGTCGATGTCCAGCACGCCGCGGCCGATATTGCCCGCCAGCTGGCTCTCGCGGCCCGCCTCCTGCAGGATATGGTGCAGCAGCGCCACCGTGGTCGATTTGCCGTTTGACCCGGTCACCGCCACCACCCGCGGCGGCTGGTCGTGCATCTGCCACTCGGCATCCGCAAAGGAGCGGAAGAACAGGCCGATGTCATTGTCCACCGGCACCCCTGCCGCGAGGGCCGCCCGGATCACCGGGTTGGGCTTGGGGTAGAGATGCGGAATACCGGGTGACGTCACCAGCGCGGCGATCTCGTCGAAGGCGCCCGATTTGTGCAGGTCGCGACAGGTGAAGCCCTCGGCCTCGGCCGCCTCGCGTGCCGCCGGGTTGTCGTCCCAGCAGATCGCCTCTGCGCCGCCCGCCCGCAAGGCCCGCGCCGTTGCCAGGCCCGAGCGCCCCAGCCCCAGCACCGCCACGTTTGCGCCTTCAAAACCTCTGACCGGGATCATCGCTTGCCCTTTCGCACGATCACTCTTTGCGCCGTACCCTGTACCGCAGCGATGGAGATTTGCAAGCCATCAGGGCAGCGCCCGTCCGCCCCCATGGTCGGGCGCTTCGCGTCCGCCTGCGGACGGGCACCGACCCAGGACACAGGTGTTGCGCACCCGGCGCACGCTGCCCTCACGCGATCTTCACCCGCCCGCTCTAGGGTCAATGCGTTGCAACGAGAAGACCAGGAGACCGGCCCCCTCAGACCACCTCCTCATTGGGTGCAGGGCGGGTCCGCAACAGGCCGATAGACGGACATGACCGCTGACACCGGTCATCCGATGCTCCGCCCCTTGGCGGCGCCGCCTTCCTTGCAAAACAAAACCGCGCCCAGCATCAGCCCGGCGCGGTTGCCATGAAAGCAGACAGGACAGCCCCGCCGCCTTGGCCGGGCTGCAAAGCGGCGCGGCTCAGCGCACCTTCAGCGTCGCCAGACCGATCATCGCCAGGATCAGCGAGATGATCCAGAAGCGGATCACGATGGTCGGCTCGGCCCAGCCCTTCTTCTCGTAGTGGTGGTGGATCGGCGCCATCAGGAAGACCCGCCGCCCGGTGCGCTTGTAATACAGCACCTGGATGATCACCGACAGCGCCTCGACCACGAACAGACCGCCGACGATCGCCAGCACCAGCTCGTGCTTGGTGGCCACCGCGATCGCCCCCAGCGCGCCGCCCAGGGCCAGCGAGCCGGTGTCGCCCATGAACACCGCCGCAGGCGGCGCGTTGTACCAAAGGAAGCCCAGGCCAGCGCCGAACAGCGCCGAGGTGAAGATCAGGATTTCACCGGTGCCCGGCACGTAATGCACGTCCAGATACTCGGTAAAGTCGACGCGCCCCACCGCATAGGCGATGACGCCCAGCGTCCCGGCCGCAATCATCGATGGCATGATCGCCAGCCCGTCCAGACCGTCGGTCAGGTTCACCGCATTGGCCGAGCCGACGATGACGCAGATCGCAAACGGCACGTAGAAGATGCCAAGGTTGATGAGCGTGTCCTTGAACACCGGCAGCGCCAGCTGATTCTGCAACGGCGCCGGGTGATAGGCCGCCGCCCACAGCGCTGCGGTGACGGCGATCAGCACGCCCAGCAGCAGCCTCACCTTGCCGGGCACGCCCTTGGTGTTCTGTTTCGACACCTTGGCATAATCATCGGCAAAGCCGATCAGGCCGTAGGCCAGCGTCACGAACAGCACCATCCAGACAAAGGGGTTGTCCCAGCGCGCCCAGATCAGGGTCGCGGTCAGCAGCGCGCCGACGATCAGCAGCCCGCCCATGGTGGGCGTGCCCGCCTTCGACAGATGCGCCTCCGGCCCGTCGTCGCGGATCGGCTGCCCCTTGCCCTGGCGCTTGCGCAGCACGTTGATCAGCGGCTTGCCAAACAGAAAGCCAAAGATCAGCGCGGTCAGAAAGGCGCCGCCTGCGCGGAATGTGATATAGCGGAAGAGGTTGAAGAAATCTCCCCCGTCCGACAAAGCGGTCAGCCAATAGAGCATGCGGCCCGTCCCCCGATCCTTACGGTTTTTCAGAATTGCGGCCGGATTGGCCCATTTCGCGGATGCCGTCAACGATCTTGGCCAGCGCCATGCTCAATGACCCCTTGGCCAGCACGATATCGCCCGCCGCGATGCTGTCCTGCAACGCGGGCACCGCCTCGGCGCTGGTCGCATACCAGCCGCCCCGCTTGTCCGCGGGCAGCGCATCATGCAGCGCCCGCATCAAGGGACCGATGCAGTGAATGCGGTCGATGTCCTGCACCGCGTCCAGCTGCGCCAGATCTGCATGCAGCGCCAGCTCCTGCGGGCCCAGTTCCTTCATGTCGCCGAGCCAGGCCAGCTTGCGCCCGCCGCCCTGCACCGGCGTCGCCGCCAGCACCGCCAGCGCCGCCGCGACCGAGGTCGGGTTGGCGTTGTAGCTGTCGTCCAGCAGGGTAACCGCGCCGCCGTCCAGCCGGATCGTCTCGCGCACGCCGCGGCCTTTGACAGGCGACCACAGCGACAGGCTGCGCGCGGCCTTCTCGACATCACCCCCCAGCGCCTCGACACATGCCAGCGCGCCCAGGGCGTTCATCGCAAAATGCGCGCCAAGTGACTGGATATGCAGATCGATCTCGCGCCCCGAAACCGTGACATGGGCAAGGGTTTCCGCCCCCTTGATCGCCGCCGAGTGCAATTGATACGCCGCCGCCGTCTCGCCGAACCAGCGGGCCTCGGCCCCCAGATCCGCTGCCACCCGGGCCAGCACGGGCGCCTCGGCGATATCGGCATTCAGCACCGCCACGCCACCCGGCTCCAGCCCTTCCATGATGGCGGCCTTCTCGCGGGCGATGCCCGCCACGTCGTCAAAGGCCTCCAGGTGCACCGCCGCCACGGTGGTGACCATTGCCACATGCGGACGGGCTTGTTTCGACAGCGGCGCGATCTCGCCGGGGTGGTTCATGCCGATCTCGATCACCGCATAGTCGGTGTCCCGCGGCATCCGCGCCAGCGTCAGCGGCACGCCCCAGTGGTTGTTGTAACTGGCCACGGCCGCATGGGTGCGGCCCTGATCGGACAGCATCCGCGCCAGCATCTCCTTGGTCGAGGTCTTGCCGACCGAGCCGGTGACCGCCACCACCCGCGCCTGCGTGCGCGCCCGCGCGGCGCGGCCCAGGGCCTCCAGCCCCTTTTGCACGTCCTCGACGATCAGCAGCGGCGCCTCCGCCGACACGCCGTCCGGCACGCGCGAGACCAGCGCCGCCCCGGCGCCCTTCTCCAGCGCCTGCGCGACAAAATCATGCCCGTCGCGCGCCGCGGTCAGCGCCACGAACAGATCACCGGGCTGGATGGTGCGGGTGTCGATCGACAAGCCAGAGACCTGCCAGTCACCTTGCGCCTGCCCGCCGGTTGCGGCGGCGGCCTCAGCTGCGGTCCACAGGCTCATGCCAGCCTCCCGTCCAATGCGGCCACGGCGATGCTGGCCTGTTCCACGTCATCAAAGGGCAGCACCGTGTCCCCCACGGTCTGGCCGGTCTCATGGCCCTTGCCGCAGATGATCAGCGCGTCGCCCGGCCCCAGCATATCCGCCCCGCGCAGGATCGCCTCGGCGCGGTCGCCGACCTCGATGCAATCGGGCGCACCGGCCTTGACCGCGGCGCGGATCGCCGCCGGATCCTCGCTGCGCGGGTTGTCATCCGTCACGATGACCACATCAGCGTTCTCATGCGCCGCCTGCCCCATCAAGGGCCGTTTCGAGGTATCACGGTCGCCGCCTGCGCCGACGATCGCAATCAGGCGCCCCAGGACATGCGGGCGCAGCGCCTTGATGGCGCTGGCCACCGCATCCGGGGTGTGGGCGTAGTCCACGAACACTGCCGAGCCATTGTCGCGCTCGGCCGCCAGCTGCATCCGGCCGCGCACGGTGGTCAGATGCGGCAAGGTCTCGAACACCCGCTCGGGGTCTTCACCGCCGGCAATCACCAGCCCACAGGCGAGCAGGATATTTTCCGCCTGAAAGCCGCCGATCAGGTTCAGCCGCACCTGGTACGGCTTGTCATGCCAGGCAAAGCGCATGTCCTGCCCGGTGCCGTCATAGCGCAGCCCCATCAGGCTGAGATCGCCAAGGCCGCGGCCGACGCTGATGATCTCCTGGCCGCGCGCCGCCGCCACCGCGCGCATCTCGGCACCACGGGGATCGTCCATGTTGATGACCGCCACGCCCTCGTCCGGAAGCACCCGGCGGAACAGCCCGGCCTTGGCGGCGAAATAGGCGTCGAAGGTCTCGTGGTAGTCGAGGTGATCCTGGGTGAAATTGGTAAACCCCGCCGCCGCCAGCTGCACCCCGTCCAGACGGCGCTGGTCGAGCCCGTGCGATGAGGCCTCCATCGCGGCATGGGTCACGCCCTCGGCGGCAGCGGCGGCCAGGGCCCGGTGCAGGGTGATGGGTTCCGGCGTGGTATGGGCCAGCGGGTAGCTCCAGGCGCCCTCGATGCCGGTGGTGCCCATGTTGACGGCCTGGTGGCCCAGCTCCATCCAGATCTGGCGCACAAAGGTCGCAACGGAGGTCTTGCCGTTGGTGCCGGTCACCGCGACGACCGTCTGCGGCTGGCCGCCGAACCACAGCGCGGCGGCATAGGCCAGCGTCTGGCGCGGGTCCTCGACCACCACCAGCGCGGCATGGCTGTCGGCCAGCACCCGCGCGGCGATCTCGGCTCCGGCAGCATCGGTCAGCACCGCGACCGCGCCCTTCTCCAGCGCTGCGGGAATGAACTTGGCGCCATGAACCTGGCTGCCGGGCAAGGCCGCGAACAGGTAACCTGCCCGCACCTCGCGGCTGTCCACCGCGAGGCCGCTGATCTGCGGATCCGCCCCGCCACGCGCCGTCAGACCCAGCTGGCTGAGCGGCTGCGGCTCCGGGGTACTACTGTTGCTGCTGCTCATGGCCGGGTCCCTACCGAGGTCTAGTTCGAGGTGAGGGTTATACCAGCCATCTCGATGGGTTCAACTTGCGGACGCAGCCCGAGCAAAGGTGCGACCCGCCCGATCATCTCGGCCGCCACCGGCGTCGCCGTCCAGCCCGCGGTGCGGCGCGGCTTGCCGTGGGCGATCACCTCCGGCTCATCCAGGGTCACCACCAGAACGTATTTCGGGTCATGGGCCGGGAACATCGCGGCAAAGGTGGCAATCACCTTGTCCTCGTAATAGCCGCCCTGCGGCTTGGGCTTGTCGGCGGTGCCGGTCTTGCCGCCCACCTGATAGCCGGGCACCTCGGCAAAGGAGGCGGTGCCGCTGGTCACCACCTTGCGCAGCATGGCGCGGGACTGGCGCGCGGCCTCCTCGGACATCACCCGCTGGCCTTCCTGCGGCCCGTCCTGGCGCAGAATCGTGGGCTTCACGTAACGCCCGCCGTTGGCGATCGCCGCATAGCCCGCCGCCAGATGCATCGGGCTGGCGGACAAGCCGTGACCATAGGAAATGGTGACGGTGCTGAGATCCCCCCACTTGCGCGGCGTCAACGGGCGGCCACCTGCGGCTTCGGCGATTTCAATCGGGGTCGGCTCGAACATGCCGAGCGCCCGCAGGAAGTCCTGCTGGCGCAGGGCCCCGATCTGCAGCGCCAGGCGACCGGTGCCGCGGTTGGAGCTGTTGACGATCACATCCGCAAGGCTCAGCTCGCCAAAGTTCTTGTGGTTGAACTCGCCGATCGGAAAGCGGCCGATGCGCATCGGGCCGGACGCGTCGATCATGGTCTCGGAGTTCGCAAGGCCAAGGTCGACCGCCTGCGCGGCGGTGAAGATCTTGAAGGCGGAGCCCAGTTCGTACACCCCCTGCACCGCGCGGTTGAACAGCGGGCTGACCGAGGGGTCAAACCCCGAGGTCGGCGGCCGCGGCCGGTCGTTCGGGTCGAAATCCGGCAGCGACACCACCGAGATCACCTCGCCGGTGTGCACATCCATCAGGATCGAGGTGGCGCCCTTGGCGTTCATCAACTTCATGCCACCGTAGAGCACCCGCTCGGCTGCCGCCTGCACGGTCAGATCCAGCGACAGCTGCAACGGCTTGCCGCCGTTGGCGGGGTCGCGCAGGTAGCTGTCGAACTGCTTTTCCACCCCGGCGACGCCGATCACCTCGGCGGCATTGACGCCCTCCTTGCCGAAACCGGCCCCGCCCAGCACATGGGCGGCGAGGCTGCCATTGGGGTAAAGGCGCATCTCGCGCGGGCCGAACAGCAGGCCGGGATCGCCGATGTCATGCACCGCCTGCTGCTGCTCGGGGCTGATTTTCTTCTTTATCCACAGAAACTTGCGCTTCCCCGTGAAATCCTCGATCAGCTCGTCGCGATCAAGGTCGGGGAAGATCTCCACCAGCTTTTCGGCGGCCCCGACGGGGTCGACCATCTGCGGCGGCTGGGCATAAAGGGAATGGGTCTCGAAGTTGGTTGCCAGCAGGCGCCCCTTGCGGTCGACGATGTCGGCGCGCTGCATGGCGATGGCACTGCCCGGCACGCTGGCGACCGGCTCGGCCGGTTCGGACAAGGCGGTGATGCCCATGCGGGCACCGATGGTGGCGAAGGCAAAGACGAACAGCGCCCCCATGACCAGAAGCCGCCCCTCGGAGCGCTGACGGGCCTGCACCTGCATCTCCTGGTGGCGCAGGGTGATGTTTTCCTGTTCGATCCGGTCAGGGTTCTCCCCCACCGCGCGAGCGTGCAGAATCCGGGCCAGCGGGCGCAGCGGAGTGCGGATCATGGGTGTCCTCCTGCGGCGGCGGCATTCAGGCCCGAGACCTCGATGCCATTGCTGAGGTCCAGCTCAGGCGGCACCGGGTAGGAGACCTCGTCCACCCGGCCAAACTGGTCCGGGCGCAGCGGCAGCAAACCCAGGCGATCAAAGTTCAGCTCGGCCAGGTCCCGCAGCCGTTCCGGCCGATTGAGATAGGCCCATTCCGCCCGCAGCACCCCCAGCCGCACCTTGGCGGCACCGATCTGCTGGCGCAGGGCGCGGGTTTCCTTCAGCACCTCCTGAGTGGCGTAATTCTCGCGGTAGGCCCAGAAAGCCAACGCCAGAACGGTCAGGCAGGTGGCGACATAAAGCAGGGTTTTCATCGACCGTTGCCCTCCTTCAGTTGTGGCATGCCCAGTTCCTTGGCCGAGATCGGCCCCGGCGCGGCCTCGGTGCGGCGACCGACCCGCAGGCGGGCGCTGCGGCTGCGCGGGTTCTCTGCCAGTTCCTGATCGTCGGGACCGACGGCCTTGCGGGTGACCAGCTCGAATTGCGCGGGGGCTTCGGCCTGCTCGGGCGCGTAACGGTTGGCGCGACCGGTCTTGCCCGCGCGATGCTGGAAGAAACGTTTCACCATGCGATCCTCGACCGAGTGGAAGGTCACCACCGCCAGAAGCCCGCCCGGCTTCAGCGCCCGCTCGGCGGCCAGAAGGCCCTCGAACAGCTCCTCGTATTCGGCATTCACCGCGATGCGCAGCCCCTGGAAGCTGCGGGTCGCCGGGTGCGACTGGCCCGGCTTGGGGCGCGGCAGGCAGCTTTCGATGATCTTGGCCAGACGCAGCGTGGTGGTGATCGGCTCCACCGCGCGTTCGCGCACGATCGCCTTGGCGATGCGGCGGCTGGCGCGCTCTTCGCCGTAGTGGAACAGGATGTCGGCAATCTGCGCCTCGCTCAGCTCGGCGATCAGATCGGCGGCGGAGGGGCCGGATTGCGACATCCGCATGTCCAGCGGGCCGTCCTTCATGAAGGAAAAGCCGCGCTCGGCCAGGTCCAGCTGCATCGAGGAAACGCCGAGGTCGAGCACCACGCCATCGAGATCCTGGGCGTACTCATCCATGCGCGAAAACACGCCCGGTTGCAGGATCAGCCGGTCGCCATACTCCCCTGCCCAGGGTTTCGCGAGTTCGAAGGCAAGCGGGTCGCGGTCGACGCCGATGACCTGTTCGGCCCCGGCCTCCAGCAGGCCACGGGTATAGCCGCCAGCGCCGAAGGTGCCATCCAGCCAGCGCCCCGACACCGGGGCAACCGCCTTGAGCAGCGGACGCAGCAGAACCGGAATATGGGGACCATTGGCAGCTGTCTGGTCCTGGGTCATGTCTTAAATGTCTCCGTCGCCATCAAGGAATTGCATCGGATCGAAGTCTTCCGGCAGCTCCTCCATCCACTTCTCGGTCTGGGCCAGCTCTTCTTCCTCGTAGGTTTCGGGCTTCCAGATCTGGAAGGTATCCCCCGCCGCGATGAAGAAGGCCTCGCCCTCGAGGCCGATTTTCTGGCGCAGCTTGGCAGGCAGCACCAGGCGGCCGGTCTCATCCACGTTGGTCGGGAAGGACTGACCATGAAACATCCGCTGCAGCATCTTGCGTTGCATGGAGCCGCGCGGCAGGCGGTCGATCTTGGCGTCGACCTCCTCGATTGCCTCTATAGTATAGCACTCCAGGAACTTGCGGCGATGGTCACCGTAGACGATCACCAATTCCGGGTTGCGGTCGGGCTGCCAGTTGGGATCGGATGCCTCCAGCACACGGCGAAAAGAGGCCGGGATTGACACCCGCCCCTTGCTGTCCACCTTGTGGTGGCTTTCGCCTCTGAACCTGCGGCCCAATCTACCGTCCTTTTTCGCGCGTCCCTCGCGTTGATCCGTCCCCCAGAATGAAAAGGGGCGGGTTGATCTGCTGCCACTGATCAACCCGCCGCCTTGGCCCGCCTTGCGGGATGTCCGACTGCGCGCGCCACCTGGGGGGATGTCTGCTCGCCCGCGCGCCGGATCTCTGTTTTTCGAGGAAAGCGAAGGCCTGTATGAAACCTGCTTTTGTTTTTGTGGTCTGGGGTCGTTTGGCGCCCCGTCCCTCGTTTCCGTCGATGAATTAGGGATACTATGGGAATTGATGGCCCTGCAACCATTTTCTGCCCAAACCCTCTGGACTCTTTCAGAAATTGAAGGAGATTCGCAGCAGAATCTCCCTCATTTCGGCCCCACCTTAGCTTCTGTGGTGCGCAAACTCTCCGCAAACACTACATATAGATCCAGATTGCAGAGAGATATTTTTTCCCATAGTTTCCCGCGATTCCTGATCCCGGCATCGCCGATTCAAGAATGTTCGCGTCATGTTCCGCATTCACCCACGCATTCGCGGCAAAATCCGCCCTTTCCCACGGTTCAACACCGAGTGATTCGCAACGGCAAGCTGAAAGTGCGTGCGACATGGCCATGAATTCCCATGCCGCCCATGAATTCCCGCCTGTCCCGTCGTTTCCCAATCTTCCCACGGTTTCCCAGTGCTCCCATGCGCAGCCCTCCGCCGCCGGAAGGGCCAGACCGCGCCGGATCCGGCAGGGGATCCCATCCCGGCCCATTCCGCCTCCCGAAACGGCGGCCCTGTCGGCGCCCACCGGCGGCGCGGGCAACACAAAACGGCCCGCCGAAAGACGGGCCGCTGTGCAGAAATACGAAAGGCAGCCGGGGTGGCCGCGGGGCGGTCAGGCCATGCCGCCCTTGACCAGCCCTTCGGCGATACGGGCGTAGGCCTGGGCCATCGGCCCATCCCCCGCCGCAATCGGGGTGCCACCATCGCCCGCCAGACGGGTTTCGAGATCAATCGGCAGCGCGCCCAGCAACGGCAGGCCCAGCCCTTCGGCCTCGGACGCGACACCGCCGTGACCAAAGATGTGATGTTCGCCGCCGCAATCCGGGCAGGTAAAGAAGGACATGTTCTCGATCAGCCCCAGCACCGGGGTCTTCAGCGTCTTGAACATGTCCATCGCCTTGCGCGCGTCCAGCAGCGCGACGTCCTGCGGGGTGGAGACGACGATGGCGCCGGTCAGCTCGGCCCGGGTGCACAGCGTCAACTGCACGTCGCCGGTGCCGGGCGGCAGGTCGACGATCAGCACGTCCAACTCGCCCCAGTTGACCTGGCCCAGCATCTGCTGCAGCGCGCCCATCAGCATCGGGCCGCGCCAGACCACCGCCTTGCCCTCCTCCAGCATGAAGCCGATCGACATAAGAGTGACGCCATGGGCGTGCAGCGGTTCGATGATCTTGCCGTCAGGGCTGGCCGGGCGGCCCTTGGCCCCCATCATGCGGGGCTGCGAGGGGCCGTAGATGTCGGCGTCCAGCAGGCCGACCTTGCGGCCCTGCCTGGCCAGCGCCACGGCGAGGTTGGAGGCCACGGTGGATTTGCCCACGCCGCCCTTGCCCGAGGCCACTGCCAGAATGCGCTTCACCCCCGCCGGTTTCAGCGGCTCCGCCTGCGGCTTGGGGTGGCCGCCGACCTTGAGGCTGGGCGCGGGCTGCTGCGCCGCATGGGCGGTCAGCGCCACCGACACGCCGCTGACCCCCGCCAGCTCCGCCACCGCGGCCTCGGCGGCGCGGCGCAGCGGTTCCATCTGCTTGGCCACTTCGGGGCTGGGCGCCTCGATCACGAAGCTGACCTTGCCGTCCTCGATGCGCAGGGCGCGCAGCATGTCGCGCGACACCAGCGTGCCGCCGTCCGGCAGCTGCAGACGCTCCAGCGCTGCGTGAATCTGTTCCTGGGTGACCGGCATGGCTGCTCTCCTGCTTCTTGACCGACACATATATATGCAGCGAGTCGAGGCGATGGAAGCCGCGACGACAGCCCCGGGGCCAGACCGTGCAAAGACCTGTCAAGATTGACGCCAGTTCCCCTATGCAATCCATGCAAGCCTGCGCCGAGATCCGCGGCACATCACAAAGGTGATGCCAAAAAATCCGGCACTATCAGAACGGTAGCGGCTTCCACCCATGCATTTGCTGCATAGCGGCATTGACCAGACACGGGATTGTGCGTCCGCAGCATATCCGTAAATTGTACCACAAGAAGCGCCACTGGGGCGCAGGACGAAACGGCCGGACGGCAAGACGAAGGAACCGAAAAGATGGCAGCAGCACAACAGATCACCGCAGTGAAACTGGCGTCGCCTTTTGCTGCACTGGACGGCCTGATGGCGAAATTCGCCCGTTACCGCCTGTACCGCCAGACCGTCAAGGAACTGTCGGAGCTGAGCGGCCGCGAGCTGGCGGACCTGGGTCTGCACCGTTCCGAAATCAAGCGTATCGCCTATCAGGCGGCTTACGAAAACGAATAACAGAGATCAGGCTCTTTCTCCTCCTCCCTTGAAGAGCCTGTACTACGCGGTGGCATCCTCCTCCTCCCTGATGCCGCCGCACCCTATACCGGCCAAAAGCCGGGCTTGGATCACCGGGACCTCCTCCTCCCTTAATCCCGGTGTATGACAGAACGGCGGTGCCCCCTCCTCCTCCCTGGGCGCCGCCGTTTTTGTATTTTCAGAGATCTGCGACCCAACCCCCTGCCCGCGCCGGACTGCGCAGGGCAGGCCACTTTGCGCCAGAGCCTGGCAATGAAGGGCAGCGCGGCAGCGGATCGCCAAGGCGATCCGATCCCCCGGCCATGCCGGGGCATTTATCTGTCGTGAAGTGGCCTATCCAACGCGTTCGGGGCCGCGCGCCGCTCAGAACGGGATGTCGTCCGCTGCCGAAACGAAGCGGGCCACGACCTTCTTCGGACCGGCCTTCTCGAAATCGACTTCAAGCTTGTCACCCTCGATGCCGAGAATCGCGCCGTAGCCGAATTTCTGGTGGAATACCCGCTCGCCCAGGGTGAAGCTGGAGGTGGCGGTCAGATCGATCACCTGGTGGCGGCTTTCCTTGGGCTGGCTCAGCCCGCGCTGGCCGGAGCGCGCCTGCAGCCGCTTCCAGCCCGGCGAGTTGTAGCCGTCGGCCTGTGCCATCTTGTCCTCGATGGTGGAGCGCACGCCGTAATCAGACGCCCCCGCCGCGCCGGCGCCATAGCCGCTGCCGGTCAGCACCTCGACGTGCTCCTCGGGCAGCTCGTCGATGAAGCGCGAGGGCAGCTGCGACTGCCACTGGCCGAACACCCGGCGGTTGCCGGCAAAGGAGATGGTGCAGATTTCCTCGGCCCGCGTGATGCCGACATAGGCGAGGCGGCGCTCTTCCTCGAGCCCCTTCTGGCCGCTTTCATCCATCGAGCGCTGCGAGGGGAACAACCCATCCTCCCAGCCCGGCAGGAAGACCGCGGGGAATTCCAGCCCCTTGGCCGCGTGCAGGGTCATGATCGACACCTTTTCGTCCGCGTCCTGCTTGTCATTGTCCATCACCAGGCTGACGTGTTCGAGGAATCCCTGAAGGTTTTCAAAATTCTCCAGCGCCTTGACCAGTTCCTTGAGGTTTTCGAGGCGGCCGGGCGAATCCGGGTTCTTGTCGTTCTGCCAATGGGCGGTATAGCCGCTTTCATCGAGGATGATCTCGGCCAGTTCCATGTGGCTGATGTCGCCATCGCCGGCCATGCGGCCCCAGCGAGCGATGCTGTCGACCAGCTCGCGCAGCTTGCCCGCGCCCTTGCCCTTGATCTGGCCCGACTCGACTGCCAGCCGCGCGCCCTCGACCAATGACACACCGTTTTCACGGGCGATGATCTGGATGGTCTGCTGCGCCTTGTCGCCAAGGCCGCGCTTGGGCGTGTTGACGATGCGCTCGAACGCCAGATCGTCCTCGGGCGAGGTCACGACGCGGAAATAGGCCATGGCATCGCGAATCTCGAGCCGCTCATAGAAGCGCGGGCCGCCGATCACGCGATACGGCAGGCCGATGGTGAGGAAGCGGTCCTCGAACGCGCGCATCTGGTGCGAGGCACGGACGAGAATCGCCATGCTGTTGAGGCCGATGGGGCGTTGGCCGCGGGTGCCGCGCTGCATCGCCTCGATCTCCTCGCCGATCCAGCGGGCCTCTTCCTCGCCGTCCCAATGGCCGATCAGCCGGACCTTTTCGCCGTCACCGGCATCGGTCCACAGCTCCTTGCCAAGACGCCCCTGATTGCCGCGGATCACGCCCGCGGCGGCGGCCAGGATATGACCGGTGGAGCGGTAGTTCTGCTCCAGCCGGACCACCATGGCGCCGGGAAAATCCTTTTCAAACCGCAGGATGTTGCCCACTTCGGCACCGCGCCAGCCGTAGATCGACTGGTCGTCGTCGCCGACGCAGCAGATATTCTTGTGTGCCCCCGCCAAGAGCCGCAGCCAGAGGTACTGGGCGACGTTGGTATCCTGGTATTCGTCCACCATGATGTAGCGGAACCAGCGCTGATACTGCTCCAGCACATCCCCGTGGTTCTGGAAAATCGTCACCATGTGCAAGAGCAGGTCACCGAAATCGACTGCGTTCAGCTCGCGCAGGCGGGTCTGGTACTGGGCGTAGAATTCAATGCCGCGGTTGTTGTAGGCCCCCGCATCGGCCGAGGGCACACGGTCGGGCGTCAGGGCGCGGTTCTTCCAGTCGTCGATGATGCCCGCCAGCATCCGTGCGGGCCAGCGCTTGTCGTCCACGTCGGCAGCCTGAACCAGTTGCTTCAACAGGCGGATCTGGTCGTCGGTGTCGAGGATGGTGAAATTCGATTTCAGCCCGACCAGCTCGGCGTGGCGGCGCAGCTGCTTGACGCAGATGGAGTGGAAAGTGCCAAGCCAGGGCATGCCCTCGACCGCCTGGCCGAGCATGCCGCCGACCCGTTCCTTCATCTCGCGCGCGGCCTTGTTGGTGAAGGTCACCGACAGGATTTCATTGGGCCGCGCCCGGCCGGTGCTGAGGAGATGCACGATGCGGGTGGTCAGCGCCTTGGTCTTGCCGGTGCCGGCGCCTGCCAGCATCAGGACCGGGCCATCCAGGCATTCCACCGCCTCGCGCTGCGCCGGGTTGAGGCTGTCCAGATAGGGCATCGGCCGCGCCTGCATGGCTCGGGCCGACAGCGATGCGCCCTCAAAGGCGTCCATTTCGTCAAAACTGCTCATACCCGTGATCCTAGCGTGATTCAGGCGCGGCGGAAAGGGGACGTTCACATTCTGTTCCCGCCAATTCCACCCCACCGCGGCAATGTAGTATCCGCCTAATACCCCGGCAGGCGGCCAAGGTGCTAGCCCCTTCCCTGCCAATTGCAGAGGAGGAACAAGATGGCACGCGTATTGATGATCACCGGCGACTACACCGAGGACTATGAGACCATGGTGCCGTTCCAGACCCTTCTGGCCTGCGGCCACGAGGTGGATGCGGTCTGCCCCGGCAAGGCAGCGGGCGAGACGGTGAAGACGGCAATCCACGACTTTGAGGGCGACCAGACCTACAGCGAGAAGCCCGGCCATAATTTTGCGCTGAACGCGGATTTCGCCGCAGTCGATCCGGCGAAGTATGACGCGCTGGTGGCGCCCGGCGGCCGCGCGCCGGAGTATCTGCGGCTGAACGAGGAGGTGCTGGCGATGGTGCGGCACTTCTTTGAGACCAACAAACCGGTGGCGGCGATCTGCCATGGCGCGCAGCTGCTGGCGGCGGCGGGTGCGCTGGAGGGGCGGCAATGCTCGGCCTATCCGGCCTGCGCACCTGAGGTGAAGGCCGCGGGCGGCACCTATGCCGATATCGAGGTGACAGAGGCGGTGACCGATGGCAATCTGGTCACCGCACCGGCCTGGCCCGCGCACCCGGCCTGGCTGCGTCAGTTCATGGCGCTGCTGTAATCCGCGCCCTGCCCCGCCCGCTTGGGCTGGCGGGGCACTTGCTGCCAGACGGGAGAGAGAGACATGTGTGAGCTGTTCATCGGTGCCGACCCCGACCTGTGGGAGAGCCGCACCAAGTCGCTGCGGATCGACGGCATGGCGACCTCGATCCGGGTGGAGCGGTTTTTCTGGGACATTCTGGAAGAGATCGCCGCGCGGGACGCGATGACGGTGAACCAGCTGATCACCAAACTCTATCACGAAAGCCTCGATGCGGATCATGATCTGGGCAATTTCACCTCTTTCCTGCGGGTGTGCTGCGGGCGTTACCTGGCGCTGGCCAGCAACGGCGAGGTTTCCCGCGATGCCGCCACGCCGCTGGCGGGCGTCGATGCGCCGGGCATTCTGGCGCGGGAGCGGGCGGCGCGGGACGCCACGCACAAGGACGCCGCCACCCCGGCCCGGCCAACGCCGCAGCGGCGGGTAAACTGAGCCGACAAGCGATTGATTTTACGCTGGACAGACGCGCAGCTCCGGCGGCAGTTTGCCCTCTATGGATCTGCATCAGCGCTACCCCGGTCTGGATGACCTGAAACGCCGCGCCCGCCGCCGCCTGCCGCGGTTCGTGTGGGAGTATCTGGACAGCGCCACCGGGCGCGAGACCACGCAGGCGCGCAATCGGGCCGGGCTGGACCGGGTGGGGCTTGTGCCCTCGATCCTGCACGGGCCGCTGACGCCGGATCTGTCCACGCCCCTTTTTGGCGAGACGCTGCCGCTGCCGTTCGGCGTCGCCCCGGTGGGCATGTCGGGGCTGATCTGGCCCGATGCCGAAGGCATTCTGGCGCGCAGCGCTGACGCCGCCGACATCCCCTATTGCCTGTCCACCGTGGCCAGCCAGTCACCCGAGGACCTGGCACCGCATCTGGGTCGACAGGCCTGGTTCCAGCTGTACCCGCCCAAGGATGAAGGCATCCGTGCCGACATGCTGGCGCGGGCGCGCGATGCGGGCTTCAGGGTGCTGGTGCTGACGGTGGACGTGCCCGCTGCCTCGCGCCGGGAGCGGCAGGTGCGCTCTGGCCTCACGCAGCCGCCGCGGCTGACCCCGCGGCTGCTGGCGCAAGTTGCCATGCGACCCGCCTGGGCCATGGGCATGGCGCGACAGGGGATGCCGCATATGCGCACGCTGGACAAATACATCGAGGGCGCCAGCGCCAGCCTGTCGTCGACCGCGCATGTGGGCTACCTGCTGCGCACCTCGCCCGACTGGGACTATGTGCGCTGGCTGCGACAGCACTGGGACGGTCCGCTGGTCATCAAGGGCGTCTTGCGGGCCGAAGATGCCGCGCGGCTGGCTGATGAGGGCGCGGATGCGATCTGGGTGTCGAACCACGCGGGCCGCCAGTTTGACGGCTGCCCGGCGGCGATCGACATGCTGCCCGCCTTGCGTGCCGCGGTGGATGTGCCGGTGATCTTTGACAGCGGCATCGAGGGCGGGCTGGACATCCTGCGCGCGCTGGCGCTGGGGGCGGATTTCGTGATGCTGGGACGCGGCTTTCACTATGCGCTGGCGGCTCTTGGCGCGGGCGGTCCGGCGCATCTAATCGACATTCTGGCCCGCGATCTGGAGGCCAATATGGCCCAGCTGGGACTGGCGGATCTGGCCGCAATCCGAGACCTGAAGCGACACAATCTTGCGCAGTCAGGCTGACTCGCGCAGTTTGTGAAAACACCGGGCAGGCCCTCGCCCGCCCGACGCCCGACCTGCGCCAGAATGCCGCAATGCAGCTACGAAATGCTGCACTGCGGAGACACACGGCCGTTACAAAACAGGCAGAGAACCCCGGAAAAGCCTGTTGTTTTTGCATGTTTGCGGTAACATCGCCCGCCGCCGCGTTTTTGCAGCCAATCGTCGCATCGCGCATCGGACAGGAAACATCAGGCCGCTTGAGAGCGCAATCATGCCGGTTCTACCCAGAACTACGGTTGTCTGAACGGTTATTATCCGCCTAACAATTCTCCAACTTGCACGGACCCCGAGGGTGAAATGACCGACTTCAAAAAGATCCTGATTGCCAACCGTGGCGAAATCGCGATCCGCGTGATGCGCGCAGCCAATGAAATGGGCAAGCGCACCGTCGCCGTCTACGCCGAGGAGGACAAGCTGGGCTTGCACCGGTTCAAGGCTGACGAGGCTTACCGTATCGGCGAAGGTCTGGGACCGGTTGCGGCCTACCTGTCGATCGACGAGATCATCCGCGTCGCCAAGGAAAGCGGCGCCGATGCGATCCACCCGGGTTACGGCCTGCTGTCGGAGAACCCGGATTTCGTCGATGCCTGTGCGCGCAACGGCATCACCTTCATCGGCCCCAAGGCGGAAACCATGCGGGCGCTTGGCGACAAGGCCTCGGCCCGCAAGGTGGCGATCGCCGCGGGCGTGCCGGTGATTCCCGCGACCGAAGTGCTGGGCGATGACATGGACGCGATCCGCAAGGAAGCGGCCGAGATCGGCTATCCCCTGATGCTCAAGGCGAGCTGGGGCGGCGGCGGTCGCGGCATGCGCCCGATCTACGGCGAAAAGGAGCTGGAGGAAAAGGTGCTGGAAGGCCGCCGCGAGGCGGAAGCCGCCTTTGGCAACGGCGAAGGCTACCTGGAGAAGATGATCACCCGCGCCCGCCACGTCGAGGTACAGATCCTCGGCGACAAGGACGGCAACATCTATCACCTCTACGAGCGGGATTGCTCGGTGCAGCGCCGCAACCAGAAAGTGGTCGAGCGCGCGCCTGCCCCCTACCTCAGCGAAGAGCAGCGTGCCGAGCTGTGCGACCTGGGCCGCCGGATCTGCCAGCATGTGAACTATGAATGCGCGGGCACCGTCGAATTCCTGATGGATATGGAAAGCGGCAAGTTTTACTTCATCGAGGTGAACCCGCGGGTACAGGTGGAGCATACCGTGACCGAGGAGGTCACCGGCATCGACATCGTGCAGGCGCAGATCCTGATCGCCGAGGGCAAGAGCATTGCCGAAGCCACCGGCAAGGCGAGCCAGGATGAGATCCGCCTGAATGGCCACGCGCTGCAGACGCGCGTCACCACCGAAGATCCGCTGAACAACTTCATCCCGGACTACGGCCGCATCACCGCCTACCGTTCGGCCACCGGCATGGGCATCCGTCTCGACGGCGGAACCGCATATGCGGGCGGCGTAATCACCCGCTACTACGACTCGCTGCTGACCAAGGTCACCGCCTGGGCGCCGACGCCGGAAAAGGCGATCGCCCGCATGGACCGCGCGCTGCGCGAGTTCCGGGTGCGCGGCGTGTCGACCAACATCGCCTTTGTCGAAAACCTGCTGAAGCACCCGACCTTCCTGTCGAATGAATACACCACCAAGTTCATCGACGAGACGCCGGAGCTGTTCCAGTTCGCCAAGCGCCGTGACCGCGGCACCAAGGTGCTGACCTATATCGCCGACATCACCGTGAACGGCCACCCCGAGACCGAGGGCCGTCCGGCGCCTGCGGCCGATCTGAAAGAGCCGCGCGCGCCCAAGGTGGAGCCGGGCAACCTGCCCTACGGCACCCGCAACCTGCTGGAGCAGAAGGGCGCGCAGGCCGTCGCCGACTGGATGAAAGCACAGCGCCAGCTGTTGCTGACCGACACCACCATGCGCGACGGGCACCAGTCGCTGCTGGCGACCCGGATGCGCTCGATCGACATGATCAAGGTGGCACCGGCCTATGCGCAGAACCTCAGCCAGCTGTTCTCGGTCGAGTGCTGGGGCGGTGCGACCTTCGACGTCGCCTACCGCTTCCTGCAGGAATGCCCGTGGCAACGCCTGCGCGACCTGCGTGAGCGGATGCCGAACCTGATGACGCAGATGCTGCTGCGCGCCTCCAACGGTGTCGGGTACACCAACTATCCCGACAACGTGGTGCAGTCCTTCGTGAAGCAGGCCGCGAAGACCGGCGTTGACGTGTTCCGCGTCTTTGACTCGCTGAACTGGGTCGAGAACATGCGCGTCGCGATGGACGCGGTGATCGAGAGCGGCAAGGTCTGCGAAGGCACCATCTGCTACACCGGTGACATCCTGGATCCGAACCGGGCCAAATACGACCTGAAGTACTATGTCGGCATGGCCAAGGAGCTGGAAGCTGCGGGCGCCCACGTGCTGGGCCTGAAGGACATGGCCGGCCTCTTGAAGCCCGCTGCCGCGCGCCAGCTGATCAAGGCGCTGAAGGAAGAGGTCGGCCTGCCGGTCCACTTCCACACCCATGACACCTCCGGCGTGGCCGGGGCCACCATCCTGGCGGCGGCGGATGCCGGCGTCGACGCGGTGGATGCGGCGATGGATGCGTTCTCGGGCGGCACCTCGCAGCCCTGCCTCGGCTCGATCGTCGAAGCGCTGCGCAACACCGACCGCGACACCGGCATCGACATCGCCAAGGTGCGCGAGATTTCGGACTACTGGGAACAGGTGCGTGCGCAATATGCCGCGTTTGAAAGCGGCCTCGCGGCGCCGGCCTCGGAAGTCTACCTGCACGAGATGCCGGGCGGCCAGTTCACCAACCTGAAGGCGCAGGCGCGTTCGCTGGGGCTGGAAGAGAAATGGAGCGAGGTGGCGCAGACCTATGCCGACGTGAACCAGATGTTCGGCGACATCGTCAAGGTGACGCCGTCGTCCAAGGTTGTCGGCGACATGGCGCTGATGATGGTGAGCCAGGGCCTGACCCGCGCCGAGGTCGAGGATCCCAAGACCGACGTGGCCTTCCCCGACTCGGTGGTGGACATGATGCGCGGCAACCTGGGTCAGCCTCCCGGCGGCTTCCCGGAAGCGATCGTCAAGAAGGTGCTCAAGGGCGAAGAGCCGAACCGCGAACGCCCCGGCAAGCATCTGAAACCGGTGGACCTGGAGGCAGCCCGCGCGGATCTCTCCAAGCAGCTGGAAGGCTTCAAGATCGATGACGAGGATCTGAACGGCTACCTGATGTATCCCAAGGTGTTCCTGGATTACATGGGCCGCCACCGCCAGTACGGCCCGGTGCGCACCCTGCCCACCAAGACCTTCTTCTACGGCATGGAGCCGGGTGAGGAAATCACCGCCGAGATCGACCCGGGCAAGACGCTGGAAATCCGCCTGCAGGCGGTGGGCGACACCGACGAGAAAGGCGAAGTGAAAGTCTTCTTCGAACTGAACGGCCAGCCGCGCGTGATCCGGGTGCCGAACCGCCTGGTGAAGGCCTCGACCCAGGCCAACCCGAAGGCGGAAGCGGGCAACCCCAACCATGTCGGCGCGCCGATGCCGGGCGTGGTCGCCAGCCTCTCGGTGCAGGTTGGCCAGCAGGTCCACGAGGGCGACATGCTGCTGACCATCGAAGCGATGAAGATGGAGACCGGCATCCACGCCGAGCGTGACGCGGTGGTGAAAGCCATCCACGTGCAGCCCGGTGCGCAGATCGACGCCAAGGATCTGCTGGTCGAGCTGGAATAACCCCGGCACCATCCGGCAGAACGACCAACGCCCCGCCCAATTGGCGGGGCGTTTTTTTGCATGTCGCGGCCGGGCTCAGGCCGGATGCGAGGGCGTCAGCGGCAGGGTGGTGATTTCGACCCGCACCGGCAGGATCGCCTCCACGTCCGGTGCCCAGCCTGCGCCCGCCGTCGCCTCGGGCGGGACCGGGGTCAAGGCAAGCCCCAAGGCGATTGCGCCGCCGAGCGCCCCGATACGAAGAAACTCCCTGACTGGCATGACCGTGGTCTCCTGTGTGAACAGCGTTGCTTTGCAGGCTGACACGGCGCGCAGCCCGGGTTCCGTCGCCAGAGCGGCATTTTTTTTTCGACAGCGCCCGATTTTCCGCTTGCAGCCGCGCGCATCAGGCCCTAAATCACCGCTCACCGAATGGCAGCGCGGGCGTAGCTCAGGGGTAGAGCATAACCTTGCCAAGGTTAGGGTCGGGCGTTCGAATCGCCTCGCCCGCTCCATTCGAAAGTGAAGAGGCCGTCCTTCGGGGCGGCCTTTCGCATTTCGGGATTTCCGCCTAGTCTGCCCCTGCGGAAAACCTTGTGCGGAATCACCTTTGCGCCTAGGAACGGAGCGAGAACAAATTTGACGGGCGGAGCAGGATGCTGACATCGGTAGAACTATGCGCAGGTGCGGGCGGTCAGGCCCTGGGACTGGAGTCTGCGGGCTTCGACCACACTGCGCTGGTGGAGATCGACAAGCACTGCTGCGCCACGCTGCGCCACAACCGCCCGCAGTGGAACGTGCTGGAAGAGGACGTGCGCAAGTTCAAGGAGGTCGCGGGCGATTATCGCGGCATCGACCTCCTCGCTGGTGGCCTGCCCTGCCCGCCGTTTTCGGTGGCCGGCAAACAGCTGGGCGAGAAGGACGAACGCAACCTGTTCGATGACGCGATCGAGATTGTCGACGCCACCCGCCCCCGCGCGGTGATGATCGAAAACGTGCGCGGCTTTCTGGATGCGGTGTTCCACGACTACCGCGAAAAACTGAAAAAGCAGCTCTCCAAGCTGGGATATGAAACCGACTGGCGACTGCTGAACGCCTCTGATTTCGGCGTGCCGCAGCTGCGGCCGCGGGTGGCGATCATCGCGCTGCGCAAGGAATTTTCCGGCCAGTTCAACTGGCCCGAGCCGCTGCCGCACAACCCGCGCACCGTCGGCGAGACGCTCCTGGACCTAATGCAGGAGCGCGGCTGGCGCGGCGCCGAGGACTGGGCGGCAAAGGCCGACGAGATTGCGCCGACCATCGTTGGCGGCTCCAAGAAACACGGCGGACCGGACCTGGGGCCGACGCGGGCGCGACGGGCCTGGGCGGCGCTGGGGGTCGAGGGGCGCACCATCGCCTATGAGGCACCGGACCCGTTCCACAACGGCATGCCGCGGCTGACGGTGCGGATGGTGGCGCGCATCCAGGGCTTCCCGGACGAGTGGCACTTTACCGGCGCCAAGACCAACGCCTACCGCCAAGTCGGCAACGCCTTCCCGCCACCGGTCGCCGAAGCCGTGGCACGCGAGCTGAAAGCCGCGATTGCCAAGCCCAAGCTGCATGCCGTACGGGCCTGAGAAAATCACCCGGATTACAGAGCCGACAGCAGCGCCCGCTCCGCGCAAAGCGGACTGCGCGCTGTGTGAGTGTTCGGCGGGGCGATATCTGTCATGAAACAGAAACTTCCCGACAGCCTGGTTCGCCCGGGCCACCCGGATTTTGCGCTGCTGTCGTCGCTGGCCGAAGAGATCACCTCCAGGGCGGGCGGCAGCATGGCGCTGGAACATGACGTGCCGCAGATGCTGCGCCAGTGCATCGACGATGTGATCATGACGCCCAAGACCGGTCGGCGCGCCTATGAGGAGCTGGAAAAGACCGAGAAGACCTACATCGGGACGCGGGTGGAGATCGAGTTGCGGGCATTGCTGCGCCTGCCCAAGGGGCGGCTGGATACCGTGATCCTGGGCCAGGATGTCGACATCAAGCACACCATGGGCGGCAACTGGATGATTCCCACCGAGGCGCTGAATTGCGCCTGCCTGCTGGTGGCGGCGGATGAAGCGCGCGCCCGTTGCTATCTTGGGCTGATCGTCGCCCGCCCCGAGCAACTGACCGCCGGGCAGAACAAGGACGCCAAGCGCAGCGTCTCTGCTGACGGGTTCCGCCATATCCTGTGGCTTCTGAAGGATCAGCCCTACCCTGCCAATTTCTGGCGCAACGCGGATGAGACCGCGGTGGCGCAGATCTTTGCCGGGGAAACCGGCAACGAGCGCATGGCGCGGCTGTTCCGCCTGATCCAGCGCCGCGCGATTCCGCGCGACGTGGTGGAAGCCGTGGCGCAACAGAAGGATTTCATGCGTCGAATCCGGGCCGATGGCGGCCATGGCACCCGCGACATGCTGGCGCGCGAGCGGATCGTGCTGCTGGAAGGGCAGAAGGATGCCCAGCTGATCAAGGCGCTGGAGCTGCCCCCCTGCCCGGCCAGCGCCTTCATCTCCTGCCGGATCGACGATGCGGCGCAGGCGCGCCTGCTTGAACACTCCCGCCACAAGCTGCCACACCGCCCGGGCTGAGGCGGGTTTCGCATTTATCCACAGATACTTGGCGCCTGGGTCAATTTTCCGCTTGCAGCCCTGCATCGAAAGTCCTAGAAACCGCCCTACCAAATGGCAGCGCGGGCGTAGCTCAGGGGTAGAGCATAACCTTGCCAAGGTTAGGGTCGGGCGTTCGAATCGCCTCGCCCGCTCCATTTGGATCAAAAACGCCGCCCATCCGGGCGGCTTTTTTGTTTTTCTCCCCGGTAACGACGCAGCCAGGCGCAGGCGAATTTCTTGCCCGAAGGTGCATTTTTTTGCTTGCAGTCCGGCGGATGATTTTCTATTCACCGCCTCACCAAATGGCAGCGCGGGCGTAGCTCAGGGGTAGAGCATAACCTTGCCAAGGTTAGGGTCGGGCGTTCGAATCGCCTCGCCCGCTCCATTTGAAACGAAAAGGCCGTCCCTCGGGGCGGCCTTTCGCGTTTCGGGCTGCTCCCCACTCCCCCCCCATGCCTCACAAGGCCAGCTGCGGGAAATTCCGGCAAGGCTGTCAATTTGATCAAATTCCTTTTGACGCGCCATGCAAAACGCGCCAATGCTACGGCAAACCGCCCCTGCGGGCGCGCTAACGGAGGAGTTTGGCCATGGCCCCTGTGATCTATCCCACCACCAATTTCACCGCGACCGAGCAACTGTGCCTGGACCGCGGCGAAGGCATCTATGTCTATGACACCGATGGCAACAAATACATCGAAGGTCTTGCGGGGCTGTGGTGCACCTCGCTGGGTTACAGCAATACCGAGGTAATGGACGCGATCACCGAGCAGCTGCACAAGCTGCCGTTTTCGCACACCTTCGGCGGCAAGACCCATGAGCCGATCCAGAAGCTGGCAGAAAAGCTGAAAGCGATGGTGCCGGTGGAGGATGCTTATATCTTCTTCGGCAACTCCGGCTCGGACGCCAACGACACGCACTACAAGATGCTGCGCTATTACTTCAACGCCATCGGCAAGCCGGAGAAGCGCAAGATCATCACCCGCGAGCGCGGTTATCACGGGGTGACGGTTGCGGCGGGCTCGCTGACCTCGCTGCCCGCGAATCTGGCGCATTTCGATGCGCCGCTGGAGGCGCTGCACATCCTGCGCTCGGACGCGCCGCATTACTACACCGGCCGCCAGGGCAACGAGACCGAAGAACAGTTCGTCGACCGCATCATCAACAACCTGGAACAGCAGATCCTGGCGGAAGACCCCGACACCATCGCCGCGATGATCGTCGAACCGATCACCGGCGCGTCGGGCGTGATCGTACCGCCGGAGGGGTATTACGAGAAGCTGCAGGCGCTGTTGCGCAAGCACGGCATCCTGATCTGGGCGGATGAGGTGATCTGCGGCTTCGGCCGTACCGGTGCCGATTTCGGCTGCACCACCATGGGCATCAAACCGGACCTGATGACCTTCGCCAAGCAGCTGTCCTCGGCCTATTTCCCGATCTCGGCCTCGGTCATTCCCGGCTGGATGTACGAGGCGATGATCGACCAGACCAACGAGGTCGGCGTGTTCGGCCACGGCTACACCTATTCCGGCCACCCGGCGGCCTGCGCCGCGGCGCTGAAGACGCTGGAAATCTACGAGCGCGACAACCTGTTCGAACATGCCGCCGAGGTGGGCGCTTACATGCAGGCGCAGCTGCGCGAAATCTTCACCGACCACCCGCTGGTGGGCGAGGTGCGCGGCAAAGGGCTGATCGCGGCGCTGGAGCTGGTGTCGAACAAGACCACCGGCGCGAGCTTCGAGAAGGGCGCGGCGGGCGCGGCCGCACAGAAGGCCTGCGAGGCCAACGGGCTGATCCTGCGCGCGGTGGCGGGCAACGCGCTGGCCCTGTGCCCGCCAATCACCATCACCAAGGATGAGGTGGACGAGATGCTGAAGCGGATGAAGGCCGGCGTCGACACAGCCTATCAGGAGCTGAAGAACCGCGGGCTGATCGCCGGCTGATCGGGCAATCCTCGCCGCCCTTTGGGCGCAAACTTTTGTGACCGCTGCAGATCATCACCGCATGGTCTGCAGCCCACTCCCTGCTCGCGACTAAAAGGCTATTTTCCGTCGAAGCGTTATACGCTGCAATCTGACGCGAGTTATCGTTTCGTCTTCCCCGGCGGAGGACACAGCTGAATGCAATTGCTCTCGGCCAATAGTTTGCTCAGCTCGAGAACTCATAAATCAATGCGACCCGGTCACCGCAGAAGAACGCCTCTTCCTGATTGCCTATCCCAAAAATCAAATCGCCCTGTACCGCGTTCTGAAAACACATATGCAGGGATTGGGAGCCACGCCACTCAACGGCGATTTCCAGGTCTGACCGGTAACTGTGAAAAATGCTCCCGCCCCCATCTGCCCACATAACCGTTGCAGAGGTGTGACAAAACTGCCCGTCGGCGTAGGTCTGTTGAATTCTCACAGACTTGCGATTGTCTGGAGCAGTCAGGTCAACAAGAACAACCTCTTTGAACTCGGGAACCTTTACGACGCGTCTTTTTTTCGCGCGTCGCGGCTTACTGATCTTGCGTAGAAATGCGAGCAACGCGCCCTGACGCCTCTTAAGCAGCGTTTCGTCACCGCCGCGTGCAGACCAGTTCTTTAGGCTTTCGCCAGTTGAGATGAACCTCTCAACTTCGTCAACGATGTCTTTGACTGCAAACTGCGTTTCCCACTGAGCAAATGCGAGAGCAAGATGCGCTTCATACCTGTCATCAATGTCAGAAAAATACCCTGCCATTGCTTCGAGTGTACGCCTGCTTGCCTCTTCTGGAGAGGCTCCTTGGTTATAAGTATCAAAATAGAAATCGTAGACGTCGCGAAACGCGTCATCTTCTCCAACCTTATAACCCCAAGCTCCCATGTTTAATTTCGCTCTCCCGCTCAGAAGACCTTGTAGGTCATGGTGGTCAGCGAGCGTTCGATGCCTTCGATCTGAAGCAGCTTGTCGTTGATGTATTTTCCGACGTCCTCGCCGCTGGGGATGTAGAGCTTCATCAGCAGGTCGAAATTGCCGCTGGTGGAATACAGCTCAGAGTGGATTTCGCGCAGGGCGATCTCCTCGGCCACCTTGTAGGTGGTGCCGGGTTTGCAGCGGATCTGGACAAAGACGCAGGTGGACATGGGTGCCCCTTTTGCTGGTGTTCGGAATTTGCGCCAAGGTCGCATGGGCGCAGGCGCGGCGCAATAGGCGGCGGCGCGGGCAACAGTCTGGCGCCCATGAATAATGCCACACTTGAGCCCAGCCCCCTGCCCGCCCTATAAGCGCCTCGCAGCTTGAGGAAGGATAGCCCGTCGATGCGTACCGCCAAAGTGACCCGCAAGACCGCGGAAACCGAGATTTCCGTGGAGATCAACCTGGATGGCTCCGGGGCTTATGACAACCAGACCGGGGTTGGCTTCTTCGACCACATGCTGGACCAGCTGGCGCGCCACTCGCTGATCGACATGACGATCCGCGCCAAGGGTGACTATCACATCGACGACCACCACACGGTCGAGGACACCGGCATCGCGCTGGGTCAGGCGCTGACGCAGGCGCTGGGGGACAAGAAGGGCATCCGCCGCTATGGCGAGTGCCACCTGCCGATGGATGACGCCCAGGTGCGCTGCGCGCTGGACCTGTCGGCGCGCCCCTTCCTGATCTGGAACGTGGAGCTGCCGACCCAGAAGATCGGCACCTTTGACACCGAGCTGGTGCGCGAATTCTTCCAGGGCTTCAGCACCCATGGCGGCATCACCCTGCACATCGACCAGCTGCACGGGTTCAACAGCCACCATATCGCCGAGGCCGCCTTCAAGGCAGTGGCGCGGGCGCTGCGGCTGGCGGTGGAGACCGACCCGCGCAAGGCGGACGCGATCCCCTCGACCAAGGGCGCGCTGTAACGGGCGATCCGTGCTAGGCTCCCTGCAGAGATATCTGCAGGGAGGCGACGCAATGACGACACATGATGGTGGCTGCCTCTGCGGCGGCTTGCGATACCGGGTAAGCGGTGATCCCCTGTGGGTGACGGCCTGTTTTTGCCGCTTCTGCCAGCGGGCGACGGGTGCATTGGGAATGGTGGAACCCATTTTCGACATCGCCCGCTTCCAGATCACCGAAGGCGCACAATCGCGCTACGTGCATGTCTCGGGCGGCAGCGGCAAGGCGGTGAACGTGCATTTCTGCGCCACCTGCGGCACCAAGACCCATCTGACCTTCGAGCGCTGGCCGGACCGGCTGGGCGTCTATGCGGGCAGCTTTGATGATCCGGGCTGGTTCGCCTTCACCCCGGAGAACAGCAAGTTCATCTTTCTCGATGACGCGGTGCGCGGGGCCATGGTTCCGGCGGGTTTCAAGGTGTTCCGGCAGCACGCCGCCACCGCGGATGGCACGCCGCTGGAGCCGGAGGTGCTGCACGAGGTGCTGCACATCCGCTGAAGGCTTGGCAGCGCCGGGTTGTTGCGCTAGGCAGCAAGCGAGTTTCACACCCCTGGAGAGCCCCTACATGCTGACCGCGATCATCGATTACGAATCCGGCAACCTGCATTCTGCCGAGAAGGCGTTTCAGCGGATGGCGCGGGAACTGGACGCGGGGGAGGTCGTGGTGACCTCGGATGCGGATGTGGTGGCGCGCGCCGACCGGCTGGTGCTGCCCGGCGATGGCGCCTTCCCGGCCTGCGCCACCGAACTGCGCGACCACAGGGGCATCTACGACGCCATGGTCGAAGCGGTCGAGCAGAAAGGCCGGCCGTTCCTCGGCATCTGCGTGGGCATGCAGCTGATGGCCACCACCGGGCATGAATACGCCGAGACACCGGGCCTTGGCTGGGTCGGTGGCGACGTGGTGAAGATCGAGCCTTCCGACACCGCGCTGAAGGTGCCGCACATGGGCTGGAATGATCTGGTGATCGACACGCCGCACCCGGTGTTCGATGGCGTCTCCAGCGGCGATCACGTCTATTTCGTGCACTCCTACCATTTCCGCGTCGCCGCCGCGGCCGAACGGCTGGCCCATGTGGATTATGGCGGAGACGTCACCGCGGTGGTCGGCCGGGATACCATGCTGGGCATGCAGTTCCACCCAGAGAAAAGCCAGGCGACCGGATTGCGGATGATCGGCAACTTCCTGACCTGGGCCCCCTGAGCCCACCCGCCACGGCTGGCCCCTGCCCGCCGTGGCGCGCCGCCGCCATCTGCCGGTGATGTGCGCAGGTCACAGACGCGGCGGCAGTGCTTGGCCCGCACCGGTTTGAGCAATAGACAAGCGCGCCGCTTCGAGGCATACGGGGCGGACCTTTTGTCACCGCGGCCATCCCCTTGCACATCCGTTTCGAGAAATACGATCACGCCGAAGGCAAGCACCGCTATTGCTTGCTGAGCCTGACACCGACGCTGTTTGGCGATTGGTGCGTCGAGCGCGTCTCCGGCCCGCTGAACGCGCCCGGCGGCGCGCAGAAACGCACCTACCTGGCCGCCCATGGCGAGGCGCTGGCGATTTTCGAACGGTTCCGCGATCAGCAGCTGAAACGCGGCTATGCACCGATCCCGGTGCAGCTGGGGCTGCTCTAGGCGCAGCCCCGCGCCAAAGGTTTACTTGACCCGCGTCCAGGTCTGCTTGGAACAGATCAGCCCACCGGCCACGCAGCCCCGCAGCGCCAGGCTGCTGCCTGCAAGATCCATCTTGCCGATGTAGATCTTGTCGTTGGAGGGACGCCAGACCTTGCCGGCATATGAGCCGTCGCCCTGCGACTTCATGTCGATCACCAGAACCTTGCCCAGGTTCGGCGATTGGTACTCGCCCGAACTGTTGAAGGTCCGGGTGATCGTGCCGCAGACCGCAGCACCGCATTTTGCCATTTCCACGTAAGCATAAGAGCCATCATCCGGCTCGGTCCGCCAGGTTCCGAGAACCGGATCCGCCGCCACGCCGGTGGCCAGACCCAGCGCCACCGCAGCGGCTGCCAGCAGTTTTTTCATCGCTCATCCTCCCTGTTGATGCCAGCAGTCTGTCCCGACCCCCGGTTTTGGAGCAAGCTTGACCTCGGGTCGCGTTGCAATTCGGGGCGCGCTTGTGCAAAACACCGCCAGCATATTCTACAAAGGGCTGCCCGGATGATCCTCTACCCCGCGATTGACCTCAAGGACGGCCAGGCCGTCCGCCTGCTGCACGGCGACATGGACAAGACCACCGTGTTCAACGACAACCCCGCCGCCCAGGCGCTGGAGTTCGTCGAAGCAGGCTGCGAGTGGCTGCACCTCGTCGACCTCAACGGTGCCTTTGCCGGTGCACCGGTCAACGCCGCCCCGGTCGAGGAGATCCTGAAACAGACCAAGGTACCGGCACAGCTGGGCGGCGGCATCCGCGACATGGCCACCATCGAAGCCTGGATCGACAAGGGGTTGGCCCGGGTGATCCTCGGCACCGTGGCGGTGGAAAACCCGGAGCTGGTGCGCGAAGCGGCCCGGGAGTTCCCCGGCAAGGTCGCCGTCGGCATCGACGCCCGCAACGGCAAGGTCGCGACCAAGGGCTGGGCCGAGGAAACCGACGTGATGGTGACCGACCTCGCCAAGTCGTTCGAGGACGCAGGCGTGGCCGCGATCATCTACACCGACATCCTGCGCGATGGCGCGATGAAGGGGCCGAACATCCAGGCCACCGCCGAGCTGGCCAAGGCGGTCAGCATCCCGGTGATCGCCTCCGGCGGGGTGTCCTCGCTGGACGACCTGCGGGCGCTGAAAACCTGCGGGGCGCCGCTCAATGGGGCGATTTCGGGCCGCGCGCTCTATGATGGCGCGATTGACCTGGCCGAGGCGCTGGCAGTGCTGAAGGGCTGATCCGCGGCACCATGCCCGTTTGCAGGCGGCGACGATCTGCTGTCAGATGGCGCCACCTGCAACCAGAGGCGGACAGCCCATGCCCCCTGTCGAAAAGACCCCGCTACCCCAGGGCGCCCGCCTGTGGTCACAGGTTGGACCGGATGATTTCCTGGATGGCTATGCGGTGGCCAGCAGCCTGAGCCCGCGAGCGGCGGCTGATCTGGCCTTCTCGCTGCCCGGCTGGGCGCAGGCGCTGATGCAGCTGCGCAATCGCCTGGTGCGCCCGCTGGGGCTGAAGACCGAACGCGACAGCTCCGGCGACAGCGCGCAGGCGACGACACTGTTTCCGGTGTGCTTTGAGGACGATCACGAACTGATCCTCGGCACCGACGACCGCCATCTGAATTTCCGCATCAGCATCCGGCGTCAGGCAGGCCGCATCCACATGGCCACCTGGGTGCACCGGAACAACCTGCTGGGGCGGATCTACCTGGCGCTGGTGATGCCGTTTCACATCCTGATCGTGCGCGACTGCATGCGCCGCATCGCCCGCCACAGCGCCGCGATTGCATCCCAACCGCCTGCGCAGTAAAGACACGTCAACGCAAGCGGCCAAAGGGCGACCCATGCTGAAAACCCGTATCATCCCCTGTCTCGATGTCGCCGACGGGCGCGTGGTCAAGGGCGTCAACTTCGTCGGCCTGCGCGATGCCGGCGACCCGGTGGAATCGGCCAAGGCCTATGACGCCGCCGGCGCGGATGAAATCTGCTTCCTCGACATTCACGCGACCCATGAAAACCGCGGCACCATGTTCGACGTGGTACGCCGCACCGCCGAGCAATGTTTCGTGCCGCTGACCGTGGGCGGCGGCGTGCGCACCAAGGAAGACGTCCGGGCGCTGCTGCTCGCGGGGGCGGACAAGGTCTCGTTCAACTCGGCCGCAGTCGCGAACCCCGATGTCATCGCCGAGGCCGCGGACCAGTTCGGCAGCCAGTGCATCGTCTGCGCCATCGACGCCAAGACCGTGGAACCCGGCCGCTGGGAAATCTTCACCCATGGCGGCCGCAAGCCCACCGGCATCGACGCGGTGGAGTTTGCCAAGCTGGTGACCGCCAAGGGGGCCGGGGAAATCCTGCTCACCTCGATGGACCGCGACGGCACCAAATCAGGCTTCAACCTGCCGCTGACCAAGGCGATTTCAGACGCGGTTGACGTGCCGGTGATCGCCTCCGGCGGGGTCGGCAACCTGGACCACCTGGTCGAAGGCGTAACCAAGGGCGGCGCAAGCGCGGTGCTGGCGGCCTCGATCTTCCACTTCGGGGAATACACCATCCAGGAAGCCAAGCAGCACATGGCCGCCGCCGGCATTCCGATGCGGTTGAACTGAGGGGCGACGTGATGAGCATTCTGCACGACCTCGAGGCCACCATCCTGTCCCGCAAGGGCGCTGACTCCGACAGCAGCTGGACCGCGAAACTGCTGGCCAAGGGGCCGGAGAAATGCGCCGAGAAATTCGGCGAAGAGGCCATCGAGGCCATCATCGAGGCGGTGAAGGACAACAAGGCGGGGCTCGCCGCCGAAGGCGCCGATGTGCTCTATCATTTCCTGGTGATGCTGGCCGCCCGCGGCGTGGCGCTGGACGATGTCCTGACCGTGCTGGCCGAGCGCCAGGGCCTCAGCGGCATCGCCGAAAAAGCCGCCCGCCCCAAGGGCTGAGCGCCGCCCCACCCGGCCCTGCCCGCCGCGCGGGTCAAGGGAGGCGCAGCCTCCGCGCGCCAGCGCGGCTTGCCCTTGACGCGCCACAAAGCACACAATCGACCTCGCCCTGTCGGGCAGACCTGCCCGTCAGGGCCTCTCAGCAAAAACCGCGCCGCGCAGCGGCGCCCGGCCCAACCGTGCAGCCCGTCCGTCAGGACGGGCGCAGCGGGCGGGAGCCCCCCCTGCCCAGCCTTAAAGTTTTGAGGAGATGATGCCGGTGGCAAAGCCGCCCTGGCGCAGCTCGCCAAACAGGCGCTGGTATTCGATCTTGGGGCAGCGGTTCTGGATCACCGTCACGCCGCGGGCCTCGGCCTTGGCGGCCGCTTCGGCGTGTTCGACACCGATCTGCATCCAGATGGTCTGCAGGTCGGGAAACACGTCCAGCGCCTCGTCGACGATCGGCGGCACCGCCTCGGAGCGCCGGAAGATATCGACCATGTCCACCGGTGCGTCGACGTCGGACAGGCTGGCGCGCACGGGTTCGCCGAACAGCATCTTGCCCGCGTGGCCAGGGTTGACCGGAATCACCCGGAACCCCTTCAGCGACAGGTAGCGCGCGACGTAGTAGCTAGGCCGCACCGGGTTCATGGACACGCCGACAACCGCAATCACGCGGCTGCGCTGCAGGATGGATTTCAGGTGGTCGTCACTGTAGCTGCTCATGCCACCCAACCTAGGCGCCTCCGCCTGGCCCGCCTAGCCGAATTCGTCGCTGTACGTAAAAAATGCGCCCGGACGAACCGGGCGCGAGGTATGGAACGAGGGACAGTGAAAAAGATCTGCGGTGGTTCCACTCCGCAGTCTGTATTGAATATGGGTCACAGTTCGGAAAATAAAAGCGCCACTCACGAGAAAGTGAGGTGACGGCTCAGTGGCGCAGAATCGCAGGCCAGTTCTGCTTTGCCCGCGCGATCAGCTCTTCCTTGCGGGCGCGCCACTTCTGCTGGGCCTCCGGGTTGTTCAGAAGGAACAATCTTCCGTCAACGATCACCCACAGCTGCGGATCGCCCGGCACCAGCACGCCCCGGGACATGGCAGAGGCGCAATAGCCGCCAAAGGCCGGGGCAAAGGCGCGTGGATTGGATTCGAACCGCGCCCGGCTGGCGGCGCTGGCGAAATGCCAGTTCGCCCCCTTCCACATCACTGCGTTGCGCTGGTGTCCCGGCTGCGCCACCCCGTGCTGAAAGAAGGCCACCACGTCATAGCCGCCAACCGCCACGCCTGCGCGGGTGGCGAACAGCCCCGTGTCCGCACGCGCCGCGCCTGGCGGCACCGCGAAGGCGAGAAGAGCCGAGATCACTGCAAGGGCGCGGAAAATCAACACATACTCCATTTCTTCCCCCGCCGCGGTCAGGCGGCGGGACGTCAGTCACAGAGTGCCCCAGCCACGCAGGCTTGCAAAGCGGCCTTACGCGGATGTGAACCGGTTTTGATCGGTTCAGCGCGGCAGTGAGGCGTAGAGCGCGATTGCAGCCGCGTTGGAGACGTTGAGCGAGCCGAAACCGCCTGCGGCATCGATCTTGACCAGCTGGTCGACGGTCTCCTTGGTCTTCTGCCGCAGCCCCGGCCCCTCGGCCCCCAGCACCAGCGCCACCGGCAGATGCGTTTTGCCCTCCAGGGCGCCTTCGATGGTCTGCTCGGCCTCTCCGTCTAGCCCGAGCACCAGGAAGCCCATGTTCTGCAGCTCGGTGATGGTGTCAGCGAGGTTGCGCATCCGCAGATAGGGCTGGCGCTCCAGCGCGCCGCTGGCGGTCTTGGCCAGCGCCCCGGTTTCGGGCGCAGAGTGGTGGCGGGTGCCGATGACGGCACTGGCGCCCAGCACCTCGGCCGAGCGCAGGATGGCGCCGACATTGTGCGGATCGGTGACACGGTCCAGGAGCAGCACGCGCGGCACCTCGGCACCGATGCAGTTTTCGGCCAGACCGCCCCAGTTCAGCGGCTTTACCTCCAGCGCTGCCCCCTGGTGGACCGACTGCGGATCAATCGGCGGGTTGAACTTGCGCGGATCGATCACCTCGGCCTCGATGCCGGACGCCTCGATGGCATCGGCCAGCTTGGCCTGTGCGTTCAGCGTCACCATCAGCCGCAATTTTTCGCGCTTGGGGTTCAGCAGCGCATCCCGCACCGCATGCAGGCCGAACAGCCAGACGGTTTCCGCAGCAGCAGCCCGTTTGGCCTGCTCTTTTTCGACGACCCACTTGGGTTTCTTGGACATTTTGCTCTCCGGCAGAAAGAAATTGAGGGCAGCTCAAAAAACTTGCGATTTTCCTGTTGACGCCCCTTTGGCCTGCTAGTAATCACGCCTCCACGTTAGGTGCAACACTCACCTGACAGTGGGCGACAGGCCGCAAGGTGTGGCAGGGGACTGTAACTCCCTCGCGGAGACGCACGCTTGGTTCGATTCCAAGGTCGCCCACCATCCCCTCCTCGGGATGTGTGGTAAATCACTGAAAATCCAAGACATATTGCATAGCTCTGCCGCTGCTTCGGCGTCTGCGACATCTGTTTCAGCGTGCGCAATCCATGCCGCAGCCGCATGCCGCAGGGCATGAGACGCCATGCCATTTCACCCGCGAACGACGGGCAAGTCCGACAGGTGACGTGAGGCCACAAGACGCGGCGAACACCACGCGCACATCGCCCTATCCGACCAAAGATCAGGAGCAATACCGCGCTATGGGGAAATTGCCACCAACCCCGCTGGCAGGGTGTTTATGCTTATCTAGGGGGGGGGAGGATGGTACCGCCTCCCCGGCTTGAACGGGGGACCTCTGGATCCACAATCCAGCGCTCTAACCAACTGAGCTAAGGCGGCACTGAGGGGGCATTTATAGCACGTCCCGAGGGGGCGCAAGAGGTTTTTTCACCTTTCTGTCACGAAAAGAAAATGACCGCGCGCGGCCCCTCCCCGAGCTCGGAAAAAACTACGCATCTTCCACAAAGTTATCCACAAGCCTCTGCACTGGCACGATAAAACTTTAGGATCAGCACGCGAGAGCCGGACCGCGAACTCAAGCCATGCCCTCCTCGCTCTGTGCCTGAAAGCAGATCCGCCAGGTCTGTTCCTCCAAGTCCTGGCCATAGCCCCGCACCGGGCGAACCTCTTGCAATTGCCAGCCAAACGCGCGGTAGAGCGCGCCAGCCGCGTCATGGCTCTGGTAGGTCTTGAGCACCATCCCGGCGTACCCCGCGCTGCGGGCAAACCCCATGCAGCTCGCCAGCAGCTGCTTCCCCAATCCCTGGCTGCGGGCCTCGGGCACCACGAGAAACAGGCGGAGCCGCGCGGTCTGCGCGTCCTCCCGCATGCAGAAAATCGACCCGAGGCGACGCCCCTCCTGCTCGGCCAGCCAGCCGCGCTCGCACCGCGGATCATGATCGGTGCAGAACCCGTGAAGCACCTCGGCCACCACCGCGCCGAACCGGCTGTCAAACCCGGCCTCGCGCGCATAGAGATCCTGGTGGCGCGCCACCAGCCAATGCATGTCGCCCGGGGCGAATCGGCGCAGGGACAGGTCGGTCATGCCGCCAGTGTAGCCCAAAGGGCGCTTGCCTTTCATGCGACTGCGGGCTAGCACCGGCTGCAATCCGCTGACCGGTTAGGGAGTGCAAAATGGGTATCAACACCGAACGCGACGTAGAGGCAAATCTGCAAATCGGCCCGACCGATCAGGGCATGGTTCGAATCTTCATCGAGGCCGACGGCGTCGAGATCCCGATGGATTTCGAGCCGGAAGAAGCCGAGGAAATCGCCGACGAGATCCGCGCCGCGGCGCAGGCAGCCCGCAGCATCGGCTGACAGGCCAGCGCGCCGCCAAAGCCGCACGCGCCACCATCCGCCCTGCAAACCCCGGTCGAGGCGTAGCCGGACTGGCGCGCGCCCCCGCAAGCGGCCGCAGCGCCACCCCAGCCCGCCGAAGGCGGGCTGCCAGGCCCAAGACCGCAAGGGTTTCCCGGCACCGCCGGGACACCCTCAGGCGCGGGAGAGCCACGAGCCTTCACACTCACCCTCGCAATCGAACGCCACGCGCAGCCAGTGACCGCGCTCCTGTGGCGACCGCAGGTCAGTCCGCTGACACCTCATCCGAAGGCCCGCCCAGAAGCAGCCCGTCACGCCCCAGGCGCGGGTCCCTCAGCCTCTGCAGGCGCTGTGCGGCATCCATGGCAAACTTCTGGGTGAGCTTCTTGCGCCGGGCGGGCGGCAGCTTGTCCTCCGGCGCCATGCGCAGAACCTGCGCATCATAAGGATCGGCCACGATCAATCCGGTTGCGTCGGGCAATAGCTCTGTCGGGAACTCCATATCAACAGCCCAGAAAAACCGGTCGCACCACTCCAGATACCCCTGCCACTTGTGGTCAGCCTGGTAATCGGCGCGGCTGGATTTGCACTCGATCACCCACAGCTCCCCCTTGGGGCCAAGCGCCATCACGTCCACGCGCAGCCCTCGGGTCGGCACGAATTCCTCCAGCGAGGCGTAGCCCAGTGTGCGCAGGTGGCGCGATACCCCTCGGGCCAGTTTCTGCCCGGGCTGCAAGTCAATTTCCATCCCCCGAATGTGAACAATAGGAGAACAAAAGGCAAGCCGGCTTTTCGCTTGACTCGATACCTTTTGGTATCGCATTGTATGGATACCAAAAGGTATCACAAATCACCGATGACCGATTCTGCCCAGCTGGCCTTTCGCGCCCTTGCTGATCCGACCCGCCGCGAGATCATACGCCTGCTGACCCAGCAGGACATGAGCATTGCCGCCCTGACGGCCCATTTCGACATGACCCGGGCCGCCGTGAAGAAGCATCTGACAGTGCTTCGCGAGGGTGGACTGATCGTCGTGCATCCGCAGGGACGGGAGCGGCTCAACCGCCTCGACCCGGCGGGGCTGGAGCCGGTTCTGGACTGGCTGGGCCTGTTCGACCAGTTCTGGGACGACCGCCTGGACCGGTTGGAGAGCGTTGTGGAAAGGAGCCCGGAATGACCGCGACCACCCTGCAAAAGACCCTGTATCTGCGCGCCACCCCGCAAGAGGTCTGGACCTTCCTCACGGAGCCGGACGCGCTGGCCGACTGGTTTCACCGACCAAATACGGCGCTGCGCGAAGGGAACGCCTATGAGATGTGCAGCGATGGCGGCATCACCATTTCAGGCCGGGTCATGGCCGCACAGCCCTGCACCCGACTGCAGTATACGTTTCACGTGCCCCCGATGGGTGACACCATCAGCACGGTCACCTGGGAGCTTGAACCGGTGCCGGGCGGCACCAGGCTCTGCCTCACCCATGACGGGCTGCCGCAGGGCGTGGCGCATTTTGGACTGACCCTGGCGCTGGACCAGGGCTGGGACGCGCATTTCGCCAAGCTGCGGCGCGCCCTGGCGTCAGAAGTTGAAAACTGACCCCTTGTGCAAAGCCGCCCGGATGCCTAACTAGGCCCTTGGCGGGTTCTGCCCTTCTCGTGACAGGCAGCATTCCGGTGGCCTTAAGCAATTCCGAGGGAGCTGGCTCTGTTCGGATCCTGGTCCGATTACCTGGCGCCCACCTGTATATACAGGTCCTCGGGAATCAAAGCCGCACGGTTGCTTGGTGGTTCCCGCCACTCCCCACCCTTTACCTCAGGCCGCTTGCGTCTCTCTCGCGGCAGCCTGAAGGCCGCAAAAAAGCGCCCCTGAAAGGGGCGCGGAACCTTGACCTCAATCCAGCTTTCCACCGATCGGCGGGGCCATTGCCCCCGGTCAGTGACGGCGCAACTGGCGCTCCAACCGTGACGGTGCCCGCGCCTCGGCGCGCACCGGCTGAAGCTGATGGGCGACCGGCGTGCCACCACGCGGTCCTTTGGGGGGCTCAGCCATCGCCATGACCGCCCAGCCGAACTGCACGCCGGCAAAGACGATGCCGTGCATGAACCACAGGAGGACCACCGCCAGCAACCCTACATCGGACGCAACCACCAGTGACCAGAGGTTCATCACGTCGAACCACAGCAACACCGCAACGAATGCGGCCGCGATGGCAAACCCGATCACCACGTTGCGGATGTACATTTTCACCAGTTCAGGCATCCCAGTCCTCCTGTATTGCAAGCCGAGGTTAGCAGCCTTTCCGGGGCCGTCCAGCGGTTCTGCACGTCATGAGCGGAATTTGTCGCACCCTCCACAGCCCGCCTCTCCGCTCACATCCGCCCAGCCCGGTCCGCCCTACCCTGCCAGGCTGCGCGGGCCCCTCTCGCAACAAAAAAGCGCACCCGAGGGCGCGCCATTTTATAAGCGATAGCTAGTTACGGCCCGACTGCGGCAGGCCGCCAACTGTCCGCGAACCAAGGGTTCAGAACGCCTCGGGCTTTGCCTCGCGCGCCATATGGTCGAGGACCGCGTTGACGAACTTCGGCTCTTTGCCTTCAGGGAAGAAGGCGCGGGCGATATCGACAAATTCGTTGATCACTACCTTTGGCGGGGTGTCGGACTGGGTCAGCTCGGCGCCCGCGGCGCGGAACAGCGCCCGCAGGGTCGGGTCGATCCGCCCGATCGGCCATTTCGCCACCAGCGCGCGGTCGGTCATCTGGTCGATCGGTGCCTGGTAGTTTACCGCATCGCGCACCAGCTTGCGGAAGATCTTGGTGTCACCCTCGACCATCTCGACGCCCTCGTAGATGGCGCCGAAACGGTGGTCTTCGAACTCGACGATGACCTGATCGAAGGTCTGGCTGCTCTGCTCCATCTGGAACAGCGCCTGCAGCGCGTAAAGCCGTGCTGCCGATCTCATCTGGGTCTTGCCGTTGCCTTTGGGGCGACTGTCCTGGGTGCTCATGCGCTGGTGGATCCGTTGTCTGTACCGGCGACCTGGTAGGCCCCTGCGGGCGCCTTGAAGCCGATGCCTTTGGTCTGATCGCCCCACTTACGCGTGAGCGCGATCAGATGCAAGGCCGCAGCCGCAGCGCCGCCACCTTTGTTCTGGTCGGCGATATCGGCGCGCACCTCGGCCTGCTTGCGGTTTTCCACCGTCAGGATGCCGTTGCCGATGCACAGCCCCTGCAGCCCCATCAGCTGGATCGCGCGGGAGCTGTCGTTGCAGACGGTCTCATAGTGGGTGGTCTCGCCACGGATCACGCAGCCCAGGGCCACGTAGCCGTCGAAGTTCGAGGTGCGGTCGGCGATGGCGATCGCGGTGGGGATTTCCAGCGCCCCGGGGACCTCGGCGATCTCATATGTTCCGCCCACCGCCTCGATCTCGGCCGCGGCGCCGGCCACGAGATTGTCGGCGATGTCCTTGTAATAGGGCGAAACAACGATCAGCAGCTTCACCGGCTTGTCGAATTCTGCCCGCGGCAGGATGTAGTGGCTTTCGTGTCCGGCCATATCAAGCCTCCTTCAGGATAGAGCGGCTGCCGGTGATCGACAGCCCATAGGCGTCAAGACCCACATATTTGGTCGAGGGCGAGTCGGTCAGCAGGATCAGGTCGCGCAGGCCAAGGCTCGACAGGATCTGGGCACCAATGCCGGTCTGCTTGATGGTGACCGTCCGCGGCCCTTCATCCTCGGCGGCATAAAGCGCGTTGCGCGGCTGGCGGAACAGCGTGACGACGCCACGGCCCTCCTCGGCGATGATCTCCATCGCGCGCGGTAGCTGCTTGGCAGACTTTGGGCCAAGGCCCAAAAGGTCGGTCGCCTCATGCAGCGCATGGGTGCGCACCAGCACCGGCTCCGGCGTGGTGATGTCGCCCTTGATCATCACCACGTGCTCGATGCCGTGGGTCTGATCGGTGAACAGCCGCATTTCCCATTCGCCGCCAAATTCCGAGGTCACGGTCTCACGCGAGGTTTCCACAACCAGGTTGTCGTTGCGCGCGCGGTAGGCGATCAGATCGGCGATGGTGCCGATCTTCAGCCCGTGCCTGGCGGCATAGTCCACCAGGTCGGGCAGCCGTGCCATGGTGCCGTCTTCCTTCATGATCTCGCAGATCACCGACGACGGGTACAGCCCCGCCAGCCGCGACACGTCGCAGCCGGCCTCGGTATGGCCTGCGCGCACCAGCACGCCACCACGGCGGGCGCGCAGCGGGAACACATGGCCCGGCGTCGCAATGTCGGCGGCGGTCTTGGCCGGGTCGATGGCGGTGGCCACGGTCAGCGCCCGGTCAGCGGCCGAGATACCGGTGGAGACACCCTCGCGGGCCTCGATCGACACGGTGAAGGCGGTCTCATGACGCGAGGAGTTGTGCATCGCCATCATCGGCAGGCCCAGTTCCTCGACCCGTTCGGCCGGCAGGGTCAGGCAGATCAGGCCACGACCATGGGTGGCCATGAAATTGATCGCCGCCGCATCCGCGAACTGCGCCGGGATGACCAGGTCCCCCTCGTTCTCGCGGTCCTCGTGGTCGACCAGGATGAACATACGACCCTGACGGGCGTCTTCGATGATGTCTTCAATCGGGCTGATGGCGTCGCGCAACTGCGCCTCAACCGGGCCCGGTGTTTCAAAGCTCATATGGCAGCCTTTCGATGCGCATGGGCAGCACGCCTGGCACTGCGGGTTCTGTTTCAGCCAGATAGCCCAGAGGCGCGACAAATGCCAGTCCCGCAAGCGGCACCACGGGGTCCGGACGCGCCCTGTGCGCAGGTGCACAGACGTTGGCAAATGGGGATTTGCCCCCGACTGGACGCTATGGCTGGTGTGCCGCGGGTGCGCGCGACGCGCCAGCGGCGCGCCCGGCCCAACGCCTCGGGCGGCATGCCCATGCAGCCCGAGGGGGCGGGAGCGCCCCCATGCAGATAAGCCCGCGCGGACTCGCGTGCCGAGGCTCGCGCCTTGCTCAGCCTGCCTCGTTCAGCCGCGCGACATAGCGCGCCAGGGTGTCGATCTCGAGGTTGATCCGGTCGCCCACCGCCATGTCACCCCAGTTAGTGACCTCCTTGGTGTGCGGGATGAAGTTGATGCCGAAATCGCAGCCTTCGACGTCATTCACCGTCAGCGAGGTGCCATTCAATGCCACCGAGCCCTTGGGCGCGATGAAGCGCGCCAGATCCTGTGGCGCGCGCAGGGTGACGCGGGTGCTGTCACCCTCGTCGCGGATGGCGATGATTTCTGCCACCCCGTCGACGTGGCCCGACACGATATGGCCGCCCAGCTCATCGCCGACTTTCAGCGCGCGCTCCAGGTTGACCCGTTTGCCCGGCTTCCAGTCGCCAAGGTTGGTCTTGGAGACGGTTTCGGCCGAGATCTGCACATCATACCAGTCGTCCCCCAGCTCCACCACGGTCAGGCACACGCCGTCCGACGCGATGGAGGCCCCGATGTCGATGGTCGCGGTGTCGTAGGCGGTGCGGATCCGGGCCCGCAGGTCGCCCTGCTGCTCCAGTTCGACGATGGTGCCAACGTCGGTGATGATGCCTGTGAACATGGGTCCGCTCCTGCCGGTGATAGATCTGTCACTGGCAGAGGTAGCCAAGCCACGCGCCCTTCACAAGCCCCGGCTTGCCTTTGCCCGACGTCCAGTCATAGTTTCGCCCCAGTCAATTGTTAACCACAGCTTGAGACCGCCACAGTATTCTGCCGACCGAGATGCCGAACCAACCCATGACCCCGAGACGCTTCCTGTTTCTGCAAGGCCCGCACGGGCCGTTTTTTGCAGCCCTTGGCCGCATGCTGAAATCGGCTGACTGCGAGGTGGTCCGGGTCGGGTTCAACGCCGGGGATCACGCGTTCTGGCGCGACAAGGCCAGCTACGTGCCTTTCACCGGACAACCGCAGGAGTGGCCTGAGTTCCTGTGCACCCTGCTGGACCAGCGCCGCATCACGGACATCGTGCTATACGGCGACACCCGCCCCATCCACGCCGCCGCCGTGGTGGCCGCACGGGCGCGCGGCCTCACCGTGCATGTCTTCGAGGAAGGCTATCTGCGGCCCTTCTGGGTGACCTATGAGCGCGGCGGCGCCAATGGCCACTCCCGCCTGATGGAACTGGATGTGGCGCAGATGCAGGAGGCGCTGGCCCGGTGCGATCTGGAGACCCCGCTGCCTCCGGCGCATTGGGGTGACATGCGCCAGCATATCTTCTACGGGGCGCTCTATCATGGCTTCGTGATGTTCCTGAACCAGGGCTATCGCAATTTTCGCCCCCATCGCGCCCTGACCGTCACCAAGGAATTCCGCCTCTACCTGAAACGGCTGTTGCTGATGCCGGTCCAGGCGCTGGAACGGCGGCTGGCAGAGTGGCGCATCCGAAACGGTGGCTTTCCCTATCATCTGGCGCTGCTGCAACTGGAGCATGACAGCGCCTTTCAGATGCATTCGCCTTTTGCCAGCATGGGCGAATTCCTTGCCGAGGTGATCCGTGGCTTTGCCGAGGGCGCACCGCGCCATCACCATCTTGTCATCAAGGCCCACCCCCTCGAGGACGGCCGCGCCCAGGTTCGTCGCACCCTGCGCCGCCTGGCCCGCGAGCATGGGATCGCCGACCGCGTCCACTATGTGCGCGGCGGCAAACTGGCACAGCTGTTGAACGAAGCGCGCAGCGCTGTCACCGTCAACTCCACCGCGGGCCAGCAGGTCTTGTGGCGCGGCATCCCGCTGCGGATCTTCGGACGCGCCGTCTATGGCAAACCGGAGTTCGTCTCGGAACAGCCGCTGGCCGAATTCTTCGGCAAGGCGAGCCGTCCGGACGCCCGCGCCTACAAGGATTACCGCCGCTTCCTGCTGGAAACCTCGCAGGTTCCCGGCGGATTTTATTCGCGCAAAGGGCGGCGCCAGTTGCTGCGCCAGGTCACCGATATGATGCTGGCCGACGAAGATCCCTACGACGCGCTGCGCCTCGGCACAGCGGCTCCGCGGCAACAGTTGCGCGTGGTGACCTGAACCGCGGCCAACCCAAGGCTGGATTTTTCCCAGTGACGCGGTTAACTTGCCCCTAAAACTTGAGGCAAACATCAATTGGTCGAGGAGACCGAGCAGTGAAATCCGTACCCCTTCGCTGGGCGCGTCCCGTGGCGTTGCTGGCTGCCGTGGCCTTGGCCGCGTCCTGCGGCTTGCCCAAAGTCGGCCCCAACAAACGCCAGATCTTCGCGGGCTCTGTCCAACGCGAAGGCGATGCCTTCATCGTTTCGGTCAATGACCGTGTCGCCCGCGCCACCGCGGTGGCCCCGGCGCTGGGATTCCCGCAATCCCTGATCACCGCAGGTCGGCTGACCTCCGACACCATCCGCCCGGGCGACGTGCTGGGGCTGACGGTCTGGGAAAACGTCGATGACGGGCTGCTGGCCGCCGAGGCAACCAACTCCACGCTTCTGGAGGAAGTCCAGGTCGACAGCGCCGGCTATATCTTCGTGCCCTACGCAGGTCGCCTGCGCGCGGCGGGCAATACCCCCGAGCAGCTGCGCGCAACCATCACCAAGAAGCTGGAAGACCAGACACCGGATCCGCAGGTGCAGGTGCGTCGTCTGGCCGGCGACGGGGCAACCGTCAGCCTGACGGGGGCCGTCGGAGGCCAGGGCGTCTACCCGATTGAGCGCCCGACCCGGACCCTGTCGGCGATGCTGGCCAATGCCGGCGGCGTGACGATCCAGCCCGAAATCGCCCAGGTCACCGTGATCCGTGGCAAGGAGAAGGGCAAGATCTGGTTCCAGGACCTGTTCGACCACCCCGAGCTGGACATCGCCCTGCGCGGCGGCGACCGCATCCTTGTCGAAGAAGACACCCGATCCTTCACCGCGCTTGGCGCAACCTCCGCCCAGGCACGGGTTCCGTTCGAGAGCAAGGACCTGTCGGCACTGGAAGCCATCGCCCAGGTCGGCGGGCTGATCTCGACCGCGTCGGACCCCACCGGCGTCTTCGTGCTGCGCAACGAGCCGGCCGAGATTGCCAACCAGGTGCTGGGACGCGACGACCTGATCGGCGCGCAACGCATGGTTTACGTGCTGAACCTAACCCAGCCCAACGGCCTGTTCATCGCCCGCGACTTCGTGATCCGCGATGATGACACCCTCTATGTCACCGAAGCGCCCTACACCCAGTGGACCAAGACGATTTCGCTGCTGGTGTCGCCGGTGGCGTCGGTCTCCAGTACCGCGGCCGTATTTGAATGACCTTGACCGCAGGTCAACAGGAAGCCGGGAGCGCTGCATCCCGGCTTTTTGTTTACAACGGCGGTTTTCTGACCCAGCGGCGTCTGCGGCGTATCCTGCAGCTGGCGGGCTACGGCATCAGGCTCGGCCGGCCGGGTGCCGAGGATCTGGTTGGGGTCTGGGGAGCTTCCCCCACTTCGGGGCGCGGCCTGACGGTGGCGGCCCGGCGAGGTTGCGGCGTGCTGCGAATCGAGGATGCGTTCCTGCGTTCGCTGCACCCGGGCCGGGCGGGCGAGCCGCCCACCGGATTGCTGCTTGACCGCAGCGGTGTGCATTTCGACGCCAGCCAGCCCTCCGATCTGGAGCGGCTGCTGAACACCCATCCACTGGACGATACCCACCTGCTGCAACGGGCCCGCGATGCCATCGCCCGGCTGCAGGAGGCGCATCTGAGCAAGTACAACGCCTTTGATCCTGCCACAGCGGTGCCTGACCCCGGTTATGTGCTGGTCGTGGACCAGGCCCGGGACGATGCCTCCGTGCGGGCGTCGGGCGCGGACCGGGCGCGGTTTCTTGAAATGCTGGCCTATGCCCAGGAGGAACACCCCGGCGCACGGGTGCTTGTCAAAACCCATCCGGAAACCCTGCACGGCTTCCGATCTGGCTACTATGAGGCGGCGGATGCGCAGGGCCGCGTAGAACTCTATACAGGCTCCCCCTCTCCTTGGGCGCTGCTCGAAGGGGCTGTCGGCGTTTACACGGTGTCCTCGCAGCTTGGCTTCGAGGCCATTCTCGCCGGTCACCGGCCACGGGTCTTTGGCCAGCCTTTCTATGCGGGTTGGGGGCTTACGGTCGACGACCGACCACCGGCACGGCGCAGCAGACGGCTCACGCGCGCGCAGCTGTTTGCCGCCGCCATGATCCTCTACCCGACGTGGTATGACCCGTTTAGCGACCAGCTGTGCCCGCTGGAAACCGTGCTCGACAACCTTGACGCACAGGCCCGCGCGTGGCGGCAGGACCGGCACGGCTGGGTCGCCGCCAAGATGCGACTGTGGAAACGCAAACCGCTGCAACGCTTCTTCGGCGCGGAAAAGCGGGTGCGGTTTTCCGATGCCCCCGACGCGGCGGAGCGAACGGGGCGCAGGCGCATGATCTGGGCTGGCAAGGCGACACCCGTGGATGCCCAATCCGTTCGCATAGAAGACGGCTTCCTGCGTTCGCGCGGCCTTGGGGCCGAGCTGGTGCCACCGCTGTCGCTGGTCACGGACAGCCGGGGGATCTACTACGATCCGCGCCAGCCATCGGACCTCGATCAGCTGGTTGCCCGGCGCGCCCGCCTGAGCGCGGCACAGGAGCGGCGGGCCGAGCGGCTGATCGCCAACCTGATCGATGGCCAGCTGACGAAATACAATCTCGGCGGGCATTGCCCACCCCTGCCCCAGGGGCACCGCATTCTGGTGCCGGGGCAAGTGGAGGATGACGCCTCGATCCTTTGCGGCGCGACAGAGGTGCGCAGCAACCTCGCCCTGCTGCAGGCCACCCGCGCCGCCAACCCGGAGGCTGTCATCGTCTATAAACCGCATCCGGACGTGGAAGCCGGCCTGCGCCGCGGCGCGATTGACGCGGAGGGCCTCGCGGATGTGGTGGCAACCCATGCCGACCCTGCCGCGCTGCTGGACACGGTTCAGGAGGTCTGGACGATGACCTCGCTGCTGGGGTTCGAGGCGCTGCTGCGCGGGGTGCAGGTCACCACGCTGGGGATGCCGTTTTACGCGGGCTGGGGGCTGACGCGCGACCACGCGGCAACGCCGCCCTGGCGCAATGTGCAGGTCTCGCTGACCGGGCTGGTCCATGCGGCGCTGATTGACTATCCGCGTTACTTCGACCCGGTAACGGGGCAGGCCTGCCCGGTCGAGGTCGCGGTGCGGCGCCTGCGAGACGGTACGCTGCCCCACCCCGGACATGGCAACCGGCTGCTGGCCAAGCTGCAGGGACTGTTTGCCACGCATGCGCACCTCTGGCGCTGAGGCAGCGAGGCTGAGGCAGAATTTTCACAAGCCCGCCTGCGCCGACTGACGCCCCCCCCCTGACGTCGGCTGGGGCAGAAGGCCCGCGCGCAGCCGTCAGCGCAGGGCGCGGGTCCAGCGATGCAGGATGTCGGTGCCGACCGGACGGGTCTCGACCAGGTCGAAACGCGGCGCCTCCTCAAGCCGACCAATTCCCAGCGCACCGATCGACGGCAGCCCTTCGGCACCGATTCCCAGCCCGGCGGTGAAGCCGATCAGCTCATCCACCAGGTCAAAGGCGAGGAGAGAGGCCGCCAGCGCGCTGCCGCCCTCGCAGAACACGCGGGTCAGTCCGGCCTGCCCCAGCTGCTGCAACACGTCCGAAGCATCCAGCTGCACCCCATGCGAGGCGCATGGGATCAACCGGGCGCCCAGCCCCTCCCAGGCCTGGATACGCTCGGGGTCGGCGCCATGGCCGTGACAAAGCCAGACAGGCACATCCCGCGCCGTGCGCGCCAGCTGCCCCATCAACGGCAGATCGAGATGGCGGGAAATCACCACCCGGACCGGCTGCTGTTCAACCCCGAGGTCGCGCACCGTCAGCGACGGGTCATCCGCCCGCGCGGTACCGCCGCCCACCATCACGGCATCATGGCGGGCGCGCATCGCGTGCACCACGCGACGTGCCTCGGGTCCGGTGATCCATTTGCTCTGGCCCGACCCTGTGGCGATGCGCCCGTCGAAACTGCTGGCCAGCTTTAGCGTCACCAGCGGACGCCCCTGTTCGGTTTTCAGGAAGAAGCCGGCATGATCGCGCGCCGCCTGGCCGCCCAGAACCCCCGTGGTAACCTCGATCCCGGCTTCGCGCAGCATCTGGAAGCCCTGGCCGGACACCCGTGGATCACTGTCCTCAATGGCGGCGACGACCCGCGCCAGCCCGGCGTCGATCAGCGCCTGCGCACAGGGCGGGGTCTTGCCCTGATGGGAACAGGGTTCAAGCGTGACATAGGCGGTGGCACCCCGCGCGGCCTCGCCTGCCTGTGCAAGCGCCTCGGTCTCGGCATGCGGACGACCGCCGGGATTTGTCCAGCCCCGGCCGACCACCCGGCCCTCCTTGACGATCACGCAACCCACCGCCGGATTCGGCCAGCAGTTGCCCTGGCCACGTCGCCCCAGGGACAGGGCCAAGGCCATGAAACGATGATCGCTGTCCATTATTCTTCCGGCGCGACTGGCGGGCGCAGCTCGTGGACGAAGTCCTCGAAATCATCTGCTGCCTGGAAATTCTTGTAGACGCTGGCAAACCGCACATAGGCGACGGTGTCGATGCGGGCCAGAGCCTCCATCACGATTTCGCCGATCCGCTTGGACGGGATATCGGTCTCGCCCATGCTCTCCAGCCGCCGCACGATCCCAGAGATCATCTGGTCGATGCGATCGGGTTCGATGGGACGTTTCTGCATCGAGATGCGGATCGAGCGCTCCAGCTTGTCGCGGTCGAAATCCTCGCGCTTGCCGTTGGTCTTGATCACCACGAGGTCGCGCAGCTGCACCCGCTCATAGGTGGTGAAACGCCCTCCACAGGCCGGGCAGAACCGCCGCCGCCGGATCGATACGTGATCCTCGGCCGGGCGTGAATCCTTGACCTGAGTGTCGATGTTTCCGCAAAATGGGCAGCGCATCTGCCTGCTCCCTCAATCCTGTCAGCCTGTAATTTGTGCCGGGCCTCGCCCGGTTATCCACAACTATAGGCCACCCTCCAGACTTTGGGTAGAGTTGATTTCTGGCCGCAAGATAAAGAGGTTCGCCCGCGCTCAGGCCAAATGCGCGGCCACCCGACGATGGTGCGCGGCGCTGCGGTGCTCAAACAGGTAGATCCCCTGCCAGGTGCCCAGGAGCAGGTCTCCAGCGCTGACCGGGATCGACAGGCTGACCGGCATCATCGCTGCCTTGATATGCGCAGGCATATCGTCCGGGCCCTCATAGGTGTGCCGCAGATAGGCCATGGACGGATGATCCGACGGCGGCACCAGGCGGCTGAAAAAGGCCTGCAGATCGGTCTGCACGTCGGGATCGGCGTTTTCCTGCACCAGCAGCGAGCAGGAGGTGTGGCGCACGAACAGGGTCAAGAGACCGCTCTCCATTTCGGTTGTGCGCAACCAGCTGCGCAGCTCGTCCGTGAATTCATAAAGGCCCGGCCCGCAGGTGCGGATGACAAATTCATGCTGCGCCATGCAAGCCGCCATCCTTCACCGAAACGGGTGCGGGAAAATCATGTCCCGGCAGTTGCCATAGGCATGTGTCACGCTCCGGCTGTACCCCGGTCGCAGGATATCGGTGATCACGTTGGACTGCTGGGGCTGATCCGCGACCGGATCCGGGGTCAGGGTGAACTGGACCGCGGAACGCGCACCGCCCGAGGCCGGGGCACCGATACCGCGCACGACCCGGATGCGTGTATCCCACGGCACCCGCAGGCCACGGCGGGCATAATCGCCGACCGCACACCAATACTCATCCTTCTGCCGGACCGCTCGGCCCTTGATCTCGACAATGCCATTTGGCAGCGACACGGCTGTCAGGCCGTTGATGGCCGCGAAGGTGGTCGGCGCTTGCACCGGCGGCTGCGGGCCTGACTGCGGTTGCAGGGACGGCTCGGGCACGGTGCAGGCGAGCAGCGTGGCAAACGCCATGGAAGCAGCGGCCAGGGTTCGGAATTTGCGGATCAGTGTCATGTTGCGCTCCAGACAAAGGGGCGCAGGTTTTCGCAGCGCCGCTCGGCGCTCTGCACCGTCAGGTAGTCGCCCGGCCGGAACCGGTTCACCCGCATCAGCCAGGGCTGCGGCTCCGCCCCGGCGACAGGCACAAGGGAAAACACCACCGTCGACTTTCGGTCCACTGCCTCACCGCGCCCGAGGCCACGCGCGACATAGACCCGGTCGCCCCAGTCCGCGCCACCGGCCCGGCGGGCGTATTCCCCCGCCGCGCACCAATAGGCATCCCGAACGGCACCGATTTCCGGCACCACTTCAAACCGCGCATCCTCCAGTCGGTGAACCTGCGCGCCATGCATGGTGTGCAAGACATTCCCCTGCGGCTGGGTGCAGGCTGCGGCGAGCGGCACAACGGCGAAGCAAACGCTTTTGATGATTTTGCTGATCTTGCCCATTCCGTCCTCCGTACCCGAGCCTGCACGGCAAGGCCGCGCCTGTCCAATATCGGCGCAGCGCGGCTTACACGGCAAGTGACATCTCGTATATCTGTCCTGACGTAGGCAGGTACAAGCCCCGGGCAACGGCGACAGACCGCAATTCAGCGCGTCAGGTGCCGATCCGGCGCTGTCTTTCCTTGGGGAAGGCTATGATTTCGGCGCTTTGCTGGTTGGGGCTCAACACTTCCTCCAGCACGGCGAGGGCCGCCGGGTTCGGCGCGTCACCGGTTTCCGGATGGAACTTCTCCCGTGCCTGACGCCGCAGAAACGCACGTGTTTCCGTTACGCTCATCTGCTTCAGCTGGTCTTGTTGGTTGGCCATCGCTTCGACCATGAAATGATTGGCCGTGACCAGATCATTCAACTCGCGTAGCCGGTCCGTCAGCGCCGTCAAGGCGGCTGTCATGTCAGTATGAGCAGACATCTTCCCCCCAGAATGGACAACGGGCAATGCCCCTGACCTACCCGACCCACACGTCCCGAGGCAACGAAAGTGTTAGCAAATGGTTAACGCCGCAGATCCAGTTCCGGCAGGGTCAGATAGCCGTGATAACGGACCAGCAGGCCGATGCGCGGCAAGCTGGCTGATATATCAAAGCCCAGATTGCCTTGGGGCGTCTCATATTCCATTGCCGTGCTTTGCGGACACAAAGACGGCGGCAACGCAAAGCCGAACAGCCGCGCGCGTTCGATGGTGATGATCAGGGCACCGTCGCGTGCGGTTGCAGACAGCTCCAGCTCCACCGGGCCAAACCGCTCTACCACGCGGCCGCTACGGGCATCGTATTGCAGAAACGAGCTGGTCTTGTGCCGGGCAAAACTGCGCCGCCAGACATGTCCCTTCCCCTCGCGCGCCACCTCCAGCCGGAACCGGCTGCGTGACATGGGGGGCGGGAACCCCGCCAGCGCGGCGAGCAACCTGCCCCAGCGACGACCGCCCTCCACCGTGACCTGTCCCTGGCTCAACGCGGGCGGCTCGGCGTGGAAGCGCCGCAGGACCGGGGGAACGTCCAGCTTGTTGGCTTCAATCAGTTGAGCAAAGGCATCCCGCATGCTCACAGCCCCCCGGCAGCAAAGCGGGCACTGATCTGCGGGTTGGGGAGCGGACAGCTGTCTTGCCGACCGAACAGCCGGTAGCGGTTGCGGGCGATGGCGAAATACAACGCATCCTTCACTCGCCGTGGCAGGAAGCGACACAGGGACAGCACCGGCCAGGGCCTGGGCAGCGCCCGCATCGCCGCGGCAAAGGCATCAAGGCGCTGATGGGGCTGGCCGTCGACGATCACCAGGTTGGTCTCGAAATCATCCGCAGGCAGGCCAAGATCGCGGTAAAGCTGCTGGCCCAGCGGCGATTGCGCGGTGGCGAAGCTGAACCGCCCGGCCCGGTCATGACGCAGCATGAAGCGGAAAAAGCCGGAACACAGCACGCAGGTGCCGTCGAAGACGATGAGGTCTCGGCCCAAAAACTGTGGGGTGTTCGTCATGCCAAATTCGTCCATCCGTTCAACGTCGTCGGCTTTCAGGAGACCATGCCTGCAATTCAACGGAGTGACCAGCCACTTATGAACGGCCGTCGCGCAAACAAAAAAGGCGCCCCGCAGGGCGCCTTTCGAAATTACTGATCCAGGAAGCTGCGCAGCTTGCGGCTGCGGCTGGGGTGCTTGAGCTTCCTCAGCGCCTTGGCCTCGATCTGGCGGATCCGTTCGCGGGTCACGCTGAACTGCTGGCCGACTTCCTCCAGCGTGTGGTCGGTGTTCATGCCGATGCCGAAACGCATCCGCAGAACCCGCTCCTCGCGCGGGGTGAGCGACGCCAGAACCCGGGTGGTGGTTTCCTTGAGGTTTTCCTGAATGGCGCTGTCGAGCGGCAGCACCGCGTTCTTGTCCTCGATGAAATCGCCCAGCTGCGAATCTTCCTCGTCGCCGATCGGGGTTTCGAGCGAGATCGGCTCCTTGGCGATCTTCATCACCTTGCGGACCTTTTCGAGCGGCATCTGCAGCTTTTCTGCCAGTTCTTCCGGGGTCGGCTCGCGGCCGATCTCGTGCAGCATCTGGCGGCCGGTGCGGACCAACTTGTTGATGGTCTCGATCATGTGCACCGGGATGCGGATGGTGCGCGCCTGATCCGCGATCGAGCGGGTGATCGCCTGGCGGATCCACCAGGTCGCATAGGTCGAGAACTTGTAGCCGCGGCGGTATTCGAACTTGTCCACCGCCTTCATCAGGCCGATGTTGCCTTCCTGGATCAGGTCGAGGAACTGCAGCCCGCGGTTGGTGTATTTCTTGGCGATCGAGATCACCAGGCGCAGGTTGGCTTCCACCATTTCCTTCTTGGCCTGGCGGGCTTCCTTCTCGCCCTTCTGGACCTGCTGCACGATGCGGCGGAATTCCGAGATGTCGAGGCCGACATACTGGCCGACCTGGGCCATGTCGGCACGCAGCTCTTCGACCTTGTCGGTGGAGCGTTCGATGAACATCTGCCAGCCGCGACCCGGCTTTTCGGCCATTTCCGACAGCCAGTTCGGATCCAGTTCGCGGCCGCGGTAGGCCTCGATGAATTCCTTGCGGTTGATGCGGGCCTGGTCAGCCAGCTTCACCATCGCGCTGTCGATCTGCATGATGCGGCGGTTGATGCCGTAAAGCTGGTCGATCAGCGCCTCGATGCGGTTGTTGTGCAGGTGCAGCCCGTTCACCAGCTCGACGATCTCCGAGCGCAGCTGCTGATAGCGCGCCTCGTCCTGCGCGCTGAACGAGCCGTCCTCGTTCAGGGTGGCCGAGATCCGGCTGTCCTGCATCTCGCTCAGCTCGGCGAAGTCGGTGGAGATCCGCTCCAGCGTGGTCAGCACCCGATCCTTGAGCGCAGCCTCCATCGCGGCCAGCGACATGTTGGCCTGCTCGTCCTCGTCGTCGTCGTCATCGTCCTTGGAGATCGGATTGCCATCGGCATCCAGCTCCGGGCCTTCGTCCTTGGCGCTCGGCTTGGCGGCCTGGACCGCGGAGGGATCGACAACCGGCTCCTCTTCCCCGTCCTCGTCCAGCTGGTTGCCGAAGGTGGCCTCCAGATCGATGACGTCGCGCAGCAGGATGTCCTCGGACAGAAGTTCGTCATGCCAGATGGTGATCGCCTGGAAGGTCAGCGGGCTTTCGCACAGCCCCGCGATCATCGTGTTGCGTCCCGCCTCGATGCGTTTCGCAATCGCGATCTCGCCTTCACGGCTCAGCAGTTCGACCGAGCCCATCTCGCGCAGGTACATGCGCACCGGGTCATCGGTGCGGTCCAGCTTCTCGGTCTGTGCGCCGGCCAGCGCGACCTCGCGCGGGCCTTCGGTGGTCACAAGGTCGGTGGTGCCCTTGTTTTCCTCTTCCTCGGCCTCTTCGTCCTCGATGATGTTGATGCCCATTTCGCTGAGCATCGACATCACGTCTTCGATCTGTTCCGAGCTGACCTGATCCGGCGGCAGAACCTGATTGAGCTGATCGTAGGTGATGTAGCCTTTCTCGCGGGCCTCCGCGATCATCTTCTTGACCTGAGCCTGGCTCATGTCGAGGGAGATTTCGGCATCCTGATCGTCAGGTTTGCGGTCGTCGGTGTCTTTGGCGGCCATTCAATGCTCCATATCAGGGGCTGCGGGTGATTCGCTGAGCCGAATCATTAGCGCGATCATCTGATTCGTCACCCCGTTTACCCAATTTTCCTGTGCTCTTCCTTAGCAAAACGCAGAATCACCCCCTGCGTGTCACTTCTCGGAAAAGCCTATGCGATCCAAAAGGGCCCCAAAGGCGTCGCGCTCATCCCGGTTGAGCCGGGCGCCATTCTTGCCCACGTCATAGGTTGCCTTGTCTTCATTTTCGCTGCGCAATGCCCGGTTTCTCGCTTCCGCGGCCTGTCGCAGGCGCCAGGTCAGCGCCTCATCCGCCAGCCCATCCAGATCCTCCTCCGCCTCGGCCAGTTCCGCATCCAGCCCGCGCCGCGCCTCCAGCTTGGCCAGTTCCTCGGCCAGGGTCATGCTGGCCAGCTCGATATCGCCGGGTTTGCGCAGGCAGGGAATGATTGCCACATGGCGAAGGCCGAAGAGGTTTTCAAGGGCCTGCGGGCCCAAAGCCCAGTCGATTTCCTCGCGCAGCCGCTCTGGCGCGTCGATGCCGTGGCGCAGCACCAGGTCGCGCAGCGCCGCCAGATCCGGGTCGGCACATTGCAGGCGTTCGAGACTTGTTTCGAACTGAGGGATCACCGCTGGCGTGGTGATGGCGGTGGCGAGGATCACCGCTTCGCGCATCGCGGCAAAGGATTCGTCCGCCGCCGCCGCCACAAGGGAAGCCCGCGTCGTGGCCCGTGGCTGCGGGATCACGCCAAAGCCCTTGCCCGGTTTCCTGGGCGCGCGGGCGCCATCGCGGAACCCACCGCCCTTGCCGCCGCGCTGCTGGAACCCGCCGCCACCGCCGCCCCGATTGCCCCGGAACAGCTGCCAGCGCATTTCCTTGATGTCTTCGCCGTAGTGTTTGCGGATCGACGGGTCGCGGATCAGCCGGATCTTTTCACGCAACGCCTTGTCCAGCGCCGCCTTGCGCTCGGGGCTGTCAAAGACCTTGCCCTCGGTTTCGCGCTGCCACAGCAGCTTCACCATCGGGATCGCCTGATCCAGCACCGCCTGCACGGCCTCGGGACCGTCGCTGCGGATCATGTCGTCGGGGTCCTTGCCGTCCGGCATGATGGCAAAGCGCAAGCTCTTGCCTGCTTCGAGAAGCGGCAGGGCGAGGTCGATCAGGCGCATGGCCGCGCGCAGCCCGGCCTTGTCGCCGTCCAGCGCGATGATCGGTTCATCAGACATCCGCCACAGCATCTGCAGCTGGTTTTCGGTGATCGCGGTGCCCAATGGCGCGACCGAGGACGGAAAGCCGCCCTCTGCCAGCGCGATCACATCCATGTAACCCTCGGCCACGATCAGCTGCGCGCCACGGCCCGAGGCCGCGCGGGCCGGTCCGTGATTGTAGAGGCTGCGCCCCTTGTCGAACAGCTCGGTCTCGGGCGAATTCAGGTACTTGGCGTTATCATTCGGATCCATCGCCCGGCCGCCAAAGGCAATGGCGCGGCCACGGGCATCGCGGATCGGGAACATGATCCGGTTGCGGAAGGTGTCATATGGCTTGCCGCCCTTGGTCGAGGGTTTGGCGAGGCCCGCACCGATGATCAGATCCTCGGGCACGTTCTTGCCGCGCAGGGCGTCCCACAGGTTCTGCCAGCCATTGGGCGCGAAGCCGATCTCCCAGCGCTCCAGCGCCTGCCCTGTCAGCCCCCGACGCTGCAGATAGGCGCGCGCCTCGGCGGCTGCATTGGTTTTCAACTGCAGGCGGAAATACTGGACCGCCTGTTCCATGACATCGGCCAGCAGGGTTCGGCGATCCTGTTTTTCCTGCGCGCGCGGATCGCGCTTGGGCATCTCCATGCCCGCTTCCTGCGCCAGGATTTCCACCGCCTCCATGAAGCTGACGTTCTCGGTCTCCTGCACGAACTTCAGCGCATCGCCCTTGGCGTGGCAACCGAAGCAATAATAGAACCCCTTGCGGTCCTCGACATGGAACGAGGCGGTCTTTTCGTGGTGGAACGGGCACGGGCTCCAGAAATCGCCTTTGCCCGGCTGCGACTTGCGCTGGTCCCACATGACCTTGCGCCCGACAACATCAGACAGGCTGATGCGGGTGCGCAATTCATCCAGAAAGCCGGGCGGCAGGGCCATATCAGTTCGACTTCAATTGTTTCTGCATCGCCTGGATCTGATCCCAGTTCTGCAGGCACTGCTGTTCGAAGACGGCACCGAGATCGATGTTTTTCAGATCGCGCCGCGTCATGGAATAGACGTGGCTTGCCAGTTGCGGGATGGCATTGGAATAGGCCTCGGGCCAGTCGTGTTCGCTGTCCAGAATGACCTGTTCCACGTCTTCCTGCTTCACCCGATCCAGTCGCGCCTGTTGAACCGCGGCCATGACCTGCCCTTGAAACTTGCAGCTTTCCTCTTTGGTTTCAGAAGCATAGACCGGCGCCGCCAAGACGGCGACTGCGAGGGCGATGCGAATCATGGACGCACTCCGGGAATCAGTTGGTGATCCAAGCAGACTACCCCCGCGCCGCGACAGCTTCCATGGCTGTTTTCAGATCATGGACCAGCGTCCTGGCCATGGAGCGAAAGACCATGATCTGAAACGACTGCGCGCCAATGCGGGTGATCGAGGCCATCATGTGCTTCAGTTCCGTGCGCAGGGTATGACCACGCTTGAAGACCTGCGGCCGCAGATCCACGGGCACGAGCCGGGCAAGCACGTCCTCGCCCCTCTCTCCTTCGAGCTTCACCACCGCCCAGGCATCGCTCTGATCGGTCAGCGCGGCGTGGTCCGCCAGCCTGCGATCCGGCTCCGGCCCGATCAGCAGGATCATGTCCCGGCCAAACCAGAGTGCACGGTTCCCCGCCTTGCCGGTCGCCCGGTTCACTGACGGCAACCCCATGCCATGCGCCGCCTGCAACGCTTCATCCAGCGCTTTCTGCTGCCCTTTGAACGGGGCGATCGACCACATCTGGGTGGGGTGTTCTTCGGTCAGCTTCATGCCGCCGACGGTTACCGGCAGCAGCCCGTCACAGGGGCTTTTTGCAATCAGGTCAGCCACGGGCTCGTTCTCCTTCCGGGTCGTAGAACACTGGGGACACCACTTCGCACAGGGTGTCGGCCCCCCGCATGTGATCGACCATGCGCACGGTCTCTCCGATGCGGCTGCGGCCCTCCTTCAGAAAGCCGAGACCGATGGGATGGCCCAGCGCAGGCGAAAACGCGGCCGAGGTCACATGGCCGAGATCATAGACCCGCTCCACCGGATCGCCCGGTGCGAACAGATGCGCACCGGCGGTGATTTCCTTGGCGGCCCCAACCGGTTTCAGCCCCACCAGCTGCATGCGATCGTCTGCCAACAGGCCTTCGCGGCCCGCCATTGCCTTGCCGATGAAATCCTTCTTGCTCGACATCATGCCCTGCAGCCCCAGATCCCCGGCGGTCACGGTGCCGTTGATCTCGGCATGGGTAATCAGCCCCTTCTCGATCCGCAGGACATTCAGCGCCTCCATGCCATACGGACCCCCCTTCAGCGCTTCGGCCCGGTTCAGCAACAGGCGATACAGGCTTTCGCCATAGCGCGCTGGCACGGCCAGCTCATACGCGTGCTCCCCCGAAAAGGAGATGCGGAACAGCCGCCCGCGCACGCCCTGCACAGTCGCCGCACCGCAGCCCATGAAGGGCCAGGTCTCGCCCGTGACCTCTTCCTCCAGCAAATCGTTCAACAGCGCGCGTGATTTCGGCCCGGCAACGGCGAACTGGGCCCATTGTTCGGTCACCGATACAAAGCGCACGTCCCAGTCCGGACGCAACACCTGGCTAACAAACTCCATATGCGCCATCACCTCGCCCGCAGCCGCGGTGGTGGTGGTGACGAGGAAATGGTGGTCATCCAGCCGCGCGCAGGTGCCGTCGTCCATGACGAAACCGTCCTCGCGCAACATCAGCCCGTAGCGAACCTTGCCCGGTTTCAGCGTGCTCATCGTGTTGGTGTAGAGGAAGTCGAGAAACTTGCCCGCATCCGGCCCCTGCACGTCGATCTTGCCGAGGGTCGAGACATCGCAGACGCCAACCGTTTTGCGCACCATCGCCGCCTCGCGGTCGCAAGACTGTCGCCAGTTTGTTTCCCCCGGCTGCGGAAAATAGGCCGCGCGGTACCAAAGGCCGACCTCCAGCTGATGCGCGCGCCGGGCCTCGGCTTCAGCATGGGAGGTCAGGAAGCGCTGCGGCTTGAAGCCCTGACCCGCGGCCCCGGCCCCCATGGCGCCGATAGACACCGGCACAAATGGCGGACGGAAGGTGGTGGTGCCGGTCTCGGCAATCGTGCGCCCGGTGACATCGGCCAGCACCGCCAGCGCCGCCACGTTGGAGTTCTTGCCCTGATCCGTCGCCATGCCTTGCGTGGTGTAGCGCTTCATGTGCTCGACCGAACGGAAGTTCTCGCCAGCCGCCTGCCTGACATCCTTGACGGTGACATCGTTCTGAAAGTCAAGCCAGGCGCGCCCCTTGCCCGGCACCGCCCAGAGCGCGGCGATGCGATAGGGATCATCCTCCGCATCCGGCAGATCCGAAGCCGTCACCCGGAGGCCCAGCGCCTCCAGCACCGACGTCGCGGCCTCTGCTCCCTCGCGCAGTGCGCCTGCGGTGGAGAACGTCCCGTTACAGGCGCCCGCCGCGACCAGGCCCGGCACAGCGCCGGGACTTGGCACAAAGGCCAGCGCCTCGCGGTTCCACACGGGACGCGCATTCAGGTGACAGGTCAGATGCACCGACGGGTTCCAGCCGCCGGACATCGCCAGGCAGTCGGTCTGGATCTTTTCCTCTCCCCTCACGGAGCGCAGGGTGATGCTCTCCAATCGCTGTCGACCGGCGCTGTCGCACACCTGGGCGCCACGGATCACCTGGAAAGGGCCACCGTCCGGCGCGTCATGACGGCTGTCGATCACCGCCGCCACATGCACGCCCGCGTCATGAAGATCGCGCGCGGTACGATGGGCCTGGTCATTGTTGGCAAAGACGGTGACGCGCTCGCCCGGCGCAACACCCCAGCGGTTCAGATAGGCGCGCACGGCGCCTGCCATCATGATCCCGGGGCGGTCGTTGTTGCGGAAGGCCACCGGGCGTTCGATCGCGCCTGCCGCCAGCACCGCGTGTTTCGCCACGATCCGCCAGAAACATTCGCGCGGCCGGTGGGTGTCTTTCAGCGAGTGGGTGCGCGGCAGGTGGTGCGAGACGCGCTCCAGCGCCCCGTAGGTGCCGTGGTCATAGGCGCCGGTGACGGCGGTTCGCGGCATCAGCCGCACGTTGTCCATCGCGTCCAGCTCGGCCAGAACCTCAGCCGCCCAGACGGGACCGGGCCTGCCGCCGACCTCTTCGCGCTCGGCCAGCAGGCGGCCGCCCATGCGGCTGTCTTCCTCTGCAAGGATCACATCCGCCCCGGCGCGGCCCGCGGTCAGCGCCGCCATCAGACCGGCTGGCCCCGCGCCGATTACCAGTACGTCGCAGAAGGCATAAGCCTTTTCATAGCGATCCGGGTCCGCCCCCCCCGACAGCGCCCCCAGCCCGGCGGCGCGGCGGATCAGCGGCTCATAGAGTTTTTCCCACAATGGCGCGGGCCACATGAAGGTCTTGTAGTAGAACCCCGCGCCCAGGAACGGCGCCGCCAGATCGTTCACCGCCATCACGTCGCGCTCGACGCTGGGCCAGCAATTCTGGCTGCGCGCCTCCAGCCCCTCGTACAACTCCTGCTGGGTGGCCCGGACATTCGGGTCCTGCTGGCCGCCGGTGCCGATGGTGACCAGCGCGTTCGGCTCCTCGCTGCCCGCGGTCAGGATCCCGCGCGGACGGTGATACTTGAACGAACGACCCACCAGGTGCACGTCGTTCGCCAAGAGCGCCGCAGCCAGCGTATCGCCCTCCAGCCCCATCATGTGGCGGCCGTTGAAGGAAAAGGTCACCGGCTTTGCGCCCTGGTTCAGGCCGACTCCCGGACGTCTCATGCGGCACCTCCCAGCCCGGCCTCTGACGCCAGCTCGACGTTGGAGATCTCATGGGTCACGGTGTCACGGGTGACCTTCAGCCAGGCGCCGCAGCCCATCTGGTGAAACCACAACTCCTGCAACGGGCCTGCCGGGTTCTCCCGCAGGTTCACGTAGGCGTGCCAGGCCTCCAGATCCGCGCCCTCGCCCGGGCGCTGCACCGCCGCCCCCTTGTAAGAGAATTCACGGTGATCGCGCGCACCGCAGAGCGGACAGGTAAGTCTCATAACCGGCGCTCCTTCATCTTTGCAAAAATACTCCGGGGGTGAGGCCGCAAGGCCGAGGGGGCAGCGCCCCCTGCCAAGGCCAGAGGCAGATCAATGCAGGTTATGCTGCGCACCGGTGCCCTCCTCATCCATCAGGCCACGCCCGCTGCGGAACCGGTCGAGCCGGAACCGTGTCGCTGCGCCATGCGGTCGGTCGGTGGCGATCAGATGCGCGTAGACGCTGCCCGAGCCCGGCGTCGCCTTGAAACCGCCATAGCACCAGCCGCAATTCAGGTAGAGCCCGTCGATGGGCGCATGGTCGATGATGGGGGAGCCATCCGGCGTCATGTCCATGATGCCACCCCAGCTGCGCAACAGCCGCGCCTTGCCCAGCGCAGGCATCATCGCCACGCAGGCCTCCATCGTATGCTCTGCCATCGGCAGATTTCCCCGCGCGGCGTAGGATGCGTAAAAATCCAGGTAGCTGCCGAACACCAGCCCGCCCTTGTCGGACTGGCTGATGTACAAATGCCCTTCGGCAAAGGTGATGACATGATCGACGATCGGTTTCAGCCCCTCCGACACGAAGGCCTGCAGCACGTGGCTTTCGATCGGCAGCGTCAACCCGGCAAGCGCCGCCACCTGGCCCGAACGCCCGGCCGCCGCCAGCGCGACTTTCTTTGCCCGGATGGGACCGCGCGTGGTCTGCACGCCCGTCACCTTGCCGCCTGCCACGTCGATGCCGGTCACCTCGCAGTTCTGGATCAGGTCCACGCCACGCATGTCGGCAGCCCGCGCATAGCCCCACGCCACCGCGTCATGACGAGCGGTTCCGGCGCGGCGCTGCATCAGCCCCCCCATGATCGGGAAACGATTGTTGTCGAAGTTCAGATAAGGCGCCAGTCGGCGCAGCGCGTCACGCCCCAGCAGTTCGGCATCATCCCCCTGATTGATGATGGCATTGCCCCGTCGCACCGCCGCGTCACGCTGCGCATCATTGTGGAACAGGTTGATGATCCCACGCTGCGACATCATCGCGTTGTAGTTCAGCTCCTGCTCCAGCCCCTCCCAGAGTTTCAGGGAATGGGAGTAGAATTCGGAATTGCCCGGCAAATAGTAATTGGCGCGCACGATGGTGGTGTTGCGCCCGACATTGCCGCCCCCAAGATAGCCTTTTTCCAGCACGGCCACGTTGGTGATGCCGTGTTCACGTGCCAGGTAATAGGCGGTTGCCAGCCCGTGACCGCCCCCGCCGATGATGACCACGTCATATTCGGCCTTCGGCGCCGGGTTGCGCCACTGCGGCCGCCAGCCCGTGTTGCCGGTCAACCCCTCTTTCAACACACGCCAGCCCGAAAACCGCATGTCGCTCCCCCCTCACTCAAGGCCTGCGAGCGGATCAACGGCCCCCGACAACATCCGCCACGACGCCGCGTCCCCCTGTTCGCAATTCATAGGAAACTATCCACCTCTGTCCAGTTCGAATTGTCGATCCGCGGAAACCGGCGTGATCCGGACGAAAAAAGGGGCGGCAGGTTTCCCCACCGCCCCGTTTCGATACTCCGCGCAAAGGCGTCTCAGAGACCCTTGGCGTGATAGCTCTTGGCCACCTTGTCGATCGAGACCAGATAGGCCGCGGTGCGCAAATCCGTGACCTCGTCCCGGCTGTGCCAGACCTCGCGCATCGACTGGTAGGCCACCCGCATGGTGTCATCCAGCCCCGAGCGCACCAGCTCCAGCTCGCCCGCGCCCTTGAGGTACTTCTGCTTGAAGTCCGGCGACATCGACCAGGTTTCCCCCATCACGTCATCCAGTCGTTGCAGCTCGTCGATCACCAGCTGGTGACGCGCCTCTTCCTGGCGGCGCTGCATGCGGCCAAAGCGGATGTGACTGAGGTTCTTCACCCACTCGAAGTAGGACACCGTCACACCGCCTGCGTTGGCATACATATCGGGGATGATCACGCAGCCCTTCTTGCGCAGGATCTCGTCCGCGCCCGCGGTGACCGGTCCGTTGGCGGCCTCGATGATCAAGGGCGCTTTCACACGTTCGGCGTTGGACAGGTTGATGACCCCTTCCAGCGCCGCGGGGATGAGGATGTCGCACTCCTCTTCCAGCAAGAGCGCACCATTCTCGACATATTGGGCGTCCGGATAGCCGGAAACGCCGTCATGCTTGACGATCCAGTTGCGCACCGCTTCGACATCCAGGCCGTCCTCGTTGAACAGGCCCCCATCGCGTTCGATGATGCCGGTGATCCGCGCCCCGTCTTCCTCGCTCAGGAACTTGGCCGCGTGGTAGCCCACGTTGCCCAGACCCTGGACGATGATGCGCTTGCCGTCCAGCTTGCCGGACAGGCCGGCGGCGGCCTTGTCTTCCTCGTGGCGGAAGAACTCCTGCAGGGCATATTGAACCCCACGGCCCGTCGCCTCGATCCGGCCGGCGATACCGCCCGCGTTCAGCGGCTTGCCGGTGACACAGGCGCGCGCGTTGATATCGGTGGTGTTCATGCGCGCATATTGGTCTGCAATCCAGGCCATCTCGCGTTCGCCGGTTCCCATGTCCGGCGCGGGCACGTTTTGACTGGGGTGAATCAGGTCGCGCTTGGCCAGCTCATAGGCAAAGCGGCGGGTGATCAGCTCCAGTTCGTGTTCTTCGTATTCGCGCGGATCGATGCACAACCCACCCTTGGACCCACCAAAGGGGGCTTCCACCAGCGCGCATTTGTAGGTCATCAGCGCGGCCAGCGCCTCGACCTCGTCCTGGTTGACGCCGGTGGCGTAGCGGATACCGCCCTTGACCGGCTCCATATGTTCGGAATGCACCGAGCGATAGCCCGTGAAGGTGTGCATCGCCCCCCGCAGACGCACCCCGAAACGCACCGTGTAAGTAGCGTTGCAGACACGGATTTTTTCCTCCAGCCCCGGCGGCAGATCCATCAGGGATACGGCCCGGTTAAACATCAGGTCCACGCTCTCGCGGAAGCTCGGCTCTGTGCGGCTGCTCATCTCAAAAACTCTCCGTAAGTCAGACACCGACTCGCTGCCGGTGATGGGAGCACTCTATGCAGAGAAAATTAAGGAGTGCGACCTTTTTGACCATTTTCAGCCAAATGACGCAATTTTTATTGCAGCAGTTTCGATTCGCACCACGCCGCCCCGCATTGTCGCCGAGCCGCCGACAACAAGCTGAAATTCCCCAAGATTGCCCGCGCAGGCCGCAACAGTCGGAGCAATTCAGGCGTATTCCCGCCCAAATTCAGCCACCTTTTCCGGGCATCAATTAATAAATTCCACGTCTACAGCCGTGCTGAACCGTTCCGCAGCCGGCGGGGGTGTCTCGATGAGCATGCGTCACATGAAGTCCACGGCTCTGGCCGCGCCGCTGATGCAGCGATGCCTGGCCAAGGCAACGCATTTTCGGCGGCAGGAAGAGGGGGCAATGGCTGCGCCCGCTTGCTTCACGATTCTGGCCATGGTCGTGGTCGGCGGCATCGGGGTTGACCTGATGCGGATGGAACGTGACCGCACCATGCTGCAATACACGCTGGACCGGGCCGTTTTGGCAGCGGCCGACCTGGACCAGCAGAAATCTCCCGATGCAGTGGTGCTGGATTACCTGACCAAATCAGGGCTCGAGCAGTATTACCAAACCCCCTGGTGGGAGGCCGGGATTGGCTTCAAAAAGGTGCAAGGCACCATTGAAACCGCTTTCCCAACCCACCTGTTGCGCCATGCGGGGGTGGATGAGCTGCCGCTCTATGCCACCTCACGCGCCGAAGAGAGCATCGACGGGTTGGAGATCTCGCTGGTGCTGGACGTCTCCGGCTCAATGCGGTCGAACAACCGGCTGACCAACCTCAAGGCTGCGGCCAAGGATTTCATCGATACGATGGTGGCCAATACCACCGACGGCAAGATGTCGATCTCCATCGTGCCCTATGCAACGCAGGTGTCGCTGCCGGAAGAACTCTACAATCTGTACAATATCGACACCCCGGCGGGGGCGGACGGCAGCATCCATTCACGCTGCGTGAATTTCTCGGCCTCGGATTTCCAGACGACCACGCTGTCTCCGACCGCTCCACTGCAAGGCACGATGCATTTCACCCCTTGGGACAGCGCCTACTACGATAACCGAACGCGCTACAACAGCGGCCCTCGACTGATCAGCACGCCAGTCTGCGAAGATGAACCCAACCGGGAAATTCTGCCGCTTCAGAAGGATGCAACTGTTCTCAAGAATTATATCGAGAGCTTTGACGCCGGCGGCAACACGTCGATCGACATTGGCATGAAATGGGGGACAGCGCTGCTGGACCCCTCGGCTCGGCCTGTCATCAATGCCCTGACGACAGGGGCCGGAGCAACGGTGCCCGCCGATTTCGCTGCCCGCCCGGCCGAATACAACGATGCAGAGACCGTAAAGGTGATCGTGCTGATGACCGACGGCCAGAACACCTCGCAATATTACGTCGAAAGCGACCACCGCGAGGGCGACTCCAACGTCTGGTTCACCGTGGCCGACGACGGAAATAAAATCTATTCCACCCTGAACCCCTCGACTGGCAACTACTATTGGCACCTTCCATACGGGTCACGGTGGGAGGACCATCCTTTTGGCACAGGCACTGACTGGTACCGCAATTGCGACGGCTGTAGCTGGCGCCAGGAATCCGGGACAGCCACACGGCTGAATTGGGCGGACCTCTTTGCCTACACCTCCCTCAAGTATTTGTATTACGGTATCTACCGCGATTGGATGGGCACCAGTTCTGCGCGAAGCACCTGGTACTACGGCGTCTACGACGCCTACGGCAACTCGACCAAGAACGCACGCACCCGCGCCATCTGCCAGGCCGCGAAGGATCAGGGCATCATCGTCTACACGATCGGCTTCGAGGCCCCCAGCAACGGTGTCGAGGTACTGCAGGACTGCGCCAGCTCGGATTCGCATTACTTCGATGTGCAGGGGCTTGAAATCAGCGACGCCTTCGCCTCCATCGCAACCTCGATCCGCCAGCTGAGGCTGACTCAATGATCCGCCGCTACCTGCAGGCTCTGCGCCGGTTCCGGCGCCGCGAAGAGGGCAACGCCTCGGTTGAGTTTGCCATCGTCATACCCGCCTTTCTGATGGCGCTGATGTCGACGGTAGAACTGGGCATGATCAACCTGCGCCACTCGCAGCTGGAACGGGCGCTGGACCAGACCGTCCGCGATATCCGGCTGGCGACGGGGGCCAACCATCAGCACGACGACATCCGAGACGCAATTTGCACGCGCTCGGGCTTTATCGACAATTGTGCCACGTCACTGCGACTGGAGATGATCCGGATCGATCCCTTCAACTGGAGCCCGGTGGACCCGGAGCCGGACTGCATCAACCGGATCGAGGACGTGCAGCCGGTCCGCAATTTCACCAGCGGCAAATCAAACGAGCTCATGCTCCTGCGTGCCTGCATGAAGTTCAAACCGGTTCTCCCGACTTGGGGACTGGGCAAAAGCCTGCACAAGGACGCGGATGGGCGCATCAGCCTTTTCGCCACCTCTGCATTCGTCCAGGAACCGAGGTAAGCCACCATGCTGACAGCCCTGTCCCGGACCCATCTCGGCCGCGCCCTGCGCCGCTTGCGCAACGATACGAATGGCAGCGTCTCGGTGGAGTTCGTCATCTACATGCCGCTGCTGCTCGGCATGTTCGCGGCAATCTACACCTTCTTCGACGCCTTCCGCCGCGACAGCGTCAACCTCAAGGCGGCCTATACCATCTCGGACCTGATCTCGCGTGAGACCACGGCGATCAACGATGCTTATCTCAACAGCATGTACGAGATGACCAAGCTGCTGATCCGGCAGGATTCGCAACTGGGGCTGCGGGTGTCGGTGATCCGCTGGGATGACGCTGACGCCAAGTATTACGTCGACTGGTCCGAGGTGCGCGGCACATCGGACATCACCTGGACCGACGCCACGATCAACACGGTCGCGCACAAGCTGCCGTCGATGCCGGACCAGGAGCGGGTCATTCTGGTGGAGACCTTCAACGAAATGCAGCCCGCGTTTGACGTGGGCTTGCCGACGCTGGATCTGGACAACTTCGTGTTTACCCGACCGCGCTTTGCACCTCTGGTTGCCTTCGAGGGCAGCTCCAGCGGTGGTGGTGGCCACGATGACGGCACCGGCGGCACCGACTGACGCGCCGCCCCAACCGACCTTTATCGCAGCACTGGCCGTCTCAGCGGTGGTCGCGCTGCACCAGCATCGCCGCCAGGATTTCCGACATTGCCTTGCCCTGCTGGCCGGGTGTCACGCCACCGATGCCAATCCGCCGCCCCCAGCGCCACCACAGCCCCGGAAGCCAGCTGCGCGCGGCGGGGGTGCGGGTGCGGATCAGAAAACCGTTCGACGGCTTGAAGGCAAAAAAGCCGCGATCTATCGCCTCGATTTCAGACACCGGGGCGATGATCTGACCGTCAGAGCACCGCAGCGCGTCTTCGGTCAGTTCGATATGATGGGTCGTGGCCTGCCAAAGCCGGACCGCCAGCCACAGCGCGGCGCTGCCAACCACCAGCAGAAACACCAGCCAGGCCGGGGATGGCGGCGCGGCGAACGCCACATAGACAAGGATGCAGCCGGTTGCCGCCAGCATCGCCGTGCCCATGACCCGGCGCGGGGCCGATGCCTTGATTGTTGCCAATACGTTTTCGCTCATCACCTGCTCCCCATGTTCATGCGCAGGGAATAGACCGGACGGACGCCGAGGAACAGCCCCAGCGAGCGCCGGGCGCTGCCCGGATCGGCAAGTGTTGCGCCTGGCGCAGAACAGGGGCGCGCGGCGACGCTCAGGCCCAGCCGGATTGCGCCACGGCAAAGACCTCCTGCGGTGCGCGCAAGCCTTTCAGGCGCTGACGCCCCAGCGAACGGCTGATCAACCGTCCCAGGGGGGCAGCCCGTCGGCAGAACTCCTCCGAGACCAGCAAAGGCTCCCCGAGGGCACTGCAGAGACCCGCCAGACGTGACGCGAGATTCACGTCGCGCCCGACCACTGTGTAGTCCAGCCGCATGCCCGAGCCGACGTTGCCAAAACCGACCTCACCAAAGTGCAGCGCGATCCCGACCTTGAAACGGGGCGCGTCGCGCCGCGCCTCTACCCGCGCCAGCGCCGCGCGAGCCGCCGCCAGCGCCTGACCGCATGTGAAGGCATCGCCATCCTCGGTCCGAAACACCGCCAGAATACCGTCGCCGACAAATTTCAACACTTCGCCGCCTGCGGTTTCGATCGGCGGCACCACACAGTCATAGTAGGTGTTCAGCAAGCCCGTGGCCTGTTCCGCCGTCATCTCGGCGGTCAGTTCGGTGAACCGCCGCATGTCGGAAAACAGGACCGCGGACCGGATGTGCGTGACCTGGCCGCGATGCACGTCACCGGAGAGGATCCGCTGCTGCGGCTCTTCCCCGACATAGATGCGCAGCACCTCCTGCATGGCGCGGGCGGTGGCAAGGATTTCCTGGCAGGCGGACAGCGCGGGGAACACCGCGCGCAGGAAGGCGATGTCCGCGGCCGAAAAACCGGCGGCGCGGCGGGTGGCGAAACTGAAAGTTCCGGCCATGCCGCTGCGCATGAAGATCGGCGCCATCAGGTAGTGGACGTAGCCATCGGCCTTCAGCTCGGGCACGATGCCGTACCGATCATCGGGGGTCTTGGGCAACCACAAAGCCACCCATTTTCCGGTCTTGTGCACCTCGGCCGCCGGCGATTGCGCATAGCCGGACGAGGAGCCGATCTGGAACGGAAACAAATGGCTGCGAGCGCCCTTGCCATGCTCCCAGAACCGGGCGCTGGCCACCGCTTCGGCATGCAGGAGGGGCACGATGGAACTGGCGCGATGCAAAGGTACGCCTGCGTCCCGGATCATCGCCGCCACCCGTGTCAGCACGTTGTCGGCATCAGAGGCCTCCCGCGCTTCGCCGAGCATGTAGGTGACCAGTCGCAGCGCGGGCTCCAATCGGTCTGGTGGCAGTTTGCACAGGGGGGCAGGCATATCGGCCATGCCGCCAATTTACGCCCTGCACCGGCCTGCTGGCAACGACTATTCACCTGCACGGCCCGGTCACATGCCGAGACCACGGAAACCCCAAGCTGTTCACGGCTGCACAGCCTCCGTGCCCGATCTGGGGTTTTCCAGGCCAGCGGGGAAGTTATCTGTGATCCAGCAACCGACAACCGGAGACAGCCCATGTCGCTCAGACCCATCCTTGAGACCCGCGCCGCACAGCCTCATACCGAAGGGGCTGGCGTGAAGTTGCACCGTGCCTTCGGCTTTCAGGACCCGTCCGAGCTGGATCCCTTCCTGCTGTTCGACGATTTCCGCAACGACCGCCCCGAGGATTTTCTGCGCGGTTTCCCGTGGCACCCGCATCGCGGCATCGAAACCATTACCTATGTTCTGGCCGGCTCGGTGGAGCATGGCGACTCGCTGGGCAATGTCGGCACACTCGGGGCCGGAGACGTGCAGTGGATGACGGCCGGATCGGGCATTCTGCACCAGGAGATGCCGACCGGAAACGCCAAGGGCCAGATGCACGGCTTTCAGCTGTGGGGCAACCTGCCCGCCAGCCAGAAGATGACCGCACCGCGCTATCAGGACGTGAAGGGCGGCGAGATCCCGGAGATCATCGACGACGACGGCACCCGCGTCAAAGTGATCGTGGGCGAATTCTGGGGCAAACGCGGGCCGGTGGACGGCATTGCCGCCGATCCGCAGTATCTCGACGTGTTCATCCCTGCCGGAGTGAAAAAGACCCTGCCGATAGACACCTACCGCCGGGCCTTCGCCTATGTATTCGAGGGCGAGGCCGCCTTTGCGGATGCCTCCGCGCCGCAGGGTGTTCTGCTGGAAAAGGAAGTGGCAGGTCAGGAGGTCAACATCCGCGACATGTCAGGGGACCGGACCCTGATCCGGTTTGGCACGGGTGACGAGATCACCGTGCAGGCGGGTCCACAGGGCGTGCGTTTCTTGCTGATTTCCGGCGCGCCGATCAATGAACCGGTGGCCTGGCATGGGCCGATCGTGATGAACACCCAGGCCGAATTGCACCAGGCGTTCAAGGAGCTGCGCAACGGCACGTTCATCCGCCCGGCCCATTGATCGCGCAGATCGGCGGTGGTGCCGCTCTCGCAGGGGGCACCGCCAAAAGCGCTTCGGGATGTGCTATACTTCCGCCTGTTCAGCAATCTGGAGGGGGAAGACATGATCATCCGCGTTTTCCGCGCGACCGTTCGCGACGACAAGATCAAGGCGTTTCAGGAGTTTCTGACCAAGACCGCCGTGCCGCATGTGCGCCGCCAGCCGGGGTTGGTTTCCATCACGGCCGGGTTGCCGAGGGCGGACTCCCCCGCCACCTTCTGCGTTGTGATGGTCTGGGAGAGCGTCGCCGCGCTGAAGGCCTTTGCCGGTGAGGATTGGGAGCAACCGCATGTGCTGCCCGAAGAAGACCCGATGGTTCTGAGCCGTGAGATCGAGCATTATGACATGATCGGGCTGCTCAGCTGAAACCGCGCAGCGCCTTTGCCAATGGCGGGCCAGCCCGCCAGTTTCAGGCGCTGACCGCCTTGCGCACCATATCCCAGTAGACCCGCTCCACCTCGTCCAGGGTCAGGCGACCTTCCGAGCGATACCAGGTGTTCACCCCGTTCAGCATCGCGATCACCGCAAGCGTGGCGATCTTGGTATCGGCGATGTCGAATACGCCCTGCTCGACACCTTCTTTCAGGATTCCCTCGACACCGTTCTCGTAATTCCGCCGCAGCGTTTCAATGCGGGTGAAATTCTCTGCCGTAAGGTTGCGCAGCTCCATATAGGCGATGAAGACGGCATCCGGACGCTGGAGGTGAAAGCGGATGTGAAACCCGGTAAACGCCCGCAGCCGGTCCATCGCGCTGTCGGCCCGGGGCACCGCATCCCAGGCGGCCTGCAATTCTTCCATGTGGCCAGCCATCAACCGGAACAACAAGCTTTGCTTGTCTGGCGTATAATTGTAAAGCGCACCGGCCTGCACGCCCACCTCGCGCGCGATCTGGCGCATCGACACCGCGGCATAGCCGTGCTGCGCAAACAACCGCAGCGCCGCGTTGTGGATCTTGGGGCCGGTGATGCCGGAGTGGGAACCCTGAGTACGTGCCATGCGACCGACAATAACTGAACGCGCGTTCAATAAAAAGAGGGATTCGCGCCTCGTGCACAGGCCGCATCAACCTGTTGCAGGTTGAAAACAATTGTGCAGATGCCTGTGACCCCCTAGAACCAGCCTCGGCAAAAGGGGAACGACGATGCGAACACGGGCGCGGATCACGGTATATCTGGCATTGATCACCGCGGCGGCCATGGCTGCCTGCACCCGTGTCCCCGAGCTCGAAGACCGTCTGACACCGGACCTGCGCAACGCGCCCTACCCCAAATTGCTGCCGTTGGACCGGACGCTAGAACCCCTGGCCTCACCCGCAGTCGCCAATGAGGAACTCGAGCAGCAGCTCGATGCGCGCGCAGCGCGATTGCAGCGACGGGCCGAGGCCCTGCGCAACGCGGAATTCTGATCTTCTACCGCCCTCTGCGCCCCTGCAACCGGGCGCGTGTTTCGCTCGGCGTTGCACGCTCGCGCCGAACCCGCTAAGGCGGGGCTGAACGTTTCGGAACAAAGGACCTCCAGCTATGACAGAACCGCTTCGCCTTGGGATTGCAGGTTTGGGCACGGTTGGCATCGGCGTGGTCAAGATTGTCCGCCGCCATGCCGCGCTGCTGGAGGCGCGCACCGGACGCCCGGTGGTGATCTCGGCGGTGTCGGCCCGGGATGCGGCCAAGGACCGCGGTGTCCCGCTGAAGGACTACGCCTGGGAGACCGACCCGGTGGCGCTGGCGCGGCGCGATGATGTCGATGTTTTCGTCGAACTGATGGGCGGCCATGAAGGGGCAGCCAAGGCCGCGACCGAGGCGGCGCTGGCCGCGGGCAAGGACGTGGTCACCGCCAACAAGGCGCTGCTGGCGATCCACGGCCAGGCGCTGGCCGAACAGGCCGAGAGCGCAGGCCGGGTGATCCGTTTCGAGGCGGCTGTCGCCGGCGGCATCCCGGTCATCAAATCGCTGACCGAGGGGCTGGCCGGCAATGAGATCACCCGCGTCATGGGCGTGATGAACGGCACCTGCAACTATATCCTGACCCAGATGCAGGCCACCGGACAGGGCTACAACGCCCTGTTCGAGGAATGCGGCCGCCTCGGCTACCTCGAGGCGGATCCGAACCTCGACGTGGGCGGCATCGATGCGGGCCACAAGCTGGCGCTGCTGGCCTCGATCGCCTTTGGCAGCCGCCCGGATTTCAGCAATGTGGAACTGGAAGGCATCCAGCGCATCCAGCTGGAGGACATTCAGGCGGCCGCCGACATGGGCTACCGCATCAAGCTGCTGGGCGTGGCACAGCGCACCGCCCGCGGGCTGGAACAGCGCATGTCGCCCTGCCTTGTGCCGGAAAACTCGCCGCTGGGGCAGCTGGAAGGCGGCACCAACATGGTGGTGATCGAGGGCGACTCGATCGAGCAGGTGGTGCTGCGCGGCCCCGGGGCCGGTGAAGGCCCAACCGCCAGCGCGGTGATGGGAGATATCCTCGACCTGGCGCGCGGCCTGCGGATCTCCACCTTCGGCCAGCCCGCCACCACCCTGGCAGAGCTGGCACCAGCCCAGACTGGCCTGCCCGCCCCCTTCTACCTGCGCATGGGGCTGCTGGACAAACCCGGCGCGCTGGCCAAGGTGGCGTCGATCCTGGGTGAGGCCGGCGTGTCGATCGACCGGATGCGCCAATACGGCCATTCCGCGCCGGTCGCCCCGGTGCTGATCGTGACCCACAAATGCACCCGCGCCACGCTGGACATCGCACTGGAGGGGCTGACCGCCACCGATGTGGTCGACGGCAGCCCGGTGGCGCTGCGCATCGAAGAGGTCTGAGCCGCCGAAACCGGCAGCAAACGGCATTTTTTCGGCCTGCGGCGGGGCAATCCCGCCGTCCCGACCGCCATCGCCCTTGCGAGCCGCCCCCGCCCCGCGCTATTCGGCTTGCAACGCCCTTTCATTTCATTCCCGTTGAGACAGGATTTCCGGTATGACCACGAACACCTCTGACGCGCCCTTCCATGACCGCATGCTTTCGCTGGGCCTCGCCCGCGTCGCCGAGCAGGCTGCCCTGGCCTCGGCCTCGCTGATCGGCCGCGGCGACGAGAAGGCCGCCGACCAGGCCGCCGTCAACGCCATGCGCGAGCAGCTGAACCTGCTGGACATTGCAGGCGTCGTCGTGATCGGCGAAGGCGAGCGCGACGAAGCCCCGATGCTGTACATCGGTGAGGAAGTCGGCACCGGCAACGGCCCCGGCGTCGACATCGCGCTTGACCCGCTGGAAGGCACCACGCTGACCGCCAAGGACATGCCGAACGCGTTGACCGTGATCGCCATGGGTCCGCGCGGCTCGATGCTGCACGCCCCGGACACCTACATGGACAAGCTGGCCATCGGCCCCGGCTACCCCGAAGGCGTGGTGTCGCTGGAAATGTCCCCGCGCGAGCGCGTCGAGGCGCTGGCAAAGGCCAAGGGCTGCGCGCCCTCCGACATCACCGTCTGCATCCTGGAGCGCCCGCGCCACGAGGCGATGATCGCCGAAGTGCGTGAAACCGGCGCCGCCATCCGCCTGATCACCGACGGTGACGTCGCCGGTGTCATGCACTGCGCCGAGTCCGAGATCACCGGTATCGACATGTACATGGGCCAGGGCGGCGCGCCGGAAGGCGTGCTGGCAGCCGCGGCGCTGAAATGCATGGGCGGGCAGATCTTCGGCCGCCTCCTGTTCCGCAACGACGATGAAAAAGCACGCGCCGCAAAGGCCGGCATCACCGATCTGGACCGCACCTATTCGCGCGACGAGATGGTGACCCAGGACGTGATCTTTGCCGCCACCGGCGTCACCGGCGGCTCGCTGCTGCCCTCGATCAAGCGCACCCCGGGCTGGGTGGAGACCACCACGCTGCTGATGCGCTCGAAAACCGGCTCGGTCCGGCGCATGTCCTACCGCACGCCGCTGGCGCCGCACCAGGGCTGAGCGGTTTCGCCGAGGGAAGCGGCTTGCGCCGCTGCCTCCGGCGGGAGTATTTGAAGAAAGATGAAAGGGCCGGGTCCGTTTGGGTCCGGCCTTTGCGCATTCGGCAGATGGGGACAGATGATGAGCTTTCTGGGTGTTGAGAAATCCCTGAGCGGGCGGCGCTGGGTCGGGCCCGGCATCGAGGTTGACCGCGCATCGGAGATGATGGCGCAGCAGACCGGCCTGCCCCGCTCGGTCTGCCAGGTGCTGGCGCGACGCGGCGTACCGACAATGGAGGCGCAGGCGTTCCTCGAGCCGAAATTGAAAGAGCTGCTGCCCGACCCGCGCGACATGAAAGACATGGAAGCAGCCGCGACGCGGTTTCTGAGCGCGGTGCGGCGCCGCGAGCGGATTGCGGTCTTTGCCGACTACGACGTCGACGGCGGCAGCTCTGCCGCGCTGCTGCTGGTGTGGCTGCGGCAGATGGGGCTGGAGGCGACGCTTTATATCCCCGACCGCATCGACGAGGGCTATGGCCCCAACGTGCCCGCCATGCAGCAGCTGGCCGCCGCCCATGACCTCATCATCTGCGTCGACTGCGGCACCCTCAGCCATGAGCCGATCGCCGCAGCCAAGGGCGCCGACGTGATTGTTCTGGACCACCACCTGGGCGGCGAGACCCTGCCCGACTGCGTGGCGGTGGTGAACCCAAACCGGCAGGACGAAGACGGCGATCTAGGCTATTTCTGTGCCGCCGGCGTGGTGTTCCTGATGCTGGTTGAGGCAGGTCGCCAGCTGCGCGAGGCGGGGGCCAAGGGGCCGGATCTGATGGCGCTGCTGGACCTGGTCGCGCTGGCAACGGTGGCCGATGTGGCACCGCTGATCGGAGCCAACCGCGCGCTGGTCCGGCAAGGACTGAAAGTGATGGCCGCCCGCCGCCGTCCCGGCCTGGTGGCCTTGTCGGATGTCAGCCGCATGGATTCGGCCCCCTCCACGTATCACCTTGGGTTTCTGCTCGGACCGCGGGTCAATGCCGGTGGACGGATCGGCAAGGCGGACCTCGGCGCGCGACTGCTGTCGACCGACAACCCGCATGAGGCGGCCGCCCTCGCCGAAAGGCTGGATCAACTGAACACCGAACGCCGCGACATCGAGAACGCTGTCCGCGCCGCCGCGCTGGAGCAGGCCGAGGCGCGCGGGCTGGACGCGCCCTTGGTCTGGGCCGCGGGCGAAGGCTGGCACCCAGGCGTGGTCGGCATCGTCGCTTCGCGCCTGAAGGAAGCCGCCAACCGCCCCGCCATCGTCATTGGCTTCGACGGGGACGAGGGCAAAGGCTCGGGGCGGTCTGTCTCTGGCATCGATCTCGGGGCCTCGATCCAGCGGCTGGCGGCCGAAGGGCTGCTGGTCAAGGGCGGCGGCCACAAGATGGCGGCGGGGCTGACGGTGATGCGCGACAAGCTGGAGCCGGCCATGGCACGGCTGAGCGAGTTGCTGGAGAAACAGGGCGCCGGCCAAGGTGGCCCCGCGGATCTGAAACTCGACGGCGCCCTGATGCCCGGTGCCGCGACGGTCGAGCTCATCGAGCAAATCGAGCAAGCCGGGCCCTATGGCGCGGGCGCGCCAGCCCCGCGCTATGCGCTGCCAGACTTGCAAGTGCGCTTTGCCAAGCGGGTGGGTGAAAGCCATCTGAAACTGTCGCTCAGCGACGGGATGGGAGGCGGTATCGACGCGATCTGCTTTGGTGCTTTCGACACGGCGCTCGGTCCGCGGCTATTGGAGCATGGCGGCGCACGGTTCCACTTCGCCGGTCGGCTGGAAGTGAACACCTGGGGCGGTCGGCAGAGCCCCCAGCTGCGCCTGGAGGATGCCTCGGAAGCCTGATTTATCAGGGACTTACCGCCTGTGGATAAGAAATTTCACAAAAGCGTATTTTTTCTCTTGCGGCGATTGGCGGTTACCACTAAACACCCGCTCACACACAGAGTGGCCCGTTCGTCTATCGGTTAGGACGCCAGGTTTTCAACCTGGAAAGAGGGGTTCGATTCCCCTACGGGCTGCCACTTTTCCGCACAGATCACGACTTCGAGACGCGCCGCTTTGGTGCGTTTTTTTCGTTTTCGCCCAATGAATTACGCCCACCCCGGCCATCGCAAAAAAACTTCCCATTCCGGCAAAAATCCTCTTGCGCCCGGCCAGCGCAATCAGTAAACACCCCCTCACAGACAGAGTGGCCCGTTCGTCTATCGGTTAGGACGCCAGGTTTTCAACCTGGAAAGAGGGGTTCGATTCCCCTACGGGCTGCCACTTTTCCCTCTCAAATTCGAAGTGACGCAAGCAAGCGATTGTGTTTTCTGGCACATGTCGGCTCCGCGCATCTCGCGATGCTGTCGCTGTGCGATCAGGGGCCTCCAGAAGGTCTTCACTGGAAACAGCAACCACATGCGCGAGCAACCGCGGCACAGCCCGATGCGGTCAGCCCGCGGGCGGCGAACCTTTCGGAAACAGGAAAGAGCTCTCAACGCGGCTGTCGTGCGGGGCACGACGCCATTCTCATCAGGCCGCGGAACCGTCCTCAGCCGGGGCACCGTTGGGTGAGGAGAGCGAGGCGCCATTGGCAGCGGTCACCGGCCCCATCTCTTCCTTTTCCAACCCTTCGCGGTAGAAACAGTGCTGCGCCCGCCCGGCCCGCTTGGCCGCGTAGAGCGCCAGATCGGCCTGGTTCAACAGCTCCGCCGCATCCGGTTTCGACTGCCCGGTTGACAGCGTTGTACCCGCACTGGCGGAAATCCGGCACTGGTGGCCACCGTAGATGACCGGCTCCTCCAGCCGCGCAATCAGACGCTTCGCAATGGATTCGAGCCGAGAGCGATCCAGAACCCCTTCGAGGATCATCACGAATTCATCGCCACCAACCCGCGCCACCGTGTCCGATTCGCGGGTACACTCCACCATGATGCGGGCCGCCTGCTGGAGCACCGCATCCCCGGCGGCATGACCATAAGTGTCATTCACCTGCTTGAAGAAATCCAGATCCAAGTGCATCAGCGCAAATTCACGACCGCCATTGATGAGGCGCGCGAGCACGTGGTCCATCGCCCGGCGGTTCTTCAGCCCGGTCAACGTGTCGGTAAAGGCCTGCTCTTCGGCGGCAATCATCGCGCCTTGCAGGCGGGTGTTCAGCTGACGGGACGCCTCCATGGCGGCCGACTTTGCCTCGACCAGGTAAAGCATCTCAATGGTCAGATCCGTCGGCGAGAAATCGGCGCTGGTCAGGTCGTAGTCCCGCACGGCCTCGAGCACCGAAATGCCAAAGGAGAGGTTGATGAAGGCCCCCTGCCCATCCGGCAGCGGTGCACACACCCCTTTTAGCCCGGTTTGCGGCGCATCGCGGAATTGCAGGTGCAGCTTGCTGCCAGCCGTGCGGTGCAGATCCGCGACAGAGCGGACCGAGCGGGGCCGTGACAGGTCGAAGAGACGGAAGAACCGGCGGCCCTTCCACGTCAGGTCCGGGCGCAATTTTCGCAGCGTCGGACCGGCAGACATGATGCGCCCCTTGGCGTCGATGATGACGTACATCGGACAGATGACCCCGGCCATCTGCGTGAGCTGCTCAAATGACATCATAGAGAATGCGCCCCCAGATCAAATTCGCGTCCTTCGGCGAATTTGGTGACCACCAAGGTAATCGAAATCACCTCGGCGCCGCCCTGGCGGCCACTGTGGTCCAGGAACACCAGATCCCCGTAGTCGTCGGCCATCGCGCGCAAGACGCCCATCAGTACGTGGCCATATCCGGGCAGGCCAGGCTGGCAGATCAGCTCGAATTGCTCCGGCGCCTGTTCAACCAGTTCCAGGGCCGGCAAATGGAGATCCGAGACCGCCAGTCGGGCCCGGTCCGGCAAATCATCCAATGAATGCAGGAATTCCACGTAGTTGACGCCACCGAATCGCAACAACCTGCGCAGGGCTTCAACCTGCGGGTTGGAGACCAGGAATGTGCCCATATCCTCGAGAATTTCCGGCAGAGGCCGCGCCAGCACTTTTTCCATCGCGGTGAGCATCCGACTGGACTGCTCTTCTGAATAGACCAGCATCGCCTCGAACTCGGTAAAACCGAGCTCAGCTTCCTCCATGACCTTCTCCCACCGCGCCTTGCCGTAGGTCGTGGTCACAAATGCCTGAATCGCTCTATTGATCAGACCGTGCATGCAATGGCCTCTCCTTGCCTATGCCCCAGTCTTGCAGGCTTCCGGTTAAAAAAGCCCCAACAAAGCCCGATCACACAGCACGCCGGCTTCACCTGCACTTTGCCCGTTACCCTTCGCACGTACTCTGCACCCTTGCCAGACACCCTGCAGGCCGCTGTGGCGGCGGCCTGCGCAACGCTACCATAACCCGTCGACAGCCAGTCTGACCAATCAATTGCGTTTCATCGACCTTGATGAACGCAGTCGGGCCAGTACCGACTCTCGGCTGTTCATGGAGACCTAACTGAACCGGTCGCTGCGGCAGGGCAAGCCGACTGCGCCGCCTGTTCTGCGGATCAGCGGTTTTCCTCTTGCGCTTCAGGGCACTGGACGGAATGCGAAGGTATCGCAGGCGCGCGCTACAGGATCAGAAGTCCGTCGGCGCGCCGCCCTCAGCCTTGCGGCGGGCGACAAAATCCGCCAGCTCGTCTCGGATCGCCACGTCCATCGGCGGCGGTTCGAATTCGCCAATGATCTGGTGGAACAGCTTATGCGCCCGCTCCGCAGTCCAGACTGAGCCCGCCTTCTCCCAGGCCTCATAGTTGCGCCAGTCGCTCAGGAACGGCTGATAGAAGGCCTCGGCATACCGGTCCTGAGTGTGCTGAATGCCGAAGAAATGCCCGTCATGGCCGACCTCGCGGATGGCATCCAGCGCAATGTCCTGTGGGTCAGTCGCAGACAGCTGCGGCTGCATGTAGCGCTGGATCTGCTGCAGGATCTCGCAGTCCATGATGAATTTCTCGGGGCTGGCGATCAGCCCGCCCTCCAGCCAGCCGGCTGCGTGGTAGACCATGTTGGTGCCCGACTGCACCGACGCCCACAGGGAGTTGGAGGTCTCCCAGACCGCCTGCCCGTCCGGCACGTTGGCGGCGCAGACGCCGGAGGAGCGCATCGGCAGCCCGTAAAAGCGCGCCATCTGGCCGGTCATCTGGGTCGCGCGCATGTATTCCGGGGTGCCAAAAGCAGGCGCGCCGGATTTCATGTCGACGTTGGAAGTAAAGGTGCCGATCACGCAGGGCGTGCCGGGGCGGACGTATTGGAACAGCGCAATCGCGCAGAGGCTTTCGGCCAGCGACTGCGCCACCGCCCCCGCCAGGGTGACCGGCGCCATCGCACCTGCCAGCGTGAAGGGCGACACCACGATCGCCTGCCCCCGCCGCGCCAGCCGCAGGCAGCCGTCGATCATCGGCTGATCGTGTTTCAGCGGCGAGGTGGAGTTGATGTTGGTGTACATATGCGGCTTGGACTCGAACTCCTCATGGCTGAGCCCGCCCGCGATACGTACCATTTCCATCACGTCCTCGACCCGCTCCTTGCCAAGGCTGTAGGCGTGCATTGCCTTGTCGGTCAGCGTCAGCTTGTCATAGAGCACATCGAGATGGCGCACCGAGGCATGGATCTCCACCGGTTCCACCGGGTAGCCACCAGCAAAGTGGATGCAGTTGAAGTACTGGGTCAGCTTGAGCAGGTTTTGGCAGTTTTCGCGGGTCCCCGGCAGTTTGCGGTTCAGCGACATGTCCCAGTAGTTCGGCGGCGAGGAGACATTGCCGAACAGCATGTGGTTGCCGCCCAAGGGAATCGTCCGGTCCGGATTGCGCGGCGTAATCGTGAACTCGCTGGGCGCCTTGGCCAGCATCTCCATCACGAAGTCCCGGTCCATGCGGACCAACTCGCCCTCCACCCGCATCCCCGCCTCGCGGAAGATGTCCAGCGCCTCGGAATTCAGGAAGACGACGCCGATGTCTTCCAGGATGCGCATGGCCCCCTCGTGGATGGCCTGTACGCCCTCCGCGCTCAACGGTTCGGTGGGGCGGTCGATGTTGACAGGGATCTGCCATGGCATCTGCTCCAGCACCGCGCTGCCGCGGCGCGCGGCCGCTCCGGCGCGACCACCCCCACGCCGTCCCGCGGATCGTCTCGTTGACCGCTCGGACGAGCCCGCACCGTGCCCGTTGCCTGCCACTGCATCTGCCATTTCAACCTCCCTGCCGCGCGTTCAACTCCCGGCCTAGAGCTTAAATGTGCCAGCACGGGTGGTCCGGACCTGTCCAAACCCGACTCGCGCATGTCGCTTTCGGGACATTACGGGGCGGATTTGGCATTTTCTGTACATAAGTGCCCAGTAATCGACCCAACGCGTCTCTTCCGACACCGACCGATCGGGAATCAGTGGCGCGTCAACGGTCCAGCCAGGACGGGATATGACCAATGTCGGGCAGCACCACATCGGCATGCGGTGCCAGCTCCGCTTGCAGCGCCATACCGGTCAAAACGCCGATCCGCTGCATCCCTGCCGCCGCCCCAGCCGCCAGGTCATGCAAGCTGTCGCCGACCATCGCCGTCCGTTCCGGGGCCACGCCAGTTGCGGCGCAGAAGGCCAGAAGCGGCGCGGGATCCGGTTTCGCGCCATGGCCGCTGTCGCAGCCCGCCACGAAGGCAAACCGGTCCAGCACCCCCGCCCGCCGCAGCTGGCTCACGGCCGAGACTTCGGCATCGTTGGTCATTACCCCCAGCACCAGACCACGCGTCCTGAGGCCGTCGAGAAAGGCTGCCAGCGGCACGGCCGGAGCCAGCTCCGCCGCGGCGGCACTTTCGGCCAGGTAGTCTGCTAGCGCCGCGGCATCCATGTCATCGACAAACGGCGCCAGCACCGCGGCAACCTCGTCATTGCTGCCCGCGATCACGAGACTGTCCGGGTTGAATGCCTTGCGGTCCAGATCATAGCTGATTTCCGCTGCCATCATCTGCAGCCGCTGGGCGTTGCCGCCGGAGAGCCGGTCCAGAACTGCTGCGGCCCAACCGTTCCAGGTGGCCGCGAAATCAAACAGGGTTCCGTCCTTGTCGAACAGAAGGGCTTCAATTGGCATGACAGGTCCTTGCAGCTGCGGATTCGCAGGCGAGCCTATCAGGTCCAGTTCACCTGCGCACCGCCCGGCAGCGCCATCCGCGCCATCATCGGCGCCTCATAGGGCAGACCCGCCCCATCGCAGAACTGCATCACCCAATTGTCGTCCATCGTTAAGAAATCGAGCACCGAGCCCAGGAATTCAGGCTCTGTCGCCCGGGCCCGCAGATCCGCCTCGCTGGCGCCGGTGGCGCCCAGAAACACCGGCAAAAGCTCATCATTGCCTGCCAGCCAGCCCAAAACCTTCAGCGCCAGCGTCTCCGCCGCGTCAGCGGAAAACCGCATATTCTCCACTTTTGCCCCGCTTTCCCGCCGCATTGCGGCCAATTTAGTAAAAATACGAAAGGGTTTCTTAACCAGTCTCAGCAAAACTTCCAGTCATAGGATTTGCAAGGGGCGAAAGGATACCGCGTGCAAGGAACGATCCTGGTCATCGACGGCGTCTCCACCAACCGCATCATGCTGAAGGTGCAGCTGGCGGCCGCCTATTACGATGTGGTTCAGGCTGGCAGCCTTGCCGAGGTGCTGCCCGCCATTCGCCAGCATCGCCCCGACCTGGTGCTTTCCGCCATGTCGCTGCCCGATGGGACTGCGGCCGACGTCAAGCGCGAGCTGACAAACGACGAGAACCTCGCCGACCTGCCGCTGATCGCGGTAAGCGACACCGAGGGACCGCAAGCCCGACTGGCCGCGCTGGCCGCAGGGATTGATGACGTCTTGCAGCAACCAGTGAACGACGTGATCCTGCAAGCCCGCATCCGCAGTCTGCTTCGCGCGCGCTCGGCCTCCGAGGAGCTGAACCTGCAGCGCGACGCGTCTCATGGGTTCATGTTGCCGCTCAGCGACCGAAGCAACAGCGAGGAGCTGCAACAAGCGACCGTCGCGCTGGTGGCACAGGATCCGCGCGCAGCCAAAACCTGGCGTGACCAATTGGCCACCTGCCTGCCCTTTGGCCTGCGCACCCATGCGATCAGCGACATTCAGGGGCTTATGCAGGCGCCGGTCGCGGATGCCATCATCATCGAGCTGACCGAGCAATCCGCCAGCGCCGGGCTGCGGCTTCTGGCCGATCTGCGCGCCCGTGCGGCAACCCGAAAATCTGTCGTCATCGCGATACCGAACCCCGGTGATGCAGAGCTGGCTGCCGAAGCCCTCGACCGCGGGGCGCATGACGTGCTGCAACACGGATTCGACGTCGCCGAACTGGAGCTGCGCCTGACCGCCCAACTGCGGCAGAAAATACACCAGGACCGCCTGCGCGACAGCGTCCGGAACGGGCTGCGGGCCGCGGTGCAGGACCCGATGACTGGTCTACACAATCGACGTTATGCCCGCCCGTTCCTGGATCGAACCACTCAGGCCGCAGCCGTGAGCGGCGAAAAATTCGCCGTCATGCTCGCCGATCTCGACCATTTCAAAAGGATCAACGATCTCTACGGCCACCCCGCTGGCGACGCGGTGCTGATTGAGGCCGCGCGACGCATGCAAGCCGTCCTGCGCCCGGCAGACCTGCTGGCCCGGGTCGGCGGCGAAGAGTTCATGGCGGTGTTGCCCGGAGCCACCGAGGCAGAGGCCGGCATGGCTGCCATCGCGCTGTGCAACGCCATCAACAGCAAGCCCTTTCAGGTACCCGGTTCCGCCCAGCCGGTGCGGGTTACTATCAGCATTGGTGCAGTGATGGGCGGCGGGGGACAGGATCTCAACGCCACCACGCTGATCGAAAAGGCAGATCAGGCGCTCTATAATGCCAAGAATGCAGGGCGCAACCAGGTCACCTTGCCGACCGGCTGCATTCAGGCCGCGTGATCGGCTGACGCCAGCGTTTGCCCCACGGCAGTACTGAGGGCCGCCATGACCTCGAGATCTTCTGGTGCAAACGGATCCCGCGCCTCGATCGCCGTGAAGTTCACCGTGCCCCAGGTCGCCCCGTCTACAACGACAGGAGCCCCGACATAGGTTTCCAGCTGGAACATATCGTAACAGGGGTGTCCCGAAATCTCCGACGTGCCGGCGCGGTGGAAGGCGACCGGCCCGGCGGCCTTCAGCGTGTGGCTGCAGTAGGTCTCTTCCAGTGCAAACTCTGTCCCGGGTTCAACCTCCACCTCATGCGACGCACAGTGCATGACGGTGTAGCGGCTGTCCTCGACCCGGCTGACCAGCCCTGACGATGTCTTGAAGAAGGTGTTGCCGAAAACCAGCAGCTCTTTCAGCTTGTCTGATGACGTCAAATCCTCGCGGCGGGCGATGGCCTCTACGGTCTCGACCGCACCGGCCGCGCTATCGGCTCCTGACATGTCTGCGCTCCTCCTTCAGCCTCAAAGCACCGCAGGCCCCCTCTCCAGACCCGCAGCCGTGACCTGAGCGGCCACCAGACAACCCTGTCACAGGGCGGCGAAACTTGGCAACGTGTAAGTTACGGGCATTAGGCGACAATTTGCAATTATAAGGGGTTCTGGAGGCGCTCACAACAACCCCTGACAGAGGAGGCGAAACAGTTTCCTGCGATTGTCAGGGCCGCTTTGCGGCCCCGCGGGCAAAGCGTTCCGCCACCCGGTCAGCGAAGTCCTGCCGCTCCTTCGGCGCCATCTCCGCGAGCTTGCGCACCCAGGCGTTCTGGAGCTTCAGATGAAAATCATGCCGGGCGTCCGCCTGTTGCCGCAATTCCGCCAGCAATGCCTCCGCATCAAAGGTCTCCTTGCGCAGGATCGCAATCACCCGCTCAGCCTCGGCATGACGGCGCTGCACATAGCTGCCGTGCGGACCTCCGGCCTCTTGCCGCAGCTTCCTGCGGGTGTCTCGGTCCAGCTCACGAAAGATCATCGCCCCCACGTCTGGTGGCCGGTGCCAATTCTTCTTTTGTCCGGCATGACGCAGTGCCGCCCCCGCGGCGAGCCCAATCACCGCAAGGTTCAGCGCCAGCGACGCTGCCAGCAGCAGTTTCACCCAGCGGCGCATTCCGGTTCTGGCACCGTTTTTCGGGGCCCCGTCCTGTTCGCTCATTGCATATCCTCGCTCAGCACCATGGCCATTTCATATCCGTCGAAGGGCATCCCCTGGCTGTCGGCGTCCAATCCTGCCAAGGCCACCGGATCGGGGATGAAGGACGGCGGCGACAACCCCAGCCACAGGCCCGCCGCACTGGCCATGGCAAAACCGCCGAATGCAGGCCAACCACCGACCGCATTCAACAATTGCCGCCAGCGCCCAAGACCTCCACGCGCATTTCGCGGCGCCAACGCGGCAACCGTGCCATCCGGTTGCTGCACGGCCGCATCGTCAAGGATGGCGGCGGCCAGATGCGCTGGAAGCGCCGGACGGGCGGCACGTGCCGTGGCGAACAGCTCATCCACGTGCGCGAGATCGGCCGGGTCCTCCCGCCCGTGTGTGTTCGGGTCTGCCTTGTCCATGTCAGCCATCGCTATACCCCAATTCTGCGCGCCGCCCGGCCAGTGCCGCAGCAAGCGCCCTCTTACCGCGGGCGGTGAGACTTTCCACCGCCTCAACAGTGATTTCCATGATGGCGGCGATCTCCGGGTTGGAGAGTTCCTCCAAGTGCCGCAGCACCACCGCCTGGCGTTGTCGTTCCGGCAACCTCATCAGCGCCCCCTGCAACGCGTCCTGTCGCGCGGTCTCCTGCATCCGTTCAGCCGCAGACTGCCCCTGGTCCGGCGGTTCCGGCACCGCATCGAGGTCCACATGCCCGCCACGAGCGCGCCGCTTGCGGTCGATGCACAGGTTCATCGCCACCCGGTACAGCCAGGTCGAGACTTTCGCCGCTCCGGGCTGCCAGTCGGGTGCCATCTTCCACAGCCGCAGCATCGTCTCTTGCGTGACGTCCTCGGCCTCGGCATGGCTGTTCATCACCCGCATCGCGACCCCGTAGACCCGCGGCGCCAGACGCGTCGTCAGCTCCGCCGCCGCGCGCCGGTCGCCGTTGGCATAGAGCCGCAACAGCGCATCGTCCGAAAGCTCGTCGCTCGCATCCGCCGCCGTCATGGCTGCCGGCCCCCTAGATGGGGTCCGGCGCCCTTGTATTTGCGCCTTGTCCAGCACTGGTCAGCGATCAGTTCTGCTCCGTCTTGGTCCCGTCAGCCCCCGGCGCGTGACGATGCTTGCCACCGCGATGCATCCGGGCTTCCTCAAACTCCTGTTTCGAGATGCCCCCGCTGCCATCACGGTCCATACGCTCGAACATGCGGGCGCCATCGCGCGGCTTCGGCATCTCGCCCTCACTCAAACTGCCATCGCCGTTCTTGTCAAAGCGTTCCAGCATCCGCGCCGCGCGCTCTGCGGCCTTGGCGCTGGCCTGCGCCTGCAGTTCGTCCAACGACAGGAGCCCGTCACCATTGGCATCCGCGGAGGCAAAGCGAGCCTGTTTGTGCGCCTGCAACTCGGCCTGGGTGACCTCACCGCTGCCATCTGCATCGAGTTCTTCAAATGACATCTTCGGCCCGTGGTGTGGCCCGCCCTTGGCCAGAGCCACCCCGGAAGCGGTGGCGCAGGCGACGGCTACAATCGCGGCGATGAACGTGTTGTGTTTCATGTCATCTTCTCCTTGTCCGATCGGCAGCTCCGTGCTGCCCGATGCCCAAGAAAAACGCCGCAGCTTCTCCGTTCCGTCGAAAAAAATTCCGCCTGCGATTTGCATCGCCCAACACCGCCGGAGTTACCCCCGGCCATGCAGCGCAGCGAAGGGCGGATTTCGCGATTGGCTGGCGCACCGCTTCGCGCTACCGTCGGCGCCAAGGCAAGGGCCGCTCGCGTGCCGCCCGGCAGACAGAAAGAAAAACCAAACATGACCGACCGCGCTCCCTACGGACAGACAACCACCGACAAGACAGCCATCCGCAACGCCGCAACCGTCATCGCAGTTCGTGGCCGCATGGGGGATGACCCACAGGTGCTGATGGGGCAGCGCGGCGCCAAAGCGGCCTTCATGCCCAACAAGTTCGTCTTTCCTGGCGGCGCTGTGGATCTCGCGGACCAACAGGTTCCGCTGGCCTCGCCACTGCCGGACCTCTGCCGCCAGCGGTTGTGCGACCATGCGCCGACGGACGTGCAACACGCCCTCGCGGTGGCCGCCGTGCGCGAGCTGTGGGAGGAAACCGGTCTGATCCTGGGGGAGCCCGGCACCTGGCCCGGCGAAGTGCCTCCGGATTGGCACAGCTTCGCGGCCACTGGCCATCTGCCCTCGGCGCGGGCCATGCAATTCGTGTTTCGCGCGTTGACACCTCCGGGCCGGCCGCGTCGGTTCGATGCCCGTTTCTTCCTGGTGGATGCCGATCAGATCAACGGTGATCTAGATGACTTCTCACGCGCATCGGACGAGCTGTCCCACCTCCAGTGGATCCCGCTGAGCGCCGTCCGCAGTTTCGATCTGCCCTTCATCACCGAGGTGGTTCTAGCCGAAGTCACCGCGCGGATCCGGGACGCCGAACCGCCGGGCAGCGTTCCATTCTTTCAGAACCACGATGAGGCCAGCCTGTTCCTGCGCCTGAAAGGCTACCCGATGCCGACGGATGGCTGAACCCAACCGTGCTGCGTTGTTTACCCAGCCAGCACCAGCGCAAGGATCGACAGCACCAGCAGCGCCATTCCCAGCATCTCGCGTCGGGTGACGGTTTCCTTGAAAAACAGCACCGAGGCGAGCAGCGACAGCAGCAGCTCCACCTGGCCCACCGCCTTGACATAGGCTGCGTTCTGCAAGCTGAAGGCCCAGAACCAGCAAAATGAGCCCGCCATGCTGGTCAGGCCGACCCAGACCGCGACACGTCGCGCCGCCCATACACGGGCGATCTCACCCGGCTGCCGCAGCCCCAGCCAGGCGGCCATCAGCACGGTCTGAAGGCTGACCACGGCTGCCAGCGTGACCGCAGCGCGCACGGCAGGCTCCAGTTCCGGTAGCTGCAAGGATGCGCCGCGGTAGCTGACGGCGGAACAGGCAAACAGCACGCCCGAAGCCAGCCCCAGCAGCGCCGCGCGATGTGTCAGATGGCGCCACCACGCGCCGACAGCATCAGGCGCCCGCGACAACACCAGAACGCCGCTCAATCCAATCAGGATGGCCACCCAGCCCCACAGGCTGACCGGATCGCCGAGCACCACGAGGCCAACAAGTGCAGTCTGAACGACTTCGGTCTTGGTGAAGGTGATGCCGACGGCGAAATTGCGCTGTTTGAACAAGGCCACCGTGCAGATCGTGGCCAGGATCTGCGCGGTACCGCCGAACACCACAAAGGCCCAGAACAGCAGCGCCAACGCAGGCAAGGCGGTGCCGCTGATCCCCAGGTAGACCGCCAGCCCACATAGAATGAAAGGGGCCGAGTAGACAAAGCGCGCAAACGTTGCTCCGCCCGGCGACAGGGTGACACTGCTGAGGATCTTCTGCAGCATGAAGCGCACGGTTTGAAACGCGGCCGCGGCAATCGAGACGGGTATCCAGGCTATCATAAGCCTGCTTATGGGCGATTAATCCCGCGGCGACCAGAGCGGATGCGGCACCGGGTCCTTGGCCCGCAGCAGGAAGCGGCGGAAAACCTCGGCATAGCTGCGGTAGACATAGCCGCCGTTGGCCCGCAGGAACCGCCGCCGCTCGGCCCGGTAGAGCCGCGGCAGCGCGTACCAGGGCACGCCCGGATACATGTGATGGACCAGATGCAGGTTGTTGTTCAGGAACAGGAAGGCCAGCGGCCCTCGATCCTCGATCACCACGCAGCGACCATGCACGGCTTCGTGGGCGCGATGCTCCAGGAAGGTCCGGATCTTCAGCAGCCCCAGCCCCAGATAGGCGCCTGCCAAAGCCACCCACATGGGGGCGGGTGACAGCCAGACCACGCCCAGGACGCCGACCAGCCCAACGCCATGCAGGATCCAGTCACGCAGCACCCCGGGCTGCCCCGCGCGGATCAGCCGCCAGTCCGAAACCATGAAACGAACCTGACCGATCAGCGGTCCGAGTGTCACGCGTCCCAGCAACGTGTTGTTGACCTGCAGCAGGTAGCGCCACCAGCGCGGTAGATGCGCCCAGACCTGCGGGTCCTGGAAATTGCTCTCCGGGTCGTCATACGGATCGGTGAGCCGTTCGTCTCTGTGATGTGCAAGATGGGTATCGCGAAACCGCCCATAGGGGACCGCCACGCTGAGCGGCAGAAACATCAGCGCTTCGTTGAGCCAGGCTCGGCGGAAGGGATGGCCATGCAGCGCCTCATGACTGAGCGATGAATGCAGCGCGCTGAGACCGCCCAGCGCCAGAACGGCCGCCAAAAGGCTGACCTCGGGCAGCAGCCAGAGCGCGGCCAGCCAAGCCGCGTAACAGAACAAGATCAGCGCCAGCGTGCCCCACTCCACCCCGCTTGGCAGATAGTCGGCGGGCCGATTGGTATGGATACCGCGAACCGGGTCAGCCATCGCGCCGCCCCCATGCAACCCGGGCCCAGGCGCGCTCGTAGGCCAGGTAGGTGGCAAAGCCGATGGAGGTGTTCAGCAACGCAAGCCCACCCCCCTGTCGCAGCGACCCCGTCACCGCAAACCCGGCCAGCGTCATCACCGCCAGCCCGATGGCATTCCACAAAAGCGCCTTCACCACTGATCGGCTACGCGTCTCCATATACCCTCCTGCTTTCGATGTTGGTTTTGCAGGAAAAGGATAAGGCGCAGCCCTTATGTGCAGAATTCCGAATGTAGTTAACAAAAAGAGACAACTGTGATATTTATCAATAGATGCAGGAAATAGTCGACAAACGCCTGCGCGCCGCACAGTTTCGCCAGCGACTGAACCGCGCTTTGCAGGACAGCGGTCTCAGCCAAAGCGCACTCGCACGCGCAACCGGGGTGGATCGGTCCACCATTTCGCAACTGCTGAGCGATGCAGGTGCGCGGCTGCCCAATGCGCACGTCGTCGGTGCCTGCGCCGCGGCACTCGGGGTTTCGGCGGATTGGCTGCTCAGCCTGTCGGATCGTCCCGAAAGCGCGGCAGAACTTCTGGCTTCCAGCCTGAGCCTGTCCGAAGCCCCGCGCGCACTGGTCGATGAGCGCATCTTTGAATGGCACCAGGAGGCGCTTGGATACAAGATCCGCCATGTGCCTGCCGCCCTGCCCGACATGCTGAAGACACGCGCCCTTCTGGAGTGGGAATACGCGCCACATCTGGGGCGGACCGCCGATCAGGCCATCGGCGCCTCCGAGGACAGATTGGCCTGGATGCGGCAATCGCCATCGGACTACGAAATCGCGATGCCGCTGTACGAGCTGGACAGCTTTGCCCATGCGGTCGGGTATTACGAAGGGCTGCCGCTGGACATCCGGCTGGAGCAGCTCTGCCAGTTCGAACGCCTGTGCGAACAGCTATACCCGCGCCTGCGCATCTACCTGTTCGACGCCAAGCGGCTGTATTCCTCGCCGATCACCATATTCGGCCCGCTCCTTTGCGTGTTCTACGCGGGTACGCATTATCTGGCCTTTCGCGACAGGGAGCGGGTCAGCACCTTTACCAGCCATTTTGACAACCTGGTGCGGGAGGCCGATATCACCGCCCGGCAATTGCCCGGTCGGCTCAGGGCGTTGCGGGCGGCCATTGGCGGCTGACCCTGCGAACCGACCGGTCTGCACCTCAATGGCCTGAGTGGCGGATCTGTCGGCCGAGGCGTCGGCAGACAGACCTAGTCCTGACGCGCTCCTCCAGCCCCCTTGCCGTGCGCACCACCGGCAGGCGGACGGTTCCGCCCGCCGGATCGATCCTACACCTTGGGGTCCGGGTTTACCGTATGCCCGTCCACGGCGATCACCTGCCCCGAGACCAGCCGGGCGGCATCCGACGCCAGAAACACCGCCATATTGGCAATGTCGCGCGCTTCGACAAAACGCCCCATCGAGGTGCCGGAGGCATAGCCCTCGTAGACCTGATCCCGGGTCATGCCCTTGGCCGCGGCCTCGCGCTGCAGAACCCCTTCCATGCGCGGGCCTTCGACGGCGCCGGGGCAGATGGCATTGGCCCGAATGCCGAAGGGGCCGAGCTCCATCGCCAGCGTCTTCATCAGGCCGATGACGGCCCATTTCGCCGCGGCATAGGGCGCGCGGTTGGGATAGCCGTATAACCCCGCGGTCGAGGACGTCAGCACCATAGCCCCGGAACCGGCAGCCTTCATCATCGGGACGGCGTGTTTGGCGGCAAGAAACGCCCCCTCGAGGTTGACACTGACGCAGGCGCGCCAGTCGTCCAGCGCGATGTCCTCGACCCGTGCGGTCGGCCCGGCGATACCGGCATTGGCGCATAGTGCGTCCAATCCGCCCCAGGTCTCGTCGATCGCAGCAAACAGCGCCGTCATGCCCGGCTCGTCGGTGACGTCCACCACCGTTGCGCGCCAATCCGACGGAATATCCGCGAGGCTGGCGGCATCCACATCCGTTACCCAGACCTGGTGACCGGCCGCTGCGAATGCTGTCGCCATTGCCCGACCGATGCCGGAGCCACCGGCGGTGATCAACACCCGGCTCATCTGGCGGCTCCGATCGCACGTCCCAGCCCATCAGGCGAAGGCAAGGCCGCATGCGCCTCTGCCAGCGCGACAAGATTGGCCTCCACATGCGGTGCCGGCGGGGCCGAGCGGCGGGTTTTCAGATCCACGTGCAGCAGCATGTGCTCCCCCGTTGCCAGCAGGCGCTCGCCCGAGAACATCTCGTGCCACAGGTGCATCTTCTTGCCCTGCCCCAGGATCACGCGGGTGCGCACCTGAATGGGATCGCCCGCATGCACCTCGTCGAGGTGGCGGATGTGGGTCTCGGCGGTGAAATAGCTGCCGCCATTGGCGATATACTCGGCATCGCAGCCGATGATCTCCATCAGCCGGTCGGTGGATTGCGCGAATGCATCCAGATAGCGGCTTTCGGTCATGTGCCCGTTGTAGTCCGTCCAGTCCAGCGGCACCACGCGGTTCAGCGTCTGCACCGGCTGGGTGATGTCGTCGACCTCCGCCATGCTGCGAGCAAGCCCCGCCTCGCCCATGCGGGCAGCGTCATGGGCGTTCTGCAGCGCCCCTGCCCCCCAATCGTTGGCGCCCAGCGCCCGCATGATGCCGACCAGGTTGTCGTCGCGGATCCGCTCCAGCTCGCGGATCGAATACTGGCCCGATTGCGCATCGGACTGGCCCGCGATCAGCTCGACCAGCTCATCGTTGTATTCCGGCACATCCATCAGCTTGGTCCACGGCCAGCTGAGACAGGGGCCGAACTGCGCCAGGAAGTGCTTCATCCCGGCTTCGCCGCCCGCCACCCGGTAGGTCTCGAACAGGCCCATCTGCGCCCAGCGGATGCCAAAGCCATAGCGGATGGCGTTGTCGATCTCTTCCGTGGTGGCGATGCCGTCCTTGACCAGCCACAGCGCCTCGCGCCAGACCGCCTCGAGGAAGCGGTCGGCGACATGGGCGTCGATCTCCTTCTTCAGATGCAGGGGATACATGCCGATGCCGGTGATGATCTCCTTGGCCTTGGCAATCACCTCGGGGCTGTTGGCCTCGGTGGTGACCACCTCGACCAGCGGCATCAGGTAGACCGGGTTGAAGGGATGCGCGACCACGATCTGGGCGGCGTTGGCAAAGCCGTCCTGCAGCTGCGAGGGCTTGTAGCCAGAGGTGGAGGACCCGATGACGGCGCCCTGCCCCACATGCTGCTGCAGCTCGCCATAGACTTTCTGCTTCAGCTCCAGCCGTTCCGGCACGCTTTCCTGCACCCAGTCGGCACCCTCGACAGCCTCGGCGATGGTGGCGTGCCAGCTCAGCTGGCCTTCGGCGGGCAGCGCCACGTTGCCCAGCCCCGGCAGGCTGCGTCGCGCGTTGTCCAGAACCGCGCCGATCTTGCGCCCGGCCTCCGGGTCGGGGTCGAAGACCCGCACGTTCCAGCCATTCAGCAGGAACCGCGCGGCCCAGCCGCCGCCGATAACCCCACCGCCGATGATTGCAGCCGTCTTAGTCATTCACCTTGATCCTCAATTCTGGGGCACCATCTTCAGCGCCCTGATGTCATAGCCATTGCCGCGCAGGACCGATTTCGCATCGGACAGCTGTTCTGCGCTGATCTCGGGGGACCTGGCCAGGATCCAGCCTTGCTTGCCATTGGGTGTGCCGACCACGGCCACCCGGTAATCGTCATCCACATCCAGCACCCAGTAGTCGCCCCAGGTGAACGGCAGGAAGCTCAGCCAGGGGACGAAGTTGACCTCCAGAATGCCCGGCGCGACAACGCGCGCTTTGCCCTCCGCACTCTCAGCGGGGCCGTCGGGTGCTCCTTTGCGGCAGGTGTTCACGACCTTGATGCGCCCCTCTGGCAGCGCGCTGTATTCCGCCGTCACGCCCTCGCAGCCTTTTTCGAAGTCGTTGGGGAACCGGGCGATTTCATACCACTTGCCCAGGTAGCGGGAGAGATCCAGGCCGGTCTCCACCGCCATCGGCACGTCAGTGTCGCGGTAGCCCTCCGCCAAAGCGGCTGGCGGAAGGGCAAAAGCCGCGAAGGAAAAGGCAAGGGCAGCACGGGTCATTGGGCCGTTCATGAATTCAGTCTCCAGGGGCAGGAATTGGGGGGATAGGCTCCAACCCGCAACGCCTGCTTCCAGCACAAGTTCCGCCGCGGCCTATTTCGCCACCGGCGCGCGCTTCACCAGCCCCAGCTTCTCGCGGACCTCATCCGGGCCGATCACCCGCGCGCCCATGTTGGTCACGATGTCCGCGGCACGCTCCACCAGCTGCCAGTTCTGCGCCAGTTCGCCCTTGCCCAACCACAGGTTGTCCTCCAGGCCGACACGCACATTGCCGCCCGCCAGCACCGCCGCCGCCGCATAGGCCATCTGGTTGCGCCCCAGCGAGAACGCCGAGAAGGTCCAGTCGTCGGGCACGTTATTGACCATCGCCATGAAGGTGTTCAGATCATCCGGCGCGCCCCAGGGCACCCCCATGCAGAGTTGCACCAGCGCGTTCGGCTCCAGCACGCCTTCTTTCACCAGCTGCTTGGCGAACCACAGATGGCCGGTATCGAAGGCCTCGATCTCCGGCTTCACGCCCAGATCGGTCATCATCTGCCCCATGGCGCGCAGCATGCCGGGCGTGTTGGTCATCACGTAGTCGGCTTCGGCAAAGTTCATGGTGCCGCAGTCCAGCGTGCAGATCTCGGGCAGGCATTCCGCCACATGCGCGACGCGGGCGCTGGCGCCGATCATGTCGGTGCCAGCGTCCTGCAAAGGCAGCGGGTTTTCGGTGTCTCCGAACACCATGTCGCCGCCCATGCCCGCAGTCAGGTTCAGCACCACGTCCACCTCGGCATCGCGAATGCGGTCGGTCACCTCGCGATACAGAGCCAGATCGCGCGAGGGGACGCCGGTCTCGGGATCGCGCACGTGGCAGTGCACCACCGCGGCGCCTGCCTTGGCCGCGGCGATGGCCGACTCGGCGATTTCCCTGGGGGAGCGCGGCACATGCGGGCTGCGATCCTGGGTGCTGCCCGAGCCGGTCACGGCACAGGTGATGAAGACCTCGCGGTTCATTTCCAGCGGCATTTTTCTTCTCCCGTCGATGTACAGGGTTTTGCCCCGGGTTATCCCCAGGCTCCTCCCCAGATTCCGATTTGCGCTAAGACCCACTGTGCCGCAGCCTCGTGAAACACAGTTTACACTAGGCGAATCGAAGTTGATGAAATCCGCAAAAAACATCCTGCAACCGGAGCACCGGCCGCTGAAAACCGCGGTTCTCGTGCTGGACGAATGCAACACCCTGTCCTTCGCGGCCACCGTCGACCCCATGCGCGCGGCCAACCGGCTGGCAGGGCGCGCGGCCTTCGACTGGGATTACATCAGCGCCACCAACGAACCGCCAATGCTGACCAGCGGGCTGACCGTGCCCAGCATCCCGCTGGCACGGCTAGAGGGCTGCGAGCTGCTGATCGTGGTTGCGGGCTTTCAGCTGGCGCGGCATGCCACGCCGAGCCTCCTGGCCGGATTGCGCCGGATCGCCGCGACCGGAGCCACCATTGCGGGTATCGACGGCGGCCCCTGGCTGCTGGCAGAAGCGGGCCTGCTGGACGGGCACCCCGCCACCACCCATTGGGAAGATCTGGACAACTTCGCCACACGCTTCCCTGAGGTGGACGTCCGCACCGACCGGTTCACGGTCTCCGAGGCTCGCATGACCTCCGGCGGCGCGACACCGGCGATCGAAATGATGCTGCATATCATCGGGGCCCGTCACGGTGCGGGATTTGCCTCCCGCGTTGCCGGCCTGTTCCTGTACGATGGCCCCGCCGCCGAGCCGCGTCCACAAAGCCGCCTGGGCGGCCACAAGCACAGCGCCCTGACCGCGCGCGCCAATGCCTTGATGGAGGCTTCGCTGGATGAGCCGCTGCCGCTGTCGCAGATTGCCGAGACACTGGGCACCAGCCCGCGCAGCCTGCAACAGCAGTTCCGTCTCAAGCTCAACACCACGCCGCAGGACCACTACCTGCAGCTGCGTCTGGCCGAGGCCCGCCGCCTTGTCACCGACACCAACCTGCCGCTGATGGAAGTGGCAATGGCCACCGGTTTTTCATCGCAATCGAGCTTTGCCCGTGCCTTTCGCACGGCCCATGGCACCTCCGCACGGGAACTGCGGCAGGAGCGGGAGCAGGAACGCCCCACCGCGCACTGAGTGCGCAGGCCCGACCGTCCGACTGCGCTGCGTCAGCAGCGCCGGGCCCAACCGGCCAAGGGCATTTCAATGCCCGCCGGACGGGCGGGAGCCGCGCCCCGCCCGCCCTGGAACGACCGGCCGCTCAGGCGCGACCTAGGTGGTCAACCTCAATACGGCATCGGGTGAGCGCGGTGCGCGGCATTGATTTCATCCAGCACCTCCTGGCTCAGCTCGACCTCCACGGATTTCAGCGCATGCTCCAGTTGCGACAGCCGGGTGGCGCCGAAAATGGCCGAGGCCATGAACGGTCGGGTCCGGCACCAGGCCAGCGCCATATGCACCGGATCCAACCCGTGCCGGGCCGCAATATCCAGATAGGCATCCACCGCCGCATAGACCCGCGGCGTGTCACGTCCTCCAAGGTCGGTATTGATCGTCTTGCGCGAGCCCTCGGGAAGCCCGCCCTCCTGGTACTTGCCCGTCAGCAGCCCGGTGGCCAGCGGCGAAAATGCCAGCAGGCCCACATCCTCGTTCACGCTCAACTCGGCCAAGTCGGTGTCATAGAGGCGGCAGAGCAGCGAATATTCGTTCTGGATCGAGGCCACCCGCGGCCAACCCATCTCCTCGGACAGGCGCAACCACTGCGCGGTTCCCCAGGCGCTTTCGTTCGACAGGCCGAAGGCCCGGATGGTGCCGCGGTCAACCTCCTTCTGGAGCGCCTGCAGGCAGTCTTCCATGTTGGCCAGCGTTGCGGCGCGGTCCTGCTGGGAAGGATCATAGTCCCAGTTCTTGCGGAACATGTAGCTGCCGCGGTTGGGCCAGTGAAACTGGTAAAGGTCGATGTAGTCGGTCTTCAACCGCTTGAGCGAGGCTTCGATGGTGGGCGCGATGGTCGCGGCCGAGATCGGCGCGCCGCCGCGGACGTGCTGCATGCCTTCGCCGGAATGTTTGGTCGCCAGGATGTACTCAGCGCGCCGCCCGGTCGCCGCATTCCAGTTGCCGATAATGCGCTCGCTGTCGCCGATGGTCTCGGCTCGAATGGGGTTGACCGGATACATCTCTGCCGTATCCAGAAAGTTCACGCCCTGCGCCAGAGCCATGTCGATCTGCGCGTGCGCCTCGTCCTCCGGTGTCTGGGTACCAAAGGTCATCGTGCCCAGGCACAGCTCAGACACCATGATGCCGGTGCGGCCCAACGGGTTCATTTTCATAACTCGGTTCCTCTGATGCAGAATTGGCCGCGACCTTAGGCGGATGCCGCAAAAGTGCAACCCGCTTGCGTCTGGGCGCCAAAACGGCCAGCCTGCCAGCCGAAAAAGCAGGAGGAGACCCGATGCCACAGACCATCACCAAGGGCATCAAGGCGCTGCTGGCCGAAGCCAACGACAGGGTCGCCACCCTGTCGGTCGCGCAGGCAAAGCAGGCCTATCAGGACGACGCCTATGTCTTCGTCGATCTACGCGACATCCGCGAGCTGCAGCGCAGTGGCATGATCCCGGGTGCGTTTTCCTGCCCGCGCGGCATGCTGGAATTCTGGATCGATCCCGACAGCCCCTACCACAAGCCGATCTTCAACCAGGACAAGACATATGTGTTCTACTGCGCCAGCGCCTGGCGCTCGGCGCTCAGCGCCCGCACCGCGATGGAGATGGGGCTGAACCCGGTCCTGCATCTCGAGGGCGGCTTTGGCGAATGGGTGAAACAGGACGGCCCGGTGGTGCCGCGCGAGGGCTGAACCGTGACCGGGCCTGCCTTGCCATGGCGCGCGCCGGCCAGGACTGCAGGCATGTTGAGAACAAAAAGCGAACACTGTAAACTGGCGATATGCCGACTCACCTGCTTGCCCCTCGCCGCTACGCACCCCGCCCCGCCTTGCAGCTGATGGAGGGGGTGGCGCTGGCACGTGGTCGCCTGCATGAAGCCTGCGGTCCGGCCCGGCATCGATTTGCACTGTGGCTGGCAGCCGCAGCGGCACCGGGAGCGGTGCTGTGGCTGCCCAGCCCCCGCGGCGACCAACGGTTGAACCCGGACGGGATGGCGCATCTTGCCAGCCCCGCCCGGCTGCTGTTCGTTCAGACCTTGCGGAGCGAACAGCAGCTCTGGGCAATGGAAGAAAGCCTGCGCAGCGGCGCCGTGGCGCTGGTGGTGGCCGAGACAGATGACCTGCCCAGCATGACAGCCGTGCGACGGCTGCATCTGGCGGCCGAAAACGCCGGCCATGGCAGCACAGACAGCGCGCCCGCGCCGCTGGGCCTGCTGCTGACCCCCGGCGAAGGCGGCGCGCAGGGCATCGAAACCCGTTGGCATCTGGCCCCTGCCCATCACCTGGCAGCCACCGCCTTGCTCTCTGCGCTCTCCGATCCGCCCGCGCCGCAGCCGGCCCGACCAGCAGCCGCGCAACGCTCCACCGACGCGCCACCCGGTTTGCAAGACTGCTGGCGGTTGCAGCGCCTGCGTGCCCGCATGCAGCCCCCCCGCGACTGGTTGCTGAGCCAATCCGCCAGCAATACCCCAGTGGCGCTGCATCGCCCCCCAGACCCACCGCCTGCGCCCTGCGCCCCCCGTCACCCGGCACCACAGGCGGAACGCGCCTAGCCCCCGACGGGACCGGGGCGAAACAGGGACAAATACGACGCGAGATGGCGAATTTCGACTGGCATTCCTGCTGCAGCCTGTCATGGTCAGGCCATTATGCGCCTGATCGTCTCCTTTGCCGCCCTATTCGTTTCCGTCATTCTGTTGCAGCTCTCAACTGGCGGCGTTGGCCCGCTGGATGCGATCTCCGGGCTGACGCTGGGTTTCACAAAGGAACAGATCGGCCTGTTGGGGTCGGCGCATTTCATGGGCTTTTTCGTCGGCTGCTGGTGGGCCCCGCGACTGATGGGCAATGTCGGCCATTCCCGGGCTTTTGCCGCGTTTACCGCACTGGGCGCCATCGGCCTTATCGGACATACGCTCACCCAAAGCCCGTACCTCTGGGCGCTGATGCGCGCCGCCTCCGGTCTCTGCGTGGCAGGCGCCTATACGGTGATCGAGGCCTGGCTGAATGCCAAGGTCACAAATGAAACCCGCGGTCGCGCGATGGGCACTTACCGGATCGTCGACATGGGCGCGTCATTGGCGGCGCAGCTCATCATCGCGGTTCTGCCCCCTGCTGCCTATGTGTCCTACAACCTCCTAGCGGTGCTGTGCTGCGCGGCCCTGATCCCACTCACCCTCACCAAGGCCAACCAGCCGGAGACGCCAGACGCGCCGCGCCTGCGGCCGGACCTGGCCTGGCGCTGCTCTCCCTTGGCGGTGGCCGGGGTCATCGTGGCCGCGCTAAGCTCCGCCTCCTTCCGCATGGTCGGCCCGGTCTATGGCCGCGAGGTCGGGCTGGAAGTCGGCCAGATCGCCTTTTTCCTGGCCGCCTTCGTGCTGGGCGGCGCGCTGGCGCAATATCCGCTCGGCTGGCTGGCCGACAAATACGACCGCCGCTGGGTGTTGATCTGGCTCTCCGCCGCCGCCATTCTCAGCTGCGGCGTGACCATGGCCGCCAGCGGCACGGGCACCACCGGGGTGATGCTGGCCGCGGTGTTCTTCGGCTTCACCACCTTTCCGATCTTCTCGGTCTCGGCGGCCCACGCCCATGATTTCGCGACCTCCTCCGAGCGGGTCGAACTGGCGGCCGCGTTGATGTTCTTCTTTGCCCTCGGGGCAATTGCCAGCCCCTATGTCTCCTCGGCGTTGATCAGCGCCTATGGCCCAGCCGCGCTGTTTGCCTATGTCGCCTGCGGCCATCTGTTGCTGATCGTCTTCGGGCTGAGCCGCATGAAAGTCCGGCCGACGCCGGAAGAACGCACCCCCTATGTCTACGCGCCCCGCACGTCCTTCATCATCGGACGCCTGCTGAAGCGCGCCCGACAGCGGCGCTGAGCGACAGCAGGACAGCCCTTATTTCAAGGGAAACTCACCACCGGGGTTTTCGCCGTGCGCGCCATGCGCTAGACGGGCCACTGACACATTACCTGGATGGACGGCATGGCACGCATTCTGATTACTTCGGCGCTTCCCTACATCAACGGGATCAAGCATCTGGGCAACCTGGTGGGCAGCCAGCTACCCGCGGATCTTTATGCCCGCTACAACCGCGGCCGCGGCCATGAGGTGCTGTTCCTTTGCGCCACCGATGAACACGGCACCCCGGCCGAGCTGGCTGCCGCCAAGGCGGGCAAGCCGGTGGCCGACTACTGCGCCGAAATGCACGAGGTCCAAAGCCGGATCGCCGACAGCTTTGGCTTGTCTTTTGATCACTACGGGCGATCGTCCAGCCCGCAGAACCACGCGCTGACCCAGCATTTCGCGGGCAAGCTGGAAGAGGCCGGACTGATTACCGAAGTGTCGGAAAAGCAGGTCTACTCCAACGCTGACGGCCGCTTCCTGCCGGACCGCTACATCGAGGGCACCTGCCCCAACTGCGGTTTCGAGAAGGCCCGCGGCGACCAATGCGAGGAATGCACCAAGCAGCTGGATCCGACCGACCTGATCAACCCGCGCTCGGCCATTTCGGGCTCCACCGATCTGGAGGTCCGCGAGACCAAGCACCTGTTCCTGCGCCAATCCGCGATGCGTGACCAGTTGGACCAGTGGATCGACAGCAAGACCGACTGGCCGGTGCTGACCACCTCCATCGCCAAGAAGTGGCTGCACGACGGCGACGGGCTGCAGGACCGCGGCATCACCCGCGATCTGGACTGGGGCGTGCCGGTCAAGAAAGGCGATGCCGACTGGCCGGGCATGGAAGGCAAGGTCTTCTATGTCTGGTTCGACGCGCCGATCGAATATATCGCCGCCGCCGGAGAATGGGCCGAGGCCAACGGCAAGACCGACGCCGACTGGCAGCGCTGGTGGCGCACCGACAAGGGCGCGGACGATGTGAAATACGTCCAGTTCATGGGCAAGGACAACGTGCCCTTCCACACGCTCAGCTTCCCGGCGACCATTCTGGGCTCGGGCGAGCCGTGGAAGATGGTCGACCACCTCAAGTCCTTCAACTACCTGAACTACGACGGCGGCCAGTTCTCCACCTCGCAGGGCCGTGGCGTGTTCATGGACCAGGCGCTGGAGATCCTGCCCGCCGACTACTGGCGCTGGTGGCTGTTGTCCCACGCGCCGGAAAGCTCGGATTCCGAGTTCACCTGGGAGAACTTCCAGCAGTCGGTGAACAAGGATCTGGCGGATGTTCTGGGCAACTTCGTCTCCCGCATCACCAAGTTCTGCCGCTCCAAGTTCGGCGAGGAAGTCCCCGCAGGCGGCGAATACGGCGATCAGGAACAGGCCCTGATCGACGAACTCACCACCCGCATCCGCGCCTATGAGGGCCATATGGAGGCGATGGAGGTGCGCAAGTCGGCGCAGGAGCTGCGCGCGATCTGGGTAGCAGGCAATGAATACCTGCAATCCGCCGCGCCCTGGTCAGTGTTCAAGACCGAGCCTGAGCGCGCCGCCGCGCAGGTACGCCTGGGCCTGAACCTGATCCGGCTCTATGCGGTGCTGTCGGCGCCCTTCATTCCGCATGCCGCAGACACGCTGATGGCAGCGCTGAACTCGGATGACCGCAGCTGGCCCGACGATGTCGCCGCCGCCCTGTCGGCGCTGCCCGCAGGCCATGGCTTCACCGTGCCGGACGTGCTGTTCGCGAAGATCACCGATGAGCAACGCGAAGACTGGCAGGCGCGGTTCGCAGGCACCCGCAGCTGATCTTGCGCTTCGCCGCAACAGCATGAGACATTAAAAAGGCCGCCCCCGGGGCGGCCTTTTCGTTTGCTTGCACTTGCGTTTGCCTAAAGGGAGATCGCCCCCCCCTCCTGCGGCAGCAGCAGCTGCCAGCGGGGCGACAGTCGACGATGCTCGGCCTGCAGGACCTCCGGCCCTTCGCGGTAGAGCTCATAGGTGGAGTGATGCACTGGCAGCACTGATTGGGCCGCGATGCGGTCAGCAAATTCGGCGGCCTGCACACCGGTCATGCTCAGCAGTCCCAGCGCGCCCGCGCCGCCGACCGCACCGATATGCGGAATGAACAGATCCGCAGTCGGCTGTCCCGCCAGCGCATCGGCCACCGGATCGGCATGGAAACTGTCGCCCGCCCAGTAGATCCGCTGCAGTCGTCCGTCAGTCTCGACCTCGATCACGTAGCCATTACCCAGCCCGAGAAGGGCCGAGATCTGCGGGTTCTGTGAATGCACCGCTGGTACGGCGGTGATGGTGACACGCCCCTGCGGCGCGTCGAACTGCCGGGCAGCGCCGTGGCGCAGAGGTTGGGGCGCATAGCCTTTCTCCGCAAGCCCCGGTGCATCATGCTCTGGCGCGATCATCGGCAGTTGACGATCCAGCCAGGCCTGCGCCTTCTGGTCAAAGTGATCCTCATGCGCGTGGCTGAGCAGCACAAGATCATACGCGTCATGCCCCAGCCCCGGAAAGGGCGTCAGCCGCGCATGCGGCTTGACCTGCGGCCCCTTGGCCAGGTCGAACATCTCGTTCGGATCCCCCATCAGGAAGGCCTCCGGCCCCTCCCCGAGGCACGGATCACACAGGATGCGCAAACCAGCCGCCTCGATCTCCAGCATGGCGCTGCCCAACCAGCGCACACGCAAGGGATCTGCCGCGCTCCGCGCCACAGCAGGCATCAAACCTGCCGCGACCCCGGCCCCGGCAAGTTTCAGAAAATCACGTTTTTTCATCGAGCTCTCCGTTGTCACTTCTTCCGAAGTAAGGCTTGGGGAGAGCGCGAAAAATTCGCATAATGTCGAACAACTAGAACGGAAAAGTCGCACAATGAGCCAGTTGCAGCATATCGAAACCTTTGTAGAAGTGGCCACGCAGCTGAGTTTCGCGGCAGCCGCCCGCCGATTGGGGATCCCCCCCTCGACCGTGACAACGCGGGTCCGCGCTTTGGAGGACTCCCTCGGCGTGCGCCTGCTGGAGCGCTCCACCCGCAACGTGGCGCTGACCTCGGAAGGGGCGATCTACCTGGACAGCTGCCGAACCGCGCTGGACGCGCTGGCCACGGGGCAGGAGCAGATTTCGGCGACCAGCAGCCTGTCCGGCCCCCTGCGCCTGTCCGTCCCGGTCGCCTTCTCCATGGCGCAGCTGGCCGATCTCTGCCGCAGATTTCTGCAGGAGTATCCGCAGGTCACATTGGATATATCGGTTGAAGACACGCCGGTTGATTTCGTTCGCGACAATGTCGACCTGGCGCTGCGCGGCAACCACCCCGGCGGCAACGGCACCATCGCCCGTCTGTTGACCCGCACCCCGGTGGTGCTGGCAGCCCTCCCCGGGCGTCTGTCGGACGAGAGCCTGCCGATACTCGGCCCCCTTGCGCGCCACCTGCCAAGCCCCGACCTGCCGGGCACGGCCCGCTGCACCTCCTTCGCACTGGCGCTGGAACTGGTCGCGCTTGGCATGGCCCGGGCCTGTCTGCCGACCTCCCTTTGCGAGGGTCGCGGGCTGGAGCTGGGACCAGTTCCCCAAGGGGTGCCGGAAACACTGGCCCTGTATCTTGTCTACCATGACCGCCGCCACCTGCCGCGCCGCGTAAGATCCTTCATGGACTTCCTGATCGCGGAATTCGCCTGACCGGTGGCGTCGCCGTTAAACACCCGGACTGGCACTAAATTTATTCCTTATTAAAAAAGTCGGATTGACATACCCGATCAAATAAATCAGGAATACGGCATCCAGCCAGCCTGACTCGTGTCGGGCGAGCCCGAGTGAGCCACAATCAACCGAGATCGCCCGATGCCAAGCAGAGACAGCCGCAACTGCGGACCGACTGTGACTGACCTGGAAGCCGAAGACAGACGCCACATCTGGCCACAGGTCTTTGCCGCCTCCGGTACCCTCTGCGGCTTTTGTCTGGAATGGCTTCTGGACCGGGCGGAATTCAGCAATGGGCGGAAGTCATGAACCAGATCGCATCCAAGCCGGTGCCTACCACCGCGACCACCGAAGTTTTCCCGACCTACCACGCCGAAGACCTGACCCGCGGCGGTGTGCAGGCCCGCATCCTGCTGAACGGGCAGATCTATTCGCTGCGCATCACCCGTGCAGGCAAACTGATCCTGACCAAGTGAGCGCGCCCGAATGACCTCCGCACAGCCCCAAGCCAAACCGTCGCGCGGCGGCATCACCGTCGGCACCCTGTCGGAATTGCCGCCACTGGAGGCCGGCGCGGTGATCTATCTGCGACACTGGTTTTCCAGCGCCGAGACGCGGGCCCAGATGCGCCGCGATTTCGAGGTGAATTTCGGCCCCGGCCTGGCCGAAGCCGCCTTTGAGGCCTTTGGCTACCTGTGCAACTTCTGCGTCACCCACGGCCGTCGTCCACTGGTGCGCCATGGCATGAGCTGCAATTGCCTCGGCGCAGATGAAAACTGCTTTGCCAATCTCCTTGCCGCCGCGGCGGATGGCCATGAAGAGGACACGCAAATCCTGGCCTCGCTGATCGTGCAGCCCCGAAAAGCCCGGGAGCTGGCCCGGCTGGCCGACGATTGCTGCACCTTCCTTCAACAGATCACGGGCACCCCACCGCTTGCGCGGGCAGCCCACCCGATGACCGCTACACTTCATTGAAATACAATAGACCTAGGACTTAGCTGATGAAAAACCTGTTTCTCGCGGGCACTGCCCTTGCCGGTCTGGCCTTCGGCACGACCGCCGCTTTTGCCGCCGACAAGGCCGCGGTGCTGACCAATTACGCAAACATCGCCGAGGCGAAATACCAGGACAGCCTGATCACCGCCAAGGCGCTGAAAGCCGCGGTAGACGCGCTGGTCGCGGAGCCTTCCGCCGAGAACCTGCAAGCCGCCCGCGCCGCCTGGCTGGCCGCACGCGTCCCCTATCAGCAGTCCGAGGTGTTTCGCTTTGGCAATGCCATCGTCGATGACTGGGAAGGCAAGGTAAACGCCTGGCCGCTCGATGAAGGACTGATCGACTACGTGGATGCCTCCTATGGCGGACCGACCGAGGAAAACACCCTCGCGGCACTGAACGTCATCGCGAACCCGCAGTTTGAACTCTCCGGCAAGACCATCGACGCCACGGAGATCACCCCGGAATTGCTGGAAAGCGCCCTGCACGAGGCAGACGGGGTCGAAGCCAATGTGGCAACCGGGTATCACGCCATCGAATTCCTGCTGTGGGGCCAGGATTTGAACGGCACCGAGCACGGCGCGGGCGACCGCCCCTGGACCGATTACGCCGCTGGTGATGCCTGCACCAACGGCAATTGTGATCGCCGTGGCGACTATCTTCAGGCAGCCACCGATCTGCTGGTCTCCGATCTGGAATGGATGGCCCGGCAATGGGGCAGCGATGGCGCGGCCCGCACCACCCTGCTGGCAGACGAAGACGCCGGTATCACCGCCATGCTGACCGGCATGGGATCGCTGTCTTATGGCGAAACCGCCGGTGAACGCATGCGCCTGGGGCTGATGCTGAATGACCCCGAGGAGGAGCACGACTGTTTCTCCGACAACACCCACAACAGCCACTACTACGATGGCCTGGGCGTTCAAAACGTCTACCTGGGGGAATACGTGCGCGTGAACGGCGAACTGGTGTCTGGCGCGTCGCTGTCAGACCTGGTGGCCGCCAAGGACGCCGATCTGGACGCCGAGATGCGCAGCAAGCTGGCCAACACCATGCAGGCACTGGGACGGATCAAGACCGCGGCCGAGGCAGGCCTGTCCTATGACCAGATGCTGGCGCAGGGCAACGCCGCGGGCGAAGCCCTTGTGATGGGGGGCGTCGACGGGCTGATCGAGCAGACCCGCACCATCGAGCGCGTGGTGAGCGCACTGGAACTGGAGGACGTCGCCATCGAAGGTTCCGACAGCCTCGACAACCCCACGGCTGTCTTCAACTGATCTCGGCGGCCGCTCAGCGCGGCCACGAAACACCGCGCAGAGCGGCCAAAACCGGTCGCTCTGCCTCCCGCCCCGAGCGGAAAACTGCCGCCACCAAGCGATAACCGAGTAATTCACTCTGGTTAACACTTGTATTCCGACTGTTTTGATCGGAAAAATGGGAACGGAATCATCCCCCCGGCCACCCGGAACAAAGGTGAGCAGCATGATCATTTGCCACTGCACCCACATCAGCGATCACGACATTCGCGCTGCGATCAACTGGATGCGCAAGGCCGATCCCCAGACCATTATCACCCCTGGGAAGATCTATCACGCATTGGGAAAAACCGCCGATTGCGGTGGGTGCATGCCGCTTTTCCTCGACACCATGCGTTCCAGCAGTAAGCTGGGAGTACCTGCGCAGTTAGCGAATTTGCGCGAGGCAACACATCGGGAGAAAGATCATGCAGGGCGACCCCAAGGTCATCGATTATCTCAACAAGGCGCTGCGCCATGAGCTGACCGCCGTCAGCCAGTACTGGCTGCATTACCGGATGCAGGACGACTGGGGCCTGGGCAGCATGGCCAAGAAGAGCCGCGAAGAATCCATCGAGGAAATGGAACACGCGGACAAGCTGATCGAGCGGATCCTGTTTCTGGGCGGGCACCCCAACCTCCAAAAACTGGACCCGCTGCGGATCGGCCAGACCCCCAAGGAAACCCTGGAATGCGACCTTGCCGCGGAGATCGAGGCACGCGCGCTCTACAAGGAAGCCCGCGAGGCCTGCCACGACGCGGGCGACTATGTAACCATGAAACTGTTCGAGGAATTGATGGCCGACGAGGAAGGCCATATCGACTTCCTCGAAACGCAGCTTGAGCTGCACGACCGGATCGGTGCGGAAAACTATGCCCAGCTCAACGCAACCAAGATGGAAGCAGTCGAAGACTAACCTCGCACTGGCCGCTGCAATGGCAGCGGCCAGCCCCCTCGCGGCGCTTGATCTGGCCAGCCAGTTCCAGGAGGAGCCGCACCTTACCCCCCTGCCCCGCACACAGGCCGAACGCGCCCGCATCGACGCGGTCCTGTTGCCCCCGACGGATTTCACCCAGCCCGAACAGTTCGAGGATCTCCCCGCCGGGGCCGCAACCGTCCGCGCCCGGCGCGATGACGAGGCCTTCTCCCAGCATTCCGCCAATCTCAGCTTCGAGCAGGAACTGGAATTCAAATTGGGCAACGGGCTGTTCAAGAAGATCTGGGTGTTTTCCCCCGCCTCCACGCTGGCCTCCGACGGCCTGGGACCGCTGTACAATGCACGCGCCTGCCAGCGCTGCCACGTGAAGGATGGCCGCGGCCATGTGCCGGAAAGCCCGGACTATGCCTCAAGCACGATGTTCCTGCGGGTCTCGGTCCCCGGCCCAGTGCCCCCGCAGATGCAGGCGGTGCATGACTATATCGGCACCGCCCCGGACCCCGTTTACGGCCACCAGTTACAGGATTTCTCTGCGCCCGGGGTGCCGCCCGAGTACCGTCTCAAGGTGGAATACGAGCAATTCGAGGTCTCCTTGAACGGCGGCGAGACCGCCCGGCTGCGGCGCCCGACCTACACGGCCAGCGATCTGGGCTACGGACCTCTGGCCGAGGGCGCCATGCTGTCGCCCAGGGTGGCGCCGCCGATGATCGGCCTCGGGCTGCTGGAGGCGATCCCCGCTGCCGACATCCTCGCCCATGCGGATGAGGAAGACGCCGATGGCGATGGCATCTCCGGGCGCGCCAATCTGGTCTGGTCGACCGAATTCGATCGCATCATGCTGGGCCGCTTTGGACTGAAGGCCGGGATGGCCACGGTGCACGAACAATCCGCCGCGGCCTTCTCTGGCGATATCGGCATCTCGACACCGCTGTTTCCGGCACATGCTGGTGACTGCACCGCGCAGCAGACCGCTTGCCGCGCCGCGCCGCATGGGGGTGATGATTCCCGTGAAACCGAGATCGACCATGCCAACATGGACCTGGTCACCTTCTACAGCCGGAACCTCGGTGTGCCCGCCCGCCGCAACAGCGGCGATCCGCATGTGCTGCGTGGCAAGAAAGTGTTCTATGATGTCGGCTGCACCAGTTGCCACGTGCCGAAATTCGTCACCCACCGGCTGGCGAACCGGGAGGAGCACAGCTTCCAGCTGATCTGGCCCTATTCCGACCTTTTGCTGCACGACATGGGCGAGGGTCTGGCCGACAACCGCCCCGAGGGGCGCGCGACGGGGCGCGAGTGGCGCACGGCGCCCCTTTGGGGCATCGGCCTGACCCAACGAGTTTCGCCCCGGGCCACATTTCTGCACGACGGTCGCGCCCGCACCCTGCTGGAGGCCATCCTGTGGCATGGCGGCGAGGCCGTGGCCGCTCGCGACAAGGTGGTTGCCTTGCCGCCTGCCGACCGTGCCGCGCTTATTTCATTTCTGGAGAGTCTTTAATGCGTTTCATTGCATTTGCCCTGACCCTGATGGCCGCGCCCGCAGCAGCGTCGAAGCTGACCACGCACATCACGGACCAGCACATCCTTCCCGCCTTTCAGGCGCTGGCCCAATCCTCCTCCGCGCTGGCGCAGACCGCGCAAAAGGAGTGCGACGCGCAGTCACCAGACCTGCGCGCGGCATTTGGCGAGGCTTTCGATAGCTGGATTGCAGCCAGCCACTACCGCTTCGGCCCGACCGAAACCGACAACCGCGCATTCGCGCTGGCGTTCTGGCCGGACAGCCGCGGCAAGACCCCCAAGGCCCTGGCCAAGCTGATCCACGAAGAGGACGCAGCCGTCAGCGACCCGGACAGCTTCGCCAGCTACACCATCGCCGCACGCGGCTTCTATGCACTGGAATACTTGCTCTACGACCCGGAACTTTCCACCGCTGGCCAGCCTGCCTACCGCTGCACCCTGACGCGGGCGATCAGCCACGACATCGCCGCCACCGCAGCAGCAATTCTGACCGACTGGCAGCAAACCTACGCAGCCGAGATGCGCAGCCCCGGCAACCGCTATCAAAGCGACGAGGAGATTGCCCAGGAATTGTTCAAGGCGTTGAACACCGGCCTTCAGGTGATGGATGATCTGCGCCTCGGCCGCCCGCTGGGCACCTTCGACCGCCCCCGCCCCCTGCGGGCCGAGACCCGGCGCTCCGGCCGCAGCCTGCGTCACCTCTTGGTATCCCTGAACGCGCTGGAACCCCTGGCGCTGGCCCTCGCTGAGGCCGACAGCGCTGGAGACCCGTCGCTGAAGGCTGAACTCACGCAGAGTTTTGCCAAGATCCGCGATCGCGCCGAGGCTGTGGAGGATCCGACATTTGCCAGCGTCGCCGATCCCGCAGGGCGCATCCGGATCGAAGCTTTGCGCCAGGATGTGCAGGATCTGCGGGCACTGGTGGCGGCCCGGCTGGGTCCGGTGCTGGGTGTTGCCGCGGGCTTCAACGCGCTGGACGGCGACTGATGCCGTCGCGTCGTGGGTTCCTCGCCGGACTGCTGGCAACCGGGCTGGCGCCGCAGGCAAGCTGGGCCAGCGTCGGCAACCCGGCTTTCCTGTCGGCCGGGCGCGATACACAGGGCCGTTTTTTCCTGGCTGGCATGACGGCCAGTGGCGAAGTCCTGTTCCGCCATCTGCTCCCCGGTCGCGGCCATGCCGCTGCCGCCCATCCGACCCGCCCCGAGGCCGTGGCCTTTGCCCGGCGCCCCGGGCGATTCGCCGATGTCATCGACTGCCGTACCGGCACAGCCATTGCCCGGCTGGAGCCGCCCGCGGGCTTTCACTTTTATGGCCACGGCACGTTTTCCCCGGATGGCCGCCTCCTGTTCACGAGCGAAAACGAGTATGACGCCACCCGTGGCATGGTCGGTGTTTGGGATGCGGCCTCCGGCTACAGACGACTGACGGCCTTCGCATCTGGCGGCATCGGCCCACATGACATCACGCTGCGCCGCGATGCTCCGGGGCTGGTGGTGGCGAACGGCGGGATCGAGACCCACCCCGATAGCGGCCGCGCCAAGCTGAACCTGCCCGATATGCGCCCCAATCTCAGCTATCTGGACTTTGACGGCGCGCTGCTGGAGCAGCTCGAACTCCCACCCGAGCTGCACCTGAATTCAATCCGGCATTTGGCAACGCGCCGGGACGGTACAGTGGCCTTTGCCATGCAGTGGCAGGGAGACCTGGGTGAGTTGGTGCCGATAGCCGGGCTGCATCGCCCCGGCGCACCGGTCAAGCTGCTGGCCGACGGTGATCCACGGGTCTTGAACCTCAACGGATACGGCGGATCGATCGCCTTTTCGGCGGACGGAGCGCAGGTCGCGGTCACCTCGCCCCGCGGAGGGGTGGTGCAGCTGATGTCGAGCGACAGCGGGGCGATTCTGCGGGAAGAACGCATGACGGACGTCTGCGGCATTGCGCGATTGGGGCCCGCTTTTGCCGCCAGCACCGGCAACGGCCAATTCCTTCACATAACCGAACACGGCAGTCAGCCGCTGCAACGCACCGATCTGGCCTGGGACAACCACCTGATCCCGCTCGGCTGACATTTCTCCTATTGCAGCAAGCAAAGGCGCGCCCCGATCGGGCGCGCCTTTTCGTTTTGATTGCTCAACTCTGCAAAACGAAAACAGCGCGTGACTCCTCAAGCGCGATACGCTAAGGAATCACCCCGAAAGGAAAGCTAATGGATGCCTCCAGCCGTCAAAACGAAATCATCGCGCTGCTGAACCAGCAAGACCGCGTCGAGGTGGAGGATCTGGCGCAGCGCTTTGGAGTGTCCTTGCAGACCGTCCGCGCGGACTTGCGAGATCTTTCGGCGCGCGGCGCGCTGTCACGGGTGCATGGTGGTGCCGTGCGCATCAGCTCCGCTGCCAGCCAGGACTACGCCGACCGCCGCCGCCTGAACGCAGGCGGCAAGCAGGCGATGGCGACTTTGGCTGCAGAGTTGATCCCGGACAACTGCTCGATCAGCCTCAACATCGGCACGTCTACCGAGCAGGTCGCCCGCGCCCTTTCGGGTCACCGCGGGCTAACCATCCTTTCCAACAACATAAACATTATCAACATGATGATGGGCGGTCAGGCCAAGGATCTGATCCTGGCTGGCGGCACGGTACGACAAAGTGACGGCGCCATCGTCGGCGAAGACGCGGTGGCGTTCATCGCCCGCTACAAGGTGGATTTCGCCGTCATAGGCGCCTCGGCCCTGGATGCCGACGGCGCGGTGATGGACCACGACCCGCGCGAGGTGTCCGTGGCCCGTGCCATCCTCAAAAACGCCCGTCAGCGGGTTCTGGTCTGCGACGGCAGCAAGTTCGAGCGCTCCGCACCGGTGCGGATCTGCGACTTGTCAGACCTCGACGTGGTAATCACCGACCGCCCCGTACCCGCGGAATTTGCCGAGGCCGCGCAGGCCGCAGGCACCCGTATCCTGACCGCCGGACAAAACGAAAGCAGCGAAAATGACTGACACCCCTGTTACAGACCTGTTCATCATCGGCGGCGGCATCAATGGCTGCGGCATAGCCCGCGATGCCGCCGGGCGCGGATTGTCGGTGACGCTGGCAGAGATGAAGGATCTCGGCTGGGCCACCTCCTCCGCCTCGACCAAGCTGTTCCACGGGGGGCTGCGCTATCTGGAGTATTTCGAGTTCCGCCTGGTGCGCGAGGCGCTGATCGAGCGCGAGGTGCTGTTGAAGGCAATGCCGCACATCTCCTGGCCGATGCGCTTTGTGCTGCCGTTTCACAAGGACATGCGGTTTGACAGCGAAACACCGACCTCGAAACTGCTGACAACCTTCATGCCGTGGATGAAGGGCCGCCGCCCGGCCTGGCTGATCCGGCTAGGACTGTTCCTGTACGACTCCTTGGGCAAACGCGGCATCCTGCCCGGCACCGCCAAGCTGGACCTGACCCGGGACGAGGCGGGCAAGGTGCTGAAGGGCAAGTTCAAGACCGCCTTCGAGTACTCTGACTGCTGGGTCGAGGACGCCCGGCTGGTGGTCCTGAACGCCCGCGACGCGCAGGCGCGCGGTGCGCAGATCCTGACCCGCACCGAAGTGCTGTCGGCAGAACGCCATTCCGATCACTGGGTGATCCGCACCCGCGATCACGCCAGCGGCAAGGAGCAGGAGCACCGCGCCAAGATGCTGGTCAATGCAGGCGGGCCATGGGTTGCGGATGTGCTGCACCAGAAACTGGGCCAGAACAGCCGCGAGAACGTCCGCCTGGTGCGCGGCAGCCACATCGTCGTTCCGAAACTGTTCGATCACGGGCGCTGCTACTTCTTCCAAGGCACCGACGGGCGGATCATCTTCGCCATTCCTTACGAACAGGATTTCACCCTGATCGGCACCACCGACGCCGACCACCCGGATCCCGATACCGCCCCTGAATGCACCCCCGAAGAGCAGCAGTATCTTGCTAATTTCGCGTCTGAATACTTTGAAAAACCGGTGACGCGGGGCGACATTGTCTGGACCTACTCCGGGGTACGGCCGCTGTATGATGACGGCGCCAGCTCGGCCACCGCGGCGACCCGCGAATATGTGCTGACGCTCGATCATGCACAGGCGCCGCTGCTCAACGTCTTTGGCGGCAAGATCACCACCTACCGCAAGCTGGCAGAGGCGGCGCTGGCCAAGATCGGCGAGGCATTTCCGCAGCTGCCCGATGATTGGACCGCGGGCGTGGCGCTGCCCGGCGGCGATTTTGCAGTGACGGATGTCGAGAAGCTGACTGCGAAATTGGCGGCGGACTACCCCTTCCTGACGCCCTACTGGGCGGGCCGGATGATCCGTGCCTATGGCACCGAGGCTTGGGAAGTGCTGGGCGACGCCAAGACCGCCGGTGATCTGGGCGAGGACTTCGGCGCAACGATCACCGCGCGGGAGCTCGACTGGACGATTGCCCGCGAATGGGTGCGCGCAGGTGACGATTTCCTGTGGCGGCGCACCAAGCTGGGCCTGCGGCTGGATGAGGCCCAGCGCGCGGCGGTGAATACCTACATCCAAGGCAAGGCAGCTCAGCTCGCCGCATAAAAGTGTTTTGCCCGGCGGCACCGCCGGGCTGCGCCTGCCTGCGCCCCCGGCAGGCGCATTCGCGCCTACCCAGGCGGGCTACGCCCTCAGCTTAAAACTCAACGCCCTTCTGCGCCTTCACCCCGGCGCGGAACGGGTGCTTGATCTGGCCCATCTCGGTCACCAGATCGGCGATCTCGATCAGCTCTTCCTTGGCGTTGCGCCCCGTCAGCACCACATGGGTCATCGGCGGCTTCTTCTCCACCAGGAACTCCAGCACCTCTTCCAGGTCCAGATACTCATAGCGCAGCGCGATGTTGATCTCGTCCAGGAGCACCATGGTGTTGCGCTCGTCCAGGATCATCTCCTTGGCCTTCTCCCAGCCCTTTTGCGCGGCGGCGATGTCGCGGGCCTTGTCCTGGGTCTCCCAAGTGAAGCCCTCGCCCATCGCGTAGAACTGGCAGAGATCGCTGAAGTTCTCCTCGATCAGCGTGCGCTCGCCAGTCTGCCAGGCACCCTTGATGAACTGCACCACGGCGCAGGGCATCTTGTGGGCGATGCAGCGCATGATCATGCCAAAGCCGGACGAGGATTTGCCCTTGCCCGGCCCGGTGTGGACAATGATCAGCCCCTTCTCGCCGTCCTTGGTTTTCATCATCCGGTCGCGCGCGGCCTTTTTCTTGGCCATCTTGGACGCGTGACGGGCGGCTTCTTCTTCTGAAATGCCGGTTTCAGACTTTTCGCTCATGGGGGCTCTCCAGCTGTTTGGCGCAAGTCTTGACAAAGAAGGGCGCGATAGCGCAAGGGGGTTTCGCTGGTTCCTGCAATTGCAGGCGAAGAGGGAATGTGACAGCGGCCACTGACGGCCCAAGCACAGCCGCCCCCGCGACCGTGACCGGATGAGGCCGCCATGCCACTGGGACACCCCGGGAAGGCAGGATGGCCGACAGGGCGAACGCCCTGGCATCCGCAAGCCGGGAGACCTGCCAGCGTGTGAGAGATCAACGGGCGGGCGGGGTGTTCCGCGACCGGGTGAGAGGCAGGCAGACCGCCGCCCCTTTTCGGCCATCCCGCATGCCTGCAACGACAGGAGACGTGCCTTTGGCTGACGAACAGGCGCCCACCGCCGCCCCGAAAGACCCGGTCACCCTGACCGTGTGCCTGACCTGCCGCACCGAAGGCGCCGATCCGGAGGCCACCCGTCCCGGCGCCATCCTGCACGCTGCCCTGAAAGAAGCGGGCATGCCCGAGGGCGTCACCCTGCGCGGTGTGAAATGCCTGTCGGCCTGTTCGCGCGGCTGCTCTGTGGCGCTGACCGGCGGCGAGGCGCGCTGGAGCTACATCTACGGCGACATGGACCCGGACCAGCACGTGCCCGAAATCCTTGCAGGCGCCGCTGCCTATGCCGCCACCGCCGACGGGCTGGTGCCCTGGCGCGAGCGCCCCACCGTCTTCCGCAAACAATCCGTCGCCCGCATCCCGCCGGCCGCCTTTCCTTCTGAGGAGTAATTCATGAGCGATCTCAACAAGATCCCCGTCACCGTCATCACCGGCTTCCTGGGCGCGGGCAAGACCACGCTGATCCGCCACCTCATGCAGAACCCGCAGGGCAAGCGTCTTGCCGTGGTGGTGAATGAATTCGGCACCGCCGGGGTCGACGGAGATATCCTGAAATCCTGCGCCGACGACAACTGCCCGGCGGAGAACATCATGGAGCTCGCCAACGGCTGCATCTGCTGCACCGTGGCGGATGACTTCATTCCCACCATCGAACAGCTGATGGCACTGCCGGAAAAGCCCGATCACATCGTGATCGAGACCTCCGGCCTGGCGCTGCCCAAGCCGCTCTTGAAGGCCTTCGACTGGCCCGCGATCCGCTCCCGCATCACCGTTGACGGGGTGATCGCGCTGGCCGATGCCGAGGCCGTCGCCAAGGGCCAGTTCGCGCCGGATCTGGACGCCGTGCAGGCCCAGCGCGAGGCGGATGACAGCCTCGACCACGAAACCCCGCTGTCCGAGGTGTTCGAGGACCAGATCTCCTGCGCCGACATCGTGCTATTGTCCAAGGCCGACCTGGCCGGCGACGCAGGCGTCGAAAAGGCCCGCGCGGTGATCGAGGCCGAAGCGCCGCGCAAGCTGCCGATCCTGCCGATGAGCGAAGGCGTGATCGATCCGCGCATCATCCTGGGTCTCGGTGCGGCGGCCGAGGACGATCTCGATGCCCGCCCGAGCCACCACGACGGCCACCACGACCATGAGCATGACGATTTTGAAAGCATCGTGGTCGAAATGGGCGAAGTCTCCGACCCGGAAGCGCTGCAGAATGCCATCGTGAAACTCGCCCGCGAACGCAACATCCTGCGCGTCAAAGGCTATGTCGCGGTGGAGGGAAAACCGATGCGGATGTTGGTTCAGGCCGTGGGTGAGCGTTTGCGCGCCCAGTACGACCAACCCTGGGGGGCGCAGCCGCGCAAGACCGCTCTGGTGGTCATTGCCGAGCATGACAACATCGACGAACAGGCGATCCGCGCCGAGCTGGGGGCCTGATAGCAATGGAAGCGAAGTGCCAGATTTCGAGCATCTCGGCCCGGCGGCACGCCGGGCAGCGCCCGTCCCGCCCCCCACGGGGCGGGCGCTTCGCTTCCCGCCCCGCCGGGCCGGGCGCTGCCCTCAGCGCTTTGAAGCACCACTCGCAAAAGGCCTGACCCATGCACGTCGTCTTCCGCGAAAGCCACGGCCTTGACGAGACCGACACGCCGCAGGATCTCGGCCAGACGCCTGCGGATCTCGTGGTGCTGTCCTTCTCCGACAGCGACCTCGGTGCTTTTGCGGCGGGGTGGCACCGTGCGGACGGCAAACTTCCGACATTGCGCCTTGCCAATCTGGTGGCGCTCAAGCACCCGCTGTCGGTCGATGTCTACGCGGAACAGACGCTGGAGGGCGCCAAGGGCATCCTCGTCCGGCTGATCGGCGGCGAAAGCTATTGGTCCTACGGCCTCGCCACGCTGCAGGATCTCGCCCGCCGCAAGGGGATTGCACTGGCAGTACTGCCCGCTGACGGGCGCGAGGACGCGCGGCTGGATGCCCTGTCCACCCTGCCCGTTTCCACCCTGCGACGGCTGCAAGCCCTGTGTGATACGGGCGGAGCAGTGGCCGCGCAGGCGGCACTCGCCCAATTGTCGCTGGCGGCAGGGCTCTATGCCGGGCCGGTTCTGGGCCTCAAATCCATGCCGGACCACGGGTTTTACGACCCGGAGAAGGGCGTGCTGGCCGACCTTCCGCCGCAGGACAAGCCGCTGGTTCTGGTGAGCTTCTACCGCTCCTACCTCACCGCCGCCGACACCGCGCCCGTCGATGCCCTGATCGCCGAGCTGCGCACCCGCGGCTATGCGGCCTTTGGCGCCTTTGCCGCCAGTCTCAAGGCGCCGACGGCAGCCGATTGGCTGCGTGAAAAGCTGCCCGCGCTGACCCCCGCCGCGATCATCAATGCGACGGCATTCTCGGCCCAAGGCACCGACGGCAGCGCCTCGCCGCTGTCGACAACCGGTTGTCCGGTGTTCCAGGTCGCCCTCTCCACCGCGCGCAAGAAGGACTGGCGCGAGGCCGACCGCGGCCTCTCCCCTGCCGACCTTGCCATGCACGTGGTCCTGCCCGAGGTGGACGGTCGCATCTTTGCAGGCGTGGTCAGTTTCAAATCGCCGAGCAAGAAAGACCCGGACCTCCAATATTCCCGCTTCGCCCACCGCGCCGATGCGGAGCGCATCAAATCCGCCGTCGACCGCGTCGAAGGCTGGCTGCGGCTGGCCAAACTGCCGAACGCCGACAAGCGTCTTGCGCTGATCCTCTCCACCTACCCCGGCCGCGACCACAATCTGGCCCATGCCGTCGGCCTCGACGCGCTGGCCTCCTGCGACGAAATCCTGCGCGAGCTCTCCGCCCAAGGCTACGCCGTCGAAGCCCTCGAAAACACTGGCCTGCGTCTGATGGAGGAGACGCTGAGCGTCCCCCTCGCTGACTACAAAGCTGCGCTCGCCACCCTGCCACAAGACCTGCAGGACACGCTGGCCGAGGCCTGGGGCCGCCCGGAAGAAGACCCCGATTGCCGCGATGACGCCTTTCACTTCAAGGCCCTGCGCGCAGGCAACGCCCTCGTCGCGCTGCAGCCCGAGCGAGGCGAGGTGAAAACCCGCGTCGACGACTACCACGACCTGGACCGCACCCCGCGCCACGCCTATGTGGCCTTTTACCTTTGGCTGCGCGGTCAGACGGACGCCCTCATCCACATCGGGGCGCATGGCACGCTGGAATGGTTGCCCGGCAAGGCAGTGGCGCTCTCCGGCCTCTGCTGGCCCGAGGTGCTGACCGGGCCGCTACCGGTGATCTACCCCTTCATCGTAAACGACCCGGGCGAGGCCGCGCAGGCCAAGCGCCGCATCGGCGCTGTCACCATCGGGCACCTGCCGCCGCCGCTTGCCCAAACGAACCTTCCCGAGGGCATGGCCCAGTTGGAAAGCCTGCTGGATGAATACTCCACCGCCGACGGGTTGGACCCGGCTCGCCGCGACCGGCTGATCGACGACATTCGCGCCGAGGCGCAGGGCACCGGCGTCGAGGCCGATCTGGGCCTGACGCCCGAGACCTCGCCGGCGGAAGCGATCACCCGCATCGACGCCTTTGTCTGCGACATCAAGGAAAGCCAGTACGGCGAAGGCCTGCATATCTTCGGCACCGGCCAATGCGGGGCTGAGGAACGCGCCGGGCTGATGGCCGCACTGGACGGCAAGATCGTCACCCCCGGCCCCTCCGGCTCGCCCTTTCGCGGCCGCGAAGATGTGATCCCGACTGGGCGCAACCTCTTTACCACCGACCCGCGGGCGGTGCCGTCGCGGGCGGCGCATGCGCAAGGGGTCAAACTGGCGGAAGAGCTGCTGCGCCGCCACCTTCAGGACCACGGCGACTGGCCCAAGGGGCTGGTGATCGACCTCTGGGGCTCGGCCACCATGCGCACCGCGGGCGAGGAATTTGCCATGGCCCTGCACCTCGCAGGGCTCGCGCCCAAATGGGATGAAGGCTCCGAGCGGGTGTCGGGCTTCGAGGTTTTGCCGCTGTCGATGCTGAACCGGCCGCGCATCGACGTGACCCTGCGCGTCTCCGGCCTGTTCCGCGATGTCTTTCCGGGCCTTGCGCAGATGTTCGAAACCGCCGCCGCCGCATTGGCTGCGCGCGAGGAAACCGCGGCCGACAACCCCTATCTGACCGAGACACCGCGCGTCTTCGGCCCCAAGCCCGGCCAATACGGCCTGTCGATGACCCCGCATCTGGACGACTACACCGATGAGGCGCGACAGGCCGCGGGTGAGGCCTGGCTCAAAGCCTCCTCACACGCCATCGACGCCAAGGGCGCAATCACCGATGCCCGTGGTGCGTTGGAAACCCGCCTGCAAAGCGCCGACAGTTTCGTACATCTGCAGGACCTGCCGGAGACAGACTTGCTCGTCGCGTCTGATTACGCCGCGCATGAGGCAGGATTTGCCGCCGCCATGGCCCGCATCGGCCAGACCGCGCCCGCGCTCTATCACCTCGACGCGACCCGGCCGGACAAGCCGCAGGCGCGCAGCTTGAGCGAGGAAATCGCCCGCGTCACCCGCGCCCGCGCCGCCAATCCGGATTGGGCCACCTCGATGATGTCTCATGGCTTCCGCGGCGCCGCCGAGATCGCGGCAACGCTCGACCATATGGCGGCCTTCGCGCATCTTGCGCAGGTGGTGCAGCCGCATCTTTTCGACCTCTATTTCGAGGCCACCCTGGGACGCGAGGACCTGGTCGACTTCATGCAGCGCGAAAACCCGGCCGCCCTTCAGGCCATGCGGGACCGTTTCCGGGCGCTGCACGATGCGGGTCTCTGGACCACCCGGCGCAACTCCATCATGGCAGCCCTGGAGGGCGCCGCATGAGCGGGTCCGCCGCCCCCAAGGTCTACGGCTGGTGCCCCGGCGCCCTGCGGCCGATGATGTCCGGCGACGGGCTGGTGGTGCGTATCCGCGCGCCGCTGGGCAAGCTGTCCGCAGCGCAGGCGAAAGGCGTAGCAGAACTTGCGCAAACCTTCGGCAATGGTCTTCTGGACATCTCCGCCCGCGCGAACCTGCAGCTGCGCGGCATCCGCGAAGACAGGTTTGAGGACCTGATTGCAGGCCTGCGCACCCTTGGCTTTGTCGACCGCGATGCCGCCGCCGAAGCCCGCCGTAATATCCTGATTGCCCCGTTTTGGCAGGAAGACGACGATACCCACGCCATCGCCTCAGCCCTCAGCGCCGCGCTGGCGGCGGCAACCGGGCTGACCCTGCCCGGCAAATTCGGCTTTGCCGTCGACTGCGGCGCAGCCCCGGTGCTGCAGGACTGCGCCGCCGACATCCGCATCGAGCGCGGCCCTGCCGGGCTGATCCTGCGCGCGGATGGGGCCACGGCTGGCAAAACCGTCACACGTGAATCGGCCGCTGCCGAGGCTCTTGCGCTGGCGCGCTGGTTCCTCGACCAGGGCGGCGCGCCGGAGGGACGCGGCAGGATGCACCGTCTCATCGCGCGTCGCGGGCCGCCGCCTTCGCATGGCGTAACGGCGCTCCAGCGCCCGTTTGCCGCCGCACCGGGCCACACGCCCGCGGGGACGCTTGCTGCTTTGGAGTTCGGCCAGATGCCCGCCGCGACACTCGCCGAACTGGCCGCGCACGGCGAGATCCGCCTCACGCCCTGGCGGATGCTGTTGATCGAGGGCGCGCGCCACCTACCGCCCCTGCCCGGCCTGATCCTGGACGCCACGGATCCGCGCCTGCAAGTGACCGCCTGCACCGGAGCGCCCGGTTGCCTGCAGGCGCTCTCTGCAACCCGCGACCTGGCGCGTGATCTTACGCCACAGCTGCCGCAGGGCACGCGCTTGCATGTCTCCGGCTGCGCCAAAGGCTGCGCTTGCCCTGGCCCCTCGCCTGTTACCCTTACCGCAACCGGCGCGGACGAATTCTCTCTGATCCGCAATGGCACCGCCGCGGATCAACCGCTAATAACCAACCTGAGCGCCGACCGCTTGCGCGCCGCTCCCGAACTTCTGACAGAGGGCAGCTGACATGCTCCACACCTATGAAACCGACGGCGCCAAGATCTACGCCGAAAGCTTTGCCACCATTCGCCGCGAGGCCAATCTGGCCCGGTTCACCAAGGACGAGGAAGTCGTCGTCGTGCGCATGATCCACGCGGCGGGGATGGTCGGGCTGGAAGAGCACGTGCGCTTTTCCGAAGGGATGGCCGAGACCGCCCGCGCAGCACTTGCCAACGGTGCGCCGATCCTCTGCGACGCGTATATGGTCAGCGAAGGCATCACCCGTCCGCGCCTGCCTGCGGACAACGAGGTAATCTGCACCCTGCGCGATCCCAAGGTGCCGGAGCTGGCCAAGGAAATGTCCAACACCCGCTCGGCCGCGGCGCTGGAGCTGTGGCGCCCTAAACTGGAAGGCGCCGTGGTGGCCATCGGAAACGCCCCCACCGCGCTGTTCCACCTGCTGAACATGCTGAAAGACCCCGCCTGCCCGCGCCCCGCCGCCATCATCGGCTGTCCGGTGGGCTTTGTCGGCGCGATGGAATCGAAAGAGGCGCTGATGGAAAACCTGCCGGTCCCCTCGATGATCGTGAAAGGCCGCCTCGGCGGCTCTGCCATCACCGTTGCTGCCGTCAACGCCCTGGCGAGCTGGAAAGAGTAAGCGATGGGCAAGGTTATCTGCACAGGGCTTGGCCCCGGAGACCCCGACCTGATGAGCGTGCGCGCGCACCGGCTGATCGGCTCAGCGCGCCACGTTGCCTATTTCCGCAAGGCGGGGCGTCAGGGGCAGGCCCGTGCAATCGTCGAAGGGCTGCTTGCCGAGGGCGCAACGGAACACGCGATGGAATACCCGGTTACGACCGAGATCCATTTTTCCGACCCGGAATACAACCGGGTGCTGGCGGAGTTCTATGACCGCTGGGCCGACACGCTGGCCGAAATTGCCAAAAGTGAAGACGTGGTGGTGCTCTGCGAGGGCGATCCGTTTCTCTACGGCTCCTACATGCACCTCTACACCCGCCTGCAGGGCCGCGCCGAGCAGGAGATCGTGCCCGGCATCACCGGCATGTCCGGCTGCTGGACCGCCTCCGGCCAGCCGATCACCTGGGGGGACGATGTGCTGACGGTGGCGATGGCCACGCTCAGCGAGGACGAACTGGCCAAGCGCGCGTCGGAGACCGATGCGCTGGTGGTCATGAAGATCGGCCGCAACCTTCCCAAGCTGCGTCGCGCGCTGGAACGCGCGGGCCGTGCCGAGGACGCCTGGCTGGTGGAGCGTGGCACCATGCCGGGCCAGACCGTGCAGAAACTCTCCGAGGTCACCGGCGAGGTGCCCTATTTCTCTATCGTTCTGGTTCATGGACAGGGGCGGCGGCCATGACTGTTTCGCAAGATGGCTGGGTGGTGATCGCGGGGCTTGGGCCCGGCAACGAGGCGCTGGTGACGCAGGAAGTGCGCGACGCCATCGCGGAGGCGACCGATATCGTCGGCTACATTCCCTACGTCAAACGCATCGAGCCGCGTGCAGGCCTGACCCTGCACGCCAGCGACAACCGGGTTGAAGTGGACCGCGCCACCCATGCGCTGGAAATGGCCGCCGAGGGCAAGCGGGTCGTCGTGGTATCCTCCGGTGATCCGGGAGTGTTTGCCATGGCCTCCGCCGTGTTCGAGGCGCTGGAGAATAACGCCGAACGCCACCCGGACTGGCTGGAACTGGACATCAGGGTGCTGCCGGGCATCACCGCGATGCTGGCCGCCGCTGCTGCCATCGGCGCACCTCTGGGACATGACTTTGCCGCCATCAACCTCAGCGACAATCTGAAACCTTGGAGCCTGATCGAAAAGCGCTTGCAGCTTGTCGGCGAGGCCGGTCTGGCGATGGCGTTTTACAACCCACGCTCCAAGTCACGGCCGCTTCAGTTTGCCCGCGCGCTGGAAATCCTGCGCGAGGCCTGCGGTGAGGACACCCTCATCACCTTCGCCCGCGACGTGACCAAACCCGGGCAGGAGCTGCTGACGGTACCGCTGAAAGAGGCCACGCCGGAAATGGCAGACATGCGCACCGTGGTGATCGTCGGCAATCGTGACACCCGACGGGTGGGCAAGCATGTCTACACCCCACGCTACGCGGCTGAGGGATGAGCGAGCCACTCCATAACCTCTGCCACGCTGCCCTTGATGGGGCGGTCAGGCACCTGCGGTCGGCCGATCATGATCACCGGCAGCCCCAGCCTGCGCGCGGCGGCAAGCTTGGCTGCGGCCCCCGCACCGCCCGCGTTCTTGGCGACCACATGGGTGATGCCGTGGCGCTGCATCAGCGCAGTGTCACCCGCAACATCAAACGGTCCGCGGGCGACCTCGACCGTGGTATGCGGCAACGGCACCGGGGCCTCCGGCGCATCCACGAGCCGCAACAGGTAGTGATGCTGGGGCTTGGCAGCAAACAGGGGAAGGTTCTGCTTTCCGATCGCCAGGAACACCCGCGCAGCGGCCTCCGGCAGCACGTTGACGGCCTCGGCGATGGTGTCCACATGCACCCATTGATCGCCGTCCCCCTCCTGCCAGGCCGGGCGTTCGAAGGCACACAGCGGCACATCCGCTGCGTCACAGGCATAAACCGCATTGATGCTCATCTGGGCCGCGAACGGATGGGTCGCGTCCACCACATGCGTGATGCCTTCGGCCCTCAGGAATTCCGCGAGCCCCTCCGCGCCGCCAAAGCCCCCCACCCGGGTCGGCAGGGGCTGGTTGACAGGCCGCGCCGTGCGGCCCGCGTAGGAAAACACCGCATCCATCCCTGCCTCGGCCAGGGTTTTGGCCAACGCCGACGCTTCGGTGGTGCCGCCGAGAAGAAGGATGCGTGTCATGACTGATCCATGGCTAACGATTATCGGTCTGGGCGAAAATGGACTGGAAGGCTTGGGCGATGCAAGCCGGAAGGCGCTGGCGCAGGCCGAGGTCGTATTCGGCGGCCCGCGGCATCTGGAACTGGCAGGCGCAGGCAGCAAGGGCCAGCCGTGGCCCGTGCCGTTCTCCATAGACCCGGTGCTGGAGATGCGCGGCCGCAAGGTGGCCGTTCTGGCGTCTGGTGATCCGTTCTGGCACGGCGCCGGCGGTTCGCTCGCGCGGCACCTGGAGGATGGCGAGTGGGTGTCGCACCCGGTTCCCTCCACCTTTGCCCAGGCCGCGAACCATCTTGCGTGGAAATTGGAAGAGACGCTGTGCCTCGGCCTGCACGCGGCCCCTTACGCGCGGCTGCGCCCGCTCTTGGGGCGCGGCACGCGCGTGATCGGCACCATGCGGGACGGGGCTGCCCCGGCGGAACTGGCGGAATGGCTGACCGCTGAAGGCTTTGGCGCTTCCAAGCTGACCGTGATGGAAGCCTTGGGCGGGCCGCGCCAGCGGGTGCGGTCGGCCACTGCGGACGGTTTTGAGCTTCAGGACATTGAGGCGCCTGTTGCGGTCGCGATCGAAGCCGCCGGGAGCAAGGGCCTGCCGCAGGCTTCCGGTCTCGCGGACGACCTCTTTGCCAGTGACGGGCAGATCACCAAACGTCCCATCCGGGCGCTGACCCTGTCGGCCCTCGCTCCGCGAGCGGGGGAGCTGCTGTGGGATATCGGCGGCGGCTCCGGCTCGGTTTCGGTCGAGTGGTGCCTCGCGGCTTCAGGCGCGCGGGCGATCACCTTCGAGCCGCGCGAGAGCCGACTGGACAACATCCGGGCGAACGCCGCTGCCTTTGGGCTGGACCACCGGATCAACCCGGTTCTAGGCAAGGCACCGCAGGTGCTGGAAGACCAGCCGCTGCCCGATTGCGTTTTCATCGGCGGCGGCGGCTCGCAGGCGCTGCTGGACCATCTGTGGGAGATCCTGCCCAAGGGCACCCGGCTGGTCGCCAATGGCGTCACTCTGGAAACCGAGACCCTCTTGATGCAGGCCCATGCCCGGCGCGGCGGCCATCTGCTGAAGGCAGAGATCGCCGAGGCCGGCCCCCTTGGGTCGATGCGCGGCTGGCAGCGGGCCCGGCCCGTCATCCAGTGGAGTGTTATGCGATGAAGGTGGCAGGCATCGGATTTCGTAGCGCTGCCACAGCAGCCGATTTGCAGGCAGCGCTGGCGCTGGCCGGCGAAGACGTGGATGCGCTGGCTTCCATTGCTGAGAAAGCCGCGGCCCCGGCCATGCAGGACCTTGCGCGCAGCACCGGCTTGCCGGTGATTGCGCTGAAGGATCAGGATATTGCCGGGGAGCATACCCTCACCTGCTCGCCCCGGATCAAGGCGCGGTTCGGCACCGGGTCGTTGGCGGAAGCCGCGGCGCTTGCGGGCGCGCGCCACGGGGTGCCGGGTGCGCGTGCGCGCCTGATCGCCCCCAGAGTTGTCACCGCGGATGGGCTTGCCACCGCGGCCATAGCAGAAAGACTTGAGCCATGACCGTTCACTTCATTGGCGCCGGACCGGGCGCTGCCGACCTTCTGACCCTGCGCGGACGCGACATCATCGCGTCCTGCCCGGTGTGCCTCTATGCGGGCTCGCTGGTGCCGGAGGAAATCCTGAGCCACTGCCCGCCGGACGCGAAAATCGTGAACACCGCGTCGATGGACCTCGATGCCATCGTGGCCGAGATCAAGGCGGCGCATGAGGCGGGCCAGGACGTGGCGCGGCTGCATTCAGGCGATCTGTCGGTGTGGTCGGCGATGGGCGAACAGATCCGCCGCCTGAAAGCCGAAGGCATCCCCGTCAGCGTCACTCCCGGCGTGCCGTCCTTTGCCGCCGCGGCTGCGGCGCTGGGGACCGAGCTGACCCTGCCCGGCCTCGGCCAGTCGGTGGTGCTGACGCGGACTCCGGGTCGGGCGTCCTCGATGCCCGAAGGTGAGACGCTGGAGAATTTTGCACGCACCGGCACCACGCTGGCGATCCACCTGTCGATCGGCAATCTCGACCATGTGGTCGACAGCCTCACCCCGCACTACGGCCCGGACTGCCCTGTCGCCGTCGTTTACCGCGCCAGCTGGCCGGACCAGCAGATCATCCGCGCCACGCTGGAAACACTGAAAGAGTCGCTGGACGAGAAAATCTCCCGCACCGCGCTGATCCTTGTGGGGCCGGTGCTGAAGGGCGAGGGTTTCGACGAAAGCTGCCTCTATTCCACCGACTACGACCGCCGCTACCGGCCACAGAACGCCGACAGCCCGTGGTCGAGCTGGAGCCATGGGGATGATTGAGAAGTACACTAGGGCCGCGCCTGCCCGAGGGGGGTGCGAACGCACCCGCCTGGGGGGCGGGCGGGTGCGGCCCGAGCCGCAAGCGGCCCGGGCGGAATATGAGGAGAACGCGCAATGACCCCTCCCGGACTGATGATCTCGGCGCCCTCGTCGGGCACTGGCAAGACCACCGTGATGCTGGGCCTGCTGCGGGCGCTGGCCGAGGACGGCCTAACCGTGCAGCCCTACAAGAGCGGGCCGGATTACATCGACCCCGCCTTTCATCTGGCAGCCGCCAAGCGCCCCAGCTTTAACCTGGACACCTGGGCGATGGACGGCGGGCTGCTGGATGCGGTGGCGGGCCAGTCGGCTGGCGCGGAAATCTGCATCGGCGAAGGCTCCATGGGCCTCTATGACGGCGTTGCCACCCGCGGCCAATCGGGCTTTGGCTCCTCCGCCGAGACCGCCAAGCGCATGGGCTGGCCGGTGGTGCTGGTGGTCGATGTGGGCGGCCAGGCACAGTCCGCTGCGGCCACGGCGCTGGGGTTCAGGAACTACGATCCGGAGCTGCCCTTTGCGGGCGTGATCCTGAACCGCGTCGCCAGCCCGCGGCATGAGCGGCTGACCCGTCTGGGGATGGAAAAGGCAGGCATCAAGGTGCTGGGCTCCCTGCCCCGCCGCGGTGATCTGACCCTGCCGGAGAGGCATCTCGGCCTCATCCAAGCGGTGGAACACCCCGACCTTGAGGCCGCCATCGCAGGCTACGCCGCCTTCCTGCGCGAGCATGTCGATCTGGAAGCAATCAAATCCGCGGCGCTGGCCGGTCAGGCCCCGGCACCCGCCAGCCTGCCCACACCGCCCGCGCAGCGCATTGCGCTGGCGCGCGATGCGGCGTTTTCCTTCACCTACCCGCACCTGCTGGAAGGCTGGCGTGCCGCTGGCGCCGAGATCCTGCCGTTCTCGCCCTTGGCGGATGAGGCCCCGGCCCTGGACGCTGACCTGGTCTGGCTGCCCGGTGGCTATCCCGAACTGCATGGCGGCGCGCTGGCCGCGGCAGAGACCTTCCGCGCGGGCGTTCGGAAACACGCGCAGACCAAACCTGTGCACGGCGAATGCGGCGGCTACATGGCGCTTGGCGAAGCGCTGATCGACAAGCAGGGCAACCGCCACCAGATGCTGGGCCTCCTGGGGCTGGTGACGTCTTACGAGAAGCGCAAGTTCCACCTCGGCTACCGCCGCGCGGTGCTGCAGGCGGAGATGCCCGGCTTTGCTGCCGGCACCGCCTTGCGCGGACACGAATTCCACTATTCCACCATTCTGGAAGAACCCGACGCGCCGCTGGCCAATGTCATGGACGCCGACGGAAACCCGGTGCCCGAGACTGGATCGGTCAAGGGCAACGTGACCGGCACCTTCTTCCACCTGATCACCGGAGAACGCGCATGAGCGGTTTTGTCAGCTTTGTCTCCTCCGGGCCCGGCGATCCGGAGCTGTTGACCGTGAAAGCCGTCAAGCGGCTGGAGACGGCGGATGCGATCCTGTTCGATGATCTGTCCTCTGGCCCGATCCTGAGCCATGCCCGTGCCGATGCCGACCTGGTGGGCGTGGGCAAACGCGCCGGGCGACCTTCGCCCAAGCAGGACCATGTCAGCCAGCTGCTGGTCGACTACGCCTCCTCCGGGCTGCGGGTGGTACGGCTGAAATCCGGCGACTCGGGCGTCTTCGGCCGCCTGGAGGAAGAAATCACCGCCCTGCGCGAAGCCGGGATCGGGTTTGAGATCGTGCCAGGCGTCACCGCGGCCTCGGCGGCGGCGGCGGCGGCCAATATTCCGCTCACCCGTCGGCTGACCGCGCGGCGGCTGCAGTTCATCACCGGCCATGACGTGACCGGCGGGCTGCCGGACGATCTGAACATGGCGGCGCTGGCCGACCCGCAGGCCACCACCGTGGTCTATATGGGCAAGCGTACCTTCGCCGCGCTGGCGGAAAAGCTCATGGAGGCCGGGTTGCCTGCGGAGACCCACGCGCTGGTGGCGCAGGGCGTCTCCACCCCGGAGCAGAAGCTGTTCTGCCACACAGTCGGCGAACTGCCGCAGGTACTGCGCGCCATGGAAACCACCGCCCCGGTGCTGATCCTCTACGGGCCGCTGGCAGATCAGGACCTGCCCGCCGCATGAGCGTGCCGACCCTCACCCTGTGCCGCACATGCCGCGATGCGGACCCTGCCCTGCCCGGGCAGGTCGCCGCGGCACTGGAGCGCGCAGGGATCGCGGCCCATCTGACGCAGGTGGACTGCATGTCCGGCTGCCAGCGGCCGCAGACACTGGCAGTGCGCCAAGCCGGCAAGACCGCCTATCTGTTCGGTGAAATTTCCGCTGGCGATCTGCCGGACGTGCTGACCTTTCTGCGCCTGTACGCCCGCAGCGCTGACGGGAATTTCGCCGATGCCCGCCCGCTGGGCAAGCTACGCTTCAAGGCGATTGCCCGCATCCCGGGCTGACCTCGCACCGCCAATCTGCCCCCGCGGCCCGCAGATATGCCGCAGACAACCGGTCAAGGGGCGGTTTCTTCCTTGACCGGAATCGCCCCCGCGAGGCATTACCATTGGATACGGTGTCCAAAGGTGCCCAAGCACCAGGACTGAAACGGGAATGAGGACGGTGGACCAAATCGCGGCACCGCAGCCTCAACCGCCCCCGCGACTGTGAGCGGCGAGCGGCTCTCCGGCATCCACTGGCGCGCAAGACGCCGGGAAGGAGGAGAGCAGCAGCGACCCGCGAGTCAGGAGACCGGCCGTGTGCGAATGAAAACTTAGGCCGTCGGGTGTGACGGCAAGGAGACCATCAATGACGACCAAGACGCTCAACGCTTCTGCCGCAGGCACTTCCGTAATCCCGGCCCTGTTTGCCGTGGTTCTCGGGCTGGGGATCCTCACGCTGACCGGCCATGTGCAGGCATCCGCGCTGCATGACGCGGCGCACGATGTACGCCACGCAACCGGCTTCCCCTGCCACTAAGGCCATGTTCAGTCGTATTTTGACCAGCGGCCTGTTCGCTGGCGCTGCAGCAGGGCTGATCACCGCCCTGCTGCAGCTTTATTTCGTGCAGCCTGTTCTGCTCCACGCCGAACTCTACGAGGGCGGTGAACTGGTGCATTTCGGCGCCGAGGCCGTGTCGGCCCATCCCGACCTGCCCGGCCTGTTCGCCGATCCGGTGCGCGACGGGCTGAGCGTCATCTTCACCATGCTCACCTACACCGGCTATGCGCTGGTCATGGTTGCATTGATGTCGGTTGCCGAGCGTCAGGGACATGCGATCAACGCGCGCAGCGGCTTGCTCTGGGGTGTGGCAGGCTTCGTGACCTTCCACTTCGCGCCCGGCCTGTCGCTGGCCCCCGAGGTGCCCGGCGTCGCGGCCGCGGATGTCGGCCTGCGCCAGGTCTGGTGGACCGCCACCGTAGCCACCGCGGGCGTGGCCATGTGGCTGATCGCCTTTGGCGGCAACATGGTCAGCTACCTGATCGCCGCGTTACTGCTGCTGGCGCCGCATGTTATCGGCGCCCCCGAACCCGAGAGTTTCTCGGGACCAGTGCCGACCGAGATCGGCGCGCTGTTTGCCGCCCGTGCCTTCGGGATCGGAATGGCGGCCTGGGTGCTGCTGGGGGCCTTTGCCGGCCACTTCTGGCAGACCGAAGGCAAGCGCTCGCTCGCAGCAGCCTGACCCGGCTGCCCTCTTGCGCCCCGCCGGAGAAATCCGGCGGGGACAGTTTTTCTCCGAGGAAGACTTGATGTCCCGTTCTCTCGCTCTCTTTGCCATCGGACTGCTGTTCGGAGGCGGCATCGGCTTTGTGACCGCGGCTGGCAATGGCATTACTTTTGACGGCCACGACCACGGCGACCCGGCACATCACGGCGGTGGCCACGCGGGCGCGATGGCCCATAACCACGCGGCGGCGGTCGATCTGCCGTCGGGCCCGGATGCACCCCGAGTTGCCATACGTCTGCACAAGGATCCCATGTCCGGCTGGAACCTGCAGGTGCTGCCGCAAAACTTCCGCTTTGCCCCGCAGAATGCTTCGGCGGAGAATGTTCCCGGTGAAGGCCACGCTCATGTCTACGTGAATGGTGAAAAACTTGCGCGGCTCTATGCAGAGTGGGTTCACCTCCCGTCGCTGCCTGCCGGGGCAGTCGTCAAGGTCTCGCTGAACACCAACAACCACAGCGCGCTGACGGTGGAGGGACAGCCCGTCGAGGCCACGACAACCGTGCCGTCCGACGCTGAGGGCACCTGACCGTCACCCCGCGCTTGCAAGACCAGCGGCACGGCTCCATAGGGGGCGTGTCCATGCATGAAAGGCCCCGCCATGATCGAACTCAGCCTGATCGGTATCGGCACCGGAAACCCGCAGCACATGACCCTGCAGGCAATCGACGCGCTGAACGCGCAGGACCTGATCCTGATCCCCAACAAAGGGGTCGGCAAGGATGATCTGGCCGGGCTGCGGCGCGAAATCTGCCACCAGGCAATCAAGGGCAACGGCCCTCGGATCGTCGAGTTTTCCCTGCCGGTGCGGGACGAAACCATCCGCGACTACCGCAAACGGGTCGACGATTGGCACGATGCCATTGCCGAGATCTGGTGGCAGAACATCAGCACGCATCTGCCCGACGGCGGCAAGGCGGGTTTCCTCGTCTGGGGCGATCCTTCGCTCTATGACAGCACCATGCGCATTGCCGACCGTCTGCAACAGCGCGCTGACCTCAAGCTGACGGTGATCCCGGGCATTACCTCGATCCAGGCCCTGACCGCGGCCCATGCGATCCCTCTCAACGAGATCGGTGCCCCTTTCACCATCACCACCGGGCGCCAGCTGCGTGAAAAGGGCTGGCCGGACAGCGCCGATACGCTGGTGATCATGCTGGACGGCGAATGCTCCTTCCAGTCCATCGCGCCGCAGGGGGTAGAGATCTACTGGACCGCCTATGCGGGAATGGAAAACCAGATTTCCCTGTCCGGACCTCTGAGCGAATTGCGCGATGAAATCATCCGCACCCGCGCGACGGCCCGGGCCGAGCACGGCTGGATCATGGACATCTACCTGCTGCGCCGCCGCATGGTCTGAAGACCTGCAAGAGCGGGCCGCGGCGACGATCGCGGCTCAGCCTAGGCTCCCCTCGCGCGCTGCGCGTGTGAGCCTTCCACGGTACTAGCCGCCACTAGATTGCTGAAGCGGCAGATGCGCAGCATCCGGTTCCGGCAACCCCGGCGCCTGCTCGTGCAGTTTTTCCACATCCACCGTGATCCGATACGCCTGACAGGTTTCCCCCGCCACCTCGAACCGCGGCCCGGCGGGGGTCATCACCAGCCCGGCCCGGCGCGTCAGCAAGGCCGCCGACACCGAGGTCAGGCACAGGAAGCTGTCGATGTTACGCTCCTGCGATAGCCGGGCAAAATTCACTCCCAGTGCCTGCCTGACACGCATTCGGTCGCGGCTGCTCAGCTTGTCATCCACGAACACCCTGCTGACCTCCCAAATGTTCGGATCCTGCGGGGCGGGATGGTCAAGCACGGTTGTGGGCAATCCCGGAAGCAAGCCCCGCTGCGCATCCCGGAGCATGTAGCTCGCATTCACGCATTGCGCCGTTGTCGGCGTGACCCGGAAACCGCCACGGATGATGCCGCCGTCATGAATCGCGCAATAGATGCTTTCCGGCGTGTCGTACTGGTCAAATTCCAGCCCGCGGGTGTTCGGCAAATCCCAGCCGCGCGCTTCTATGAAATGATGATATCTTGCGCGCAAAAGCGACGTCAGCAGACCGCCGCTTTTGCCCAGATTGTCGAAGGTGATTTCAGTCGACTGCATGGGCTCTGGCCACTCATAGCGCCTATTTGGATAAAAGAATCGAGGTATTTGTCTAAATTTTTAAAAATCATTGTTGAGAAAGGTAAATTTTGGATTAACGCCAGTGCTCGAATTGCGCCGGATGTGCCGCGCCGCGGCACGCGACACGTCGGTGCCCGATCCCCAAAGAGTGGCCGATCAGGCCGCCTGGGTGTCCCGCCCCGTGGCAACCTTGCGGATTTCCGACAGCAGCACGGATTTCTTGACCGGCTTGGCGATATATCCCGCGGCCCCCAGCGCCAGGTATTGCGCGCGGTCCTCGGGCGCGGCATTGGCCGTGAGCATGATCACGGGCGTGGCGCCGATCCGTCCGCCCCGCCGCGCCATCTCGGTCAGGGTTTCACGTCCATTCATCACCGGCATCTTCATGTCGAGCAGCACAAGATCCACCTGTCTGCTCTCCAGACAGCTCAGCGCCTCGGCCCCATTGGTGGCTTCGATGATCTCGAAATCCCCCTTCTTCAGAAAGGCGCTGACCACCATTCTGTTGGAGCGGGTGTCATCCACCAAGAGGATCGACTTAACCCCAAGGTCCAAGGCACTTTCGTCCTGATCCGGCGTTTCTGACTCGCTCTGGTCAACGACAATCTCGGAGGCTTCCAGCACCCGGACCTGGCAAGTGAAGGTAAAACAGCTGCCTTCAGCCGGGCAGGACTGAACCGTGATATCGCCGCCCATCATCTGTGCCAGCCGACGCGCGATCGCCAGGCCGAGACCGGTGCCGGGCACGCTCGGGGCGTTCTTGTCCTCGACCCGGTAGAAGTCCGTGAAGAGGTGCGAGAGCTGCTCCGCCGTCATGCCACGGCCAGTGTCGGACACCTCGATCTTGAGCGTCGACTGCCCACCGTCCTGCTCGCTACTCACAGCGACAGACACATGGCCCGCTTCGGTGTATTTGATTGCGTTGGACAGAAGATTGCCAACCACCTGACGCAACCGCAGCGCATCAAACTCGGCATAAGCCGGCAGCCCCGGTCCAATGCTGACATCCAGGCGAAGCCCCTTTTCGTCGGCGGAGGTGCGAAACATTTCCACTACGCTCATGATTTCAAGCCGCGGCGCGGCGGCGGCGAGGCTCAACTCGAAATGCCCGGCCTCAACCTTGGCGTGGTCCAGCACATCATCGAGGATGCTGGTCAGCGCCTGCGCCGATTTGCGCAGCAGTGCCGTGCGCTCCCGGCGGGTCTCAGGGTCGACGTCCTCTTCTTCGATCAGCTCAGCCATCCCGCAAATCGCATTCAGGGGGGTGCGGATCTCATGGCTCATGGCCGCCAGGAAGCGGCTCTTTGCGCGGCTCCCGGCCTTCGCATCCCGCAAAGCCCTGCGCAATCGCCCGGTGAGCCGATTGAGCGCCCACATGCTATGCGCCACATAGGCTGCCCCAAGGATCAGGATCACCGCGGCGATCAGGTTTTCCATCGGGCTGGCGAAGGCATTGAGAAAGCTGAAGATCATATAGCCCACCGCGCAAATGATGGGCACGGCCGTCAGAACGCCAAAAAACATCCAGGCCGATCGGGCGACGACACAATGGTTGAGCGCGATGATCAGCAGCATCACCCCGATCAACTTGGGAAACGGCTCGGGCTGTACGAACAACAGCAAGGGGATGGCATTGAACACCCACACCCCGATGAACGCAGAGGAGCACAGCAGCAGGATCCCGCCCCAGGTCACCCGGTGCTCCAACCATCGGTAGACCATCAGGCCGATGGCTTCGACCAGCACATAGGCAAGATACACCATCCCGACCATCTGCACCGGCAGGTAATGGAGCGACAAAACCGAGACCAGCGAGATCGACGCAAACCGGGACGGAAGATCCGCGCGCACCAGCTCATTCTGGGCAGCCACCGAACTTTCGAGGTTTGATCGTAGAGTCAGCATGCGCGTCCTCACTGCGTTGCTGGCCGCGCCGCTTCATACCAAGACAACGGGCGCCAAAGAAAAAACACTCTCCACCCGTTCAAAAGGGCGGCCTTTCTTTTTTCATTTGGGATTGAGGCCAAAACAAGGCCCGCAAACAGCTGCCGACGCTCCGACGCCCGTAAAAAAAGGCGCAATCTTAAACAATTGTTATCGAAGTTAAGGTCTGCGACAGCCAGGTCTATCGACAGGACGCTCCGGATTGCGCTGCAAACAGGGCGGTGTCCGTGCCATCCGCGTCACGGGCGCGAGCCACTGGCGACGACGCGAAACGCGCACCCTTCAATTCCGCTCGATGCTCAGCCGTGCGCGGATGCCGGTCGCCCCGGCCTCAAAGCTCAGGGTCCCGCCGTGCATGCTGGCAATGCTGGCGACGATCGTCAGGCCAAGGCCAAACCCCTGAACCGCGTCCGTGTTCGTGCCGCGCCGATAGGGCGCAACCAGTTTTTCAAGGTCTTCGGGCAGATAATCCGCACCCTCGTCCTCGACAATGAGCGTGGCCGTGTCGGCATCGGCTTCCAGTTCAACCGTGGCCCGACGGCCATATTTCAACGCGTTGTCGATCAGGTTGGAGAGCGCCCGCTGAAGCGCCACAGGCCGCGCCGTTACGACGACACGGCGTTCCTCAGGCAGCGTGCCTTGCCCCCGCCGCAGCATGAAGACCGAACGCCCGCCCTGCACCTTCTGGGCACCAGACGGGCGGAACGTCACCGGCTGGCCCGTATCGCTGTAATCGGCAACAAGCGCTTCGACGAGCGAGGTCAACGAGATCTGGCGCGGCTCCTCTGAGTCCAGCTCTGTGCGGGTATAGGTCAGCACGCTATCGATGATCCCGGTCATCTGGTCGATATCACGCTCCAGCCGCTGGCGCAGATCGGGGTCGTCGATCAGGGCCGCCCGCAGCCGCAGACGGGTCGCCGGAGTGCCCAGATCGTGGCTCACGCCGGACAACACCATCGCGCGCTTCTCAAGTTGCTCGCGCCCGGTTTCCAGATAGTTGTTCACCGCCGCCACGATCGCACGCAGCTCACGCGGTCCCGAGGTTTCGTAACTGTCCGGCCCCCCAAGCCGACGTCGACTGCGCAACAGCGCGGCAAAGCGGTCGAAATGGCTGGTCATGTCCAGGAACACGGTAACCATCACACCCAGGCTGACAACCGCCAAGAGAACCGCAATCAGGCGATAGTCGCTCGGCGCCGCGGCACAGCCCCAGACGGCGGTGCCATCAATGCGTTGCCACGGCTGAGTGTCCACGGAGGCAAACATGACCGGATCACTGCAATGGCTTGCCATGATACGCGTCAAGGCACCAAGGGTGTCCGCCGCACCGGTGTCGTCCCGGAACGAAATCTTTGCCAGCGGATAGCGCAGCTCCGCCGCGACGACCGCCAGCGACAGCGTGTGGGCAGGCTGTTGCGCCGATGCCGCCTGCTGGATGGTGACATTGGTGACCAGCGCAGGTCGCGGCGTGCCACTGATCCGGCTGAAGGCAGCTTCCGCCGCCAACGCCTGATCGGCCGGTGAGAGCGGCGTGATCTCCACCCCCGCGGGCGGGTTGCCCCCCGCGGTCAGCGTCGCAAACAGCGCCTTGCCAGTGTAGTAGGAGCGGGTCAGATGCCGCTCCCAGGCAGCGGCGGACTGCATCCACAGAACCGCACTGGCCAGACCGCAGACAAAGGCCGTCAGAGCGAGGGCAATTCCGAAGAACCGCAGCGAATGCAACGCCTGCTTCATGTCTCCTCGGCGATGACATCGGCAGCAAAAACGTAGCCGACGCCGCGCTCCGTGCGCAGCAGCTGCGGTGATTTCGGCTGTTTCTCGATCTTTGAACGCAGCCGCCCCACCAGCACATCGATGGCCCTGCCACTGGCGCCCATGGCGCTGTCAGACTCCGCCGTGACATCCAGCGCCGTGGCGATCTCCTCGCGTGTCAGGGGGATGCGAGGATTGGCCAGCAGCACCTGCAACAGCGCCGTTTCACGGCGCGACAACGCCACCTGAAATCCTTCCGGCGAGCGCACCTCGTCATGCTTGGCGTCATAGGTCCACCCCGCAAAACGGAATGTCTTGTTCTGGCGCCGATGGGCCAGCGATGACGACCGATGCGCGCGCGCCAGAACGGCCTTGATGCGGGCCAGCAGCAGCTGCGGGTTGAACGGTTTCGCGATGTAATCGTCGGCGCCAACCTGATAGCCCGACATGCGTTGGTGGTCGGCCGACAAGGCAGAGATCATGATGATCGGCACATCCTGTTCGGCGCGCAGGCGGGCGCAGATCTCCAGCCCGTTTTCATCCCCCAGCATCACGTCAAGAAGGATGAGATCAATGCGCCCGGTTGCCAGATGCCTGCGCACATCGGCCTCTGACGCGGCCGGCAGTGCGATCGACCCGTTCTGTTGCAGAAACTGGGTCAGCATCTGCCGCGTGTCCTGATCGTCATCGACCACAAGAAGCCGAGGAATCGTCATTGAATGTATCCCCTCCCTAGTCCCGGAACACGAGGTCCGGGACTGGAACTTATGTAACAGACGGCAACAGAATCAACGCCCTCGTAACAGCCTGTAACAGAACGCAGCATTTTCTCCATGCGCCCAGCAGATTCCGGCGTTGCACGGATTGCATGGCTGGGGCCGCATGCCTCAAGACAGGAGCACTTGATCGACCGGGGCCAAAGATACCCCACCGGATCAACCATTGGGAGGAGACAACTATGAAAACCAAAGTACTCAGCGCCGTGTCTGCTGTGGCCATTCTGTCCGCAACCTTTGCCAGCGCAGAGCCCAGCGCCGAAGTGCTGCACTACTGGACTTCGGGCGGTGAAGCCAAGTCCGTGGCGGTGCTGCAAAAGGAATTCGCCGACAACGGCGGCACCTGGACGGACATGCCGGTGGCCGGCGGTGGCGGTGACGCCGCGATGACCGCGCTGCGCGCCCGTGTGCTGTCCGGCAATGCGCCGACCGCCGTTCAGCTGAAAGGCCCGGCCATCCAGGAATGGTACGAAGAAGGCGTCCTGGCGGATATCTCGGACGTGGCCGAAGCTGAAAATTGGGCCAATGTTCTGCCTGCCTCCATTGCCGACCACATGAAATGCGAAGGCAATTGGTGCGCGGCCCCGGTCAACGTTCACCGGGTCGACTGGATCTGGGCCAACGCCGATGTGCTGAAAGCCAACGACATCGAAATGCCCACCACCTGGGACGAATTCAACGCCGCTGCCGAAAAATTGCAGGCCGCCGGGGTAATCCCGCTGGCGCACGGTGGGCAGGCCTGGCAGGACGCGACCGTGTTCGAGGCGGTGGCGCTTGGCATCCTAGGGCCCGATGGGTTCCGCAAGGCGTTTGTCGAACTGGATGAAGCCACGTTGACCTCGGATGAAATGAAGGCGGTGTTCGACCAGATGCGCAAGATGCGTGGCTATGTCGACGAGAACTTCCCCGGTCGTGACTGGAACCTGGCCACGGCAATGGTGATGAACGGCGAAGCGGCCTTCCAGATCATGGGCGACTGGGCCAAGGGCGAGTTCCTGGCCGCGGGCAAGGCACCGGGCGAAGATTTCCTCTGCGCCTCTACGCCGGGCGACGGCTTCCTCTACAATGTGGACAGCTTCGCGATGTTCGACGTCGATGGCGACGACAAGAAAGCCGGCCAGCAGCTTCTGGCCAAGCTGATCGTCGGCAAGAACTTCCAGAAGGTGTTCAACCTCAACAAGGGCTCGATCCCGGCCCGTACCGACGTTGCCCTGGACGAATTCGACCAATGCGCCGACCTGTCGGCCAAGGATATGCAAGCCAGCTCGGACAGCGGCGCGCTGCTGCCCTCCTATGCCCATGGCATGGCCCTGCGCGGCGCACAGGCCGGCGCGATCACCGATGTGGTGACCTCCCACTTCAACTCCGACATGTCGTCGGAGGATGCGGTCCAGCAACTGCTGACAGCAGTTCAGAACAGCATGTAACCTGAAGACGTCCTGACCTGCCCTTCCGGGGCAGGTCATCCCTATGGAGGAAATCCCATGTCCAAGTGGCTCGAAGAGCACTTGCCAAAAGTCGTGCTCGCTCCCTCGTTCATCGCCGTTCTGGTCTTTGTTTACGGGTTCATCATCTGGACAGCCTGGGTATCGTTGACACGATCGAAACTGCTGCCGAAATACGACATCGAAGGCTTCATCCAGTACGACCGCCTGTTTGCCGCGCCACGTTGGGACGTGGCGATGAACAACCTCTTCATCTTCGGCACGCTGTTCATTGCCATTTCGATGATGCTGGGCCTGATGCTGGCAATCCTGCTGGACCAGAACATCCGCACCGAAGGCGCGATCCGCACGATCTACCTGTATCCGATGGCCCTGTCGATGATCGTCACCGGCACGGCCTGGAAATGGATCCTCAATCCCGGCCTTGGCCTGGAAGCGACGGTACAGGGCTGGGGGTTCGAGACCTTCACCTTCAACTGGCTCGTCGACCCCGACAAGGCGATCTACACCATTGTCCTCGCCGCCATCTGGCAAAGCTCGGGCTTCGTGATGGCGCTGTTCCTCGCCGGGCTGCGGTCGGTCGACACGGAAATCATCCGCGCCGCCCAGGTCGACGGAATTCCCACCTGGCGCGTCTATACCGCGATCATCATCCCCTCGATGGCGCCGATCTTCCTGTCCGCCTTCATCGTGCTGGCGCATCTCGCGATCAAGAGCTTCGACCTGGTGATCGCGCTGACCGGCGGCGGCCCCGGCTTCGCCACCGACCTGCCCGCCACCTACATGTACGCGATGGCCTTCTCGCGCGGCGACATCGGCCAGGCGGCCAGCTCGGCGATGATCATGATGGGCGTCGTGTTCACCATCGTCGTCCCGTACCTCTACTCCGAACTGAGGGCCAAAAATGACTGATTTCGCAATCGACACCCCCCGCAGCCAAAGCCGCACCCTTCGCATTGGCCTGCGCTGGCTTCTCTATGTCATCCTCGGCCTCTTCGCGCTCTACTACCTGCTGCCGCTGTTCGTGATGATCACAACCTCGCTGAAAAGCCTCGAGGAAATCCGCACCGGCGACCTGATGGCGCTGCCGCGCGAAGTGACCTTTGACGCCTGGCGTACCGCCTGGTCCGAGGCCTGCACCGGCATCCAGTGCAACGGGGTCAAACCCTACTTCTGGAACTCGGTGCTGATCGCGGTGCCTGCCGTTCTGATCTCGACCCTGCTGGGCGCGATGAACGGCTATGTGGTGGCCCACTGGAAATTCAAAGGCGCCAATATCTTCTTTGCGCTGATGCTGTTCGGCTGCTTCATCCCGTTCCAGGTCGTGCTGCTGCCAATGGCCCGCGTGCTGGGGTTCATGGGCATAGCCGGCACCATTCCGGGGCTGATCTTTGTGCACGTGATCTACGGTCTGGGCTTCACCACGCTGTTCTTCCGCAACTACTACGTGACGATCCCGGCCGAGCTGAGCAAGGCCGCCAAGGTCGACGGAGCCGGGTTCTTCCGCATCTTCTGGTCGATCTTCCTGCCGCTGTCGCTGCCGATCATCGTGGTCTCCGTCATCTGGCAGTTCACCCAGATCTGGAACGATTTCCTGTTTGGGGTCTCGTTCAGTCAGTCTGGCACGCAGCCAATCACAGTCGCGCTCAACAACATCGTCAACTCCACCACCGGCGTGAAGGAATACAACGTCGACATGGCCGCCGCCATCATCGCCGCGCTGCCAACGCTTCTCGTCTACGTCGTTGCTGGCAAATACTTCATCCGCGGTCTGACCGCCGGCTCCGTGAAAGGATAAAACCCATGGCACCGATCCTGGATATCAAGAACCTCTACAAGAACTACGGCTCTGTCGAGATCCTCAAGGACATCAACGTCTCGATCGAACAGGGCGACTTCCTGGTCCTTGTCGGACCGTCGGGATGCGGCAAGTCCACGCTGCTGAACTGTATTGCGGGGCTGGAGCCGATCTCGGGCGGCGAGCTGCATATCGCCGGGCGCAACATGACCGATGTCAGCCCCAAGGACCGCGACATCGCAATGGTGTTCCAATCCTATGCGCTCTACCCGACGATGACCGTCGCCAAGAACATCACCTTTGGCATGAAGGTGCGCGGTGTCGATGCGGCGACCCAGCAGGAGAAGCTGCAGAAGGTTGCCCGGCAGCTGCAGATCGAACCGCTGCTGAACCGCCGCCCCGGCCAGCTGTCCGGCGGACAGCGGCAGCGGGTAGCGATGGGGCGCGCGCTGGTGCGCGATCCCAAACTGTTCCTGTTCGACGAGCCGCTCAGCAACCTCGACGCCAAACTCCGGGTCGAGATGCGCACAGAAATCAAGGAGCTGCACCAGCGGCTCGGCGCCTCGATGGTCTATGTCACCCATGACCAGATCGAAGCGATGACCCTGGCCACCAAGATCGTGGTGATGAAAGGCGGCGTGATCCAGCAGATCGGCACCCCGGCCGAGATCTACAACCGCCCGGCCAACCTGTTCGTGGCCGACTTCATGGGCAACCCGGCGATGAACCTGATCCCGGCCAAGGTCAAATCCGACAGCGAGGCCTCGCGCATCGAGATCGCCCGCCGCGATGGGGCACCGATCGTGCTGACCGATACGCAGAACCGCAACCTGCCGGAAGACGTCATCATCGGCGTGCGCCCCGAGGATATCGCCGAGCCGGGCCATCGCAACGGGTCGGTGACACAAGAAGCCGAGTGCATGGTCGATATCGTCGAACCGGCAGGCGCCGACACCTATGTGGTGATGCAGATGGGGGGCAAACATGTCACCGCCCGTTTGCACGCCGAGACCTCGGCCGAACCCGGCAAGGCGCAAAAGCTCGCATTTGACCTGGGCAAGGTCTCGTATTTTGCACCGGAAACCGGCCAGCGGTTGAACTGACAGAATGCGGTTAGTGGCAGATATCGGCGGAACAAACAGCCGCCTCGCTATCGCGGATGCGGGCCAATTGCGGCCCGGATCCACCCGAAGCTTCCGGAACGAGGATTTCGCGTCGTTTGACGCCGTGGTGGATGCCTATCTGACGGCGGATGATGGCCCGGCACCGGAGGAATTCGTCGTTGCCGTGGCAGGCCCGGTTGACGGCGATACTGCCCGGCTGACAAACCGGAATTGGGAGATATCAGCCCCCCGCCTGGCCGCCCGGCTGGGCGAGGGCCGGGGCAAGATCATCAATGACCTTGTCGCGCTCGGATACTCGGTGCCGCAATTGGGGCCCGAGGATATGCTCACCGTTGCCAATGGCACCCCGGAAAACGCCAGCCCCCGCCAGTCCCTCGTCGTGGGAATCGGCACCGGCTTCAACGTCAGCCCGGTCGTCGAGCAGGGTGACACCCTCATGTGCCTGCGGGCAGAATTCGGACACACGGCCCTGCCTGCATCCATTGCCAAGGCGATGGATGCGAGACAAGCGGGACTGTCGGAGGCTTTTCCGACAGTCGAACATTGTTTTTCGGGCCGTGGGTTTTCCGAAGTCTGCCGACAGGTCACAGGCCGCACCGCATCCGCCCCGGAAGCGTTCATGCACCTCTGCGACGAGGGAGACCCCGCGATCTCCGGCGCGGTAGGCTTCTATGCCGAGTTGATGGGCTGGCTGCACCGAGAGTTGATGCTGACCTATCTGCCGACAAATGGCGTCTATTTTGCCGGCAGCGTCGCCCGTTCGATCCTGACGCGGGCCTTTTGCACCCGGTTCCGCGACATCACCGCGCGGGCCTACCCGGTCGCGACCCATGCGACCACACCGGCCTTTGTCATCACGGCCGACACGGCGGCCTTGCACGGTTGCGCCCAAGTGCCGCTCGGCCGGGATTAGCAAGAGCGCGGAAGGCGGGATTTCAACCGCTTACGGCTGCCCGCCTTTCAATCCTGCTCTTGCTTCACGGTGTCGGCCAAAGCGTGCCTCTCGGCCATCGCAGCAGCCCCGTCGTCAGTCGTTGTCCTGCCCGGCGCCCGCCCCTGCCCGACTTTCTTCGGTCGCCGGTGCATAGGTACGCTGCGCAAAGCTCTCGAGAACTTGCAGGGTGTCGCGCGTGACGTGGCGGCCCGCACCGGTCCAGACCTGTCCGAGCGCCTGCGCGCCAGCCAGGGACAACGCGACAGAGCTCACCCTGGCCACGCCCAGCGCCGCCTCATCGCCACGAACTTTCGGGGCGCCACCGTCAAGACCGAAGCACATGCCACGCCACTCCAAGGTCACGGTCGAGCCGACGGTGCGCGCAGCCTCGGAGGCAAATGGAAGCAGCAGCAATGGCACGGCGACCTCGCCCAGCCGCAAAGCCGCCTCCGTCTCCAGGTCCTCGGCGCGATCGCAGATCAAAGTTCCGGCCACGATCGGGCAAAGCGGACCACTGCGGGCGTGCCAGATCCCCTCCGATTGCTGCGGCGCGAGATCGCAATAGGGTTTGCCGTCATTCTGGCAGAGCAACTCGGCCAGCAGCTGCGGTCCGGGAAACCCGTTGGCGCTGAGCCAGCGCACCGCCTTGCCGGTCTCTTCGGCCAGCCCCCAGCTCATGCCGCCGCCCCGCGCCGCCTTGCGGGCGAGCGCCTCGATTTCATTCAGCGAGCAGATCACGCGGGTACCTCCGAAAGGGCAGGATACGTCCACCCGGCGAACTCCATCTCGGCCAGCTCGTGCGGGAAAGGCGCATTGCGGAACATGTTGATGCGCACCCACCGGTCGGAGCGCGGATCGAAATGGCAGGCGCCGAAGAACGACAGCTTCGCCCGCAAAAGATCGATGGGCAGCACGTCGGCGGCGACGGTGTTGTCGCGGATCTCGGCATAGGGATGGCGGGCCGCGATCTGCACCCGCCGCAGGATATGGCGGTGCTCCGGGTGGCGCAGCAGAAAATCCGCGACGCGGGTTGCGTCGGCTTCGCTCTTCAGCGCCTCGTAAAGCAGCGCCGCGTCGCGGCCCGGGGCCAAGGGTTGTTCATAGGCCGCAACCGGCTCGGAATACCGGTCGCCCAGACGCGGCTCGAGTTTCTCCGCCGAGATGTACCAGGTGCGGGCCTGCGCTTCGGGGCTCTGCCAGTCGATCCCCAGCGCCCACGCGTAGTCCTCCTCGAGAATGCTGCGCAAGCGTGCCACTGTCATACCGCCTTCGATGCGAAATCCGGCGTTCTCATCCGCACTCATCTGCATTGGCAGATCGTCGATCAGCGCACCATAGGGTTCCATCATCAGCGACACGAGGAGCTCCTGCCCCTCAATGCTCAGCGCGGTCTCGGCCCACTGGTACAGGCGATCCCACGGATATGCCTCCGCCAGCGCGCCTCCTTCGACATGGCCGTTCAGCCGGGCCAGATCGGTCTTCAGCTCTGCGATCCTGCCGCTTTGGATCGGGTGTTCGGACTGCCACTCGTCAATGGTGCGGCGTCCCCGGCGCAGCAAGGTGCGGAAGGCCTCGATCTCGTCGGAGGTGGCAGCCGCCACCCCGCGGACCCGCGCCAGCCCGGTTTCCCGCGCCGCGATCCAGTTGTTGAGCAGGATCGGGTGGTTGAGCAGGAACGGCGCCATGCCAAGCCCGGTGGAGTTGCCGATGCCGAAACGGCGGCGCAGCTTTGGCTCCAGCGTGACCGCACGCTCGCCACCTTTGACGACGGCGAGATGTTCCACGAGGTCCAGCACGAACCCCCGGATCAGAAACACAGTCAGCATCTCGGCCTGAAACGGTGCCGCGAATTCGGGACGGTCGCAGATGCTCTCCCGGTCTGCCGCGCCGAGCTTACCCGAGCCGTAGACCGCGGTGGTGCGCATCAGGTAGCCGACGCCATCAACCAGCGCGGTGTCGGGCTGTTCGCCGCGGCTCAGGCAGTCCACCACATGGTCAAACATCCGCACCGATCTGTTGGCCCGCGACACGGTCAGTTCGCTGGAGGTGACACGCCCGGCTTCCTGCAGGGGCACGTTGCGCGACAGCCGCTCGATATCCGCCGCGGTGGGCAGCCCGTCGAACAGGGTGAACGTCGTATCCCACGCGGTGGCGATGACTCGATCCGAGCGCAGCTCGGGAGCGAGATCATGGGCAAAGGCCACGAGGCTGTAGCTGCGCTCGGGTCCGTGCATGGTGTAGACCGCGTGCCCCACACCCTTGGCGTCGATCTCAAAGGCGCGACGTTCAAAGCGCCAGTTCTCGGATTTCAAACGCCGCAGCAGCACCCGCATGAAGGACAGCCGCGACTGGTGGAACGACCCCATCCGTGCCAGGCGCATCACCGTCTCCGGGCGGCGCAGCGCGACGCGATCTGGGCTCAGCTGGTCAAGTTTCATCACACGCCTCCTCTTTGCATGTTACCACGTATCGGTGCGGGCGACCCGTCCTGGGTCGCCCGGCGACCGGATCAGCCGCGTTCGCGACCCTTGGCAAGGGTGATCCTGACCGCGTCCCACAGCGAGGGCAGCAGCACCAGGGACACCGGCACGGCGGTCACCACGATGAAGCTCTGCAGCTTGCCAACGCCGCCCGAGCCGAGCGAGATCAGGATGATGGCCATCAAGCCCATGCCGATGCCCCAGAACACCCGCACCGGCAGCGAGGAACGGTCCTGGTCGGACATGGCAACCGAGATCACGTAGGTCATCGAGTCGCCCGTGGTGGCCACGAAGATCGTCGTCAGCACCAGGAACAGCAGCGAGACGACAAACCCCATCGGCAACTGCTGGGTAATCGCCAACAATGCGGCGGGCAGGTTGAAGCCCTCGAAGGCCGTCGAGACAGAGCCGGTTTCCGCCAGCTCGAAGGCGATGCCAGAGCCACCGATGATGGTGAACCAGAAGGTGGTGATCACCGGCGCCACCAGCGACAGCATGATCACGATGGAGCGGATCGAGCGACCGCGCGAGATCCGGGCGATGAACATCGCCATCAGCGGCCCGTAGCCCATGAACCAGCCCCAGAAGAACACCGTCCACCAGCCCAGCCAGCCCGGCTCGCCGAACAGCCCGGCATCGCCGCGGTAGAGCGCCATGCCGAAGAAGCTGCCGATATAGTCGGCAAAGCCGGCGAAGTAGCTTTTGAAGATGAAGGCGGTCGGCCCGAAGACCAGCATGAACAGCAGCAGCCCGCCTGCAAGGATCACATTGATCTTGCTCAGAAGCTGGATGCCGCGGGTCAGGCCGGAGACTGCCGACAGGGTGTAGAGCACGACCAGACCGGCGATCACGGTCGCCTGTGTCGCAAAGCTGTCGGTGATGCCGAACAGCGCGTTCAGCCCGTAGCTGAACTGAAGGCCAAGGAAGCCGATCGGGCCGACGGTCCCCGCGACCACCGCGATGATGCAGGAGGCGTCGGCGGCAAGCCCGATCGGTCCGCGGATCGCCCGGTCACCGAACAGCGGGTAGAGCAGCGTGCGCGGTGCCAGCGGCAGCCCCTTTTCATAGTGGTAATGCATCAGCATCACGGTCGAGAGCGCGCCGAGGATCGCCCAGGCCAGAAAGCCCCAATGCATGAAGCTCTGCGCCAGTGCGGGGGCCACGGTCTCGGCCGTGCCTGCCTCGGTGCCGAAGAACGGCGGCGGGGACAGGAAATGCGCCATCGGCTCGCCCGCGGCCCAGAACACCCCGCCGCCGGCCAGCAACGTGCACATGATCATCGAGCCCCACTGGAACACCGAGAACTCGGGCCGCGCGAGACCGCCCATGAGCGCCCGCCCGCCGGGCAGCACGATCAGGACAAGACCGATCAGAAAGGTCGCCAGCAGCAGCAGCTGCCAGTAGAGGCCGAAATACTTGGCCGAGAAGGCAAAACTCGCGTCCACGATCGACGACAGAAGCGCGAGGTCGAAAAGCGCGATCAGGCAGAAGATGGCGATGAAGCCGCCGGTGATCGCGAAAAGCGGCCTGTTGATATGGCCGGAGCCGGGCGTTGCCGCCGCAGCCGGGGTCTGGGTTTGGTCCGTCATTCCATCCTCCCTGAAGGAATTTCGCAGGTCTGTTGTGTTCGGGTGTCGCTACTCGGCCACCGCCCTCAGCCCCGCCTCCCCAGCGGCACCGAAGCTTTCGTCAAAGAAGCGCAGCCAGTTCTCGCCCATGATCGCGGCCACCTCCGCCGCGTCGAAGCCCACGGCCCGCAGCCCCGCCTCGATGTTGGAGAAGTGCCGGTTGTCCTCGAACCAGCTTGGCATGTCGGGGAAACCGGGCGCGGCGGCCGAGCCCTCGCCGTAATCGACCCGCTTGGTCCAGCGGCCCATGCGCATCCAGTCGACCACGCTGTCGGGGTGGTCCTGGCACAGGTCCGAGCCGATCCCGAGGCTCTGGGTGCCCGCCACTTCCGCGGTGCGCGCGATCATCTCGCAAAAGCTCTCCAGCGTGCAGGCCGACTTGTCCTTGAGGTGATGTGGATACAGCGAGAAGCCGAGCATGCCGCCGGTCTCGGCCAACGCCCGGATGACCGTGTCGCTCTTGTTGCGCAGCGCCGGGGCCCAGGAGGCCGGATTGGCGTGGGTGATGGCGATGGGGCGCGCCGAACGCTCGACCGCCTCCAGCGTCGAGCGCTCGGCGGAATGGCTCATGTCGACCACCAGCCCGACGCGGTTCATCTCCTCGATCACCTCGCGCCCCATCCGGGTGAGCCCCGGATCCTCGGCCTCGTAGCAGCCGGTCGCCAGCAGCGACTGGTTGTTGTAGCTCAGCTGCATGAAGCGCGCGCCGAGCGTGTGGACGATCTCGACCAGACCGATGTCGTCCTCGATCGGGCTGGGGTTCTGAAAGCCGAAGAAGATCGCGGTGCGTCCCTCGGCCTTGGCGCGGCGCACGTCGTCGCCGGTGCGGCCCTGAAAGATCAGCTCGGGGAATTCCTCGAAGCGGCGGTTCCAGGCCTCGATATTGAGCACGGTTTCCCGGAAGTTTTCATGATAGGCGATGGTGACGTGGACCGCGTCCACGCCGCCTTCGCGCATCTGGCGGAAGATCTTTTCCGACCAGTTGGCGTATTGCAGGCAATCGATCCGGTGGCTCACTTCAGATCCTCCGGCGTGCCGGCCGCGATATAGGCGGTCTTGACCGTGGTGTAGAACTCGGCCGCATAGGCGCCCTGCTCACGCGGTCCGTAAGAGGAATTCCCCCGCCCGCCAAAGGGAACGTGATAGTCGGTTCCGGCGGTCGGCAGGTTGACCATGACGCAGCCGGTGCGGGCGTTGCGGCGGAAATGGGTGGCCCGTGCAATCGACCGGGTGACGATGCCCGAGGTCAGACCGAACTCGGTGTCGTTCACCACCTCCAGCGCCTCGGCGTAGGAGCCGACCTTGATGACGCAGGCAATCGGGGCGAACATTTCCTCGCGGTTGATCCGCATGTCGTTGGTGGTGCCGGTGAAGACCGCGGGCGACATGTAGTAGCCCTCGGTCGCAAGCTTGAGGCGTTCACCGCCGCAGGCCAGCGTTGCGCCTTCGGATTTGCCCAGCTCGATATAGTCGAGGTTGGCCGCCAGCTGCGCCTCGCTCACCACCGGGCCGATCTGCGTGCCTTCCTCCAGCGCGTGGCCGACCTTCAGCGCCTTCGCGCCCGCGATCAGCTTCTCGACGAATTCGTCGTGCACGGCCTCGTGCACCACCAGCCGCGACGAGGCCGTGCATTTCTGCCCCGAACCGCCAAAAGCGCCGCCAAGCGCGAGGCTGACCGCGAGGTCGAGATCAGCGTCATCCATCACCGCCAGCGCGTTCTTCGAGCCCATCTCCATCTGGATCTTGGTGAAGTTCCCCACCGCCGCGCGAGCGATGCCACGCCCCACCGGCACCGAGCCGGTGAAGGAAATCGCGTCCAGTTCGGGGCTTTCGACCAGCTTCTGACCGATCTCGCTGCCCGCGCCCATGACCAGGTTGAACAGCCCTTCGGGGATGTCCTGGCGGGCGATGATCTCGGTCAGCGCCACGGCCGAGGCCGGGGTGACATTGGCGGGCTTCCAGATCACAGCGTTGCCAAAGGCCAGCGCCGGGGCGATCTTCCAGCTGGCGGTCGCGGTGGGGAAGTTCCACGGGCTGATCACGGCGACAACGCCCACCGGCTCGCGCCGCACGTCGATCTCAACACCGGCGCGCACGCTGTCGGCGGTATCGCCGATCTGGCGCAGGCACTCGGCGGCGTAATAGGTAAAGAACTGCCCGGCGCGGTAGACCTCGCCCTTGCCCTCCGCCAGCGGCTTGCCCTCTTCGCGCGACAGCAGCTCGCCGAGCTCGGCAGCGCGCTCCATCATCTCGGTGCCGATGGCCATCAGGACGTCGTGGCGCCGCTCCGGCCCATAGCCCGCCCAGATCGCCTGCGCGCGCTTCGCCGCCGCCAGGGCGTCGTCGAGCTGGGTGGCGCTGGCCTGCGCAAAGCGGCCCACCAGGTCGGACAGGTCCGACGGGTTGCGGTTCTCGATCTCGCCGATCCCGGCAACCCAGGCCCCTGCGATGTAGTTGCGGTTGAGGTCAGTCTTCGCGTTCATGCTGTGTCTCCTGTCTGGACCGGGCGCCCCGGACGTGATCGCCGCCAGTAGGCCAAGATCAGGAGATTCAGTCAAATTCGATTAGATTGAACTTTCTTCAGAAAATATGAATTTATATATCCCCTCGCAAATCTGATGTCTCGGCTTCCAGAACGCGCAGGAAGGCCCGCGCCGATGGCGGCAGCAGACGGCGCGGCTGCGACACGAGGTAAAGATCCCGCCGCGCCTCGCTTTCGGCGAGCGGAAGGAAGGCAAGACCAGCGTCCTCCTGCGGCACGGCCCGGCGGGGCAGCAGCGTCAGACCAACCCCGCCGCGTACCAGCGCCAACAGCGAGGCCGTGTTGGGCACCGACATCAACGCAGCGTCCCGGATCGCGGCAAAGCCCGGGTCCTCGATCAGCCGACACAGCCCGTTGGCAATGAAATCGCGCCCTGCGAGATCACCCCACCCCATAGGTTCCCCCCGCGACGCAAGCGAATCGTCGCGCGCGCAAACAACCCCGAAGGCGTCCGAGAACAGCAACTTGCGTTCGAACCCCGATGCCACCGTGATGGTGGCGATGCCGATATCGGCCCGCTCGGCCTCCAGTTCGCGCTGCACCGAGCCACTGTCCATGTCGCGCATGTCGATGCGCACCTTCGGATGGTCGCGGCGAAATTGGCGGATCACCGCGGGCAGAATGGCCGTTGCGACAGACGGCGTCACCGCCAGCCTCACCTGGCCTTCTTCCGCACGCGACAGCCCCTCGATCGCAGCGACAGTGCGGCCGAAATGTTCGATCTCGCGCCGGGCCTCGCTGTAGATCATCTCGCCCAGCGGCGTGAGACGCGACTTTCGCGCCGTCTCGAACAGCGGCGCGCCGATATGCTCCTCGAATTGCTTGAGCATCATCGAGACCGCAGACGGGGTGCGGCCCAACTCACTGGCGGCCTCGTTCAGGCTGCCCTGCTGCACTACGGCGCAGAAACAGCGCAGCATTTCTATCTTGATGGCCAATTTCAGATCTCCTGAAGTAGAATTCAGGTAATGAACTTTGCCTGAATCATGGGGAGCTGTCTACAAGACCAGCGGACAGCAGAAACAAGGAGCGCCCCGCATGACTGGCACTTTAAGGAAAATCGGCGGCTCGTCCCGCTTTTCGGCAATCGCGATCCACAACGGCCAGGTGCACCTCGCCGGTCAGGTGTCGCAGCTCAAGGACGGCGACATCGAAGCCCAGTCGCGCGACGTCTTCGCCAAGGTCGATGCGCTGCTCGCCGAGGCCGGGACCAGCCGCCAGAACCTGATCTCGGTACAGATCTGGCTCGCTGACATGGACGATTACGCAGGCATGAACGCCGTCTGGGACGAATGGGTCGCCGATACGACACCGCCGACCCGCGTGTGCGTCGAGGCCCGCATGGCGCAGCCGCACTACCGCATCGAGGTTCTGGCCATCGCAGCGGAAGGCTGACGCCCCTCTGGCGGCGGGCGGTGATACAGTTTCAGGCGGCTGCCCGCAGCGATAAAATTCCGAATGCCGACCACCACAGGCTCGGCATTCGGTGCACTGGGTTCAACCCACAACGTATCATTCGCCGCCGACGCCGCGAATGCGGGTTTTCGCGAATACGCGGTCTTCGTAGCGCGCCGACAGGAACCGTCACCGTTGAAGCAATCAGGATCTGGGAATTTCGTCTCTCAGAGACCGCCTTCAGCCACTCTCCCCCCTCCGAAAGCTCAGCCAATCCCCTGTAGAAAGAACAGGAAACCCGGCAGCCAAGGTTCGGGATCACATCTTCGCGGGGGGCAAGTGGCGGGGAGACAGGGATTCGAACCCTGGGAACGCTCTCACGTTCAACGGTTTTCAAGACCGCCGCATTCGACCACTCTGCCACCTCCCCGGTCCGGTTGCGGTTTAGGCTGCAAAACCGCACGAAGCAAGCGTAAATTGGACCACCCCTTCGCCACCGCCGCCCTGCGGGCCCTGCGCCCCGGCCAATGCCCCCTTGGCCCGTCAAGCCCGCGTTGCGCAGGGCGCCATTCGGGCGGAAACATGCCGGCCTCCGGGCTTTCCCGCATGCGGTGATGCGGCAGGGTTTTCATGGCCGGACACGCAGGCTATCATGCCGCCAAATCAACAAGAAGACCGGACATTCCGGCAGGGGCGCGCTGGCGCTGCGGGCACAGGCAAGGAAGAGAGCATGCAAAACACCATGTCCAATGCAAGGACCGCGCCGCGGATTGCTGCGGTGGCCATTGGCCTGCTGGTTCTGACCGGCTGCGAAGACGGTCCCAAACTGGGCTTTTTGCAAAAGAAACCGGACGGCGCCGCCGCTGTGACCCCGTCCAGCAGCACCCGGCTGGTGGAACGCGACGTCGAAGCGCCCGAAGCCTTCCAGGTCACCGAAGCCGGTCTCTGGGACGGTCGGCCGTCGATCGGAGGGGTCTGGGTGGCACACCCCGACACCAAGGAACCCGAACGCGTGATCATCCGCAACAACGCCAATGGCCAGTTCGTGATCGGCGCGTTGTTCCGGCGGGAGCGCGAGATCCCCGGCCCGCGCCTGCAGGTCTCCTCCGACGCGGCGGCAGCCCTCGGCATGCTGGCCGGAGCTCCGGTCGAGCTGAACGTCACCGCCCTGCGCCGCGAGGAAGTCAGCCCCGGCGACGCGGAGACCGATGCTGACTCCTCCACGGCCGATACCGATGCCGAGACGGCGAATGCGGCGCAGGCCCTGGCCGCCAGCGCGGGCTCGGACATTGCAGAAACGTCGCTGGACCCGATTGCAGGGGCTGCTGAGGCAATCGACGCGGCCGCCCCGGTCGCCAGCGCCGCACCCGCCGCGCCGCGCCCTGCCCCGCAGCCGTCCGCGCTGGACAAGCCCTACATCCAGATCGGGATCTTCAGCGTCGAAGCCAACGCCAATCGTACCGCGGACATGATGCGCAATGCAGGCATGGTGCCGTCGGTGCGGGAACATTCCACCAATGGCAAAGCCTTCTGGCGGGTTCTGGTCGGTCCGGCCAAAACCAAGGCAGAACGCACCCAGCTGTTGAAAAGCGTAAAGGAAACCGGATTTGCGGATGCCTATGCTGTCTCGAACTAACCTGAACGTGGCCCGGACCGGGCGCGGACTGCTGGCGGCCCTGCGGCTCGGACTGGCGACCGGCCTTGCGGTCAGCTTCTCTGCGCTTTCGGCTGCGGCCTTTGATACCAAGGCACGCGCGGCCTATGTGCTGGACGCGGGCACCGATACGGTCTTGCTGGAAAAGAATGCCGATGTGCCACTGCCGCCGGCCTCGATGTCCAAGCTGATGACACTCTACGTCGCCTTCGAGGCGCTGCGCGACGGGCGGTTGTCGCTGGACGAAACCCTGCCGGTCAGCGAACACGCCATGAGCTATGGCGGCTCCACCATGTTCCTCGACACCACCGACCGGGTGCGGGTCGAGGATCTGTTGCGCGGCATCATCGTGCTGTCGGGCAATGACGCCTGCGCGGTGATCGCCGAGGCGCTGAGCCCCGATGGCACCGAGGCCGGTTTTGCCCGCTACATGACCAAACGCGGTCAGGACCTCGGCATGACGGCCTCCACCTTCGCCAATTCCAACGGCTGGCCCGCCGCAGGCCACCGCATGTCGGTGCATGACCTGGCGATCCTGGCCGAACGCCTGATCGAGGACTTCCCGGAATACTACCCGCTGTTTGCCGAAACCTCCTTCGAGTTCGACGGCCGCGCGCCCTCCAACACCCGCAACCGCAACCCGCTGCTGCGGCTCGGCATCGGTGCCGACGGGCTCAAGACCGGCCACACCGAGGAGGCCGGCTATGGCCTCGTCGGCTCGGCCAAACAGGGGGACCGCCGGGTGATCTTCGTCATCACCGGGATGGAGAGCGAACGCTCCCGCGCAGAGGAGGCCGAAGCCCTCGTTAACTGGTCGTTTCGCCAATTCACCAAGAAAACCGTCGCCAAACAGGGCGATCCAATCGCCGAGGCCGAGGTCTGGCGCGGCGCTACAGGATCGGTAGGGCTGGTACCCGCAAATGATCTCGAGATCCTGCTGCCCTCGCTGACCGCGGACACCATCGAAGGCGAAGTGGTCTACAGCGGCCCGATCGAAGCGCCCGTGAAGCAGGGACAGCGGCTCGCCGAGCTGGTGCTGCAACCCGAGGAGCTGCCGGAGGTGCGCCTGCCGCTGGTTGCGGCCAATGACGTCCCGCGCGGCGGCTTCGTGGTGCAGGTCCGCACCGCGGCGCAGGTCTTGATCAAGCGCTTCCTGAACGGCCCCGAGGGGGCGCTGTGACACCCGCCAGAGGCGCGCGCGGCCTGTTCATCACCTTCGAGGGCATCGACGGCTCCGGCAAGTCGACCCAGTGCCGCCTGCTGGCCGACGCGCTGCGCGATGCGGGCCGCGAGGTGGTGCTGACCCGCGAACCCGGCGGCTCGCCGGGGGCCGAGGAAATCCGCCGCCTGGTGCTGGAAGGCGACCCCGACCGCTGGTCGGCAGAGACCGAGCTGCTGCTGTTCATGGCGGCACGGCGCGATCACCTTGAGCGGACAATCGAACCCGCGCTGGCGGCGGGCAAGGTGGTGATCTGCGACCGCTTCGCGGACAGCACCAGGATGTACCAAGGTCTGTCGCGCGGCGATCTGCGCGCCGCGGTGGACCAGATACACAAGTTGATGATCGGCCGCGAGCCGGACCTCACGCTGCTGATCGACATGGACCCCTCCGTCGGCCTCGCCCGCGCCAAGGGGCGCCAGGGCAAGGAAGAACGCTTCGAGGATTTCGGCGTCGAGCTGCAGGAGAAGATGCGGGCGGGTTTCCTGGCGCTGGCGCAGGAGTTCAGCAACCGCTTCCGGATCATCGACGGCGCCCGCCCGCTCGATGCGGTGGCCGCCGAGGTGCGCAAACATGTTGACGAGGTTCTGTCATGAGCGATGAAGACGCGCTGCCACGCGCCGACCAGGCCGAAGGCGCACCGCACCCACGCGAAACCCTGCGGCTGATCGGACAGCAAGCGGCCGAGCAGGATTTCCTCACCGCCTATACCTCCGATCGCCTTCACCACGGCTGGCTGCTCACCGGGCCGCAGGGCGTCGGCAAGGCGACCCTCGCCTGGCGCATCGCGCGCTTCCTGCTGGCCACGCCGCCCGCCGAAGACGGGCTGTTCGGCGCGCCGCCCCCGCCGCAAAGCCTCGATATCGATCCCGACCACCCGGTCGCTCATCGCATTCAGGCACTGGCAGAGCCGGGCCTTGCGTCGATTACCCGCTCCTATGACGACAAGGGCAAACTGCGCAGCCAGATCGTGGTGGACGACATCCGCAAGCTGAACCGTTTCTTCGGCCTCTCCGCCACCGACGGCGGACGGCGCGTGGTGATCGTCGACGCTGCCGACGACATGAACGTAAGCGCCGCCAACGCGCTGCTGAAAATGCTCGAGGAGCCGCCCGCCCGCACCACGCTGCTGCTGATCTCGCATCAGCCCTCGCGGCTGTTGCCGACCATCCGCTCCCGCTGCCGCACGCTGCGGCTCGGGCCGCTGTCTGCCAGTGACATGCAGGACGCGCTCGCCCAGTCCGAGGTGGCGCTGCCGGAGAACATGGACCATCTCGCGGCCCTGGCCGGTGGTTCTGTCGGCGCGGCGCTGCGGCTGATCAATCTGGGCGGGCTCAAGATCTATGCCGAGCTGGTGCAGATCCTTGCCTCCCTGCCCCGGCTCGACCGCCAGCGCGCCATGGCCCTGGCCGAGGCCGCCGCCCAGCGCGGTGCCGCGGAACGGTTCGAGCTGCTGTTGTCGCTGACCGAAATGGCGCTGGCGCGGCTTGCGCGCACCGGCGCCACCGGCACGCCGCCCGCTCCCGAAGCCGCCCCGCAGGAAGCCGAGATGCTGGCCCGGCTGGCCCCCGATCCGCGCAAGGGCCGCGCCTGGGCGGATCTGGCGGCCGAGGTCACCGCCCGCGCCCGCCACGGCCAGGCGGTGAACCTTGACCCCGCCGCGCTAGTCCTAGATACGGTTTTCAAGATGCAGGAAACCGCGTCGCGCTGAGCGCAGCTGCCCGGCGCGGTCCAAGTTGCGCCAGAGGATTCATGACCGAGACCACCCCCCAGATTACCGACAGCCACTGCCACCTGGACTTCCCCGACTTCGAAGGACGGCTGGACGAGGTGCTGGCCAGCGCTGCCGCGGCCGGTGTGACCCGGATGGTCACGATCTGCACCAAGCTGAAGAACGAACCCACCGTGCGCGCCATCGCCGAGGCCCATGATCCGGTGTTCTATGCCGCGGGCACCCACCCGATGAGCGCCGCCGAAGAACCGCTGGTCACGGTGGAGGAGCTGGTGGCGCTGGCAAAGCACCCGAAATTCGTCGGCATTGGCGAAACCGGGCTGGACTACCATTATACCGCCGACAGCGCCGAGGTGCAGCAGCAGTCCCTGCGCACCCATATCGCCGCAGCCCGCGAAACCGGCCTGCCGCTGATCATCCACGCCCGCGCAGCCGATGACGACATGGCGCGCATCCTGACCGAGGAAATGGCCAACGGCGCCTACTCCTGCGTGATGCACTGCTTCTCCTCCTCGGCGGAGCTGGCCCGCGCGGCCCTCGACCTGGGTTTCTACCTGTCGATGTCCGGCATCGCCGCCTTCCCCAAGAGCCAGGAACTGCGCGACATCTTTGCCGCCGCCCCGGTCGAGCGCATCCTGGTGGAAACCGACGCCCCCTACCTGGCCCCGCCGCCGCACCGCGGCAAGCGCAACGAACCGGCCTATACCGCCTTCACCGCCAAGGTCGGCGCCGAGGTCTTTGGCATGGACTATGCTGATTTCGCGGCCCAGACTCAGGCCAACTTCGACCGGTTGTTCTGGAAGGCCGCCCGCTACGAGGCCGCAGCCTGATGGCGGAAATGCGCTTCACCATCCTCGGCTCCGGCTCATCCGGCGGGGTGCCACGCATCGGCGGCCACTGGGGCGATTGCGACCCGGAGAACCCGAAGAACCGCCGCAGCCGCTGCTCGCTGCTGGTGGAGCGCGCCGGCCCCGACGGGACCACCTCGGTGCTGATCGACACGTCGCCGGACATGCGCAACCAGCTTCTGGACGCCGGCGTCAGCCGCCTTGACGCGGTGGTCTACACCCATTCCCATGCCGATCACATGAACGGCATCGACGACCTGCGCATGGTCTATTTCAACATGCGCCAGCGCATCCCCGTCTATGCCGATGGCCCCACCCAGAACGACCTGCTGAGCCGCTTTGGCTACGTCTTCGTCCAGCCGGATGGCTCCCCCTACCCGCCGATCCTGGAACTGAAATCCATTGACGGCCCCTTCCAGATCGACGGCCCCGGCGGCCCGATTTCCCTGCGCCCCTTCGAGGTCGAGCACGGCTCCATTGACGCGCTGGGATTCCGCATCGGCGACCTGGCCTATCTCCCGGATGTCTCCGCGATCCCCGATGCCGCGCTGCCCGCGCTGGAAGGGCTGGACGTCTGGATCCTCGACGGTCTGCGCCGCAGTCCGCACCCGACGCATTTCTGCTACGCCGACGCGCTGTCCTGGTTCGAGCGGATGGCCCCAAAGCGCGGCATCATCACCAACATGCATAACGACATGGATTACGCCACGGTCGAAGCCGAAACACCGGACCACATCACCCCGGCCTATGACGGCATGGTGATCCGGCTCCCGCTCTGAAGGGAGACGGATTGGCGGGGGGCTGCCCCCGCGGACATTTTAGACAAGCCATTGCAGCAAAACATTTCTGCGGAGTACCCTGCTCGTGTTTCAAACCCTGATTGATGTCATCCTACCAGTTTTCCTGGTCATCGGCGCGGGCTACGTTTCGACACGCAAGGGCTTTTTCACGCAGGGACATATCGACGGTCTGGCCAAGTTCACCCAGAGCTTTGCGATCCCCTGCCTGCTGTTTCGCGCCATTGCCACGCTGGATCTGTCCGCAAGCTTTGACCCCCGTCTGCTCGCCAGTTTCTACACCGGTGCCTTCACCTGTTTCATGATCGGCCTCTTCGGCGCCCGCATCCTGTTCAAACGCGACTGGGAAGACTGCGCCGTGATCGGTTTCTGCTGCCTGTTCTCCAACTCGGTTCTGCTGGGGCTGCCGATCACCGAACGCGCCTTCGGAGCCGACAACCTGACCGGCAACTACGCGATCATCGCCTTTCATTCGCCCTTCTGCTACGGCGTCGGCATCACCGTGATGGAGATCCTGCGCAACCGCGGCGCGGGCGGGGTCAAGACCGTTTCCGCGGTGCTCAATGCCATGTTCCGCAACGTGCTGATCCTCGGGATCGCACTGGGGTTCCTGGTGAACTTCTCGGGCTACGCGATTCCGATGGTGGTGGATGAGGCCCTGTCCCTGGTGATCCGCGCCGCCCTGCCCGGCGCGCTGTTCGCCCTGGGCGGCGTGCTGGTCCAATACCGCCCCGAGGGTGATCTGCGCGCCATCCTTTTTGTCTGCCTCACCTCCCTGATGATCCACCCGGCGATTGTCTGGGTCATGGGGTCAGCGCTGGCGCTGCCGCAGGATCTGTTCCGCTCGGGGGTGCTGAATGCCTCCATGGCTACCGGGTTCAACGGCTATATCTTTGCCAGCATGTACGGACGCGCCAAACGGGTGGCGGCCTCCTCAGTCCTGATCGCAACCGGGGTCAGCATCTTCACCATCTGGTTCTGGCTGCTGCTGCTGACATGACCCGTGCGCGCGCCCTCGGCGCGGGCGGGGACCGCTGCCTCGCTCGCCTCTGCGTTCCGCCCGCCGGGCCCATGCCTGGCTGCGCCGGATGATGGGCCTGCTGCAGCTTGCGGCCCGCCACGGTCGCGCCGCCCTGGTCATGGGGCTGCTGACGGGGCTGCTGCTGCCGGATCTGGCGGCCAGGTTGCAACCCTGGCTGCCGCACATGGTGGCGGCGCTCCTGTTCCTCAACGCCTACAGGATTGGCTACAGCCGGGCCGTCGGCGGCCTGCGGGACGGTCTTGATACCATCTGCGCCGTAGCGCTGCTGCAACTGGCGCTGCCCTTGCTGGCCCTGGCAGGGGCTGTGCTGCTGGGCCTTGCGGAAACCCCGGCCGCCCTGGCGCTGGTGCTGATGCTCAGCGCACCGTCGGTGACCGGCAGCCCGAACATCACCGCCCTGCTGGGCCACCCGCCCGAGACCGCCTTTCGCCTGCTGATCCTCGGCACCGCCCTGATGCCGCTGACGGTGATCCCGGTCTTCCTGCTGATGCCGGGTCTCGGCCAGCTCGACCACCTCGCGGACGTGCTGCGCGCGGCGGGGGGGCTGGTGGCGACGATTGGCCTGGTGGTGCTTGCCGGTTTCCTGCTGCGGCGTCTCACGCTGCCGAACCTGCGGCCAGATCAGGCCACCGCGATCGACGGGCTGACGATGATTGCACTGGCCGTGATCGTGGTCGCACTGATGTCGGCCCTGGGCCCGGCCCTGGAGCAGCAGCCCTGGCTGGTGCTGCAATGGATGGGATTTGCGCTGGCGGCCAACCTCGGCCTGCAGATGCTGACCTATGCGGTGGTGCGCCGCCGCGCGGGCAGTGGCGCGGTGGCCGTCTCCGTCGTGGCCGGCAACCGGAACTTCGCCCTGTTCCTGATCGCCCTGCCCGCAGCCACAACCGAGCCGCTGCTGATCTTTCTAGGCTGCTACCAGGTGCCGATGTACCTGACCGCCATCCTGATGCGCCGGTTCTACAGCCGCGCCGCCGTCAGCTCAGAAAGGTGACGCCGGGCATTCGCCGGATCAGCTCGGCATCGGCCTGGTAGGTCTCGCTCATATGGTCCACCAGCGTCTGCGACCATCCGGGCAGATCGATTTCTTCCTCGACCGCGTCCTCGCTGTAGTAGTAGGTCAGGAACAACTCCCGCACCCGCTCGCGCTGCGCCTCGCTGAGGCCGGGGCGGCTGGCCAGATAGGCTTCCAGCCGCTCGTACCCCGCCTCCGAAATGATGCCTCGGGTGATGTCCAGCTCCCCGGAGAAGCGGAAGCTGTCGCCCAGCCCGGTCACATGGCCCAGGATGTTCGGCCAGATCACCGGCGTTTCCTCGTTGCACCAGACGGTGATCGGGCACTCCGGGTTGCGCATCCGGATATCGGCAACCACCTCCGACCAGCGCAGGTTCAAGAAGTCCGCCTTGCCCGCGAACTCCTGCCAGGTACGGCTCGATTGCGAGCGGAACACCGGCCCGATCAGGGTGGCGGGATTGCGCAGCCCCAGGAAGAAGGCGCAGGGGTTGTCGGGGAACAAGCCCCGCAGCGCCGCCGCATTGCGCCCCGCGTTGCGAAACAGCCGCCCGCCGCTCAGCATCCAGGCCGGCACCCCCAGGAAGCTGGAGCTGGTCAGGATCAGCCGGTCAACGTCATTGTCCTTGACCAGATGCGCCAGCAGCGCATCCCGCTCCTGGTCGGTGACAAACTCCTGGTCCTGCTTGCGCAGCATGTCGGTGACCGCCTTCATATAGGTCCCGGGTCGCCGGATCATCACCCCCTGCTCCAGCAGCCGCGCCGCATCCTTGCGCAACGACCAGGTCAGCTGGCCATTGTCGGTGTTCGGCGCTCCGATGTGAAAGGCGATGGTGATGTCGCGCATAGTGCCGTTTACCTCAGTCCCTGTCTGGCCGGGCGGGTGGCGGCCGATCTTCCGCGGCGGCCCGGCCTTTTGCATCGCATAAGCCTCGGATGATCACAACCGCTGGCGCAGGCGGCGAAAATACCGGTCGTCCCGTTGACGCAGCACGTAATCGCAGACCTTGCGCGCCAGCTGCGGATGGCCGCGCTCCAGCGCCAGATTGGCCAGTTCCCGCTGATAGCGGGCAAAGCCGTGCCGCCGCCGCAACAACTGGCGGAAGCGCTGCGGCGTCAGTGTGCCATTGATCGCCCCCGTGGCGATGTCCTGCAGGATCCCCATCTGCTGCAGCGAGGACCCCAGCCGGTGCCCCAGCAGGGGGCAACGCCAGAACGTGACGTTGGTCCCGGTAAAGCGCGCCGCATGGGCCGCGTCGGGGGCCACATAGGGGTCATACATGACATGCACCTCGCCCGCCGCCTGGCTGACCAGCGCCGCATCGCCGAAAGGCCCCGAGAAATCCCGCTCCCACACCTTCTTGTAGCGCATCTCCCAGGGCACCAGCCGCTTGTCCAGGGTCGACTGCGGGCTGATCGCAAACACCGTCGAACCGGGCGCCGCCGCGGCATAGGCCGCCGCCGCATAGCCGCCCATGGAGGCGCCATAGAACACCACCCGCTCGAAGCGGTCGAAAAAGCCGCTGTCCCGCAGCGCCTCGAACTTGGCGGTGACCTCCGCGTGGCGAAACCAGGTCCAGCCATTGGCCATCACCCCCAGCATCGACCAGCCCTGCGCCTCGATGAAGCTGAAGCCCCAGGGCCGCCGGTCATCGCGCTTGGTCATCGCGATATCGAGATTGTCGAAAGTCACGACCAGCGTGCGCCCGCGCGGCATGAACAGGAACGAGTGCTCCTCCAGCTCGTCAAAGAACCCCTCGTCCCCTGCCAGTCTCTGCGCCAGCGCCGACCATTCGCCGGAGGGCGGCTGCAGCTCCTGCGGCTCGGCCGAAAGCACCGCCAGACCGGTCCGCTCGGCCTCCGGCGCCAGCAGCGTGTTGCAGCTGCCATAGGCCTTGAGAAACGGATAGCTGCCCGAGCCCTTGCGGATCTCGATCACCAACCGGCTGAGCGGATGCAGCGCCTGGTCAAGCAGCGGCTTGATGTTCTGGATCTTGTGGCGCACCCCGAAGCTGTTCAAGGCGAGGATCACGTCATAGGGGTGCGAAGGCACCGTGCTGCCCTGCACATGGATCGCGTCCTCGTCCACGCCCGCGGCAGCCAGACTGTCCCGCCACGCCTGCAGATCCTCGGGTTGCGGCGACACCGGCCGCCCCTTGCGGTCCAGGCTCACATAGTCGACCCGACAGCCATAGCGACGATGCAGCAGCGCGGACAGGTCTGCTGCCTGACCGTTGATATCGGCAACGCGGCGCACCTCGTCGACGTCCAGCTCCGGCAGCACCGATCTGAAATCCAAATGCTCCGCGATCATTGCGGCCTCATATCCTTTCTGCCTGCCCGGCAGGGGCAAGCCACTTTCACTATGCGCTCGGCACAGCGAGGGTTGCGCGCGACCTTAACCGCAAAAGGTTAACAGCCTGCCCCGATCAGCTGTCGGTGGTGCCGACCCGTGTCAGCACCGTGGAGTATTTGCCGTGTTTTTCCAGCACCTCCACCGCGCCAAAAGCCTTCATCGCGCCGATGCCCCCCGACCCCTTGCGGATATCCAGCACAATCCCGCCACCGGCGTTGACCTGGTTGGCGAACATCGCCTCGTAGGTGCTGACCGGATAGTGAAATCCGCAGGACGCGAGGCTGACGACCAGGTCAACAGGCGCCAGCCCGCCAGTGTCCTGCTTCTTGGGGTTGATGGTGGTGATCTTGTCAGCCGGCACGCCGTTTTTCTCCAGGAAGGCGCGCGCGGTCGCCAGGCTGGTATAGCCGGCGCCCTCGCCCTGAAAGCCGAAGTGGCGGCCATTGCCCTCTTCGATATCGATGAGCACCAGCTCGCAATCATAGCGCCGGTGCAGCAGCAGGCTGGCAAAGGCATAGCCGCAGCCGATGTCGGCGGCGCGCCTGGGGGCGATGTCATCGGTGGCCTTCAGGAAGAAACTGCATTCCCGCTCGGCGATGCGAATGGACTCCGCCAGGATATGGTCGCGCTGCGAGCGCGCCTCCTCAAGCAGCAGCTGCTCGTCCCCGGCCATCCAGTCCCGGATGGTCTGGCCAGAGGTGGCCAGTTCGGAGCGCTGCAACAGGATATTGGCCACGTCCTGATCGCTGAACATCGAGAAATCCAGCGTCGCCGGATCGATTGCGGGCATGGGCACCACTTTCGCTTCTGGGCTGGCTTGCAGCAGGTGACGGGTCGTCTCGGCAGTGATGCCGTGTTTCTTCAGAAGGTCATCCACGTAACAGCCCGGCGCCGGGACACCGCCGTATTTGGCGGCAATGTTGCGGAACCGGCGGCCCCAGAAATGGATCGAGAGGGTATCGTCCCGGATGAAGCCGCGGGCCTTGTTGGCACGATTGGGGTTCAACACAACCCCCGCCAGCTTGAACGGCACCGGGTAGATCACATGTCCGGGGCGCGACTGCGCCACCTCGCCGGTGTCCTGCAAGAACCACGTCAGCGCATCCGGCCCCCAGACCCCCCAGGGCAACAGCGACACATGCACCCCCTGCCCGGCATCCTTCAGCGCCTGCAACTCGGCTTGCTTCTCGGCGCTGTACCAGGGCGGGATCGGGTATTCATCGCTGGTGAACTGCAACATCGCCTTCAGCGTCTTCGACGTCTTTGGCAGCCGCAGAACACCGTTGTTCACCATCGGCTTGTCGTCGGAGATCCAGCCGTGAAAGTGCTTGCCCCTGATGTTCCAGGGCTGGCAGCAATAGGCATCGGTGTCAGCCCAGATGTAATCGGTCTGACGCAGCAGGTGCAGCCGGAAGACATCGGCGTGATAGGCCGGGCTGCCGGTGCGGGCATGGCGGATGATGCGATCGGCGGGCAGGATCTCGTTGGCATCGGCGATCTCGACCCCGTCGGGCACACCCTGAACGCTGTCATAGGTGTAAAGGATCACCGGGTGGCCGTTGTCGACAAAGGACTTCAGGCACAACTGCTCCAGCCAGCTCAGCTCCGGCCCGACCCAGAGCGACGCGATGGTGGGAAGTCCCATGTTTTCTGCCCTTTAAACAATCCACGAATACGCCCCTAGACGTGCTGAAACTTTATGGCGAATTTTAGACCCCGGCAGAAAAACCTGTCAAATCGGCGCGCCCGGCCCCTAGTGGGTGGTCTCGCCGCGCTTCACCGTGAACCAGAAATCGCTGCCCGGCGCCTTCTCGGCGATCTCCTCCGGGATCACGCCCGGCCCGCTGAGGAACACGTTCGCCCCGAAATGCGCATGCAGCCGTGACAGTTTCTGCAACCGCTCACTGGTCAGCTCCTGAAACAGTGTCAGCATGTCGTCGCGCTGCTTCAGCTCGGCGATCTTCTCGCGGTGCCTGGCGCAGGAGTACGCATGCGCGGCGGCAATCTGGGGGTCGGCCATCAGCCGGGCCAGCTCCGCCTCCAGCGCCGGGATCATCCGCTGGATCGAGCACTCCTCCTCGGCGTTGTTGTTCATGCGGAACCAGTAAGACAGCCCCTGGTCGCGGTCGACATGGTTGACCCGGCCGCGATCCCGCTTGACCAGGAAGCTTTCGGCACTGCGCACGGCATAGTGGTTCAGCTGCACCAGATCATAGCCGTAGGTCGACAGGGACGAGCGCCAGCCGTTGCGGTACATCTCCCGCGGCATCGGCTTGCCAGAGCCGTTGACCCAGCGGATGTCCTGCCACAGCTGCGGCTTCAGCCCCTTGGGGCGGTGCACGCCCAGCTTCTTGAAGATGCCATTGTTGCGAAACAGCGTCTTGAACCCCCAGGCCTGATGCGGCTTGCGGGTCACTTCATGGGCGCAGCGGGTGAACTCGCGCAGGATCAGATCGCCGGTAAAGTCACGCACATCGTTGTTGCCGAACAGCCGCCAGGTCATCGAGATCATGTTGGCGTCGCCCACCGCCGCGAACAGATCCTCGAGGCGCCCCGCGCCGCATTTGATATTGATGAACTCGTCCACATCCATGCAGACCACCCAGTCGGCGTCGCGGATGACAGGTTCTTCCTCGGCGGCCTGCAAGGCAGCGTGCTGCGGTTTCAGATCGGTGCTGCGGAACGGGTTCTCTCGGTGCTGCACCAGCCCCTTGTCCTGCAACAGCTGCAGCATCGTATCGGTGCCGTCGGTGCAATCGTTGGTGTAGATCAGGAAGTCGTCCACCCCGATCATCCGGTGATAGGCCAGCCATTCCAGAATGAACGGGCCTTCGTTCTTCATGGTGGTGACGATGGCAGTGCGCCCGCGGCCGCCTGCCGGGCGCTGCAAACGCTCCTCGGGGATGCGCACGGGCTTGGCGCCGAAATGGTCGTGTGCCAGCGCCAGCAGCTGCGGTGTTTCCACCAGGCTGGTCTTGGGCACGATCTCCGAGATGCTCTCGGTCGGGTGGCGCAGGGCCATGCAGCGGTAGAACAGCGCCACATCCTGCGCGGCAGGCGCAACGCCGACCACCCGCACCAGGCGCCAGATACAGTCGCGCGGCACCTTGCCCGGCGCAAGGCACCAGCGCGGCCGCAAGGCATCCGAGTCGAACTGGGTGCAGATGTGGTCGCCAAACCCCGCGGCATTGTCCGGGCGCAGCCGCCACGGGTAGGCCTGCACCCCGCCCAGTTGCACACAGCCCGAGGCCGATTGCACGGCCCGCTCAAAGATATTCGGACCTTCGTCCGGTGCCAGCAGGTCGAAAAGGTCGATATTCGCCACCGCGCGGGCCTGCTCCAGAAAGCGGGCGCGCAGGATCTCGTAGATCAGAAATTCCCCCAGCGGCGCCCGCCAGGGATCGGCGGGCGGGATCTCCATGCGATCCTTGCCCGGCGCACCGGGCACGTTGAACGGATGCGCCTCGGCGGGCAGGTCAGGCTTGCCCAGCGGCAGCCTGCAGCGCACCACGACCACCCGCTCCAGCCCCGCAATGTCCTCGACCAGCACCCGCAGCGCGGTGGCGAAGTCGCGGCTGGTTGACGGCTCGGCGCGATCAAGGATCACCGCTGCCTGCATGCCATGCCGCGCGGCGTGATACGTCAGCCAGTCCGCCACGATTTCCGGCGTCTCGCCATTGCGCACCGCCACCAGCACGTTCATCCCGGCCAGCAGCTCCGTCTCGGCAGGCTGCAAGGGCACGCTCCAGGTGCCGTCATCGACCCGCACCGTCACCGGCTGGTCGCAGTCATCGACCGCGGCCTCGAACACCGGCGCGCCGCCAAAATTGTGCTGGGTGACCGCCGTTTCCCGCGCGCCCTGATCGACCTCCAGCCCCAGCCCTTCGGCGCTGTCCGCCGAGCTGAAGAACACCCGCGCCACGGCCGCGTCACGGCCGCCGCTTTGTACCACCGCATCCAGCACCCGTGCCCGACCAAGGGTCAGCGCGCTCAGATCGCGTTCAAGAATCCTGCCTTCGCGGGCGGTGGGGGCCGGTCTGGTCATTCTGCAGCTGTCCCTCTGGGCGGGTTGGCCGGACCGCGGGTGCGGTGGGCAGCCCGTTCATAACGCGCTCCGCTCCGGGTCGGAACCGCCAAGCCATCGCGGCCGACCCAGAGCCCGACCGCGATTGATAAAATGGCAACATCCCCTGCCCCGCCCAACGGCGGGGCGCATCAGCCCGCCGCCTGCATCAGCGAATGCAGCGAGTGATTGAGACCGGTGGCAATCGACACCCGCTTGCCCCCCATCCGCGCCTTGGCGGAAATCACCGAGACCAGCCGCGGCGGCCGCCCCGGCAGCAGTTGCAGCACCGGCGACCCTGACGCCCCGAAATCCACCCGACAGGATGTCACCATCATGCTCTGCCGGGAGGACAGCACCCGGCAGGCATTCTGTCGGCTGGGCGTCGTCGCCTGATGATAGGTGTAGGACAGCACATCCACCGTGTCACCGCGCGAGGGCGCCGCTGCCAGCGACAGGGGCTGGATCCTCTGCGGGCTGATCGGCCGGTCAAGGCGGAGCACCGCCAGATCCACGCCACTCTGTGCCTCGCCGCCACTGCGGTGATCGTAACCGGGGTGCAGCACCGCCTTTACCACCTGCCGCGCGGCCTTTGACTGGCGGCCCACCAGCCCCGCCTCGAACTTGATGCGCCGCGGGTTCACCGCCCGCCCGTTGGTGGGGCTGTACAGGCAATGCGCCGCGGTCAACACAAGGTCGGGCGCAATCAGGCTGCCTGTGCACATGCTGCGACCAGAGATATTCAGCCGGCCGACGGCCTCCCACCCGGGGACGGATTGCACCGGGGCCGGACGGCCCTCGGCCTGGGCCGCGCTACTGGCGGCCAACATGGCGACAGCAGCCGCCATTCCCATAAAACGTCTCATCACCCACTCCATTTTCCATGCCCTCATCGTGGGTGACGGCTTGGGCCGGAATGCGGCCTGCTGCGGTGCCGCGCTGGCAGAAACATGGGCAGAATGAGGCAAGGTTAACAAAGCCTTAAACCGCCACCCGCCGCGCAGGCCGAGAGCGCCAAAGCCCCTTGTTTTCTTAATGAACCGGTAAGATTTTATGAAAAACCATTGAAAAGGCGCGGAAAATGCCAGCGTTTTCGTTAGGGGATCGATTGCGGTTTTTCCCAGTTTTCCCGGTGTTTTCAGCGCTCACCGGTAACTTCGCGGCGCAAATGCGGCAGAATCGGGTCGATGTGCCCCTCGGCGAATTCCCCCTGAAGTTGCGGCCAGCGCCCAATTGTTTAACGCCCCAAAGCAGGCTGTTACCCGGCGTCAGACCCACGGACGAACCCGGTGTGCCGACACCGCCGGCGCAGACGCAAAAAGCCCCGGCACGATGGCCAGGGCGAAACACAGCTCAAATTGTCCGATCGCAGCGCCGCGCGACGGCTACGCGCGGCCTGGGGCCTCAGGCGCTCTCTTCTTCGAGATGCAGTTTCATGTCCAGCAGCACCTGCTGCAACAGCACCGTCTCGCGCAACAGGCGCTTGGCCTCGTTCACGGTGATGATGCCATCTTCGATCGCGGCCTGGTATTCGCTCATCAATTGGGCAAAGCGCTGGCTCAGCGCGATCACATCCGCATTCACCCCGCCGCTGCGACCGGTCTCCTGGGCGGAGCCATTGCCGTTGTAGGACAGGGTAATGTTCTTGAGGTCAGCCAGCGCCGAGGTCACATGCGGGTAGGACGCCGCACCTTCCAGCCTGGCGACCGCATCCACCGGCATGAAGCGATCGGCGTGTTCCGCATTGTCCGAGTAATACCGCCCCAAGGTCGCCTTCGACTTGCCGGTAATCTGGCAGGCGGCTTCGATGCCGACATCCTTCACCAGCGCCTCGGTGTGCTTTTTCAAATACGTCCCAATCTCAGCCATAAAAATCCTACCTGGCACGGTCGCTGCTCCCGATAGGGGAACTCAGCGGTTAATTTCCCATTTCTGAGTTGTAGAGGAATTGCGATACCTTATCCATCCCTCAGGTTTTTGAGGGATTTAGCGAGTGACATCGTGCAACAGCTTTCTGTTGTTCAGTGTGAGGCAGGATGGGTGAGTGACATTCTGCACCAAGGGCAATTGGTCTGCCCGGAACCAGTGCCTTCCGGGGCGATTGATGCGGCATCACAGGGGAATTTGTTCCACCCCGCCGCGTCAGCCCCGGCGGGCCTTCTCCGCCCCGCCTCCATGATCCCATCCCACCCCGCGCGGGTCGGCAATTCCCGCAAAGCGGCAAGTTTGGGTTTTCCCCATCCGCCAGCGCGGCTAAACCCTCCTCATGGCCAAGCTCTATTTCCACTACTCCACCATGAACGCGGGCAAATCGACGGTGCTGCTGCAGGCATCGCACAACTACCGCGAAAACCACATGGAAACCTACCTGCTGACCGCGCGCCTCGACGATCGTGCCGGCACCGGTCGAATCGCCTCGCGTATCGGCATCGGCCAGGACGCCGATACCTTCGCCGAGGGTGATGACCTGTTCCAGCGCATCAAGCAGCGCCTGGACCGGGGACCGGTGGCCGCGGTGTTCGTGGACGAGGCGCAGTTCCTGTCCCCTGACCAGGTCTGGCAACTGGCCTGCGTGGTCGACGATCTGCGGGTTCCGGTGCTGGCCTATGGCCTGCGGGTGGATTTTCAGGGCAAGCTGTTTCCCGGCTCAGCCACGCTGCTGGCCTTGGCCGACGAGATGCGCGAGGTGCGCACCATCTGCCATTGCGGCAAGAAGGCCACCATGGTGGTGCGCCAGGACGATCAAGGGCGTGTCGTCACCGACGGCAACCAGGTCCAGATCGGCGGCAATGAAACCTACGTCTCGCTCTGCCGCCGCCATTGGCGCGAGGCCGTGGGGCAAGCCGCCGAGAGCTGACCCCAGCCCCGGCGGCACCTCGTGTCCGACGGGCGTCAGACCCGGTTCGGCGGCACGGTACCGGCCTTAAAGGCCGCCACATTGTCGAGCGCCATATGCCCCATGTTGCTGCGCACCTCCTCGGTGGCGGTACCCAGGTGCGGCAACAGGGTGACATTGTCCAGCTCCCGCAACGCCTGCGGCACCGCAGGCTCGAACTCGTAGACATCCAGACCCGCGCCGCCGATCCGACGCTCCTGCAGCGCGGCGATCAGCGCCGCCTCGTCCACCACCTCGCCACGGGCGATGTTGATCAGATGCGCGTGGGGACGCATTGCCGCCAGCACCTCGGCGTCGATCAGATGCCGGGTCTCGGCGCCGCCGGGCACCGCGATCACCACAACATCCACCGCTTTCGCCAGGGCGATCAGGCTGTCCGCGCGCTGCGCCGGAAAGTCCAGCTCCTTGTCCGAGCGCGCCACATAGGACACCTGCATGCCAAACCCGAAATGGCAGCGCCGGGCGATGGCCTGACCGATGCGGCCCATGCCGACGATGCCCACGTGCTTGCCGGTCACATGCAGCCCCAGCAGCTGGGTTGGATGCCAGCCCTGCCAGTCGCCACTGCGCACCAGCCGCTCCCCTTCCGAGGCCCGGCGGGCCGACATCAGCATCAGCGTCAGCGCCACATCGGCGGTGGCATCGGTCACGGCACCGGGGGTGTTGGTCACCTCGACGCCCGCCCCGCGCGCGGCCTCGGCGTCGATATGGTTGTAGCCAACACCGAAATTGGCCAGTAGCTTGCAACGCGGCTGCCCCGCCCTGGCAAAGATCTCGGCCGAGAACAGGTCGCCCAGCGTCGGCACCACCGCGTCGAACTCTGCCAACGCGCGCAGCATTTCCGCCTCGCTCATCACCTCGGTGTTGCCGCGGATTTCCACCTCGGGGAACTCCTCGCGCGCGCGCGCCTCGACGGCGGCGGTCATCGGTCGTGCGATCAACAGTTTCATCTCAATGCATCCTTCCGCCCAGCGGCACCTTTCCATCGGGGCCGATCAGATGGATCTCGCCCTCGGCATCCGGCAGCCCGAGGACCAGCACCTCGGACATGAACCGGCCGATCTGCCGTGGCGGAAAATTCACCACGGCCAGCACCTGCTTGCCCGGCAGGGTTTCCGGCGTGTAATGCGCGGTGATCTGGGCCGAGCTTTTCTTGACGCCGATCTCGTCGCCGAAATCGATCCACAGCTTGATCGCGGGCTTGCGCGCCTCCGGGTAGGGTTCCGCGCGCACGATCTCGCCCACGCGGACATCGACCTTCATGAAGTCGTCAAAGGAAATCTCAGCCACGCGCCAGCTCCCGCGAGCGATCCGCAGCCGCTGCAACCGCACGCTTCAGCAGCGCCGGGAAGCCTTCGCTTTCGTCCATCAGCACCTCAAGCGCCGCCTGGGTGGTGCCATTGGGGCTGGTCACGTTGACGCGCAACTGGCCCGGATCTTCCTCGGCCGCCTCGGCCAGCGCGCCGGCACCTGCAACGGTAGCCTTGGCCAGCTTCATCGCCATCTCGGCAGGCAGGCCCTGCGCCTCGCCCGCGGCGGCCAGGGTTTCGATCAGGTGGAACACATAGGCGGGACCGGAGCCGCTGACGCCGGTCACCGCGTCCATCTGCGCCTCGCTGTCCAGCTGCACGGTCTGCCCGACCGCCTGCAGCAGACCTTCGGCGCGCTCCAGGTCCTTCGGGCTCGCGTAGCTGTTGCCGATCAGCGCGGTGATGCCACGACCGATCGCCGCCGGCGTGTTGGGCATCGCCCGCACGATCGGTGTCTCGGCGCCAAGGATGTTCTGGAAGGTCTCGATCGAGGTGCCCGCCGCGACCGAGATGAACAGCGTCTGGCCGTTGCCATAGCTCTGCAAGGTCGGCAGGGCCTCGCCCATCATCTGCGGCTTCACCGCGATCAGCACGATACCGGGCGCCGCCGGCAGCTTGGCATTCACGTTGACGCCGGTGGCCTTCAGCCAATCCGATGGGCGGGGATCGATCACCCAGACCGAGGTGGCCGGCAATCCGTTCTCCAGCCAGCCCGCCAGCATCGCCGAGCCCATTTTCCCGCAGCCCAGCAGCACCAGCCCGCGTGCGGCGATCTCCGTCATGTCCATAACAGCCCCTCCCCTTGATTTGTCAGGTCCGGGGCTAGGTTTACGCGCGGCCGTAGGCCTCTGCAATGGCGACCTGCAGGGCATCCGCGGGCTTGCGCTTCCCCCAGACCGCCAGCTGGATCGCCGGGTAGTAGCGCTCGGCATTGGCCACCGCGGCCTTCAGCATCGCGTCGATCTGCTGCGGGCTCGGCAACTGGCCGCCCGCCAGCATCAGCCCATAGCGGAACAGCATCAGCTTGTGATCGGCCCAATAGGTGAAATTGCCTTCCCAGCACTGATCGTTCATGCAGTTGATCAGCTCATAGAGCCGCGGCAGCTCCGCCTCCGGCGGCTCCATCTCGAAACTGCAGACCAGCCGCAGGCACTCCTCATAGCCCGACCAGGCCAGGGTCAGCGAATAGGTCCGCCACTGCCCCTCCACCGACATGGCAATCTGGTCATCGCCAACCCGGTCGAAGTCCCAGTCGTGGTGCGAAGCCAGATGTTCGACGATGTCGATGGGATGGACGTCCTCTTCCAGCTGAAGCTCGGATAGTGCCATGTTTCCACCTCTCTAGATCCCTGACCCTGACGGGCGTGGCAGCGCCCCGCGGCCAGTTTTTATGTTGAGGCTCGGGGAGGCATCCCCGCTCCCTACTAGATATGGTGGTGCGGAATTGGGGTTCTGGCAACCCTTTATTTAGGGGATAACTGCAATAACTTGTGGACGAACTATCCACAGCCCCCTAGATGCCGGCTGGAAGTGCCGGTGACGACAGAGGGCTCAAGAGCCGCGCACCATCGGTCGGCACCCATATCTTGCACCATGGAACCGCCCCTGTCAGTTACGGAAAACCCCGCCACGGGTCCGGGGCCGTGACGGGGTCATTGTCTGCCAATCAGGACCGGCGCCGCTCCAGCGGCGCGGCCGCGCCGCCCGGGGGCGCCAATCCGCCAGGGCGGGTGAAGGCTCAGCCCTTGTTCACGGTTTCCAGCGCGTCCAGCCGCGCCTTCAGCGCCTCATTCTCCTCGCGCGCCTTCTGGGCCATGGCGCGCACCGCGTCGAATTCCTCGCGGGTGACGAAATCGCGGTCGGCCAGCCAGCGGTCCAGCATGCCTTTCAATGCGGTCTCCGCCTCGTCCTTGGCGCCCTGGGCCACGCCCATTGCATTGGTCATCAGCTGGGAAATGTCATCCAGGATCTTGTTGCGGCTCTGCATCGTCTTCTCCGTGACAGGGTTGCACCTTATATGGGCAAGCATTGGCGCGGCTGCAAGCCGTTGACTTCCCTGACCACACAAAGGCATTCATCCCGCATGCAGGCCATGATCCCCTTCCCCGACCTCTCGCCCGAGATCTTCTCGGTCTCCATCGGCTCCTTCGAGTTTGCCCTGCGCTGGTATGCGCTGGCCTATATCGTCGGGATCGTCATCGCCTGGCGGCTGGCCGTCGCGGCGCTGCGCCGTCCGGCCCTGTGGCCCGCGCAGCAGCCGCCGATGAAGCCCGAGCAGGTCGAGGACCTGCTGACCTGGATCATCCTTGGCGTCATCCTCGGCGGGCGGCTTGGCTCGGTGCTGTTCTACAACCCCGGCTATTACATGCAGAACCCGGTCGAGATCCTGCAGATCTGGAAGGGCGGCATGGCCTTTCACGGCGGGCTGATCGGCGTGGTGCTGGCGGCCTGGATCTATGCCGCGCGCCACAACATCCCGCGCCTGCAGATGGCCGATCTGGTGGCCCATGTGGTGGCCCCCGGCCTGCTGCTGGGGCGGTTGGCCAATTTCGTCAACGCCGAGCTCTGGGGCCGTCCCACCGACCTGCCCTGGGGCGTCGCTTTCCCCGGCCAGATGGCGCAGGACTGCGGCCAGGCCCTGGGCGAAATCTGCGCCCGCCACCCCTCGCAACTCTATGAGGCCGCGCTGGAGGGGCTGCTGCTGGGCGCGCTGCTGCTCTACCTCGTGTGGCGCCGCAACGCCCTGCACGCGCCGGGCCGCGTCCTTGGCGTGTTTCTCGCAGGCTACGGGCTGGCCCGTTTCGCGGTGGAATTCGTGCGCCAGCCCGATGCCCAGTTCGTCACCCCCGGCAACCCGCTGGGACTGGCCTGGCACATTGATGGCGTCGGCCTCACCCAGGGGCAGGCGCTGTCGCTGCCGATGATTGCGCTTGGCCTTTTCTTCCTGATCCGCGCGCGCCAGCCCCAGCAGAGCCCGGCATGAGCCTGACAGACCACCTCACCACCCGCATCCGGGCAGAGGGGCCGATCTCGGTCGCGGACTACATGTCCGACTGCCTGCTGCATCCGCGTTTCGGCTATTACACCACCCGCGACCCGCTGGGGGCGGCGGGCGATTTCACCACCGCGCCGGAAATCAGCCAGATGTTCGGAGAGCTCCTGGGCCTGGCGCTGGCGCAAAGCTGGCTGGACCAGGGCGCGCCCGCGCCCTTCACCCTGGCCGAGCTGGGACCGGGCCGCGGCACCCTGATGGCGGATCTCTTGCGCGCCACCCGCGGTGTGCCCGGCTTTCACGCCGCCATGCAGCTGCACCTGGTCGAGGCCTCCCCTGCCCTGCGCAAGGTGCAGGCAGAAACGCTGACAGGGTTCGCGCCCCGGTGGCACGACCATGTCGAGGCCCTGCCGGACCAGCCGCTGTTCCTGGTGGCCAATGAATTCTTCGATGCGCTGCCGATCCGCCAGTTCATCCGCAGCGGCGCGGGCTGGAGCGAACGGCGCATTGGCCTCAGCAACGGCACGCTGTCCTTCGGCCTTGCCCCCGCGACGCCGCAGCCTGCCTTGACGCACCGGCTGGAAGACACCCGGGACGGCGACCTGGTGGAGATCTGCGAACCCGCCGCGCCGATTGCCGAAGCCCTCGCGACCCGAATCGCGACCCACGGCGGCGCGGGGCTGATCGTCGACTACGGCGACTGGCGCGCGCTCGGCGATACATTGCAGGCGCTGCGCGCCCATGCCCCCGCCGACGTGCTGACCACCCCGGGCGAGGCGGACCTAACCGCCCATGTGGATTTCGAAGCACTGGCATTGGCAGCAAAAACCGCAGGTTGCGCCCACAGCCGTCTCACCCCGCAGGGGGTGTTCCTCGAACGGCTCGGCATCACCGACCGCGCCCGCGCGCTGGCGGCCCCGCTGCAGGGCGCGGCGCTCGACAACCTGGTCGCCGCACATCGGCGGTTGACGCACCCGGCGGAAATGGGAAACCTGTTCAAAATTCTCGGCCTCTATCCGCCGCAGGCCGCCCCGCCGCCAGGATTGAACCCATGACGCTGGAAATTCTCACATCCGACCTGCTAGGCCCGACCCGCCACGGGTTCTTCACCCGTCGTGGCGGCGCCTCCTCCGGGGTGTTTCAGGGTCTGAACTGCGGTCTCGGCTCCTCTGACCAGCGCGAGGCGGTACAGATCAACCGCGCCCGGGTCGCCGCCGCGATGGAGGTGCCGCCGGAAAACCTCTGCGCCGTGAACCAGGTCCACAGCGCCGACGTGCATGTGGTGACCGAGGCGTCAGACACCCGCCCGCGCGCCGATGCGATGGTCACCAACGTGCCCGGTCTTGCGCTGTCGATCCTGACCGCCGACTGCCAGCCAGTGCTGTTTGCCGACCCGGAGGCAGGCGTCATCGGCGCCGCCCACGCGGGCTGGCGCGGCACCCTCGACGGGGTGCTGGAGGCAACGCTGGACGCGATGGAATCCCTCGGCGCCCAGCGCGAGAAGACCGCCGCCGTGATCGGCCCCAGCATCTCGCAGCGCGCTTACGAGGTCGGCCCGGAATTCTTCGACGACTTCATGATGCAGGATGCGCGCTTTGCCCGCTTCTTCGCCAATGGCCGCGAGGGTCGCTACCAGTTCGATCTGCCGGGCCTTGGCCTGTACAAGCTGCGCGAGGCCGGCGTCGGCGCGGCCGAGTGGACCCGTCACTGCACCTACGCCGATCCGGCGCGGTTCTATTCCTTCCGCCGCGCCACCCACGCCAAGGAAGCCGACTACGGACGCCTGATCGCCTGCATCCGCCTGTGACGCGCATTTCCTAACGCCCGTTAACCATTGCAATTGTGGCAGAAGCCGCGCACTTGCGCCGCAATTGCCGTGCCCGCGTCAGGCCGCGCCGCGGCGAAGCCCCGGTTTTCCCCATTACCACAGGCACTTGCGGCCTCGCGTCCCGTCGGCAACGCAAAGCGTCGCAAGCCCGGCAGCGCCGCTGAAAATGCCCCCGCCCGGTCATAATCACGGCGCAAAGATTACTCATAAAGAGAACAGAACACATGCAACCGCAGCCCTGTCGCTGCCGGGCCAAGGACAGAGCCGACATGAAGATGAACAGACGTTTCATTGCAGCGATCCTGCGCGCTGCCAAGGTCGAGGCCGCGACACCCCTGCCCTGGACCACTGCCGCGGTGGTGCGGGCGCGACGGGCGGCCAGGCTGAAGACGGGTTAACGCCGGGGACGGGTGCCCCGGTGGCGACGCCTGTCGGTGCTTCTGGCACCCGCAGGGCCTGCCGCCACCGGGGCATCTGACCGGCGCTGAAACCCGAACGCGCCGTCGCGCGTATGGAAAGACACGTGGAAAGACACGGCGCCAGACCGTTCCCAGATCGGTCTGGTGGCACAAAGATTTGACAGAGTTGTTTTTACCCGTTCCGCGCATTCGGTGGGGGCCGATGCCGCGGATCAACCGCCAAGGAGAGTCCTGCGCGCCATGACCATTCCGCATTCCTTGCAAAAAGCCGCTGCCAACGCCACCGAGGCCACTGCCTTCCTGCAGGATCCGACCGCGCTGCGCGCCGCCGGCAAACCGCAGCTGCGTCGCTTCGAGGTCGCCTGCCTGCTGCCCGACGGTGGCATTGCCGAAACCCGCCACATCGCCCCGGCGATGCCGCTGTTCGAAGAGGCCTTTACTGCCTTTTCCCGCGGCTCGCAGGTGGAAACCACCGACGGGCCGATCGCGGTCGAGGACCTGCTGCCCGGCGACCGGCTGCTGACCCGCGACGGCGAGGCGCAGACGCTGCTGTGGATCGGGCACACCAGCCTGGTGCCGGGCCGTCCCGGCAGCCGGAAACGTAGCCACCCGCTGACCAGCTTCATGGCCGACAGCATGGGCCTGCAGCGCCCCAATTGCAGTCTGGTCGTCGGCCCCTCGGCGCGGCTGCTGCGCGGCACCGCCGATGGCGGCACGCTGCTGACCCGCGCCACCGAATTCTGCGACGGCATGACGATCTTTGAAACCGCGCCGCCGACGCCGGTCGACATGTACCATCTCTGCCTGGCGCGCCACGCGGTGATCACCCTGGGCGGGCTGGAGTTCGAGACCTACCACCCCGGCCCGGATGCGCTGAAACTGGCGAGCCACCCGATCAAGACACTGTTCCTGAACATGTTTGCCCATGCGGACAGCATCCGCGACTTCGGCCCTCTCGCCCATCGCCGCGCCGATCAGGGCAACCGCAGCGGCAGCCCGATCCTGTAACGACCCGCGCCCGGCGTCACGCCCGGCCGCCGCGCCGGGCGCTTACGCGCCGCGCATCGCTCAGGCCTCGCGCGCCAGCCGCTCTTCCAGCACCTCGAAGGGCACCCCCGGCTCATCCTTGGCCCCCCGGATCACCAGCGATGTCTTGACGCTGGCCACATTCGGGGTGGTCAACAGCTCGCCGGTGAGGAAGCTCTGGAAGGTGGACAGGTCGGGCGAGACGCATTTCAGGATGAAATCCACCTCGCCGTTCAGCATGTGGCACTCGCGCACCAGCGGCCAGCCCCGGCATTTCTCCTCGAAGGCGCTCAGCTCCGCCTCGGCCTGGCTCTCGAGGCCAACCATGGCAAAGACCTGCACCTCGAACCCCAGCTCACGCGCGTTCACATCCGCGTGGTAGCCGTGGATCAGCCCGGCCTCCTCCAGCGCGCGCACCCGGCGCAGACAGGGCGGCGCGGAAATGCCGACACGCTTGGCCAGCTCCACATTGGTCATTCGCCCATCTGCCTGAAGCTCCGACAGAATCTTGCGATCAATCGGATCAAGACGGGTTGTGACCATGGCTGAGGCTCCTATCAGGTTTTTCGTTTCTTATAGCACCGCCGCAGGGCTGCGCAATAATATTTCATTTGCGCGCAATAATCTTTGCCTTGCGAAGGTGCAAGCGGCAATCCCCCGCAGCGCGCCGTTTTTCCATCCCGCCACGGGACCGGCAGCAGAGGGGGGTTTAAGCCTGCGGAGGCGGGCGCTATATGCTTTTTCTGACGGCGGCAAGCCCGCCATGCTGCATTACGTGGGGAACACACATGAGCGAGACGCGCCACACCAAGGTCCTGATCATCGGCTCCGGGCCTGCGGGCTATACTGCGGGGGTCTATGCCGCCCGCGCCATGCTGGAACCGATCCTGGTTCAGGGGATCGAGCCCGGCGGCCAGCTGACCACCACCACCGAGGTCGAGAACTGGCCCGGCGACACCGAGGTGCAGGGTCCCGACCTGATGGTGCGGATGCAGGAACACGCCAAGGCAATGGGCACCGAGATCATCGGCGACATCATCACCTCGCTCGACACCTCTTCGCGCCCCTTCGTCGCCAAGGGCGATAGCGGCACCACCTACACCGCCGATGCGGTGATCCTCGCGACGGGCGCACGCGCCAAGTGGCTGGGGCTGCCGTCGGAAGAGAAGTTCAAGGGCTTCGGCGTCTCCGCCTGTGCCACCTGTGACGGTTTCTTCTACCGCGGCCAGGAGATCGTGGTGATCGGCGGCGGCAATACCGCCGTGGAAGAGGCGCTGTTCCTCACCAACTTCGCCTCCAAGGTGACCCTGATCCACCGCCGCGACGAGCTGCGCGCCGAGAAGATCCTGCAGGACCGCCTGCTGAAGAACCCCAAGATCGAGACCCTGTGGTTCCACACCCTCGAAGAGGTCGTCGGCACCGACAACCCGCTGGGGGTTGAAGGCGTGGTGGTCAAGAACGTGCAGACCGGCGAACTGAAAGAGATCCCCTGCAAGGGCGTCTTTGTCGCCATCGGCCATGCGCCCGCGACCGAGCTGGTGAAGGACGTTCTGGAGCTGCACAACGGCGGCTACGTCAAGGTGAAGCCCGGCACCACCGAGACCTCGATCCCCGGCATCTTTGCCGCGGGCGACCTGACCGACCACAAATACCGCCAGGCGGTGACCTCGGCCGGCATGGGCTGCATGGCCGCGCTGGACGCCGAACGCTTCCTCGCCGAGCAGGAAGACTGACAGACCGGCTCCCCCCTGCCCTAACGCGGGCAAGGGGGGAGCCTGGATGCCCGGCCCGGCGCCGGTCGTTAAAATCCGAGGCACTTGTCGGGTATATTTCCGCCCGCCCCCTCTGCCCGCCCCCTTGATTTAACCCCACCTTAGCAGCAGCTGCGGCACAAAGCTGGTCACCGATCACGTCTTGCCGGGGGCCCTATGGCCATTCGCACGCTCCGCGCCTATCCGGTCAGCGCCCTGACCGTCGACGCCAGCTCATCCCGGCTGGCGGCGCAAAGCCCCGTGCGCGGCAACGCGGACGTCCCCGATGGTACTGTTTTCGAATTCGACGCCAGCCAGCCCGCGCAGCAGATCCGCCTGTTCGACAGCGCCGGGCGCGCCAGCAGTTTCGAGGACGGGCTGACCGGCGGCCATCAGGTGATCGAGGGCGGCACGCTGGTGCCCGCTGGCAGCCGGGTGTCGGCACAGTCGCTGCTGCATCTGCAACAGGTGACCACCGAGGGCGCAGCCGCTGGCCCGGTCGTCACCGTCAGTCTCTACAGCCGTGACGGTGCCGGTGCCGACGCCCCTTGGGGCTTTGCGACCTCGGCGCCGCTATTGCACGGGGGCCGCTATGAAAAGCTGACCGGCAGCAATTACGCCAACGGCGAACGGCCACGCTTCGTCCCCTGTTTCGTGACCGGCACCCGTATCGCCACGCACTCCGGCCTGCGCCCGGTCGAGCGGCTGCGGCCCGGCGACCTGGTGCTGACCCGCGACAACGGCTATCAGCCGCTCCTGTGGGTGGGGCTGCGGCAGGTCGGCGCCGACTGGATGCGCCAGTGCCCGCACCTGCAACCGGTGCGCATCGCCGCCGGTGCCTTTGGCCCCGGCTGCCCCGCACGGGACCTCTGGGTCTCGCCCCAGCACCGGCTGCTGCAAGATGGCGCCACGTGCCAGCTGCTGTTCGGCGAACCGGAGGCGCTGGCCGCCGCCAGCCACCTGTTGGCGCAGGACGGCATCGAGCGTCAGCCGGTGGCGGCAACCACCTATGTGCACCTGCTGTTTGCCCAGCACCAGCTGGTGCTGTCCGAAGGCCTGTGGAGCGAGAGCTTCCGGCCGGGCGCGCGGCTGCTGGCCGACGGTGGCGCCGCCACCCGACGGGAAATCCTCGAGCTATTCCCCGACCTCGCCCACAGCGCAGACCACGGCTACCCGCCCGCGCGCCTGTTGCTGAAGCCGCAGGAAAGCCAGCTTTTGCACGGGTCCTCCGGCTGACCCGCCATGCCAGCGCCGCATCCGCTCTGCCTTGACCACACCCGCCCCGCCCGGCACCCTGTGCGGTAACGACGGCGCGAAGGGGAACCGGCTTGGCAAGCGCACTCTGGCAGGGCAACTGGATCAGCCGCACCCGCATCGCTACCGGGTTGGTGCTGTTCACCTATGCCTTCTTTCACTTCATCAACATCGGCCTTGGGTTGTTGTCCCCGGTCTGGATGGCCCAGTTCCAGGACATCCGCCAGCTGATCACCCACAGCCTGCTTGGCAGCGTGATCCTCTACGCCTCGCTGATCCTGCACGCGGGCCTGGCACTGTGGAGCCTCGCCCGGCGGCGCAATCTGCGGATGCCCCGCGGCACCGCGGTGCAGACCATCCTCGGGCTGCTGATCCCGCTCCAGCTGCTCAGCCATATTGTCTACACCCGCTATTCCCACGAGATCCACGACACCAACGACGCGATGCCCTATGTCATCGTGCTGATGTGGAACTCGCCCGAGGTCTGGCAGCAGACGGCACTGCTGCTGGCGGTCTGGATCCACGGCTGCATCGGCCTGCACTACTGGCTGCGCCTGACCCGCTGGTGGCGCCCCATGATCCCCTGGATGGCCGGGCTGGCGGTGTTCATCCCCGGCTTTGCGCTGGCCGGGCTGCTGACCGAGGGACGCCGGATCTATGACCTCTTTGTCGAGGGCAGCCAGCGCGCCGAGCTGATGGCGGCGTTCAACTGGCCCAGCCGCGACGCCTTTGCGCAGCTGCTGCGCACCGAGACGCTCTGGCTCACCACCTTCTGGCTGCTGCTTGCCCTGACCGCCGCCAGCTACCTGCTGCGCAAGATGATGCGGCGGCGGCAGGCGGTGCGGATCCGCTATGCCGACGGTCCCGAGATCCGCGCCGAACGCGGCATGACCCTGCTGGAGATGTCGCGCGCCAACGGCATTGCCCATACCGCGCTGTGCGGCGGCAAGGGACGCTGCACCACCTGCCGGGTGGTCATCGACGACGGCGCCGAAGACCTGCCGCCGCCCGAGCCCACCGAGGCCCGCAGCCTCGCGCGGGTAAACGCACCGGCCAACATGCGGCTGGCCTGCCAGATCCGCCCGGCGGCACCGCTCACGGTCACCCGCGTGTTCCGCCCCGACGGCCGCCCCGGCCGCGCCCACGCCAGCCAGGGCAGCGAACAGCAGCTGGCCATCCTGTTCCTCGACATGCGCGGCTTCACCGCCCGCACCGAAGGCCAGCTGCCCTATGACGTGGTGTTCCTGCTGAACCGGTTCTTCGACGCCATCGTGCCCGCCATCACCGAGGCCGGTGGCACCGTCGACAAGTATCTCGGCGACGGGCTGCTGGCGGTGTTCAAGGCCCCCGGTGCCCAGCCCTCGGCCGAGGCCGCGCTGGAGGCCGCCACCGCCATCGGCCTCGCCCTGCAACAGTTCAATGCGCAGCTCGCCGACGAGGGAGAGCCCGAAGTGCGCATCGGCATCGGCCTGCACCTGGGCGAGGTGGTGCTGGGCGAGATCGGCAGCGTCGGCCATGCGCCGAAAACCATCATCGGTGACAGCGTCAACACCGCCAGCCGTCTCGAAGCCCAGACCAAACCGCTGGCGGTGGAGCTTCTGATCTCGGCGCAGCTGCTGAAGGCGGCCGGGTATACGCCCGAGCGCTTCGATCTGCGACAGGTCGATCTGCGCGGCGTCAGTGATTCGCTTGCCGCCCTGCCGGTGCAGCAGGCCGCCGCCCTGCCCCGGATTCTGGCCGCCGCCCGATAAATTCGCAAAACTCTTTATCCAAAAAAACGGCCCGCCCGGGCCGCCCACCCCACGCCCGTTCCGGCGAACCGTCGGAGCGCGGAACAATTTCCCAAAAAATCCGAAGCGCTGCGTTGCAGCGATGCAACGCGGCAGGAAATCGCCCAATACGGGCAATTTCGACTTTGCAACAGCGGCATTCCATGCAAAGCGTTCAGCCGTGAACACACTTTGCCAGAGCTGCCCGCCCGTGCCGACCCTTGCCCCCCCACCGTCTCCGGAAGAGGAAGACCTGCTCTTTCGGCTGCTGCGCCAGCTGGACGCGGCACCGGACGCCTCGCAGCGGGCCACCGCCGCCGCGCTGGGGATTTCGCTTGGTCGGCTCAACACGCAGCTGCGCGCCGCCGCCGAGGCCGGGCTGATCACCATCAGCAACCGCCCCGGCCCGGACAAGCGGCAGCGGTTTGCCTACACGCTGACCACCCGGGGCGCGACTGAAAAACTGCGGCTCACAGATCGTTTCCTCTCCCGCAAGCTCGCCGAATACAACGCGCTGCACGCGGAACTTACCGGCACCGCCAGCGGCCTGCCACCCATCAAGCACAGGACCCATCCAATGCAAAGCAACCTGGCTCCCATCCCTGAGCTCTATGTCTCCTACGAAAGCGCGCAGAAGCTGAAAGTCGAAGCGGCCGATCTGGTCAGCTGGGACCTGACCCCGCGCCAGATCTGCGACCTGGAACTGCTGATGAACGGCGGCTTCAACCCGCTGAAGGGCTTCCTGACCGAGGAAGACTACGACGGCGTGGTCGAGAACATGCGCCTGGCCGACGGCACCCTGTGGCCGATCCCGATCACCCTGGACGTGTCCGAAGACTTCGCCTCCAAGCTGGAAGCGGGCCAGGACATCGCCCTGCGCGACCAGGAAGGCGTGATCCTCGCAACCATGACCGTCACCGACAACTGGGTGCCGAACAAATCCCGCGAGGCCGAGAAGGTCTTTGGCGCCGATGACGACGCGCACCCGGCGGTGAACTACCTGCACAACACCGCAGGCAAGGTCTACCTGGGTGGCCCGGTGACCGGCATCCAGCAGCCGATCCACTATGACTTCCGCGGCCGTCGCGACACCCCGAACGAGCTGCGCGCGCATTTCCGCAAGCTGGGCTGGCGCAAGGTCGTGGCCTTCCAGACCCGCAACCCGCTGCACCGCGCCCACCAGGAGCTGACCTTCCGCGCCGCGCGCGAAGCCGAGGCCAACCTGCTGATCCACCCGGTCGTCGGCATGACCAAGCCGGGCGACGTCGACCACTTCACCCGCGTGCGCTGCTACGAGGCGGTGCTGGACAAATACCCGGCCGCCACCACCACCATGTCGCTGCTGAACCTGGCGATGCGCATGGCCGGCCCACGCGAGGCGGTCTGGCACGGCCTGATCCGCGCCAACCACGGCTGCACCCACTTCATCGTCGGTCGCGACCACGCCGGCCCGGGCAAGAACTCCCAGGGCGAAGACTTCTACGGCCCCTATGACGCGCAGGAGCTGTTCCGTGCCCATGAAGAAGAAATCGGCCTCAAGATGGTCGACTTCAAGCACATGGTCTACGTGCAGGAACGCGCCCAGTACGAACCCGCCGACGAGATCGAGGACCGCGACAACGTCACCATCCTCAACATCTCCGGCACCGAACTGCGCCGCCGTCTGGCCGAAGGTCTGGAAATCCCGGAATGGTTCTCCTTCCCCGAGGTGGTGAAGGAACTGCGCCGCACCAAGCCGCCGCGCTCCAAGCAGGGCTTCACCGTGTTCTTCACCGGCTTCTCCGGCTCGGGCAAATCCACCATCGCCAACGCGCTGATGGTCAAGCTGATGGAAATGGGCGGCCGCCCGGTGACGCTGCTGGACGGCGACATCGTGCGCAAGAACCTGTCGAGCGAGCTGGGCTTCTCGAAAGAGCACCGTGACCTCAACATCCGCCGCATCGGTTACGTGGCCTCCGAGATCACCAAGAACGGCGGTATCGCCATCTGTGCGCCGATCGCGCCCTATGCCGCCACCCGCCGCGCCGTGCGCGAGGAGATCGAACAGTTCGGCGCCTTTGTCGAAGTGCACGTTGCCACCTCGATCGAGGAATGCGAACGCCGCGACCGCAAGGGCCTCTACAAGCTGGCCCGCGAAGGCAAGATCAAGGAGTTCACTGGCATCTCCGACCCCTACGACGTGCCGGAGAACCCGGAACTGCGCGTCGAGACCGAAGGCACCGACGTGGACAACTGCGCCCACCAGGTTTTGCTGAAGCTGGAAAGCATGGGCCTGATCTCGGGCTGAGCCTAACGGCACAACCCTGACACCACACCGCCCCGCCCCTTTGGGCGGGGCGGATTGCGACATGCCCCGACTTTCCTGTAAGGCTACGCCCGACTGGCGGGCTATCGGGGAGACCAGGCGTGAAACTGGCGACGCTATGGATATCGGGACGGATCCACAACCTGGGCGCACTTTGCCTGTCGTCCTGGCTCGACCACGGTTTTGACGTCGACCTGTACCATCTCGGCCCGGTGGAAAACGTTCCCGTCGGCGTCAGGTTGCGCCCGGCCGCAGAGGTCCTGCCCGCGGATCTGATCCCCCGCCTCAAACCGCTGCGCTACACCGAACGCGCCAACATCCAGAGCACCCTGTCCTATTCGGACCTGTTCCGGATGAAGCTGATGGAGCTTGGCCGCGGCCTGTGGCTGGACTGCGACGTGCTGCTGTTCCGCCCGTTTGACATCGATCCAGGTAAACCGTTTTTCGCCTGGGAAGACCGGCACCGCATCGGCGCATCGGTGTTCTACCTGCCAGAAGATTGCGAGATGATCCGCGACTACAACCGGGTCTATGACCACCCCGACCTGATGCCGCATTGGCTTGGCTTTCGCAGGCGGGTGCTGAAGCCCGCGCTGTGGCGCCTGCAGGGCAAACCCTTCTCGCCGCGCGACCTGGGGATCACCATCTACGGCAACGACGCCTTCTCCCGCCTGATCAAGAAGCACAAGCTGACGCAATACGCCCTTGGCACCAAACCCTTCTATTGCTGGAACGGCAAGCAGACCACTCGCTTCTTCGACCCCACCGACAAGTGGCGCCTCGAGGACGACCCGGACATCACCGGGCTGCACGTGCACTGCAAGACGCGGCCCAACCATCGCCCCGCCCCCGACAGCCTGTTCGGGCGCATGCTGAAGCGCCATGCCGACCGGCTGCCCGCGGATATGGCCTGGCAGAGCTGACGCTCCTTGCAGGTCGTCCGGCGGCTCACCCGTCGCGGCCGGGCTCTTCCGGGTTGCTGGAAAACAGCGCGATCTTGTTGCCCTGCGGGTCGCGCAGGTAGCCGACGTAGAAATCCGCGCTGTAGGCGTCACGGAACCCCGGCGCGCCATCACAGGTGCCGCCCGCCGCCAGCGCCGCCGCATGCAAGCTGCGCACCGCCTTTTGGCTGCCTGCTTCGAAGGCCACCATACAGCCGTTGCCCGCCGTCGCCGCGGCGCCGTCAAACGGTGGCTTCACGTAGAAATCGGGCGACACGGGTCGCTGTCCCGGTGCCACTGGCAGGCAGAAGCTCAGCCCCTCGGGCCCTTCCGTCAGACTGTAACCAAGCGCCGGCAGGAAGGCGGAGTAGAACCGCTTCGCCCGCGCCAGATCATCGGCGCCAACCGTGACATAGGCAATCATCGCCCCTGCGGCCCCGGGTCGGACGGCAGATCCACCGTGCCGCGCATCAGCACGAAGCCCTCTCCGGCCACCCGCACCCCTTCGATTGCATCCGGCGTGCCAACCCGCGCCACCCGGGCCTGGCCGGGACGGCCCAGCCCGTGCCCCTGCTCGGCGGTGAACGCGGCCTTGTCGATCAGCCCGTGTCGCCACAGGTAGGACGCCATCGCGCCGGTGGCCGAGCCGGTGAAGGGATCCTCCGGCGGGCTCGGCGGTGCCATCAGCAGGCGCGAGAAGGTGTCTCCCGCCGGTGTCGCACCCTCCAGCGTCACCAGGAACGGCTCCATCATGTCGATACCATCCGCGCCCAGCGCGCGGCCCAGCTCGGCCAGCGCCCCGAGGTCCAGCAGGGCCGCCTCCAGCGCCGCGCGATCGCGCAGCACCGTGATGCAGAACGGCAACCCGGTGGAGACCTTCTGCGGGCGTCCCACGATGGCCTCCACCGGCAGCGACACTGCCGCCGCCACCAGCGCGGGATCGGCAAAGGGGCCGAACTCGGGCGCTACCTGGGTCATCTCGATCAGGTCGCCGTCCAGCGTGACCGGCACCAGCCCGGCCCCAGTTTCCAGGGTGATCCGGTCGCCCTCGAACAGCCCACGATCGCGCAGCGCCGCCACCGTGGCGATGGTGGGATGGCCGGCAAAGGGAATTTCGCGGCTGGCGAGGAAATACCGCACCCGGACATCGGCGACCTGCGACGGGCCGGTAAACGTGCATTCCACCAGCGAGGTCTCGCGCACGTAGGCGGTGCAGACCGCCTCCGGCAGCTCCGCCCCGCCATGCACCACGGCGCAGCCATTGCCGCCAAAGGCCCGCGCCGAAAACGCATCCACCCAGTCGAAATCATACAGCGCCATTGCAAGCTCCCCCACGGCGGACATCAAAAAAGGCGGGCCTGCGCCCGCCTTTGGCATCATCTGTATCGCCCGCGGTCTGTCAACGGCCGAGGCCGCCGCGCCGCACGGGACGCTGTCAGTGGACCGCGACAGGTGTCAGGTCGTTCTGCCGCGCCAGCACATAGGCCATGCGCCGGTCGGTCACCAACGCCAGCTGGCCACCCTGCGAGTCATGGACCGCGTAGAGCCGCTGGCGTCCGGCCACGCTCTGCTGCACATCCTTGGGCAGATCCGTCACCGGCACTGCCTTGACGTAAACGGTCCGGCCGGAGCCCTGGCTGAAATCAAACGGTGTGTTCATTGCCTTACCCCTTTCTGATGTTGATCGTCTGAACCACGGTTTCGGGCCGTGCGCGGGTCAGATCCACATGCAGCAGCCCATTTTCCATCACCGCCTCACCGACTTCGACGCCATCGGCCAGCACGAACATGCGCTGGAACTGACGCGCTGCGATGCCGCGGTGCAAAAACACCCGCCCGTCGCTGTCGTCGCTTTGGCGGCCGCGGATCACCAGCTGGCGGTCCTCGACGGTAATAGCCAGATCCTCCTCCGCGAAACCGGCCACGGCCAGCGTGATGCGGTAGGAATGATCAGAGGTCTGTTCGATGTTGTAAGGGGGATAGCCTTCGTTGCCCGACTTCGCGGAGCGTTCCAGAAGGCGTTCCAGTTGCTCAAACCCCAGCATATGCGGGTAGGAGGCCAAGGTAAGTTTCGACACGTTCGTTCGTCCTTTATGCCAAAGCGACGGTAGGGTGCGGCCCCGATCCCGGCAGCCGCCTCAGAAAGGAATATGGGAAGTTCCATCTGGATTCACAAGACCATGTACGCATAGGTCTGGCGGAAAAGCGGTTAACGCCGTATGGTTTCCCAACTTCCTTCATCAGCTTACCTGAGTCGCCAATGAATGCACCCACAGATGTGTCGATGAAAACCGACGAGGTCCTGAAGGTTGAGCTGGAGGTTTTCCGCAGACAGCACCGGGATCTGGACGAGGCGATCACCGCGCTGGAAGAGCGCGGCACCAGCGACCAGCTGACGATCCGCCGCCTGAAGAAACAGAAGCTCATCCTCAAGGACAAGATCTCTTTGATCGAAGACCGGCTGACCCCGGACATCATCGCCTGACCGCTGCGCGACGCGGCCTTCCACCCACTTTCGGACCGCGCGATACCGGATGCACCCTGCGGCCCCTGCCCCGGCTTGTGCAGTTTGACCCGCAAGGCCTGCGGGACCGGCCGCTGAGCGCCACCGCCCGAGCCCTCCCCAGCCCCTCCCTCCCCCGCTGACAGGCAGCCAGCTGCCCGCCAGGGCGTTGGGCGTGGCAGCGCGCCTGCGGCGCGCTGAGCCAGCCTGCGCGTCACCCGCCGGAGCAGCCCGCAAACCACCACCTTCCGAAAAACCGAGGATGGTCAAACCGCGCGTTTCTTTCTAGAACCTCGAAAATTTTTGCTCACCCCGCTGCCCGGCAAGCTGCCAGGAAGTGGCTCCTGAGACAAACCGCAACCACACGCAACGAACAACAAAGACAAAAACGGACGAGGAACTTGCCCATGACCGCCACGCGCGACCACGACCCGGTGCCCGACGTGCAGGACACCGATTACAAATTCTCCCCCAGACAGGCGCTGGCCGGCGCCCAGATGCTGTTCGTCGCCTTCGGCGCGCTGGTACTGGTGCCGCTGCTGACCGGGTTGAACCCCAGCGTGGCGCTGTTCACCGCGGGCCTTGGCACGCTGATCTTCCAGATCGTCACCCGCGGCCAGGTGCCGGTGTTCCTGGCCTCTTCCTTCGCCTTCATCGCGCCGATCATCTACGGCGTGCAGACCTGGGGCATTGCCGCCACCACCGGCGGCCTGGCCGCCGCGGGTCTTCTGTATGTGGCGCTCAGCTTTGCCATCCGCGCCTTCGGCAGCGGCTTCCTGCACCGGCTGCTGCCGCCGGTGGTGGTCGGCCCGGTCATCATGGTGATCGGCCTGTCGCTGGCGCCGGTGGCGGTCAACATGGCCACCGGCCTTGCCGGCGACACCCAGGTGATGCCGCGCAACACCGCGCTCGCCCTGGCCGCCATCTCGCTCGGCACCACCATGCTGACCGCGATCCTCGGCCGCGGCATCATGCGCATCGTGCCGATCCTCGCGGGCGTTGCCGCGGGCTACATCGCGGCGCTGGTGCTGGGTGCCGTGACCGGCACCAGCCTGATCGACACCTCCGCACTGGACGCCGCGCCCTGGTTCGCGATCCCCGAGTTCGTCATGCCCGAGTTCAACCTCGCCGCCATCCTGTTCATCCTGCCGGTCGCCATCGCGCCCGCGATCGAGCATTTCGGCGACATCCTGGCGATCTCCAACGTGACCAAGCGTGACTACATGGAAAAGCCGGGCATCCAGAACACCATGCTGGGCGACGGGCTGGCCACCACCGCCGCCGGTCTGCTGGGCGGCCCGCCCAATACCACCTATTCCGAGGTCACCGGCGCCGTCACCCTGACCCGCGCCTTCAACCCGGCGATCATGACCTGGGCGGCGCTGATCGCGATCGCGCTGGCCTTCGTGGGCAAGCTGTCGGGCGCGCTGGCGACCATCCCGATGCCGGTGATGGGCGGCATCATGATCCTGCTGTTCGGAATGGTCACCGTGGTCGGCCTGTCGGTGCTGGCCAAGCTGGGCGACGCGCTGTCCGAGGCGCGCAACATGGTGATCATCTCCACCGTGCTGATCATCGGCCTCGGCGGGCTGACGCTGGAATTCGGCGAAGGCTTCACCCTTGCAGGCATCGGCCTCTCTGGCGTCGCGGGCCTGCTGCTGAACCTGATCCTGCCCAAACAGCGGGACTGAGCCGCCAAGCGTCCCCGGCGCCGCGCGCCCCGCGCGGCGCCACGCCCAACCGCGGGGGCGGTGCAGCTTGCCTGCATCCCCACGCGGGCGGGAGCCTCCGCCCCCTGCGGCATAGCGGCCAAAGCCCGCAAAAGCGGGAAGATCCGGCGCTTTTCCAGCCGCTGCCGGATTGCGCAAAATCCAACTTTCCCTATAGTGCGCGCTCCACAAGCCGCGACAGGAGCCAAGCCGATGGCCGACATCAAAGTAGGCATCATCATGGGCAGCCAATCCGACTGGCCCACCATGAAGGAAGCCGCGAATATCCTCGATGAACTGGGCGTTGCCTATGAGGCAAAGATCGTCTCCGCCCACCGTACCCCGGACCGGCTGTGGAGCTACGGCAAGTCCGCAGCGGAGCGCGGGCTGCAGGTGATCATCGCAGGTGCCGGTGGCGCCGCCCACCTGCCCGGCATGGTCGCCTCGAAAACCCGGGTGCCGGTGGTCGGCGTGCCGGTGCAGACACGCGCCCTCTCCGGCGTCGACTCGCTCTATTCCATCGTGCAGATGCCCAAGGGCTTCCCGGTGGCCACCATGGCGATCGGCGCGGCCGGCGCCGCCAACGCGGGCCTGATGGCCGCGGGCATCCTCGCCCTGCAGGACCCGGAGCTGGCGCAGCGTCTGGACAGCTGGCGCGAGGCGCTCTCGGCCTCGATCCCGGAGGAGCCCGTCGATGACTGACATGCTCTCTCCCGGCGCCACCATCGGCATCCTCGGCGGCGGCCAGCTGGGCCGGATGCTCTCGGTCGCGGCCTCCCGCCTCGGCTTCAAGACCCATATCTTCGAGCCCGGCGCCAACCCGCCCGCAAGCCATGTCGCCGACCGGGTGACCACCGCAGGCTACGAGGACGCCGAGGCGCTCAAGGCCTTCGCCGCCTCGGTCGACGTCATCACCTATGAGTTCGAGAACATCCCGACCTCGGCGCTGGACCTGCTGGAATCGCAAAAGCCGATCCGCCCCGGCCGCGAGGCGCTGCGGATCAGCCAGGACCGGCTGACGGAAAAGACCTTCCTGCGGGATCTCGGCCTGCAAACCGCACCCTTTGCCGACATCACCAATCAGGCCAGCCTCGATGCGGCGCTGACAGAGATCGGCGCGCCCTCGATCCTGAAGACCCGCCGCTTCGGCTATGACGGCAAGGGCCAGGCCCGCATCAAGGCACCGGAAGACGCCGCCGACGCACTCGCCGCCATGGCCGGCGCACCCTCGATCCTCGAAGGCTTCGTCAACTTCATCCACGAGGTCTCGGTGATCGCCGCCCGCGGCGTGAGCGGCGAGATCGCCTGTTTCGACCCGGGCGAGAACGTCCACCGCGATGGCATCCTGCACACCACCACCGTGCCCGCGCGCCTCAGCAAGGCGCAGCGCATGGATGCGGTGCTGATGGCGGGCAAGATCCTCAACGCGCTGGATTATGTCGGCGTTCTGGGGGTCGAGCTGTTCGTCACCCCGCAGGGTCTGATCGTCAACGAGATCGCGCCGCGGGTGCACAACTCCGGCCACTGGACCCAGAACGGCTGCACCACCGACCAGTTCGAGCAGCACATCCGGGCCGTCGCCGGCTGGCCGCTGGGTGATGGCCAGCGCCATTCCGACGTGGTGATGGAAAACCTGATCGGCGATGACATCGACCGCATCCCGGAGCTGGCCCGCGAAGCCAACTGCGCGCTGCACCTCTACGGCAAGGCCGAGGCCAAGCCGGGGCGCAAGATGGCGCATGTGAACCGCGTGGTGAAGCCACAGGAGTAAGCCGGGCCCCTGCCCCGGCCCGTGGGTTTCTCCCCACATCAGGACGGCGCACGCCCGCGCAGAGAAACGCATGTGAAAGCGGCCCCGCCGCTTTCACGCGCCGCAAAGAGGGCCATCCGGCCTGATGCGCGGCGCCGCTCCCCCTCAGCAGCCCATGAACCGGCCTGCCACCTCTCCTGACATATAGCTGACCCGCCCACCGGCAATCGTCGCAGCCACCCGCTGGGTCTGCTTGTCCAGTACCACGATATCGGCGCGCTTGCCCGCCTCCAGCGTGCCGCGGTCGTCCAGGCCCAGCAGCCGGGCCGGACCCTCCGAGACCAGCCGCCAGGCCGCGCCCAGATCCATCAGGCCCGTGCGCTCCAGCATCAGGGCGGCGCGGCGCGGGCTGGGATAGTGGTAATCCGAGGCCAGCGCGTCGCACAGCCCCATCGCGATCAGCTCCACCGCCGAGGCATTGCCCTTGTGCGAGCCGCCACGCACCACGTTGGGCGAGCCGAGAATGATATGATCGCCACCGGCCCGCGCCGCCTCTGCCGCTTCCATGGTTTCGGGAAACTCCGAGATCCGCACGCCGCGCGCGCGCCACAGGCTGCGGTCCTCGGCATGGTGGTCGTCATGGCTGCCCAGCCGCACCCCCATCTCCGACAACGCAGCGCAGAGCGTGTCCATGGCAGCCGGGATCTCGGCCCGCCGCGCGTGCATGTCCTTCAGCATCTGCCAGTGGACCTCCGGGTTGCGGCCCGCCTTCAGCGCCTGGCCGGTGAGGCGCGGTGGCTTCTTGCCCGCCGCCAGCCGCTCGTGCGGCAGGTGGTCGTTGAACACCACATAGGGCACCTGCCAGTCCGCGATGCGGGCGGGCAGTCCGGCGTAGTCATCCAGCATGTGGATCTCCAGCCGCAGCTGCGGCATCAGATCGGTGACCAGTTCACCGCGCACCGCCTTGATGCCCTCGAACACCTGTGCGGCGAACTCCGGCCCGCGCAGGCCACCCTCCCAGGAGTAGAACTGCGCCAGCACCGCGGTGGTGATGCCATTGGCGGCCAGTTCCGCCTCGGCCGCCACCACGCCTTCCGCCATCTGTTTCATGGCGCCGCGACGCGGGGCCAGGTGGCGTTCGAACCCGTCGCCATGGGCATCGATGATGCCCGGCAGCACCAGGTAGCCCGAAAGGTCCACCGCCCGTCCGGCGGCTTGCTCCACCACCACGCCACCGGCGATGGCGATCTCGCCGCCGCGCTGCAGCCCCTGGGGGCGCAAAACATCGCCGCCCTGCATGGTCAGTTCCAGGCTCATCCCTCGCCCTCTTCTTCGCAGCCGCCATTCAACTGGCAGGCCTCCGTGATAATTTCCTGCACCGCGTCCAGCCAGCCCAGATCAGGGTCAAAGCGGCCGGTCTCGATGAAATGCAGCGCCTGCGCCATCACCTGCGGATTGTTCATCATGTAGGTGTGGGTGACCGGCAGCGTCAGATGCGCGCGCATGCCTGCGACCCTGGTGCTCTCGACCGAGACCTTGCCGTCGTCCGGGCCGGGAATGAGGTTCGAGAACAAGGGGTTCAGCGACTCACTACCGGCGATGACCCCCAGCTCGAACGTCACCGGCGGCAGCTTTCTGGGCAGGCTGTCCGCACCGGTGCCCAGCTGCAGCCCGGCGGGGCCGTTCAGCAGGCCGAAGACCTCCCAGCCGCCCAACTCATCCACCAGCTCGCTGCCCTGGTTCGGAGGCCCCATCATCACCACCCGGCCGAGGTTTTGCGGATGGCCCTCCTGCAACCAGTAGCGCAGCAGGATGCCGCCCATGGAATGGCTGACCACATGCGTCGTCTGACGGCCGCAGGCGGCAAAGGCCGGCGGCAGCGTCGCTTCCGCCAGATCCTCGATCGGCGCATCGGTCGAGGCATAGCCGGGGCGCACCACGTCATAACCACGCGAGCGCAGCACCTCCTCCATCACCGCAAAAGACGTCTCGGAGCGCGCCAGCCCGTGCAGCAGGATCACGCAGTCGGCGGCGGCAGGCAGCGGCAGCAGCGCCGCGGCGGCAAGGCACAGGGGTTTCAGCACAGATGTCATCCGTTGCAGATAGGCGCATTCCTCGGGCGGGAAAAGCCCCCGCCTCACTCTGCCGCGGCAGGGCGCGCCCTCGGCCCCCGCAGCACCACCAGGGCGATGCCGCCCAGCACCGCGATGGTGCCAAAGACCAGCCGCAGCCCGATCGCCTCCCCCAGCAGCACCGCACCGGCGAGGATGGCGATCACCGGCACGCTCAGCTGCACGGTGGCGGCCACCGCGGGCGCCAGCTGCGGCAGCACCCGGTACCACAGCGCATAGCCCATGCCGGAGGTCACCGCGCCGGACAGCACCGCCAGGAGGATGCCATAGGCGCTGACAACCGTGCCGCCGCCCGCCAGCAGCAGCACCGGCAGCATCATCGCGCTGGACCAGGCAAAATTCACCGCCGTCGCCGCCAGCGGCTGCTGCGCGCCGCGCCCCAACAGGCTGTAGATCCCCCAGCCCAGACCGCTGGCCGCCATCAGCAGCGAGGCGGTCAACGGCACGCCTGCGCCCTCCTCGGGCCAGACCACATAGGCGAGACCGCCAAAGGCCAGCACCGCGCCCGCGGCCTGCAAGCCAGTGACCGGATTGCCAAGCAGCGCGCCCCAGAGGAACATCGACACCTGCACCACCCCGAACAGCACCAGCGCCCCGAGCCCGGCATCAAGATGCTGATAGGCAAGGGTAAACCCCGCCATATAGAGCGTCAGCGCCGCCCCGCCCCACAGCGACGCGGGGCGCAGGATCCGCTCCCGGCTCCAAGGCTGCAACCCGCCCGCGGCACACAGCATCGCCAGCATCAACGCGCCCGACACCAGCCGCCACAGGCCAAAGCCGGTGGCATCCATATGCCCGCCCGCGATGGCAGCACGGCCGAGGATTGAATTGGCGGCAAAGGCCAGCATGGTGAGACAGACGAGAAGAAACAGGCGCATGCAGCAGGGCTACCCCGGCGGCAAACCGAGAGCCAGTGAAATTTCCGTGGCGCGGGCGTCATCGAGAGCCGACCGCTTCATCTTTCCAGAAATACTCGCGCCGCAGGCAAGCCCGCAAGGCGGGCTTTCTGCCCCCTTAAAGCTGTCTGCCCCCTTAAAACGGAAAGGGGCTGCCCTTGCAGGCAGCCCCAAAGTCATCCGGTTGGATGGCTGATGCTTACATCATGCCGCCCATGCCGCCCATGCCGCCCATGTCGGGCATGCCGCCGGCTGCCGCGCCTTCTTTGGCGGGCTTGTCGGCAACCATGGCTTCGGTGGTGATCAGCAGGCCAGCAACCGATGCCGCGTCTTCCAGAGCGGTACGGGTCACTTTCGCCGGGTCGATCACGCCGAAGGAGAACATGTCGCCATATTCACCGGTCTGTGCGTTGTAACCGAAGGAGGTGTCGGAAGATTCGCGGATCTTGCCGGCAACCACGGCACCGTCAACACCGGCGTTCTCGGCGATCTGGCGCAGCGGCGCTTCGATGGCCTTGCGAACGATGTTGATACCTGCGTTCTGATCGGCGTTGGCGCCTTCCAGACCTTCCAGAGCCTTGCCGGCCTGAACCAGGGCAACACCACCACCCACGATGACGCCTTCCTGAACGGCTGCGCGGGTCGCGTTCAGCGCATCGTCCACACGGTCCTTGCGCTCTTTCACTTCCACTTCGGTCATGCCGCCGACGCGGATCACGGCAACACCGCCTGCCAGTTTGGCAACGCGCTCTTGCAGCTTCTCACGGTCGTAGTCGGAGGTGGTCTCTTCGATCTGGGTACGGATCTGGGCAACGCGTGCTTCGATCTCGGCCTTCTCGCCAGCACCGTCGACGATGGTGGTTTCGTCTTTGGTGATTTCGACTTTCTTGGCGGTGCCCAGCATGTCCATGGTGACATTCTCGAGCTTCATGCCCAGATCTTCGGAGATGACCTGGCCGCCGGTCAGGATCGCGATGTCCTGCAGCATGGCCTTGCGGCGGTCGCCGAAGCCCGGTGCCTTGACGGCTGCGATTTTCAGGCCGCCGCGCAGCTTGTTGACAACCAGGGTTGCCAGCGCTTCGCCTTCGACGTCCTCAGCGATGATCAGCAGCGGCTTCTGCGACTGGATCACCTGCTCCAGCAGCGGAACCATCGGCTGCAGGGAGGACAGTTTCTTCTCGTGCAGCAGGATCATGCAGTCTTCGAGTTCTGCAACCATCTTGTCTGCGTTGGTGACGAAGTAGGGCGACAGGTAGCCGCGGTCGAACTGCATGCCCTCGACCACGTCGGTCTCGGTTTCCATGCCTTTGTTCTCTTCGACGGTGATGACGCCTTCGTTGCCGACTTTCTGCATCGCGTCAGCGATCTGGCGGCCGATTTCAGCTTCGCCGTTGGCGGAAATGGTGCCAACCTGCGCAACTTCGTCGGAGTCTTTCACTTCGCGGGCCATTTCCTTCAGGCTCTCGACGACCTTGGAGGTGGCGAGATCGATGCCGCGCTTCAGGTCCATCGGGTTCAGGCCGGCAGCAACCTGCTTCAGGCCTTCCTTGACGATGGCCTGGGCCAGAACGGTTGCGGTGGTGGTACCGTCACCGGCTTCGTCGTTGGTGCGGGAAGCAACTTCCTTCACCATCTGGGCGCCCATGTTCTCGAACTTGTCTTCCAGTTCGATTTCCTTCGCCACGGACACGCCGTCCTTGGTGATGCGCGGTGCGCCGAAGGATTTGTCCAGAACCACGTTGCGGCCTTTGGGGCCCAGGGTCACCTTCACGGCATCAGCCAGAATGTTGACGCCTTTGAGCATGCGGTTGCGGGCATCGGTGTCGAATTTGACGTCCTTAGCAGCCATTGTTCACTCTCCTAGAGAATTTCTGTGTGTTTCAGCGAGATCGGGATCAGAGAAGCCGGAGGGCTTACTCGATGATGCCCATGATGTCGCTTTCCTTCATCATCAGCAGCTCTTCGCCGTCGACGGTGACTTCGGTGCCGGACCATTTGCCGAACAGGATCTTGTCACCCGGCTTGACGGCCATGGCGATCAGCTCGCCGCTGTCTTTACGCGCGCCCTCACCGGTTGCGACGACCTGGCCTTCGCTCGGCTTTTCCTTGGCGGAATCAGGGATGATCAGGCCGCCTGCGGTTTTTTCTTCGCTCTCGGTGCGACGCACCAGGACGCGGTCATGAAGCGGTTTCAATGCCATCTTTGCAGCTCCTTAAAGGCTCAAAGGTTGTTATCTTGTGCACCTCGATGCGCCCGCTGGTCGGGGCTTCGACCGAGGTCGTTATCACTCACCCGGGGTGAGTGCTAACGAAGGGGAAGCTAGGAATGCACCCTGCGCTTGTCAACATGGAATCAGCAGAAAAATTGCATCCGCCGACGACCGGATCAGCGGCACTCCGGGGCGGAGTCTTCCCAGCTGCCGGACCAGTCCGCCAGCCCTTTCCGCCCCGCCTCGGTCAGCTCGTATATGCCGGTTGAGACCCGTGCGAACCAACCATAATGGTTGCTGGCCATCAACCGGGTGGCGCGGGCGACGCCGGTGGCGCGGGCCACCTCTGCGCCCTTGCAGGCGCCCACCGTCGCCAGATGCGCGGCACAGGCCAGCGCATCCTGGCGATAGGCGGTGACGATGCCGTGCCGGGTGGCCCCGCCCGCGTTCGGGTCGCCCCGCAGTGTCTGGAATTCGCGCAGTAGCCGTTGCTGTTTCTTCCTGGACTTGCGCGGGCTGTAGGGACCGGGGTCGCAATGCACCTCGGCCCGGCCGTCGGGCAGAACGGTGATGAGACCCAGCCCCAACCGCCGGCACAGCGCCAGATTATCCCTGAGCATGCGCCGCGCCTGCCGCCCCTTGGGCCGTGGCACCGCGATGTAGACGTGATCGCTGACCGCCAGCCGGGCCACCGCCTGGTGAAACAGCGACAGCGAGAACCGCAGCTTCAGCTCGACGATCACCGGCGGCTCGTCACCGCGACAGGCCATTACGTCCACCGCGCCGACCTCGCCCTTGACGACGTAGCCCTGCGCCTCGAGCAGCGCCTTCACCGGCGCATAAAGCTGATCCTCGCGTTCCATGCGCCATGACTGGCAGGATGCCGCGCGATTGGCAATGCAACGCCCCTAGGTTCAACGAATTCGCCAAGGGGCGGCGGGCAAGCGGTGGCGGCAGCGCTGGCTACCAGAAGCCCGCGCCGCTGCCGCGCGCCATGCGCCACTGCGCCAAGACCCAGACCACGAGGTCGAACCCCTGCCCCGCGACCAGCTTCGCCAGACGTCCGGGCCGCAAGGTGCCGGGGGTCCGCAGCATCGCCGCGCTGCGCTTGACCAGGAAATGCACCGGCACCCAGCCCCAGGGCGCGCGCGGCAGCGCCGTCGCCAGCATGTTCTGCAACCAGCCCTCCTGCGCCGCCGCCTGCTGCAGCGCGGCCGAGCGCTCCTCCCGCGGCAGCCGCCGCAGGTGGTCGAACAGCGCCAGGTTGACCGCGCCGCCGATGACGATGCGGGTCTGATGGCGGATCAGCGCAGCCAGGGTCCGCTCGCTTTCATAGATGTGCCAGACAGCCTGGCTGGCATCGATGCGGGACAGATCCTCCGGCGCGGTGAAATTGCGGGTCAGCAGCATGGCGCGCAGAAAGCCGTCCTCCACCGGCAGGCCCGCGGGCATATGCACCGCACGTACCTCCGCGGCGCGGGCGGCATAGCACTGGCCGCAGATGTGGCTGCGCACCTCCTCGCGGCTGCTGCCGCCGGAGACGATCAGCTTTTCGACCAGCGACAGGCGGCGCTCGGCCAGCGCCAGATCCTTGACCGGAAAGGAACTGCTGGCGGCCAGCTGCGGGTTGACCTGCATGAAATCGGCCAGCTGCTGAAAGGTGGAGGCATCGGCAAAGCGGATGTCCGCGTCGCAATAGATCAGCAGATCCGCCTCGGCGCGCGAAAACTCGTGGGTGAAGCGGTTCCAGGTGCGGCTCTTGCCCGGCTCGGGGAGTTCCAGCACCTCGGCCCGGTCCGTCAGCGCGCTGGCCGCAAGGGCGGCGCGGGCCTGTGCGACCGTGTCGTCGCTGCAGCCGTTGGCCAGCACGAAAAGCCGCAGATCCGCGCCCGCCTGCAGCAGCGACTGCCCGGCCAGATCCGCCAGCATGGCGGCGATTCCTGCGCCCTCGTTATGGGCAAAGATGCCGATGTCGATTTTCAGCGCCCCGGATGTCTGTCCCATGCCTGCCCCTGCGCCAGCCCTGCCCGTTTGCTGCGACCCTAGGCGCTGGTCCGGGGCGAGACAAGCGGCGGCAAATCGGCGCTGCGGCGCGCCACCTGGGAGTTATGGGATGACACGGGCGCGCAGCCTTTCTATAAGGCGCGCAAATCTCCCCTATTTCATGTCAGATGAGTGAACAGGACAGCCCATGACCATTCAAGTTTTCGGCCATAAATCCCCCGACACCGATTCCACCGGCTCCCCCATTGTCTGGGCCTGGTACCTGAACGAGGTGAAAGGCGTGGCCGCCGAGCCCAAGCTCTTGGGCGAGCCGAACACCGAAGCGGCCTTCATGCTGCAGCGCTGGGGTCTCGAGAAGCCCGCGATCATCGAAGACGTGGCCGATGACGCCGCCGTCGTGATCGTCGACACCAACAACCCGGCAGAGCTGCCCGCCAACATCAACGGCGCCGACGTGCAGGCGATCATCGACCACCACAAGCTGGTCGGCGGCCTGGAAACCAAGGGCCCGATCGACATCACCATCCGCCCGCTGGCCTGCACCGCCACCATCATGGTTGACCTGATGGGCGACGACGACGCCAAGATGCCCGAGGCGATCAAGGGTGCCGCCCTGACCTGCATCCTGTCCGACACACTGGAATTCCGTTCGCCCACCACCACCGCACATGACAAGGAAGTGGCCGAGAAACTGGCCGCCGACCTGGGCATCAACATCGCCGACTACGCGGCAGAGATGTTCGCGGCAAAGTCCGATGTGTCGTCCTTCTCCGACGCCGAACTGCTGCGCATGGACTCCAAGGAATACGAAGTCGACGGCACCAAGTTCCGCGTCTCCGTGCTGGAAACCACCGCGCCGGCCGTTGTGCTGGACCGCAAGGCCTCGCTGATGGAGACCATGACCACCGTGGCAGCCGAGGACGGCGTCGACCAGGTGCTGCTGTTCGTCGTCGACATCCTGAACGAGGAAGCCACCCTCCTGGTGCCGAACGACCTGGTAAAGACCGTCGCCAAGAAATCCTTTGACGCGGATGCGGACGGCGACACCGTGGTGCTGCCGGGCGTCATGTCGCGCAAGAAGCAGATCATTCCGAACCTGAAGGTCTGATCGCGACCCGCAGATCGCTGATTCACAAAAGGCGCCCCTCAGGGCGCCTTTTTCGTTATGCGGCGGCTGCGGTTTGCGGCTGTCAGCGATAGCGCCCGCCGGCCTGCAGCACCTCGATCTGGTAGCCGTCCGGATCGGCGATGAAGTAGAACTTCGCGAGGATGTTTTCGCCGTCGGGTTTGAATTCGACGATGTCGCGCGGTGCGTAACCGGCCGCCTTGGCCGCGGCATGGGAGGCTTCGAGATCCTCGACCGCGAAGGCCAGGTGGCCATAGCCGTTGCCCAGCTCGTAGGGCGTGTCCTGCCCCTTGTTCACGGTCAACTCCAGCTCGAAGGGGCTTTCATCGGTCGCGAGGTAGATCAGGCTGAAGCCCTCGAAGTCGAAACGGTCGCGCACCTCCATGCCGAATACCGCCTTGTAAAAGGCCAGCGAGCGGGTTTCGTCCAGCACGCGGACCATCGAGTGAATCGGTTTTGCCATCTTGTCGTCTCTCCGGTTGCCCCGGCGGGGCGGTGGTCTCTCCCTGTCGCTGGTTTAACGGCAATGCGGGGGCTGCGAAAGCGGTTGCCCCATGGCATTGTCGGCGCGGCTCGGGCATAAGCGGGGGAAACCTGCCTCAGGAGATCGCCCATGACCCAGATCATCAATTCCCTCGCCGAAGTCTCCAGCCGCTACAAGGCGCTGTTCGTGGACCTTTGGGGCTGCGTGCACAATGGCATCACCGCCTTTCCCGAAGCGGTCGCAGCCCTGCAGGCCTACCGGGCGCAGGGCGGCCTGGTGGTGCTGGTCACCAACTCTCCCAAGCCGCGGGCCGGGGTTGCCGCGCAGCTGGGCGAATTCGGCGTGCCCGACGATGCCTATGACACCATCGCCACCTCCGGCGATAGCGCGCGGGCCGCGATGTTCACGGGGGCTGTCGGCAACAAGGTGTATTTCATGGGCGAGTGGGAACGCGATGCCGGCTTCTTCGAGCCGCTGAACGTGATCCACGATCCGGTCGAGATCTCCATCGTGCCGTTGAAAGAGGCCGAAGGAATTGTCTGCTGTGGCCCCTTCGACACCCAGGCTGACCCGGACGTGAACCGTCCGGATTTCCTCTATGCCAAGCAGATGGGACTGAAGCTGCTGTGCGCCAACCCCGACATCGTGGTGGACCGCGGCGAAACCCGCGAGTGGTGCGCCGGCGCGCTGGCGCGGCTTTATACCGAGATGGGCGGCGAGAGCCTCTATTTCGGCAAACCGCATCCGCCGATCTATGACCTCGCCCGCCGCCGCCTGGCAGAGCTGGACGTCGACATTGCCGACGCGGACATCCTGGCGATCGGCGACGGGCCGCATACCGACATCGCCGGTGCCATGGGCGAGGGCATCGATTCCCTGTTCATCACCGGCGGCCTGGCCGCGCGCGAGACCAAAACCGCGCAGCAGCCGGATGCGGATGCGCTGGCGGACTACCTGTCGCAGGAGCAATCCGCCCCCACCTATGCCATTGGTTTCCTGCGCTAAAATCCCCCGCCCAATAGCGGATCGCAGCCCCCCGCCCCGAAAGGGCGGGGTTTTTCGTGCTGAAGCCCCTTGATTTTCTGCAACTGCAAAGTAATAAAGTTGCGCAAGCGGGCAATCTGGCGCGCAAATATTTCAGCACGCCCACGGCCGCAGCCGGACCGGGGCACCACGGACGGAGGACCGGATGTTGGACAACCTGCCCCGCGGCACCATCTGCATCGAGGACATCGAGATGGGCATGGTGCGCTACCTGCGCAAAACCATCACCGATGAGGATATCGAGAAATTCGCCCAGGTCTCCACCGACCGCAATCCGGTGCATCTGGATGACGCCTATGCCCAGGACACGATTTTCGAGGGCCGCATCGCCCATGGCATGCTGACCGCCGGGCTGATCTCGGCGGTGATCGGCGAGCAGCTGCCCGGCCACGGCACCATCTACATGAGCCAGTCGCTGCGGTTCCTCGCACCGGTGCGCCCCGGCGACATGGTGCTGGCGGAGGTCGAGGTCACCGACATCGTGATCGACAAGCGCCGGGTCAAGCTGGACTGCCGCTGCATCGTCGACGGCAAGAAGGTGCTGGAGGGCGAGGCAATGGTGCTGGCGCCGTCGCGCAAGTTCGACTGAACCGGGCACGGCCCGCGCTCTGTCGGCCGCTACTGGCGCTTTGCAGCAGGTTCAGCCGCCGGGGCCGTTTGGCCTTGGCGGTTTATTCGTCTGCTCGCTTTTGTATCTGCCGTGGTGCGCTTGCCCGCAAAGGGTGGCGGCGCCGCCGGGCGGAGGATGGGCGCTCCCCCGCGGGGGAGGCTCGGACAGGATATCCTGAACGACCCCCTTTTTTTATCGGGGCCGGTCTCCTGATGATGCGCGGGCGGCCACACAGTTCGCCCAGCGCCGGGTGTCATGGCCACAGGGCCATGGCGAATGATCGATCGCCTCGCAGTCTGGCACAGCGGCCTGAGAATTGCGTGAAGGCGGCGTACGCCGGGTGCGCAACACCTTGCGCCTTGGGGCGGCACCCGCCCGGAACAGGGCGTGCGGCGGCGCCGACCCGCCCGGCGTCGCGCCCTCCCCTGCCACTGGCCGCTTGAACCGGCGGGCGGCTGCGGATAGGCATGCGCCATGCGTATCGTCAGAGATTATCAGTTCGTCGAAGACCAGGACCGGGGCGCCACCGTCGCCATCGGCAATTTCGACGGCGTGCACCTGGGCCATCAGTCGGTGATCGAGCTGGCCCGCAAGGCCGCCCCCGATGCGCCGCTCGGCGTGATGACCTTCGAGCCCCACCCGCGCGAGTATTTCGCGCCCGACAGCCCGCCGTTCCGGCTGATGCGCGCCGATGCGCGGGCGCACCGGCTGGAGAAGCTGGGCGTGGCGCGGCTTTATGAGCTGAACTTCAACACCGCCCTGTCCAGCCTGACGCCCGAGGAATTCGCCCGCGACGTGATCGCCAAGGGGCTGGGGCTGCGGCACGTGGTGGTCGGGGCCGACTTCTGCTTTGGCAAGGCGCGCGCGGGCAATGCCGAAGATCTGAAACGCTTCGGCGCGCAATATGGCTTTGGCGTCACCATCGCGCCGCTGATGGAATATTCCGAACATGCGGTGTCCTCCACCGCGATCCGCAACGCGCTGACCGAAGGCCGCCCGGCCGACGCCAAGGAGATGCTGGGCCACTGGCACCGCATCGAGGGCGTGGTGATCGGCGGCGAGCAGCGCGGCCGCGAGCTGGGCTTTCCCACCGCCAACATGTCAATCGACGGGCTGCACCAGCCGCGCTTTGGCGTCTATGCGGTGCTGGTCGATGTGCTGGACGGGCCGCACAAGGGCAGCTACCACGGCGCGGCCTCGATTGGGGTGCGGCCGATGTTCGGCGGCGTGGTGCCCAATATCGAGACCTACCTATTTGATTTCTCGGGCGACCTTTATGGCGCGACGCTGTCGGTGGGGCTGGTGGAGTTCCTGCGGCCCGAGCTGAAGTTCGACGGGCTGGACGCGCTGATCGCGCAGATGGATGCCGATTGCGCCCGCGCCCGCGACATTCTGGCCGCGTTATGAAACGGGGCAAGGACGTGATCGACCGCGCGGGTCTGGCGGCGCGGTTCTGGGAGAAGAAGCCGCTGAGCGAGCTGAACAGACAGGAATGGGAAGCGCTGTGCGACGGCTGCGGCAAATGCTGCCTCAACAAGCTGGAGGACGAGGAGACCGGTGAAGTGGCGCTGACCCGGGTCGCCTGCCGCCTGCTGGACGATGCCACCTGCCGCTGCTCGCAATATCCGATCCGCCATCAGTTCGTGCCGGAATGCATCGTGCTGAAGCCCGACAATCTCGACACCCACGCCTACTGGATGCCCGAGACCTGCGCCTACCGGCTGCTGTGGCAGGGCAAGCCGCTGCCCGAGTGGCACCCCTTGCTGACCGGCACGCCGGAGAGCGTGCACGCGGCCGGTGTCTCGGTGCGCGGCTGGACGGTATCGGAGTTCGAAACACCCGAGGATGAGTGGGAAGACCACATCATCGAGGAACCCACCTGAGTTTTTGTTTTCCAGATTTTCCAAGGAGCTTCTGCCATGCATTTCGCCTCTGACAATTCCGGCCCGGTGCCGCAGCAGATCCTGGATGCGCTGGCCGCGGCCAACCAGGGCTATGCCATGGGCTATGGCGCTGAACCGCAGATGGAACAGGTCACCGCCCGCATCCGCGAGATCTTCGAGGCCCCCGAAGCGGCGGTCTACCTGGTGGCCACCGGCACCGCCGCCAATGTGCTGGCGCTGTCGGCGCTGTGCCAGCCGTGGCAGACGATGTTCTGCACCCGGCAGGCGCATATCAACGTGGATGAATGCAACGGGCCGGAGTTCTTCAGCGGCGGTGCCAAGCTGACCACGGTCTGCGATGCCGACAAGATGACCGCGCAGGATCTGCGCCGCGCGCTGGAGGGCGAGGAGAACCGCGGCGTGCACGGCCCCAAACGCGGGCCAGTGTCGCTGTCGCAGGTGACAGAGTTCGGCACGGTCTACTCGGTCGCGGAGCTGAACGAGCTGGGCGCGGTGGCGCGGGACTATGGCCTGCCGGTGCATATGGACGGCGCGCGCTTTGCCAATGCGCTGGTGTCCTTGGGCTGCACGCCCGCCGAGATGACCTGGAAGGCAGGGGTTGAGGCGCTGTCCTTTGGCGGCACCAAGAACGGCTGCCTCGGCGTCGAGGCGGTGGTGCTGTTCAATCCCGCCCGCGCCGAGGAGTTCGAGTACCGCCGCAAGCGCGGCGCGCATCTGTTCTCCAAGCACCGCTACCTGTCGGCGCAGATGCTGGCCTACCTGAGTGATGATCTGTGGCTCGAGAACGCCCGTGCCGCCAATGCCAAGGCCGCGCGGCTGGCCAAGGGTCTGGCCGCGGCGGGGGCCGAATTCAGCCACAAGGTGCAGGCCAACATGATCTTTGCCGCCCTGCCCCGCGCCACCCACCGGCGCCTGTTCGACGCCGGTGCCGCCTATCACCTGTGGGACGGGGGCATGGACGGCCCGGAGGACGAATTGGTGACCGCGCGGTTCGTCTGTGACTGGTCGGTGCCGGACGCGCAGATCGACGCGTTGCTGGCGCTGCTGTAGGTCAGACACCGGAAGGCGCAACCGCCCGCGGTGCAGGCGGACACGCCGCCTGAACCTGACCACGCTGCATCTCAGTCTTGGCGGCTGTCCTCCTCGGCCCTGTTCTCGGCCGTGGTCCCGCCTGCCGTCCCGCCCGTACTCTCTGCGGCCGCGGTTGCCTCGGGCACCTGTGCCACAGGGGCGCGCGCGGCCTCCGGTCGACCGTTCCAGAACCGGCGCAACAGGGCCGCGGTCTGCTGCGGATGCGTCACCGGCAGCATGTGCCCGGCGCCCGGCATCGCCACGCAGAGCGCCTGCGGCAGGCGTCGGCTGAGCCCGCGGGCAATCACCGCCATCACCGCCGGGCTCTTGCTGCCGTAGATCAGCTGAACCGGCATCGTCACCCCGTCCAGCGCGCCGGGCGCAAGGGTGCCGTTCTCGTCGTCGTAGAGGGTCGCGTGGCTGGCCGGGATCACCGGCATTGCCCGCATCATCGCCGCCCGCGAGCTCTCGGGCAGGTCCGGCCACTTCGGGTGGCCCGGCCCCCACAGGCGGTTGAACAGCCGCGTTGCGCGCTCCAGATCACCGGCTGCATAGGCCTGGTCGAACGGCCGGCTCTCGGCCTCGATGGCGGCCAGCAGGCCCGGATCGTCGCTGCGCGCCACCGCGAACAGCACCGGCTCGATCAGGGTTAGGCTGCGCACCAGGTCGGGCCGCGCCATCGCCATGCGCAGCGCCACCGTGGCCCCGAAGGAATGGCCGATCACGTCCACCGGGGTGTCTTGCCCACCCTCGCTTGCGGCCATCTCCTGCAGCAGCGCCAGACCGGCCTCGGTGTTCAGCATCTGGTAGTTGCCCTGCCCGTCCCAGTCCGGGCTGCGCCCGTGGTTGAGCATGTCAAAGCCGGTCAGCGTGACCTCGCGCTCCATCGCCGCCGCCAGACCGCGCCAGGCGCCGGAATGGGCGAGCGAACAATGCACCGCCAGGAGCGGCCGCGGCCCCTCGCCGAAGCTGCGCGCGAAGATCCCCTGCGGCAGCTCCGTCACGCCTGACCCCCGGCCAGATGCGCGTCCAGATCCGCCAGCCGGTCCTGGCCCCAGAAACGGGCCCCGTCCGCCGTCACCCAGAAGGGCGCGCCGAAGACACCCGCGGTGACAGCATCCTCGAGGTTTTGCGCATAGGTTTCCGCGCCGGCCAGGAGGCCGCTGTCCGCCAGCGCGGGGTCAAAGCCGGCGCCATCGAGACAGGCGCGGATCACCGCGTCATCGGCGATGTCCTTCTCCTCGGCCCAGCAGGCGCTGAGGATCGAGGTCACCAGCTGCGCCAGATCGCCGCCCCCGGCCGCCTGCGCGGCGATGATGGCATAGGAAGACGGTGCGGCGTTGGTGGGCCAATGGGCCGGTTTGAGGTTGATCGGCATCCCCAGCGCCGCCGCCTGACGCTGCATTTCGATCAGCCGGTATTCCTGCCGCGCGGGGTGGCGCTGCGCGGGCGGGGTGCCGCCGGTGCGGGGAAACAGCGCGATGATGTCCAGGGGCTTGAGGTTGAGCGTCACCCCGTGGCGCGCGGCGATCTCCCAGGGGCGCCTGCCGGCCAGATAGGTAAAGGGCGACAGGGTTGAGAAGTAGAAATCCACGGCTGCCATTGGTTGTTTCTCCCGCTAATAACTTTGCGCGACGGTAAGTGCATGATAAGCGGGGTTCAATATCACGAATCTGACACATTGCCATTGCTGCCTGGGGATCACAGCCAATGCCGACCTTGAACGAACCCAAGCTGATTGCTGGGAACGCCAATCTTCCTCTTGCCCAAGCCATCACCCGCCGGATGAGCATGCACCGTGGCGTTGACCAGGGTCTGGTCGATGCGCGCGTGGAGCGCTTCAATGACGGCGAGATCTTCGTCGAAGTCTATGAAAACGTCCGCGGCGAGGACATGTTCATCATTCAGCCGACCTCGAACCCGGCGAATGACAACCTGATGGAACTGCTGATCATCTCCGATGCGCTGCGCCGCTCCTCGGCCCAGCGGATCACCGCCGTGATCCCCTACTTCGGCTATGCCCGCCAGGACCGCCGCACCAAGGCACGCACCCCGATCTCGGCCAAGCTGGTGGCCAACATGCTGACCGGTGCGGGTATCGAGCGGGTGCTGACCATGGACCTGCACGCGGCGCAGATCCAGGGCTTCTTCGACATCCCGGTGGACAACCTCTATGCCAGCCCGATCTTCGCGCTGGATGTGAAGGCGCAGTTCAAGGACCAGATGGAAGACCTGATGGTGGTTTCGCCGGACGTGGGCGGCGTGGCCCGCGCACGCGAGCTGGCCAAGCGCATCAACGCGCCGCTGTCGATCGTCGACAAGCGCCGCGAGAAGCCCGGTGAAGTGGCCGAGATGACCGTGATCGGCGATGTGACCGACAAGATCTGCCTGATCGTCGACGACATGTGCGACACCGCCGGCACGCTGTGCAAGGCGGCGCAGGTGCTGCTCGACAACGGCGCCAAGGAAGTGCATGCCTATATCACCCACGGCGTGATGAGCGGCCCGGCGGTGGAGCGCGTGACCAACTCGGTGATGAAATCGCTGGTGCTGACCGACTCGATCCAGCCGACCGAGGCGGTGGCCGCCGCGCCCAACATCCGCATCCTGCCGACCGCACCGCTGTTCACCCAGGCGATCCTGAACATCTGGCACGGCACCTCGGTGTCGTCGCTGTTCGAGGACAAGACGCTGGTGCCGATCTACGAGAGCCTCTACAGCAACGGCGGCTAAGACAGCCCGCCCGCCAAAGATTGTAAAGCCCCGCAGCCTGCGGGGCTTTTTCTTTGCCCGCCGCGCGTCAGGCGGCAACGCGACGGCGGTGCTGGCGCAGCGCTGCCACTCCGGCCCCCACCGACAGCAGCGCAACGCCCCCCGCCACCCCGGCAAAGGTGCCGCCATAGCCCCACTGGCTGATGGCAGGCGTACTGACCAGCGGCGACAGGAACTGGCCGCTGAACACCGAGGCGGTGAGGATCGCCCCCGCCGTGCCGCGGCGGCTGGCGGGGGCGATCTCCAGCGCGATGGCGACAAAGCCGGGCGAGACGGTGGCATAGCCGACACCCACCGCCATTGTGCCGGCCAAGGACAGCGCTGCACTGCCCTGCTGCGCCAGACACCAGAAGCCCATCGCCAGCGAGGCATAGCCGAGGGCAAAGATCATCGCCTGCGGCAGCGCCGCCTTCAGTCGGGCGTAGAACAGCGCCGCAATGCCACCACAGAGCGACAGCAGCCCCAACCCGGCACCCGTCATCGCCGCACTGTCGAAGCCCTGTGCCTGAAAGAAGAACGGCAACTGTGTCGGCATCAGGAAAAACAGCGCATTGGTCAGCATTTGAAGGGCCGACACCGCCAGCACCAGCGCCAGCCAGGCCGGGTGCGCCGCGTCTGCTTGGGGCCTGTCCCCCTCGGCCCGGTTGCGCGCGGGCTCCGGCGCGTGGCGCCAGACGGTGTAAAGGCAGACCAGGGCCAGAGCGTAGATCAGGAACGGCAGGCGGGGCGAGACCGTGGCAGCCAAGCCCGCCAGGCCGATGAACAGCAGCCCGCCGAAGTTGCGCGCCGAGATTTGCAGGCCGGTCAGCGCCTGGCGCCGCGGGCCGGTGAAGTAGTCGCCAATCAGCGCCGTTTGCGCCGTCATGATCAGCGCGACCGCAATCCCGAGGCCAAAGCGACTGACCAGAACCATCTGCAACCCCGGCAGATAGGCCCCGGCGGTACCGAAAAGCACGAACAGCCAGACCCCGGCCAGAAGCACCCGCCGTCGCCCCGCACGATCCGCCAGCCATCCCGCCAGCGGTGCCACCAGCACCACCGCCAGCGAGGGCGCGGTGACCAGCAGCCGCACCAGGACCGCCGCCCCGGGCTGCGCTGCAAACTCCTGTTCCAAGCCGGTCAACGCCGGGCTGATGGTGGCATTGGCCATCACCGTAAGGCTGGCCGCCATCAACAGCGCCATCGCGCGTGGCTCGCGCCAGAGCGCGCCATTACTCGTCTTCATCCGGGTGTCCTCTTGTCCATTTCAATCAGGACTGGCACCCTGCCACTTGAAGTCAGCTTGAGGTCAATGATGAAACTTCTGGATATCGGCGAGGTCAGCGAACGGTCCGGCGTGGCGCCCTCGGCGCTGCGGTACTACGAGGACCTCGGGCTGATAACCTCTTGCGGGCGCAACGGGCTCAGGCGGCAGTTCGGGCCGGAAGTGCTGCTGCAACTGTCGCTGATCACGCTGGGAAAGGCGGCCGGTTTCGCGTTGAAGGACATCGCGGGCATGTTCGGACAGGGCGGCCGCCCCGAATTGCCACGCGATCAGCTGCATGCCCGCGCCGACGCCCTGGAGGCACAGATCCACGAGCTGACGACCCTGCGCGATGCGCTGCGCCACGTGGCCGACTGCCCCGCACCCAGCCATCTGGACTGTCCCAAGTTTCAGAAGTTGCTGCGTGCAGGCAGCCTTACGGCAGAGGTCTAGTCAACGTCCCAGTCGTCGGCGTAAGGCAGCTCGCCGATGGCCATCCAGGCCGCACGCAATCTGGCGGCCCGGCTGTCGGACCAGGTGCGAAAGACAATCTCAAAGCCGTTGCGGGTGATGTTCTCGGCCACCAGTTCGGCGCGGATCGCGGCCCTGGTGTCCATGTCCCACAGGGATGGCGACACCTGCACGGCGGGCGGGCGGGCAAAACCTTCGCTGAAGTCCACCTTGCAGCGCCGCTCGCGCAGGCCGGTGCCGGTCCACATCTCGCCGCCGTCTTCGAAGTCGGAAAATACCACCGTATCTCCCTGAAGAATCCCCGTGCGGGGATTTCGTAGTCTTATCATTCCGCGTTCCAGCCCCCTACTCGCCCGGTATTTTAGCCCGCCACCGGGCGAAGATCAGCAACAATTCGCGCAAACCGGGCCCGCGCCCTGAAACTGGCCGAATTGCCACATTCGGTCTCGGGGGGTGCGGCGCGGCGGCGTTCAGCTGTCCTCGGCACTGAGCGCGGTGCTGAGCCGGGTGATTTCCTCGAGCCGGGCGGAGATACGGTCCTGGAAAAGGCCCAATTCGTCGATGATCGAATTCAGCGACTCGCCCACGTTGCCGAGCCGCGCGCATTCGATCTTGCACAGCACCCGCGTGGTGGTCAGCGCCATGAAATGCCGGTGCAATGTCATGCAGGCCTTTTGAATGCGGGCGGCCTCGAAGCGCACATCCCGCAGGCTGCTGCCCGCCTTTTCGACCTGCACACCCTTCAACTGCTTCAGGATGCCCTGCTCGTGCGTGATGTTGATGGTGGCCGCGGCGTCTGGGTTTTCCTGCTCCAGCTGGTGGCCGCATTCGGTCAGGATACGCGCCAGCCCCTCGACAAAGATGGCCGCGGTCACGGTGCCCTTGATGGCGCGGAAATTGCTGTCCTTGCCCCAGACATGCGCCTCGAACCAGCTGGACATCTCGCGCGACATGGCGCTGTAGTTCTGCGACAGCACGGTGACTGGCCCGCCGGCCGGCTCGATGCGCGAGGCGATGACCCGCAGGTTGTGCGGGATGGTGCGCATCGATTCAAAATCCTGCACCAACGCCTCGGTTTCCTGCACCAGCCGTTCGGCGGTGGCGAACATGGCGCGCCGTTCGACGATTCGCTCGTCTGCCGGGCGATGCAGCCCGGCGTCCCGCGCCACCAACTCCTCTGCCAGCGCGTGGCCTGCAAAATCGCTGTAGGTGGCATAGCCCATCTCCCGCAGCCGCGCGAGCAGCCGGTCGACGCTCTGCTTGGGGTCCAGCCCCTCGTTCAGCTCGGCCTGGCGCAGGCGCGCGTATTCCTGCTGCATCGTCTTCAACAACGGGCTGGACGGTTTGATCCGGGCGGACAGGTAGCCCCCCTCGCAGGGGGTGATGACCGCGAACACCCAGTAGTAGCTGCCGTCGCTGGCCTTGTTCTTGACATAGGCCCCGACGGTGTCGCCGTTGCGGATGGTGTCCCACATCAGCTGGAACACCGCCCGCGGCATGTCGGGGTGACGGACCAGCTTGTGCGGAGCGCCCAGCATCTCCTGCAGCGGGAATTTGGACACCCGGCTGAACACCGTGTTGCCCGCCAGAATCACCCCGCGGCTATCCGTACGAGAGAAAAACACTTCATCCAGGGCAAAGGCGGCCTCACGGCCTCTGGCCTGCGGGGCCAGCGTGCGATCTTCAAAGGACACGTGTTGGTTCCTGTCAGTGAAATACGTCTGCCAAATCTGTCTAGCGACGACAGATTTTCAAATTGCTAATGGCAGGCCCGGATACCGCGGGCCTGCCCCGGACCGGCGTCAGGCGACTGCGCTGGCGCGCTGTGCGGCGGGTGCCTGCTGCAGCTCGGGCGCGACGCCCAGGCTGCGCAACACCGGCAGCCGGCGGGCCGCGAAATTACCGGCGCGGGCTTTCAGCAGCGCGATGTTTTCCTCGTCGCTTTCCAGCACCCGGCCCTCGTGCTGCAACCTCTGGCCCTGCGGTGCGAGGATGCGCCACGCCAGCGCCGCCCAGTCGGCCGGCGCCTGCGCGCCTTCGTCCAGCGCCAGCAGGAACAGCTGTTCCAGCCGATCCAGCGCCACCCCGCCGCCGGTGACCGGCGAGGCGAGGAAGCCCAGGGTGTCGCTGTCCTCGGCCCGTTTGCACACCGCCTGGTTGAACTTGCGGCAGCTGTCGCGGCGGCGCTCAAGGTCTTCGAGCGGCAGACAGGGCACCAGGCAGCCACAGCCAATGAGCACCATCAGCATGCGTCGAATGCTGGCCCAGTCCATGCTGCCGAACACCCCCTGGTCCAGAAGCGCGCGCACCGTGGCGGGCCCCTGTGACAGGGCGGTCAGGACCGGGGCATATTGCTCCGGCGCAAGGTCGATCTCGGCGCCCCGGTGCTGGAAGGTCAACCGGCCGCCCGAATAGGGGCGCACCAACGCCAGAGGGGTTTCAAACCAGCCGCCGATTTCGCCGCGCGGGGTATGGGCGAGCTTGCCCTTCACGAAAACATCGGTACGGAAATGCTCGTTCAGCAGCATGTCGCGCAGCCCCTCGCGGCGGCTGGGATCGCTCTCTGCCTCAAGGAGCGCCTGCTGCTCGGGGGTGAAGCGGACATCATCCAGGTTGTCGAGCGGGCTGGTGGAGCCGAGAAAGTCCAGCTTGGCCTGCCCCATCTCATCCTTCAGGTCCTCGAAATAGAAGGGCGTCCAGTCGGCGTTGAAGTATTCATGCGCGAGGTAGTTTTCCGGCATCTTATGCATATGGGCCAGCCGTTTGCCCGCCAGCGGGTTGCGGGCAAAGACACCGGCACCGGCCTCCTGCAGTTTGCGCGCCCAGCCGATGGCCTCCTGGATGCGGGTCGGCAGCGGGCCGCTGCCCTGTTCGACACGGCTGCGCAGCAGCTGGCGCAGCGGCATGGCCGCGGCCCAGCCCGGCATCGCATTGTAGCTGACATAGACCAGCCCGCCCGGCTTCAGCCTGTCGGCAATGAAGCGCAGGATGTGATCGCGGTTCTCTGCCGAGACCCAGCTGAACACCCCGTGCAGCGCAATGATGTCAAAGCTGGCCGGAAGGTCGGCGGCCTGATCAAAATCGGCGAAGCAGCGTTCGTGGAACTGGACGTTGTCCAGCGCCGCTTGCTGGGCCAGTTCGCGCGCACCGGCGATATGCGCCGGGCTGAAATCCATGGCGTGGAACTCGATATGCGGGTTCGCGGCGGCCAGCAGGTTGGCCGAGAACCCCTGCCCGCAGCCGAGTTCACAATAACTGAGCCGCGGCTGGCCAAGCCCGTGCCGATGCCCCTGCGCGGTGGCGCAGAAGGCGAGGGTCGCCGGGGTCAGCTGGCTGTGGAAGTCGTGGGTGTAGTCGATGTCGGCGACATAGCCGGAGGTCCAGTCGGTCACGGAGAATCCTGCAGATTGGGTAAATGTCATGCAGGGTAATTTTCAGAAAATTGGTGAGGAACGGGTTAAGGGAATGTGGCGCTATGTTGGCATCACGGGTGTGGGAGGGGGGAGCTGTAGCGCGGCAGACGCCGCGCCATGGAGCCATTGGATGGCTGCTTAGAACCCATTCTTGCACAATGCCGCACCTTGAACCAATGTCCGGTTTATTTATGGCTTTTAGCTTTTAGGGATATGAGGAGACGGGATGCTGAAAAAAGTTTTAGGTTTGTTGGTGTCAGCAGGGGAAAAGCGCACTGGCGTCAACTTAGATTATGCTCATCAGATTGCAAAAACTGATTTCGGTTTGATGGTACGCTATGGAAAGATATTTTCCTTTCTGGATCCAAACAAAAACGTGCCGGCCGAAGCGTATCATACGGCGCGTCTTCGGGGAGCAGTCGCAGCGGATTGCGGCACCTGCGTCGAAGCAGAAATCAACTTGGCCAGGAAAGCGGGCGTTTCGCGGGACGCTATTACTGCGATCCTGCAATCAACCTACTCAGCACTTTCAGACGAGTTACAAGCGGTTGCTCGCCTCTCAGATGCCGTTGTGGGCCAACGTCAAGACGATGCTGAAGCCCGGGCCAAGGTCCTAGACGCTTATGGCGAAGCTGGGTTGATAGAAATCAGTTTCGCTATGAATGGAGCTGCGCTGTTGCCCGGTATCAAGCGGGCAATGGGTTACGCAACGATTTGCGACCTTCAAACGCTTCGGAAAATTGGCTGAATCCGATAGCCAGCGAGGGACGCTGACCTTGGCGCACGTGCAGCGAAAGCTCACTTTGTCGCGCTTTGCTGACAATTACCGGCCCCCGGGTGCAACACTGGTTTTAGCGTCAGCCCGATAGGTACCCTGCGCCAGGATAACCCTTTCAAACGCCAATAAAAAAACCGGCCCCCTTTCAGGAGCCGGTTTCAAGATCGTCCAATCCGCGGGAGGATCAGATCGCCATATGGGTGCCCAGGGCTTCCATGTCGGCGAGCAGCTTGGCTGCGTCCTCGACCAGACCGTGGGGCTGGTCTTCTTCTTTCGCGGTCTTGTACATCTCGCGGGCTTCTTCGATCAGCGCGTCGAGCTGCTCGCGGGTCAGTTCGTTCATCGGGATCGCACGTTCGGCCAGAACCGACAGGCTGTCGCCCGCGATTTCGGCGAAACCGCCGGTCACCAGATACTCCGAGTTGCCTTCCGGGCTTTCGACCTTCAGCACGCCGGGGCGCAGGGTGGTGATGGTCGGCGCATGCTGAGGCATCGCCGTCATGTCACCCTCGGCTCCGGGGATCAGAACCGCGCTTGCCTGCTGCGAAGCCAGGCTCCGCTCGGGGCTCACGAGGTCGAATTGCATCGTTTGTGCCATTTGGGCCTCCTTTCAGGGTTCCCCCGCCCCCGGCAAAGGGCGCGGGGGAAAATCCATTCTTAGGCGGCTTCCGCAGCCATCTTCTCGGCTTTGGCGATCACTTCGTCGATGCCGCCAACCATGTAGAAGGCGCCTTCGGGCAGGTGGTCGTATTCGCCGGCCACAACCGCCTTGAACGAGGCGATGGTGTCTTCCAGGGAAACCTGGACACCGTCGGAACCGGTGAAGACCTTTGCCACGTCGAACGGCTGGGACAGGAAACGCTGGATCTTACGCGCACGCGCAACGGTCAGCTTGTCCTCTTCCGACAGTTCGTCCATGCCGAGGATCGCGATGATGTCCTGCAGCGACTTGTAGCGCTGGAGGATCTGCTGAACGTCGGTCGCCACTTTGTAGTGCTCTTCGCCAACGATCTGCGGGTCCATCAGGCGCGAGGAGGAGTCGAGCGGGTCCACGGCGGGGTAGATGCCGAGTTCCGAGATCGCGCGGTTGAGAACGGTGGTCGCGTCCAGGTGGGCAAAGGTGGTTGCCGGCGCCGGGTCGGTAAGGTCGTCCGCGGGAACGTAGACGGCCTGGATCGAGGTGATCGAGCCGTTCTTGGTGGAGGTAATACGCTCCTGCATCGCACCCATGTCGGTTGCCAGGGTCGGCTGGTAGCCCACCGCCGAAGGAATACGGCCGAGCAGAGCCGAAACCTCGGAACCCGCCTGGGTGAAGCGGAAGATGTTGTCCACGAAGAACAGAACGTCGGTACCGGACTGGTCGCGGAACTGCTCGGCCAGGGTCAGGCCGGTCAGCGCAACACGGGCACGGGCTCCCGGAGGCTCGTTCATCTGACCGTAGACCAGGGCCACCTGGGATTCTTCCAGGTTGTCCGGCTTGATCACGTTGGATTCGATCATTTCCCAGTACAGGTCGTTACCTTCACGGGTCCGCTCACCAACACCGGCGAACACGGAGTAGCCCGAGTGCACCTTGGCGATGTTGTTGATCAGTTCCATGATGAGAACGGTCTTGCCCACGCCGGCGCCGCCGAACAGGCCGATCTTGCCGCCCTTGGCGTAGGGCGCCAGCAGGTCGATCACCTTGATGCCGGTCACCAGGATCTCGGATTCGGTGGACTGGTCGTTGAATTCCGGTGCCGGCTGGTGGATCGCACGGGTTTCCGCGGCGTTGACCGGGCCCTTTTCGTCAACCGGCTCGCCGACGACGTTCAGGATGCGGCCCAGGGTGGCGTTGCCCACCGGGATCGAGATCGGCGCGCCGGTGTCGGTCACTTCCTGACCGCGGACCAGACCTTCGGTCGCGTCCATCGCGATGGTGCGGACGGTGTTTTCGCCGAGGTGCTGCGCCACTTCGAGAACGAGGGTCTTGCCGTCGTTCTCGGTGTGCAGCGCGTTCAGAATTGCGGGCAGGTGGTCGTCAAACTGGACGTCCACAACGGCGCCGATGATCTGAGTCACCTTGCCTTTTGCTTGTGCCATTTGTTGGTCTCCGGTTGTCTCTTAGAGCGCCTCAGCGCCCGAAATGATTTCAATCAGCTCATTGGTGATCACGGCTTGGCGCGACCGGTTGAACTCGATGGTCAGCTTGTCGATCATCTCGCCCGCGTTGCGGGTCGCGTTGTCCATCGCGCTCATCCGGGCACCCTGTTCGGATGCACCGTTTTCCAGCAGGGCCGAGAAGATCTGGGTCGCCACGCCGCGGGGCAGCAGGTCGGCAAGGATCTGCTCTTCGCTGGGTTCGTAGTCATACAGCGCGCTCGCGCCGTCCCCTTCCGCCGCCTCGAAGGAGGCCGGAATGATCTGCTGTGCGGTCGGGATCTGAGTCACGACGTTGACGAACTCCGCGTAGAAGATCGTGGCAACATCGAATTCACCTGCGTCAAAGCGGGTGAGGATCCCCTTGGCGATCTCCTGCGCGTTGGCGTAACCAACCCGCTTGACCTCGCTCAAGTCCACATGGCCGATGAAGTCATCGCCAAAGTCGCGCTTCAGGGCGTCACGGCCCTTCTTGCCGACGGTCAGGATCTTGACCGTCTTGCCCGCGGCCTTCAGCTCGTGCGCCTTCTGGCGCGCGAGCTTGGCAATGTTCGAGTTGAAGCCGCCGCACAGGCCGCGCTCTGCGGTCATCACGACCAGCAGCTGCACCTGATCCGAGCCCGTGCCGCGAAGCAGCTTGGGCGCGGTGTCGCTGCCACCGACCGAGGCCGCCAGCCCCGCCATCACGGCATTGAAGCGCTTGGCATAGGGGCGGGATTCCTCGGCAGCCTCCTGGGCGCGGCGAAGTTTCGCCGCGGCCACCATCTGCATGGCTTTGGTGATCTTGCGGGTCGATTTGACCGACGCGATCCTGTTTTTAAGGTCCTTGAGATTCGGCATAGCCTCATCCTCCCCTTAAGCGAAGCTAGCGGCGAACTCGTCCAGCGCAGCCTTGATCTTGTCAGCCAGCTCACCTTTCACCTTGCGGTCGTTGTTGGTGATGTCGGCGAGCAGGTCGGCGTGTTTGCCGCGCAGGTGGCTCAGCAGGCCAGCCTCGTAGCGACCCACGTCCTTGACGTCGACCTTGTCGAGGTAACCGTTGGTGCCGGCGAAGATGACGCAGACGATTTCCGCGTTGGTCAGCGGCGAGTACTGCGGCTGCTTCATCAGCTCGGTCAGGCGCGCACCACGGTTCAGCAGCTGCTGGGTGGCGGCATCCAGGTCGGAGCCGAACTGGGCAAAGGCCGCCATCTCGCGGTACTGGGCCAGCGACAGTTTCACCGGACCGGCAACCGAGGACATCGCCTTGGTCTGGGCCGAGGAGCCAACGCGCGACACCGACAGACCGGTGTTCACGGCGGGGCGGATGCCCTGGTAGAACAGTTCGGTTTCCAGGAAGATCTGACCGTCGGTGATCGAGATCACGTTGGTCGGAATAAACGCGGACACGTCGCCGCCCTGGGTTTCGATGATCGGCAGCGCGGTCAGCGAGCCACCACCAAAGTCCTCGTTCAGCTTTGCCGAACGCTCCAGCAGGCGGGAGTGCAGGTAGAAAACGTCACCCGGATAGGCTTCACGGCCCGGCGGACGGCGCAGCAGCAGCGACATCTGGCGGTAGGCCACAGCCTGCTTGGACAGGTCATCATAGATGATCAGCGCGTGACGGCCGTTGTCGCGGAAGAATTCCGCCATCGCGGTCGCGGCGTAGGGCGCCAGGAACTGCAGCGGTGCCGGGTCGGACGCGGTTGCGGCCACGACGATGGAGTATTCCATCGCGCCGGTCTCTTCCAGCTTCTTCACCAGCTGGGCAACGGTCGAACGCTTCTGGCCCACAGCAACGTAGACGCAGTACAGCTTCTTGGACTCGTCGTCGCCAGCGGCGTCGTTGTAGGATTTCTGGTTCAGGATGGTGTCGAGCGCGATCGCGGTCTTACCGGTCTGACGGTCGCCAATGATCAGCTCACGCTGGCCACGGCCAACGGGGATCATCGCGTCAACGGATTTCAGGCCGGTTGCCATCGGCTCGTGCACCGACTTACGCGGGATGATGCCCGGCGCCTTCACGTCGGCGATGCCGCGGGTGACGTCGGTGATCGGACCCTTGCCGTCCAGCGGGTTGCCCAGACCGTCGACAACGCGGCCCAGCAGGCCGTTGCCCACCGGCACGTCCACGATGGAGTTGGTGCGCTTGACGGTGTCACCTTCTTTAATGTCGCGGTCGGAGCCGAAGATCACGATACCGACGTTGTCGGCTTCGAGGTTCAGCGCCATCCCCATGACGCCGCCCGGGAATTCGACCATTTCGCCGGCCTGGACGTTGTCGAGGCCGTAAACGCGCGCGATACCGTCCCCAACGGACAGCACGCGGCCGATTTCTGCCACTTCTGCTTCTTGACCATAATTCTTGATCTGGTCTTTAAGGATCGCAGAAATCTCTGCTGCTTGGATACCCATTTATCCGACCTCTTTCATTGCATTCTGTAGGGAGTTGAGCTTGGAGCGGATCGAGCTGTCGATCATCTTCGAGCCCACTTTAACGACAAGACCGCCGATGATGGAGGCATCGACGGTGGCATTGATAGTGACTTTCTTGCCCACGCGCTCGGCCAGAGTCTTGGCCAGCTTTTCGCTCTGGGTCTTGGTCAGCGCCTTGGCGGAGGTCACTTCGGCAGTGACTTCACCACGGGCTTCGGCCAGGCGGGCGCGCAGCGCGTCGATCAGCGCGGGCAGCACGTGCAGACGGCGTTTGTCCGCCATCAGTGCCAGGGTATTGCGCAGGACGGGGTCCAGCCCCATCTTGTCCGCGACCGCGGTGATCGCGGCGCCCTGCTCCTCGCGCGAGACGAGCGGCGAGCGGATCAGGCCATTGAGGTCGTCGCTGTCAGCCAGCGCGGCTGCCAGATCATTGATGCTGGATTCAAGGCTGTCGAGCGCCTTGTTCTCTTCCGCGATGTCGAACACCGCAGTGGCATAGCGCGCAGCAATGCCTGCAGAAATCGAAGCTGGTTCGGACACGTCCACCCTTCCGATATGTTTTTGGCCCCGGTTGGCATACCTGGCAACAGGCGGCGTCCGGGGGCGTGAGTCAGCCCGCCCTAGGCAGCGGGGCGTTGAAATCAGCGTGGGTCTAGCAGAGCGGATGCGACCTATCAACTGTCTATAACCGTATTGAAAGAATGCGAGTTCCCCGTCATTTCAAACACTTGCGACGAGTGCGGCCCTTTGACCGCAATATAATCCACAAAAACTGCACCAGAAGCGCGCAAATTGGCGATTCCGAAAGCCCGAATCCACGGCAAAATTGTTACACCAGCACCGCGTTTGCAGCCGCATCTGAGCGCCGCAGCCGCGGGGCGTCAATTCGGAAAAACCAAATCGGCCGCAAAACGCCTGCCCGCGAACGCCCGGGCGGGGGCTCAGGCCGGTTCGGTCAGCGGGTTTGACAGCCCCTCCAGCACCCGGATGGGGTTGGGGGTGCGCGGACGGATCATGTGCCCCTTCTGCGGATGCGTCTGCTTGCTGACCTCCACCATGAACACGCCCCCCGCCAGCATTGCGGGCAGCCGATCCCCCATGCGCTCGAACATGGCACCGGTTTTCAGCCAGAACCGCTTGTGACTGGGTAGCCGGTACAGCGCAGCCGTGTGGCGCTCAATGGTGAACTCATGCTCGCGCAGCTGACCTTCCAGCTGACGCAGCGTGTAGGGGCGTCCGAAGCCAAAGGGGGTCAGGTCCGACCGAGCCCACAGACCGGCCCGGTTGGGTACGATGAAGATGGCCCTGCCGCCCGGCCCCAGAACCCGGCTGCATTCCTCGAGCAGCCGGGCGGGCCGCTCGGAGGTTTCCAGCCCGTGCAGCAGCACCAGCCGGTCGATCCGCCCGGTCTCCACCGGCCAGCTGGTCTCCTCGCACAGGACCGAGACATTGGGCTGGCCCGCGGGCCATTGCATGACCCCCTGCGGCCCCGGCATCAGCGCCATCACCCGCCGGGCCTCGGACAGGTAGGGCCGCAGAAGCGGGGCCGCGAATCCGAAGCCCGCCACCGTCAACCCCGCGGCCTCGGGCCAGAGCTGGGTCAGGCGGCCACGGATCGAGGCCTGCGCGGCCCGGCCCAGCGTGCTGCGGTAGTAGAAGTTCCTCAGATCCTGGACATCAAGATGCATTGCGGGCGCCTGTTGCTTCGGCCAATCTGGACTCAGTTTAGCAATGTAAAGGCGAATGACCATGCCTCTTGAGATCATCACCCTGCCCTGCCTGTCGGATAACTATGCTTATTTGATCCATAATCCGGCATCGGGCGAGACCGCACTGGTGGATGCACCCGAGGCAGGCGCGATCAAGGCCGCCCTGTCGGAGCGTGGCTGGGGGCTGGACTGGATCCTGCTGACCCACCACCACTGGGACCACGTGGACGGCGTGGCCGACCTGCGCGACGCCTATGGCGCCAGGGTGATCGGCGCCGCGGCTGACGCCCACCGGCTGCCGCCACTGGACCAGGCGGTTGCCGACGGCGAGCGCTTCTCGCTGCTGGGCGAGGAGGTTCTGGTGATGGATGTCTCCGGTCACACGGTCGGCCACATCGCCTTTTACCTGCCGGGTGCCGAAGCGGTGTTCACCGCCGACAGCCTGATGGCGCTGGGATGCGGACGGCTGTTCGAAGGCACGCCCCAGCAGATGTGGACCAGCCTGTCGCGGCTGGCGGATCTGCCCCCGCAGACCATGGTTTATTCGGGCCATGAATACACCCAGTCCAACGGTGCCTTTGCCGCTACCATCGACGCGGACAACCCGGCCTTGCAAGAGCGCCTGCGCGATATCGCCTCGACCCGCGCCGCAGGCCGCCCCACGGTGCCTGCCTCGCTGCAGCTTGAGCTTGACACCAATCCCTTCCTGCGCCCGCACGACCCCGCCATCCGCGCCGCGTTGCGCATGGAAGATGCTGAAGACGTTGAGGTTTTTGCCGAGGTCCGAAAACGCAAGGACAATTTCTGATCGCCCGCGGCGGTATCCGGCTGCAACAGGACCAAAATAAATGTGACCGCAAAATGAAGAAAAGACCTTGAAGCCGGCGCGCTATCAACCAAACTCTAACCTTATAAGCACATGGTTGAACTGAGGAGTTGGTTAATACCTCTCCACCGGCCAACCCAAGATCAGAGGAGCACGCCCGTGCCTTCATTCTCGAGCACCCTGGAACAGGCCATTCACGCAGCGCTGGCGCTGGCGAATGAACGCCGTCATGAATTCGCAACCCTGGAACATCTGCTTCTGGCCCTGATCGACGAGCCCGACGCCGCCCGCGTGATGCGCGCCTGCAGTGTCGACCTCGGCGAATTGCGATCCGCGCTGGTGGAATTCGTGGATGAAGATCTGGCCAACCTGGTCACCGATGTGGACGGCTCCGAGGCGGTGCCCACCGCCGCCTTCCAACGGGTGATCCAGCGCGCGGCCATCCACGTCCAAAGCTCCGGCCGGACCGAAGTGACGGGGGCCAATGTGCTGGTCGCCATCTTCGCCGAACGCGAAAGCGACGCCGCCTACTTCCTGCAGGACCAGGAGATGACCCGTTACGACGCGGTGAACTTCATCGCCCACGGGGTGGCCAAGGATCCTGCCTACGGTGAATCGCGCCCGGTGACCGGCGCCACCGAGCAGGAAGAAGAAGGCCTGGCGACCACGCCCGAAGGGGAAAAGAAGGAATCCGCGCTGGCGAAATACTGTGTCGACCTGAACGCGAAATCCCGCGAAGGCGACATCGACCCGCTGATCGGTCGCGACCACGAGGTGGAGCGCTGCATCCAGGTGCTGTGCCGCCGGCGCAAGAACAACCCGCTGCTGGTGGGCGACCCCGGCGTCGGCAAGACCGCCATCGCCGAGGGGCTGGCGCGCAAGATCGTCAACGGCGAAGTGCCGGAAGTGCTGTCTGAAACCACCATCTACTCGCTCGACATGGGCGCGCTGCTGGCCGGTACCCGCTACCGCGGCGATTTCGAGGAACGCCTGAAGGCCGTTGTCACCGAGCTGGAAGACCACCCGGATGCGGTGCTGTTCATCGACGAGATCCACACCGTGATCGGTGCGGGCGCGACCTCGGGCGGCGCGATGGACGCCTCCAACCTGCTGAAGCCTGCCCTGCAGGGCGGCAAGCTGCGCACCATGGGCTCCACCACCTACAAGGAGTTCCGCCAGCATTTCGAGAAGGACCGCGCGCTGTCCCGCCGGTTCCAGAAGATCGACGTGAACGAGCCGACGGTGGAAGACTCCATCGAGATCCTGAAAGGGCTGAAGCCCTATTTCGAGGAGCACCACGGCATCAAGTTCACCTCGGACGCGATCAAGACCGCGGTGGAACTGTCGGCGCGTTACATCAACGACCGCAAGCTGCCGGACAAGGCCATCGACGTGATCGACGAGGCCGGCGCTGCGCAGCATCTGGTGATCGAGAGCAAGCGCCGCAAGACCATCGGCGTCAAGGAGATCGAGGCCGTGGTCGCCAAGATCGCCCGCATTCCGCCCAAGAATGTCTCGAAAGACGATGCCGAGGTGCTGAAGGACCTGGAGAAATCGCTGAAGCGCGTGGTGTTTGGCCAGGACGATGCGATCACCGCCCTGTCGAGCGCCATCAAGCTGGCCCGTGCCGGCCTGCGCGAACCGGAAAAGCCCATCGGCAACTACCTGTTTGCGGGCCCCACCGGTGTCGGCAAGACCGAGGTCGCGAAACAGCTGGCGGATCAGCTGGGTGTGGAACTCCTGCGGTTTGATATGTCCGAGTACATGGAGAAACACGCGGTCTCCCGCCTGATCGGCGCGCCTCCGGGCTATGTCGGCTTTGACCAGGGTGGCCTGCTGACCGATGGCGTCGACCAGCATCCGCACTGCGTGCTGCTGCTCGATGAGATCGAGAAGGCGCATCCGGATGTCTACAACATCCTGTTGCAGGTGATGGACAACGGCCAGCTGACCGACCACAACGGCCGCACGGTCAACTTCCGCAACGTGATCCTGATCATGACCTCCAACGCCGGTGCGTCTGACATGGCCAAGGCGGCGATCGGTTTCGGCCGCGACCGCCGCGAGGGCGAGGACACCGCCGCCATCGAGCGCACCTTCACGCCGGAGTTCCGCAACCGCCTCGATGCGGTGATCTCCTTCGCGCCGCTGGGCAAGGAGGTGATCCTGCAGGTGGTCGAGAAGTTCGTCCTCCAGCTGGAGGCCCAGCTGATGGACCGCAATGTCTCGATCGAGCTCACGCGCAAGGCCGCGGAATGGCTGGCCGACAAGGGCTACGACGACCGCATGGGCGCACGCCCCCTGGGCCGTGTCATTCAGGAGCACATCAAGAAGCCGCTGGCCGAGGAGCTCCTGTTCGGCAAGCTGACCAAGGGCGGCGTGGTGCAGGTCGGCATCAAGGACGGCAAGCTGGAGCTGCGCCTCGAAGGCCCGGGCAAGCCGCGTATCTCCGGTGACAAGCCGCCGCTGCTGACCGCTGAATAATGCGCCTTGCGGCATTGATCGCAACAGTCTCGCTCGCCGCGCCCGTCGCGGCGAGCGATTTTCGTTTGCTGTTCCCGCTGGACTGCACCCTGGGCGAAGACTGCCATATCCAGCAGTTCGTCGACCATGATCCGGGACCCGGTGCCACGGATTTCACCTGCGGAACGCTCAGTTACGAGGGGCACAAGGGCACCGATTTTGCCCTGCCCTATCTGTCGGACATGGAAGCGGGCGTTGCGGTGCGCGCCGCCGCCGACGGTGTGGTGCGCGGCACCCGCGATGCAATGCCGGACGCCTACGCCACCGACGCCAATGCCGCGGCAATCAAGGGCCGTGAATGCGGCAACGGGGTGGTCCTGCGCCATGCGGGCGGGTGGGAGACCCAGTACTGCCACATGAAACGCGGCTCGATCCGGGTGGAAACCGGCGCGCAGGTGCGCGCTGGCGATGTGCTGGGCGAAGTGGGGCTGTCCGGCAAGAGCCAGTTCCCGCATCTGCACCTGTCGGTGCGCCGGGACGGTGCGGTGGTGGACCCATTTGCGCCCCACTCTGCGGATCGCTGCGGTGCCCCGGCGAAGGACACACTTTGGGCAGGTCCCCCGCCGCCCTATCAGCCCGGCGGGCTGCTTGGCGCGGGCTTCAGCACGGGGGTGCCCGCCTATGACACAATCAAGCGAGGCCACGCCGACCAGACACCGCTGGATGCCCAAGCGCCCGCACTGGTGTTCTGGGCCTATGCCTATGGCGGCCGCGCAGGCGACCAACTGGAGCTGACGGTGACCGGTCCCGACGGCGCGCTGGTGTCCGACAGCACCGTCTTGGACCGCAACCAGGCCCAGTTCTTCCGCGCCGCCGGACGGCGGTTACGGCGGGATCGCTGGCCAGACGGCACCTATACCGGCACCGCGCGCCTGCTGCGTGATGGGCAGCTGGTCGACAGTTACAGCCACAGCATGACGATCCCGGCCCGCTGATCCGCCCTCGCCGTGCGCCATGCCCTCGTCCCAGCCACGACCGCTGCCGCCGGGGCGCAAGCCCCGGCGGCAGCCCGGCCCAACAGGCAAACCGCCCCTCCGGGGCGGCTGCGCCTGGCGGGAGCCCTTCGTCCCCACCGCCCCATACCGCCGACAAGCTGCCGGATTTGATTTCACCGCTCCCAGCAATAGATCTAGAGAGGCCCTGCTGCCCGGTGGGGCCGCAACCCGTGTGTAACTAGTGATCTGTCTCCGCAGGGAGCAGTCTGTCTCCAATGGTGAAGCGGGTTGCACCCGGGCACGCGCCGCACACCGGGCGCGGCATTCCTTGGGCGCGCAACCTCCCGATTGCACCCCTCAATACCGCATGCCGACCTCCAATGCCGTTGTATCGACATGCCCCTGGTGGTCGAGGGCGGCTTACTTCTCGGTGAATTTCAACTCGATCCGGCGGTTCTGCGCGCGTGCCTCCGGCGTGTCGGCGGTGTTGACCGGCTGGTACTCCCCAAACCCGTTGGCCGCGAGCCGCGAGGGCGGCACGCCCAACGCTTCGACCATGTAGCGCACCACCGACAGCGCCCGCCCCTGACTCAGCTCCCAGTTATCGGAGAATTTCGGATGGGCGCCCAGCGGCGTGTCATCGGTGTGCCCGTCAACGCGAATGATCCAGTTGATTTCAGGCGGGATCGCGGACACCACGCTTTGCAGGATCGACACCACCTTGGCGATCTCGACCTTGCCTTCCGGCGACAGCGTGGCACTGCCGGGCGCAAACAGCACCTCGGAGGCAAAGACAAAGCGGTCGCCCTGGATCTGCACCCCTTCCTGGTTGCCCAGAAGGTCACGCAGGCGGCCAAAGAACTCCGAGCGGTAGCGCTCCAAATCCTGCGCCTTGTCGGCAAGGGCTGCCGCCTCGGCCTCCAGCCGTTTGCGCTCAGCCTCTTCCAACAGCCGCCGCTTGCGCTCCTCGGAGGCGGCGCGGGCCAGGGCTGCGTTCAGGTCCTGGCCCAAGTTCTGCAACTGCACCTGCTGCGCAGCGTCGCGGGCCTCGTAATCATCCAGCAAGGCCTGCAGGCTGCCCAGCTGTTCACGCAGCGCCGCAACCTGCTGATTGAGCAGCGCAGTCTCGCGGCGGGCGTCCTCGGACACCGCTTTTTGATCTGCCAGGGCCTCGCGCGCCTGCGCCAGCAGCGCCGCGCGCTCCTCGGCGCGGCTCAACTCTTCGGCGGCGCGCGCTTCGGCCGTCTCCTGCGCCGTCACCGCAGTCAGCAGGCGCTGACGCAGCACATCCAGCTCATCCGCGCTGGCCTCGGCCACCGACAGCGCCGCCTTGGCTTCGGCCAGTTCGGCTGCCAGCTCTGCGGTTTCCTTGTCGGCGGCGGCGCGGGCGGCCTCAAGCTCGGCCAGTTGCGCATCGAGCTGCTTCTTCGCCGCCTCGGAGGCTGCCAGCAGCGTCAGCGTGTCCTCGGCCTCCTGCCGCTGCGCCTCCAGCGCCAGGGTCATGGCGGTCAGCTCGGCATCGGCATCCTGCAGTTTCTCGCGCAGGGCTTCGGCGGCGGCGGCTTCCAGCAGGCGGGCGGAGTCGGCGGCGTCAAGCTGCTCCTGCAAGCTGCTGATCTGCTGGGATTGCTGGGTCCCTTCCTCTTCGAGGGACGCGATCAGCGCCTCCATCGCCTCCCGCTCGGCAGCAGCGCGTCGCGCCGCCTCGGCCTCGGCATCAAGTTCGTCGCGGGCCTGGGCCAGCGCGAGGTTGAGAGCCTCCTGTTCACTCAGCAGCTCATCGCGGGCGGCTTCCAGGCTGTCGCGTTCGGCACTGAGATCCGCGATCCGCGCCTGCGCCGCGTCGCGGCTGGCGATCAGCGCGGCCACCTGCGCCTCGAAGCTGGTGATGCGGGTTTCGGCCTCGGCCAGCGCATCCGCCTGGCGGTCACGCTCGGCAGTCAGCGCCGCGATCCGCCCCTCTGCCTGTTCCAGATCCGACTGCGCCGTGTTCAGGGTCGAGGTCAGCGCCCCCATCCGCGCCTGCAGGCGGCGATTTTCGCGCTCTTCCAGCCCCAGCGCGGCAGCCAGCGCGCTCACCTCTGCCGACAGTTCATCCAGCTGGCTTTCCTGACCGGTGATGGTCTCACGCAGCACGAATTGCACCACCATGAAGATGGTCAGCACGAACATCAGCACCAGCAACAACCCGGTCATCGCGTCGACGAAGCCGGGCCAGATCGAGGCCTGGAACCGCTGCCCTGTGCGCCGCGAGAGGGCCATGGATCAGTCCCCCGCGCTGCGGTCGGACACGCCACCGCGCGACAGGCCACGCGGGCGGGCAAAGGCCTTGATCATCAGATCGATGTCCTTGCGCAGCTCCGCCAGGCTCTCCTGCCGCCCGGCCGAGATTTCCTCAAGGATGCGCAGCATCTGCACGTCGATCGAGCGCAGACGCATGCGGCTTTCGGCGTCGATGCCGCCCTGTTCGCCCTGGGCGCGCAGGATCTCGGTCAGGGCCTCCTGCCCCACGGCAACACGGTCCAGTGCCGCGGTGATGGTGCCGGTCTGCTCCTGGCGGCGGTTCATCTCCTGGATGGTCTCCACCAGTTCGCCCAGCTTCCGGTCCACCGCCGCGCGCCCTTCGGAGGTCTCGGCAAACATCGCCTGCAGCGCGTCCATCTGTTCGGCCATCGTGTCCAGCACCTGCGACACCACATTGCTGTCGCCCGCCCCCTCCTCGCCCGAGGCAAAGCTCACACGGGTGATCGAGGACAGCCATTCCTCCAGCTCGCGGTAAAAGCGGTTCTGCCCGTGGCCCGCGAACAGCTCCAGCAGCCCCACGATCAGCGAACCGGCAAGGCCCAGAAGCGAGGAGGCAAAGGCCACGCCCATGCCGCCCAGCTGCGCCTCCAGCCCGGTCATCAGGCGGTTGAAGACTGACAGGCCTTCTTCGCCCTCCTGCGGGGCGAGGCTGCGAATGGTGTCCACAACGGCGGGAACGGTGGTGGCGAGGCCGTAGAAAGTGCCGAGAAGGCCAAGGAAAATCAGAAGGTTGACGATGTATCGTGTGATCTCGCGATCTTCGTCGATGCGGCTGGCGACCGAGTCGAGGATGGAGCGCGTCGAGGTCGAGCCCAGCTGCATCCGCGCCGAGCGCGAGCCGAGGAGCGACGCCAGCGGCGCCAGCATCGAGGGCGGTCGGCGGTGTTCCTGGCTGTCGCCGGCGGCAAAGCGCTCGATCCAGCGCACCGAGCCGATCAGCTGCACCACCTGCCAGAAGCAGGCCAGCACCCCGATCACGAAGACAAAGACGATAAAGCCGTTGAGCCAGGGGTTCGCCTCGAACACCGGCAGCACCCGTGGCAGGGCGACGAAAGCGCCGAAGCCCGAGAGCCCCAGCGCGATCAGCATCATGATGATCTGCCGCACCGGCTGTGAAAATTGCGGCCGCGTCTTGCGGTCTGGCTGCGCCATAGTCCTAGGTCCTGACCGATTGCCTGCTCTTGCTTCGCTTGCAGCCTATAAGCAAAGAGCTTGCAGCGCCAAGGCTTTATGCGGTGATTTCCCGCACCCGTCGGGCCAGCCAGTCGAGATCGACGTCATGGAGGCCAATTTCGGAGAGGTGATCCGCGGTGTTGTAGAGATACTCGGTGTTCGGCCCCCGCCCGCCGACCGCATGGGCGATGATCTGGGCCTGTTCCTCCAACCCCATGCCGCCGCAATATTGCACGTGATCGGGGTCGATCACATAGGTCACCGCGGTGACCTTGCGCCCGTCCGTCAGCTCAACCTCGAGATTGCGCTCCACGTAGGCCGAGGAAATCAGCTCCCGCTCGCGCAGGTAGTCAAGCGTCTGCGCCTCATGTCCGGCTTCCACGGCCATCGCCAGCCCCTTGCAATGGGCGCCCTTCACCTCGTCCAGGGCCAGCACCAGCCCCGGTCGTTCCTCGGTGCCGCGATGGTGGACCGAGCTCATGCAGAAAGATCGCGCATAGCCGTGCAGCACCGCCACCTCGCGACGCGTCACGGGGAACCCCGGGTTCCACAGGAGAGATCCGTAACCGAATACCCACATTGTCATGCTGTCTGGCCCTTTCTGCTCTCCCCCTATAAACAGCAATCCCACCCCGGACAAAAGAGGCTATCCCATGCGCCTGGTGAAACTGCTGCTGACCGGTTTGCTGCTTTGGAGCCTGTATTGGGCCGTTGCAGGCTGGGGTCTGCGTGCGGGGGTGGCCGCCTGGTTCGAGGACCGGCGCGCGCACGGCTGGCAGGCAGATGTCGCAGCGCTGAACACCGAGGGCTACCCGTGGCGCCACCGCACCCGGCTGGCTCAGCCCGCGCTGGCCGATCCGGGGACCGGCCTTGCCTGGCGGGCCGACTGGCTGGAGCTGGACAGCCCCGCGCTCTGGCCCGGCGCGATGACGCTGCGCTTTCCGGCAACGCAGCAACGGCTGTCCTATCTGGACCAGACGGCGGTAATCGCCGCGCAGGAGCTGCAGGCAGACCTGCGGCTGGCGCCCGGCACCGCCCTCACCATCGAAGCGCTGGAGCTGTCCGCCGGGCGCTGGCAGGTCACGATGGGCGAAGACATCGCGCTGGCCGCCCGGACACTGGACATCGGCATGGTGCAAACCGACACCCCGGAGACCTATCAGCTGCGGGCACGGGCCGATGGCCTGGTACCGGGAGAGCATTGGCGGCGGCGCCTGGCCGCCGGGCCCGACCTGCCGGAGGCGCTGGAGACGCTGACGCTGGAGATGACGGTGGCGTTCGACCGCGCCTGGGACCGCAGCGCCCTGGAGGAGAGACGCCCGCAGCCGCGCCGCATCGAGTTGCATTTCGCCGACGCCCACTGGGGCGCATTGCGACTGAAGGCCAACGGCGCAGTGACCGTGGACGCGCAGGGTCGGCCTGACGGGCGCGTCGCCCTGCGGGCGGAAAACTGGCGTGACATCCTGTCGATGGCCGAGCGCAGCGGTGTGCTTGCGCCCGCGTTGCGCCGCACGGCGGAGCGCGTGCTGGGTCTGCTGGCGCAGTCCGGTGGCAACCCGGAGCATCTGGACCTGACGCTGGGCTTTGAGAACGGCCAGGTGATGCTGGGGCCCTTGCCAATCGGCCCCGCGCCGCGCCTGATCCTGCGCTGAAGCGCCCGCGCGCGCCAGCCCGTCAAGGGCCGCGCAGCGGCGGCGCGACGCGCCGTTTACCCTTTACAGGCTTCTACCTGCATACTGGACATGGCGCGTCAGGGCAGACCTGCCCCTGAGGTGCCTCTCAGCATGTTCTTCTGATGGTTTACACGCAGCGCATCCGGCTGAAATGCCCGCGCAGCGCAACAGGCCGGACGGCGCGCGCAGCGCGCGGGGCCCAAGGCTGCAATATGCCCGCAAGGGCATCTTCAGGCGCGGGAGCCGCCCCTTCCGGCGCTGCCTAGCGGCAATAGGCGCCGTTGCGGTGGCGGGCAACGTCCAAGTGGAAGTGATCGCGGTGATAGCGGTCGGCCTCGGGCCCCAGCACGGTGCTGAAGGGGCCGCAGGCGGCGCGCCAGATCTTCTTCAGCTTGCGCCGGGTCTTGCGCTTTTGCCAGCCGTGCAAAACGGTGATGGTTTCGCCGCTCTCCAGCGTGAAGCCGGAAATGTCGATCGCCCGACCACGCCCGTGTTCCGAGATCTTGGCCCCGGGGCGGTTGTTGCGGGTGCGGCAGGCGTAATGCGCGGCGACCCGCAGGCCGACCACCTTGTTGCGGCGGCCAAAGGCGGTTTCCACCTCGCGGTTGATCCAGGTCTTCAGCGCGCGCGCCGTTCTGCAGGTCATCAGGGAGGCCTGGCTGAGACGCACGCCGGAAATCTCGCGAACCTGCACCGCATCCTTGGCACCGCAGCCGGGCAGCTTGCCCGCCACATCGCCAAAGTCATCGCCCTTGATCTCGGGATCGCCGCAGACCGAGCCTTCGCGGCGCTTCTTGCGGCCGAACAGAACCTCCGTGCCCTGCGGGGGCGCGAGCGATTGCGGCAAGGGGGGCGTCCCGCGCGGGACGCTGAGTGCGGCCAGCTGCGTTGCAGGCGCGGTGGGCTCCTGCTGCTGCCCTGCGATGGCGGCGGGCGCCAGCAGCAGGGCTGCCAGGAGGACGCCCGCGCGGATCACTTCTTCAGGCTCCGGCCAAAGTCCGGCGCATCGGTGTCCTGCCCCGCCTCGATGATGCCGCGGCGGATGGCGCGGGTGCGAGTGAAGTAATCGTGCAGATGCTCGCCGTCGCCGGTGCGGATGGCCCGCTGAAGGGCGAACAGCTCCTCGGTGAAGCGGCCGAGGATCTCCAGCGTCGCATCCTTGTTGGTCAGGAACACGTCGCGCCACATGGTCGGATCCGAGGCCGCAATCCGGGTGAAGTCGCGGAAACCTGCGGCGGAATATTTGATCACCTCGCTGTCGGTGACGCGGCGCAGATCGTCAGCGACGCCCACCATCGTGTAGGCGATCAGGTGCGGCGTGTGCGAGGTGACGGCGAGCACCAGGTCGTGGTGATCGGCGTCCATCTCATCGACATTGGCGCCCATCCCCTCCCACAGCGCCCGCAGGCGGGCGGTGGCCTCGGGATCGGTGCCCTCGACCGGCACCAGCAGCGACCAGCGGTTGTCGAACAGCTCGGCAAAGCCGGATTCAGGCCCGGAATGCTCGGTCCCGGCCAGCGGGTGGGCGGGGACGAAATGCACGCCCTCGGGGATATGCGGCTGCACCGCGTCGATCACATGGCGCTTGACCGAACCCACGTCCGAAACCGTGGCACCGGGTTTCAGCACCGGGGCGATCTCTTCCATCACCGGGCCCATGGCGCCGACGGGCACGCAGAGCACCACCAGGTCGGCATCCGCAACCGCCTCGCGCGCGGTGTCGCAGACGCGGTCGCACAGGCCGATGCGGCGGGCGGTGTCGCGGGTCTCGCTGCTGCGGGCATAGCCTGTGACCTCGCCCGCGAGCCCCGCACGTTTCATCGCCCAGAACATCGAGGAGGCGATCAGCCCCAGCCCGATCAGCGCGACGCGCTCGTAAACCTGCGTGCTCATGCCCGGCCCTCTTTGAAGGTTTTCACCGCTGCGGCCAGACGGCGGCAGGCGTCTTCGTCGCCGATGGTGATGCGCAGCGCGTTGGGCAGCTTGTAGCCCGCCACCCGGCGCACGATCAGCCCCTGCGACTGCAGGTAGTCGTCACAGGCCTCGGCTTCGGCCTGGCTGCCGAATCGCGCCAGGATGAAATTGGTGCAGGAGACATCCGACGGCACCCCCAGTTCAGCCAGCGCATCCGCCAGCCAGCCGCGCCACTTGGCGTTCTCGGCGCGGCAGTGGTCGAGGTAGTCAGTGTCGCGGACCGCGGCTTCGGCCCCCGCCAGCGCGGTGCTGGAGACGTTGAACGGGCCACGCAGGCGGTTCAAAACATCGATGATTTCCTGCGGGCCGTAGCCCCAGCCGATGCGCGCGCCACCCAAGCCGTAGATCTTGGAGAAGGTGCGGGTCATCACCACGTTGTTGCGCTCGGCGATCAGCGAGGCGCCGCCGTCAAAGCCTTCGACGTATTCGGCATAGGCGCCGTCCAGCACCAGCAGCGCGCCCGCGGGGATGCCATCGGCCAGCCGGGCGACCTCGCGCGCGCTGATCATGGTGCCGGTCGGGTTGTTGGGATTGGCGATGAAGACCAGCCGGGTGCGGTCGGTACACCCCGCCAGCAGCGCGTCGACATCGGTGACGCGCTCGCGCTCGGGCACCTCGACCGGGGTCGCGCCCGCCGCCAAAGCGCTGATGCGGTACATGGCGAACCCGTGTTCGGTGAACAGCACCTCGTCACCCGGTCCGGCATAGGCCTGACACAGGAAGGCAATGATCTCGTCGCTGCCAGCGCCGCAGATGATCTGCTCCGGCGCCAATCCGTGAACCTCTCCGATGGCCCGGCGCAGCGAGGCGTGGTCGGAGCTGGGATAGCGATGCATGCTGGCCGCAGCCTCCTGCATCGCGGCGACCGCGCGGGGGCTGGGCCCGAACGGGTTCTCGTTCGAGGAGAGTTTCACAACGTTGCTCACCCCAGTCACATGGGCGGCTCCGCCCTGATACAGAGCGATGTCCATGATGCCGGGCTGCGGGGTGATTTGGGTCATAATACGGGCTCCGTTAATTCCTGCCCGTCATAGCGGCCCAAGGCGGGCTGGGGAAGCACCAAGATGCCGCCCCCAACCGACCTGCTGCCACTTGGATCAGGCGACAAGCGCCTGGAAGCGTGCCGTTTCGGGATCGGCACCATAGCGCGGCGCCAGCGCGCCGACGCGTTCGGTCAACGCGTTGACACTGTCGATGATGTAGCGGGCGGTCTCATCCCGCATCAGGTAGGAGAAGTTCAGCCGCACCCAGCCGGGCTTCTTCATTTCCTCTCCGGCCTGCAGATCCCGGAACAGGGACGCCGACTCGGCCGCGCCGATGCCCAACAGCCGGTGCGCGTAAGGCCCGGCACAGGCGCAACCGCCCCGGGCCTGAATGCCATAGACGTCGCTGAGCATGCGGGTGAAGAGCTGCTGATGCACCGGCGCGCCCGACGCGTCGGTGACCAGGAAGGAAAAGATCGGCAACCGGTGCGCGGCGCGGTGGCCGAGGACGCGCAGCCGCGGATTGTCGGCCCAGCCGTCCCAGGCCATCTGCGCATAGCGGGCCTCGCGCGCTTCGATCCGCTGCTGCCCGACAGCTTCCTTCACCAGAAAGGCGAGGGCTGCGCGGATGTCACCGATCACATTGGGGGTGCCCGCCTCCTCGCGCGCCGCCAGGTCGCGGCTGTATTCATGGTGCCAGGGCGACACAAAGCTGACGGTGCCGCCACCGGGCCAGGAGGGGCAACGGCAGCGCACCTTGGCACCATTGACGATCAGCACGCCGGAGGAGCCGGGGCCACCGGGGAACTTGTGCGGCGAGACCACCACCGCGTCCTTGCGGGCCGCGCCCTGCCCGCCCATGTCGATCGGCAGATAGGGACCGCCGCCGGCGTAGTCCCAGACCGCCAGCGCGCCATGGGCGTGCAGCAGCCGACTGACGGGATCCGGGTCGGTGAGAATGCCGGTCACGTTGGAGGCGGCGGAAAAGCTGCCGATTTTCAGATCGCTGTCCGCATGGGCCGCCAGTTCCTGCGCAAGTACCTCCAGATCGACGCCGCCCCCTGCGGCCTCGGGGATTTCCACCACCTTGGCCTTGCTTTCGCGCCACGGCAGGATGTTCGAGTGATGTTCATACGGGCCGATGAAAACCACCGGCTGCGCGGCCTCGTTGACGCCGAACAGGCTGACCAGCCGGTTCAGCCCCGCCGTCGCGCCGGAACCGGTGAAGATCACGCTGTCCTGCTGCATCGCGCCGCACAGACGGGCGATCTCGGCGCGCGCCTCGCGGCGCAGGCGGGTCATGTAGGAGCCACAGTACGAGGCTTCGGTGTGGGAGTTGGCGTAGAAGGGCAGAACCGCTTGCGCGACGAACTCCTCGACCTGACGCAGGGGGCGTCCAGAGGCGACGTAGTCCGCATAGACCAGCGGCACCTCGCCATCGAGACCGGGAATCATCACCCCTTCGCCGATCAACCCCTGCTCCAGGCTGCCATCTTGCGCGGCGATTTTGATGGATTGTTTGAATGCTGCCAGTGTCATGTCGGCCCCTCATGTAGTCGCATCGGCATTCTGAACGGCATTCAGCGCGGATTCTTTATCAACTAATGACTGTTTTTGCCAAATTTTGTGTCGTATGATCGCAAGATGAGCAAAATCATCGATCAGATAGACAGGCGCATCCTGCGCGCGCTGCAAATGGATGGCAGCCTGTCGCAACGCGAGTTGGCAGAGCAGGTTGGCCTGTCGCAAAACGCCTGCTGGCGGCGCCTGAAGGCGCTGAATGACAGCGGGGTATTGCAGGGGTCCACCGCGCGGATAGACCGGGCGGCGCTTGATCTGGATCTTGTCGTCTTCGTGATGCTGCGGACCCGACATCATTCCGCAGACTGGCTGCAAAAGTTTCGCCGCCACGTGCTGACCATTCCCGAGGTCGTGGACTTCCACCGCATTGGCGGGGACTACGACTATCAGCTGAAGGTGGTCACCCAGGACATGGCCAGCTATGACCGCGTCTACCAGCGGCTGATCGCGGGCGTGGAACTGGACAGCGTGACCTCGTATTTCGCGATGGAAGCTATCGCCGAGGCCCGGCCGCTGCCCCTGTAGCCGCGCCCAAAGCCCCCGCCTTCCCGCGGCCCGATATCAGAGGGACCCGGCAGCTGCCGCGGGTGGACACGGCTGGCCGACGGGACCGGCCAAGCCCGACCTCAGTGGCCGAAGGCGCTGTTCTTCATCCACATCGGGCGCTTGCCTTTGGGGCCCATGCGCATGTGCAGACAGGCGGTGCCAAGGCGCTGAAAATACAGGATATCGACAGGGTACCATCCGGCCTGGGGCACTTCGACCTCGGTCTGGACGGTGCTGTCGCAGGCCTGCCGGCCATCAAACTTTCCGACCTCCTGCCCGCCGATGCGGGCCAGCAGCCCGTCATTGGTCAGGAAGTCGATGGTGTGCACGCCGGGTTGATCCAGCCGCACGTAGCCGGTGATGCGCGCCGCCACATGCATGGCACGTTTGGAGGTGAGCGTCGGCTCGCCCTCTGCGGTGTCGCGATTGTCGAGCCCGGCAATCGGGCGTCCCGGCTCACCGTGGGATTTCAAGGCCCATTCCGCCTGCGCCAGCGATTTGACGTCCTGCGGATAGGCGTAGGTAACCGCCAGCCCCGGCTTGACCGAAGATGGCTGAGGATTGGCTGGCGTCAGCTTCAGAGGTGCCGCCAAGGCCGCCGCGGCGGAGAAGGCAATTACGGCGGCTGAGACCGCCCCTGCAATGAATTTCATCATACACTCCCGGTCTTTTCTGACTCGAGGGTAGAGCGATCCACGACCAACAGCCACAGGAAAATTGCAATGCGCCACTTTGCGACCTTTTTGCGCCACGAAAAAGGGCTGCCCCGCAGGACAGCCCTTCCAGTCGCATGCCCAAGGGGCAGGTGACTTAGTTCTTGGCGTAGAATTCGACGACCAGGTTCGGTTCCATCACGACCGGGTACGGCACGTCGCTCAGACCCGGGGTGCGCACGAAGGTCGCGGTCATCTTGGAGTGGTCGACTTCCAGGTAGTCCGGAACGTCACGCTCTGCCAGGCCCACGGCTTCCAGCACGATGGCCAGCTGCTTGGACTTGTCACGAACGGCGATCACGTCGCCCTCTTTCACGCGGTAGGAGGGGATGTTCACGCGCTTGCCGTTCACGGTCACGTGGCCGTGGTTCACGAACTGGCGAGCCGCAAAGACGGTGGGAACGAATTTGGCGCGGTAGACAACCGCGTCCAGGCGGCGCTCCAGCAGACCGATCAGGTTTTCACCGGTGTCGCCCTTCACACGCTCGGCTTCGCCGTAGATGCGGCGGAACTGCTTTTCGGTCAGGTCGCCATAGTAGCCCTTGAGCTTCTGCTTGGCACGCAGCTGGATACCGAAGTCGGACAGTTTGCCCTTGCGGCGCTGGCCGTGCTGGCCGGGGCCGTACTCACGGCGGTTAACCGGGGACTTGGCGCGGCCCCAGATGTTTTCGCCCATGCGGCGGTCAATTTTGTACTTGGCAGACGTGCGTTTGGTCACGGCTGATCTCCTTCTTGAGTGGCGCTGCAGCCACTTTCCAAAACCGGTTCCCACGTGGACGGTTGGAATCGCATGTACGACCGTACCGTCCGTGTTCGCCTGTCCCAGAAGCCTCTGCAACAATCGAAGGGCGTTGTCCTCTTGCTCCGCATCCAGGATCCGGGCATGACAGGCATCCCCTTGCGGGGGCCACCAACACCAATGAAGCCGCGCTTATATAGAGGGCGGTGGCAGTGTCAACATCGGCGGCACGGGTTTTGGTGAAAAGATGCATCGCCCGCGAAAAACAGGGGGCGTGCCTTCCCCTCTTCCCCGAAAGGCACAACCCCGCCCGCCAGCGTCACCCCTGCACCGGTGTCGCGCCCAGCCGGGTGCGCGCGGTTTCCCGCACCAGCTCGGCCACCTGGGTCAGCTGCCGGGCCAGCGGATTGCTGCGGCGCCAGATCATGCCGATCGTGCGCGCGGGCTGCGGGTCGGCAAAATGCGCAACCGAAACGGCCGCCGAGCGGGTTTCGACCGGGATTGCCATTTCCGGGATCAGCGTCACCCCGATGCCGGCGCCGACCATCTGCACCAGCGTCGACAGCGAGCTGCCATCGAGCAGCTCGCGCGGGGCGGCAGATTGCATGTTGCAAAAGGACAGCGCCTGATCGCGAAAACAGTGCCCCTCCTCCAGCAACAACAGGCGCATTTCGCGCAGACCCTCCGGGCCGGGCACCGGCAAATCCGCGTCTTCGCCGGGGCGCACCAGCACGAAACGCTCGCTGAACAGCGCCACCTCTTCAAACGCCGGTTCCGAGACCGGCAAGGCCACGATGGCGGTGTCCAGCCGCCCCTCCCCCAGCTCCTTGAGCAGTTTCGGGGTCACGGTTTCCCGCACCCGGATGTCGGCCTCGGGGTGGTCGCGGGCGAGCGTCGCCACGATGGCTGGCAGAAGATAGGGGGCAATGGTCGGAATCACCCCGATCCGCAGGCGTCCTGCCAGCCCCTCACGGGAGGCGCGCGCCAGTTCTCCCAGCTCATCCACCGAGCGCAGGATGCCGCGCACCCGCTGCACCAGGTCCTCGCCCAGGCTGGTCAGCCGCACCTGGCGGGCCCCCCGCTCGACCAGCTGCACCCCGAGCACCTCCTCCAGCTCCTTGATCTGAACCGAAAGGGCGGGCTGGGACACGGCGCAGGCATCCGCGGCGCGACCGAAATGGCGGTGGCGGGCCAGGGCCTCAAAATATCGCATCTGGCGCAAGGTCACATTTATCATAAGGCAAACCTATCACTGCGATGAATAAATGCAACTTAATCCAATCAGCGACGTCTGCTAGGGTTTTCTCAACATCAGGACAGGCGAGACGCGCCAAGGTTCAAGATGTTGCGTCACGTAGCACAACCCACTTTGCAGCCACGATCGGAGAGAAAGATGGACGGCAATACCCCCGCAGGAAAATGCCCGGTAATGCATGGATCGGCGCATAACACCGCCCGCGGCGGCGGCACCAGGAACCAGGACTGGTGGCCAAATCAGCTGGATCTGCGGATCTTGCATCAGCATTCGGCCAAGTCGAACCCGATGGGCGCGGACTTCAACTACCGCGAAGAGTTCAAGAAGCTCGACCTGGACGCGGTCAAGAAGGACCTGTTCGCGCTGATGACGGACAGCCAGGAATGGTGGCCCGCGGACTACGGCCACTACGGCGGCCTGTTCATCCGCATGGCCTGGCACAGTGCGGGCACCTACCGCAGCGCCGATGGCCGCGGTGGCGGCAGCACCGGCAGCCAGCGCTTTGCGCCGCTGAACAGCTGGCCGGACAATGGCAACCTCGACAAGGCGCGCCGTTTGCTGTGGCCGATCAAGAAGAAATACGGCAACCGGATCTCCTGGGCGGACCTGATGATCCTGGCCGGCAACTGCGCCATTGAATCGATGGGCGGTCCGGTGCTCGGCTTTGGCGGTGGCCGCGAAGACATCTGGGAACCCGAGGAAGACATCTACTGGGGCTCCGAGACCGAATGGCTGGCCACCAGCGACAAGCCCAACAGCCGCTATTCCGGCGAGCGGGAACTCGAACATCCGCTGGCCGCCGTGCAGATGGGTCTGATCTACGTCAACCCGGAAGGACCGGACGGCAACCCCGATCCGATCGCCTCGGGGTTTGACGTGCGCGACACCTTTGCGCGCATGGGCATGAACGACGAGGAAACCGTGGCCCTGGTGGCCGGCGGGCACACCTTCGGCAAGGCCCACGGCGCGGGCAACCCCGAGCTGGTCGGCGTCGAGCCAGAGATGGCAGACGTCGAGGAAATGGGCCTCGGGTGGATCAACACCCATGGCACCGGCAACGCAGGTGACACCACCACCAGCGGCATCGAGGGCGCGTGGAAACCCAATCCGACCAAATGGGACATGGGCTATTTCGACGTGCTGTTCGGCTACGAGTGGAAGCTGGTCAAAAGCCCTGCCGGCGCGCACCAGTGGGAGGCGCAGAACGTGAAGCCGGAGCATATGGTCGTGGACGCCCATGACCCCAGCAAGATGCATCCGCCGATGATGACCACCGCCGACATGTCGCTGCGGATGGACCCGATCTACGAGAAGATCTCGCGCGATTACCACGCCAACCCGGACAAGTTCGCCGACGCCTTCGCCCGCGCCTGGTTCAAGCTGTGCCACCGCGACATGGGACCCAAGTCGCGTTACCTCGGCAGCGAAGTGCCGGACGAGGACCTGATCTGGCAAGACCCGCTGCCCGCGGTGGATCACGAACTGATCAATGCCTCGGACGTGGCGGCGCTGAAGAAACAGGTTCTGGAGTCCGAACTGACGGTGCCGGAACTGGTGTCGGTGGCTTGGGCTTCGGCCTCGACCTACCGTGGATCGGACCATCGCGGGGGCGCCAACGGCGCGCGCATCCGCCTTGCGCCGCAAAAGGACTGGGAGGTGAACCAGCCCGAGCAGCTGGCCCGTGTGCTGGGCGTGCTGGAACAGATCCAGAGCGACTTCAACGCCGCCGCTCCGGCGGGCAAGAAGGTCTCGCTTGCCGATCTGATCGTGCTGGCAGGCAGCGCCGCGGTGGAAGAAGCTGCTCGGGCGGCAGGTTTCCCCATCGAGGTGCCCTTCACGCCCGGCCGCACCGACGCAACCCAGGAGCAGACCGATGTTGAGGGCTTTGCCGTGCTGGAACCGGAAGCTGACGGGTTCCGCAACTTCCAGAAAGGCACCTACAGCATCCCCGCGGAGAAGCTGCTGGTCGACCGTGCGCAGCTGCTGGGCCTTGGCGCGCCGGAGATGACAGCGCTGCTGGGCGGCCTTCGGGTTCTGGGGGCCAACCATGGCAACAGCCCGCACGGGGTGTTCACCGACCGCGTCGGGGTTCTCAGCAACGACTTCTTCCTCGGCATCGTCGACATGGGCACCAAGTGGAAACCCACCGGCGACGGGCTGTACGAAGGCGTGGATCGCGCCAGCGGGACGCCGAAGTGGACCGCAACCCGCGCCGACCTGGTGTTCGGCTCCAACTCGCAACTGCGGGCGCTGGCCGAGGTCTATGCGCAGGACGATGGCGCCGGGAAGTTTGTCCATGACTTCGTCGCCGCCTGGGTCAAGGTGATGGAAGCCGACCGCTTCGACCTCGCCGCCTGACCTGCCCCGGCCCTGCCAACGTGCGGGACGCGCATAAAGAACGGGGGCGCATTGGTTCAGCCAATGCGCCCCCTTTGATTTGTTCGACCGTCATCCGGCCCGCCGCCCCCTAGGGGCCGCGCTGCCTTATGCGCTTGATCCGGAGAGTTTCGCCAGCAGCCCCCTGGTGGAGCCATCCTTGCGCTCCGCCGAGGCCCCCTGAACCATGGGCAGCAGTGAGTTGGCCAGTTCCTTGCCCAGCTCCACCCCCCACTGATCGAAGGAGTTGATGCCCCAGATCACGCCCTCGACAAACACCCGGTGTTCGTACAGCGCGATGATCTGGCCCAGCACGAAGGGCGTCAGCTTGGGGTAGGCTAGCGTGACCGAGGGCCGGTTGCCCGGGAAGCTGCGGTGACAAGCCAGTGTCTCGGCCTCGATATCTCCGTCCGGCAGCCCGGATTTGGCGACGAGGTCGCGCGCCTCCTCCAGAGACCGGCCGCACATCAGCGCCTCGGACTGCGCCAGGCAATTTGCCTTCAACAGGTCGTGGTGGTGCTGCAAGTCCGGCTCATGCGCCTCGGCTGCGATCAGGAATTCGGCCGGAACGATCCGGGTTCCCTGGTGCAGCAGCTGGTAGAAGGCGTGCTGACCGTTGGTGCCCGGCTCGCCCCAGACGATGGGACAGGTCGCCCGCTCCACGGTTTCACCGTTCACCTTGGTCCGCTTGCCGTTGCTTTCCATCTCCAGCTGCTGGAGATACGCAGGCAGCCGTTCCAGCCGCTGGTCATACGGCAGCACCGCCCGCGAGTCATAGCCGCAGATGTTGTTGTGCCAGATCCCGACCAGCCCCATCATCAAGGGCAGGTTCCGGTCGGCCTCGGCGCTGCGGAAATGGTCGTCCATCGCCGCGCCACCCGCCAGGAAGTCGCGGAAGTTCGCCGCCCCGATGGCCAGCATGATCGGCAGCCCCACCGGCCCCCACAGCGAATAGCGCCCGCCAACCCAATCGGCGAAGCCGAACACCCGGTCGGCAGTGATGCCCAGCTCGGCCGCCCGGTCCGGCGCCGAGGACACGGCTGCCAGATGATCGGCTGCCTCCTTGCCGACAGCGGCTTCCAGCCAGCGGATCGCGGCGGCGGCGTTGGTCATCGTCTCCACCGTGGTGAAGGTCTTGGAAGCGATGATGACAAGCGTCGTTTCCGGGTTCAGCGCGGCCAGCGTGTCGCGCACATGGGCGCCGTCGATGTTGGATACGAAGTGGCAGGACGGCCCGTCGTGGTAGGGCGCGAGCGCACGTACCGCCATCAGCGGGCCAAGATCGGAGCCGCCGATGCCGATGTTGACCACATCGGTGAACTTGCGCCCCGCCGGGGTGGTAAGCGCCCCCGAGCGCACGGATTCGGCAAACTCTTGCAGCCGCCGCAGCATCTCTGCCACGCCGGGACGCACATCCTCGCCGCCGACCAGCAGCGGATCGGCGGTCTGTGCGCGCAGGGCAGTGTGCAGAACCGCGCGGCCCTCGGTGCTATTGACGATGCCACCACCGAACATCCGGTCGCGCTTGCCGGACACGTCTGCCGCCTCGGCCAACTCCAGCAGCGCAGCGCGGGTGTCGGCATCGATGTTGGTCTTGGAATAATCCAGAAGCAGCCCGTCCACCTCCGCCGAGAAGCTGTCAAAGCGGGCGGGATCCGCATCAAACAGCGACAGGATCCGGCGATCCCGGGTATTGGCGTGCAGGTTCTCGAGCGTATCCCAGGCGCTGGTCATTTGCGGCCACCTAGCTGGCTGGCCTCTGCGGCCAGCTGTTTGATCGCGCCCCAGTCACCCCCCTGCACCAGATCGTTGGGGGCAACCCAGCTCCCTCCGGCACAGACCACGTTGGACAGGCTGAGGTAGCTGTCTGCATTGGCAGGGCTGACGCCACCGGTCGGACAGAAGGAAATCTGCGGCAGCGGCGCCCCGATGGCCTTCAGCGCAGGCGCGCCGCCCGATGCCTCGGCCGGGAAGAATTTCAACATGTCATAGCCGCGCGCCAGCAGCCGCATCGCCTCGCTGGCGGTCGCGGCACCGGGCAGGATCGGCAGGCCGATCTGCTCACAAGCGTCCAGCAGCGCGTCGGTGGCACCGGGCGAGACGCCGAACTGCGCACCCGCGTCCTTGGCGGCCTCGGCATCGGCAGGGGTCACCAGCGTTCCCGCCCCGACCACGCCGCCGGGCACCTGCGCCATCTCGCGGATCACGTCCAGCGCGGCGGCGGTGCGCAGCGTCACTTCCAGTGCGGGCAGGCCACCGGCGACCAGGGCTTCGGCCAAGGGACGGGCGTGACCAGCATCCTCCACCACCAGCACCGGCATGATCGGGGCCATGGCACAAATTTCGCGAGTCCGCTGGCTGGCTTGCTGTGCGGTTATGGGCATTGCTTAAACTCCAAATACACTTGCGCCTTCATCGGCCGAAGCGACCGAGCGGCGGAAAAGGGAAAACAGCTCTCGTCCGGTGCCATGCTGGCTGGACGACAGATCGGCCGTGGCGTTGTCGCGATCCAGCACATTCTCATCGAGGATTTCAAGGGTCCCTTTCACGGCGTCCACGCGCAGCATGTCACCGTCGCGGATTTTCGCAATCGGACCGCCGTCCAGCGCCTCTGGCACCACGTGGATCGCGGCAGGCACCTTCCCCGAAGCGCCCGACATGCGCCCGTCGGTGACCAGGGCCACCTTCTGACCGCGCCCCTGCATGATGCCCAGGAAGGGCGTCAGGCTGTGCAGCTCCGGCATGCCGTTGGCCTTGGGGCCCTGGAAGCGAACCACGACGATCACATCCCCTTCCGCAAGCTCGCCCGCCTTGAAGGCGGCCTTGGCGTCGTCCTGGTCGTGGAACACCCGTGCGGGCGCTTCGACCACGTGATGTTCGGGCGCGACCGCCGAAACCTTCATCACCGCGGTGCCGAGGTTCCCGGTCAGCCGCTTCAGCCCGCCGGTTTTCTGGAACGGGTCCGAGGCCGGGCGCAGCACCTTGTCGTTGAGGGTCTTGCGCGGGCCGGGACGATAGGTCAGCCCTTCGTCACTCAGGAAAGGTTCCTGCACGTAATGCTCCAGCCCCTCCCCCGCGACGGTGCGGGTATCGGGGTGCAGGAAGCCGGACTTCAGCAATTCGCCGATCATGTAGCCAAGCCCGCCCGCGGCATGGAAATGGTTCACGTCGGCCAGCCCGTTCGGGTAGACCCGCGCCAGCAGCGGCACCACGTCCGACAGCTCCGCGAAATCCTGCCAGTCAAGAATGATACCGCCCGCCCGCGCCATGGCGATCAGATGGATCAGCAGGTTGGTGGAGCCGCCCGTCGCCATCAGCCCGACGATGCCATTTGCATAGGCCTTCTCGTCCAGCACCTCGCAGACCGGGGTGTAATTGTTGCCAAGCGCGCTGAGCGACAGGGCACGCTTAGCGCCCTCCACCGTCAGCGCCTCGCGCAGGGGCGTGCCGGGATTGACGAAGGAGGAGCCGGGCAGATGCAGCCCCATGAACTCCATCAGCATCTGGTTGGTGTTGGCGGTGCCGTAGAAGGTGCAGGTGCCGGGGCCGTGATAGGCGGCCATCTCGGCCTTCAACAGCTCTGCGCGGCTGACCTCACCGGCGGCGAATTTCTGACGGATCTTGGCCTTGTCATCATTGGCAAGGCCGCTGGTCATCGGGCCTGCGGGCAGGAACACGGCAGGCACATGGCCAAACGCCTGTGCGCCGATCACCAGGCCCGGCACGATCTTGTCACAGACCCCGAGGTAGACAGCCGCATCGAACACGTTGTGGCTGAGCGCCACCCCGGTGGCCATGGCGATGGTGTCGCGGGAAAACAGGCTCAGCTCCATGCCCGCCTCGCCCTGGGTAACACCATCGCACATCGCAGGCACGCCGCCCGCCACCTGCGCCGTGCCACCGGCGGCGCGGATCGCGTCGCGGATCAGCGCCGGATAGGTTTCAAACGGCTGATGCGCCGACAGCATATCATTGTAGGCGGTGACGATGCCAAGATGGCCGGTGGTGGCCTCCGCCAGGGCAGGCTGGTCGGGACCGGCAGCGGCATAGGCATGCGCCTGACCCGAGCACGACAGATGCGCCCGCGCTGGCCCTTTGCGCCCCTGCGCGCGCATCCGCTCCAGATAGGTGCTGCGGGTCTCTTCGCTGCGCCGGATGATACGTTCCGTGACCGCGGCCAAGGTGGAGTTCAAGCTCATGTCAGATGCCTTTCCGGTGTCTGTCCTGCTGCGGGTGTTCAGCTGCCGATGCCGCGCCAGCGGCGGCCGTCGCGGTGGATCAGCAACAACGAGTCATCGGGACCGGCGCTGCCGCTGTCATAGGGTTGCGGCGCCTCTCCGCCCTCTTCCCAGCCTGCGATGATGGGATCGGCCCAGGCCCAGGCGGCCTCGACCTCGTCGCCGCGCATGAACAGGGTCTGGTTGCCACGGATCACGTCCATGATCAGCCGTTCATAGGCGTCCTGCGGGCGGCCCGATTCCGGCAGTTCCTCGGCAAAGGTCATGTCGAGGTTGGCGCCGGTCAGGCGCATACCGCCCGGGCCGGGATCCTTGATGGTGGTGCGCAGGGTGATACCCTCGTCCGGCTGCAGGCGGATCACCAGCACGTTGCCATGCACCGGGCCGGAGCCTTCGAAGATATTGTGCGGCGGGTCGCGGAAGAACACCGCGATCTCGCTCACACGTTCGCGCAGGCGCTTGCCGGTGCGCAGGTAGAAGGGCGTACCGGCCCAGCGCCAGTTGGCGACCTCGGCCTTGAGCGCGATATAGCTTTCGGTGCGGCTGGCGGGGTTGCCCGCATGGTCGCGGTACCCGTCCCCGGCACCGCCATCACTGCGACCACGGTACTGGCCACGGGCAATGCTGGTCTGTGGCACCGGGCGCAGCGCCTCGATCACCTTGACCTTTTCGTCGCGCACCGCGTTGGGGGTGAACCGCGCCGGCGGCTCCATCGCGGTGAGGCACAAGAGCTGCATCAGGTGGTTCTGCACCATGTCCCGCATGGCGCCGGATTTATCGTAGTATTCGCCCCGCCCCTCGACGCCGATGCTTTCGGCCACGGTGATCTGCACGTGATCGATATGGGAGGAGTTCCACAGCGGCTCGAACAATGAGTTGGCAAAGCGCAGCGCCATCAGGTTCTGCACGGTTTCCTTGCCCAGATAGTGGTCGATCCGGTAGATTTGCTTTTCCTGGAAATGAGCGCGCAGGGCGGCGTTCAGCTCCTGCGCCGAGGCCAGATCATGGCCAAAGGGCTTTTCCAGAACGATCCGGCTCTCCGGTGTGGCGATGCCGGTCTCGCTGAGGCGGCGGGCGATGTCGGGAAACAGCGACGGGCCCACCGACAGGTAGAAGGCCCGCACCGCGTCATCGCGCAGCTTTTCGTTGATCTGGTCCCAGCCACCGGTGCCGCGCGCATCGACCGCAACATAGTCCAACAGCTGGGTGAACTCGGCGATCTCCTCGGCGGTTGTCTCGACATCCTGGCCAAAGTCGCGAATGGCCTCGGCGGTCTGGCTGCGGAACTCCTCGCCGCTCAGCTCGGTGCGGGAGGTGCCGATGATACGGCAGTCATTGCCGAACTGACCGATCTGAAAGCGGTGAAACAGGGCCGGCAGGATCTTGCGACGCGCAAGATCGCCGGTCGCACCGAACAGCACCAGATCAAAAGGAGCGACGGGAATGACGCGCGAAACCATTGATTCAACCTCTGTCAGCCCTGGCCGGCGGCCCGGTTCACGCATACCATCAGCCCGGCGTCGCCACCGCTGAGTTTGACATGCCGCCGCCGGGAAGCCAATGCAAGCGGGCAGGTGTTTCTGTTATCGATAACGGTAACGATAACGATACGTCAAGTCAAGGCAGTTCCGCCGCGCGGCTGACCGGGGCATCTTGCCGCAACCCGGCGCAATTGCAAGCGCCCGAGAAACCGCCACACCAGATGCGGCAAGCGCGCCGGGACCAAAGCAAATGCTGCCGACAACTCAATCCAATACGGCGACGGAGGACAGCTCACCGGCAATACGGATGAGATCCGCCGCACGACCAACCCGCAGCCGCCCCACCCCGGTCAAGCCGACGACCCCCGCAGGCACGCTGGTGGCTGCCGCCAATGCCTGCTCAAGCGGCACATCCGCCTTGCCGGTCAGCACCCGCAGTGCCGTGGTCAGATCCAGATCCGCCCCCGCCAGGGTGCCGTCCGCGAGCGTCAGCCGCCCATCCCGGCGCGAGATCATGCGCCCGGTCAGCTCGAACTCTGTCTGATCCGTACCCGCGGGCGACATCGAGTCGCTGACCAGGAAAATACGTCCCGGACCGCGCTTGGCAGCCCAGGCGGCGCGGATCACTTGCGGGTGCACGTGAATGCCGTCGGCAATCAGCCCCGCATTCAACCCCGGCGCCGCCAGCGCCGCGCCAACAAGGCCCGGCTCGCGGTTGCCCAGCTGGCTCATGGCGTTGAACAGATGGGTGACGCAGCTGGCACCGGCCTCGGCGTAGGTCATGCAGGTGTCAAAATCCGCGTCCGTGTGCCCGAGCGAGACCACCACCCCCGCCGCCGCCAACTCGCGCACCTGCGCAGGCGTCACGCTTTCCGGTGCAAGGGTCATCTTCAGTGCGGGCAAATCCTGCGCGGCCGCGACCAGAAGGGCGACATCCGTCGCCTCCATCGGTCGCACCAGTGCCGCCTCATGCGCACCCTTGCGAGCCACCGACAGATGCGGACCTTCTAGATGCAGCCCGGCGATGCCCGGCACCCCGGCCGCAATCGCCGCCTTCGTTGCGGCAATCGCCGCGCGTGTCTTGTCCGGCGTATCGGTAATCAGCGTCGGCAGGATCGAGGTCGCCCCCAGCGAACGATGCGCCGCCGCCATGCAGGCGAGCGCATCAACCGTCGGCTCGGCGTTGAACAGGACCCCGCCACCACCGTTGACCTGCAGGTCGACATAGCCCGGCGACAGGATATCGCCGTTCAGATCGACGACATCGCCGCCCTGCTCTTCGGCCTCCGCCCCCAGGGCGGTGACCCGGCCCGCTTCGGTGCGCAGCGCTGTGCCCTCGTGGAAGCGGACACCATCAAAGATCCGCCCGCCACGATAGAGGGTTGCCTGCGCGCTCATACCGTTTCCGTCACTTTCTTGAGGTGGCGCGGCGCATCCGGGTTGATGCCCCGCTGCGCGGCCACCTGCTCGACCATGGCATAGAAGGAGACGATCGCCGCAATCGGATCCGCCAGCCAGTGGCCGGTACGTACATGCGGCAGGATCTGTGCCTGCTTGACCTGATCGGTGACGGCAAAGACCTGCGCGCCCTTGGCCGCCAGCGCATCCGCAACCTCGGCCAGCAGCGGCTCTGCCGCATCGGCGGCGGCAAAGGCGATGACGGGAAAGCCGCTGTCGACGATCGAGACCGGCCCGTGCAGAACCTCGGCCGAGGAATAGCTCTCGGCGTGGATCTGGCAGGTCTCCTTGAACTTCAGCGCCGCCTCGTTGGAGATCGCAAGGCTCGGGCCGCGCCCCAGGGTGAACAGGGAGCTGCCGGTGATCGCCGCCGCGGCCGCGCCCCAGTCGCAGCGGGTGGCGGCCTCCAGATGCTCCGGCAGTTTGTGCAGCGCCGCCAGCAGATCCTTGTCGCCCTTCAGCTCGGCTATCAGCCACAAACCGGCAATCAGCGAGGTCACGAAGGTCTTGGTGGCCGCCACGCTGCGCTCCGGCCCGGCGTGGAGCTGCAGCGTCGCCTCGGCCACGCCAGCCAGCCGCGACCTGGGATCATTGGTGATCGCCACGGTGCTGGCGCCGGAGGCGCGCGCGCTTTCGGTCAGCCGCACGATGTCCGGGCTTTGCCCCGACTGCGAGATCGCGAGGCACAGCGCCCCGGCGGCCTGCAACTCCGCCCCGTACACCGAGGCCACCGAAGGGCCGACCGACGCCATCGGCAGGCCCAGCGTCAGTTCACTGGCGTATTTCAGATAGGTGCAGGCATGATCGGAGGAGCCGCGCGCCACCGACATCATGAACCGCATCCCGCCCGCACGGGCCATCGCGGCAGCGGCGGCAACCGCCTCGCCGCCGCCGGTCAGCAGGCGCTCTGCGGCAACCGGGATCTCTTCGATTTCCTGACGCATCAGGGTTTTGGTGGACGTCATCTTGGCAGCCCTCTCAAGTCGGGTTTCGGGGTCACGGGGTCAAGCGCAGCTCGGCCACGAAGTCATAGGCGTCGCCGCGGTAAAGCGAGCGGGTGAATTCGGCCACGCGGCCGCTGTCGAGATACGAAATCCGCTGGATGCGCAGCCCGGCGTCACCCTCGGCTACGCCCAGCAATTCCGCATCTGCCGGGCCAAGGTTGACGGCCGAGATTTTCTGGGTCGCGCGAACCGGCCGCAGCCCGTCCTTCTCCAGCAGTTCGTAAAGCGAATCGCGCACCGCCAAGGGGTTCGGAAGGATATCCAGCGGCAGCGCCGCGCGCTCCACCGCCATCGGACGCCCGCCCGCTTCGCGCAGACGGCAGATCCGCGCCACCTGGGCATCACTCGCCAGCCCGAGCGTCGCCACCTCTTCCGGCGACGGCAGGAACACGCCCCGCTCGAGCCATTTAGAGCTGACCTCCATACCGCGCTGGCGCATGTCCTCGCTGAAGGAGGTGAGATGCGACAGGGATTGCTCGACCCGCGGCGCGGCATCGCGCACAAAGGATCCTGAGCCTTGCCGCTGCACGATGCTGCCACGCCTGACCAACTCCTGAATCGCCTTGCGCACGGTGACCCGTGACAGGCCGGTGATCTCGGCCATTTCCCGTTCCGGCGGCAGCGAGGAATTGGGCGGCAGAACCCCGGATTCGATCCCCTCCTCCAGCCGCTGACGCAGCCGGACGTAACGCGGGCCATCGGCCTCATTCAACCAGTCGTCGGGTGCCAGAAAGGCTGCCGCGTTCATGACTGCACCTCCGCCGCAAAAGCCTGTGCAAGGGTGATGGCGCCCTCCAGCGGCGCCCCCTGCGGCGCGACCAGAGCCGCGCGCGCAGCCTCCGGCAGATAGGGTTCATACTGCGACCCGATACCCCCTGTGAGGCAGATCGGCAGCTCCGGCGTCCATCCCATGCGTTCCAGCACCTGCAACAACTGCATCGCCGCCTCCCGCATCAGCGCAACACCGACCGCATCCCCCACTTCTGCCGCCGCCGTGACCTTGCGCGCGACTTGGCCGACCTCGTAAGGGCGCGCCTGACCGGCGAAGGCCACAATACCGGCCGGACCATCAAACTCGCGCAACAGCGCCTCGGTCAGATCCGTCGAATCGGTCAGGCCATCCACGACATCCAGCGCCGCGGACAGCGCCTTGCGGCCCACCCATTGCGCCGAGGCCTCATCCCCCAGCACCGCGCCCCAGCCGCCGGCAAAGCGCTGTGCGCCCTGTCGCTGCAGGGCCAGAAAGGAGCCGGTACCACAATGGGCGATGGCACCATCCCCACCGGCGTGGGCGCCGACCAGCGCGGAGCGCCGATCATCCTCGACCCGCAGCAACTCAAGCGGCAGCGCCTCCGTCACCCGCGCCGCCATCTGGGGACCAGTCACACCGGCCAACCCCAGGTAGGCAGGCTGGCGGCACAGCGTCCGAAGCGGTTGCTGCAGCTGGCCAGCCAGCTGCTCCAGCCCGGCGACGATTCGCGCCACCGCACCCTCGAAATCACTGGCGACATTGGCGGGCCCAACCCCGACCACATGCCGCTGGCCGCCCGCGCAACAGGCGATCCGACAGTTGGTGCCGCCGCCATCCACGGCCAAAATGGGAGTGTTCATTCCAGTCATCATGAAAATACCTATATGATGCCTCTTGCAGAAAAGAAAGGCAAAAACAGACCAATCCCACCATCGCACCCATCAATCCGCTGAAATCTCGGCAGAATTGGCCTTTCAAAAATTAACCATGGACAAGTGGTATTGTATAGGTATGCTATCAGCCAACAAGGAGGACCCCCGTGCTGCCACGTACCACCGAACAGCTGCATCCGCAGGCAGAAGGGCTGGACACCCAGCCACTCACCACCATTGCCCGGGCGCTCGCCGACAGCCAGCGGCAGGCGGCCGACAGCCCCCTTGCCGCCCTGACCGAAATCAGCAACGGCGCTCGCGCCATGGCCCGCAGCCTGGGCGGCACCGGCAATCTGTACTATGTGGCAGCGGGGTCCTCCGGACTGATGGCGGCGGCGGATGCGATGGAGCTCGGCGGCACCTTTGGCATCGACGAGTCGCGCATTCAGATCCTGATGGCGGGCGGCCTGCCGCAGAGCGCCCGCATGCCCGGCGCCACTGAAGACGACACCGAAGGCCTGACCGAAGGCCTGGCGCTGCTGACCCCCGATGACACGGTGATCGTGGTCTCGGCCAGCGGCACCACTCCCTTCACCCTTGAGGCGGCGCGCATCGCACGCAAGGCCGGTGCCGCGGTGGTGGGCATCGCCAACAACCCCGGCTGCCCGCTGCTGGAGCTGAGCGACCACCCCATCCTGCTGGAAACCGCGCCGGAGCTGGTCTCCGGCTCGACCCGGATGGGAGCTGGCACGGCGCAGAAGATCGCGCTGAACATGCTGTCCACCCTGATGGCCGTCGAGCTGGGCCATGTGCACGACGGCATGATGGTCAATTTTCGCGCCGAGAACGCCAAGCTGCGCACCCGCGCCGAGGCGGTGGCGATGCGCATCACCGGCGCAACACAGGCGCAGGTCCGCACCGCGCTGGAGATGTCGCGGGGGGCTGTCAAACCCGCCATTCTGCTGTGCGCAGGCGCAACCGATATGGCACAGGCCACCGAAATGTTGTCGGCAAGCAGCGACAGACTGCGCCCGGCACTTGAGCAGCTGAAGAAACCAACTGCCTGAACTCAAGAAGAAAAACTGGGAGAAAATACATGAACCGCAAGATCCTGATCGCCATGCTGGCCACCACCGCGTTAAGCGCCCCGGCCGCCTATGCCGAAGATGCGACGCTGACCATCGAAAGCTGGCGCAACGACGACCTGACCCTGTGGCAGGACAAGATCATCCCCGCTTTCGAGGCCAAGCACCCCGGCATCAAGATCAAGTTCACGCCCTCGGCTCCGGCGGAGTACAATGCCGTGCTGAACTCCAAGCTGGACGCAGGGTCGGCCGGCGATCTGATCACCTGCCGCCCCTTCGACGCCTCGCTGGCGCTGTATGAAGCCGGTCACCTGACCGACCTCAGCGACATGGAGGCGATGGGCAACTTCCCGGATGTCGCCAAATCCGCCTGGCAGACCGATGATGGCTCGGCCACATTCTGCATGCCGATGGCCAGCGTGATCCACGGCTTCATCTACAACAAGGAAATCTTCGACGAGCTGGGCATAGAAGAGCCCAAAACCGAAGCGGAGTTCTTTGCCGCGCTCGCCAAGATCAAGGAAGACGGCAGCTATATCCCCCTGGCGATGGGCACCAACGACCAATGGGAAGCCGCCACCATGGGGTACAACAACATCGGCCCGAACTACTGGAAGGGCGAAGAAGGCCGCCTGGCGCTGATCGCGGGCGAGCAGAAGCTGACCGACGAGCAGTGGACCGCCCCCTTTGCAACGCTGGCAAAATGGGCCGACTACCTGGGTGACGGTTACGAGGCACAGACCTATCCCGACAGCCAGAACCTGTTCACCCTGGGCCGCGCCGCGATCTACCCGGCAGGCAGCTGGGAAATCTCCGGCTTCAACGCGCAGGCGGATTTCGAAATGGGCGTGTTCAACCCGCCAGTACAGAACGCGGGCGACACCTGCTATATCTCGGATCACACCGACATCGGCATCGGCATGAACGCCGCCACCGACAACCCGGAGGCCGCCAAGACCTTCCTGACCTGGGTCGCCAGCCCCGAGTTCGCCGAGATCTTTGCCAACGCCCTGCCCGGCTTCTTCCCGCTGTCCAGCGCCCCGGTCGAGCTGGAGGACCCGCTGGCGCAGGAGTTCCTGAGCTGGCGCGACGAATGCGAGAGCACCATCCGCTCCACCTACCAGATCCTGTCGCGCGGCACGCCAAACCTGGAAAACGAGACCTGGGGCGCATCGGTCGCTGCCATCAAGGGCACCGAAACACCCGAGGCTCTGGGCCAGAAGCTGCAGGACGGGCTGGCCAGCTGGTACGAACCGCAGCAGAACTAAGCTGACCGCGGGGCGCAGCCTGCGTTGCGCCCCGCACCCCCGATCGTCCAGATCAGTTGTCCGCGCGCCCCGCCGGACCGACCTGCCGACCGCCCCGTCGGCGCACCCCTGACACATGGAGGAATTGCCCATGTCCCGCCCCTCACAAAGCGGCACCCCGCAGACCGTGGCACAAGCCGGCGCAATGGCCGCCGCGGCGCCACAGGCCGCCGCCGCCGCTGCTCCCGCCACGAAGAAGCGCCGTCGCCCGCGCCTGCACGTCGTCGTGTTCCTGGCGCCCGCGGTGCTGATCTATACCGCGGTGATGATCTTTCCGCTGTTCAACACGCTGCGGCTGGCGCTTTATACGCGCATCGATCAGGAGCGGGTCTGGGCCGGGCTGGCCAACTTCCAGACGCTGTTCTTCGACCCGATCTGGTCAGAGCAGTTCTGGAACGCCCTGGGCAACAATTTCTGGTTCTTCCTCGTGCATATGCTGGTGCAGAACCCCATCGGCATCGCGCTGGCCGCACTGCTGAGCCACCCGCGGCTGCGCTTTGCCGCGCTCTACCGCTCGGCCATCTTCATCCCGACCATCCTCAGCTTCGTGATCGTCGGCTTTGCCTGGAAACTGATCCTGTCGCCGATCTGGGGCATCGCACCGTCGATGCTGGATGCTGTCGGGCTGAAGTCGCTGTTCGCGCCCTGGCTCGGCAAGGAAGAATACGCGCTGACCACGCTGGCGCTGATTTCCGTGTGGCAGTTTGTCGGCATCCCGATGATGCTGATCTACGCCGCACTTCTGTCGATCCCCGAGGAAGTCCTGGAAGCGGGTGAAATCGACGGCATCACCGGCTTTGCTGCCTTCTGGAAGATCAAGCTGCCGCTGATCCTGCCCTCGATCGGGATCATCTCGATCCTGACATTTGTCGGCAACTTCAACGCCTTCGACCTGATCTACGCGTCGCAGGGCGCGCTGGCCGGGCCGGATTTCTCGACCGATATCCTGGGCACCTTCATGTATCGCACCTTCTTTGGCTTCCAGCTGCAGCTTGGCGATCCGCATATGGGTTCCGCCATCGCCAGCGCCATGTTCGCGATCATCCTGGTGGGTGTCTGCATCTACCTGTTCGGCATCCAGACCCGGATGCGCCGGTACCAGCTGTAAGGAGCAGATGACATGAACAAGGCCCGCTCCAACCCGATCAACACCTTCGCCATGCACGGCGCGCTGATCCTCTATACGCTGATTGCGCTGTTCCCGGTGTTCGTGATCCTGATCAACAGCTTCAAGACCCGCAAGGCGATCTTTCGCGAACCTCTGGCCCTGCCCGACGCGGACAGCTTCAGCCTGATCGGCTATCAGACAGTGATGAAACAGGGGGATTTCTTCCTCTACTTCCAGAACTCGATGATTGTCACCGTGGCCTCGCTGACGCTGGTGCTGCTGTTTGGCGCCATGGCGGCCTATGCGCTGAGCGAGTATAAATTCCGCGGCAGCACTCTGCTGGGGCTGTATCTGGCGCTGGGGATCATGATCCCGATCCGCATCGGCACCGTGGCCATCCTTGAAATGATGGTGGCCTCCGGCCTCGTGAACACCCTCTGGGCACTGATCCTGGTCTACACGGCCCAAGGGCTGCCGCTGGCGGTGTTCATCCTCAGCGAATTCATGAAACAGGTCAGCGATGACCTGAAGAACGCAGGCCGCATCGACGGGCTCAGCGAATACACCATCTTCTTCCGGCTGGTGCTGCCGCTGGTGCGCCCGGCGATGGCGACAGTGGCGGTGTTCAACATGATCCCGATCTGGAACGACCTGTGGTTCCCGCTGATCCTGGCCCCGGCTGAGGAAACCAAGACCCTGACCCTGGGCAGCCAGGTGTTCATCGGCCAGTTCGTCACCAACTGGAACGCGGTACTGTCGGCGCTGAGCCTGGCGATCCTGCCGGTGCTGGTGCTCTACGTGATCTTCTCACGCCAGCTGATCCGCGGCATTACCTCGGGGGCGGTCAAATGATCCGGGTACTGATAGCAGGCCTGGGCAACATGGGGCTGTCCCATGCGCTGGCCCACCACACCCACCCAGAGGCTGAGATCGTCGGCCTGGTGAACCGCTCCGGCGAGGTGGGCCACGCTGACCTGCAAGGCTACCCTGTGTTCACCGATTTCCATCAGGCGCTGGCCGAGGTGAAGCCGGATCTGGTGGTGATCGCCACCTATTCCGACAGCCACGCCGACTATGCCTGTGCGGCGATGCAAGCCGGGGCGCATGTGTTTGTGGAAAAACCGCTGGCGACCAACGTGGCGGATGCCCGCCGCGTGGTTGCCACCGCGCAACAGACCAACCGCAAGCTGATGGTCGGCTACATCCTGCGCCACCACCCCAGCTGGCAGCGCCTGATCGCCGAGGCCCGTGATCTGGGTGGGCCGTATGTGTTCCGCATGAACCTGAACCAGCAATCGAGCGGGCCTGAGTGGGAGACCCACAAGGCGCTGATGCAGACCACCAGCCCGATTGTTGACTGCGGCGTGCATTACGTCGACGTGATGTGCCAAATCACCGATGCTGAGCCCGTGCGCGTGCATGGCATGGGGCTGCGCCTGTCGGATGAAATCGCCGAGGACATGTACAACTACGGCCAGTTCCAGGTGATCTTTGCCGATGGCTCGACCGGCTGGTACGAAGCCGGCTGGGGGCCGATGATGTCGGAAACCGCGTTTTTCGTGAAGGACATCATCACGCCGAACGGCTCGGTTTCCATCACCGAGACCGACAAGGCGGGCTCCGCGGACGTGGACGGCCACACCCGTGTCGGCAGCATCCTGCTGCACCGCGCCGAGGGCGACCGCCGCATCGACCTGCCGGATGAGCCCGGCCACCAAGAGCTGTGCGACGCCGAACAGGCCGCCATGCTGCGTGCCATCACCGAAGACCACAACCTGACCCGGCACATGAATGACGCCGTCCAGTCCCTTGCCATTTGCCTGGCTGCGGATCACAGCATCCGCACCGGCCAGCCTGTTACACTTGAGGAGGCCGCAAAATGACCGCCCTGTCCCTGAAAAACGTCAACAAGTCCTTTGGCCCGGTGCATGTTCTGAAGGACATCAACCTTGAGGTCGAGGACGGCGAATTCGTGGTCTTCGTCGGCCCCTCGGGCTGCGGCAAGTCCACCCTGCTGCGGGTGATCGCGGGGCTGGAGGATGCGACCTCGGGCGAGATCCATATCGCTGGCGAGCAGGTCAACCTGACGCCGCCCTCCAAGCGCGGCATCGCCATGGTATTCCAGAGCTACGCGCTCTACCCGCATCTGAACGTGCGCGGCAACATGACCCTCGCGCTGAAACAGGAACGCCAGCCCAAGGCGGTGATCGAGGAGCGCGTTGCCGAGGCCAGCCGGATGCTGGGGCTGGAACCCTATCTGGACCGCTACCCGTCGGAGCTGTCCGGCGGTCAGCGCCAGCGGGTTGCCATCGGCCGCGCCATCGTGCGCCAGCCCAAGCTGTTCCTGTTTGACGAGCCGCTGTCGAACCTGGACGCCGCGCTGCGGATGAACACGCGGATCGAAATCGCCAACCTGCACCGTCAGCTGTCGGCCTCGATGATCTATGTGACCCACGACCAGACCGAGGCGATGACGCTGGCCGACAAGATCGTGGTGCTGCGCGATGGCCGGGTCGAGCAGATCGGCAGCCCGATGGAGTTGTATAACGACCCGGCAAACCGCTTTGTCGCGGGTTTCCTCGGCGCACCGTCGATGAACTTCCTGCCCGCCGAGGCGCTGAATCCCGGCGATCCGCGCGAAATGGGCATCCGCCCCGAGGACATCCGGCTGGAAGGCGGCGGCCCGATTGCAGGCCGAGTGTCGCACGTGGAACAGCTGGGCGGCGACACCAACGTGATCCTCGAGACCCCCAGCGCACCGCTGACCATCCGCCTGTTCGGTCAGCACGACATCCGCGCAGGCCAGGATGCCCGCTTTGGCTTTGACCCCAGCCGCGCCTATTACTTCGACGAAGGCGGCCAGCGCCTGCGCTGACCCACAGCGCAGCGCCCGTCAGTCAACGATAAATAATGAGCGGCGGCGGATCCCCCAATCCGCCGCCGCAATCATCGCGCAGAGACCTCTGGCCCGGCCGCCCGGTTAGCCCAGTACCGCCTTGACCGCCCGCAGGGTGCCATCGACCACCTGGTCGGCCTCGGCCCGCGTCAGGCAGAACGGCGGCGCAAAGCCCAGGATGTCGCCCTGCGGCATCGCCCGCGCGATGATCTTGTCCTGCTCCAACAGCTTGGCCGCGATCTGCGGGCCTATCTTGTCCGCCGCATCAAAGAAGGTGCGGCTGTCGCGATCCTTCACGAACTCCACTGCGCACAGCATCCCCTCGCCGCGGATGTCGCCCACGTGCGGGTGGCCGCCGAGCGCCTCGGCCATGGTGGCGTTGAGATAGGCACCAGTCTCGCCCGCGTTGGTGATCAGGTTCAGCTCATCCAGCAGCTTGAGGTTCGCAACCCCCGCCGCGGCCCCGATGGGGTGCGCCGAATAGGTCCAGCCGTGGCCGATCGGGCCGTTTTCATCGGTGCCCTGCTCCAGCACTTTCCAGACCTTGTCGCTGACGATCGAGCCGGACAGCGGCGCATAGGCCGATGTCAGCCCCTTGGCGATGGTGATGATATCAGCCTCGATCCCGTAGTGGTCCGAGCCGAACATCGACCCAAGCCGCCCGAAGCCGGTCACCACCTCATCCGCCACCAGCAGGATGTCGTGTTTCTTCAGCACCGCCTGGATGGCCGCCCAGTAGCCCGCGGGCGGCGGCACGATGCCGCCGGTGCCCAGCACCGGCTCGCCGATGAAGGCCGCGATGGTGTCCGCGCCCTCACGTTCGATCAGCGCCTCCAGCTCAGCCGCGCAATGGGCCACGAACTGCTCCTCGGTCTGGTTCAGATCGGCGCGACGGTAGTAATAGGGCGCCTCGGTGTGGATCACCTGCTCCACCGGCAGGTCGAACTTCTTGTGGAACAGCTCCAGCCCCGTCAGCGAGCCGGTGACCAGCCCCGAGCCATGATAGCCGCGCCAGCGCGAGATGATCTTCTTTTTCTGCGGGCGACCCAGGATGTTGTTGTAATACCAGATCAGCTTGACGTTGGTTTCATTGGCGTCCGAGCCGCCGAGGCCGAAATAGACCTTCGACATGTTCGAGGGCGCGCGGTCGAGGATCATCTTGGCCAGGGTGATCGACGCCTCGGTGCCGTGCCCGACGTAGGAATGGTAATAGGCCAGCTCCCGCGCCTGCGCGGCGATGGCTTCGGCGATTTCCTGGCGGCCGTAGCCCACGTTGACGCAATAGAGCCCGGCAAAGGCGTCCAGCAGCCGGTTGCCGTCGCGGTCCTCGATATGGGCGCCTTGCGCGGTCTGGATCACGCGGGCCGGGCTTTCACCGCGGGCGTGCTGCGCCAGATGCGTCGAGGGGTGGAAAAAGTTGTCGCGGTCCCATTGGTCCAGCTGGTCATTCTTCAGCATGTCTTATCCTTCCTGTAATTCCCGTCCCGCCCGTCCGGCGGATCATTCTGCGTGGTGCGCGCCTTACGCCCAGTCGCGGCAGACGTATTTGACCTCGGTAAATGCCTCCATGCCCAGCCGCGCGCCCTCGCGGCCCAGACCGGACTGTTTGGTGCCGCCAAAGGGGATCGGCGCGCCGGTCACCTTGGTGCGGTTCACCGCAACCATGCCGTATTGCAGCGCCCGGCTCAGCCGGTAGATGCGACGCGGATCATGGCTGTGGACATAGGCCACCAGCCCGTATTCGCTGTCGTTCGCCCGCGCGACCACCTCTTCTTCGGTATCAAAGGGCAGGATCGGCGCGACGGGGCCAAAGGTCTCCTGGTGCAGGATATCCGCATCCGGCGGCACATCCGTGAGCACCGTGGGGCGGTAGAACAGCGGCCCCAGCGGGTGGCGTTCCCCGCCGCAGGCCAGTTTTGCCCCCTTGGCCAGCGCATCGGCCACATGGGCCTCCTGCTTTGCCACCGCCTGTTCGTTCATCAGCGGACCGATGTCGGGGTCCTCCATGCCGGTGCCCACGGTCAGCGCCCGTGCGGCGGCGCTGAAGCGGGTGCAGAACTCGTCATAGATCGCCCGCTCGACATAGATCCGGTTGGCGCCCAGGCAATCCTGGCCCGAAGTGGCGAATTTCGCCTTGAGGGTCTCGGCCACCGCATTGTCCAGATCCGCGCCCTTGAACACCAGCACCGGCGCGTGGCCACCCAGTTCCATCACCAGCCGCTTCACCGTGCCGGCGCATTGGCGGTACAACAGCTTGCCCACCTCGGTCGAGCCGGTGAAGGACAAGGCGCGCACCCGCGCATCTGCGGTCCAGGGCTCCACCACCGTGGGCGCATTGCCGGTCACCACGTTGAACACGCCGGGCGGAATGCCCGCGCGCTCGGCCAGCTCGGCCAGCGCCAGGGCGCTGAACGGGGTCTCGGCCGAAGGATGCGCCACCACGGTGCAGCCCGCTGCCAATGCCGCCGCCGCCTTGCGCGTCAGCATCGCCGAGGGGAAGTTCCACGGCGTGATCAGCGCCGCCACGCCCACCGGCTCGCGCCACAGCTCCATCTCGGCGTCGGGCAGATGGCTGGTGACCCCCTCGATATTGGGGCGTTTGGCTTCCTCGGCGTAGTATTCAACGAAGTCGGCGCCATATTCGATCTCGCCGCGCGCCTCTGAAATCGGCTTGCCCTGCTCCAGCACCATGATGCGGGCCAGATCTTCCTTGTGGGCCAGCTGCAGATCATGCCAGCGGCGCAGCACCGCGGCGCGCTCCTGCGGCAGGCGGGCGGACCAGTCGGCAAACGCCGCCTGCGCCGCATCCACCGCGGCAGAGGATTCCTCTGCGCTGAGGGCAGCAACATCGCCCAGAAAGGCACCGCTGGCCGGGTCGCTCACCGGGAAGGTCTCGCCGGACTGCGCCACGCACCATTTGCCGTTCACATAGGAAAACGAGCGCACCAGCGCCTTGTCCTGGATGTCCGCACGTGCGGATAGGGCTGTATCAGACATGCTTTGCCTCCTGTTGTCACAGAAGACTCTGACAGCTTGCGGCGGAGGTTCCGGCCAAAGATTGCCCCTGAAGCAGAGGATTCACCTGCCGGAGAGCAGGATTTCCAGCGGAGGCATCGCCGCGCCCTTCACCGGCTTGGTCACGATATAGGTAAAATAGCGCGACAGACCGATACGGGCGTCGAGCATCTCGTCGATCAGCCGCTGATAGGCGTCGATGTCACGGGTGACGATCTGCAGGATATAGTCAAACCCGCCGCCCAGCGCCCAGCAGGCGACCACCTCGTCATAGCGCTGCATCGCGCTTTCAAAGGCGCGAAAGCTGGCGGCGGTGTGGTCGGCGATCTCTGCCGCGACAAAGACGGTGACATGCGGCGCCAGCTTCTTGAGATTGATGCGCGCACCGTAGCCTTCGATGAAACCGGCCTTTTCCAGCCGGTTCAGCCGCTCCCAGCAGGGCGTCGGCGACAGGCCGATCCGCTCGGCCAGGGCCGCCTTGGTGATCCGCCCGTCCTGCGACAGCACCGACAATATCCGTATGTCCCGTTCATCCAATTGCATGGGCGCAGACTTCCCCCGATTTCCGCCGCCGTCAACCACCCGCGGCGCACTGCCCGCCGTGCAGGCAGACGCGCATGGCGGCGCCCGCATTTCAGGCTAGTTGTATACAAGACATTCACATGACGGGACGATCGCCTGCAAAATACGACCCAAACGGGTCGCAAACTGACGATACGGTCGCTCCGGCGCGACTATCCTCCATGTGACACATCCCGCGACTCGCGCCTGTGCACAACCATCCTTCACTTGCGAGGTCCCAATGCCCATTGAACACGCGCCCTTCAGCCAGGAAGAGTACAACCGCCGCCTGTCCATCACCCGTGCTGCCATGGTGACGGCGGGCATTGACGTGCTGTTTGTCACGGACCCGTCGAACCAGGCCTGGCTGACCGGCTATGACGGCTGGTCGTTCTACGTGCATCAGGGCGTGCTGCTGGGGCTGGAGGGCGATCCCATCTGGTGGGGGCGCGAGATGGACGCCAACGGCGCGCGCCGCACCGTCTGGATGGAGGACGAGCAGGTGCTGGGCTATGACGACAGCTACGTGCAGTCCACCAGCCGCCACCCGATGCAGGATCTGGCGCAGCGGCTGTGCGAGATGGGCCACGGCAAGGCGCGCATCGGCGTCGAGATGGAGAACTACTACTACTCCGCCAAGGCCCACGCGGTGCTGACCGCCACCCTGCCGAACGCCTCCTTTGCCGATGCTACCGCGCTGGTGAACTGGCAGCGCGGCGTCAAATCGGCCGAGGAGATGGAGTTCATCCGCAAGGCCGCACGCATCTCGGAAAAGATCGTGCGGCTGGCCCTGGAGCGCGCCGAGCCCGGCCTGCGCAAGAATGAGCTGGTGGCGGAGATTTCCCGCGCCGCCCTGATGGGCGTGGGCGATGACTGGGGCGACTACCCGGCGATCGTGCCGCTGGCCCCCTCCGGGCTGGACGCGACCGCGCCGCATCTCACCTGGAACGGCGACCGGATGAAACAGGGGGAGATCACCTTTTTCGAACTCTCCGGCTGCTATCGGCGCTATCACGCGCCGCTGTGCCGCTCGGTATTTCTGGGCAAGCCGCCGCAATACATGCTCGACGCCTCCAAGGCGCTGACCGCCGGGCTGGAGGCGGGGCTGGAAGCCGCCCGCCCCGGCAATCGCGCCAGCGACATCGCCAAGGCGCTGAACCGCGAGTTGTCCAAGGCCGGGATCGACCGCGACGGCCGCTGCGGCTACCCCGTCGGCCTCAGCTACCCGCCGGACTGGGGCGAGCGCACGGTGTCGCTGCGCTCCACCGATGACACGGTATTGCAGCCGGGGATGACCTTCCACTTCATGCCAGGGCTGTGGCTGGACAACTGGGGGCTGGAGACCACCGAAACCATCGTGATCAGCCCCGACGGCCCCGCCGAGGCGCTGTGCAACGTCGAGCGTCAGCTGTTTGTGAAGGACTGATCCCGATGAGCGTACTAGACGACACGCGGCAGCTGCTGCGCGATCTGATCAGCTACCCCACGGTATCGGCTGACAGCAACCTTGGCCTGATCAAATACCTGGCCGACCATCTGCACGGCTGCGGCGCGCGGGTCGATATCTGGCATGATGAAACCGGCACCAAGGCCAACCTGTTCGCCACCCTCGGGCCGGAGCGCGATGGCGGCATCGTGCTGTCCGGTCACTCGGACGTGGTGCCGGTCACCGACCAGGACTGGTCAAGCGACCCCTTCACCATGACCGAACGGGACGGCAAATGGTACGGCCGCGGCGCCTGCGACATGAAAGGCTTCATCGCTGCCGCCGCCGCCATGGCACCGCGCTATGCCCGCATGGAGCTGCAGCGCCCGGTGCATTTCGCCTTTACCTATGACGAGGAAATCGGCTGCTTCGGCGCCCGCGCGCTGGCCCGCGCGCTGCAGCAGCGCGACCTGCGACCGGCGGCGGCGATCATCGGCGAGCCGACGATGATGCAGATCATCGAAGGCCACAAGGGCTGCCACGAGTACACCACCCGCTTTACCGGGCTGGAGGGCCACGGCAGCCGCCCCGACCTGGGCGTGAACGCAGTGGAATACGCGGTACGCTACGTCGCCAAGCTGTTGGAACTGAAGGCAGAACTACAGGCCCGCGCCCCGGCAGACAGCCGCTTTACCCCGCCCTGGACCACCATCAACACCGGTGCGCTGGTGGGCGGCGTTGCCCATAACGTGATCCCCGGCAAGGCCCGCGTGGACTGGGAGATGCGCCCGGTGCAGCCCCGCGACGCGGATTACGTCAGCACCGCTCTGCACCAGCTGTGCCAGGAGGAGCTGATCCCGCAGATGCGCCGGACCCACCCGGAGGCGGACATCCACACCGAGGTGATCGGCGAGATCGACGGGTTGCAGCCGATGGACGACAACGAGGCCCGCGACATCGTGATGGAGCTGACCGGCTGCCGCCACGCCGATGTGGTCTCCTTCGGGACCGAGGCGGGGATATTCCAGACCCTCGGCATGAGCGTGGTGGTCTGCGGTCCCGGCTCCATCGAGCAGGCGCACAAGCCGGATGAATTTGTCAGCATCGACCAGATGTCGCAGTGCCTCGGCATGCTGGAGCGGCTGTCGGCGAAACTGGTATGACAGCCGGAAGCCAAGATTTTGCACTTTGGACGGCGCGGGGATACCCTGCGCCTTTCACCACAAGGCCCTGACCCGTGACCACCCCGATACCAGACATGTCCGACGCCTCCGCCCGTGACCGTTTCGAGCGGCTTCACCACGAGATCCGCAACCGAATCTGCCTGCTGGACTATGCCCCGGGCAGCCGGCTGTCGGAAACGGCGCTGGCCGAGGAGTTCGGCGTCTCGCGCACGCCGTTGCGACGGGTATTGGTGCGGCTGGAATGCGAGGGGCTGCTGCGCTCCGTTCAAGGGGTCGGCACGATCGTAACGGACGCCGACATCGAAGAGCTGGAACAGACCTATCGGCTGCGCATGGAACTGGCGGGACTGGCCGGACGGTTGTCCCCCACCCGCCCAAGCGCCGAGCTGGTGGCGGAATTTCGCGATTTGGCCGAGCGCGCCCGATCCCTGACCGACGCGCCAGAGCCACGCAGATTTGCCGAACTGAACATGGCGTTCTTCCAGGCGCTTTTGAAGGTCACTGACAACCTCGCCCTGCGCGAGGTCAGCGAGCGGCTGTATTTCCAGACCACGCGTATCTGGCTGCAATCCGTCTTTGCGTCGATCATCGATCTCAACGAGGAAATCCGCATCTTCGGCGGCGAGGTCGAGGAAATCCTGGCCGCGGTCGAACTTGGGGACATGGAGGCCGTGGCCCTGATCCAACGCGCCCACATCTCGATGAGCTTTACCCGGATGCGAAGCGCCGCACGGGCAGTAGGCGTTCACGAAAGCCGCGCGGGCTGACAGCCGCCGCAGGCAAAGCCGTGATTACAGCCCCTGTTCGACACACGCCTCACGCAGCAGGCGGCAGAACCGCTGGGCCGCTGCCGAAAGTTGATGCTCGCTGCGGCTGCACAGCCCCACCGGCCCGAGGGTGCTGCCGGTGTCCAGCGGCAGCGCAACCATGTTGCCCGCCGCCAGGTCAGGCCGCACCACGCCGTGGCTGATGACCCAGATCGCCCGATGCGCCAGCACGAACCGCCGCCCGAAGGTCGATGACACCGTTTCAATCGGAAACCGCGGCATCGGCTGCCCCAGCTCCAGGAACAATCGCTCCACGAACGGGCGAATGATGGACCCTTCCGACGGCAGCAGCACCGGATAATCCTCCATCGCGGTAGCGGGCAATTGCTCCAGCCCCGCCAACGGGTGATCCTGCGCCACGACCACCGCCACCCGCTCGCGGTACAGCGGGTCGAAGGTGACCCCGGCCATGTGCCGCGGCGCGGGCATCCGCCCCACCACAACGTCCAGCTCTCCCTTGCGCAGCAGGTCGATCAGATACTGATTGTCGCCCGACGTCACCTGAAAGCGCCCCGGCGCGCCCTCTTGGCGCAGCCGCGCCAAGGTATCGGGCACCAGGTCCGCCGCCACCGTCGGCAAGGCGCCGATGGCGACGCGCGGCCCATCTGTCTCCCCCATGCCGCGCAGCAGCGCGACCCCGTCCCGCGCCAAAGCCAGGCTGCGCGCGGCATGATCGCAGAACAGCTCGCCATAGCCGCTCAGCCGGATGCCCCGGCCGTGCTTTTCCACCAGCGGTTTTTCGCAGACCTCCTCGAGCTCTCGCAGGATGCGGGTCACCGCAGGCTGGCTCATGCCCAGGGCCTGCGCCGCCTGTGTCACGCTCATCTTGCGGGCCACTTCGACAAAGACCTCAAGGTGGCGGAGCTTCAGTGCAGAAGGTATTCTCATAATAAATTCGATATCAATTAAAGGATCACTCAGCATTATACAGAACGCGTTCGTTATGCAATATTTCTCCCAAGCAAGGAGACCACCATGACGCAAGATCGTTATAGCCGGGGCATGCAGGTCCGCCGCGAGGTTCTGGGCCACACCCATGTGGACGCGGCCACAGCCGCTGCCACGCCGCTCGACCGCCCCTTTCAGGAGATGATCACCGAGACGGCCTGGGGCACGGTCTGGGCCTCCGACCGCATCTCCCGGCGCGAGCGCTCGATGCTGACACTGGCGCTGCTGGCGGCCACCGGCAACTTCGAGGAGATTCCGATGCACATCCGCGCCACCGCCCGCACCGGCGCCAGCCAGGACGATGTCATCGAAGCCTTCCAGCACGTCGCGATCTATGCTGGGGTACCGCGGGCCAATCACGCGTTGAAACTGGCCAAGCAGACCTATGCCGAAATGGCCGCCGAAGCCGAGCAATGAGGAAGCCGCAGATGTCCGATCAGGGAGAGTTCTACCAGCGCGACAGGGACTGGCATCCGCCCGCCCTCGCCCCCGCCTACAAGACCTCGGTCACGCGGTCGCCACGGCTGCCGTTGATCAGTCTCGAAAACACCGCAAGCGAGATCACCGGCCCGACCTTTGGCCACGGGGACATCGACGCGGGCGACAACGACCTCCTGACCAACTTCGCCAAGCCCGGTGAAAGCCCGATCGGCGAGCGCATCATCCTGCATGGCCGGGTGCTGGACGAGAACGCGCGCCCCGTGCCGGGCACGCTGGTGGAGATCTGGCAGGCGAATGCCTCCGGCCGCTACCGCCACAAGAAGGACGGCTACCTCGGCGCGCTGGACCCGAACTTCGGCGGCTGCGGCCGGGTGCTGACCGACGACGAAGGGCGCTACAGCTTCCGCACCGTGAAACCCGGCGCCTACCCCTGGCGCAACCGGGTGAACGACTGGCGGCCCGCGCATATCCATGTCTCGGTCTTTGGCACGGCCTTTGCCCAGCGGCTGATCACCCAGCTCTATTTCGAGGGCGACCCGCTGATCCCGCGCTGCCCGATTGTCCAGTCGATTGCCGACCCGCAGGCGGTGGAGATGCTGATTGCGAGGCTCGACATGAACGCCACCATCCCGCTGGACACCATCGCCTACCGTTTCGACATCGTGCTGCGCGGGCGGCGCTCGACCATGTTCGAAAACCGGCCGGAGGGAAACTGATGATGCGCCCGTTTGAGTACCTGAAGGAAACCCCGTCGCAGACCGCCGGGCCTTATGTCCACATCGGCCTCGCGCCGGGGGCTGCCGGGTTTGACATCTATGAGCGGGAACTGGGCTGGGACATCGCAGGCCCCAACGCCGGCGGCGAACGCATCCGCGTCGAAGGCGTGGTCACCGACGGTACCGGCGCGCCGGTGAAGGACGTGCTGCTGGAAGCCTGGCAGGCCAATGCGGACGGCATCTACGCCCATCCCGAACACCCCGGCGAGGTCGAGGACGGCTTTCGCGGCTGGGGCCGTGTCATCACCGATTTCGAGACCGGCACATGGGGATTTGACACCGTGAAGCCCGGCCCGGTTCCGGGGCGCAACGGCCGCCTGATGGCACCGCATATCAACCTGTGGATCGTCGCCCGCGGCATCAATGTCGGCCTGAACACGCGGCTCTACTTCGAGGACGAGGCCGAGGCCAATGCCGCCGACCCGGTGCTGAACCTGATCGAATGGGAACACCGCCGCCAGACCCTGATCGCCCGCCGCAGCGAGGGCGGCGGCGCCGTGACCTACCGTTTCGACATCTGCCTGCAGGGCGATGGTGAAACCGTATTCTTTGACATCTAGACAAGAGGATAGACCGATGGGGAAGCCCTGCATCATCTGCGTGGCCATCACCGGATCAGTTCCGACCAAGGCCAACAACCCGGCGGTGCCGGTCACCATCGCGGAGCAGATCGAAAGCACCCACGAGGCGTTTGAAGCCGGTGCCACGATTGCGCACTGCCACGTGCGCAACGACGATCAGACGCCCAGCTCGGACCCCGAGAAATTCGCGCGGCTGATGGAAGGCCTGCACAAGCACTGCCCCGGCATGATCGTGCAGCTGTCCACCGGCGGCCGCTCCGGCGCCGGGCGCGAGCGCGGCGGCATGCTGAGCCTGCGCCCCGACATGGCCTCGCTGTCGGTGGGGTCAAACAACTTCCCCACGCGGGTCTATGAGAACTCACCCGATCTGGTAGACTGGCTGGCGGGTGAGATGCGCACCTACGAGGTGAAGCCCGAGATCGAGGCCTTCGATCTGTCGCACATTCACCAGGCGGTGAAGATGAACCGCGAGGGGCGCATTCCCGGCACGCTTTACGTGCAGTTCGTGATGGGCGTGAAGAACGCCATGCCGGTGGACCGCGACGTGTTCGACTACTACGTGAAAACCATGCAGCGGTTGGCCCCCGAGGCCGAATGGTGCGGTGCCGGTGTCGGGGCAGGACAGATCCAGGTCAACGAATGGTCCATCGCCGCAGGCGGCCACACCCGCACCGGGCTGGAGGACAACATGCGGCTGGACCGTGACACGCTGGCGCCGTCCAATGCAGCGCTGGTGAATCGCGCGGTGGAACTGTGCGAGAAATACGAGCGCCCCGTGGCGACCTGGCAGCAGGCGCGCGAGATCCTTGGTCTGCGCATGCCCTGATCCCTGCCCCGGCCCACCGAAGGGCCGGGGAATTGTTTCACGCGGAACCTACTCGGCGCCGGACAGATCCTTGAGGATCGGACAGTCCGGCCGATTGTCTCCGGCACAGCTGGTGACCAGTTCGCGCAGGGTGTCGCGCATCGCCTGCAAATCCGCGATCTTGGCCTCGATCTTGGACAGATGCTCCAGCGCCAGCTGCTTCACATCGGCGCTGGCGCGGCTGTCGTCCTCATAGAGGGCCAGCAGCGTGCGGCAGTCCTCGATGGTGAAGCCCAGCGCCCGCGCCCGCCCCAGAAAAGCCAGCTTATGCAGGTCCTTCTCCTCGAAACAGCGGTAGCCGTTGGCACTGCGGTGCGGCCGGATCAGCCCGATATCCTCGTAATAGCGGATCGTCTTGGCCGGCAGGCCAGAGCGGCTGGATACGTCCCCGATGTTCATGCACGCGCCTCCTGCTGTGTCTCGCGGTCGGCGGATCCGCCGACCTCCTCCACATCTATAGCAGGTTTCAGGCGGCGCAAGCGCAAGGCGTTCGACAGTACGAAAACGCTGGACAGCGCCATCGCGCCCGCCGCCAGCGCAGGCGACAGCATCACCCCGCCGAACGGGTACAGCACGCCTGCCGCCACCGGCACCAGCAGCACGTTGTAGCCAAAGGCCCAGCCGAGGTTCTGGCGGATGTTGCGCATGGTGGCACGGCTGACCGTCAGCGCGTTAACGACGCCACGCAGATCGCCCGAGACCAGCACCACATCCGCAGCCTCGATCGCCACGTCGGTGCCGGTGCCGATGGCAATCCCCGCATCCGCCGCCGCCAGCGCCGGCGCATCGTTGATGCCGTCGCCGGTGAAGGCCAGCGCGCCATGGTCACGGCGCAATGCCTCGATGGTGGCGACCTTGTCCGCAGGCAGGCATTCGGCCCGCACGATGTCGATGCCCAGCCGCGCCGCGATCGCGCGCGCCGTGGGTTCGGCGTCGCCGGTGATCATCGCCACTTTCAGCCCCTGCGCATGCAGCGCCCGGATCGCCGCAGACGTGCCCGCCTTGATCGGGTCGGAGACCGCGATCACCGCCGCCGCGCGACCGTCGATGGCCGCAAACAACGGTGTCTCGCCGCGTTCTGCCAGCCGCTGCCCCTCTGCCGCCAGCGGGCCCAGCTCGATGCCTTCGCGCGCCATCAGCCGGGCAGCGCCAACCAGAACATCGTGGCCCTCGACACTTGCGCGCAGACCATAACCGGGGATCGCCTCAAAAGTTTCAACCGGCGGCAGATCGCTGCCTGCCTCGGCCACGATGGCCTGGGCGATGGGGTGTTCGGATCCGGTCTCTGCCGCGCCCGCCAGCCGCAGCACCTGCGCCCGGTCAAAGCCTTCGGCGCAGATCAGCTCGGTCAGCGCCGGGCGGCCTTCGGTCAGGGTGCCGGTCTTGTCCAGCGCTATCACCTTGACCTCTTGCAGCCGCTGCAGCGCGTCGCCCTTGCGAAACAGCACCCCCATCTGCGCGGCACGGCCGATGCCCACCATGATCGAGGTCGGCGTCGCCAGCCCCATTGCACAGGGACAGGCGATGATCAGCACCGAGACCCCGGCCACCAGCGCCAGCGGCAGGGAGGGTGCCGGGCCGAACAACGCCCAGGCCAGCACCGTGACCGCCGCGACCGCAATCACCGCGGGCACGAACCACAGGGTGATCCGGTCGACCAGCGCCTGCACCGGCAGCTTGGCGCCCTGCGCCTGCTCCACCATGCGGATGATCTGTGCCAGCACGGTGTCCTGGCCGACGCGGGTCGCGCGGTACTCCAGCAGGCTGTTGCCGTTGACGGTGCCCGCCGTCACCTCGTCGCCCGCGCCCTTGGCTACCGGCACCGGCTCACCCGAGATCATGCTCTCATCCACGTAGGAGTTGCCGGAGACGACTTCACCGTCCACCGCGATGCGCTCCCCCGGACGGGTGCGGATCACGTCGCCGGTGGTGATTTCCGCAACCGGGACATCCACCGCAACGCCGTCGCGCAGCACCAGCGCCGTCTTCGGCTGCAGCCCCGCCAGCTTGCGGATCGCCGCCCCGGTGCGCCCCTTGGCGCGGGCCTCCAGGTAACGGCCGGTCAGGATCAGCACCACGATCACCGCCGCGGCCTCGAAGTAGACGTTGGCCGTGCCTTCGGGCAGCAGACCCGGTGCGAAGGTGGAGACCACCGAGAACCCATAGGCCGCCGCCGTACCCAGCGCCACAAGGGCGTTCATGTCAGGTGCGCCGCGCAGCAGTGCAGGCACGCCCTTGGTGTAGAACTGCCGCCCCGGCCCCGCCAGCACGATGGACGTGAGAACGAACTGCATCAGGTAGCTGTTCTGCATGCCGATATTGGCGGCGACCCAATGGTGCAGCGCGGGCACCATGTGGCCGCCCATTTCCACCAGAAAGACCGGAAGCGTCAGCAGGCCCGCGAGCAGAACCTGCCGCGACAGCCGCGCGGTTTCCTCGCGGCGGCGCTGGTCCGCCTGCGCGGCCTCATCCGCCGCCTCCTCGGCCAGGTGCGCGGGATAGCCGACCCCGTCGGCGGCGCGCATCAGCTCGGCCATCTGCGTCACGCCGGACAGGTACGTCACCTGCGCGCTTTCCGTCGCCAGGTTCACGCTGGCCGAAACCACCCCCGACACCGCCTGCAACGCGCGTTCGACCCGCCCCACGCAGGACGCGCAGGTCATGCCCTCGATCCGCAACGTGACCTCGCTTTGTGCTGCCGGGTAACCGGCCGTGGCCAGCGCATCGGTCAGCGCCGCCAGCGGCACATCCGGCGCAGCCTCGACGTGCGCAGATGCATTGGCCAGGTTCACCGAGGCGGCGCTGACACCCTCCACCGCGGCCAGGGCGCGTTCCGCCCGGCCGACGCAGCCCGCACAGCTGAGCCCGGTAACCTGAAGTGAATATGTGCTGAGTTCTGTCATGGCAAACCTGCTGGTCTAGATGCTGTGACAGGAGATATGAGGCTTCCAGTGAGAGGAAGGTCAAGGGCCCTGCTGCAGATTCCTTCCCAAAACTGGAAACTTTCTTCTAACCGCTTGCAAACCAAGGCGATTGGCCAGCCGTCGCCGCGAAATGGCGCGGACGAAGGGCCAGCCGTCGCATTCGGCGCAAAGCGCAGGCCTGCTGCGCTGCTAGAGTGCCGGGGAATGCTTGCGCGGGGCCGGCCGCAAATGTAACGCTGGGTCATCCGGCCGCTGTGTCCCCGCCGCTGGCAAAATTCCCGGCCCGCCACGCGGCGGTCGGCCCACCGTATGACAGACGAAGGATAGCCATCATGATCCGCACCCGTGCCGCCGTTGCGGTTGCCCCCGGCAAACCGCTTGAAATCATGGACGTGAACCTCGAAGGCCCGAAGGCGGGCGAGGTTCTGGTCGAGATCAAGGCCACCGGCCTGTGCCACACCGATGAATTCACGCGCTCCGGCGACGACCCCGAGGGGATCTTCCCGGCGATCCTGGGCCACGAGGGCGCGGGCGTGGTGGTCGAGGTCGGCGAAGGCGTCACCTCGCTGAAGCCCGGTGACCACGTGATCCCGCTTTACACGCCCGAGTGCCGCGAGTGCGAATACTGCCTCAACCCCAAGACCAACCTCTGCCAGGCGATCCGCTCGACGCAAGGTCAGGGCCTGCTGCCGGACGGCACCACCCGCTTCTCGATGCTGGACGGCACCCCGATCCACCACTACATGGGCTGCTCGACCTTCGCCAACCACACGGTGGTGCCGGAAATCGCGCTGGCGAAGATCCGCGAAGACGCGCCGTTCGACAAGGTCTGCTACATCGGCTGCGGCGTCACCACCGGCATTGGTGCTGTGATCAACACCGCCAAGGTGGAAATCGGCAGCCGCGCCATCGTCTTTGGCCTCGGCGGTATTGGCCTCAACGTGATCCAGGGCCTGCGGCTGGCCGGGGCCGACCAGATCGTCGGTGTCGACCTGAACCCGGGCAAAGTGGAAATGGCCGAGAAATTCGGCATGACCGATTTCGTCAACCCGGCCGAGGTCGAGGGCGATCTGGTGGCGCATCTGGTCGAGCTGACCAAGGGCGGCGCCGATTACACCTTTGACGCCACCGGCAACGTGAACGTGATGCGCACCGCGCTGGAATCCGCGCACAAGGGCTGGGGCGAGAGCATCATCATCGGCGTGGCGCCTGCCGGAGCCGAGATTTCGACCCGCCCCTTCCAGCTGGTCACCGGCCGGGTCTGGAAAGGCACCGCCTTCGGCGGCGCATCGGGCCGTACCGACGTGCCCAAGATCGTCGACTGGTACATGGACGGCAAGATCGAGATCGACCCGATGATCACCCACAAGCTGACGCTGGACCAGATCAACGAGGGTTTCGAGCTGATGCACGAAGGCAAGTCGATCCGCGCGGTCGTGGAATTCTGATCCGCGCCTAAACGTTGAAACGGGAAAACGCAGGCCGGGCGGCCTGCGTTTTTCTTTTCTGTCCTGTCCGAACGGGCCACACTCCCGGGCGGTTGCCGCCCCCAGCCCTTCGACCTTACCCCTCCCTGGTCGCCTCAACGGCGTCCAGGCTGACGTCATAACCCCATAGGCGGCGCAGGTGTTTCAGCACCTCTTCCTGATCGTCTTCGTCCAGGTGGATACCGTCACGCACGGTGTGGGTCAGCTTCAGCTCGCGGTCGCCACGCAGGTCGGCATCCGTGACCTGAATGTCCGGCTCCAGAAAGGCCAGGTCATATTGCTTGGCCAGATCGCGGCGGATCGCCTTGTACCCGGCCCTGTTGTGGATCTGGCTGACCACCAGATTGGGCAGGTCAGCATCATTCGTCAGCGTAAACAGCTTGAACTTGCGGATCAGATGCGGCGACAGGAACTGCTGGATGAAGCTTTCATCGCGGTAGTTCGCCCAGGCATCGCGCAAAACGCCGCGCCAGTCAGGATTGCCGGCAAAGTCGGGGAACCACTCGCGGTCCTCGTCCGTGGGCTCCTCGCAGATGCGGCGGATATCCTGCATCATCGCAAAGCCCAGCGCATAAGGGTTGATGCCGGAATAGCGCGGATCGTCGTATTCCGGCTGCATCACCACGTTGGTGTGGCTGTGCAGCATCTCCATATAGGCGCCCTCGGTGATCTGGCCCTGCTCATACAGCTTGTTGATGATGTAATAATGCACGAAGGTCGCGCAGCCCTCGTTCATCACCTTCGTCTGTTTCTGCGGATACAGATACTGCGCCAGCATGCGCACGATACGCAGGATCTCGCATTGCCAGGGCTCGAGCACCGGGCTGTGCTTTTCCAGGAAATACAGCAGGTTTTCCTGTGGCAAATTCATCAGCTTGCGCCGCGCCGCATAGGAGCTGTCCTCGACCGCCTCCAGCGTGTTGCGCCCCATGGTGCTGTCGGTCCAGATGTCGAGCACGCTCTGGCCACTCTCATAGCCCTCGCGCACCTTCTGCATCGCTGCCAGTTCCTCGCTGGTGGGCTTGGGCGGGCGACCGTAGCGGAACACCCCCTGCGACTGCAGCGCATGGGCGGCGTCCAGCACCTCCTCCACGGCCGACAGGCCATAGCGCTCCTCGCAGGCGGCGATGTAGTTCTTGGCAAAGGCCAGATAGTCGTGAATGCCCGCCGCGTCGGTCCACTGCTGGAACAGGTAGTTGTTCTTGAAGAAATGGTTATGCCCAAAGGCCGCGTGCGCCATCACCAGCGTCTGCATCGCCATGGTGTTTTCTTCCATGTTGTAGCTGATGCAGGGATTGGAGTTGATGACGATCTCATAAGCCAGCCCCTGCCGCCCGGTGCGGTAGAGCGCCTCGTCGCGGGCGAAATGCTTGCCGAAGGACCAGTGCTGGTACATCAGCGGCAGGCCGACGCAGGAATAGGCATCCAGCATCTGCTCGGCCGAGATGATCTCGATCTGGTTGGGATAGACATCCAGCCCAAGGTCGCCCAGCGCGATCTCCTCGATCGCGTCGCGCGCCTTTTCCATAAGCTCAAAGGTCCATTCCGGCCCGTCGAACAACGGCTTGCGCGCCTTTTCAGCTGCCTGCATTCTGCGCCCCTTTCACCTTGGGGAGGAAGAACTCCCGGAAAATCGGATAGATGTGGCCCGGCTGCGATACCCGCTGCATCTCGAAATGATGCGCCTGCGCCTTCACCTCGCGGTAGTTCTGCCACAGGTCTTCGCCTGCTTCGGGGTTATTCAGCAGCATCTCCGCCGCCTCGTCGACGATCTCCAGATAGGCGTAGAACTGGCTGACCGGCAGCAAATCCTTCAGCAGCAGGTTCTTGCAGCGCACCGAGTCATTGCCAAAGTTTTCGCCGTCCGACGCCTGCGCGCCGTAGATGTTCCACTCGTCCGGCGGATAGCGTTCCTCGATGATTTCCTTCATCTTCTCCAGCGCGGTCGACACGATGGTGCCGCCGGTTTCGCGGGCGTAGAAGAAGGTTTCCTCATCCACCTCCTGGGCGTGGTGGGTGTGGCGCACAAAGACCAGCTCGGTGTGCTCGTAGCAGCGTTCCAGGAACAGGTGCAACAACAGGAAGAAGCGTTTCGCCAGGTCCTTTTCGCGTTCCTGCATCGAGCCCGAGACATCCATCAGGCAGAACACCACCGCACGGGAGTTGCGGATCTTTTCCGGCACGAAGGTGTCATACCGCAGGTCCAGCGGGTCGATGTAGCCCACCACCTTGCGCTTGCGGATGATGCCCTCCAGCTTCTGGCGCAGCGTCTCCAGGAATTCTTCCTGCGGCGGGGTGCGCTCCTCCAGCGCCTCCAGCTCGGCGATCTGGTCTTCCAATTCGCGCTGGGACTTGGTGGTGGGACGCTGCAACGCGATGCGGCGACCCAGCGAGTTGCGCATGGTGCGCACGAGGTTGAGGTTGTTGGGCGTGCCCGCGGTGGTCAGCCCGGCGCGGCGGGTGCCGATGGTTTCGGTCTCCACCGTGGCCTTTTCGACCAGGTCCGGCAACTCCAGCCCCTCGAACAGGATCTCCAGGTATTCTTCCTGCGTCAGGGTAAAGGAAAACTCGTCCTCGCCGTCGCCGTCCTCGGAGGCCTTGCGACCGCCCTCCCCGGCGCCGCCCTGCGGCCGCTTGATGGTGTCGCCGACAACAAAATCCTTGTTGCCGGGCAGAACATGGCGGCGCAGCCCGCCCTTGGAGGAGTGAAAGAACCGCGGCTCCTTCAGCCCCCGGGTGGGGATGGTGACCTTCTCGCCTTCATCCGGGACGCCGCTGCCGTTCTGGATCGACTTGCCCCGGACCGACTGGTCAACGCGCTCCTTGATATTCTCGCGGGCCCGCCGCAGGAACCGCTGGCGGTTCCCGAGGCTCTTGCCCTTTGGATTGGCGCGCCTGTCGATGAAATGATGCATGTTGCACAGCGCTCCTCTTTAGCCCGCCTTGTTGACCCGCATGTACCATTCGACCAGACGCCGGACCTGGCGGTCGGTATAGCCGTGGCCGCGCATCCGCTCGACGAACTCCTGGTGCTTGCTTTCGGTCTTGCTGTCCTTCTTGGAACCGAAGGAGATCACCGGCAGCAGTTCCTCCACCTGCGAGAACATGTGCTTTTCGATCACGTCACGCAGCTTCTCATAGGAGTTCCAGGCCGGGTTCGACCCGGTGTTGGCGCGGTGGCGCAGGGCAAACTTGACCACCTCGTTGCGGAAGTCCTTGGGATTGGCGATGCCCACGGGCTTTTCGATCTTCGACAGTTCCGCATCCAGCACCTCGCGGTTGTAAAGCTGGCCGGTGTCGGGATCCTTGTAGTCCTGCTCCTCGATCCAGGCATCGGCATAGGCGATGTAGCGGTCAAAGACGTTCTGGCCGTATTCGGTATAACTTTCGAGGTACGCCTTCTGGATCTCGTTGCCGATGAATTCCTCATAGCGCGGCGCAAGTTCCGTCTTGATGAATTCCAGATACTTCTGCTCCGTTTCCTGCGGGAACTGCTCGCGCTTGATCATCTGTTCCAGCACATACATCAGGTGCACCGGGTCCGCCGCCACTTCGTTGGTGTCGAAGTTGAAGGTGGTCGACAGCACCTTGAAGGCAAAGCGGGTCGAGATGCCGTTCATGCCCTCGTCCACCCCGGCGCGGTCCTGGTATTCCTGCACCGTCTTGGCCTTGGGGTCGGTGTCCTTCAGGCTTTCGCCGTCATAGACCCGCATCTTGGAATAGAGGTTCGAGTTCTCATGCGGCTTCAGGCGCGTCAGCACCGAGAAGCGGCTGAGGATCTTCAGCGTCTCCGGTGCGCAGGGCGCATCGCGCAGCTCGCTGTTCTCGATCAGTTTCTGGTAGATCGAGGTTTCGTCCGACACCCGCAGGCAATAGGGCACCTTGACGATCGACACCCGGTCGATGAAGGCCTCGTTGTTCTTGTTGTTCTTGAAGCTCTGCCATTCGCTCTCGTTCGAGTGGGCGAGGATCAGTCCGTTGAACGGGATCGCGCCAAAGCTCTCGGTGCCCATGTAGTTGCCTTCCTGGGTCGCCGTCAGCAGCGGGTGCAGCATCTTGATCGGTGCCTTGAACATCTCGACGAACTCCAGGATGCCCTGGGTCGCCCGGTTCAACCCGCCCGAGAAGCTGTAGGCATCCGGGTTATCCTGGCTGAAATGCTCCAGCTGGCGGATGTCGACCTTGCCGACCAGGGTCGAGATGTCCTGGTTGTTCTCGTCGCCCGGCTCCACCTTGGCGACACAGATACGGCGCAGCCGCGAAGGATACATCCTGACGACGGAGAACTTGTTGATATCGCCATCGAATTCATCCAGTCTCTGCACCGCCCAGGGCGACATCAGCCCCGGCAGCCGGTGTTGTGCGATGCCGTATTCTTCCGCCAGGACCTTCCCCATGCGCAGAGGATCAAAGAGGCCCAGCGGGCTTTCGAAGATCGGCGAAATCTGATCGCCTGCCTTCAGCACATAGATCGGCTGATCCTCGACCAGGCGCTTTAACCGCTCCGCCAGCGAGGACTTGCCGCCGCCGACCGGCCCCAGGAGATAGAGGATCTGCTTGCGCTCTTCCAATCCCTGCGCCGCGTGGCGGAAGTAGCCGACGATCCGCTCGATCGTGTCTTCCATACCGTAGAAATCGTGGAAGGCGCTGTAGCGCTTGATCGTCCGGTTCTGAAAGATCGGTCCAAGCCGCGCGTCCTTGGAGGTGTCGATCAACTCCTCCTGGCCAATTGCCTTCAGCATCCTCTCGGCAACGTTCGCGTAGAGGCTGGGATCGTCGCGGCAGGCGTTCAGATACTCCTGCAGCGGCATTTCCTGCTCGCGCGTTTCGCCGTACTGCTCTGCAAAAAGTTCGGCAATGTCTTTCATCGTGGATCAAGCCTCCTGGTTAGCTGGCGCCGGTCCTCCTGGCGTTCTGGTTCGCGCACGGACAGAGAGTGCCCAGCACGTGGGCATGGGTGTCCGCGTCAGTGTTAGAATTCTGATTTCTGCTCAGCGCCGCTGCTGGCTCTTTACGTCCGGCTAGCCGCTCTTGGCGGCGGCTTGGGCCCGGCATGCCAGGGCTCTCGGCGTCATGTTACTTACATTCGAGCTTACACCAATTACGAACTTCATACTATCTGAAAGTGGTGTACTTTTAATTAATTGCCAGAAACTTTTGCGAGAAATTTTCCTCACATTGCAGCGATCAGCCTGCCCCCGCGACCACGCTGCAACGCGGCATCACCGGCTCGCAAACGCCTCCCCCACAGGGCGTACCACGATTGGCTGGGCACGAGCGCGGCCTGATTCCGACGCGCCGTCATCTCGCGGCATCCGAGCGCAAAGGATCGCAAAAAGCGCAATAAACCTTAGAGAATCTGCGGCAGTCAGGACACGGTTGCGCCCAAAACGCCCCCTTTCACGGCATTGCAACACTGGACAGCATGGCCAAACTCGTCACATTATGGCCCCTAAATGGCCGCATCAGACGGTCGATGGGCAATACACAGGCAACGCAACCACGCGGCGCGGACGGGCTTTCCCCGGCGGCGTAGCGAACAGATGAGCGGTAAACATGAGCACTGTCGCATATATCACCCGCAACATGGCGGGCACTACGCAGCATGGGAATTCTTCCGAAGGCAACCCCGCGCGCATTCAGGCCGCAGGCGCCAAGGACATCTCGCTGAACCTCAACCCGGCGGACGTCGAAAGCTATGCCCGCCACGGCAGCAACCTGCACATCACCCTGGCCAACGGTCAGGAGCTGGTGCTGGAGGATTTCTACGCCTTCGGTCAGACCGGTTCCAAGAATCTGTTCCTCAGCGAGGAAGGCCAGTTCATCGAAGTGGTGCTGGAAGACAAATCCGGCGGAATGCTGTTTGCCACCTATGAGCCGCTGGATCTGACCGGCAAGTGGAGCGCATATGACGAAATGGTGTTCCTGGACGTCGATCGCATCGAGCCGGTCGTGGCCCCCTTGGCAGCGCCGCTGTTCGGTGGCCTCGGCGCGGCTGGCGCGGCGGCAGCCGGTGTGGCCGGCGCGGCTGTTCTCGCCGGTGGCGGTGGCGGCGGCGGTGGTGGCGGCGGCAATGGCGACGGTCCGCCGAGCGGCATCTACCCGACCGTCGACGACCCTGACGCAACGCACCCGGTTTCCAGCTCCACCACCGACCCTGTCGTGATCACCGGCACCGGCGCGCCCGGCTCGGACGTGACCGTCACCGTCGGCACCACCGAAGTGACCACCACCGTCGAGGACGATGGCACCTGGGGTGTCTCGATTCCGGTGGATGAGCTGCCCGTCGATGGAAACTACGATGTCGACGTGCATGTGGTCGACCCGGACGGCTATGAGTTCGATCTCGACGGCCCCTCCGTGGTGATCGACACCGTGGTTGACGTCGACATCGACGCAGGCCAGGCCGGTGGCGACGACATGATCAACGCAGCCGAGGCCGCGGATGGCGTCACGCTGACCGGCACCGCCGAGGCCGGCGCCACCGTCGAAGTCACCTTTCAGGGGGTGACCCGTACGGTGACCGCCACCGACGCCGGCACCTGGAGCGCCGACTTCGCCGCAACCGAAATCGCCGCCGGCGAATACGACGCGGAGGTCTCTGTCACCGCGACCGACAGCTTCGGCAACAGCGAAACCACCACCGGGACCATCCGTGTCGACACCACCACCGCCGTGTCCATCGATGGCGGCAAGGCCGGTGGCGACGACATTCTCAACAGTGCCGAAGCCGCCTCCGGGCTGGTCCTGACCGGCACCGGCGAGGCCGGGTCCGCGGTCAGCGTCACCGTGGAGGGCGTCACCCGCACCACCACCGTCGACGGCAATGGCAATTGGAGCGCCACTTTCGAAGCGGGCTCGCTGCCCGCAGGCGAGTATGACACCACGGTCACCGTGACCTCCACCGATGCGGCCGGCAACAGCGCAACCACGACCGCGGGCCTGCGCGTCGATACCCTCGTCGATCCGCTGACACTGGCCTCTGGCAACATCGAGGGCGACAACGTCGTCAACCAGGCCGAGCGCAGCGATGGCGTGACCCTGACCGGCACCGTGGAGCCCGGCTCCACCGTCACCGTGCAGCTGGGGGGCGCCACCACCACGGCCACCGTGGATGCCAGCGGCAACTGGAGCGCCACTTTTGCGGCAAGCGACATCCCCGAAGGCAGCTATGACGCCGCCGTCGTGGTCACCGCAACCGATGCGGCGGGCAACAGCGAGACGATCACCGACACGCTGGCGATCGACACCGAGGTGACCCCCCTCACCGCCGCGCCGGAACAAACCACCGACGACGTGCTGAACCTGGCCGAACATGCCGCGGGGCTGACCCTGACCGGTACCGTGGAGCCCGGCTCCACCGTCGAGGTCACCATTCAGGGCGTCACCCATGCGGCGACCGTGGATGCCAGCGGCAACTGGAGCGCCACCTTCGCCTCCGGCGAACTGGCGCAGGGCACCTATGACACTTCGGCGACGATCGTCGCCACGGATGCGGCGGGCAACACCCAGACCCTGACCGAGAGCTTCAGCGTCGACACCGACTATTCCGCGCCCGACATCGGCAAGGTGATCAGCGCGGGCACATCCACCAGCGCCTTCTTCAGCGACGATTTCGCCGCGGGCGACACGGTGCATGAGCTGACCAGCACCGGAAACGTCTCGACCATTAGCGGCACCCAGACCGACCTGGCCGACGGCCGGGTGCTGTTCGAGTTCGATGCGGATGTGCCGGACGGCTCGCAACTGGTGCTGAACCGCGTGGACGACGCCGGCAACAGCTCCGGCACGCTGGTCGTGCTGGACGATGGTGCAGGTGCAGACGTGCTGAGCCAGACGGGCCTGTCGCAGTTCAACATCGACGAGCTGAACCTCGATCACTCCGACAACGCCAGCCTGACCTTGACAGAAGCCGACATCAACGCCCTCTCGGGCAATTCGGACACTCTTGTCGTGCACGGGTCCGACAACGACACCCTCACCATCAGCGGAGCCACCAAGACCGGCACCCAGACCATCAACGAGGAGACCTACAACGTCTATACCCTCGGCGATGGTGGCACGACGGTGATCGTGGACGAAGACATCAATACCGTGATCTGAGCCTTTGGCCCGGCGCCCGCCAGCGGATGCCGGGCCGCACCGCCAGACAGCAACAAAAACCGCCGGGCCAAACGCGGATCAAACAGGCAAGGGGCAGGATGCAACCGGGACGCTTTCTATGCGCCATCGCAGTCACGTGCAGCCTGTCGGCCTGTGCGCAAACCGGCCTGTTCGCCACCAAGGACAGCCCGGACACCGCGCCCCGCAGCAACTTCGCCCAAACCGGCACGACGCAGTCGGAGGTGATCCAGACACTGCTGGAGCGACGTTCGCTGTTGTCGCCTGACAGCGCTTTTGGCGAGGTCGCCGAAGCCGCGCTCGCCGCCTCGGCCCGCGCCGCCGAGGCCGAGCTGATCAGCGCCAAACTGCGCGCCGAAGCCGCCTCCAAGAACTGGCTGCCGACCCTTGGCCCCTCCGTCAGCCTGACCGACCTGGGCGACGTGGTCGCGGGGTTGCTGATCGAACAGGTTCTGTTCGACAACGGTCGACGCAAGGCGGAACGGGAATTCGCCGCCGCCGATGTTGAAGTCGCCGCCGTGAACCTGTCGCAGGACATGAATGGCCGGGTGGAAACGGCCGTCGGCCTCTACGTCGCCGCCTTGCGCGGTGACGAAAAGGCCGCCTATGGCGAACGCGCCCTGCGCCGCATGCAGGAGTTCCGCCGCATCGTCCAGGGCCGCGTTGATGGCGGGGTTTCAGATCATTCCGATCTGAACGTCGTCGACAGCAAGATCAGTGGCATCCGCACCACGACCGCCACCGCCCGCGATGATGCCGCCACCGCCCGCGCGGAACTGCAGGCGATGACCGGGCAAGAGTTCAAGCGCGCGGCGACGCATCTGGACATCGCGACACCGCCATCGCAGGCGCAGTTCCTTTCAGTGCTGAAAGCCAGCGCCGAAGCGAACCGCACGATTGCCGAGGCCAAGGCCGGGCGCGCCGGACTGCTGCCGCAGATCTCCGCTGCGGGCAATGCCACCACCGATGGCTCCGGCGCCGGGTTGACGCTGGACATGGCGCAACCGCTGGGGCTGGGCACACCGGCGGCCATGCAGGCGCTTGAAGCCTCCAAGGAAGCCGCCAAGCGCCAGGTGAGCGAGGCCGAGGAAGCGGCACGGCGCACCTATAGCCGCCAGATGCAACAGATCGCCTCTCTGCAGCGGCAGGAAGCCGAGACCGCCGCGCTGGTGCGCCGCAGCCGCGAAACCTATGAGCTGTTCCAGAAGCAGTTCGAAGCCGGTCAGCGCCCGGTCATGGAAGTCATCCAAGTTTACGAAGAACTGGTCCGCCGCGAACAGGCCTATATCGACGCGAAATACGAGGCGGTTCTGATCCAGCTGCAACTGGCCCGGGATCTGGGCCTGCTGGCCAATGGGGACAAGATTTGACCGACAAACCGCAGAAACCGGCCCCTTCGGCACCCGCCACCGGTAAAAAGCCGGTGCTGCGTGCCGTCCCCTCCTCCGGAGCGGCAGCGCCCTCGGGCCAGTCTCGCCCCGCCACCATACCGCCTGCCCCGCCGCCCGGCGCGGCCTTCGCGCCCGCACGGGCGCCGTTCGATGCCACCGCATCGGCCCAGGCAACCGCCGAGGCGAGATCCGCCGCGAGCCCAGCCGCCAAGCCAAACACCCAGGACGCCCAGCCCGAGGTCGGTACCCTGCTCGAGGGGGCCGCGGCCCGCATCCAGCACCGCGCCAGCCTGATCGCCACCCTCGCCGCGCTCAAGGGCAGTGAAGTTCCGGTCAGCGACATTGCCGCGCTGTTATGGCGTGAAACGCCCGGCGATTTGTCCCTGCACACCCTGGCAAAGGCCGTGCAATCCACTGGATTGCAGCCGAAGATCCTCGAAAAACAGGCCCTGACCCCGGCCCTGTGGCCTGCGCTGGCAGTGATGTCCGGCGGCCAATGCGTGCTGGTGCTCAGCCAGGCCGAGGATGTGCTGACGATCTATGACACCTCCTGCGCCGACAACCGCACCGAGGTGGCCTTGGGCGAATTTGCCCCCTATTTCACCGGCACCGTGCTCTCGGCCCGCCCGTCTCTCAGCCAGATGGCCGCGCGCCACACGCCGCAGATCGACCCCGGCCACTGGTTCTGGAGCGAATTTCCCAAGTACCGTCGCCAGGTGGGCGAGATCATGCTGGGCTCGCTGGTGGCGAATATCCTCGCAGTGTCGGTCGCGCTATTCAGCCTGCAGGTCTACGACCGCGTGGTGCCGCATCAGTCGCATGCAACCCTCTGGGTTCTGGCCATCGGCGCCTTTCTGGCGATTGCGCTGGAAGCGATGCTGAAGCTGGCGCGCGCCCGGCTGACCGACGCGGCCGGACGGCAAATCGAGCTTTCGGTGCAGCACAACCTGATGCGCCGCCTGATCGGCATGCGCTCCGACAAGAAGCCGCTGCCGCCCTCGGGCCTGTTTGCCGCGATGCGGGATTTCGGCTCGGTGCGGGAGTTCTTCACCTCCTCCACCATCTCCACGCTGGCGGACATCCCCTTCATCGCGGTGTTCCTGATCCTCGTCGCCTCGATCGCGGGGCCGGTGGTCTGGGTCATCGTCATCGGCGGCATCCTGATGCTGCTGCCTGCCTATTTCATGCAGAAGAAGATGATCGCCTACACCCGCCAGACCCAGGGCGCCAATGCCAAGGCTGGCCGCCTGCTGCATGAGGTGGTGACCGAGCTGGACACGGTGAAGACCCAGCGCGGCGAAGAGCGGGTGCTGCGGCTATGGGACGAGCTGAACACGCTGTCCTCCCATTCCGCGACCGAGCAACGCAAGCTCTCCAGCGCCCTCACCTACTGGTCGCAAGGCGTGCAGCAGGCGACCTATATCACGGCCGTGGTGCTGGGCACGCTCCTGGTCTTTGCGGGCGAGTTCACCGTCGGCACCATCATCGCCACCGGCATCCTGACCAGCCGCACCCTCGCCCCGCTGACCCAGTTCGCCGCGACCCTGGCCCGCTGGAGCAACGTCAAGGCGGCACTCGAGGGTCTGGACGCGATCGCCAACGCGCCGCAGGAAAAGGACAAGGAACGCACCTACCTGCGCCGCCAAAAGATCCAGGGACGCTTCGAGCTGCGTGAAATCCTGTTCCGCTACGAGGATGACGCCGCTCCCACCGTGGATGTGCAGGCCGCCGTCATCACGCCGGGTCAACGGGTTGCGGTGCTGGGCGTCAACGGCTCCGGCAAGTCGACGCTGCTGAAGCTGCTGTCGGGCCTCTATGCGCCTGACCGCGGCCGCATCCTGCTGGACGGCACCGACATGGCGCAGATAGATCCGCGCGACCTGCGGGCGGGCATCGGCTACCTCAGCCAGGACGTGCGCCTCTTCGCAGGCTCACTGCGCGACAACCTGAACCTGAACCAGCTGGAGCGTGACGACGACCGCCTGATGGAGGCGCTGGAGTTCGCAGGCCTCGGCGCCCATGTGCGCAGCCATCACAAGGGGCTGGACCTGGAAATCAGCGACGGCGGCCATGGCCTGTCGATCGGCCAGCGCCAGTCGATCGGCTGGGCCCGGTTGTGGCTGCAGAACCCCTCGGTGGTGCTGCTGGATGAACCCACCGCGGCGCTCGACCAGACGCTGGAACGCACCCTTGTCAGCCGCCTTGAGAGCTGGCTGGAGGGCCGCACCGCGATCATCGCCACCCATCGCATGCCGATCCTGGCGTTGACTAATCGCACCCTGATCCTGCAATCGGGCCGGATGGTGGTCGACGGGCCACGCGACCAGGTGCTGGCACATCTCGCCGCCGGAGAGGGCAAATGACCATGGATCTCAACGATCCCTACGGCACCGCAGACACCCCGCGCAGTGCCAGCCGCATCATCTACCTGGCGGTGGCCGTGGTCGCGGTTTTCCTGGTCTGGGCCGCCTTTGCCTCGATCGACGAGATCGTGCGCGGCGAAGGTCAGGTCGTGTCCTCCTCGCGCGCGCAGATCGTGCAGAACCTCGAAGGCGGCATCCTCGCCGAGCTGCACGTGCGCCAGGGCGACGTGGTCAGCGCCGGCCAGGTGCTGGCCAAACTGCAGGATACCAAATTCCGCACCGCTGCCGATGAGCTGCAGAACCAGCTCGACGCGCTGGAGATCAAGCGCCACCGTCTGGAAGCACAGATGAAGGGCGCTTTCGAGTTCACCGTGCCGGACATGCTGGCGCAGCGCTCGCCCGACATTCTCGCCTCGGAGCGCAGCCTGCTGACCGCGCGGCAGACCGACTTCACCAGCCGTCGGGAAAGCGCGCGCCAGATCATGGATCAGCTCGACGCCGAGCTGGCCAACATGGAAAAGCTCTACAAGCAGAAGATCGTGGCGCTGATCGAGGTCAACAAGGCCCGCAAGGCCGCCACCGATGCGCGGGCAAAATACAATGAAATCGGCACCCAGGCGGAACTGGAACAGGCCGAGGAATACTCAAAAACCCTGCGGGAAATCACCACCCTGCGCCAAGAGCAGCGACTGGCGGTGGACCAGCTGAACCGTACCGTCATCACCTCGCCCATGGCCGGTATCGTCAACAGCCTGGCCGTGACCACCATCGGCGGCGTGATCCGCCCCGGCGAGGAAATCCTGGAGATCATTCCGCTGGGTGAAGAACTGTTCGTCGAGGCCCGCGTGCGGCCCGAAGACATCGCCAGCGTGCAACCGGGACAGCCCGCCACCATCAAGCTGTCCGCCTATGACTACACCATCTACGGGGCCCTGAAGGGTAAGGTGGACTTCGTTTCGGCCGACACCTTCGAGGACGAGCGCAACCCACGTGCCGAACCCTATTATCGGGTGACCGTGCGGGTCGACAAGGCCAGCTTCACCGAACGCCAGCAGGCGATTGAAATCCGCCCCGGCATGCGCGCCACCGCCGAGCTGCAAACCGGTTCAAAAACCGTTCTGCAATATCTGTTGAAACCGCTGTACAAATCCCGCGAGGCGCTGCGCGAGCCCTGACGGGGGACGCCGGGCTCAGCCCGCCCGGCGCATCAGATCCCGCAGCGTGGTGTCAAAGGCGGTGCCGATCGACACCTTGCGCCGCCCCATCTCGGCCTTGGCGGAGATGACCGAAACCAGTCTCGGTGGCTGCCCCGGCCGCATCGCCAGCACGGGCGACCCCGAAGCCCCGAACTCTACCAGGCAGGACATCACCAGGGTGCGGCTCTGCCGGGCCAGAACATTGCAATAGTTCTGCAGGTTCTGTCGTGTCGCCTGCCGGGCAGTGTAGGAGAGGACCCCCAGAACATCCCCCCGCTCGGCTCCGGCCGAGACGGTCAGCGGCTGGATCCGGCGGCTGCTGATCGGGCGTTCCAGCTTCAGCACCGCAAGGTCGCTTCCGATCTGATGCGCGCCGTCGGGTCGATACCGGTATTGCGGGTGTTTCACGGCTTTCACGACCCGGCGCAGCGCGATCGCCTCGCGCCCGGCCAGCCCGGCCTCGAAACGGATCGAGGTGGGATCCACCGCCGCGCCGCTCTGCGGATCATACAGGCAATGGGCCGCCGTGAGCACCAGATCGGGAGCAACCAGCGCCCCGGTGCACATGCTGCGGTTGGCAATATTCAGCCGCCCCACCGCTTCCCAGCCGTCAACCATTCGAAAATCGGGCTGCGCGTTCTGTGCCAAAACGCCGACTGGCAGCACCAGCGTCAGGCACGCAGCAATAGCAGCAAATAAAAGCTTCATGTTCCACTCCAGCTTCCCACCCCGGCATCGTCATTCACGCACAAGGCCGAAATGAGACAGAAACCTGCGACCCAGTGGCAAAAACACGCCGCCAATGCGGCAGCGTTAACAATCCCCTAACGCTGCTTTCATTGATGCTTAACCATGGCAAAAAAAGTCCTCGATTTGCCAGAAAAACCGGAAAAAACTTTTCCACTTTTGGCAAATCCCTAAAAAGACGCCAGAAAATCAGCGCCCGTGCGGGGCAGATGTCGGCGATTCTCGCCCAAAACCGGCCTGCGATTCGTCGGCCTTGTCTGCGGCGCCCTCTTTCCAGAGGCTTTCGGGCTGCGAAAGTCTTAACGGAAGGTCCGCCCCTGGTTCCACCGCCGCAGGACCACATTGGTTAACACCGCACCGGCTCACCGCACCGCGTTCGCCGCGGTGGCAACCGGGAAATGGACTCAATTCTAGCGATCCACAGCCGATTAACGTCTCGCTCACCTAACTGTGACTTCATCTGTGGAAATTTGCGTTCTCTGCTCTGACGGACCCGTCTTCCGTGGAGCGCCCATCCGCTGGAGTTTAGGTATCCATGTTCAAATCTCTCAAACTCGCGCACAAGCTGCCACTGCTCATCGTCTGCATCGCGCTGACCCTGACCGTCGTCTTGATCGCGGTCAGCACCACCTATTTCCGACGCAGCGTGGTCGCAGATGCAGAAAACTTCATGATGTCCTTGGTGCGCGACCGGGAGCTGGCACTGAACTCCTATCTCAAGGGGATCGAGGCCGGGACGCTGACCATCGCGTCGGTGCCCTCCACGGCCAAGGCGATCAAGGATCTGACCGTCACCTGGTCAACACGCGCGGGTGCGGACAAGGCCGCGGTCGGCAACCTGGCGATGTTCGCCTCGGCAGCTTCGCCCTATGACGTCCACTTCAACCGCAACCTTCCCCCGTTCCAGCGCATCATCGAACGGATGGGGTTCTACAACGTGGCCCTGATCAGCCCTGATGGCGATGTCGTCTTCTCGGCAACACAGGAAGACGATTACACCAGCAACCTGGTCTCCGGCCCCTACCAAGGCTCTGGCCTGGGAGAGGTCTTCAAAAAGACCGTCGCGGGCGACGCCAAGCAGGTCTACTACTCCGATATCGCCGCCTATGCGCCCAGCGGCAACGCGCCCGCGGCCTTTGCGGCGACCCAGATCATAGATGAATCCGGCCGCTTCATCGGCGTGTTCGCCGTGCAGATCACCGTCGCGGAGATCACCCGCATCACCTCGAATGCCGGCGGCGAGCGGCAGACCCTCGACACCTACCTGATCGGCACCGACCTCAAGGCCCGCACCCGGTCGCGGCTCGAGGGGGGGCATGCGGTTCTGGACGCCCTGCCCCAGCAGCCACATTTCGACACCGCACCGGCAGCGGCGGAAGCAACCGCCCGCTTCCATCCCGCGGTTCAGAAACCCGACGGCCGCACCGTCGCCGCGGTCACCGCTCCCGTCGTCTTCAACGATATCAACTGGACCATTGTCGCGGAAATGGACCACAGCGAGCTGCTGGCACCGGCCGTTCAGCAACGCCAGATCATGCTGCTGGTATCGCTGTCCTGTGCGCTGCTGGTGTCGCTTCTGGGCTGGCTGTTCGCGCGTTCGATCACCAAGCCGATCAACCGCATCTGCGACAACATGGAAGCGGTCGCCGGTGGCAATCTCGACACCGAGGTCGAGGCCGCGCAGCGCCGCGACGAGATCGGCAAGATCGGCAAGACGCTGCTGTCGATGCAGGACGACCTGAAACTGGCCCGCGCCGCCGAGGAGGAGCGCGCCGAGATGCAGCGCCAGCAGCAGCAGGTGGTCGACAACCTCAGCAACGGCCTGATGTGCCTGGCGGAGGGCGACTTCTCGCAGCCCATCGACACCCCCTTCCCGCCGGAATACGAACAGCTGCGGCAGAATTTCAACAGCACCGTCAGCAACCTGAACGCCACCGTGCAGCAGGTGATCGCGGCCTCCGGCAGCATCCGCAGCGGCGCCGCCGAGATCAGCCAGGCCTCCGACGACCTGTCGCACCGCACCGAAAGCCAGGCCGCCACCCTCGAGCAGACCGCCGCCGCGCTGGACGAGCTGACCGCGAGCGTGAAATCCGCCGCCGAGGGCGCGCGCAGCGTCGAGGCGACGATGCAGCAGGCCCGCGACGAGGCCGAAACCAGCGACGCCGTGGTCCAAAGCGCCGTGGCCGCGATGACCGAGATCGAGCAATCCTCGGCCCATATCAGCCAGATCATTTCCGTCATCGACGACATCGCCTTCCAGACCAACCTCCTGGCGCTGAATGCCGGGGTTGAGGCCGCGCGGGCGGGCGAGGCCGGCAAGGGCTTTGCGGTGGTCGCAAGCGAGGTGCGGGCGCTGGCGCAGCGTTCGTCCGAGGCGGCGATGGAGATCAAGACGCTGATCTCCGACAGCTCCAAGCAGGTCGAGCGCGGCGTCGATCTGGTTGGCAAGGCGGGCGAGGCGCTGCAAAGCATCGTGTCGCAGGTGACCCATATCTCGCAGCTGGTCTCCGGCATCGCCGAGGGTGCGGCGGAGCAATCCACCGGCCTGCATGAGATCAACACCGGCGTCACCCAGCTGGACCAGGTGACCCAGCAGAACGCGGCGATGGTCGAACAGGCCACCGCGGCCGGGCATATGCTCAACAGCGATGCCACCAAACTGGCTGAGTTGGTCGCCCATTTCACCATTTCCGGCCAGGGCACGCCGGCGTCCTTTGCCATGCACAGCCTGGAGCCCGAGACGCCGAGCGCCACCGGCGCCGAGGTTGATCCTTGGCAGGACGAGCAGCCCAACGATGACATGTCGCTGGCAACCGGCACCACGGGGGCGGGAAAATGGCAGGACTTCTGACCTGACCCTTCCGGGCAAACGCGCCCCCGGATCAAGGGGGCGCGGCCAGCCCGCGGCTGGTTACGGGAAATGCGCCAGCAACGAGCTCTTGGCCGCCAGGATATGGGCCCGTGTCAGTTCCGACGCCCGCTGGGCATCTCCCGCCTCGCAGGCTTCCAGAATGGTCAGATGCTCGCACCGGGCGCGCTGCATGCCATCGCTCAGCACCAACTGGGCACGGATGTAGCGGTCGATCCGGTCCATCGCACTGCTGGCGGCCTCGCGAAAGTAGGCCAGCCTGCTGGCACTGTAGAGACCGTCGTGAAAGGTCCGGTTCAACAGACCCCATTCCCTCGGATTGGCGGAGGCATCGAAGGCGGCGTAGTCCGCCCTCGCCTGCGCCAGCAGCGCCGCATCCATCCGCGGCACCGCATCGCGGATGATTTCCGGCTCCAGCAGGGCGCGGAAATCGAAGATCTCCGCCGCCTCGTCTGCCGACAGTCCCGCCACAACCGCGCCCTTGAAGCGCTGTGTCTTGACCAGGCCGTGTTCCTCCAGCCGGTTGATCGCCTCGCGGACCGGCAGGCGGCTGGTCTTGAAATGGCGCGCGATCTCGTCCTGGCGCAGCGGTTCGCCCTCGGCCAGGCGCCCCTCGATGATCGCGAGGCGCAACGCCTCGAACACGCCCGCGGCAGCGGAAGATGCGCCGGAAATATCCACCGGGTCCAGTTTCATCGCATTTCCTTTTTCTTGTGGAACAGGAAATGCTTTAGGCCATGCAGTCCGTCCGGAAAAGCGCCTTGCACTGCCGTCAGCCCTCCAGCGACACCCAGAGCACGCGCGCATCCTCGACGCTGGTGGACACGCAGCCATGTCCCATGCCGCTGTCATAATAGACAGAATCCCCCGGCCCCATCCGCAGGGGCCGGTAGTGTTCCGTATATAGAATGACTTCCCCGCTCAGCACGAACATGAACTCCTCGCCCTGGTGCCGCACCCAGTTGTCGAACTCGGTCACATCCCGCGCCTTAATGGTGCTGATGTAAGGCACCATGCGCTTGCTGGTCAGATCACTGCACAACAGCTCATGGTCGTAGGTCGAGGTCTTCTTGTGCTCGCCGCTGCCCGAGGGCGTAAAGTCGCGCCGCCCCGTCACCCCGCTCTGCCCTGACTGGACAAACAGCTGTGGTGTTTCCAGCTCCAATGTCTGCATCAGGCGACGGATGATCTCGAAGCTGGGACGGGTCTGGTTGTTCTCGATCTTGGACAGGGTCGAGCGTCCGATGGCGGCCGCCTTGGCCGCTTCTTCCAGCGTCAGACCCTTTTCCTTGCGGGCATCCCGAATCATTTTCCCCAGGATTTCCCCGTCCGGCGCCTCGGCCGCCTCGGGCCCCAGCCCTGTTTCATCTAAGGAAATCGGTTCCATAGGTATAAATTCTCCTGTTTCGCAAACAGCTTAGCCCTGAAGCATTTTGCGGTCAAAATTTCCCTGACGTTACTTTTTGTTTGCATCAGGGAAAAAGTTTCCTATAGGGAACACGCAGCGTCGTATACAGCCGCATACGTGCCGGTCCTGGACCGAAACAAGGAGGAGGCCCCTTATGAGCACTTATGATCTGATCGTGATCGGAGGCGGTCCGGGCGGTTATGTCGCAGCCATCCGGGCGGCGCAACTGGGCCTCTCGGTGGCCTGTGTCGAAGGCCGCGGCGCCCTTGGCGGCACCTGCCTGAACGTGGGCTGCATCCCGTCCAAGGCGCTGCTCACCTCCTCCTCGAAATATGCCGCGCTGGCTGGTCTGGCCGCCCATGGCATCGCGGTCGAAGGCGCCAGCCTCGACCTCGGCGCGATGATGGCACGCAAGGACAAGACCGTTGCGGATCTGACCAAGGGCATCGGTTTCCTGTTCAAGAAGAACGGCGTGGACCTGATCGAAGGCTGGGCCAGCATCCCCGCACCCGGCCAGGTACGCGTGGGTGAACAAAGCTACACCGCCAGGAACATCCTGATCGCGACCGGTTCCGAACCGACGCCGCTGCCCGGCGTCGACATCGACGAACAAGACGTGCTCAGCAGCACCGGCGCGCTGGCGCTGGAAGAGGTGCCACAACATCTGGTGGTAATCGGCGCCGGTGTGATCGGGCTGGAACTGGGCCAGGTTTGGTCGCGGCTCGGCGCCAAGGTCACCGTGGTCGAATACCTCGACCGCATCCTGCCCGGCATCGACGGCGAGATCGCCAAACTGTCCCAGCGCGCCCTCGCCAAGCGGGGCCTGAAATTCCAGCTGGGACGTGCCCTCAAGACCGTCGAAAAAGGCGAGACCGGCCTGACCCTGACCGTCGAGCGCGTCGGCAAGGACAAGGAAGAGCTGATCGAGGCCGACAAGGTGCTGATTGCCATCGGCCGCCGCCCGGTCACCCGCGGCCTGGGGCTGGAGGAGCTGGGTGTGTCGATCAATGCCCGCGGTTTCATCGAGGTGGACGAACGCTTCTCGACCTCGGTTCCCGGCATCTATGCCATCGGCGACTGCGTGCCCGGCCCGATGCTGGCCCACAAGGCCGAGGAAGACGGCGTCGCCTGCGTCGAAATGCTGGCGGGCCAGTCGGCCCATGTCGACTACGGCAAGGTGCCCGGCGTGGTCTACACCGACCCCGAGGTCGCCTCGGTCGGGTTGACCGAGGAGGCCCTGAAAGAGGCCGGGACCGAATACATCAGCGGCAAATTCGCCTTCATGGCCAATTCCCGCGCCCGTGCCACCGGCGAGACCGACGGCGCCGTCAAGGTGCTGGCCCGCCCCGACGGCCGCATTGTTGGTGCCCATATCTGCGGGGCCCACGCGGGCGACCTGATCGCCGAACTGGTGCTTGCCATGACCAAAGATGCTACGCTCGCCGAGGTTGCGCAGACCTGCCATGCCCATCCCGCCTTGGGTGAAGCCGTGAAGGAAGCCTGCCTCGACGCGCTTGGCCGCGCCATCCACGCCTGATCCGAAAGGCCCGCCAGATGACCATCCAGCTGCGTCCCCGCCACCCGGAAAAAGCCCACAAGGCCGACAGCGCGATCCCGCGCAAGCCCAAGTGGATCCGCAAGAAAAAGATCGAAAGCGCGGAGTATTACGAAACCCGCAAACTGATGCGCGAACACGATCTGGCGACGGTCTGCGAGGAAGCCGCCTGCCCCAACATCGGCGAATGCTGGTCCAAACGTCACGCCACCATGATGATCATGGGCGAGGTCTGCACCCGCGGCTGCGCCTTCTGCAACGTGACCACGGGCAAGCCGGACACGCTGGATGCGTTTGAACCGGGCCGGGTTGCCGCCGCGGTCAAGAAGCTGGGCCTGCGCCACGTGGTGATCACCTCCGTCGACCGGGATGACCTGGAGGACGGCGGCGCCGAACATATCGCCCAGACCATCCGTGCCACCCGCCACCAGAACCCCGAGACCACGATCGAGGTGCTGACCCCGGATTTCCTGGGCAAGGGCGACGCGGCACAGGCGGTGTTCGACGCGGCCCCGGATGTGTTCAACCACAATCTCGAAACCGTACCGCGCCTCTACCCGCGCGTACGGCCCGGCGCACGGTATTATACCTCGCTGCGGCTGCTGGATGACGCCAAGCGCGCCAACCCGCAATTGTTCACGAAATCGGGCATCATGGTGGGTTTGGGAGAGACCCTGGACGATGTGCGACAGGTTATGGACGATTTGCGCGCAGCGCAGGTCGACTTCCTGACCGTAGGGCAGTATTTGCAGCCCACCCCGAAGCATCATCCAATTGATCGCTTCTGGGAACCCGATGAATTCGCCCAACTGGAACAGATCGCCCGAGCCAAGGGGTTTCTGCATGTATCAGCCACTCCGTTGACCCGGTCATCGTTCCACGCGGATGAAGATTTTGCCGCCCTGAAACAGGCCCGACAGACGGCCTTGAAGCAGGGCATTTAACTTTAACGCAAGCGGGAGGAGACCCATGGAAGCGTTAAATACAGCAGTTGGCTGGATAAATGGGATCGTATGGGGGCCGGCGATGCTGGTTCTGATCCTGGGTGTCGGCTTTTTCCTTCAGGTTGGCCTGAAGTTCATGCCGATCCTGAAACTGGGAATGGGCTTTGGCCTGTTGTTCAAGGGCCGCGAAGGCAGCGGCGAAGGGCAGATCAGCCCGTTCAACGCGCTGATGACCGCCCTGTCGGCCACCATCGGCACCGGTAACATCGCAGGCGTGGCCACCGCCGTGTTCCTTGGCGGCCCCGGCGCCCTGTTCTGGATGTGGATGACCGCGCTGGTCGGCATGGCCACCAAATATTCGGAAGCGGTCTGCGCGGTGAAATTCCGCGAGCGTGACGAGGCCGGAAACTTCGTCGGCGGCCCGATGTATTACATCAAGAACGGCCTCGGCAAGAAATGGGCCTGGCTGGGGTTTGCCTTTGCCCTGTTCGGCGCGATTGCCGCCTTTGGCATCGGCAACGGCGTGCAGGCCAATGGCGTCGCACAGGTGCTGGAGACCAACTTCGGCTTCAACCCGTCGATCACCGGCATCGTGCTGATGGTGCTGACCGGCGCCGTGATCCTCGGCGGCATCACCCGCATCGGCGCGGTGGCCGGCAAGCTGGTGCCCTTCATGGCCGTCAGCTACATCGTCGCGGGCCTGATCGTGCTGATCATCAATGCGGATGCCATCGGCGACGCCTTTGCGATGGTCTTTACCTATGCCTTCACCCCGTCGGCAGCCGAAGGCGGCTTTGCCGGTGCGGCGGTCTGGGCGGCGATCCGCTTTGGTGTGGCGCGCGGCGTGTTCTCGAACGAGGCGGGCCTCGGCTCGGCCCCGATCGCCCACGCGGCAGCGGAAACCAAAGGTCCGGTCAACCAGGGCCTGATCGCGATGCTGGGCACCTTCATCGACACCATCATCGTCTGCTCGATCACCGGCCTGGCGATCATCGCCTCCGGCGCCTGGACCTCGGGCGAAAGCGGCGCGGCCCTGACCTCGCTGGCGTTTGAAACCTCGCTGCCGGGCTTCGGCGGTTACCTGATCGCCATCGCGCTGTCGATCTTTGCCTTCACCACCATCCTCGGCTGGTCCTACTATGGCGAGAAATGCGTCGGCTACCTGCTGGGCGCCAAGGTGCTGATGCCCTACCGCATCCTGTGGATCGTCGCGATCTACTTCGGCGCCACCGCTGACCTCGGCTTCATCTGGCTGCTGGCGGATACGCTGAACGCGATGATGGCGATCCCGAACCTGATCGCCCTGGCGCTGCTGAGCCCGATCGTCTTCAAGCTGACGAAAGAGTTCTTTGCCACCGGCGGGCGCTCCGAAGAAGCCGGCCGCGCGGCCGAGTAAAACACGCGGAGGGCGCGGCCTGCGCCCTCCCCCCACCTACACCAATTCAAAGGCTGCACAGGATGACCGACGCACCCAAACGCACCCCGCTTTATGACCTGCACGTCGAACTTGGCGGCAAGATGGTCGACTTCGCCGGCTGGGAGATGCCGGTCCAGTACCCCATGGGCATCATGGGTGAGCACAAGCAGTGCCGCGAGAAGGCTGCGCTGTTTGACGTCTCCCACATGGGCCAGGTGATCCTGCGCGGCGACAACGTGGGCGAGAAGCTGGAAACGCTCTGCCCGCAGGCTTTTGCCACCCTCAAGGAAGGCAAGGCACGCTACGGTTTCTTCACCAATGACGATGGCGGCATCATGGACGACCTGATCGTCTCCAACGCCGGTGACCATTACTTTGTCGTGGTGAATGCCGCCCTGCGCCACCAGGACATCCCGCACATGCAGGCCAACCTCGACGGCGTCGAAGTGACCGAGATCTTCGACCGCGCCCTGGTCGCCGTCCAGGGCCCCAGCGCCGAGGAAGTTGTCGGCAGCCTCTGCCCCGCCGCCCGCGAGCTGAAGTTCATGGAAACCACCGTGGCCGAGATCGACGGCGTCGAGTGCCGCATCTCGCGTCTCGGCTACACCGGCGAAGACGGCTACGAGATCTCGATCCCCGAAGCCGACGCCATTCGCATTTCCAAGCTGTTCCTGGCCCATGACGACTGTGAACCTGCAGGCCTGGGCGCGCGCGACAGCTTGCGTCTGGAGGCAGGTCTCTGCCTCTATGGCAACGACATCGACCAGTCGACCTCCCCGGTGGAGGCTTCGCTGGGCTGGGCGATGCAGAAACGCCGCAAGGAAGAAGGCGGCTTCCCCGGTGCCGCCCGCATCCAGAAAGAGCTGGCCGAAGGCGCCGCCAAAAAGCTGGTCGGCATCAAGCCCGAAGGCCGCGCCCCCGCCCGACAGGGTGTCGAGGTGCAGACGCTCGAGGGCGACAGCATCGGCGCCATCACCTCGGGCAGCTTTGGCCCCACGGTTGGTGGTCCGGTTGCCATGGGCTACGTCGCGACCGAGCACAGCGCGGCTGGCACCAAGGTAAACCTCATCATCCGTGGCAAGGCGCAGCCCGCCGAAATCGTTGCGCTGCCCTTCGTCACCCAGAACTACAAACGCTAAGACCACATCAGGAGAGTCGAACATGGCCACCTATTACTCTGAAGAGCACGAATGGATCACCGTCGAGGGTGACGTGGCAACCCTGGGCATCACCCAGCACGCCGCCGACCAGCTGGGCGAGGTTGTCTTCGTCGAGCAGCGCGAAGCCGGCGACGAGTTCGAAAAGGGCGACGAGATCGGCGTCATCGAATCCGTAAAGGCCGCGTCCGAGATCTACGCGCCGCTGAACGGCGAAGTGGTCGAAGTCAACGAAGCCCTGGCTGACAACCCCGGCGCGCTGAACGAAGCCCCCGAGGGGGACGCCTGGATCTACAAGATCAAGATCGCCGACGCCTCCCAGCTGGAAGAGCTGATGGACCTGGACGGCTACAAGGCGCTGATCGGCTGATCCCGGCCTGCGGGGCCGCGCTGACCGGCCCCGCGCTTTCACCTTGCCCAAAATACTCCCGCCGGAGGCACTCCGAAGCCCGGCCGGGGGTGACCGTTTTCAAAGGAGCGCTGTAAATGGCCTTCAAACTTACCGATTACGAAGCCTATGACTTCGCCAACCGGCGTCACATCGGCCCCTCCCCGCGGGAGATGGCCGACATGCTGCAGGTCATCGGCTTCAAGACGCTGGATGAGCTGATCGACGCCACCGTGCCGCCCGCCATCCGCCAGAAAGAGCCGCTGGACTGGGGTCCGGCGATGACCGAACGCGATGCGCTGTTCCACATGAAAGAGGTCGCCTCCAAGAACAAGGTGCTCACCTCGCTGATCGGTCAGGGCTACTACGGCACCACCACCCCGGCGCCGATCCTGCGCAACATCCTGGAAAACCCGGCCTGGTACACCGCCTACACCCCCTATCAGCCGGAAATTTCCCAGGGCCGTCTTGAGGCGCTCTTGAACTACCAGACCATGGTCAGCGACCTGACCGGCCTGGACATCGCCAACGCCTCGCTGCTGGACGAAGCCACCGCCGCCGCCGAAGCCATGGCCATGGCGCACCGCGGGTCGCGCTCCAAGGCGAACAACGCCGCCTTCTTTGTCGATAAGAACTGCCACCCGCAGACGATTGCGGTGATCCAAACCCGCGCCGAGCCTCTGGGCATCGACGTTGTGGTCGCCGATCCCGACGATCTGGACCCGGGCGCGGTCTTTGGCGCGATCTTCCAGTATCCCGGCACCTACGGCCACGTGCGCGATTTCACCAAGGAAATCGAAGCCATTCACGAGCACAAGGGCATTGCCGTTGTCGCCGCCGACATCCTCGCGCTGGCACTGCTGAAATCGCCCGGCGAAATGGGCGCCGACATCGCCGTCGGTTCGACCCAGCGGTTCGGCGTGCCGATGGGCTATGGTGGCCCGCACGCGGCCTACATGGCAACCACCGACAAGCTGAAGCGCGCCATGCCCGGCCGTATCATCGGTGTCTCGGTCGATGCCCGTGGCAACAAGGCCTATCGCCTGGCGCTGCAGACCCGCGAACAGCACATCCGCCGCGAGAAGGCCAACTCCAACGTCTGTACCGCACAGGCGCTGCTGGCCGTGATGGCCTCGATGTACGCGGTCTACCACGGCCCCGACGGCATCAAGGCAATCGCCCAGTCGGTGCACCGCAAGACCTCGCGCCTTGCCGCCGGCCTGGAAGAGCATGGCTTCAAGGTCGAGCCGGAAGTCTTCTTCGACACCATTACCGTCGAGGTCGGCCCGCTGCAGAAAACCGTCATGGAAGCGGCTGTTGCCCGCGGCATCAACCTGCGCAAGGTTGGCGAAACCCGCGTCGGCATCTCGCTGGATGAACAGACCCGCGCCGAGACCATCGAAGCGGTCTGGGGTGCCTTCGGCATCGACAAGAAGGACGACAGCTCGAACAAGCAGTACCGCCTGCCGGATTACGCGCTGCGCGAGACCCCCTATCTGACCCACCCGATCTTCCACAAGAACCGGGCCGAGGCCGAGATGACCCGCTACATGCGCCGTCTGGCCGACCGCGACCTGGCGCTGGACCGCGCGATGATCCCGCTCGGCTCCTGCACGATGAAGCTGAACGCGACCATCGAGATGATCCCGGTCACCTGGCCGGAGTTCTCCAACCTGCACCCCTTCTGCCCGGAAGACCAGGCGCAGGGCTACCACCAGATGATCGCCGATCTGAACGACAAACTCTGCCAGATCACCGGCTACGACGCGATCTCCCAGCAGCCGAACTCCGGTGCGCAGGGCGAATACGCGGGCCTGATGACCATCCGCAACTACCATGCGGCGAATGGCCAGGGGCACCGCAACGTCTGCCTGATCCCGACCTCCGCGCATGGCACCAACCCGGCCACCGCGCAGATGGTGGGCTACAAGGTGATCCCGGTCAAAGCCGACGAGAAAGGCAACATCGACGTCGCCGATTTCCGTGCCAAGGCCGAACAGCACAGCGACAATCTCGCCGCTTGCATGATCACCTACCCCTCCACCCACGGCGTGTTCGAAACCACCGTGCAGGAAGTCTGTGACATCACCCACGAACATGGTGGCCAGGTCTACATCGACGGCGCCAACATGAACGCCATGGTGGGTCTGGCACGTCCGGGTGACATTGGCGGCGACGTCAGCCACCTGAACCTGCACAAGACCTTCTGCATTCCGCACGGCGGTGGCGGCCCCGGCATGGGTCCGATCGGCGTCAAGGCGCACCTGGCCGAACACCTGCCGGGTCACCCGGAATACGGCACCGCCGTTGGTCCGGTCTCGGCGGCGCCCTTCGGGTCTCCCTCGATCCTGCCGGTCAGCTGGGCCTACTGCCTGCTGATGGGTGGTGCGGGCCTGACCCAGGCGACCAAGGTGGCGATCCTGAACGCCAACTACATCGCGGCGCGCCTGAAGGATGCCTACAAGATCCTCTACACCTCGGAGACGGGTCGCGTGGCGCATGAATGCATCCTCGACACCCGCCCGCTGAACGACGAGGGCGGCGTGACCGTGGACGATGTGGCCAAGCGCCTGGTCGACTCCGGCTTCCACGCGCCGACCATGTCCTGGCCGGTGGCGGGCACCCTGATGGTGGAGCCGACCGAATCCGAGCCCAAGGACGAGCTGGACCGCTTCTGCGACGCCATGCTGTCGATCCGGGCGGAGGCGCAGGACATCATCGACGGCAAGATCGATCCCGAGAACAACCCGCTGAAACACGCGCCGCACACGGTGCGTGACCTGGTGGGCGACTGGGACCGTCCCTACAGCCGCGAGCAGGCCTGCTTCCCGCCGGGCAACCTCGGCGTCGACAAGTACTGGCCGGCCGTGAACCGGGTCGACAACGCCTATGGCGACCGTCACCTGGTCTGCACCTGCCCGCCGATGTCGGACTACGAAGAAGGCTGATGCCTTTGGCCGGGGGGCATCCCCCCGGCTCCCCTGTCCCGCCGGTCGCTACGGCGGGACAGTCCCCACGCATGACCCGCTCAGAGGAGAGAATGATGTCCCGTCTCGAACCGCTGACCATGCCAGTTCCGCAGTCCGCCAGCCCGGCAACCCCCGCTGCCCGTTTCCATGATGTCGAAATCATTCTGCCGCGCCAGGAATCCCAGGCCGCCGCACAGATGATTTGCGAGGTCTTCCGCGCCGCCAACGACCTGTTCCCCGGCGCACCCTATCGCACCCATGTGCGCGACCTTGCCACCCAGATGCGCTCGGCCCCTGACGGCTGGAAGCCGCGAACCGCCATCTTCCTTGGCGGCATTTCCACCCGCTGGACCCTGAACAGCGGCGAGAAGGCCAGCCTGCAAAGGATCTGCCGCCAGACCCCGCGCTGCCTGTTTGCCGGCAGCGCCATCTTCCTGTTGCCCGAAACCGGCCTGAACACCCGCTACGAGACCGCCGTGCACGCCAATTTCGCCGCCGCGGCCAAGGAAGAAGACCTGCCCTGCGCCCCGGCCGGAACGCTGACAACCGTATCGGACCGGATCAGTACCGCCATCAGCAGCTTTGCCGCCCTGCGCCTGCTGACCACCTACCTGCGCGAAGACCGCGGCGCCTTCATCGCCGACGCGGTCTGCGACTACCTCGGCCTCGCGCTGGGACCGACCGCCGATCACTCCCGCGTCTCCCTGCAGCTGCGACAGGCCGCCGGTGGCGATGCGCTGATCGTCAAGATCCTCGAGCTGATGCAGCGCAACATCGAGGAACCGCTGCTGATCCGCGACATCGCCAGCCAGGCGGGCGTCTCTCCCCGCAAGCTGGAACGACGCTTTCAGGAAAAGACCCGGACCAGCCCCTTGGCGGCCTACCGCAAGCTGCGCATCGAAAAGGCCCGCCAGCTGCTGCTGCACACCAGCCTGCCGCTGACCGAAATCGTCGCCGCCACCGGCTTCGGCTCGCGCAGCAATCTGACCGAATGGTTCAAGCGCGAGTACAAGACCAGCCCGCAGGCCTTCCGCAAGCAATACTACGCCGAACGCGAGCCGCAGCGCTCGCTGGCCTGACCGCTCCCGCATGACCGAAAAAAAGGCGGCCCCGAGGGACCGCCTTTGCCGTGAGCCGGGCATCTGGATCAGTTGTCCGATCCCCCGCCATCGCCGCCAGACAGGTTGCCGGGATTGAACACGCCCCCGAACCCCGAGTTGTTGCCCGCGGGCGGCTCCTCTGCCGGGCTGGCGTCCTCGCCACTGCTGCTGTCGCCGGACAGGTTGCCGGGGTTGAACACACCGCCAAAGCCCGAGTTGTTGCCGGAGGGCTGCGCCTGCGGGGCGGTCTCGCCCTGCTGTTGCTGCTGTTCCTGGCGACGCAGCTCGCGCTGGCGGCGCAGCTCCTGGATGCGCTGTTCCGTCTCCAGCCGCTTCTGCTCCTGCACCTCTGCAATGCACTGCTGCGGGCTGTAGACCGCCGCCGTGCCGGCCACCGCCACCGTGGCACAGGCAACCACCACCAGCGCCACCGCCGCGGAATTGGAGCTGAGAAAGCCCGGCAGCCGCAGCTTGCCGCTTTCCAGTTCCTCCACCGTGGCCTTCTTGCGCGCCATGGCGACCAGCTCCTTGCGGCGGATCGAGGCCTCGTTGGCCAGCGCCGCAAAGACCGTCAGCACCACGATGATGAAGGCCAGGGCCGAGATCGCGGGCGTGATGCCATAGCGCACCTTCTGCGCCAGCTCGATGGTCAGCGTCGGGTATTCACCGAAGGTGAAGGTGGTGGTGTTGTAGTTCTCGAAGCTTGCCAGGAACGCCAGCACCGCCGCCGAGGCAATCGCAGGCCGCATGAACGGCAGCAGCACCTTGCGGAACGCCTGCGCATGGGTCGCGCCCAGGTCCAGCGCCGCCTCGGTCAGCGCGACATCATAGCGCTGCAGCCGCGCCACCAGCACCAGCATGCAATAGCTGGCGATGAAGGTGGACTGGCCGATCACCGTCAGGAACAGACCGTTCGACAGGAAACTGTCGGCGCCCAGCCCCAGCATCCGGTTGATCCGGTCCCAGAACACCAGCGTCGAGATGCCGATGACCACGCCCGGGATCAGGATCGGCGCGATGATGATGGTGTAATAGGTGGCGCGCAGCTTGGGCCAGATCTGGGTCAGCATCAGCGCCCCCGCCAGCCCCATCGCCACCGACAGCACCACCGTGCCCGCGCCCACCAGGATCGAGTTCCAGATGCCGTTCAGGATACGTTCGTCCTGAAACAGCGCCGAGAACCACTCGAAGGTCAGGCATTCCCAAGGGGTCATCCGCGGGAAGGAGGGCGAGTTGAAGGCGGTCGCCGACATGATGATCAGCGGCCCCAGCAGGTAGGCAAAGAACACCGCCAGGTAGATCCAGATGCTGATCCGTGTGAAAGACAGGTTCTTCATTTGCCGATGTCTCCCATGTTCACCTTGAACAGCCGCATGACCGCCAGCACCAGCAGGATACAGGTCACCAGCAGCACCACCGCGTAGGCCGCGCCCTGCGGCCAGTCGGAGTTGTCATTGAACTGCTGGTAGATCAGCTGCGTGAACCACAGCGACGACGGCCCGCCGAGGATCTGCGGCGCCGCCAGCGCGCCCGCCGACAGCATGAACACCATGGTACAGCCCGAGGAGATCCCCGGCTTGGCGTAAGGAATGACCACCCGCTGGTGGATCTTCACCCAGCTTGCGCCCATGTCCCGCGCCGCCTCGATCTGGTTGCGATCGAGGCTCTCGATCACGTTGTAGATCGGGAAGATCATCAACAGGATGTAGGCATATCCCAGACCCGCATAGAGCGCGATGTCATTGCGGATGAAATCAAAGGGCGTATCGAAGATCCCCAGGCCGACCAGCGCGTTGTTCAAAACCCCGGTCTCGCCGAAGATGATGCGCAGGGCAAAGGCGCGCAGGATCTCGTTGATCCAGTAGGGGATGATCAGCATCAGCGCGAAGATGCGGATGTGGTTGCCCTTGGTCTGCGCCAGGTAATAGGCGATCGGGTAGCACAGGATCAGGTTGAAGATGGTGACGCAGACCGCCGCCACCAGCGTGCGGAAGAACACCTTGAGGTCGACCGCGTTGTAATCCTGGCTGCCGCCTTCGGGGCCGTAGATCAGGTACTTGTAGTTCTCCAGCGTGTAGACATCCTTGGGGCCGCCGATCTCCGGCGGCGGCAGGTTGGGCCGGAACGAAAAGTCTAGCATCGACAGCTGCGGCAGGATGATCAGGCCGATGGTCCAGAACAGGACCAAGGCCAGCATCAGGCTGCCCATGCCGGTGCCGTTGCGCTTGAAGAATTCCTTCAGGAAGACTGGCATGGCGTGCGCCCCCTCATTCCGCGGCCAGCTCACCCGCGGGCACGACAACGGCGTTTTCCGTGGCGTATTGCAGGGTGATGTTCTGTCCGGTGTGATCGTCAAAGGACTGCCCCACATTGGGGATCGAGACCTTCAGCTCCTTGCCGCCGTCACCTTCCATGAAGATGTTGAAAACGTTGCCCTCGAACTCCTCGTGGTTGACCCGGGCCGAGACGATGTTGCTCCCCGCCGCCCCCTCGCCTGCCAGCGCAAGCGCTTCCGGGCGGATGAACATCATCGCTTCGTCGCCTGCCTTCATCCGCCCCTGGTTGGCGGTGGAAATCCGCGCCAGCAGGGTGCCGGAACGGTTCGTCTCAATCAGCGCCTCATTGCCCATGATCTGCTTGATGCGGCCCCGGAACACGTTGTTTTCGCCCACGAATGACGCGGCAAAGGCGGTAGCCGGGTCGTTATAGATGGTCTTGCCATCGGCGATCTGGTCAATCACCCCCGCCTTCATCACCGCGATGCTGTCGGACATGGTCAGCGCCTCGCCCTGGTCGTGGGTGATGTAGATGAAAGTGATGCCGACCCGTTGCTGAATTTCGCGCAGTTCGGTGCGCATGTGCTGGCGCAGCTTCAGGTCCAGCGCCGACAGCGGCTCGTCCAGCAGCAGAACGTCCGGCTCGGCACAGAGGGCCCGCGCGATTGCCACCCGCTGGCGCTGGCCGCCCGACAGTTCCGAGGGCAGCTTGTCGCCCTGCCCCGGCAGCGCGATCATGTCCAGCAGCTCATCTGCCCGCTTGCGCCGCTCGCGCGCGGAGGCGCCCTTGATCTCCATAGAGAAAGTGATGTTTTCCCAGACCTTCATCAGCGGGAACAGGGCCAGGTTCTGGAAGATCAGCGCGGTCGGGCGCTTGTTGGGGCCAATGCCCTTCATATCGTTTCCGCCGATCAGCACCCGCCCCTCGCTGGGGTCCAGAAAGCCGGAAACCGCCCGCAAGATGGTGGTCTTGCCACAGCCTGACGGCCCGAGGAACGAAAAGAAATCGCCCCCCTTGATGTGTACATTGGCATCTCGCACGGCGACAAAGTCACCGAAGCGGATCCAGAGGTTTTCGAGATCAACGCCGACCCCTGCACTCATTTGGCTTCTCCCCTGGGTGCAAAACACCGCCCGGTGGCGCACCACCGGTTGCCGCATGTCCTGCGTCCCCTAGCTGTTGATTAAATGTACCGCGCCGTCGCGGCACGACTGGCCCCCACCCGTGGACGGGGACCAGCTGCACGTCTGGCGCTTGCGATCAGGCGCTCTTGAACTTGTTGACGAACTCGGTGCGCACGTCGGCATACCAGGGCGCTTCGGCCGGCCAGGGGTTCAGATTGGCCAGCGAGTTGCCCGGATAGGCCTCGGCAAAGTTCTTCTTGTAGATATCGCCCGAGTAGGTATCCGCACCCAGCACCGGCGAGTTGTAGCCGTGGCTGTCGATAGCCTTGCCCGCGGGCTCCTTGCGGTAGGCATAGTCGAGGAAGGCATAGACCTGCTCTTCGTTCTTGGCGCCGACCGGCATCGAAATCCCGTCGACCCAGGCCATCGCGCCCTCGACCGGCGCCTGGTAGTGCACCGGCTCACCCGCGGACTTCAGCGCCAGCGGCGGGCCGTCCCAGGTCTGGCCGACCACCACGCCTTCGTTCAGCAGGCCGTTCTTCTGGGTGTCGGCATCGTTCCAGATCAGCTTGATCCGGTCCTTGCGCGCCACGCACCAGTCGGTGACCTGGCCCCAGACCTTGCGCATGGTTTCCTCGTCCTCGTAGGCGGCCCAGATCGACCCCGGTTCCATCTCGCCCGAGGCTTCCATGAACAGGCCCGCACCCAGCATCATCGAATGCGCCCGGCCCATGGTCTTGCCGGCGTTTTCTTCCGACCAGACGTCGCCGTAGGAGGGTGCATCCCCAGCGGGCAGCCACTTGTCGGTGCGGTAGGCGATGCCCTCGGTGCCCCAGATATGCGGCAGCCAATGCACGCCTGCACCGTCGAAGTTCCAGGCGTCGGTGCCGATCTTGGCCATCGCCGGGTTCACCGCGTCGATGTTGACCTTGTTCATGTCGAACGGCTTCAGCAGTTCCAGCGGCCCCCACTGCAGCGAGCGGTTGTTGGTCGGCGAGACGATGTCAAAGCCCTGGCCCTTGGTGGCCTTCATCTTGTTGATGATTTCCTCGTTCGAGCCGATGCCGGTGTAGTTCACCTTGATGCCGGTCTCGGATTCAAAGCCCGAAATGAACTCCGGCGGCAGATAGTCCGACCACATCAGGATGTTGATCTCGCCCGACGAGGCCAGCGCGCTCTTGGAATACAAGGGGGCCGCCAGTGCCGCAGCACCCGCGGTCTTCAATACCGCGCGGCGGGAAAGTGTGCTTTTGATCGTCATATCCAAATACTCCCTATGGATCGATTATTGTTATTCTTGTTGTTTGTTGCAGAAGCTTGCGGTTGCCGGTCTTTCACCGACAGTGACAGTTTCAGAAACCGATAAGGCCAGTTGACCAGAAACATTTCAAAACATGGTGCCAGTTTCAGAGAGCTTTGCAAAATTTTCGCAAACATTTCGGGCTGGCTCGGATAATTCCTTACTGTATCAGCAGTCTGCGCCTGCCGACGCAGGGCGTCAACGCCCTACCGGCCTGCACGCCGGTTTGGTTGCCCATAGGGATGAAGATTTCGTCAGACCGCCGCGCGACGCCCGCCCGCAGGACGGGCCGCGCCGGGGGGGCGCAGTCGGCGACCAGGCCCCCGTGGCGGACCCGTGCCGGCTCAGCCCTGCTCGAACCGGCGGAACGCGAGGGCAATCAGACCGGCAATGACAAGGTAGACCAGGGCCAGCAGCAAGAGCGGCTCATAGACGATGAAGGTGTCCGATCGCACCCGCGAGGACACGGCATAGATATCCACCACCGTGATCGTCGCCACCAACGGTGTGGCCTTCAGCTGCAGGATCGTCTCGCCGCCAAGCGTCGGCAGCACGTTGCGCACCGCCTGCGGCAGCCAGATCCGGCGGAACATGGTGAAACGCGGCATGCCAAAGGACTTGGCCGCCTCCAGCTGGCCCTTGGCCACGCCGGAAAAGGCACCGCGCATCACCTCGCCCTCATAGCCCGCATAGGACAGCGTCAGCGCCAGCACCGCATAGGGCCAGGCCTGCCGCAGATAGGGCCACAGCTCGGACCCGCGGATCCAGGGGAACTGCGGAAACAGGGAGCCCAGCCCGTAATACAGCAGCCAGATCTGCAGCAGCAGCGGCGTGCCGCGGATGATGGTGCAGAAGGTGCGCGCCGGGATCGACAGGTACCAGGGGCCGATGGCCTGCGCGAGGCCCAGCGGCACCGCCAGCAGAAAGCCGAGGAAGGTCGACACCGCCAGGATCCAGATGGTGGTCCACAGCCCCTCCAGCGCCAGCGGCGCATACTGCGGGATCCAGTCCCAGCGCAGCGACAGCGCGCACCAGACCACAAGTGCGGCAAAAATCAGCATCATCACGATGCGGTGCGGCTGCATCAGCGCCTTCACACTGGTCATGCCGTGCCCCCCTTCAGCGAGGGCTGGCCGCGGCGCGCCCATTTTTCGATCCGGGCAAAGACCACGCCGGAACACAGCGTCACCATCAGGTAGAGCGCGCCTGCCGCAAGGAAAAAGGTGAAATAGGCCCGCGTGCTGCTGGCCGCCTGCCGGGTCTCCAGCGTCAGCTCGTTGAAGCCGACCACGGCCAACAGCGCGGTGTCCTTGGTGGCGATCAGCCACAGGTTCGCCAGCCCCGGCACCGCAAAGCTCATCATCGCCGGGATCGTCACCCGGCGCATGATCATGAAGGCCGGCATGCCATAGGATTTCGCCGCCTCGATCTGGCCCGTCGGCACCGCCTTGATGGCGCCGCGCAGCACTTCGGTGGCATAGGCCCCCTGCACCACGCCCAGCACCCAGATGCCGGCCGCAACGCCGTTGATCTCGACCCGGCCGCCGCCCATCGCGGCGGAGATCTTGTTGATGATATCGCTTCCCACGTAATAGAGGATCAGGATCAGCACCAGTTCCGGCACCGCCCGGATCACCGTGGTGTAGATGGCGAGAAGATCACGCGTGACCTTCCCGCCGTAGAGTTTGCCATAGGCTCCGAACAGCCCGATCACCAGACCCATGCCAAAGGCGCCAAAGGCGATCTGCAAGGAATTGACAAGCCCCCGCAGAAGGTTGCCGCCCCAGCCTGACAGCGACAGCAGCTCTGCGCTGGCGCCAAGGCCCAAAAGTTCAAGCAGTCCGGTCACGTCAGCGCCTTAGTAGATGCTGGTGGTGAAGTATTTGGCGGTGATCTTCTCGTGGGTGCCGTCGGCCAGGATGGCCGCGATGCCCTTGTTCAGCGCCTCGCGCAGGTCATCGTCGCCCTTGCGCACGCCTGCGCCCACGCCGCGGCCCAGGATGGCCGGATCATCCGCCACCGCGCCCTTGATCTCGCAGCAGCCGCCGGTGTCGGAGTTCACGAAATCCGCCATCGCGATGCTGTCCGCCTGGGTCGCATCGATGCGGCCTGCAACCAGGTCCTGGTTGGCCTCGTCCTGGGTTTGGTAGACCTTCAGCTCGGCATTACCGAAATGCGCCTGCGCATAGGCCTGGTGGGTGGTCGAGGCCTGGATGCCCAGTATCTTGCCCGCCAGCGACTCCGGGGTGGGTTCGATGTCCATCGACTTGTCCGCCACGATCACCGCCGGGGTGTTGTAATAGGGATCGGTGAAATCGATCGTCTTCATCCGCTCCTCGGTGATCGACATCGAGGCCATGATGGCGTCGATCTGCTGGCCGGTCAGCGACGGGATGATGCCATCCCAGGCCACCGGGGTGATGACGCAGTCCAGCTCCGCCGCGGCGCAGACCGCATCGATGATCTCGACCTCCCAGCCGCTCCAGTTGCCGGAGCTGTCGGGCGCCGCAAACGGCGGATAGGGCTCTGCGGCGATGCCGATCTTGACCTGTTCGGCCGCGGCGGCACCGGCGAACAGCGCCGAGGCTGCGGTGGCAGCGGCAAGCAGTGATGTCAGTTTCATGTCATTCTCCCAGTTGGTTTTTATTTGCGTTGCGGTGGGGGTGTGTCAGGCGACCGAACTCAGGAACTGCTTCAGCCGCTCTGACTGCGGATTGCCAAAGACCTCGGCAGGCGGTCCCTGCTCTTCGATGCGGCCCTGGTAAAGGTAAACCACGTGGTTCGCGACCTCGCGGGCGAATTTCATCTCATGGGTGACCAGCAGCATGGTGCGCCCCTCGGCGGCCAGATCGCGGATCACCGTCAGCACCTCGCCCACCAGCTCCGGGTCCAGCGCCGAGGTCGGCTCGTCGAACAGCATCGCCGACGGGTCCACCGCCAGCGCCCGCGCAATCGCCGCGCGCTGCTGCTGGCCGCCGGACAGATAGGCGGGATAGGTGTCCTCGCGCCCCGCCAGCCCGACCCGCTCCAGCAATTGGCGGGCGCGGGCCTCAGCCTCGGCGCGCGGCGTCTTCAGCACATGCACCGGCACCTCGATCACGTTTTCCAGCAGGGTGCGGTGGGTCCACAGGTTGAACTGCTGGAACACCATCGCCAGCCGGGTGCGGATGCGCTCGATCTGCTTCTGGTTCGCCGGGCTGCCATCGGGCCGCATCGCGACCTCCTCGCCGCCGATGACGATCTGCCCGGCGCTCGGCGTCTCGAGGAAATTGATGCAGCGCAGCATCGTCGACTTGCCCGAGCCCGAGCCGCCGATGATCGCCACCACATCGCCCTGCCGCGCCGTCAGCGACACCCCCTTCAGAACCTCCAGATCGCCGAACGACTTGTGCAGCCCGGCAACCCGGATCGCCTCGGGGCGCGTATCGATCTCCGGGCTGGCGGCGTCTGCTGTGGCTGTGTCCATTGATGCGTCTTCCTGAATTTTCCGATTGCAGTAAGCCGCGACTCGCGTAATTATTCAAGTGTATAATTTCCTCACAGCCAAAACAGGAGCCGAGGTGACCGACGAGCGCCGCAAATTCAAACGCGAATCCGCCGAGGCGCGGAAGCAGGCGCTGATTCTCGCCACCCTGGACCTGGTGGCGGAAAACGGCGTCCGCGGTGCCACCGTGCGCGCCATCGCCGAGCGCGCCAATGTCACCCAGGGGCTGATCCGGCATTATTTCAGTTCCAAGGAAGAGCTGATCATCGCCGCCTATGAGCATCACATGACGGCGATGACCGATCAGACCATGGCCCCCGCCAGCGCCCTGCCCGACGATGCCACGCGGACCGACAGCGCGCGCCAGCGGCTGATCGCCTTCGTCAACGCCTCGCTGACGCCGCCGGTGGTGGATCCGCGCGCCATCGCGCTCTGGGCCAGCTTCCTCAACAAGGTGCAGCAGGATCCGCAGATGAAGGCGACGCACGAACGCACCTACGCCTATTTCCGCGACCATCTGCAGGGGCTGATCGCCGCCGCCCTGGCCGAGGCAGGCCGGCACGCGGACCCGGCCCGCCAGCGCCGCCTGGCCATCGCCTGCAACGCGGTGATCGACGGGCTGTGGCTCGAAGGCGGTGCCCTGCCCGACGCATTTGCAGCCGGGGAACTGGCAGACATCGGGCGGCAATCGGTTGCCGCCATCATCGGATTGGATCTGGAACAAGAGGCGGAACAGCCATGAAACTGACAGCAGTCACCAAGCGTCTGGCCGGTCTCGGCGGCGGCAAGTGGGAGGTGCATCTGAAAGCCCGGCAACTGGCCGAATCCGGTGCCGACGTGGTGGAAATGACCATCGGCGAACCGGATGTGCAGACCCCGGAGGAGCTGGTCGCCACCGCCATCCAGGCGATGCAGGCCGGGCGCACCGGCTATTCCGATGGCCGCGGCGAGGCTGGCCTGCGCGCCGCCCTGGCGGACACCTACAGCGCCAGCCGTGGCCGCGCTTTCAGCGCGGACAACATCCTGTGCTTTCCGGGCACCCAGACCGCGCTTTATGCCGTGCTGCAAGGCGTGGCCGAGGCCGACGACGAGGTGCTGGTGGGTGATCCGATGTACGCAACATATGAGGGCGTGGTGCGCGCATCCGGCGCCGACATGGTGCCGGTGCCGCTGCGCCCGGAGGCGGGCTTCCGCATTCAGGCCAGCGACATCGCCGCCCGCCTCACCCCGCGCAGCCGCGCCATCCTGCTGACCACCCCGCACAATCCCACCGGCGCCATCCTCACGGCTCGGGATCTGCAGGAGATCGGCCAGCTGGCGCTGCAGCACGATCTGTGGATCATCTCTGACGAGGTCTACGAGCACCTGATCTTCGAGGGCTCCGACTTTGTCTCGCCGCTGTCCGACCCGGCGCTGGCCGACCGGGTAATCGCGGTCTCCTCGATCTCGAAATCCCACGCCGCGCCGGGCTTTCGCAGCGGCTGGTGCGTGGGGCCCGCGGACTTCTGCACCGCCCTGCTGCCGGTTTCGGAAACCATGCTGTTCGGCAACCAACCCTTCATCGCGGACATGACCGAAAAGGCGATTCGCGACGGCTCCCCCGTGGCTGCGGGCATGGCCGCCCGCTTTGCCGCCCGCGCGGACCTTCTGGCGCAGCGCCTGCACGCCGAGACTGGCCTGCGCGTCCACCGCCCCGAGGCCGGCATGTTCGCCCTCATCGACGTCTCCGCCACCGGCATGGACGGCGAAGCCTATGCCTGGGACCTGCTGGACCACGGGGTTGCGGTGATGCCCGGCTCCGCTTTCGGCGACGGCCTGCGCGACTGGGTGCGGGTTGCGCTCACCATAGATGATGCGGATTTCACCACCGCGCTCGACCGGATCACCGCCCACGCAGCCCGCAACAAACGGAGCGTCGCATGACCACGGAAACCGTCGGCCAGGCACTGGTCACCCGTCTGAAATCGCGCGGCGTGGACTGCGTCTTCGGCATCCCCGGCGTGCACACGGTGGAGCTCTACCGCGGGCTTGCGAACTCGGGCATTCGCCATGTCACGCCGCGCCACGAGCAGGGCGCGGGCTTCATGGCCGATGGCTATGCGCGCGCCTGCGGACGGCCGGGCGTGGCCTTTGTCATCACCGGCCCCGGCCTCACCAACACGCTAACCGCCATGGCCCAGGCACGCGCCGATTCCGTGCCGATGCTGGTGGTCTCCGGCGTCAACGCCAGCGCAACGCTCGGCCTCCAGCACGGCCACCTGCATGAGCTTCCGGACCAGCACGCGCTGGCCAGGACCGTGGCGCTGACCTCGCAGCATGTCGCCCGCCCGGCCGAGCTGGATGACGCGCTCACCGCCGCCTTTGCGCCCTTTGCCATCGGTCGCCCCGGCCCGACCCACGTGCAGATCCCGCTGGATGTGGCGGGTGCCGCCGCGGACGCCGGCGCCACCACGGCCGAGACCTGCACCCCGCCACCCCCGGACCCAGAACTGATCGCCCGCGCCGCCAGCCAGCTGGCGCAGGCGGACCGCGTGGTGATCCTCGCCGGTGGCGGTGCCAAAAACGCCAGCGCCGAGCTGCGCGCGCTGGCCGAGCATCTGGACGCGCCGGTGGTACAGACCGTCAACGCCCGCGGGCTGATGCACGGCCATGCGCTGTCGGTGCCCGCCAGCCCCAGCCTCAAAGCCGTGCGCGCGCTGATCGAGGACGCCGATTGCGTGCTGGCGCTCGGCACCGAGCTGGGACCGACCGACTACGACATGTATGCCACCGGCCAGATGGCGGCGATGCGCAACCTGATCCGCATCGACATCTGCCCGCATCAGCTGGCCCGCCATCCCGCGGCGCTGACCATCCCCGGCCAGGCCCAGGCCGCCGCCGCGGCGCTGCGCTCGGCCTTGCCCGACCAGCCGCGCGAAACCGGCGGGGCAACCCGTGCCGAGACCACCCGCGCCGCTGCGTTCGAGGAAATCGGCCCCGCCTATCGCCGCCAGGTCGAGGTGCTGAACGCCATGCGCGACGCGGTGCCGGATGCGCTGATGGTGGGCGATTCCACCCAGCCGATCTATGCCGGCAACCTCTACTATGACCACGACCGCCCCGGCGGCTGGTTCAATGCCGCCACCGGCTATGGCGCGCTCGGCTATGGCATCCCCGCCGCCATCGGCGCCGCCATCGCCGCACCCGACAGCCCGGTGATCTGCATCACCGGCGACGGTGGCGCGCAGTTCTCCCTGCCCGAAGTGATGGCGGCGGTGGATGAAAACCTGCCCGTCACCTTCGTGATCTGGAACAACCGCGGCTATGGCGAGATCGCCTCCGCCATGGAGGAGGTCGAGGTGCCGGTGGTGGGCTGCGACCCCACGCCACCGGATTTTGCCGCCACCGCGCGCTCCTTCGGCATCGCCCATGTGCGCGTGCCGCAGGAGCCGGAAGCCATCGCCACCGCCCTGACACGGGCGCGCGCGCACAACGCGCCGTCCTTTCTGGAAATCGACATCCCCGCCGCCGCGCCGGGACAGGAGTAAACCATGCAGAACCCTTCATATGAATTCGCCCGCGCCATCACCCGCCGCCCCGCGTCCAGCATCGCCGATGGCCTGCGGGCCGAGGACATGGGCAACCCGGACCTCGAAGGCATGCTGGCCGCCCACGCCGCCTATGTGAGCGCGCTGCGCAGCACCGGCGCCGAGGTGATCGAACTGCCGCCGCTGGAGGCCTTCCCGGACGCGCAGTTCGTCGAGGACACCGCTCTGTGCCTGCCGCAGGGTGCCATCCTGATGCGCCCCGGCGCGCCCTCGCGGCTGGGCGAAGTGGCGGAAATGGCTCCGACCTTGCGGGCCTGCTACGACGATGTGCGCGAGATAACCGGCCCCGGCCATATCGAGGGCGGCGACATCCTGGTCACCGGCCGCGAAATCCTCGTCGGCCGCTCCGACCGCACCGACGCCGCCGGGGTGGCCGAGCTGGCCGAGATCGTCGCCGAATGGGGCCACAGCTTGCGCGAGGTCTTCACGCCCCCGGGCGTTCTGCACTTCAAGACCGACTGTTCGCTGATGGACGCCGAGACCATTCTGGCCACCAAGCGCCTCGATGCCTCGGGCTGTTTCGAGGGCTACCGGGTTCTCCACGTCGCCGAGGGCGAGGAAGCCGCCGCCAATGCGATCCGCTTCAACAATCTGGTGCTGATGGCCGCGGGCTTCCCGCGCACGGCCGAGATGCTGGACAAAGCAGGGTATGAGATCGTGGAGATCGACAACACCGACTGCGCCCTGCTCGACGGCGGCATGTCCTGCCTGTCGCTGCGCTTCTGAAGCGCGAAAACGACCCGGGTCCGGCTGGGATCAGCCGGACCCCACGCCCCCTTGCGCAGCGGGGACGCCACAGCGTACCCCCGCTGCGACCGGCGTTGTTTCAGCCCGGCAGGCTCTAGGGGCGCAAGCGCCACAGCCTTCCCGGCCCGACGGCCTGACCGACCACGCCGGAAAGGGTGGCCATATGCCAGGCAAAGGTCTGATTTGAGCTGAGCACCGGAAGGCCCAGTGTATCCTCCAACGTGGGAATGATATCCAGCGTGCGCAGATTGGTGCAGGACAGGAAGATGCCATCGATATCGCCCTCCCGAGCGATCGCCCCGGCAGCATCCATCAGCGATTGCGGCGAGATGCGGGCGACCTTCGGCTCCTGCTCCTCGCCGAATGACAGGCTGTGCGGCACCACGATCCCCTGCGCCTCCAGGGCCCGCTGTAACGGCGCCGCCACGGTTTCGATATAGGGAGAGATCAGGCCCAGCCGCCGCACACCTGTCACCTCGAGCGCCTTCAGCGTTGCGGTGAACGGCTCCGTGACGCTATCCGTCGGCGCGGCCTCCGACACCAATTCGCGCACCCGGTCCGCCCCAATCATCATCGCGCCCGAGGTGCAGCCGTATCCAACCGCAGCATAACGCGGCGCTTTCGGCAACAGATCGGCCGCCGCCGGAATGGTGGCCTCCATCGCCTGCAGGGTCTCGGGATTAAGCTCGGCGCGTGAGGGCACCCGGCTCACGTGGAGGCGCGCGACCTCCGGCGGGAAGATCCGGCGCAGGTCCTCTTCAAGCGTTTCATCATTCTCCAGCACCAGCACCCCAAGTCGCGGCAGCGGGCTATCAGAGAGGTCACAGTGGAAATGGGACACGTCAGATCTCCGGCAGATGATAGGGCGCACGGGGCGAGAGAAGCTCGGCCCCTTGCGCGCCCAGAACGATGTTTTCCTCATGCACCAGCCCGACCCCGTCCGGGCCGAACACCCCCGGCTCAAGCGTCAGCACCATGCCCTCGCGCAGCTCCGTCCCATCCTGCGGCGTAAAGGAGGGCCATTCCGTAAGCGTAACCCCCAGCCCATGGCCGAGGCGACCGCTGGCGGGCTCAAACCCCTTTTTGCGCAGCGCCTCTGCCAGCAGCCGGTGCACGTCCGAAGCCCGCATGCCCGGCCGCAGGGCGTCGAGCGCGACCTCGGTTGCCTCCCACAGCGCCTCATGCATGCGCCGGGCCGAGGCGCTGGCAGGACCCACCGAATAGTTGCGGTCAAAGTCGCAGAAGTAGCCGTCGCGCACGGCCCCCGCGTCCAGCATCAGTATGTCTCCGCGGGTCAGGGGATGGGCTGTTGCGGGCGAGATCACATCGCCATAGCCACCGGCACCGGCGCCCCCGGCGACATAGCTGACCCAATCCGCTCCCTCCTGCAACAGCGCGACCTGAAAGGCGCGGAAAACCGCGTCCAGCCCCTGCCCGGCCTGCGCGAACTCCGGCACCCGGGCAAAGGCCCGGGCGGCAATCGCGCAGGTCGCGCGTATCCGGTCCACCTCTGCCGGGGACTTGATCTCGCGCACGCGCTGGACAGCCCTGGTCGCATCCACCACCTGCCTGTCACCCAAGAGGCCGACAAGGCGGTGATAATCCGCAAGCGGCATCCTCAGATGGGTCTCCAACCCCATCGGCAGCCCGACACGCCCCTTGCGCGGTGTCAGGTCCAGCAGCGTCTGCGTGAGCAGGCTAACCCCGTCATCCTCCGGATCCGGCGCGTTCCAGGTCCGGATTTCGGACACCCAGGTCCGCCCCATCAGCTCCGCGCCGATCGCGGGAATGACCGCAACAGGGTCTCCCTCACGCGGGATCACCACGAACCACGGACGGGCCGGGCTTTCCCAGAACCGGGTCAGGAAGCCGGTGGTATAGAACACATCCGCCGCCGAGCTGAGCAGCAGCGCATCCAGGTCCTCCTGCGCCATCTGCGCCTGCAAGCGCCGCAGGCGGGAGCGGTACTCTGCCGCCGGAAAGATCAGCGATCGCTCAGTCATCCGTCGCCCCTTCGCTGAGGATGGCCAGCACCCGTGCCTCGGCACCGATCTCCAGCCCGGCCAGCATTGCCGCCAACCCGGCGCCGCCCGAAGGCGAGGTGGCCACCCCGCAGGCGGCAAGCGCGGCAATGCCTTCCGCCGCTTCGGCCTCTGAGAGGGTGACGAAAACATCCGCGTCCCGCGCCAGCCCATTCAGCGCGATCAACGAGGGGGTCTTGCAATCCAGCCGCCCCATCGCGGACACCGGTCCCTGCGTTTCAACGACCCTGCCCGCGCGGATACTTTCAATCAGCGCCGGTGCGGCGTCGGGTTCCACAACGATGATCTGCGGCTCGCGCCCCCACGTGTGGCGGAACCAGGCAGCAGCGGCGGCCGCCAAGCCGCCCACTCCGGCCTGAAGCAGAATATGCGTCGGCGGCTCCGCCAGTTGCGAAGTCACCTCGGCGGCGAGCGCGAGATAGCCCTGCATCACCTGGCCGGGGAGGTCGACATAGCCGGGCCAGGAACTGTCGGACAGCAGCGTCCAGCCGTGCGCCTCGGCAGCGGCCTCGGCCGCCGCCATGCTGGCAGCGTAATCCGCGCCTTCGACGACGACCTCTGCCCCCTTGGCCCGCAGCCGATCGGCAAAACTGTCGGGCACGGTTGTCGCAAGATAGACAATCGCCCGCGCGCCGAACTGCGCCGCGCCCGCCGCAACCGACAGCCCATGATTGCCGGCACTGGCAGTCACGAAACAGCGGTCGGCGAGCGCGTGCTTGATATCGCCGCCACGGGCCGCCGCCGCGCGCGCGATGACATGGGCCGCACCCAGCGCCTTGAAACTGCCCAGCCCCATGCGGTCGCGTTCGTCCTTCACCCAGACCTTCGAAACCTGCGCCCGTCTGGCCAGTTCGGGCACGGAGAACAGCGGCGTGGCCGCATAGGCCGGGCAACGGCCGAGAAGCTCCAGCACCGATTGCGCCTCAACGCTTGGCATCGGGGCCTTCAGATCAAGCCCTCTGCCGCGCCACGGGTTCTGCAGGATGTTTGCCATGGATACGCCCCCTGATTTCCTGACGGTCAGCATATCAGCGCGGGCGGGATCTTAATCGGATCATTCCACCCGATTTGTGCCGGTATCAGGACCGGGAAACGCCTACACGGCCGAAGTTCGGATCGAAGGCCGGTAGCAACTTCCCCCGAGGCCGAATTTCGGACACTCTCGCGAGATGGACAGATTCGACGCGCTCATTCTTAATGCCATTCAGGGCAACGCCCGATTGACGGCCGAGGCCCTGTCGACCACCGTCGGCCTGTCCCCGGACGCCTGCCGCAAACGGCTCGCCAAGCTCCGCGCCTCGGGGATCATCGAAGCCGAGATCGCCATCCTTGAGCCGAAATCCGTCGGCAGGGAGCTCCTGCTGATCGTCGAGGTCTCCCTGCAGAACGAACGGCTCGCCGACATCGACGATTTCAAGGCCCGCATGGTCGCCGCACCGGAAGTGATGCAATGCTACTACGTCACCGGCGACGCTGACTTTGTCCTGATCCTTTCGGCCGAGAGCATGGCCGACTACGAAGCCTTCACCCGCCGTCATTTCTTTGCCGACGAGAACGTCCTGAAGTTCAGAACCAGTGCCGTGATGGATCGCGTGAAGGCAGGGTTCGCCCTGCCCGTTGCCCCCGCGTGAGACGCCCCGGCATTGCTCGCCCTTGTGCCGTGCCCAACCTGCGGATGCTGACGTTCCCGGCTTCCACCCGGGAACGACGTGACACGCCAAATCGACCGCGGCTCATCCGAGCGACGCCATAGTACACATGAAAATCAATGATTTATGGCGGAGACGAAGGGATTCGAACCCTCGAGACGGTTTCCCGCCTACTCCCTTAGCAGGGGAGCGCCTTCGACCACTCGGCCACGTCTCCGCTGACCCGTATATGACCCACCGCCCGGAGAGACAAGGCGTTTTTTCAATTTTCTTTGCCGCCTGCAAACACGTGGATTTCCCGGTGTTTCCCGGGGCCTCGCTCCCCCCTGCGAGGAACTCTGCGCGGTGCCGCCCCGATGAACATAAAGAAGGCCCGCGCGGGCTGCGCGGGCCTTCCCCTTTCGTGGCCGACTGACCGCAGATCACAGATCCGCGGGCAGCAGCGCCTCCGGCAGGTTCTGATAGCACACCGGGCGCAGGAAACGCCGGATCGACAGCGTGCCGACCGAGGTGGCGCCGAAATTGGTCGAGGCCGGGTAAGGCCCGCCATGCACCATGCTGTCAGCCACCTCGACCCCGGTGGGAAAGCCGTTGACCAGCACCCGTCCGGCCTTGCGCTCAGCGATGGGCAACAGCGCGCGGGCGGCATCGGTGTCGCCCTCGTCCATGTGCAGGGTCACGGTCAGCTGCCCCTCCAGCCCGCGTGCCAGGGTCTCCATCTGGCCCGCGTCCGCCACCCGGACCACCAGCCCCAGCGGGCCAAAGACTTCCTCACCCAGCCTGTGGTCCTGCAGGTAGGCCTCGGCCGTGGTTTCATAGAGGTTGGGCCGCGCGCAGCGCCCTGCGCTGTCCGTGACCAGCACCGGGCGCACCATCTCCGCAGCGTCAAGGCGCGCCTTGCCGTCGCGGTAGGCCTGCGCGATGCCGTCGGTCAGCATGACCTGCTCCGGCGCCTGCTCCAGCGCTGCGGCGGCGGCCTGCACCAGCGCATCGCCTGCCGCCCCCGCGGGCACCACGGCAACGCCGGGGTTGGTGCAGAACTGCCCCGCCCCCATGGTCAGCGAGGCCGCCCAGCCCGCGCCGATCTCGGCGCCGCGGGCGGTCGCGGCCGCGGACAGTACGAACATCGGGTTGACGCTGCCCAGCTCGCCGAAGAAGGGGATCGGCTCGGGCCGCTGCGCGCAGAGGTCAAACAGCGCCCGCCCCCCGGCCAGCGAGCCGGTAAAGCCCACCGCCTTGATGAAGGGATGCTGCACCAGCGCCTGGCCGACATCGCGCTTGCCGCCCTGGATCAGCGAGAAGACCCCGGCAGGCATGCCGCATTTCTGCACCGCCGCATGCACCGCCTCGGCGACGATCTCGCCGGTGCCGGGATGGGCGGAGTGGCCCTTGACCACCACCGGGCAGCCCGCCGCCAGCGCCGCCGCCGTGTCGCCGCCCGCGGTAGAGAAGGCCAGCGGGAAGTTCGACGCGCCGAACACCGCAACCGGGCCGATCGGGCGCTGCACCATGCGCAGATCCGGACGCGGCAAGGGGGCCCGATCCGGCAGAGCTTCGTCGTGACGGCGGTCGAGATAGGCACCGTCCAGAATATGCTGAGCAAACAGCCGTAGCTGGCCGGTGGTACGGCCGCGCTCGCCCTCCAGCCGCGCCTGCGGCAGGCCTGTCTCCTGGCAGCCGATCTCGGTGATCGCGTCGCCCCGGGCCTCGATCTCGTCGGCGATGGCGTTGAGGAAGGCGGCGCGCTCGGCGCGGCTGCTGTACCCGTAACTCCAGAACGCCTCCTCGGCGGCCTCGCAGGCCTGCTCCACCAGCGCCGGGGTGCCGCGGCTGAAGGCATGCGCCGGGCCGCTCGCGGGCTCCGAGCGGAAGGTCTCGCTGTGGGCGATCCATTCGCCCGCAATCAGATGTTTGCCATGCGGTTCAAAGCTCATGCCGCGCTCTCCTGTTCCCAGTTGCTGACCATCTTGCAGGCGATCTCGAAGGCGGCGCGGGTGGCGCCCACGTCCGCCTCGCCGCGGCCCGCGATGTCAAAGGCCGTGCCATGCGCCGGGGTGGTCACCGGCACCGGCAGCCCGCCCTGCACCGTCACCCCGCGGTCAAACCCCAACAGCTTCAGCGCGATCTGGCCCTGGTCGTGATACATGGTCACCACCGCGTCGATCTCGCCGCGGGTCACCTTCAGGAACACCGTGTCCGACGGCAGCGGCCCGGTCACCGCCATCTGGCCGCCTGCCAGTTTGCGCACGGCCGGTTCGATCACGTCGATCTCCTCGCGGCCAAAGTTGCCACCGTCGCCCGCATGCGGGTTCAGCGCCGCCACCGCGATGCGCGGCCGTGCATAGCCCGCCCGGCGCAGGGTGCGGTCAATCAGATGGGTCGCCTCCTCGATGCGGTGCGCGTCAATGGCATCCGCCACGTCCTTCAGCGCGATATGGCTGGTGACGCGGCTGGTCCACATGCCGTCCAGCGTGTTCAGCTCCGAGATATAGCCGCTGACGCCCAGCTTTTCGGCCATGTAGTGCAGCTCGTCCGAATGGCCGATCCCGGCCATATGCATCGACGCCTTGTTGAAGGGCGCAAAGACGATTGCGTCGATCACCCCCTGCTGCACGAAGTCCAGCGCCTGATCCAGCACCCGCAGGGTCGAGCGGCCCGAGGCCTCGGTGCTTTCGGCCAGCACCACCTCGTCCGGCGTCAGGGTCTGCATTTCGTGCAGCGCCAGCCCGTCCACCCTGGTCCAGTCGGCGGCGGCGGCATCCACCGCCGTCATCTCGTGGGACAGCCCGGCCTGCACCTGGCCCAGTTCAAACACATGGCGGTCGCCGATCAGCAGTACATCGGCCTCGGCGATGCAGTCCTCGGCCAGCAGCCGGGCAACCAGTTCCGGCCCGATGCCGCTGGGGTCACCGGGGATGAGTCCAATCCTTGGGGACATGTCTACTCCGTTTCGTCAGCCCTGGCGCTCGTCGCGCAGGGCGTTTCTGATGTTGGTCACAGCCGAGGCCAGATGGCGGCGCAGGGCGGTTGAGGTGGTCTTGGCATCGCGCCGGCTCAGCGCGTCGACGATTGCCCGGTGTTCGGCAAAGGTCTGCTCGCGGCCGGACTGGCGCTGCGAAGACTGGAAACGCGCCCGCCACAGGCGCGCGTTGTATTTCTGATGGGTGTCGATCAGCGGCGCATTGCGGCTGGCCTGCACGATGGTCTCATGCAGCTCCATGTCCAGCCGGAAGGATTCCAGCGGCGTCAGGCTGCCGTCCTCGGCCTCCATCCGCTGCTGGCAGTCGATCACCTTGGAGATCTCCTCCTCGGTGATGCTGGCACAGGCCAGCTCGCCCGCCAGCGCTTCCAGCGCACCCATGACGACCAGGTTCTCCTCGATCTCGCGGATCGGCGGATTGGCCACCTGCGGGCGGCGGGTGACCGAGTATTCGATCAGCCCGTCCTGCTCCAGGATGGTCAGCGCCTTGGTCAGCGGCGTGCGGCTGATGCCCAGCGCCGCCGCCAGATCGCGTTCCGAGATATGCGCCCCGGCGGGCAGCTTCTCCAGCAGGATCAGCTCGCGCAGCTTGTCGGCCGCAATCTCGACCAACGTGGCACGCGGGCGCGCCAGGGCCAGTTCACTGGTGTCCAGGTCGGAGATTTCAGCCTTCTTGCTCATGTCATTTGCCCCATTTCAGCACCACCGGATCCAGCGGCCGGATCAGTCGGAAAAGAGCCTCCTTTGTCTGCGAATGCAATGGCGCGATGGGGTGGCGGCAGAAATCCGAGGCAATCACGCCGCCCTCGACCATCGCCGCCTTGGCAGAGCGGAAGCCGCATTGGCGGTTTTCATGGTTCACCGCGGGCAGCACCCTTGCATAGGCCGCGGTGGCCGCATCCAGATCGCCCGCGGCGAAATGATCCAGCACCGGCTTGATCTGATCGGGGATCATCGCGCTGGTCATGGCACCGGTCGCACCGGCCTCCAGATCCGCCAGCAGGGTAATCGCCTCCTCGCCGTCAAACGGGCCTTCGATGGCATCGCCGCCCGCCGCCACCAGATCGCGCAGCTTGGCCGCGGCCTGGGGGCATTCGATCTTGAACAGCTTCACCATCTCGATCTCGCGCGCCATCCGCACCAGCAGCGGCACCGGCAGATCAACCCCGGAGAGGGGCGCATCCTGCACCATGATCGGCAGGCCCACTTCGCCCACGCGGGCAAACTGCTCGTACGTCTGCTCGGCCGAGCCCTTCAGCAGCGCGCCGTGGTAGGGCGGCATCATCATCACCATCGCCGCGCCATGATCCTTGGCATGCTGCGCCCGCGCCACCGCGATCTGGGTCGCATAGTGGCTGATGGTGACGATCACCGGCAGCCGGCCTGCCATATGCGCCAGCGACACCTCGGTCAGCTTGCGGCGCTCCTCGTCGGTGATCAGGAACTGCTCGGAGAAATTGGCCAGGATGCAGATGCCGTCGCTGCCCTGATCGACCATGCAGTCGATGACGCGTTTCATGCCCTCGTAATCCACCGTGCCGTCCGGGTTGAACGGGGTCGGGGCGACGGGCCAGATACCGGAATATGTGGTCATTCTGTGATCTCGAAGTTGTGCAGGTGTTTGTCGGTGATCTCGATGCCAAGGCCCGGCTTGTCGTCATCCAGCTGCAAGAAGCCGTCCACGGCCTCCGGGTCGCCCTCGAAGATGTAGTAGAACAGCTCATTGCCGACCTCGACGTCGAACACCGGGAAGTATTCGGCGATAGGGCAGTTCACGTTGGCCATGGTCAGGTGGTAGTTGTGCATCTGCCCGGCGTGCGGGATCACCGGGATCTGCGCCGCCTCGGCAATGGCATTGATCTTCTGCGCCGCGGTGATGCCGCCGACGCGGTTGGTGTCATACTGCAGCACGCTGACGGCGCGGCGGTTGATCAGCTCGGCGCAGCCGATGACCGAGAATTCATGCTCGCCGCCCGAGATCGGCACGATGTTCATCGCGTTCAGCTCGGCATAGCCCGCCACGTCATCGGCGATCACCGGCTCTTCCAGCCAGCGCGGCTCATACTTGGCCAGCTTGGGCAGCATCCGCTTGGCGTAGTCCAGGTTCCAGCCCATGTAGCATTCCAGCATCAGGTCCTTGTCATAGCCGATGACCTCGCGCAGCGCCTCGACCCGCTTCAGGTTCTCGCGCATGCCCGCCATGCCGTCCTTGGGGCCAAAGCCGAACCGGGTCTTGTAGCCGGTGTAGCCGTTCTTCATCGCCTCCTCGGCCTCGGCCTGCATCGTCTCAACCGAGCCTGAGTAAAGCTTGGAGTAGTAGACCGGGATCTTTTCCTTGGTGCGCCCACCCAACAGCTTGAACACCGGCTTGCCGGTCAGCTTGCCCATCAGGTCCCAGATCGCAATGTCGATCGCCGAGATCGCGGTCATGCCGATGCCCTTGCGGCCCCAGGCATGGCTGCGGCGGTACATCTTTTCCCACAGGTAGGCGTAGTCAAAGGGATCCTCGCCGATCACCAGCGGCGCATACCATTCGTCGATCGCCTGTTTCACCACCCGCGGCGCCAGCGCCGCATTGCCGATGCCGATGGTGCCGTCTTCGGTCTCCACCTCGCAGGTCAGCCACTGATGAAAGCGAAAGGACTCCATCGCGTCGCCCTTGATCCACAGCGCGTCCGAGGCGTTGGTGCAGAAGTTCCCGGCAGGCGGAACCGTCGGCCCCTTCCAGCTCCAGACACGGGTTCGGACAGATTTGATCTTGGTCATTCAGGGCTCCTCTTTCTCTCACTTGGTGGCGCGTCCGGGGCCGGGCCTCACCGGCCGGGACACGAATCATGTTGACATCTGTTGTAACATGGTAATGGTATTTTGGAATGCCAAAATGCTAAAGCGCCAAAAAACGAGGAGGAGGCGGCGCAGCGCAGAAACGCGGCTTTCCGCCAGATGCGTCTGCCCTGTACAAACACCCCAAGACGGCGTCGCGGATGCGGCAGGACGTTCCAAACACACCGGAGGAGACATCATGAAAACCTTGAAGAAGACCCTGAGCGCGAGCCTCGCCGCCGCGACGCTGACCATCGCCGTGCCCGCCGCGGCGGACACGTACATCGTGGCCGTCGGCGCCGCCTCGAACAGCCTGCAGGGCAAAAGCGCCGCCCGCTTTGCCGAGGAGCTGCAAAACCGCCTGGGGGACGCGCACAAGGTGGAATTCTACGCCGATGCCCAGCTCGGCAACGAAAAGGAGCTGATGCAACGGCTGCGCCTGGGCACCGTCGACTTCACCCTGATCTCCTCGATCATGACCAACGTGGCACCGGAATTTGCCCTGTTCGACATGCCCTTCCTGGTGCAGGACCGCGCCCATCTGAAAGCCATCGACGCCGAGATCGTTCAGACCGATCTTGCGCCGCTGGCCGAGAAGGCAGGCCTGAAGGTGCTGTCGACCTGGGAGAACGGCTTTCGCCAGATCACCAACAGCGCCCGCCCCATCAACACCCCCGCCGACCTCGAAGGGCTGAAAATCCGCACGCCCTCGTCTGTATGGCGGGTGTCGATGTTCAAGGAATGGGGCGCCAACCCCACCCCGATGTCCTTCTCCGAGGTCTTCGTCGCGCTGCAGACCGGCACCATGGACGGCCAGGAAAACCCGCTGACCAACATCGTCGGCGCCAACTTCCAGGAGGTGCAGGGCTACCTGAGCCTGACCGGCCACGTCTACTCGCCCACCTATCTGACAACCGGCGCCGAGACCTGGGCCAAGCTGCCCGCCGAGGTCCAGACCGCCGTGTCCGACGTCGCCGCCTCGGTGCAGGACTGGGCGCTGGCCCAGGGGGAAACCGCCGACAACGAGCTGGTCGAGAAAGTCCGCGCCGCCGGGGTCGAGGTGAACGAGGCCGACAAATCCGCCTTCATCGCCGCCTCCGCGCCGATCTACGAGGCCTTCGCCACCCGGGTTCCCGGCGGCGATGCGCTGGTGCAGCGCGCCCAGGACCTGGCCAAGTAACAAATCCAACGCCCCGGCCCGGCATGCCCGGCCGGGGCAACTACAAGACTGGAGGTGGGCATGATCGCACTGATCGAGCGCATACTTTTACGAGCCATCGAGACGATTTGCCTGTTGCTGCTGGTGATCCTGGCAGTGTCCGTCGTTTACGCGACCACCATGCGCTATCTCGGGGCATCCCCCGCATGGTATGATGAAATCGCCAGCGTGCTGCTGGCCTGGCTGACCTATTTCGGCGCCGCCTATGCGGTGTTTCTGCGCCAGCACATGGGGTTCTCCGGCATCGTCACCGCGCTGCCGCGGCATCTGGCGGTGGCGCTGGCGCTGTTTTCCGAACTGCTGGTCATCACCTATTTCGCCGTCGTCGCCTGGTACGGCAACGCGGTGCTTGCGGTGGCGAAATGGGACTCGCTGCTGTCCTTGCGCTGGATGACGCTGGACATCGTGCAATCGGTGATCCCGATTGCCTCCGTCATCATGATCCTCGGCACCCTCTTGACCCTGCCCCGCGCCCTGCGCGCCGCGGCTGACGGCATCGACCCCGAGCACGCCGAGATCGAGCAGGCCATCGCCGAGGCCGAGGCCGAAACCGCCGCACTTGCCCATAAGGAAGGCCTGAAATGATCCTGCTTTTGACCACGGTTGCCCTGATCACGCTGATCCTCATCAACGTGCCGATCGCGGTGGCCATCGGCGTGGTGTCGATGGGGGGCTTCCTGCTCACCTCCGGGCCGGATGCGCTCAACGACATGGTGATCAAGCTCTACTCCGGCTCCACCTCCTTTCCGCTGATCGCGATCCCGCTGTTCATCCTCGCGGGCAACCTGATGAACACCTCCGGCATCTCGCTGCGGCTCATCAACTTCGTCACCGCGCTGATCGGCTTCATCCGCGGCGGCCTCGGCATGGTCAACATCGGCGTGTCGATGGTCTTTGCCGAGATCTCCGGCTCGGCGGTGGCCGACGTGGCCGCCACCGGCACCGTGCTGATCCCCGAGATGAAGCGGCGCGGCTATTCGCGCACGCTCGCAGCGGCGATCACCTCCTCCTCCGCCTCGCTGGCCATCATCATCCCGCCGTCAATCCCGATGATCCTCTATGGCGCCATCGCCGAGACCTCGGTGATCAAGCTGTTCGTGGCCGGCGTGGTGCCGGGCCTGCTGGGCGCCTTCCTGCTGATGCTGGTCACCTGGGTGCTGGCGGTGCGCTATGACCTGCCGCGCGCTGAAGGGTTCGACCTCGGCTACGTCTGGAAGACCTTCAAGGAAGCCTTCTGGGCGCTGACCATGCCGGTCATCATCCTCGGCGGCATCTTCTCCGGCCTCGTCACCGCGACCGAGGGCGCGGGGCTCGCGGTTCTGGCAGCGCTGGTGATCGGCCTGTTCGTCTACCGTGACCTTGACGTGTCCCGCCTGCGCAAGACCATGCTGGAGGGCGTCAGCCAGACCGGCATCGTGATGCTGCTGGTCTCCACCTCGGCAGCGCTGGGGCTGTTCCTGACCCAGGCGCAGGTGCCGCAGACGCTGGCGGCGGAAATCACCGAGGTCACCACCAACCCGCTGATCGTGCTGGCACTGCTGAACCTGCTGCTGCTGGTGCTGGGCATGTTCCTGCACGGTGCGGCGGCGATCATCCTGGTGGTGCCGGTGGTGATGCCGCTGGTCAACGCGGTGGGGATCGACCCGATCCACTTCGGCATCATGGTGACGCTGAACCTCGCCATCGGCCAGCAGACGCCGCCGGTTGCCTCGGTGCTGATCACCTCCTGCTCGATTGCCAAGGCGGGGATCTGGGAAACCTCGCGCACCAACCTGCCGTTCATCGGCGTGCTGGCGGTGATCCTTTTGCTGGTCACCTATGTGCCCGAGGTCTCGCTGGCGCTGACCGGCTACCTCGACTGATCTCCCTGTCGCGGGCGGCCCCCGATCGGGCGGCCCGCAGACTCTCGCCCTGCCAGCCCGTGCCAACGCGGACCGGCAGGGCATTTTCTGTTCAGCCCGGAACATCCGCGCAAGTCCAGACCGCGCGGATGTCCTGCCATTGGGACGCCGCTCAGGGCAGCAGTGCCAGCCGTTCCAGGAACAGGTTTTTCACCGCATCCGCCTCGACCGTCATGCAGACGTTGACCGGCGCGCGGCCGCTGTCCTCGGCGGCCAGGGTCGCGCCCGAGGTCTCCCCCTCGCAGGAGACGCGCAGCGGCAGCTGGCGCTTGCCGAACAGCTCCGGGTGGGTGCAGGCGATCACCGCCGCCGGATCGTGCAGCGAGCAGCCGATCAGACCGGCGACCTCAAGGTAGAACTTGATGTAGAAATGCGACATCTCCTGCAGCATGCCACCCAGACGCGGCGACCTGGCGGCGATGGCGGCGAAATCCTCGGGCACGCAGAGAATGCGGTGGGTGACGTCCAGCCCGACAAAGACCACTTTGCCGCCACCGGTGCAGACCACATCCGCCGCATGGGGATCGTGGTAGATATTGGCCTCGGCGTGGGGGGTGATGTTGCCGCCCTCCTCCAGCGAGCCGCCCATGATGACGATGCTTTTGACGTTCTCGATGAAATCAGGATCGCGCTGCATCGCCAGGGCGATGTTGGTCAGCGGGCCGACCGGGCAGACCACCAGCTCGCCCTTGTGCTCGCGCGCCATGCGGCACAGGAAATCGGCGGCGTCCTCCTCCAGCGGCTTGGCCTTGGGGTCGGCCGCCGGAATGTCGCCAAAACCTTCGGCCCCGTGCACATGCGCCGAGGGGGTAAAGGGCGGCAGCACCAGCGGTGCCTCCGCGCCTTGCGCCACCGGCGCATCCAGCCCCGCGGCCTCCAGCAGGCGCAGCGCGTTGCGGGTCGCCATCGGCGTCGTCACATTGCCGAAGATCGTGGTCAGCCCCAAAAGCTCGATATCCGGCGCCGCGACGGCATAGAAGATCGCCATGGCATCGTCGATGCCCGGATCAGTGTCGATAATCAGCTTTACCATCTGTGGTGCCTCCTGGCGTGTCACTTGAATTTGTCCAGCAGCCGCTCCATCGCGGAGCGGGTGTCGGCGGCGGGCTCTTCCTTGGCGGGTTTGGCGCTGCCAGTGCCGCCAGCCTTGGCCTCGCCCTTGGGCCTGGTGGTGGAGCTGCGCGGCGGGGCCACCCGCAGTGCCACCGCGTTCATGAACTTGCCGCCGTCGCCGCGGGCCAGCTCTGCAGCGCCGTCGGAGATGCCGCGCATCAGATCGTCCAGCCAGCCTTCGTCCGCCTTGGGGAAATCGCGCAGCACGTAGCCCGCCACCGCGTCCTTGTGGCCCGGATGGCCGATGCCCAGCCGCACCCGGCCATAATCCGCCCCGATGTGCGAATGGATCGAGCGCAGCCCGTTGTGGCCGGCATGGCCGCCGCCCTGCTTGATCCGCGCCTTGCCCGGCGCCAGATCCAGCTCGTCATGCAGCACCGTCACATCGGCCGGCGTCAGCTTGTAGAACCGCATCGCCTCGCCCACCGACTGGCCGGAGAGGTTCATGAAGGTCTGCGGCTTCAGCAGCAGCACCTTCTCGCCGCCGAGGCTGCCCTCGCAGACCAGCGCCTGGAACTTGGCCTTCCACGGGCTGAAGCCGTGATCGGAGGCGATCCGGTCCAGCGCCATGAAGCCGATATTGTGGCGGTTGCGTTCGTATTTCGGGCCGGGATTGCCAAGGCCGACAAAGAGTTTCATGGGGTCTGCCCGCTTGTGTTTTCCGTGACCCAAGGTGATGCCCTATCTGGCCCGCGAAATCCAGAGCTGACGGTGGATCAGGCGTAGCGGCGGCTGGCGGCAAAGGGCGCCAGATCCAGCCCCGGATCGCACCCCTGCGCAAGGTCCGCGATCAGCCGCCCGGTCAGCCCGCCCAGCGTCAGCCCCACGTGCTGGTGGCCAAAGGCATAGAGCAGCCGCGGCGACTGCGCGCTGTGGCCCAGCACCGGCAGCGAATCCGGCATCGTCGGGCGGCGGCCCAGCCACTCGCTGGAGGGCGCAGGCAGCGGGCCCAGCATCTCTGCCCCGCGACGCGCGAGGTAGTCGAGCCGCTGCCGGTTGACCGGCGCATCGAGGCCCGCAATCTCCACCGTGCCCGCCAGCCGCAGCCCGTCGGCGTGCGGCACCGCGTAAAAGCCGCCCTCGGCCCAGCCGACCGGGCGGGTCACCCTGTGCGCTTCACCCTGAAACATCAGGTGGTAGCCCCGCTCGGTGCCCAGCGGCAGATCGGCTGTGCCCGCGCCGGGGATCCGGCCGGAATAGGCACCGGCCGCGATCACCGCGTGATCGGCGCTCAGGCGCTGGCCGTCCACCGTCACCGTCACCCGGTCCTGCCCGGCCTGAACAACCTCGACCGGCGCCGTCACGCTGCTGCCGCCGAGGTCGCTGAACCTCTGGTGCATCCGCGCAATCAGCGCCTGCGGGTTGCGCAGATGGCGGGCCTGGTGGAAATGCACGGCGCGCTGGATCGGCAATTTCAGACCCGGCTCCATCGCCTGGGCCTCGCGCGGCGAGACCTCTCGCCAAGCAACCCCCAACGCGCGCCGACGTTGCAGCCCGGTTTCGGCGGCGGCGGCCCCGGCGGCGGTGGACCAGATGTTCAGCTGGCCGCGCGCTTCCACCAGATCCTGCGCGCCCGCCGCCTCGATCAGCGGGTCGAGGCCGTCGTCGGCCTGCGCCATCAGCGCCGCCAGGTGCCCGGCAATCCGCGCCGACGGCGCAGCGCGGCAATTGGCCAGAAACGCCAGCATCCAGCGCGGGTTCTTCAGCGCGTGGGCGTAGGAGACCCCCAGCGGGCTGTCGCCGGACAGCATCAGGCTGGGCAGGCTGCGCAGCACCGAGGGATCATTCACCGGCAGGCAGGCATAGGTCGCCAACGTGCAGGCATTGCCGGAGCTGGTGCCACTGCCCGGCGGGTTCGGATCCGCCAGAAGCACCCGCAAGCCCCGCATGCGCGCCCAGAGCGCACAGGAAACCCCGATGATCCCGGCGCCGGCAATCACCATGTCGTAATCCGCCATCCCTGCCCCCGAAGAAATACTGCTGACATCCGGCGCCAGAGGGACAGCGCCGCGGGAAAATGTCAATTGCCGCGACGCCGGACCACCGATTGCGCATAAAAAAACGGGCTCCCGAAACGGGAGCCCGTGCAGCAGACCCTGATACCAGGGTGCGATGCTTATGCTTCGGCGGCTTCGCCTTCTTCGCCTTCGGCTTCCTCGTCATCGGAAGCGGCCAGGCCCGCAGGTGCGGAGATGTTGGCAATCACGAAGTCGCGGTCGATGGTCGGCTTGGTGCCGTTCGGCAGCTCGATCGAGGAGATGGTGATAACATCGCCGATGTTCAGGCCGGTCAGGTCGACGGTGATCTTCTCCGGAATGTCACCGGCGGTCACAACCAGTTCCACCTCGGGGCGAACGACGGTCAGAACGCCGCCCTTCTTGATGCCGGGAGCGGCTTCTTCGCCCACGAATTCAACCGGGATGAACAGGTTGATTTTCGAGGTGCGGCGCAGGCGCATCAGGTCGAAGTGGGTCGGCAGGTCCTTGACCACGTCACGCTGAACGTCGCGGCAGATCACGCGCACGTCGTCCTGGCCTTCCACTTTCAGGTTCCACAGGGTGGACTTGAACTGGCCAGCTTTCAGCTTTTTCAGCAGCTCGTTGAACGGGATCTGGATCGCAACCGGATCCACGTCACCACCGTACACAACGCCGGGAACCATGCCTGCGCGGCGAGCTGCGCGAGCGGCGCCCTTGCCCGTCCCCGCACGTACTTCGGCTACGAGATCAGGAATCTCTTTTGCCATGTCTATTCTCCAATATGTCTAGGGCGGGGTGCCTCCAAGGCTGTCACCCCGCGTGAAGCCGTGCCTATAGACCGGAACGCAGGCTTTGGGAAGGGGCAAAGCCCTCCGGCCCTGCCCCGCAGCAGCATTATTGCTGCCAGCGCCCGCCGAAATCCTCCGGCACCAGGAGGTTATGGCGGCCGAGATCCTGCACACGGCGTTCACCGCACAGCGCCATGGTGGTGTCCAGCTCCTTGCGAATCACCTCCAGCGCGGTGCTGACGCCCTTTTGCCCCATCGCGCCGAGGCCATAGACAAAGGCCCGGCCGATCATGGTGCCGGTCGCCCCCAGCGCCAGCGCCTTCAGCACGTCCTGACCAGAGCGGATGCCGCTGTCCAGATGCACCTCGACGTCGCCGCCGACCGCATCGACGATCTCCGGCAGCATGCGGATCGAACTCAGCGCGCCGTCCAGCTGCCGCCCGCCGTGGTTCGACACCACGATCGCATCCGCGCCCAGCTTCGCCGCCATGCGCGCGTCCTCGGCATCCAGGATCCCCTTCAGGATCACCTTGCCGCCCCACATCTCCATCAGCTTTTCGACCTTGCCCCAGTCCAGCGAGGGGTCGAACTGCTCGGCCGTCCAGGCGCCCAGCTGCGAGGTGTCGGAGACGCCTTTCACATGGCCGACGATATTGCCGAAGTTGCGCCGCTTGGCGCCCAGCATCTCGAGGCCCCAGGCCCATTTGGTCATCAGGTTGGCGATGGTTTTCGGCGTCAGCTTCGGCGGCGCCGACAGGCCGTTCTTCAGGTCCTTGTGGCGCTGGCCGAGGATCTGCAGGTCCAGTGTGATCACCAGCGCCGAGCACTGCGCATCCTTGGCGCGCTGGATCAGGCGGCGGATATAATCCTCGTCCTTCATGGTATAAAGCTGGAACCAGAAAGGCTTGGAGGTTGCCTCGGCCACCTCCTCGATCGAGTTGATCGACATGGTCGACAGGGTGAAGGGCACGCCGAACGCTTCCGCCGCCTTCGCCGCCTTGATCTCGCCGTCGGCGTGCTGCATGCCCGTCAGCCCCACCGGTGCCAAGGCCACCGGCATCGCCACGTCCTGACCGATCATCTGGCTCGCGGTCGAGCGCCCGGACATGTCCACCGCAACCCGCTGGCGCAGGCGGATCTTCTCGAAATCCGAGGTGTTCTCGCGGAAGGTCTGCTCGGTCCAGCTGCCGCTTTCGGCATAGTCGTAGAACATCCGCGGCACGCGGCGTTCATAGATGCGCTTGAGGTCGTTGATATTCGTGATTACCGGCACCGGCCATTCTCCCGCCTTAATCTGGTAAAAATTCTTTACCAATCTCGGCAGCCAAAATCAACGGCGCCTTTGCCGCAGGCGGAAAACGCAAAAAGCCGCACCCATTGGTGCGGCTCAGCTGCCCAGCGGTAACACCCTCTCCCCTTCAGCCGACGGCTTCGGCCGCTGCCTGCGGCTCTGCTGCCTCATATGCCATACACAGCGCTGTTGCGGTCAGGTGAATGCTGAACAAACCAGCCAGCTGGACAAGGAAATCGAGCAGCAGCGTCACGGCCCTGGGCGCATCTTCCCACAGACTGTTTCCCAGCAGAATGACACAGGAGAAGGAGGCCAGGGTGAACAACCCGTTCCCTGTCAGCAACAGCAGCAGTGTCGTCCAGAAGGACTGTTTGCCACGCTGCAAAGCCGTAGAGAACCGCGCATCCTGCAGCGCCGCCGCCGCGGGCAAAGCCGTGCCGAACAAGGCCAGAACAACATAGATCAGCAGCCCCGCAGGAAGGATCCCGAGCATCATGACAACCATCGGAAGGGTCCGCTTAGGCCCCGGAACAATCCCATAGAGAAGCCACGCGAAAAACGCCCAAGCCAGAAAGCCGACCAGCCAAAGGCCAACCAATCGCAACATGAAAGGCTTCTGCGCCCCGGCCAGCGGTCCAACCGGCTGCCGCTTGAACACGTCAGCAACAGCCGCTTTTTGGCCGCTCAGCAGCAGACGGTGGCTGAACAGGCTGACAAAGCCAAACACCATAAGGCTTGCGACCAAAACACCACTGCTGGACCCGGTAATCTCGGCGATGACATCAAGCGCTACAGCCAAAGCCGCGAACACTGCAAACAGCGGAAAGCTCGTGCAGAATACGCGGGTGGCGCGAGCATACATCTTAAACATGCAAGATCCAAAATTGTCGGAAAAGAAAAGGACGAAGCGCTTGGCGGTCAATACCCGCCAAGCGGTGTTTGCCGCGCTCAGCCCCTGTGCGCGCCGTCAGCCAGCGACTTCACGAAGGCCAGCACCTCTTCCGTCGACTTGCCGGAGGCGATCTGGCTCACGATGGCGCTGCCCACCACCGCGCCATCGGCGACCGAGGCGATCTTCTCCGCCTTCTCCGGCGTGTTGATGCCAAAGCCCACGATGATCGGCAGATCAGTGGCCGCCTTGATGCGGGCGACCTCGGGCCCAACGTCACCGGCCTCGGCCTCGGCGGCACCGGTGATGCCGGTGATCGAGACGTAGTAAACAAAGCCGGAGGTGTTCTGCAGCACCTTGGGCAGGCGCGCATCGTCGGTTGTCGGGGTGGCCAGGCGGATGAAGTTCAGCCCCGCCTTCTGCGCCGGGATGCACAGCTCCTCGTCTTCCTCGGGCGGCAGGTCCACCACGATCAGACCATCGATGCCCGCCGCCTTGGCATCCGCCAGAAATGTGTCCACGCCGCGGTTGTAGATCGGGTTGTAATAGCCCATCAGCACGATCGGGGTGGTGTCGTCGGTCTTGCGGAAGTCGGCCGCCAGCTGCAGCGTGCGCTCCAGCGTCATGCCGCCATCAAGGGCCCGCTGGCCGGCCAGCTGGATGGTCGGGCCGTCGGCCATCGGGTCGGTAAAGGGAAGGCCCAGTTCGATGATGTCGACCCCGGCGCCCGGCAGCCCCTTCACCACCTCCAGCGAGGTATCGTAATCCGGATCGCCCGCCATCACATAGGTGACAAAGGCTTTCTTGCCGGCGGCGTTCAGTTCGGCGAATTTGGCATCAATACGGGTCATGGGCGGGCCTTTTGAAATCTGTCCGCCCCGGTGTGCCGAATGTTGCGCGGGAAATCAATCCCGCGCAGCCTGGCTACCGCTCTCAACGGCCGAGCGGGATATGCCAGCGCAGCGTCAAGGAGTTCACGCCGGGATTTTCATCAGCGGTCGAGGCGTTGGATTTGTGACTGATCGCCAGCGACACGGCCTTGCCGTTCTGGAACCGCTTGCCCACCGCCAGCAGGCTGCGGATCTCGAAAGCCGACCCCAGATCATTCTCCGGCGAGCTGTCGTGATAGGCACCGGGCATCACGCTGGTCTCGATGAACCAGTCGTTCTTCAGATCATACACACCGCTGATCCCCACGCCGGCAAAGACATCGCCGGTCTCCTGCACGTCCAGCGTCGCGCCAAAGCGCGCCGACAGTCGGCCACGCTGGTGAAACGGCGCGTGCAGATACTCCAGCGAGACGATCGCGCCATCCTCGGCGATCTCGCGGTGATAGTCGGAGTACCCCACGCCCAATGTCACTTCCTGTGCCGCCACAGGCAGAGCTGCGGTCGACAAGACCGCCGCCAACACAGCCGCTTTTTTCATTTTCAAGCCCCTCGATCATTACATGCCGCTTGTCGGCAGCTTTACGCCGCCCAGAGATACGGCTTTGCTTGCGATATCTGAACCCCTCTATGCTGCCTTGCGTTGCAGGCTGTCTGTGAACAGGTGCACAGATGGCAAAAGTGGCACACCTGCCCGGCACAGGTGCCTTGCACGCACGTCGATTGCTGCCTAGAAGCAGCTCCCAAGTGGTATCAGGAGGCCGGTATGGGCTTTAAAATGGGAATCGTCGGCCTGCCCAACGTGGGTAAATCGACGCTGTTCAACGCGCTGACCAAAACCGCCTCGGCGCAGGCGGCCAACTTTCCGTTCTGCACCATCGAGCCCAACGTGGGCGAAGTGGCAGTGCCGGACGCAAGGCTGGACAAGCTGGCGGCAATCGCCAAGTCCAAGCAGATCATCCCGACCCGGATGACCTTCGTCGACATTGCGGGTCTGGTCAAAGGCGCCTCCAAGGGTGAGGGCCTCGGCAACCAGTTCCTCGCCAACATCCGCGAAACGGATGCGATCGCCCATGTGCTGCGTTGTTTTGAAGATGGCGACGTCACCCATGTGGACGGCCGCGTCGACCCGGTGGCTGATGCCGAGGTGATCGAGACCGAGCTGATGCTGGCCGACCTCGAAAGCATCGAGAAGCGCCGTGCCAACCTGGTGCGCAAGCTCAAGGGCAACGACAAGGAAGCCCAGCAGCAGGACCGCCTGCTGGCCGCCGCGCAGGAGATGCTGGAAAACGGCAAACCCGCCCGCCTGGTCGAGGTCGACGCCGAAGACGCCAAGGCCTGGAAGATGCTGCAGCTGCTGACCACCAAGCCGGTGCTCTATGTCTGCAACGTCGGCGAGTCGGAATCGGTGGAGGGCAACGCGCATTCCGCCAAGGTCGCCGAAATGGCGGCGGCGCAGGGCAACAGCCACGTGATCATCTCCGCCCAGATCGAGGAAGAGATCAGCCAGCTCGACCCGGAAGAGGCGCAGATGTTCCTGGAGGAAATGGGACTGGAAGAGGCGGGCCTCGACCGGTTGATCCGCGCGGGTTACGACCTGTTGCACCTTGAGACCTACTTCACCGTCGGCCCCAAGGAAGCCCGCGCCTGGACCATCCGCCAGGGCACCGCGGCACCGCAGGCGGCGGGCGTGATCCACGGCGATTTCGAAAAGGGTTTCATCCGCGCCGAGACCATCGCCTATGAGGATTTCGTCGCCTGCAACGGCGAACAGGGCGCCAAGGAAGCGGGCAAGATGCGCGCCGAAGGCAAGAGCTACATCGTCAAGGACGGCGACGTGCTGCACTTCCTGTTCAACACCTGAAGCGCCCCGAAACATGACAGCTCACCGCCTGCCAACCCCTTGGCAGGCGGTTTTCTTTTGCGCCCCGCAACCGACCCTCAGCGGGGATTGACCGCGGCCCCGGCTTTGCCATGATGGCCGCGGCGCGCGGAAAATCCGGGCGTCCGCCAGCAATCGCGCTAGAGTCATCCTCATCCGCAGATCACGGGGCCGCATCATGCAAAAAGAGACCAGCATCAACGTTCTGGGTGGCCCGCTGGCCCCCTGCTCCACCGCGCCGCTGACCGGCTTTTTCCGCGACGGCCATTGCAACACCTGCGCCGAGGACCAGGGCAGCCACACCGTCTGCGTGGTGATGACGGCCGAATTCCTGGCCTTTTCCAAATATGTCGGCAACGATCTGTCGACCCCGCGGCCCGAGTTCAATTTCGCCGGGTTGAAGCCCGGCGACCGCTGGTGCCTCTGCGCCGCGCGGTTCCTGCAGGCGGCGGATGAGGGCTGCGCGCCGCAGGTGAACCTGGAGGCGACCCACTTGCGGGCGCTCGACATCGTGCCGATGCGCATCCTGCAATCCTATGCCGCCGACCCGGCCTGAGCCGCTGCATTGACCTGTGGGCGGCACTGCCGTAAGTGCACATGCAAGCCAGCCCGCCGGATCCCTCGCCTGCCTTGCCAGCCTCCGTTCCGAGACTGACCACCCCGAGGAGGCACCCTGCATGGGCTATATTGCCATGAACCGCTTCAAGATCCGCCTTGGCCGCGAGGCTGATTTCGAATCCATCTGGGCATCGCGGGAAAGCCGCCTGAAGGAAGTGCCCGGCTTTCGCGAATTCCGCCTGCTGAAAGGCCCCGAAGCCGCGGATCACCGGCTCTATTCCAGCCACGTGGTCTGGGACAGCCGCGAAGACTTCGAAGCCTGGACCAAATCCGAACAATTCCGCGCGGCGCACCGCAACGCGGGCAAGCGCGAGGGCGAAAGCCCGATCATGGGGCACCCGCAGTTCGAAGGATTCGAAACCGTGCTGCACGAGGCGTAATCCCCGGTCGGGATCTGGCAAACCGCTGATCGGAGACGAAACAGGCGCCCCGCAGGGCGCCTGTTCCTTTGCCGTACCTGACAGGCTCACTCCTCGAAGGTGCGGCCTTCCTCGGTGTCGGACATGTCAAAACCGAGATGTTTTGCGACCGTGTAGACGTCCTTGTCGCCGCGGCCGCACATGTTCATCACGATGATGTGGTCCGACGGCAGGTCAGGCGCGATCTTCATCACATGCGCCAGCGCGTGGGAGGGCTCCAGCGCCGGGATGATCCCCTCGGTGCGGCAGCTGACCTGGAAGGCTTCCAGCGCTTCCTTGTCGGTGATCGAGACATATTCGGCGCGCCCGGTGTCATGCAGCCAGGAATGCTCCGGGCCGATGCCCGGATAATCCAGCCCCGCCGAGATCGAATAGCCTTCCTGGATCTGGCCATCCTCGTCCTGCAGCAGGTAGGTCCGGTTGCCATGCAAGACGCCGGGCCGACCGCCGGTGAGCGAGGCACAATGCTGGATGCGGTCGTCGACGCCCTTGCCACCGGCCTCCACGCCGATGATCTTCACGGACGCATCATCCAAGAACGGGTGGAACAGGCCGATGGCATTGGAACCGCCGCCGATGGCAGCAATCACGGTGTCCGGCAGGCGGCCTTCGCCCTCCTGCTCGGCCAGCTGCCAGCGGACTTCCTTGCCGATCACGGACTGGAAATCACGCACCATCGCCGGATAGGGGTGCGGGCCGGCGGCGGTGCCGATGCAGTAGAAGGTGTCGCGCACGTTGGTCACCCAGTCGCGCAGCGCGTCGTTCATGGCGTCCTTCAGGGTGCCGCGGCCGGAGGTCACCGGGATCACCTCAGCGCCCAGCAGGCGCATGCGGAAAACGTTGGGCGCCTGGCGCTTGACATCGTGGGCGCCCATGTAGACCACGCATTTCAGGCCGAACTTGGCGCAGACGGTGGCGGTGGCCACGCCGTGCTGGCCCGCACCGGTCTCGGCGATGATGCGGGTTTTGCCCATGCGCCGTGCCAGCAGGATCTGGCCCAGCACGTTGTTCACCTTGTGCGCGCCGGTGTGGTTCAGCTCGTCGCGTTTCATGTAGATCTTGGCACCGCCGAGTTCCGCCGACAGCCGTTCAGCGTGATACAGCGGGCTGGGACGGCCGACGTAATGCGTCCACAGGTCGCGCATTTCGGCCCAGAAGGAGGGGTCATCCTTGGCGCGGTTGTATTCTTCTTCCAGGCTCAGGATCAGCGGCATCAGGGTTTCGGACACGAAGCGCCCGCCAAAGATGCCGAAACGGCCCTGTTCGTCCGGCCCGTTCATGAAGCTGTTGAAAAGATCGTCGGCCATGGGTGTTCCCTCTCGCTTTCGCCGTGCCAGCCTTGACTATAGCGCGGCGGGGGCTTGGTAAAGGGGATTGCGCAAGCGCGACCACCTGGCGCGGGGCGCTGCCCTGCCAGTGTTGCCGAGGTTTTTGATTCTGCCGGTTGCCGTCCGTTCTATGGGGAGCAGTCAAGGATGGCGGCGCCGCCACGGGGGCGGAGGCGGGACGGGCGTATCCGCCCGCACGCTAAACGTTGTCTCTGCGTGCCCCCTGCCGCGGGGGCCCTGTTCCTGGGTGCCGGGGGTGTCAGACCCGGCGATGATCGCGATCGGGAGGCAGTGTGGCGGACCGGGCTTAAGATCGCATAAGAGGGGCGCACGCCCTGTGCGCAACACTTGGGGAGCCGGATTGGCGCCAGGGTGAGCAATGAGTATTTTCAGAAAGATGAAGACCCGGGGCCTGTGTTTTCATCTTTCCCCAAATACTCAAACCCAAAGCCTACCCGCGCGCCGCCGCCGACCGACTGCCCGCCCGGTCAGCCGCGGGCGGCGATGGCCGCCTTGGTGAAGGCGTCGATCAGGGCGGCGTCCTTCTGCCCCGGTGCGCTTTCGACACCGGAGGAGACATCGACCTGGCGCGTGCCGGTCATGCGAATGGCCTCGGCCACGTTGTCGGGGGTCAGGCCACCCGCCAGCATCCAGGGTTTCTGCCAGTACTTGCGCCCCGCCAACAGCCGCCAGTCAAAGGCAAGGCCGTTGCCGCCCGGCAGCACCGCGTCCCTGGGGGGCTTGGCATCGATCAGCAGCTGGTCAGCGACCTGTTCGTATTCCGCAATCTGCGGCAGGTCGGAGGCATCGGCGATGCCCACCGCCTTCATAACCGGCAGACCATAACGCGCGCGCACCTCTGCGACACGCTGCGGAGGCTCCTTGCCGTGAAGCTGCAGCATGTCCAGGGGCACCGCATCCGTGATGGCATCCAGCTCGGCGTCGGTGACATTGACCGTCAGGGCCACCTTGCACAGGCCGACCGGCGCATCGATCGCCAGCGCCGCCGCCTCGGCAATCGTGACGTGGCGCGGCGATTTCGCAAAGAACACAAAGCCCGCATAGGCTGCCCCCGCGGCGGCGGCAGCCGCCACATCCTGCGGCGTCTTCAGACCGCAGATCTTGACCCGGATATCAGACATGACCGGTCAGCCCGCGTCGTCGAGCAACGCGAGAACCTCGTCCTTGCCTTCGTGTTTCTGCTTCTTCAGCCGCTTCACCTCGCGGTCGAGCCTGCGGGCCTCCCGCGCTTTCTGCGCCGCTTCGCTGCGGTGCTTGTGCTCGCGGATCCATTCCCAGAGGAAGCCGATGATCAGGCCGACCCCGACGCCGCCCAGAACCACCACGAACAGCGGCAGCGCGATGCCGTGGTTGAAGCCGAAGAGATCGGCCAGCGCGTCCGGCATCAGCCGAAGCTGCACCACCGCGCTGTTGGCCAGAGACACCGACACCAGCACGATGGCCAGGGCCGCAAGAACCGCGTAGCGAATGTAACGCATCAGGCTTTCCCGTTCAGGCGGTCCCTCAAGAGTTTACCCGTCTTGAAGAACGGCACATGTTTTTCTTCAACATTGACCGTTTCACCGGTGCGCGGGTTGCGACCGACGCGGGCATCCCGCTTCTTGACCGAAAAGGCCCCAAAGCCGCGCAATTCGACCCGGTCACCGCGGGCCATGGCGTTGGTCACCTCTTCGAACACCGTGTTCACGATCCTCTCTACGTCCCGCTGATACAGGTGCGGGTTTTCGTCTGCAATCTTCTGAATGAGTTCAGAGCGGATCATGGTCTGTTTCCTCCCAGATCACCGTGTTGTTTCGGCTATTATTCTGAGAGTATAGGAAAAATCCAGTGGCGGGGGAACAAAATGCCGCACCGGAGGCCGGGTATTCCACCACCAATGCGCAGGTTTTCAACGCCGCACCGCCAATTTTCGGGCGGCATTTCGCCGCCGCAATGCGGCATTGGACAAAGCTGGATACAACGCCGCGCTGCATGATTCGGGCCAATCTGCCCGCTCTGCCCCCCTTGCAGAGCTGCGGGAATGGGCCTAACCAGCGACTGTTATGTTATTACATTCCGAATCGATAGGGTGATCCAATGACCAAGACCAGACTGACCTCTCTGCCCGCGCTGGCCGCCGCGGCCCTGTTCCTGACCACCGCCCTGCCCGCCATGGCCGCCAAGACCCATTCCCACGACCACGGCCACAGCCATGAACAGACCGAGGCCGAAAAGCGCATCTACGAGGGCTATTTCGAGGACAACCAGATCCAGCCGCGTCCGCTGTCCGACTGGGAGGGCGACTGGCAGTCGGTCTTCCCCTACTTGCAGGACGGCACGCTTGACCCGGTGCTGGAAGACCGCGCCGCCCATGGCGACAAAACAGTCGAGGAGTACCGCGCCTACTACACCACCGGCTATGGCACCGACACGCATGCCATCCGCATCGACGGGCAGACCGTCACGTTCACCAGCGATGCGGGCAGCGTCAGCGGCACCTATGTCTCGGACGGCTACGAAGTGCTGACCTACAAGAAGGGCAACCGTGGGGTGCGCTATGTCTTCCGGAAGGAAAGCGGTGATGCGGCGGCCCCCGGCTATATCCAGTTCAGCGACCATCGCATCGCGCCGGAGAAGGTGGATCACTACCACCTCTACTGGGGCGATGACCGTGCCGAGGTGCTGAAGGAGCTGACCAATTGGCCGACCTACTACCCCGCCTCGATGAGCGGCGAGGAGATCCTGCACGAGATGCTGGCGCACTGACGCCGCAGGGCTGATCCGGGCCGGTTCCCGTGGTCAGCCACAGCAGCCGCCGCCCCGTTGCACCGGCGGGCACGGGACGGTGGCATAGGAGCAGAACACGCAGCAATCGCCCGGCTGCGGCTTCAGGATGGCCTGGCAGGCCGTGCATTCATAGAACCACTGGCACGACTCGGTCGGCATGGTTTCCGTCTGCGCATGGCCGCATTCGGGGCAGGTCAGGGTGCTTTGCAATTCGATCGGTTGCTCGGTCATCGGCTCACATCTGCATAATCAGGTAATCGTTTATCCGGCTTTCGTTCAGCGCGATCAGCCAGGCGATGGCGGTCAGCGCGGCGATGCGCCAGCCATCCGGCGACCAGCAGCAGCGCGGTCGACAGGACCAGCACGGGATAGCTGGCCGCGGCCAGCAGGCCAAAGACCGCCAGCCCGCTGCCGCCGATCCCCAGCAACATCAGCAGCATCGGCAGAACGCAGCAGGTCGCCGCCAGCAGCGCCGAGGACGAACCAAGGTAGCTGAGCTTCAGGTATGTCTGCATCTGCCGCCCTTTCCGCGTGGATTTGCTGCAAGCCGTGACGGCAGGTATACTTCCTGTAGCCACTACAGGAGCAAGCGGGAAAGAGAGATGATCGCCATTGGAGAAGCCTCCCGCCAAAGCGGCGTCGGCAACGAGACGATCCGCTATTATGAGCGCGAAGGCATCGTGCCCAAGCCGGCCCGGGCGGCGAACAACCGGCGGCTCTATTCCGCCCGGGACGTCGGGCGGCTCCGGCTGTTGAAACGGTGCCGGGCGCTGGGGTTCTCATTGGCGGATGCCAAGACGATGCTGGATCTGGCCGAGCAAGGCAGCGACGACTGCCCGGCGGTCAAGGTTCTGGCCGAGGGGCATATTGCGGAAGTCCGCCGCAAGATCGCCGAGCTGGAACGCCTGGAGGCAGCGCTGCAGGAGCTGACCCGCAACTGCGCCAGCGGCAATGTATCCTGCCCGATGCTGGCCGAGTTGCAGGACGCCTGACACGGCCGCCCGAGCCGCGCGTTCAGCCAGCGCTGCGCGCCAATGAAAAAGCCCCGCAGTTTCCTGCGGGGCTCAGTTTTGTCAGCCGTGAGGCCGGGCGATTAGTCGCCCGACTTCAGAGCGGCGCCCAGGATGTCGCCCAGCGATGCGCCGGAATCCGAGGAGCCATACTGCTCGACTGCTTCTTTTTCTTCCGCGATCTCGCGCGCCTTGATGGACAGGCCCAGGCGGCGGGTCTTGGAGTCGACGTTGGTGACGCGGACGTCGACCTTGTCGCCAACCGAGAAACGCTCGGGGCGCTGGTCAGCACGGTCGCGGGCCAGGTCGGAGCGGCGGATGAAGGACTTCATGCCTTCGTATTCCACTTCGATGCCACCGTCTTCGATCGCGGTCACTTCAACGGTCACGATGGAGCCACGCTTCACGCCGCCCACGGCTTCGGCGAACTTGTCACCGCCCAGGGCTTTGATCGACAGCGAGATACGCTCTTTCTCGACGTCCACTTCGGAGACAACGGCCTGAACCACGTCGCCTTTGCGGTAGTTCTGGATCGCGTCTTCGCCACGCTCGTCCCAGGACAGGTCGGACAAGTGAACCATGCCGTCGATGTCGCCTTCGAGGCCGATGAACAGACCGAATTCGGTGATGTTCTTGACTTCGCCTTCGACCTGGGTGCCTTCCGGGTGGGTCTCAGCAAAGACTTCCCACGGATTGCGCATGGTCTGCTTCAGGCCCAGGGACACGCGGCGCTTGGCACCGTCGATTTCCAGAACCATGACGTCGACTTCCTGCGAAGTGGAGACGATCTTGCCGGGGTGCACGTTCTTCTTGGTCCAGGACATCTCGGAGACGTGGACCAGACCTTCGACACCGGGCTCCAGCTCAACAAATGCACCGTAATCGGTGATGTTGGTAACGCGACCCTTGTGCACGGAGGACAGCGGGTACTTGGCGCCAACCAGATCCCACGGGTCTTCCTGCAGCTGCTTCATGCCGAGGGAGATACGGTGAGTCTCTTTGTTGATCTTGATGACCTGAACCTTGACGGTTTCGCCGATCGACAGGATCTCGGAGGGGTGGTTCACACGGCGCCATGCCATGTCGGTGACGTGCAGCAGGCCGTCAACGCCGCCGAGGTCAACAAACGCACCGTATTCGGTGATGTTCTTGACGACACCGTCCACTGCCTGGCCTTCGGACAGGTTGCCGATGACTTCGGCACGCTGTTCGGCGCGGGACTCTTCGAGGATCGCGCGGCGGGAGACAACGATGTTGCCACGACGACGGTCCATCTTCAGGATCTGGAACGGCTGCTTCAGACCCATCAGCGGGCCTGCGTCGCGCACGGGGCGGACGTCAACCTGCGAGCCGGGCAGGAAGGCCACGGCGCCGCCGAGATCGACGGTGAAGCCGCCCTTGACGCGGCCGAAGATCGCGCCTTCGACGCGCTGATCGTCTGCGTAGGCTTTTTCCAGGCGGTCCCAGGCTTCCTCGCGGCGGGCCATCTCGCGGGAGATGACGGCTTCGCCACGGGCGTTCTCAGCCGCGCGCAGGTACACCTCGACTTCGTCGCCGACAGAGATTTCGGGCGCTTCGCCGGGGTTTGCGAATTCTTTCAGATCAACGCGGCCTTCCATCTTGTAGCCGACGTCGATGATGGCCTGGCCGGCTTCGATCGCCAGCACTTTGCCTTTGACAACCGAACCTTCGTCCGGAGTGTCCATTTCGAAGCTTTCGTTCAGGAGGGCTTCGAATTCCTCCATCGATGCGTTTTGAGCCATGAGGTCTCAGGTTTCCTTTACTAACGGTTTTCTGGCCGGGCGGTTGTCTCCGCCGGTCTTGGTTAGCCAGTCAAGAACGTGGCCCGGAACATGTCCGATCAAACAAACACAAAGGGCCGAGGTAGTCCCCAGCCCTGCTCAGACATGTCACCCGGACGTTGGCCGTCCTGTCTCGACAGCGCGCGTATAGGCGGATTCCCGGTCCAGCGCAAGGGGGCAGAGGGTTATCCCCTGCCCTGCCACACCTGCGCGTCGCGGCGCAGCATGGCCTGTTCCGCGGCGTCCAGCCGGGCCAGCGCCGCCGCCGGGTCGCGCGCGCCGCCAGCCTTGCGCCACAGCCGCAGCGCCGAGGCCGGGCTCCAGGGCAGGCAGGCCGAGGCCAGCCAGCGGCGCAAGGGCGCTGGCAGGGCATCATAGGCCTGCATCGGGTCCCCGACCCTGCGGCGGCGGCGCAGGGTCGAGTTGAGGTTGCGGCGCGGACGACGGTCAGCCATTGCGCCGCCAGGCCGGGAACGGGTCTTCCAGTGTGGCCCAGGCCGGGTCCAGACCCTGCGCGGCTTCCGGCATCAGGCAGGCATCCAGCTGCGCGCGCAACGCCTCCGGGTTCAGGCCCGCGCCGATGAACACCAGTTCCTGACGGCGGTCGCCCCAGGTTTCATCCCAGTTGCGCAGGAATTCGCTGCGCGCCTCGGGATGGCTCGGCCAGCGTTCAGTCGGCACCGCGGCCCACCACAACCCCATCGGCCGCACCGAGGACATCGCCCCCGCCAGCGAAAATTCCGCCGCCCAGTCGGGGCGACTGGCGATCCAGAAATGCCCCTTGGCGCGGATCACCCCGTGCAGGTCGCCATTCAGGGTCGCGTGGATCCGCGCCGGGTCAAAGGGGCGACGGGCCCGGTAGACAAAGGACGAGATGCCATATTCCTCGGTTTCCGGCACGTGATGTTCGAAGCCGTAGAGCTCCTTGGCCCAGAGCGGGTGTTCATGCGCCCGGTCGAAATCGAACAGGCCGGTATTGAAGATGCGGCTGGCGTCGACCTGCGAATGGTCGGTCTGGATGATCTCGGCATCGGGGTTCAGCGCCTTGATCACCGTGATCGCGGCCTGGGTCTGGTGCGACCCCGCATCGGTAACCTTGTTGAGGATGATGACATTGGCAAATTCGATCTGGTCGGTCAGCAGGTTGACCAGGGTGCGGTCATCCTCTGCCCCCAGGCTTTCGCCACGGTCGCTGAGGAAGTCATGGCTGGAGAAATCCTTGAGCAGGTTGACCGCGTCCACCACCGTCACCATCGTGTCGAGCCGCGCCACGTCCGACAGGCTGTTACCCTCGGCGTCGCGGAAATCGAAGGTCGCGGCCACCGGCAGCGGCTCGGCGATGCCGGTGCTTTCGATCAGGAGGTAGTCAAAGCGCCCCTCGGCGGCGAGGCGGCGGACCTCTTGCAGCAGGTCATCGCGCAGGGTGCAGCAGATGCAGCCGTTGGTCATTTCCACCAGTTTCTCGTCCTGGCGCGACAGTTCGGTGTCACCGCGCACCAGGTCTGCGTCAATGTTCACCTCGCTCATGTCGTTGACGATCACCGCCACCCGGCGGCCCGCGCGGTTGTTCAGAACGTGGTTGAGCAGCGTTGTCTTGCCCGCCCCAAGAAAGCCAGAAAGCACCGTCACCGGCAGCCTGTTGTCCGTCATGCCAGACCCTTTATGTTATATCATAACAAAACTGACCGAGCGCATAGCATCCCTGCCCGCGCCGGGCAAGCCCGAGCGCGCACCGCGCCGGAGGAGATCCGGGCGCGGGCACAAGCCCTGGGTATTTCCCTCGTGCGGGAAACTGCGCCGCTGGCTGCCGGGGCAGCCCCTTAGAGATCCACCTCCAGCACGCCGCCCGGCTCCGCCGCGCGGGACTGGCAGAGGATGATGGCCCGCTCGCGCTGCTTGTTGGACAGGACGAAATCGCGGTGCTCGACCTCGCCCGAGAGCAGCCCGCATTTGCACACCCCGCAGATCCCGTCCGAGCATTTCACATCGACATGGATGCCCGCCTCGGCCAGCACGTCGGTTGCGGATTTGTCGGCGGGGATCACGATTTCGCGGCCCGTTTTCGCAAGCTTCAGGGTGAAGTCGTGGTTTTCATACTCCGGCTGCTCCGGCACCGAGAAATACTCCATGTGGCGGTTTTCCTCGGGGAATCCGTTGGCGCGGGCGGTGTCCAGAACCGCCTGCATGTAGGCGTCCGGCCCGCAGGTGTAGACATGGCGGCCGGGTGCCCATTGCAGCACCTCTGCCAGATTCACGCGGTTGCCCTCGTCGGAGAAATGCAGATGCACCTTGTCGGCCCAGGGCACCTGCCTGAGGTCCGCGAGGAAGCCCGCATTGGCCCGTTTGGAACAGGAGTAGCGGAACTCGAAATCGCGCCCCAGCGCGTGCAGACGGTGGGCCATGGCGATCATCGGGGTGACCCCGATACCGCCGCCCATCAGGTAGGATTTCTCCGCATCCTCGTGCAGCGGGAAGTGGTTGATGGGCCTGGAGACGAACACCATGCGGCCTTCCTCGAAGATGCGGTGCAGCAGGCGCGAGCCGCCGCGCCCCGCATCCTCGCGCAGCACCGCGATCTGGTATTTCGAGGTGTCGGCAGGGTCGCCCGACAGCGAGTACTGGCGGAAGTATTCCGGCGCGACGACCACGTCGATGTGGGCGCCGGCCGTGGCTGCAGGCAGCGGTGACCCATCGGGCATCGAGAACTCATATTTGGTCACCGCATCAGTCATGTGCTCGACCTTGGACAGCCTGACCCGCATCACCGGCGCATCACCCTGATCGGCGGTATAGACATGCTCGGGCGGCTTGCCCGCGGCACGACGGCGTTTGTGTTCTTCCGCCGTTATCATGTTCTCATAGGCGGCGATCCCTGCCTCGCGGTCCATCGGCGCGGGCCAGGCGTAGGGCGGCGGCGCCAGCGGCGCGGGGTAGACCGCAAGGGTCTGATCCTCGTACTTCAGGTCCAGATCCTTGGAGAGCTTGCGCGCATTGACCGGGTGTTTCGACGGCAGATACGCGCCGTCGTCCTCCATCTCCAGATCCCACCACCATTTCTTGACGGGGTTCACTTCACCGTTGCCCAGCGCATCGTCCAGCCTGGCCAATAGCGGCGCGCTGCCCGGCACGTTCATTGCCGCCCAGCGGAACGGGGCCTCGGCGAACAGGCCTTCGAGGTTCCACGGGCAGGTCTTCATGCAGCGCCCGCACATGGCGCCGCCGGGGACGGTGACCCGGTAGGTGGTGCATTTCTGGCTGTCGGACTTCCAGATCTCGTAGCCGTTGAACATCAGCTTCGGCCCGGCGGTGATGGCGCCCGACGGACACTCGCGGGCGCATTTGTTGCAGGCCTCGCAGAACTTTTGCAGGCCGAAATCCACCGGCTTGTCGTGGTCCATCGGCAGGTTCGTGGTGATCGCCCCGGATTTCAGGCGCGGGCCGAGGAAGGGGTTCAGGATCACCTCGCCGATGCGGGAGACCTCGCCCAGACCAGAGAGCAGCAGCAAGGGCGGCTGCAGCACCTCGCCGTCCATCACCGAATGCACGCGGGCGGAATAGCCGAGGTTGCGGATCTGCTGGCCGATCACCCCACCCAGCAGCGAGAACCGCAGATAGGCGCGCATCGATTGCGCGCAGGCGATCCAGTCGTCGCCAGAGGCCCCGTCCATCGTCTCGTGCCCTTGGTCGATGATGATACTGATGGCGTTCTTGTGGTAGGGGTCCAGCCTTTCGCCCGCCGCGTCATGGGAATAATAGGCCCAGTCCGGACAGCGCGAGATGCCCACCGCGTCGCAGCCGAGGAAATAGGCGGTGGCCTTGATATTGGCGGCATTGCGGGCGGCGTCGGCGGCGGAGGGATGCACCTCGGGCGCGACCTCGCCGTCCTGCAGCAGCACGAAGGCCGCCAGCGAGAAGCGGAAGGCAAAGGCGGAGGAGGATTTGCGCACGTAGTTGCCGTTCTTGGCCGCCTCCTGCGGGCCTTTGCCGAGGTCGCCGAACAGGGTGCGGGCAAACATGTCGGCGCGTTTTGGGACGCGGGCGACGTTCACCTCGTCGATATAGGTGGTGGGATCGTCGACGCGCTTCAGGGTTTCGAACGGGTGCGGCCCATCCTTAAAGCGGCGCTTGGCATAAGGGTCGCGGGTGGCGGCGCTTTTGGCGTGGCGGCCAAGACCATAGCGGTAGCCCAGCCCCGGCGTCTGCCCCGGCACCAGCGGCAGGTCGTGGGCCAGCTCCAGCGTGGTGGTCACGGCGGCGATGCCGAAGCGGCGGCCGAGGAAGGGGTTCACCAGTTCGCCATCCTCAAACGTGGCCAGCCCCGCCTGCACCGCGAGCTGCGCCAGGTGGACATCGGTTGCCGCGCCGGTATGGGCGCGGGCCTCCCAGCCAAGCAGACGGATGTAGCTGGCCAGCGTCACCACGGTTTCCGCCGCGCGCAGGCAGGCGCGCTGGTCCTGTGCGTCCGCCAGCCAGTCGGTGCCGTCTTCGCCTGGTTCGGGGTCACGGGGAAATTCATAGAGGAACACCAGCGCATGGCCGTGATGACGGCAGCTGGCGGGCGGCGCATCCATGGTTTCGCGCAAGGTGGCCATCACCGCGTCGATGCCCGAGGCAAAGGTCTTGGTCTGCTTGCTGCGCAGCGCCTCGGCCAGCGCGTCCACGTCCGGATTGGCCAGCGGGGTGTCCAGCCAGGCCGACGGCGGCACCGCGCAGGCGCCGACGATGGACGCATCGCAGAAATAGCCAAAGGCCTTCAGATGATCGCTGCGCTCCTGCGGGTCGCTTGGGATTTCGGCACGCTCGCGTTTGACCAGCCCCTCGCGAGTGGCATCCAGCATCGCCTGGTAGTCGCGCATCGCGTTGACGATCGACAGCGGCGCCTCGGGGCGGCGGAAGGCGGTCTGGGGCCGCACCGGGATCGCGTCCAGCCCCTCAGCGGCGGCCTGCCGCGCCAGAGTTTCCATCGGATAGGCGCCCAGATGCACCGGCCGGTTGCGGTAGGAAAACAGTTTGCCCATGGTTCTTCCTTGCGGTTCGTTCGCTGGGTGGGGAGCGGGTCAGAGTTTCGGTACGATGCGCGGCTCGTCCCGCAGCAGCTTGGCGGCAGCGGCGCGCAGCTGCGCCAGCTCCTGTTCGGTCAGCTTGGCCTCGAAATGCGCGGCGTTCTCCTGCGCCATCGGCAGCACCGCCTCCAATGCCTGCTGGCCACGCTCGCGCAGGGTGACATGGATCGAGCGCCCGTCCCCATCGCCGCTGCCGCGGGTGATGAAGCCGCGCTCCTCCATCTTGCGCAGGGTGCGCGAGGTGGCGGTGCGGTCGATCCCGATGAAATCGGCGATCTCGGACGGGCTGTGCAGCCCCTCCTGCCCGGCCGCCAGCAGCACGCACCACATCGGGCGGGTCAGCCCGTAGTCGGCAATGCGCTGTTCGAACCGGCGTTCGATCACCCGCGCCAGCATGGTGATCTGGTAGCCTAGGGAGTTGTGAAGCTGAAAACGGTCATCTGTCATAGTAATTGACAGTGTCAACTATATCGCCGCGAAAAGCCAGTGGTTTCTGCAAGGGCACCGTCCGACGAAAAAACCGGCCCGCACTGAGCGGGCCGGTTCAATAAAATCAGTCGGTTAGGTCTGCGCCTCACTCGGCGCGGGCACCCCAGAGGTCGTATTCGCCAGCCTCGTCCACGGTGACGGTGACCAGATCGCCGACCTGCAGCCCCTCGGTGTTCTCATCGATGAACAGGTTCCCATCGATCTCCGGCGCGTCGGCCTTGGTGCGGCAGGTGGCGATGCCATCCTCGTCGATATCATCGACGATCACCTGGCATGTCTGGCCGACCTTGGCCGCCAGCTTGGCCTCGGAGATGGCCTGCGCCTTCTCCATGAAGCGCTCCCAGCGCTCCTGCTTCACTTCCTCCGGCACGTGGTCCGGCAGGTCGTTGGAGCGCGCGCCGTCGACGTTTTCGTATTTGAAGCAGCCGACCCGGTCCAGCTGCGCCTCATCCATCCAGTCCAAGAGATGCTGGAACTCCGCCTCGGTCTCGCCGGGGTAGCCGACGATGAAGGTCGAGCGCAGGGTGATGTCCGGGCAGGTCTCGCGCCAGTTGCGGATCTCGTCCAGCGTTCTGGCCGCCGCCGCGGGCCGTGCCATGCGGCGCAGCACGTCCGGGTGGGCGTGCTGGAAGGGGATATCCAGATAGGGCAGCAGCGCATTGTCCGGATCCGCCATCAGCGGGATCAGCTCGCGCACATGCGGATACGGGTAGACATAGTGCAGCCGCACCCAGAGGTCCTCGGCAGGGGCCAGCTTGCCCAACTCGCGGCTGAGGTCCTGGATATGGCTGCGCACCTCCTCGCCCTTCCACGGGTGGGATGAATACTTGCGGTCCAGACCGTAGGCGGAGGTATCCTGCGAAATCACCAGGAGCTCGCGCACGCCGGCCTCGACCAGCTTCTCCGCTTCGCGCAGCACGGCGTGCACCGGGCGCGAGGCCAGTTTGCCGCGCATGTCGGGGATGATGCAGAACTTGCACTTGTGATTGCAGCCCTCGGAAATCTTCAGATAGCTGAAGTGGCGCGGGGTCAGCTTCACCCCCGCCGCAGGCAGCAGATCCACATAGGGGTTCGGGCTGGGCGGCACCGCGGAATGCACCGCGTCCAGAACCTGCTCGTACTGGTGCGGGCCGGTGACGGCGTGGATGCGCGGGTGATGTTCGCGGATATAGTCCGGCTCGGCGCCGAGGCAACCGGTGACGATCACCTTGCCGTTTTCCTTCAGCGCTTCGCCGATCGCCTCGAGGCTTTCGGCCTTGGCCGAATCCAGGAAACCGCAGGTGTTGACGATCACCGCGTCGGCGCCCGCGTAATCGGGCGAGATGCCATAGCCCTCGGCGCGCAGGCGGGTCAGGATGCGCTCGCTGTCCACCAGCGCCTTGGGGCAGCCAAGCGAGACCATGCCGAGGGTCGGCTGGCCGTCACGGGGCGCCTCGCGGAACTGCGGCTGCGGCGCAAGGTCGGGGCGGAGGCTGGGCGGGTTGCTGGGCGCGTCACTGGTCATGCGCGCGCATATAGCGCGCGGCGCGGGCTTTGGGAACGAAAGAATTGCTGCCGCGGCGGCATGGCAGCCATGCAGGGGGCAGCAGCAGGGAGGTCTCTGGCGACAAGTTTCTTGACAAAAGAACTCGGTTATTTTAGGCGCAGCGATGCGCCGCATGGCGCGTTTCCAGCTACGGCCCCGGCCCGCATGTCCCGCCGCCGCGCCCAGCCACGCACAATCGAACAGCTGACAGGATGACCCGGCCCCGGCTGCGCCGCGCCGCTTGCCTCCTGCGGCTTTGCTGGCAGCAGGGAAGGCCCGGAATGACAATCAGCCCGACGTTCACACTGGAGACCCGCGCCACGCTGGCAGGGCTGGATTTTGCCGCCCTGGCCGGGACGATGCGGCAGCAGGCGCAGGTGTACGAGCTGGAGATACTGGAAGACAGCGCGCAGCGGATCCTTGTCGAGGTGCGCGATTTCGGTCGCCTTGAGGCCGAGGCGTGCGCGGAGGGCTGCGAGGTGCGGCTGCGCGCGGCCCTGCCCGACCGGCTGCAGATGCTGCAGGACAGTTTCGTCGAACAGCTGCGCGGGCTGCAGCCGCAGGCGGCCGAGACCCTGCGCTGGCAGGGCGGCGAGGCCGCGGGCGCGGTGCCGCCGAACGTGCATTTCACCACCGTGCAGTCGGTCGCACTGCTGGGGCGCAGCTTTCTGCGGGTGACAATCAAGGGCGACGACCTCTCCGGATTTCAGGACGATGCCATCCACTTTCGCCTGCTGCTGCCGCCTCTTGGCTGCGAAACGCCGGAGTGGCCGCGGCTGGGCGAGAACGGCGCCACCATCTGGCCCAAGGGAGAGATGGCGCTGCACCGGCCGGTCTATACCACCCGCAAAATCTGCCACCAGAGCGGCGAGATGGCGTTCGACATCTTCGTGCATGAGGGGGGCCGCGCAACGGAATGGGCCAACCGCGCCCGGCCGGGTGACCGGCTGGCCATTGCCGGGCCCGGCGGCGGCGGCATCCCTGATGCGCGCAAGATACTGCTGTACGGGGATGAAACCGCCCTGCCCGCCATCGCGCGCATTCTGGACAGCCTGCCTGCGGACGCCAGCGGCGCGGCGGTACTGCTGGCCGATGGCGGCGCGGACTGCGGCTATCCGCTCACCCCACCCGCAGGCATCACCCTGCGCTGGCTGGACCGGCGCCAGGGCGATGCATTGACCGAACTGGCGCTGGCGGCATGGCCGGAACACCGCGACCACTTCCTGTGGTTCGCCGCCGAAAAATCCCAAACACAACCGGTGCGGACGGCGGTCAAAGACGCCCAGGCCGACCCCGCCACCCACTACATCGCAGCCTATTGGAGCAAGCCATGACCCTTCGTATTTCCGCAGCCCTCGCCGCCCTTGTGATGAGCGTCCCGGCGGTACTGGCGCAGGAGGCACAGGATCCTCAGGGCGCACCGGCTGCACCGCCGGTCCCCTTCATCGCACTCGAAGCACCGGGGGCCGAGCCGCTGCTGCCCGGCGAAGACGCGGCTGCGACGCCGCTGATCCCGACCCAACCGGCGCAGGACGTGACAAAGACGGCCGCGCCCACAGAGGCGGAAGAGGCCGCACCGGTCAGGGAAGCGCCCCCGCAGCAGGCTTCGCCAGCCAGCGCCGAAGCGCCCGCGCCCGTGACGCGGCAGGACGAGCTGACGGAAATGGCCAGCGATGCCACCGCCAAAGCGCTGAAGTTTCTGCGTGACGGCGGCCCCTCGATCTGGGCGATCGCGGCTTTGTCGGTGATCACGCTGGCACTGATCCTGTGGAAGATCTGGCGGCTGGCGCTGATCGGTGCCTGGTCGCGCGGCAAGGCGGGCAAGGCCGTGGCCGCCTTTGAACGCGGCGACGCCGAGGCTGCGCTGGCCATCGTCAAGGGCCGCATCGGCATCCGCTCGCGCGTTGTCGCCGCCGCGCTGACGGCCAGCGCGACCCTACCCGAAGACCGCGCCCGCGAGGAAACCGCGCGGGTTGCCAAGCTGCATCTGGCCAGCGCCAGCACCGGCCTTGGCGCGCTGGAGCTGATCGCCACCATCGCGCCGCTGCTGGGTCTTCTCGGCACGGTTCTGGGCATGATCGCCGCCTTCCAGGCCTTGCAGGCGGCGGGTTCCAAAGCGGACCCGGCGCTGCTGGCCGGCGGCATCTGGGAGGCGCTGCTGACCACCGCGGCGGGCATGGCGGTGGCGATTCCCGCCTCCGCGGCGCTGACCTGGTTCGAGGCGGTGATCGCCCGCATCCGCCAGGACATTGAGGACAGTGCCACCCGCATCTTCGTCGCCCGGGAACCGCAGCACCTGCAGCTGGCGGCCGAGTGATCCCATGCTGTTCATCCAAGCCCCACGGCGGCGACGCAAGCCCAGCCTGACGCCGATGATCGACGTGGTCTTTCTGCTCCTCGTGTTCTTCATGCTGGCTTCACGCTTCGGCTCGGACGCGGTGCTGCAATTGCCGCTGGCGGGCCAGGGCGGCTCCTACGACGGCCCCCCACGGCTGATCGGCATCGGTGCGAACAACCTGGATGTGAACGGCGTGCCGGTTGCGGACAAGAACTTGACCCAGGCGCTGGCACCGCTGATGACATCGCCTGCCGACATGCTGATCCTGCGCGGCCGCGACGGGGCCAACCTGCAGCGGATCACCGATGTCACCACCCTGCTGCGGCAGGCAGGGTTGACCAATTTCGTCCTGGTGGAATGAGGAGGCGCCGATGGACCTGAGCGACCCACCCCGCCGACCGCGCGGCGAAAGCATCGTACCGATGATCAACGTGGTCTTCCTGCTGCTGATCTTCTTCCTGATGACCTCGCGACTGGCCGAGCCGGAACCATTCGAGGTCACCCCGCCCGATGCGGCGCTGGAAAGCGAACCGGAGGCCGAGCCGGTGCTGTTCATCCGCGCCGACGGCAGGCTGCACTATGGCGGGCACGAGGGCGACGCGGCGCTGGCCGCGCTGGCCGCCGCCAGCGCCGACGCCCGCAAGGTGCAACTGCGCGCCGATGCGCAGCTGGAAGCCAGCGCCCTTGCCCGAATCCTGCGACAGCTGGCGGAAGCGGGCCTGAGCCACGCGGAACTGGTGGTGCGTCAGCCATGAAACGAATTGTCGAACCCATCATCTTTGCCGCCATCGCGGGGGTGATTCACATCACGCTGTTCAGCAGCGCCCCCGAGAGCGGTGCCGCCTCCAGCGGCTCAGGTGGCGAGGCCATGGTCTCGATCCAGGCGGCGCCGGAGACGATTGCCAAAATGGTGGACGCCTGGGAACGCCCGCCCGAGACCCAAGCGACGCTCGAAACCGAGATGTCCGAGCCGCTGCAGCAGCCGAAATCGCCCGCGCTGCCGCAATTCGACCTGGCCCGGACGCCGCGCGCCGCAGCGCTCATCGCCCTGAGCGAGCCGCAACGGGTGGAGGCACCGCAGGCGGACACCGCGCCGCCCCCGCCTCCGCCACCCCCCAAGCCCAAGCCCGAGCCCAAACCCGAACCAAAGCCGCAACCGCGCCCCAAACCTGCGCCCAGGCCGCAGCCAAAGGGCCAACCGGCCGCGCAGACCTCCGCCGGGCGGGCCGAGCAAAAGTCCGCCGGTTCAGGCGGCGGCGCCCATGCCGGACAGGCGGGCGGGGCGCAGGCGGCCACGGCGGACGCGGGACGCCAGACCAAGCTGCAACATGTCTGGGGTGCCAAGATCCGTGCCCGCGTGGCGCGTCGCACGCCGCGCGGCAAGGGGGCCGGCACGGTGCTGGTGGACCTCACCGTGGCCCGCAACGGCCAGCTGCTGAACAGCCGCATCGTCCGTTCCTCGGGCAATGCGACGCTGGACCAGGCGGCACTGGCGGCCGTGCGAAGTGCCGGACGCTTCCCTGCGGCCCCAAAGAAGCTGCGCCTGACACAGATGAGCTTTACCCTGCCGATCCAGTTTGTGAGGTGAAGCCCGGCGCGTCGCTGGCATCCACACCCAAGGGGCCGAGAGGAGGCGGCAACGCCCCCTCCCCTTCGCGGTCAGGGTAATTACCGCTGCAAGAGAACCGGGAACCAATCCTCGCGCAGGCGCTGGCCGGGCTGCATGTCGTGTCCGGGAAACGGCGGCGAGGTCGGGCCCGGGCGCTCGACGTAGCGCGCATCATCGCCCACCAGCCGCAGTGAGAACGCCCGGCGGCGGCTGGTGCTGGTGTTGCCGCGCGAGCCGTGCAGGGTGCGGTAGTTGAAGGCCACCGCATCGCCCGGCTGCATTTCGTATTCCAGCACCGTCATGCCCTCGGCATCCGGGTCCGGCACCGCCATGTACTGGCCCTCGTCCGGGAAGAAGTCCGCCTCGGACACCCAGCGGGTCGGCAGCACCTCCTTTTCCCATTTGTGCGAGCCCGCGACGCAGCGCAGGGTGGCTTCCCTGACCGGGTCCAGCGGGGACCAGAAGCTGACCGTCTGCTGGCCCTCGACGAAGTAATAGGGCCCGTCCTGATGCCAGGGGGTTGCCATCGAGGTGCCCGGCTCCTTGACCAGCACGTGGTCGTGGAACATCTGCACCGTGGACGATTGCATCAGATCGGCTGCGACCTCGGCCACCGGGGACTGCTCGATCGCCTGCTGGAACTGCGGGATCCGGGTCCAGTTGCAGTAGTCGTCAAAGAAACGGCCGGTCTGCCCCGCCTTTTCGTTGTTCGAGGCATAGGGTCCGGGATCGTCCATGTTGGCAGCCACGCCGGCGCGCAGAAGTTCAACCTGTTCGGCGAACAATCCGCGGATCAGCACGACGCCGTCGCGCTGGTAGCGTTGGACGTGTTCCGGGGTGATGAGGGGGTGGACCATGGCTGTCTCCGCTTTTGGTATCGCTGTTCGTGATGCCTTTATCTGCCGCGCGGACTGGCATAGTTTCAAATCATATCTGCCTAAGGTACCTTTCGATCCATGTTATACCTCACCCTGCGCCACTACGAATATGTCTGCGCGGTCGCCCGGCATGGCAGCCTGTCCGCGGCGGCCGAGGCGCTGCATGTGAGCCAGCCCGCGCTGTCGGCGGCGCTGGCCCGGATCGAGGCGCATCTGGGCCATCAGCTGTTCCTGCGCCGCCGCGGCGCGGCGCTGGCGCTGACGCCGCAGGGACGGCAGTTTGCCGATCGCGCCGAACAGCTGCTGGAGCAGGCCGCGCAGCTGGAAGATCCCGGCGCCGCCACCTCGGCCCCGCAGCGGCTGACGCTGCTGTGTTTTGCGGATCTGGCGCCGTTTTTGCTGGCCCCGGCGCTGAAGGCGCTGCGCCAGGCGCTACCGGAAGTGGAGATCCGCCACCACAGCTGCGCCTTCCAGCCGCTGATCGCGGCGCTGAGTGCGGGCGAGGCGGATCTGGCGATCACCTATGACCTGGGGCTGGACGCCAGTTTCAGCCGCAGCGAGCTGGACCGGCTGGCACCGCATGTGCTGGTGCCGCCGCAGCATCCGCTGGCACAGCGCCAGAGCCTGACGCTGGCGGAACTGGCAGATCAGCCGCTGGTGCTGTCGCAGGAGGGGCTGTCGGTGCAGCATATGCTGGGGCTGTTCCGGGCGCAGGGGCTGGTGCCACGCATTGCGCATCGGGCGGGCTCGCTGGAGCTGCTGCGCAGCCTGGCTGCGAATGGCGAAGGGGTCGGCATCAGCTACAGCCTGCCGCCGGGCAACATCAGCTATGACGGAAGACCGCTTCATGCGGTGCCGATCCGCGATCGGAAGGCACAGGAGCCGGTGATTCTGGCCAGCCATGCGACACAGCCCGAAACCTCGGCCTCTGCCCGGGCGCATGCGGCGCTTCTGCGCGTTCTGCGCCGCGACCGCTCAGACCTTGCGCAGCCGGATCACCACGTCGACTGAGGCGATCTCCATCCCCTCGGGCGCTTCCGGCAGTTTCTTGATCACGAGGTCCTGGGCGGGCGCGTCGCTGACGCGGCCTTCGTCCTCCCAGAAGAAATGCGGGTGGTCGTGGGTATTGGTGTCAAAGTAGCTTTTGGAACCGTCCAGCGGGATTTCCTGCAACACCCCGGCATCGCAGAAGGCGCGCAGGGTATTGTAGACGGTGGCCAGAGACACTGCCGCGCCCTTCTTGCGGGCGCTTTCAAACAGGCTCTCGGCGGTGATGTGGCGGTGCTTGCCGTCCCCCACCAGCAATTCGGCCAGCGCCACCCGCTGCCGGGTCGGGCGCAGACCGGCATTGGTCAGCCAGCGTGTGGCCACTTCTTCGCTGTTTGGCGTCATGAGCAGTTCCTGCATCGCGTTGCTGACCGTATATATAGGAGCACCTTCGGGGGTATTTCAAATGAAATTCATTTGCAGTTCCGCGTCGTTTTCCCGCCCGTCTGTGGCAGATTGAGCGCAGGAAGTGACCCAGCGTCCTCTTGCAGGACCCTGAGGCCGGGTGCTACAGGGGGCCAGATATAAATACCAGACCCAAATGGCGGGAGACAGATCCGAATGGCCGATTACCCCAGCAGTTTTGACAAGGAAGATTTGCTGAAATGCGCACGGGGAGAGCTGTTCGGGCCGGGCAACGCCCAGCTGCCGGCCCCGCCGATGCTGATGATGGACCGTATCACCGAGATTTCCGGTGACGGCGGCGAGCACGGCAAGGGCCACGTGGTCGCCGAATTCGACATCACCCCGGACCTGTGGTTCTTCGACTGCCACTTCCCCGGCAATCCGATCATGCCGGGCTGCCTGGGCCTTGACGGGCTGTGGCAGCTGACCGGTTTCAACCTGGGCTGGCGCGGCTGGAAGGGCCGCGGCTATGCGCTGGGTGTGGGTGAGGTCAAGCTGACCGGAATGGTACGCCCGGACCGCAAGATGCTGACCTATCGCATCAACTTCACCAAGGCCGTGCAGACCCGCCGTCTGACCATGGGCGTTGCCGATGGCATCGTCGAAGCGGATGGTGAAGTGATCTATCAGGTCAAGGACATGAAGGTGGCCCTGTCCGAAAGCTGAGCCGCTTTCGCACGAGACCAACCGCACAGAAACAGGAGTACGCTAATGCGCCGCGTCGTCGTCACCGGATTGGGGATCGTCTCCTCCATCGGGAACAATGCCGAAGAAGTCACCGCCTCGCTGAAAGCGGGCAAATCCGGCATCGTTGCCAGCCCCGAAATGGCGGAGCACGGCTTCCGCAGCCAGGTGGCGGGCACGCTGAAGATCGACGTGGCCGAGCATGTGGACAAGCGCACCCTGCGCTTCATGGGCGCAGGGGCCGCCTATGCCCATATCGCCATGCAACAGGCGATTGCCGATGCCGGCCTGGACGAATCCCAGGTAGTGAACGAGCGCACCGGCCTGGTTGCAGGCTCCGGCGGGCCGTCGACCTCGGCCATGTTCACGGCGCATCAGACCGTGCTGAAATCCGGCGCCACCAAGCGCATCGGCCCCTTCGCGGTCCCGAAGTGCATGTCCTCGACGATCTCGGCGAACCTTGCGACCGCCTTCAAGATCAAGGGCATCAACTATTCGATCACCTCGGCCTGCTCGACCTCGCTGCACTGCATCGGCAACGCCGCCGAGCAGATCATGATGGGCAAGCAGGACGTGATGTTCGCCGGCGGCGGCGAGGAGCTGGACTGGACCCTCTCCTGCCTGTTCGACGCCATGGGCGCGATGTCCTCGAAGTACAATGACACGCCGGAGAAGGCCTCCCGCGCCTTCGACCAGGACCGCGACGGTTTCGTTATCTCCGGCGGCGGCGGCATCGTGGTGCTGGAAGATCTGGACCATGCACTGGCGCGCGGCGCCAAGATCTACGCCGAAGTAACCGGCTTTGCCGCGACTTCCGACGGGCATGACATGGTGGCGCCCTCGGGCGAAGGCGGCGAGCGCGCGATGCGCCTGGCGCTGCAGACCCTGCCCGAAGGCCGCAAGGTGGATTACATCAACGCGCATGGCACCTCGACGCCGGTGGGCGACGTGGGTGAGGTCGAAGCCGCCCGCCGCGTCTTTGGCGAAGGCAAGGTGCCGCCGATCTCCTCGACCAAGTCGATGACCGGCCACGCGCAGGGGGCGGCCGGCGCGCTGGAGGCGATCTTCTGCCTGCTGATGCTGGACAAGGATTTCATCACCCCGTCGATCAATGTCGACACCCTCGCCGATGGCATCCTGCCGGGCGAGATCGCCACCGATCTGGTGGAAAACGCCGGTCTGGATTCGGTGATGACCAACAGCTTCGGCTTTGGCGGCACCAATGGCTCCATGGTCCTGAGCAAGTACAAAGGATAACAGAAAATGGCTGGACAGCTGAGCGGCAAACGCGGCCTGATCATGGGTGTGGCCAACGAGCGTTCCATCGCCTGGGGCATTGCCAAGGCGATGGCCGATGCCGGCGCCGAACTGGCGTTTACCTACCAGGGCGAGGCCTTTGGCAAGCGTCTGGAGCCACTGGCCGCCAGCGTCGGGTCCGATTTCATGGTCGACGTGGACGTGACCGATGATGCCTCTCTTGATGTGGCGTTCGACCAGCTGAGCGCCCGCTGGCCGACGATCGACTTCCTGGTCCACGCCATCGCCTATTCCGACAAGACTGAGCTGACCGGCCGGTTCATCAACACCAGCCGGGCCAACTTCAAGAACTCGATGGATATCTCCGCCTATTCCTTCATCGAAGTGGCGCGGCGCGCCTATCCGATGATGCAGGAAAACGGCGGCACCCTGCTGACGCTGACCTATGGCGGCTCCAACCGGGTCACCCCGAACTACAACGTCATGGGTGTTGCCAAGGCCGCGCTGGAAAGTGCCACCCGCTATCTGGCCAACGACCTCGGTCCCGACGGCATCCGGGTGAACGCGATCTCCCCCGGCCCGATGAAGACGCTGGCGGGCGCAGCCATCGGCGGCGCGCGCAAGACCTACAAGCACACCGAGCAGAACGCACCGCTGCGCTCCAACGCGACGCTGGAGGCGGTGGGCGGCACCGCGGTCTACTTGGCCTCGGATGCGGGCGCCTACACCACCGGTGAGATCATCCGCGTGGACGGCGGTTTCCACGTGCTGGGGATGCCACAACAGGATCACCTGTAAAGCACGGTCTTCAATAGCTAATTCTGACAAGGCGCCCTTCGGGGCGCCTTTTCTTTTGCCCGCCACTGCACCGGCCCAGGGCTGCTTTTATTTATATACCGAATCGCATATAAATACCCGAAAGCCACCTCAGCAGGATTTTGACATGGGCCTTAGCGACCACATTTGCATTCCCGATACCGCGCTTTGCACCGCCGCCGCCGAGATGGCGCGCATGGCAAGTCGGCCGTTTCTCTACAACCACGTCTGCCGCACCTATACCTTTGGCGCGCTGGCAGCGCGGCAATCGCAGATGCAATACGACCCGGAGCTGTTTTATGTGGCCGCCATGCTGCATGACCTCGGACTGACAGAGGCCTACCAGGGCGACGACCGCTTCGAGATCGACGGAGCCGAGGCCGCGGCGGCCTTCCTTGCGCGCCAGAACGTCGAGCAGTCCCGCATCGACCGTGTCTGGGACGCGATAGCCCTGCATACCACCTTCTCGATCCCGCAGAAGAAATCGCCCGAGGCGGCGCTGGTGCAGATCGGCGCCGCCATGGATGTGGGCGTGCTGCCGCACAGCCAGGTCACGCCCGAGGTGATGGAGCAGGTGCTTGACGCCTATCCGCGGCTGGGGTTCAAACGGGCCATGGAAGATGCACTGAGCCGGGTCTATGCCCGCAAGCCGATGACCGCGCTGCACAATTTTGGCGCTGATATTGCCCAGCGCAACGTGCCGGGTTTCGCGGTGCCGCATTTCTGCGACATGCTGCACGAAGCGGATTTCCCGGAATGAGCCGCGGTCGTCCGCGCAAGTTCGTCGAGGCAGAGGTGCGCTCGGCGATCGTCGACTGCTTCCGCACCAAGGGCTATGCAGCGACCTCGCTGGATGATTTGGCGCGGGCGACCGGGTTGGTGCGGCCCAGCCTCTACGCCGCCTTCGGCAGCAAGGAACAGATGTTCCTGGGCGCGATGGAGGACTTCGCCGCGGGCATCCGGCAGCAACTGGAGGTGGTGAGCGGCGACGCATCGTCTGCGCACACAGCGCTCACACAGCTGTTCGAGACGGCGCTGGACATCTATCTGGATAGGGACGGAGGCCGCGGCTGCCTGGTCTTCACCACCGCCGCGGCAGAGGCCCCGACGCACCCCGAAATCCGCGCCCGCCTGTTTCAACAGATTGCTTCGAATGACGACTTCTTCCACCGCCTGCTGGCCCGCCACGCACCGCAGGCTGATCCGCCGTCGCTGGAGGCCGCGTCCGCTCTGGCAGCCGCAACCCTGCACTCGCTGGGCATCCGGGCACGCGCCGGGGGCGAGCGGGAGAGCCTGATGCGCTTTGCCGCAACTGCGGCTGAGGGCATCGCTGCCTTGGTGGCACAGACCCAGGCGACGGCCGCGCGCACCTGATATCGGCAATCCGCCTCCTGGGTTTCGGGCAATGCGGGAACAGAAAAAGACCCGCCGCCGCAGGCGGCGCCGGGCCCAACCGATGAGGAGGCAATCCCCCGGGATTGCACCGCAATGGGCGGGAGCGCCCCGCCCTCCGCCGTGCGTCAGGGTTCAGTTCACCGAGACCAGCTCGACTTCGAACACCAGGTCCTTGCCGGCCAGGAAGTGGTTCGCGTCCAGCGTCACCGTCTCTTCGGTCACATCGACCACGGTCACCGGCAGCACGTGGCCCTCGGGGCTTTGCATCTGCAGCTGGGTGCCCAGGTCCAGCGGGATATCCGCCGGGATGCCTTCACGCGGGATTTCCTGGCGCGCGTCGGGGTTGACCGGCCCGTAGCCGTCGGCGCAGGCGATTTCCAGCGTCTTCTTTTCGCCCACGGACATGCCGGTCAGACCGGCGTCCATGCCCGCGATCACCTGACCGCTGCCAACGGTGAACTCCAGCGGGTCGCGCCCTTCGGAGCTGTCAAAGACGGTGCCGTCCGTCAGCTTGCCGGTGTAATGGATGCGCACTGTGTCGCCGTTCTTGACCTCGGTCATGGGATCTCCTGTCCAGGTATAGGGTGTCAAAGCCGCGCAGCCTAAAGGCTGAGGCCCTGATGTAAACCCGTATCCGGTACAATTATCCGCTTTGCCCTGTTGCGCGCTTCGTGCCACTGTCGCCGCGAGCCACCGGCTGGCAACCATAGCGGAGGATTTCATGCCGATCACAACCTGCATCTTTGACGCCTACGGAACCCTGTTCGACGTCAGCGCCGCCGCCCGTCAGGCCGCGGCAGAACCGGAGTTTTCCCGGCTGCAGGACCGCTGGGCCGAGCTGGCGCAGCACTGGCGGCTGAAGCAGCTGCAATACACCTGGCTGCGGGCGATCACCGATGCCCATACCGATTTCTGGGAGGTGACGCAGGACGGGCTCGACTGGGCGCTGGAGGCCACCGGCCTGGACGGCGATGCCGCCCTGCGCCAGCGGCTGCTGGATCTTTACTGGCAGTTGCAGGCCTACCCCGAGGTGCCCGCCATGCTGCGCGCGCTGAAGGACGCCGGGCTGAACACCGCGATCCTGTCCAACGGCTCGCCCGCGATGCTGGACGGGGCGGTGCAGTCGGCGCGGCTGGCAGAGGTGCTGGATGACGTGCTGTCGGTGGAAAGCGTCGGCATCTTCAAACCCGACGCCCGCGTCTATGACCTGGTCGGGAAACGCTTCGGCTGCGCGCGGGATGAGGTGCTGTTCGTCTCCTCCAACGGCTGGGATGCGGCAGGAGCCTCCGGTTATGGCTTTGTCACCGCCTGGGTGAACCGCGCCGGTGAGCCGGTCGACCGGATGCCGTGGAAACCAGCGCATGAGCTGTCGGACCTGACCACGATCCCCGATCTGGCGCGGGGCTGAGCGCGATGCCGTTTTTCGAGACCTCGGACGGGCTGACGCTCTATTACACCGACACGGGCGGCAGCGGGCTGCCCTTGCTGTGCCTGGCCGGGCTGACCCGCGACAGCCGCGATTTCCGCTATTTCTCCCCCCATGCCGGGCGCTACCGGATGATCACGCTGGATGCGCGCGGGCGCGGCCGCTCAGACCATGCTGCGGATTTCATGACCTACAATGTCCTGCGCGAATCCCAGGACGCGGTGGAGCTTCTGGACCACCTGGGCCTGGCGCAGGCTGCGGTCCTTGGCACTTCGCGCGGGGGGCTGGTGGCGATGACCCTGGCCGCCACCGCGCACGCGCGCCTGCTGGCGGTGGTGCTGAACGACATCGGCCCGGAAATCCCGGCAGACGGCATCGGACGGATCATGGACTACGTCGGTTTCCGCCCCGCGGCCAAGACCCACGCACAGGCGGCCGCTGCACTGGAAGCGGTGATGGCCCCGGCCTTTCCCGATGTGCCGCAGGCGCGCTGGCGCGAAGAGGTCGAGGCCTTCTATGACGCAGGTCCCAACGGGCTGCAGTTGCGGTATGACCCGCGCCTGCGCGACGCGCTTCTGGCGCAGGCCGAGACCGGGCCCGCCCCGGATCTGTGGCCGCTGTTCCTGGCGCTGGAGGGTCTGCCCTGCGGCGTCATCCGCGGCACGCATTCCGACATCCTCAGCCATGCGACATACCTGGAGATGCAGCGCCGCCTGCCCGACCTGCAGGCGGTGGAGCTCGCCAACCGCGGCCATGTGCCCTTCCTCGACGAGCCAGAGGCGCTCGCCCTGATCCATTCCGTGCTGGAGCAAGCCCAATGACCTCTATCGCCATGATCGAAGCCGCCGCCGAACGGCTGCAGGGCCATGCCCGGGTGACGCCGCTGCTGTCCTCGCCCTTTCTGGACGAGATCGCCGGTCGCCGCGTGCTGGTCAAGGCGGAGTGCCTGCAGCACACCGGCTCCTTCAAGTTCCGCGGCGGCTGGGCGGCGGTTTCGGCCCTGCCGCGCGAAGCACTGGCGCGCGGGGTGATCGCCTATTCCAGCGGCAACCATGCGCAGGGCGTGGCCGCGGCGGCCCGCGCCCATGGCGCACCCGCGGTGATCGTGATGCCCGCCGATGCGCCCAAGCTGAAGATCGACAACACCCGCGCGCTGGGGGCCGATGTGGTTTTGTATGACCGTGCGGGCGGCGAAAGCCGCGAGGCCGTCGGCGCGAGCCATGCCGAAGCCCGCGGGCTGACGCTGATCAAACCCTACGACGAGCCGGAGGTGATCGCCGGCCAGGGCACCTGCGGGCTGGAAATCGCCGCACAGGCCGCCGCCGAGGGCGTGGCCGAGGGCGACGTGCTGATAAACTGCGGCGGCGGCGGGCTGTCGTCCGGCGTGGCGCTGGCGCTGGCGGCGCGCGCGCCGGGGCTGCGGGTGCGGCCAGTGGAGCCGGAGGGGTTCGACGACGTCGCCCGCTCTCTGGCGGCGGGAGAGATCCGCAGCAACCCGGCGCCGTCGGGGTCGATCTGCGACGCGATCCTGACGCCCGCACCCGGCGAGATCACCTTTCCGATTATGCAGGCGCATTGCGGCGCGGGCCTTGTCGTCACCGAGGATCAGGCGATGCAGGCCATGGCGCTGGCCTTCCTGAGGCTGAAGATCGTGCTGGAGCCGGGCGGCGCGGCCTCCCTTGCGGCGGCGCTGTTCCATGCCGATGCCATCGACGGCGATGCGGTGATCGCGGTGGTCACCGGCGGCAATGTCGATCCCGAGCTGTTTCGCGAGGCGCTGACGCGCTATGGTTGACATCTGACCGCCGCGACACCCGACACCGGCAGCCAAGGGACCAAGGGGGGCTGACATGACGCGTTTCACCATTGCCTCGTTCAACGTGAAGAACCTGATCGGGCCGGAGCGCGAGTATTACCGCTTCCAGAGCTACACGCCCGAGGAATACGCGTGGAAAGCCGACTGGCTGGCAGACCAGCTGCTGACGCTGAATGCCGACATCGTCGGCTTTCAGGAGATCTTCGAGGAAGAGCCGCTGCGCGAGGTGATCGCCGAGACCGACCGCCGCGGCGCCGAGGCCAATGCCGCCAGCATTCCGGATCCCTCCAAGCGCTATCACCGCAAGGCGATTTTCCGCAAGCTGGCCTATGAGAGCTATGGCAGCGCGGCGCTGGCCTTTGCGCCCAACATCAACGACAGCGGCGAGCCGGGCCACCGCCGTCCCGGCCTGGCGATCCTGTCGCGGTTCGGCTTTGACGGCGCGCCGGAGGTGATCCAGGAACTGGAGCAGCCGCTCGACATCCCCATGGCCAGCCTCGGCGGCGACGACGAAGAGGCTGGCTATTACACCCTGCGCCGCCTGTCGCGCCCGATCCTCAAAGTGCGGGTGCCGATCGGCGGGCAGGTCATCAGCGTGTTCAACTGTCACCTGAAATCGAAGCTGGGCGAATACATCACCCCGCAGGGCGCGGCCTATCCGCCCGAAACCGTGCTGACAGCCTATGACGCGGCCGGGCGCGCGCTGGGGTCGCTGCGCGCCGCGCTGCGTCGCATGGGCGAGGCCTGGGTGCTGCGCCGCGCCGTGCTGGACGAGCTGGAGCAGGGCCGCCCGGTGATGGTGCTGGGCGATTTCAACGATGGCGAACATGCGGTCAGCAGCGAGATCATCTCGGGCGAGGTGCCGTTCCGCAACTATGCCTGGATGCTGCGCCATGACGCCCGCCACGGCGGCGACCGCTACAGCGAGGCGGAGGACGCCCGGATCCGCGAGGACATCGACCGGGTGCGGCTGCGCTCGGCCGAGAAGATGTTCCTGCGCAAATCCCTGCGCGACGTTGTCTACACCACCGCCTTTGGCGGCGTGCATGAGAGCATCGACCAGATCTACATGTCGCGCCATTTCGACCCCAGCTGGCCCGGCGCGATCGGGGAGATGCAGTATTACAGCGTGCTGAACGACCACCTGACCGACGGCAGCCACCCCGAGGCGCCCTATAACAAATTGGCCTCGGACCACGGGCAGATCATGGCCCATATGGCGCTGCACGGCTGAACCGTCGTTATGGCAGGCACCGGGCCCGGTTGCTTTACCTTGCCCTTCCGCCGCGGATAGAGTGCGGCAAACTCGAACATGAGGCACAGAATGCAGATTGCAGACCTGGGCGATGTCCAGCTTCACTACCGCATTGACGGCGACCCGGACGGCGCGCCCATCGTATTTGCAAACTCCCTTGGCACCGACCTGCGCGTCTGGGACGCCGTCGTTGCCCGCCTGCCGCGCGGGCTGCGCATCATCCGCTACGACAAGCGCGGCCATGGCCTGTCCTCCTGCCCGCCCGGCCCCTATTCCATGGGCGCGCTGGTGCGCGATGCCGAGCGCCTGCTCGACCAGCTGGAGGTGCGCGATGCGCTGTTCGTCGGCCTGTCCGTCGGCGGCATGATCGGCCAGGGTCTGGCGGTCAAGCGGCTGGACATGGTGCGCGCGCTGGTGCTGTCCAATACTGCCGCCAAGATCGGCACGCCCGAAATGTGGCAGCAGCGCATCGCGGCAGTGCGGGAACAGGGCATCGAGGCCCTGGCCGACAGCGTGATGGAACGCTGGTTTGCGCGCGATTTCCGCGCCAAGCCAGACCTGCAGCTGTGGCGCAACATGCTGGTGCAGCAATCGCGCGAGGGCTACGTCGGCTGCTGCGCCGCCATTGCGGGCACCGATTTCTACACGCCCACCAGCGGCTTGCGCCTGCCCTGCCTAGGCATCGCGGGCTCCGAGGACGGCTCGACCCCCGCCGATCTGGTGCGCGAGACCGTGGATCTGATCCCCGGCAGCCAATTCCACCTGATCCGCCGCGCGGGCCATATCCCTTGCGTTGAACAGCCGGACGAATACGCCGACCGGCTGAGCGCCTTTCTGAAGGAGACCGGACACATTGGCTGATTTTCTGCTTGTTCACGGCTCCTGCCACGGCGCGTGGTGCTGGCGCGACCTGATCCCGGCGCTGGAGGCCCGCGGCCATACTGCCCATACCATCACCCTGCCCGGCCACGGCGACGGGCGCGACCCGGCCACGGTCACGCTGGCGGAAACCACCGACGCCGTGCTGGCCGCCTGCGCCCCCGACCGCATCGTGCTGGGCCATTCCTGGGCCGGTGTTCCGATCTCTGCCGCTGCCGAGGCCGGACCGGAGCGGATGCGGGGACTGATCTACCTGTGCAGCTATATCCCCGTCAGCGGGCTGTCGCTGATCGGCATGCGCCAGGCCGGGCCGCGCCAGACACTCGGCGGCGCCACTGAGAAGAACGCGGTTGGCAGCGCCTACAGCTTCGTGGCCGAGCATGCGCCGGAACTGTTCTATCACGACTGCCCGCCGGAGACGGTGCGCTTTGCGCTCGACAATCTCTGTGCGCAGCCGATCCCGCCGCAGGACACGCCTGTCCATCTGGGGGCGCGGTTTGACAGCGTGGCCAAAGCCTATATCCGCTGCTCCGAAGACCGGGTAATCCCGCCGGAGTACCAGGCGCAGATGGCCTCTGCCCTGCCCGCGGACCGGGTGTTCGACATGGCAGCCTCACACTCGCCCTTCTTTGCCGACCCGGCGGGGCTGGCGGATCTGATGACACGTATCGCGGAGGCGTTCTGATGGCAGGCTCGGTATTCGACAGCCAGCTTTACGGCGGGCTTTTCAATTGCGGCGAGGCGGGGCGTCTGTTTTCCGACAGCGCCGAAGTGCGCGCGATGCTGCTGGTCGAGGGCGCGCTGGCCAAGGCGCAGGGCGAGGCCGGGGTGATCCCGCAGGAAAGCGCCGCCGCGATCGGCCGCGCGGTGGTCGAGATCGCGGTGGATCCGGGCGTGCTGAAGCGGCCCACGGGCCAGAACGGCGTGCCGGTGCCGGGCCTGGTCGCTGCCTTCCGCGAGGAGATGAAAGCCCCCGAGCACGCACAATACGTGCATTGGGGCGCCACCTCGCAGGACATCATGGACACTGCGCTGATGCTGCGGCTGCGCCAGGCGCTGGCGCTGGTCGAGGCTGATGTGCGCAGCGCCGTTGCCGCGCTTGGGAAGCTGGCCGGGGACCACGCCGCGCTGCCGATGGCGGCGCGCACCTATGGCCAGCATGCCACCCCCACCAGCTTTGGCGCGGTGGCGGCGGGCTGGGGCACGCCGCTGGCCAACCTGCTGGCAGAGCTGCCGGAGCTGCGCAAAACCTGCCTGCTGGTGTCCCTGTCGGGGGCTGCGGGCACCGCCTCGGCGCTGGGAGCGCAACCGGCTGAGTTGCGCGCGGCGGTGGCGCGCGGGCTGGCGCTGGCCGATCCCGGCCGCAGCTGGCACACCGACCGCACCCCGGTGCTGCGCATCGCCGACTGGCTGATGCGGGTCACGCTGGCCTTCGGCAAGATCGGCGAGGATTGCACCGCGCTGGTCCAAAGCGGCATCGGCGAGATCACTTTGGGCGGGGCCGGCGCGTCCTCGACCATGCCGCAGAAGCAGAACCCGGTGGGACCCTCGGCACTGGTGGCGCTGGCGCGGCAGGGCAGCGGTCTGATGGCGGTGCTGCAAGGCGCGGCCCTGCAGCAGCATCAGCGCGACGGCGCGGCCTGGTTCACCGAATGGATGTGCCTGCCGCAGATCGTTCTGGGGGCCGCCAGCGCCGCGGCGACGGGCAAGGCGCTCTGCGCGGGTCTTCGCCCCAATGCCGATGCCATGCAGGCCGCAGTTTCCGGCGGGCTGGACATGATCCACGCCGAGGCGCTGAGCTTTGCTCTGGCCGAGCAGATGCCGCGCCCGGACGCGCAGGCCGCCGTGAAAGCGCTGTGCCGCGAGGCGCAGAACAGCGCAACGCCGCTGCGGCAGCTGGCGGCGCGCGACTATCCCGCGCTGGACATAGCACGGCTGTTTGATCCGGCCCGTCAGCTGGGCCAGGCCCCGGCCGAGGCGCAGCGGTTCGCCGCGCAGGCGGCTGCGCTGGCCGAAGAGGGCAAAAAATAGCCACTTGCCGCGGTGCCGCTGCGGAAAAGCGGCAGCCGCGGCACTTTCCGGCTTGATGCGCGCCCCTGCCCCGCGCCACCCTGCCTGGAAACAGGGAGACAGATCATGCAGAAGATCAAAGCCGCCGTCTGCCGTGAATTCGGCGCCCCGCTGATGATCGAGGAGGTGCTGCTGGCCCCGCCCGCCATGGGCGAGGTGGAGGTGACGCTGGACGCGGTTGCGATCTGCCACAGCGACATTTCCTTTGCCGACGGCGCCTGGGGCGGCCATCTTCCGGCCGTCTACGGGCATGAGGCCGCGGGCATCGTCAGTGCCGTGGGCCCCGGCGTGCAGGGCTTTGTCGAAGGCGATGCTGTGGTGGTCACGCTGATCCGCAGCTGCGGCAGCTGCCCCAGCTGCGCAGGCGGAAAGCCGACGATCTGCGAAACGCCTTATGACACCGTCAACGGCCCCTTGAAGACCGCCGATGGCGGCGCGCTGGAACAGGCCATGGCCTGCGGCGCCTTTGCCGAGAAGGTGGTGGTGGATCAGCGCCAGATCGTGAAGATCCCCGCGGATATGCGCCGCGACGCCGCGGCACTGGTCTCATGCGGGGTGATCACCGGGGTCGGCGCGGTGGTCAACGCCGCACAGCTGCGCCCCGGCCAGGACGCGGTGGTGATCGGCGCGGGCGGCGTCGGGCTGAACGCCATTCAGGGCGCGCGCATCGCCGGGGCGCGCCGCATCGTCGCCGTGGACATGAGCGCCGAGAAGCTGGAGATCGCCCGCGCGTTTGGCGCCACCCATGGCGTGCTGGCAACCGAGGACAAGCCCTGGAAGGCCGCGCAAGCGGCGCTTGGCGGGCGCGGCGCCGATGCGGTGCTGATCACCGTCGGCGCCATCCCCGCCTACGAGCAGGCACCGCGCTACCTGGCGCGGGGCGGCCGGGCGGTGATGATCGGCATGCCGCATTCCGGCGCCAAGGCCGCTTATGAACCGGTGGTGCTGGCCGCGGTGGGCCAGGGGCTGATCGGCTCCAAGATGGGCGACGTGGTGATCCAGCGCGACATTCCCTGGATGATCGACCTGTACCAGCAGGGGCGGCTGAAACTGGATGAGCTGATCTCGGGCCGCTGGACGCTGGAGCAGATCAACGAGGCGATTGCCGACACCAGGACTGGCAGCGCCAAGCGCAATGTGATTGTCTTCGGCTGACACCCGACGAACGACACCCAAGACAGCGGAGCCCGTGCCGTGCTGAAATTCCTGACCAGCCTGTTCAAGCCCGAGGCGGTGAAGCCTGCCGCGGCAACGTCCGAAACCTCGATGCTGTTTGCGGTGGTCGAAATCGCGCCGTTTCTGACCCGGCTCGCGAACAACCCGCGCTTTGGCCTGCCGGAGGGGCTGGCGGAGGAAATCGCCACCGCCCTGCCCCACCTGGACCTGCATCAGCGCCGCCGCTGGCAGATCGAAGGCGCCTTTGACGGTGCCCCGGCGGAGTTCGGGATCGAGGTCGTGATGGAGAGCGGCGGCGAAGCGGATGTGACCTTTTTCACGCCGCAATTCGCCATCGAGGAGCTGAACCGCGAGCTCGGCGCCTTTGACGCTGCATCGGAGCGCTAGACCATGAAGCTGCAGGACCTGGATATCATCGTCACCGCCCCACCTGCCCCCGGCTGGGGCGGGCGCTACTGGATCCTGGTGAAAGTCACCACCGCCTGTGGCATCACCGGCTGGGGCGAATGCTATGCCTCCTCGGTCGGGCCCGGCGCGATGGCCCATGTGATCCGCGACGTGTTCGAGCGCCACATGGCAGGGGAGAACCCGGAAAACATCGAACTGATGTTCCGCCGCGCCTATTCCTCGGGCTTCACCCAGCGCCCCGATCTGACCGTCATGGGCGCGTTTTCCGGGCTGGAGATCGCCTGCTGGGACATCCTGGGCAAGCACCGTGGCCGCCCGGTGCATGCGCTGCTGGGCGGGCGGATGAACGACCGCATCCGCGCCTATACCTATCTCTACCCGCTGCCGCAGCATGACATCAGCGCCTTCTGGACCTCGCCCGAGATGGCGGCGGAAGCGGCAGCGCAGAAAGTGTCCGAGGGCTTCACGGCGGTGAAATTCGACCCCGCCGGCCCCTACACGCTGCGCGGCGGCCATATGCCTGCGATGTCGGACATCAGCCTGTCGGTGAAATTCTGCAAGGCGATCCGCGAGGCGGTGGGCGATCGCGCCGATCTGCTTTTCGGCACCCATGGCCAGTTCAGCACCGCGGGCGCGATCCGGCTGGGCCAGGCGCTGGAGCCCTATGCGCCGCTGTGGTTCGAGGAGCCGACACCACCCGATGCCGTTGAGGACATGGCCCGCGTCGCGCGCGACGTGCGCATCCCCGTGGCCACCGGCGAGCGGCTGACCACCAAGGCGGAGTTTGCCGCCATCCTGCGCGCGGGGGCCGCGGAAATCCTGCAGCCTGCCCTCGGCCGGGCCGGCGGCATCTGGGAGATGAAGAAGGTCGCCGCCATCGCCGAGGTGTTCAATGCGCAGATGGCGCCGCATCTTTATGCCGGGCCGGTGGAATGGGCCGCCAATGTGCATCTGGCGGCCTCGATCCCGAATATCCTGCTGCTGGAAACCATCGAAACACCGTTCCACGACCAGCTGATCAAAAGCTCGATCCGGGTCGAGAACGGCTTTGTCACCGCGCCGGATGCGCCGGGCCTCGGCATCGAGGTGGACGAGGAGCTGGCCCGCGCCCATCCGTTCACCGGCTCGGACCTGCATCTCAACATGCAGGAAGCGCCCTGCGATTATGCCAATGGCAACGCCTTTGTCGGCGGGGCGCCGCCAGAGGCGGAATAGACCCGGCGCCGCGCCAGTTCAGTTGGAGACATAGCCCGCGACCACCTGCAACAGCTTGAACGCGGTAGAGGCGTCATTTTCGACCACGGCCAGGAATTCCTCCTCGCCGATACGCAGGCATTTGAGATCAGTGGCCGCCACCATGCTCAGCGCCCGCGGTTCCTGCCGGATCAGACCCAGTTCGCCGACCAGGCGGCCGGGGCCGACCGTGGTGACCAGCCGGTCCTCGCCGCCATCCTGTGGCAGGTAGAGCCCCGCCTCGCCCTCCAGCACCATATAGGCGCCGTCCGAGGCCTCGTCGTCCTTGAGGAACACGGTCTCGCCCTTCTTGGCCTCGTACCAGCGCGCGCCGAAGGCCAGCAGCCGCAGCTGGCGGCGGTTCAGCCCAGAGAACAGTTCGGTCTGTTCCAGCGCCCGCAGCTTGCGCGCAAGATCCTGGCTGCCCGCCCCGTCGCCCGACGCGGGTGCCTGCACCTTGTCGCTGACCAAACGGCCCTGTCGCAGCTCGAAATAGGCGTCAAAGACATCGGGGCTTTGGAAGGAGGGCGCGAGATAGATCAGCGTTGTCTCCGGCAGCAGTTTGCGCAGGTTGTTGTGAACCGCCACGCGGGTCTCCAGATCATAGCTCGCCATCGCGGAATCGAGGATCAGGATGTCCGGCCGCTTGATGGTGGCCCGACAGAAGGCCAGCGGTTCGGCAAAACTGGCGGCCAGCCCCTGCCCGCCCACTGCGATCGGCATGTCAAAGATCAGCGCCACCACCTGATCGCGCAGCCCCTCGCGGACCATGATCTCGGAAACCAGTTTGCGCACCTCGTCCCCCTTGCCGCCCGCGCTGTCGGAAATCTTGCCGAACAGCGCGTTTTCCAGCACCGTCAAGCTGGGGGCGAAACGCGTCGCGGAGAAGGGTTCGAACCCGGTACGCAAGGCCTTCAGCAAGCTGTCGCCGTGGCTGCGGCGGTAGCTCAGGATACGCTCCTTCATATCCTCCCCGAAGGCGGGGCCGATCTGTTCGGCAGAAATGGTGAAGGGCACGATCAGCAGCTGCGCCAGCTCTTCGCGGCTGAGCCCGGCTGCGCTGACATCGCCGGGACGTTCGGTCAGCGCCAACGCAGCCTCGTAGGCCGCGACATCAAGGCCCAGCTTGCGGAACAGCGGGTGGTCTGTGCCATCCATGCCGAAGATCTGCCGCAGCATTTCGACCACATCGCGCGTCAAGGCCACCAGCCCCTCATCGAGGCCCAGCTGCTTCAGAAGGCGAAGGAACTCGCCATGGCGCTGCAGATTCTCGCCGGTCAACGCCTCCCTGCTGGCGGCGAAGACGAGGTTTTCCACCACCGGAAGCGTCGGGTTATAGGTGTCGGGGTCGAGGAAATGCACATGGGCTTCCAGCCCGGCGTCACGGACAGCCTGGCGGAAGGTCGGGCGCAGAGCGGTGAGCTGTTCGGCCAGCTCCGGGTGCGCCAGCGCCTCGAAACGCTGTTCGATCCCGCGCCGGAACAAGGCCGTGTCCGAGCCGATGCCCTCCACCAGGTTGAGCCACCATCCGCGCAGCTCCGCCTCGCTGGAGAAGCCTGCCAGGCTTGGGTCGAGCCAGGGGGCATCAAACGGGTCCGGACTGTTGCCGGCCCGCTGCGCCATGTCCAGCTTCTTGCTGTCGAGCCCTTCGCCCAGTGGGCGCAGGCGCATCGGCATCAGAACGTTGTCGCCGAAGGAGCCCTGGAACAGCACCGGTCGCGAGGTGGCATAACCGATGCGCGCCGCGATCGTCGCCTGGTGCAGCCCCCGCAGATCACGATCCGCCACCGTCACACGACCGGCGGTCGGCAGGATTTCCCGGGTCAGCAGCTCGGCCAGTGCCCGGCGGTCCTCCTCGGAAGGGGCCGCGATGCCGACCACCTGCCCGGCCGGGAAGGTCGCGCTGAGATCCTCGAGGACGAGATTACCGTCGGTGTCGCGCACATTGACCGACTCCAGAACCACATCCCCGTTCAGATGTTCCAGCTCGTCCGGCTCGCCCGTCATCAGGGTCTCGTCCACCATGCCCGGCGGAGCGAAGCGTTCCAGGATCACCTCCCAGCGCAGGGCCATGTCCTGGGTCTGATTGTAATAGGTCAGCAGCTCCTTCCAGGGCGAGGCCAGATCCTTGTAGGCGGCCAGCGCCGCCACCAGCGCCCCCAGCGACACCTTGCCCTGCAGCACCAGATAGCCGCCCACCGCGTAAAAGAAGAACGGCGTCAGCTGGGTAATGAAGTTGTTGAGAAACTTCATGAAGAATTTTTTCTGGTAGATCTCGAAGCGGATGTCGTAGAGCCGCCCCAGCCGGGCGGTGATGACGGCCATCCGGTAGCGCCAGCCGCCGTTGATGCGCAGCGTCGAGGCTCCCGCGGCGCTTTCGCCGATCTCGGTGGCCAGCGCGCGGACCTGCTTGATCCGTTTCTTGTTCAACAGGTTGATCTGCCGCTGCAGCATCGGGATCAGCCAGCCCTGCAACGGAATCAGCGCGATGGCCGCCATGCCGAACCAGAAGTTCTGCAGGAACAGGAAGAACAGAATCGTCAGCATCTGTCCGGCCTGAAGCACCGGCTGGCTGACCGCATCGCCCATCAACCCGCCCATCGGCTCGGATTCGGAGGTGACCATGGAGACCAGCTCGCCCTGGCTAACCCGTTCGAAATAGGGCTGCGGAAAGCGCAGCACCCGGCCAATCAGCTGGTAGCGGAACCGCCGCAACATGCGCTCGGCCAGCACGCCCTTCATGGTGTTGATGCGCATCTTCAGCAGGCCGTGGCACAGAACCGACAACAGGAAGGCGCCGCACAGCAGCCACAGGAAGGTCAGCTGGTCGACACTGTAGCCCAGCACATCAATGGTCTGGGTCTCTGCGCCGATGGCATCGTTGATGATGCGCTTGGGCAGCTCCAGCGTCAGGTAAAGCAGCGGAAACAGACAGGCGGTGACGACCAGCAGAACCAGCTGATCGCGTTTCGAATATTTCCAAATGAAACGGAACAAAGAGCGTTCGATGGGAAGGCTCCATCAATGGCGGCGGCTGGTCAGGATCTCATATAGGGGTACCCCGGTTTGACGGGAACAGGCAATGGCAAGTAAAATCGCGTATCCCGTTGCGGCATCATACGTCACAACATTTGCCAGCAGGGAAAAAATCCGTAAGGTTCCAGCGAAGTACACTTGCTGGAGGTGTTTTGCGTTGCCTGAATTTGTCGGTTCCGTTCTGCTGCTGCTCTGCGCTCTGCAGGTCAAGCACATGTTTGCCGACTTCTTCCTGCAAACGTCAAAAATGCTGTCCGGCCGCTGTGCCTATGTCCACATGGGCCGCGCCCAGCATGCCGGTGTGCATGTGATCGGATCGATTATCGTGTTTGCCCTGTTCGGCTCCCCGCTGAGCTTCATCCTGCCGCTGGCAATGCTGGAGTGGGTGGTGCATTTCCACATCGACTTTGCCAAGGCACGCTACTGCGAGATGAAGGAGCTGAACCCCCAGCAGGCCCGGTTCTGGCAGGCCATGGGAGCAGACCAGGCGCTGCATCAACTGACCTATATCGCCATGGGCTGGGCCTGGATAAAATACGTGGCATTGTAATCAAGTCGCGCAAACCACGGTGCTGACATTGCCCGTCACGCCCGCACAGCGCCGGTGGGCCGACCCGCCGCTCAGGGCACCAGGGGACGGTCGCGCTTGATCGTGCGCAACACAACATTGGTTTGCGCGCTTGCCACGGCGGGCAGGCGAAACAGAAATTCCTCCAGGAACCGGTTGTAAGCCTCCAGGTCCGGGGCCAGCACCCGTAAATGATAATCGGCCTGACCGGTGGTCGCATAACATTCCTGCACCAGCGGGCTGGTTTCGACCGCGCGGATGAACTCGACCAGTTTTTCCGGGTCGTGCCGGGTCAGCTGCACATGCACCAGCGCCTCAAAGCCCAGCCCCATCGCCGGAGCGCTGACGATGGCGCCATAGCGCTCGATCACTCCGGCCTCCTCCAGTGCGCGCACCCGCCGCCACAGCGCCGACGAGGACATGCCCACAGCCTCTGCCAGATCCGCGTTCGAGATGCGGCAATCCTCCTGCAGCATCTTCAGAATGCGGCGGTCCCTGTCGTCGAGTTTCATTTCCGGTCCAATCATCCAGTTTTCACCCCCATTCCGGCACAGTCGACCACAAATCAGCGAAACTCCAGCAAATGGGGCAAAATTTTTCAAAGGATCAGGATTATCTTACCGTTCAGATATGAACGCGCGCAAGGACACTCTCGCAGATGACCAAGCTGAGCCACGATTTCCGCAGCTACAAGTTGGATGACCGTTATGAGCTGACCCAGGGCCGGGTGTTCCTGACCGGCACCCAGGCGCTGGCCCGCATCATGCTGGACCAGGCCCGCCGCGACCGCAACGCGGGGCTGAACACCGCCGGCTTTGTCTCCGGCTACCGCGGCTCGCCCTTGGGCGGGGTGGACCTGGAGTTCTGGCGCGCCAAGGACCGGATGAAGGCCAACCGGATCAAATTCATGCCCGCCGTCAACGAGGACCTGGGCGCGACCGCCGTACTGGGCGCGCAGCAGGCGGTGCTGGACCCGCATTGCGAGGTCGCGGGCGTGTTTTCCATGTGGTACGGCAAGGGGCCGGGCGTTGACCGCTCGGGCGATGCACTGAAGCATGGCAACGCCTATGGCTCCTCGCCCAAGGGCGGCGTGCTGGTGGTGGCCGGCGACGACCACGGCTGCGTCAGCTCCTCGATGCCGCATCAGTCGGACGCGGCCTTCCTGTCGTGGTTCATGCCGGTGCTGAACCCGGCCGACGTGTCGGAATACCTGTCGTTCGGCGAATACGGCTTTGCGCTGTCGCGCTACTCCGGCACCTGGGTCGGTTTCAAGGCAGTGTCGGAAACGGTCGAGAGCGCACGCTCGGTCGAGCTGCAACCGGATCGGCAGTTCATCTACCCTGAGCTGCCGGACTACCCCGGCGGCCTGCACATCCGCCGCGCCGACCTGCCCTCCCCCGAGATCGAAACCCGCATCCAGGCCAAGCTCGACGCGGTGCGCGCCTTCGCCGAGGCCAACCCGATCGACCGCAAGATCTATGACATCAGCGAGGCGCGGTTTGGCTTCGTGACCACCGGCAAAGGGCATCTCGACCTGATGGAGGCACTGCGGCTCCTCGGCCTGGACGAGGCTGCTTGCCGCCGCCTGGGCATCGACATCTACAAGGTCGGCATGGTCTGGCCGCTCGATCGCAAGGACGCGCTGACCTTCGTGCAGGGCAAGCAGGAGGTGCTGGTCGTCGAGGAGAAACGCGGCATCATCGAGAGCCAGTTCAAGGAATACTTCTATGACTGGCCGGGCAAGAAGCCGGAAAAGATGGTCGGCAAATATGACAGCGAGGGCAACCCGCTGATCCCCTGGACTGGTGAGCTGAGCCCGCGGATGCTGGCCCCGATCGTGGCGGCACGGCTGGACAAGTTCTTCCCGGAGGAAAACCTGCCCGCCAAGGCCGCGGCACTGACGGCCGAGAAGCCCAAGGTGCTGAACGTGCCCGGCGCGACCCGCACGCCTTACTTCTGCTCGGGCTGTCCGCACAACACCTCGACCAAGCTGCCCGAAGGCTCCAAGGCGTTTTCCGGCATCGGCTGCCACGTGATGGCCAGCTGGATGGACCGCGACACCGCGGGCTATGCCCAGATGGGCGGCGAGGGCGTGCCGTGGACGGTGGCGTCGCAATTCAACGGCGGCAAGCACGTGTTCCAGAACCTCGGCGAGGGCACCTGGTATCACTCCGGGTCGCTGGCGATCCGCCAGGCGGTCGCGGCGGGCACCAACATCACCTACAAGATCCTCTACAACGACGCCGTGGCGATGACCGGCGGCCAGCCGGTGGACGGCCCCGTTTCTGTGCATGGCATCGCCCAGACCTGCCGCGCCGAGGGCGTGGAACGGATTGCGCTGGTGTCGGACGACATCGACAAGTTCCACCGCAGCGATTTTCCCTCCGGCACCACCTTCCACGACCGTGCCGAGCTGGACACGGTGCAGCGCGAGCTGCGCGAGATCCCCGGCGTGACCGTGCTGATCTACGAGCAGACCTGCGCAACCGAGAAACGCCGCCGCCGCAAGCGCGGCAAGATGGAGGACCCCAAGCGGTTCGCCTTCATCAACGATCTGGTCTGTGAGGGCTGCGGCGACTGCTCGGTGGAATCCAACTGCCTGAGCGTAGAGCCGAAGGAAACGCCGTTCGGTCGCAAGCGCAAGATCAACCTGTCGACCTGCAACAAGGACTTCTCCTGCCTGAACGGCTTTTGTCCCAGCTTTGTCACCGTCGAGGGTGCCACCCGCCGCAAGAAGAAGATCGCGGGCCTGGATGCGGCACGGCTGACCGCCAAGCTGCCCGCGCCTGACCTGCCGTCGCTGGAGGCACCGTTCGACCTGTTGGTCACCGGTGTCGGCGGCACCGGCGTTGTCACCGTCGGCGCGCTGATCACCATGGCGGCGCATCTGGAGGGCAAGGGCGCAAGCGTGCTCGACTTCACCGGCTTTGCCCAGAAGTTCGGCACCGTGCTGAGCTACATCCGGCTGTCGAACGCCCCCGAGACGCTGAACCAGGTGCGGATCGGCGAAGCGAGCGCGGATGCGGTGATCGGCTGCGACGTGGTTGTCAGCTCGGCGCCCAAGGCCTCGATCCACTATCGGGCGGGGACCAAGGTGGTGCTGAACCGCGCCGAGATGCCCACTGGCGATCTGGTGCTGCGCCGCGATGCCGACCTGATGGCGGGCGTGCGTGAAAAGACCATTGCCGACGCGGTGGGGCCGCAGAACCTGTCGGGCTTCAACGCCAACGAGGCCGCCGAGACACTGCTGGGCGATGCGGTTCTGGCGAATGTGATGATGCTGGGCTTTGCCTGGCAGAAGGGGCTGGTCCCGGTCAGTGCCGGCGCGCTGGACCAGGCGATCGAACTGAATGGCGTTGCCATCGAGAAGAACCGGCTGGCCTTTGCCATCGGCCGCGCCATGGCGGTGGATGCGAAACTGGTCGCCGACCACTACGAGGAGCCCAAGCCCAAGGAAGAGACGCTGGAGGCGCTGATCGGCCGCCGGTCGACCTTCCTCACCGGTTATCAGGACCGTGACTATGCCGCGCGCTACGCGGATACGCTGGAACGCTTCCGCAAGGCGCTACCCACAGACGTGCGCGATGAGCTGACCCGCGCCGCAGCGCGCTCCCTGTTCAAGCTGATGGCCTACAAGGACGAGTATGAGGTCGCCCGGCTGCTGACCAGCGAGACCTTCCAGCACCAGCTGAACGAAGAGTTCGAGGGCGACTTCAGCGTCAAGTACCACTTGGCCCCGCCGCTGATGACATGGAAGCGCGATACCCGCGGACGCCCCGTGAAGCGGGCCTTTGGCCCCTGGTTGCGCCCGCTGATGGACCTGCTGTCACGGGGCAAGCGCCTGCGGGGCACGGCCTTCAACATCTTTGGCTACCACGAGGAAGCCCGGCTGCACCGCGACCTGTTGCGCTGGTACGAACAGGCGCTGGAACAGGTGGCCGCACGATATGACGGCCAGAACCACGAAGCCTGCCTGGAAGTGCTGAAAGCGCCGATGGAAATCCGCGGCTACGGCCCCGTGCGCCTCAGCGCCGCCCGCAAGGTCCGGCAGGAGGCCAACGAGGCACTGGCGGCGCTATGACGCTGCGCCCTGCGCCACAGCGCGCAAGTGAACCTGGACGAACCGCCCCTGACCGGGGCGGTTTTGCCATCAGATATCCCAGTGCTGCCGGGTAAACGCGGCGAACTCTTCCAGTTCCTCCGGCAGCGGCTCACGACCGGTGAATACGCGCAGGTATTCCGGCGTCATCTCCAACCGGTGGGCATGGCTTTCGTTCGGGTCCGCCATGTCGTAGCCGATCTGCATGTAGTAGAGCACCTTGGCGCGCGTCATCGCTTCCAGCGGCGGGTAGTCATAACGCATGAACATGGCCGTCAACGCCTCGACCCGGCGCTGATCGGACCGATCCAGCAGGCTGCGCACCTTGCCTGACCGCCGCGCCCAGTCGCGCACGGCAAAATCGAGCGCGATGTTGAACAGCTCGGAATTGGCAATGCAATGGAACACGTTCAGCACCGCGCCGGTGACGGTCTTGGCTGGCAATTCTGCCTGGCGCACCATCCCGGCGGTGTTTGTCTGCTCCCAGGTCTGCAACAGCGCGTCGAGCAGATCCTGCCGGGACCGGAAGTACCAATAGAAGGATGAGCGTGAGACCTGCATCCGCTCGGCCAGCGCCAGCACCTTCACCTGCTCCACGCCGTCCGAGATCAGCACGTCCATCGCGACGTTCAGCCAATCCTCGCGGGTAACCTTGACGTTTCCAATCAGCGGTGATGCCGCCGGGTTGTCCCGGTGCAGAACAGGTTTGCGTGACATTGAGCCCCCCTAGGTGACACTGATCCCCGCACCTTACGGCGGCGGGCGCGCTAACGCCAGTTGGCAGCGACCTGCCCGCGCCCGATCGAGACACCGGATCGTGTTGCCATGTGATTTGGCGTGTGGAGATCCCTCGCTAGGGTGAAACCTTCATGAATTCGACACCGAATCCCGCTAGCAGCCCGCGGGCAGGTCCCGACAGTTGCACGAAAGGGCGGCAACGGCCCCCTGCCCTGCGTCACATTGCCCAAATGGGGTTTGACTAACCCGGTCCGGTCGCGCGAAGGTGTCTTAAAAACAGGGAAAATGCGATCTCATGCACGTCTCAACCCCGCCAGACGGGCCATATTGAATGCAACCACTTCTGTCCGTCGAGAACCTCAGCATCGGATTCGGCAAGGGCGCGCCGGTGGTACAGGACGTCAGCTTTGCGGTGCAGCCGGGCGAGACACTGGCGCTGGTCGGTGAAAGTGGTTCCGGCAAGACCGTGTCCTGTCGCGCGGTGCTGCGCATCCTGCCCAAGGTGGCGCAGCTGCGCTCGGGGCGGATCCTGCTGAACACCGGCGGCAAGCAGCGCGACCTTGCCACACTGGACGAACGCCGCATGCGCGATGTGCGCGGCAACATCATCTCGATGATCTTCCAGGAGCCGATGCGCTCGCTCTCCCCCCTGCACCGGATCGGCAACCAGGTGTCCGAAGTGCTGTGGCTGCACGGCGGCAAGACCGAGCGCGAGGCGCGCAAGCTGGTGCTGGAGTGTTTCGAGCGTGTGGGTTTCCCCGATCCCGAACGCACCTACCGCTCCTACCCGTTCGAGCTGTCGGGCGGCATGCGGCAGCGGGCGATGATCGCGATGGCGATGGTGGCCAAGCCCGAGCTGCTGATCGCGGATGAGCCGACAACGGCGCTGGACGTGACGACGCAGGCGCAGGTGCTGGGCCTGATGAAGGACCTGCAGCGCGAAACCGGCATGGCGATGATCCTGGTGACCCACGATCTCGGCGTGGTCGCCAACATGGCCGAGCAGGTGGTGGTGATGCACAAGGGCCGGGTGATGGAAGCAGGCCGCGCCGAGCCGCTGCTGCGCGCGCCCGCCCACCCCTACACCCAGGCGCTGTTCAACGCCGCCCCCGCCATCCCGGACGAGGCCGTGGTTGCGATTCCGCCGCCGCGCGATGACCTCATCATGGAGATGAAGTCGGTCTCCAAGACCTACACGCTGCGGTCTGGCAAGGGCTGGCGCGCACCGGTTCTGATCCAGGCCTGCCGCGAGATCGACCTGCGGGTGACCCGCGGCGAGACCCTGGCCATCGTCGGCGAAAGCGGCTCGGGCAAGACCACCGCGGCGCGCATCGCGCTGGGGGCAGAGCCCCCCGACCCCGGCGGCAGCGTGCTGTTCCGCCCCGATCCCGACCAGCCGCCGGTGAAGGTGCATGACATGGACCGCGCCGAGCGCATGGCCTTTCAGCGGCAGGCGCAGATGGTGTTTCAGGATCCCTATTCCTCGCTGTCGCCACGGATGCGCATTCAGGACACGCTGGTGGAGCCTCTCGACATTCACGGTATCGGCAGCCGCAGCGAGCGGCGCGAAAAGGCGGCCGAGAAGCTGCGGCTGGTGGGGCTGTCTCCCGACATGCTGCAGCGCTATCCGCATGCGTTCTCCGGCGGTCAGCGCCAGCGCCTGTCGATTGCCCGCGCGCTGATGCTGGAACCGTCGCTGATCGTCTGCGACGAGCCGACCTCTGCGCTGGATGTGTCGGTGCAGGAGCAGATCCTGCGCCTGCTGGAGGACATCCGCGACCAGCAGAAACTGTCCTACCTGTTCATCAGCCACGATCTGGCGGTGGTGGCGCGCATTGCCGACGAGGTGGCGGTGATGCGGCGCGGCCTGATCGTCGAGCAGGCACCGCCGGAAACCCTGTTCTACAACCCCCAGCATCCCTACACCAAGGCACTGATCGCGGCCCAGCCGGAGCCGGACATCGACCGTCCCATCGATCTGAAGCTGGTGGCCCAGGGCGCAGGCGCCCCGGAACAATGGCCCGAGGCCTTCCGCTTTCAAGGCCCCATAGCGCCGCCCTTGGTGCAACTGCCGCAACTGGAGGCTGGTCACAAGGTACGCTGCCATGTTTGACGTGATGAAACCCCTTCTTGCGGCGCTGTGCCTTGCCGCCCTGCCCGCCTTGGCGCAGCCGCCGGTGCAGGAAAGCGCCTTCTGGCGGGCCGAGGTCGACGCCGGGCACCTGCCGCCCGTGGCCGAGCGCCTCCCGGAAGTGCCGCTGGTGGTCGATCTCGCCGCCAAAGGCCGGACGCATGGCGTTCAGGGGGGCACGCTGAACACCATGGTTACCCGCTCCAAGGACATCCGGCAGATGGTGGTCTATGGCTACGCCCGGCTGGCGGGCTATGGCGAAGATTACAAGCTGCGGCCCGACATCCTGCTGGACTATGAAAACGAGAACAACCGCCGCTTTACCCTCAGGCTGCGCCCCGGGCACCGCTGGTCCAATGGTGACCCCTTCACCTCGGACGATTTCCGCTACTGGTGGGAGGACGTCGCCAACAACGAGCTGCTGAGCCCCTCCGGGCCACCGGATTTCCTGCGGGCGGGCGGCCAACTGCCGCGGGTCAGCTTTCCGGATGAAACCACCGTCATCTACGAGTGGGACCACCCCAATCCCGGCTTTCTGCACACGCTGGCACTGGCGCGTCCCCCCTTCATCTACCGTCCCGCGAAGTTCCTGAAGAAGTTCCACGCCGATTACGCCGATCCCGATGCGCTGGCGGAAGAGGTCGATTACGCCCGCGTCAAAAGCTGGGCGGCGCTGCACAACAAGTACGACAACATGTACAAGTTCGACAATCACGAGCTGCCGACCCTGCAGCCCTGGATCAATGCCTCGGCCGGCAAGAAGATCCGTCACCAGTTCGTGCGCAACCCCTATTACCACCGGATCGACAGCCGCGGCGTGCAGCTTCCCTATATCGACACGGTCGAAATGGAGATCGTCGGCGCCGGGCTGGTGGCCGCCAAGTCGAACGCCGGCGAGACGGATCTGCAGGCCCGCGGGCTGGATTTCCGCGACATTCCGATCCTGCGCAAGGGCGAGAAGGACGGCGGCAACTACCGCACCTACCTGTGGGGCAGCGGGGCGGCCTCGCAGATTGCGATCTACCCCAACCTGAATGTCAACGACCCGGTGTGGCGCGAGGTGTTCCGCGACGTGCGCGTGCGCCGGGCGTTGTCGCTGGCGATCAATCGACGCGCCATCAACCGGGCCCTGTATTTCAACCTCGCCAAGCCGGGCGCGATGGCCGTTCTGGAGCAAAGCGCCTTTTTCGACCAGAGCCTGCGTGACGCCTGGGCTGACTTCGCCCCGGAAGAGGCCAACCGGCTGCTGGACGAGGCCGGACTGGACAAGCGCGACGCCTATGGCATCCGCTACCTGCCTGACGGACGCCGGATGGAATTGATAGTGGAAACCGCCGGCGAACGTCAGGAAGAGGAAAACGCGCTCCAGATCATCACCGACGATTGGCGCGACGTGGGCGTGAAACTGGTGATGCGCCCCCTGGACCGCGACATCCTGCGCAACCGGGTGTTCTCCGGCACCACCATGGCCTCGACGTGGTTCGGCTGGGACAACGGCCTGCCGCAACCCTATACCTCGCCGGTCTACCTGGCCCCAACGGACCAGACCTTCCTGTCCTGGCCGAAGTGGGGGCAGTATTATCAAACCGGAGGCCAGGCCGGTGAGCCGCCGGACTTGCCCGAAGCGCAGCGCCTGCTGTCGCTGCTGGAGGACTGGGAGGCTGCCACCACCGAGGAGGAGCGCATCGCCGCCTGGCGCGAGATGCTGCAGATCCATGCGGATCAGGTCTTTGCCATCGGTGTGGTGGCGGCGGCGCCGCAGCCGGTGGTCGTCTCCAATCGACTGCGGAACGTGCCGGAGCAGGCGATCTGGGCCTGGGATCCGGGCGCACATTTCGGGGTCTACCGGCCGGATGAATTCTACTTCGAGGACGGCCAGGGCTGATGGAAATTCTGCGCTACGCTCTTTACCGCTTTGGCACCATGCTGCTGACGTTGCTGGTGGTATCGGTGCTGATCTTCATCATCATCAACCTGCCGCCCGGCGATTACCTGTCCAACCAGATCGCCGAACTGCAGGCCACCGGCCAGTCCGCGGGCGTCGCCAAGGCGGAATTCCTGCGCAAGGAATACGCGCTGGATAAGCCACTGTGGCAGCAATACATGATCTGGATGGGGTTCATGCCCGGCCCGCACGGGTTTTCCGGCATGATCCAGGGCAACTACGGCTGGTCGTTCGAGTTTGACAGCCCGGTGGCCGAGATCGTCGGCGACAGCCTCTGGCTGACGGTGCTGGTCAACCTCGCCGCGGTGCTGTTTGTCTACCTGGTGGCGCTGCCGCTGGGCGTGCTCGCCGCGGCGCGGGCGCGGTCCTGGGTCGACTACACCACCGCCTTTGTCGGCTACCTCGGGCTTGCGACGCCGAACTTCCTGCTGGCGCTGATCCTGTTCTATTACGGCCACCGCTGGTTCGACCTGCCGATCGGCGGGCTGATGGCCCCCGAGTACGAGGGGCTGCCGATGAGTTGGGACAAGGTGAAGTCGATCCTTGCGCATCTGATCGTGCCAACCTTTGTGATCGGCACCGCCGGCGCCTCGGCGATGATGCAGCGGCTGCGCGCCAACATGCTGGACGAGCTGGGCAAACCCTACGTCGAGACCGCCATCGCCAAGGGCATGAAGCCGTCGCGAATGCTGGCGAAATACCCGCTGCGGGTGGCCTTCAATCCCTTTGTGGCCGATATCGGCAACCTCTTGCCCTCGATGATCTCCGGGTCGGTTCTGGTGTCGGTGGTGCTGGGGCTGCAGACCATCGGCCCCACCCTGCTGACGGCGTTGAAGACGCAGGACATGTTCCTGTCCGGCTTCGTGCTGATGTTCGTGGCGCTGCTGACGCTGATCGGCACGATGGTGTCGGATGTTCTGCTGATGCTGCTGGACCCGCGGATCCGCTATGAAGGAAAAAGCGCATGACCCAGCTGCCCGACGGACGCTATGTCGACGACGCGCCCTATGACCCGAAGGCCGCCCTGCTGGAGGTGGAGCGCAAGGATCTGGACGCGCCCAACTGGCTTTTGGTCTGGCGCAAGTTCCGCACCCACAGGCTGGGGCTGGTCTCGGGCGTCTTTTTGCTGATCTGCTACGTGCTGCTGCCGGTGGCCGGCTTCATCGCGCCCTACGGGCCCAACCAGCGCCACAGCGAGCATCTGTACTCCCCGCCGCAATCGATCAACCTGTTCCACGAGGGAGAGTTCATCGGCCCCTACGTGTATCCGCTGACCTCGCACGCGGATCTGGAAAGCTTTCAGTGGGTGTTCACCCCGGATCTGGAAAACCCTCAGAAGCTGAAGTTCTTCTGCGAGGGCACCGAGTACCATATCGCCGGGCTGATCCCCTCCACCACGCATCTATTCTGCTCGCCGGACCCGGCCAAGCCGGTGTTCCTGTGGGGCTCCGACCGGCTGGGGCGGGACATGTTCTCGCGCATTCTGTACGGCGCGCAACTGTCGCTGACGGTGGGCCTGATCGGGATCACCGTGTCCTTCGTGCTGGGCATTTTCTTTGGCTCGCTGGCGGGCTACCTGGGCGGCAAGACCGACTGGGTCATCAACCGGGTGATCGAGGTGCTGCGCTCCCTGCCCGAACTGCCGCTGTGGCTGGCGCTGTCGGCGGCGGTGCCGTCGAACTGGTCGCCGGTGACGGTGTTCTTCATCATCTCGATCATTCTCGGCATTCTCGACTGGCCGGGGCTGGCGCGGGCGGTGCGGGCCAAGTTCCTGTCCCTGCGCGAGGAGGAATTCGTGCGCGCGGCCGAGATGATGGGCGCTTCCTCGGGCCGGGTGATCCGCAAGCATCTGCTGCCGAACTTCATGTCGCACCTGATCGCCTCGGCCACGCTGTCGATCCCGGCGATGATCCTCGGCGAGACCGCGCTGTCGTTCCTTGGCCTTGGTCTGCGGGCACCGGCGGTCAGCTGGGGCGTGATGCTGAACGATGCGCAGAACCTCGCCTCGATCGAGATCTACCCCTGGACCGCCATTCCGATGCTGCCGATCGTGATCGTGGTGCTGGCGTTCAATTTCCTGGGCGATGGGCTGCGCGACAGCCTGGACCCGTACCAGCATTGAGCCTGATCGCTGCCCTCCCCGCGCCCGGTCACTACCGTGTCACCGGCACCGGCCACTGGCAGAGCGCCTTTGCCGTGACCGAACTGGCCACGGCCTCAGTCGCTGCCGTCGGGGTGGAGCTGGCCAAGCTGATCGCCGCGCTGAACCTGGCACCTGCGCCACCCGAGGTCACGGTGGACCAGCGCCTGGCCTCGCTATGGTTCGGCTACAGCTTCCGGCCCGTGGGCTGGGAAATGCCCGGTCTGTGGGACGCCATCGCGGGCGATTATGAAACCGCGGACGGCTGGATCCGGCTGCACACCAACCTGCCCCACCATCGCCGCGCCGCGCTGCAGGTGCTGGGCTGCGCCGAGGAGCGTCAGACTGTTGCTGCCGCGGTACGCGGCTGGCAGGCAGAGGATCTGGAAACCGCGGTGGTTTCGGCTGGTGGCTTGGCCGCAGCCATGCGCAGCCGGGCGGCATGGCTCGCCCATCCGCAGGGCCGCGCGGTGGCGGCAGAGCCGCTGATCCGCTGGGGCGCACGCCGCGAGATCCGCCTGCGGAACCGGCCCCAGGCGACGCGGGAACGGCCCCTGGCCGGGCTGCGCGTGCTGGACCTGACGCGGGTGATTGCAGGGCCGGTGTCGACCCGCACGCTGGCCGGTTTTGGCGCCGAGGTTCTGCGCATCGATCCGCCCGGCTGGGACGAGCCGGGGGTGATCACGGATGTGTCGCTGGGCAAGCGCATGGCGACGCTGGATCTGCGCAGCAGCACCGGGCGGCAACAGTTCCAGGCGCTGTTGGCGCAGGCCGATGTGCTGGTGCACGGCTACCGCCCCGGCGCGCTGGACGGGCTGGGCTTCGACGCCGAGGCCCGCCGCCGCATCGCGCCCGACCTGATCGAAGTGGCATTGGACGCCTACGGCTGGACCGGCCCCTGGGCGCAGCGGCGCGGCTTCGACAGCCTCGTGCAGATGAGCGCGGGCATCGCCGACGCAGGCCGCAGCTGGGCGGGCGCCGACCGCCCCGTGCCGCTGCCGGTGCAGGCGCTGGACCATGCCACCGGCTATCTGATGGCGGCGGCGGTGATGTCGGCACTGCACATCGCCCAGGGCGGCGCGCCGGTTGCCACCGCGCGCCTGTCGCTCGCCCGCACGGCAGAGGAACTGGCAGCGCTACCGCAGTCTGCCGGAGGCGACGTCATCGAGGGCGCAGAGGACGCGAACTTTGCCGCCGCGGTGGAGGCCAGCGGCTGGGGGCCGGGTCGACGCTTGCTGCCGCCCTTGCAGCTGGGGCAGACGGCGATGCGCTGGGACCTGCCCGCCGCACGCTGCGACAGCGCCGCACCACGCTGGCAGTAGCAGGCGGGCCTAGGGGCGCTGCCCCTCATAGCGGTCCCGGGAAATACACCCCGGAGACTTTTTAGCCAGAAACAGGCACGCTTGCGCAACGGCGACGTCAGCGGTCGTCGCCATTGCCGCCCATTTCATCCAGCGCATCTTCGTCGATGGCAGCTTGCACCGCCCCCGTGGCCAGCTGTTTCTGTTTCGGCGTCAGCTCGTCTTCCTGATCCGGGGCCAGGCGAACGGTGACCTCGCGGTGAGCGAACTTGATGCCTTCGCGCGCAAACAGCTCGCGGATCTCTTGGTACACCCGCTTGCGCACCAACCACTGATCGCCCGGTTTGGTCATGAATTTCACCCGGATGATCATGGCCGAATCCTGCATCTCGATCACGCCCTGCGACTTCAGCGGCTGGATGAAGGCATCGCCGATCACCGGGTCTTCCAGCAGGCTTTGGCCCAGCTTCTTGATCAGCTTGCGCACTTTTTCGACGTCGGTGTCATAGGTGACCCGCAGCGGCAGCTTCATCATCACCCAGTCGCGGGAGTAATTGGTCAGCACCTTGATTTCGCCAAAGGGGATCGTGTGCAGCGCACCAAGATGATGGCGCAGCTGGAAAGAGCGCACCGAGATCTTCTCGACCGTGCCTTTGACCTCGCCGATGTCGATGTATTCCCCTTTGCGGAAGGCGTCATCGACCAGGAAGAACGCGCCCGAGAAGATGTCTCGGACCAGTGTTTGCGAGCCGAACCCTACGGCAAGACCAACGACACCGGCACCGGCGAACAGCGGGCTGACGTTTATGCCCAGTTCCAGCAGAACGATGAGCACGATCGACACCACCACCACGGCCAGTATGGCCCCGCGAAACAGCGGCAGCAGGGTTGCAAGGCGACTTGCGCCACCGGCTCCGCCCTCGTCCCCGAGTTCAGCCTCCGCCGGTACGGACCCGACTTCTTCATCGATCTTGCTGTCGATCCAGATACGGAACAGGTGATAGACGATGTAGCCGATGAACAGGATCACCGTTATGTCGATCACCCGGTCAGCGGAGGTGGTGTTCAGCCAGGCGGCATCGGGGTTCCAGACGATCACCAGCGAATAGGCTCCGACCACGAAGGCCAGGATACCGGCCACGCGGCGGGCAAGATCCTGATAGGTCGCTATGGGGTGGCGGCGCGGCAGCGGCGGCGAAACCTCGGCGGCCTCGGCTGGCGTGTCCGTTGCCTCTGCCTCGCCCGCCTCTTCCCCCTCTGCCAAGCCGGACTCCGCCCCCTGCTCTTCGAGCGACGGCGCAGCCTCGGGACGCCGCGCGCGACTGAAATAGCGTTCAATGAAATAGTTGATGACACCGTAGACGATCAGGATCGTGGTCAGCACGAAATAGCTGCCCGCCATCACCGGCACCGCCATGTCATTTTCCAGCACCAGGTCAAACGCCAGCTTGAGCCAGCCAAAGATCATGTAGGCGATCAGCACCGGCGCCCAGGCCAGCGCCAGCCCCCGCACGAGCCAGGAACATTCCTCGGGCGGGCGGCCTGCACGGATGGCATTGGAAATGGCCCGCCCGTTGACCAGCACAAGCACCAGGTTCCCGAAGGTGCCCACAAGCGCCAGAACGCCATAAACCAGCGCATAGACGTTGTAGTTGAGCCCGAAATCACCAACCCAGGTGGCAAACAGGACCGAGGAAATGTCATAGGTCGCCAGCAACGACGCCCAGATGTAAAGCCGCCGGGCATCCCGGTCGGAGAACACCGGGATGCGGTATTGCGATAGATAGGGCGACAGCACCATGCGCCACAGATCCGACACCGTCCGGGCCAGGAAAAAGGCGGTGTAGATCGCGGTGGTGGTAAACTCGATCGAGGGATCGCCGGACGGACCGAAGATCACATAGGACGCAAGGGCGGCAAACAGCATCGCAAAGACGGTGCCCCCGACCCCCATGAAGAACCGGAAGATCAGGAACGGCATCTTCTCCTGATAGCCTTCGGGATGCTGCTTGATGCGTGCGACCACGTAGCGTTTGGCAATACGCTTGCCGTAGATCTCGACCGACAACCAGCGGCCGATCATCAGCAACAGCACGCTCCATCCCAGAACTTCGACATAGGTGCTGATGCGCCCGTCGGGGCTGGTCTGGCGCAGGATGTACTGCATTTCAAAGACCGAATAGGGCAGCGCCTCGAGACGGCTGGCGAGCTCGGCCCGGAAGGCCGCGACCTTGGACTGCGCCTGCATCAGCGCCGAGGGCTTTTCCATGTGCTCGCCTGTCGGCTGCCCGCTCGCCTCGGGGGGCGGGGGCGGGGTCAGCAGCTGCCCGTTGCTGTCGACAACGACCACGCCAACGCCAGCTTGCGCGGCCTGTTCGAGAATACGGGACAGGCTATCCGCGCTCGCCGGTTCACGTTCCTGCGCTTCGGCGTGAGCAACCGATGACAGGATCAGGAGCCCCATCAGCAGAATTCGACCAACAACGTGCAGCATGGGCGCCTATCCTTCTGGAATTGTAACCAGAATTAACCACGCGCGGTAACGTCATGCAAATTTTCCCGACGCGGATCAGATTGCCCCCTTGCCCCTGCCGCATGATTGCATAGGTGCGGGGGGCAGGTTATACCGATCCCAACCTCCGCCGACGGGCGGGCAGCAGCGCAGCTTTGTCCCGCGGGTGCGGTCGGCTGTATCCTGCAAAAGCAGAACCAACAGTCGGCACCCCGCCCTCAGCAGTCGGGGCTGCGCAACCCGAGGCAGAGAATGGCACAACACGACAGCCCCCGCCCGGCCCCAGGCTCAGCCCCCAAACCCCGTGTTCCGGTCCTGGCGCCGCCCGTTTCGGCCGGTTTGGGCGTGGACCCTTCAGGCAAGCGAGCCCATGACACAGCCAGGTGAATCCCCAGCCTCTGCGAGCTCCCCGAAACGCGGGCCGCGGGTCATGTTCTACAGTCACGACACGTTCGGGCTCGGCCATTTGCGCCGCTCCCGGGCCTTGGCAGGCGCGATTACCACCGCGACGCCGCAATCCTCCGCGCTGATCCTGACCGGATCGCCGGTTGCGGGGCGGTTCTCGTTCCCGGCCGGGGTCGATCACATCCGCCTGCCCGGCGTCATCAAGCGCTCCGATGGCTCCTATGCCTCGCGCACCATGGGCATGAGCATCGAGGAAACCGCCGAACTGCGGGCAGCCCTGATCCGCTCCACCGTGGAGCAATACCAGCCGGATGTGCTGGTTGCCGACAAGGAACCGACCGGCTTTCGCGGCGAATTGATCCCCGCGCTGGAGTTCCTGAAGTCGGAAGGACGCTGCAAGCTGGTACTGGGGCTGCGCGATGTGCTGGATGCGCCCGACGTGCTGGCCGCGGAATGGGAGCGCAAGCAGGCGGTCGAGGCCACCCGCGACTTCTATGACGAGATCTGGGTTTATGGGCCGAAGTCCGTCTATGACCCGACCGAGGGCCTGCCGTTCACGCCGCAGATGCGGGCGCGGATGCACTGGACCGGCTACCTGCGCCGCGACCTGGGCCAGGTCGGCGAACCGCCGCAGCAACCCTATCTTCTGGTCACCGCCGGTGGGGGTGGCGACGGAGAGATGATGGTGGATCTGGTGCTGTCTGCCTACGAGGCCGACCCGGACCTGTCTCCGCGTGCCGTGCTGGTCTATGGCCCCTTCCTGTCCGGTGACACGCGCGCGGATTTCGAACAGCGGGTGGCCCGTTTGCAGGGGCGCGTAACCGCCGTTGGCTTTGAATCGCAGATCGAAACCCTGTTCGCCGGAGCCCAGGGCGTGGTCTGCATGGGCGGCTACAACACCTTCTGCGAGGTGTTGTCTTTTGACAAACCCGCAGTGATCGTGCCGCGCACGACCCCACGTCTCGAACAGTGGATCCGCGCCAACCGCGCCGAGGAACTGGGGCTGTCGACCATGCTGGATGAAACCCGTGACGGTTGGACGGCTTCGGCCCTGGTCCGTGCGATTCGCGCCCTCGCCACCCAGCAGCCGCCCTCTGCCGCAGGCTCGGAAGGTTTGCTGGACGGGCTCGACTATGTCACCCGTCGGGTCCAGATCCTGTTGCAGGACGCGCCGCGGAGGACAGCAGAATGACCGCCGCTCGCCCGCCGCTGGCGGTGGTGGTCAAGGGTTGGCCGCGACTGTCAGAAACCTTCATCGCGCAGGAGCTGGTGGCGCTGGAAGCCGCTGGCCACAGCTTTGAGATCTGGTCGCTGCGCCACCCCACCGACGTCAAGCGCCATCCGCTGCATCAGCAGTTGCAGGCACGGGTGAACTACCTGCCGGAATACCTGTACGAGGAACCCGACCGGGTCTGGCGCGCCCGCGCCGCCGCGCAGCGGCTGCCGGGCTACGCCGAGGCCTACCGCGTCTGGCGCGCCGATCTGCGCCGCGACTGCACCCCCAACCGGATCCGCCGCTTTGGCCAGGCCTGCGTGCTGGCCGCCGAGATGCCCGCCGAGGTGCTGGGGCTTTATGCGCATTTCCTGCACACGCCGTCCTCGGTCGCGCGCTACGCCGCCATCATGCGCGGCCTGCCGTGGAGTTTCTCCGCCCACGCCAAGGACATCTGGACCTCGCCCGACTGGGAGATCACCGAAAAACTCTCTGCCGCGCATCACGGGGCGGCATTTGGTGCGACCTGCACCGGTTTTGGCGCCCGCCATCTGCAGGACATGGCCGATACGCCCGACCGGGTGGATCTTGTCTATCACGGGCTGGACCTGTCACGCTTTCCGCCCCCGCCGCAACGAAGCCCGCGCCAGCCGCAGGACCCGGTGAATTTCATGTCCGTCGGGCGTTTGGTGGAAAAGAAGGGCTTTGACCGGCTGATCGCGGCGCTGGCGCTGCTGCCTGCGGGGCTGGACTGGCATTGGACCCATATCGGCGGCGGCGGCCTTGGCGATCTGCTGCAAGGCATGGCCGAGGATGCGGGCATCGCCGATCGCATCACCTGGCGCGGCGCCTGCGACCAGCCCGAGGTGATCGAGGCGATGCGCGCCAGCGATCTGTTCGTGCTGCCCAGCCGGGTGGCCGCCGACGGCGACCGCGACGGGCTGCCCAACGTGCTGATGGAAGCCGCATCGCAAGGGTTGCCGATCCTGTCGACGCCGGTGTCGGCCATCCCCGAGTTCATCACCCACGGCACCCACGGCCTGCTGAGCGAGGACAGCCCCGAGATGCTGGCCGAAAGCCTGCTCTATGCCGCGCGGCATCCGGACCGGCTGGCAGAAATAGCCGAAGCCGCGCTGCAGCGGCTGCGCAGCGACTTTGGCATGGACCCCGGCATTGCCCAGCTGTCGCGGCGGCTGAAGGCGATGCTGGCGCAGGCTTGATCACGGATGGCACCGGGACGCGGCACGCGGATCGCCTTTTACGCGCCAATGAAGCCGCCGCACCACCCGGTGCCCTCGGGCGACCGCGCGATTGCCCGCAACCTAATGGCGATGCTGACCGCCAGCGGGGCCGAAGTGCAGCTTGCCTCGGAGCTTCGGGTCTATGACAAGCAGGGCTGTGCAGAGACGCAAGCGAAGCTGAAAGACGCGGCCAGTCAAGAGGTCGCCCGGCTGCTGCGCGACATGCCCCCGGCGGATCTCTGGGTTACCTACCACAACTACTACAAGGCGCCGGACCTGATCGGCCCCGCCGTGGCGCGCGCCCGCGGCATACCCTATGTGCAGATCGAATCCACCCGCGCGCAGAAACGGCTGAGCGGCGACTGGGCGGAGTTCGCCCGTGCGGCCCATGCCGCCGCCGATGCTGCCGCGGCGATCTTCTATTTCACCGAACATGACCACTTTGCCCTGCAGCGGGACCGCGCAGGCAGTCAACTGCTGACGCAGCTGCCGCCCTTCCTGCCGCGCGCCGCTCTGCCCCGCGCGTCCGCACTGGACGGACCGATGCTGACCGCTGCGATGATGCGCAAAGGCGACAAACTGGCATCCTACCGGCTGATCGCCGAATCTCTGTCGATGATGGCGGGCGACTGGCAGCTGGATATCGCCGGCGACGGCCCTGCCCGCCCGGAAGTCGAGGCGATGATGGCGCCCTTCGCCAGTCGCGTCCGGTTTCTGGGCCAGCTGTCGCAGGACGCATTGGCAGAGGCCTATGCCCGCGCCAGCCTGCTGCTTTGGCCCGGCGTCAACGAGGCCTTCGGCATGGTCTACCTTGAGGCGCAGGCGCATGGGCTGCCGGTGGTGGCACAGGACCGGCCCGGCGTGCGCGACGTGCTGCTGCCCGGAACGTATCCTGTGCCAGAACAGGGGGCGGCGGGCCTCGCGGCATTGGCAACGGAACTGCTGGGCGATACCGCGCTGCGTCGCCACCACGGCACCCACGCCCGCGCGCGGATTGCGGGCCGCCATCTTGAACCGGCAGCGGCCGCTTGCTTCTGGAACACTGTCACCCCATTGATCGAGGTCTCCCGATGATCCGACTTGCCCTGCTGCGCCACGGCCACACCTCCTGGAACCGCGCGGGCCGCATTCAGGGCCGCAGCGATATCCCGCTGGATGACACCGCCCGCGCCGAGCTGGCCGCACAAAGCCTGCCCCCGGACTGGGCGGATGCAGACCTGTGGTCCAGCCCGCTGAAGCGCGCGGCGGAGACCGCGGAACTGGTCGCGGGCCGCCCGCCCCGCACCGCGCCCGCGCTGACGGAAATGAACTGGGGCGAGTGGGAAGGGCTGCACGGCACCGACCTGAAGGCGGACCCCGGCAGCGGTTTTCGCGACATCGAGGATTGGGGCTGGCACTACCGCCCGCCCGGCGGCGAAACCCCGGCCGAGGTCTGGGATCGCATTGAACCCTGGCTGCGGGGGCTGACGCGCGACACGGTCGCAGTCTGCCACATCGGCATCATGCGGATGATCCTCGCCCGCGCCCACGGCTGGGACTTTGACGGCCCCGCGCCCTTCCGCATCAAGCGCAACCGGCTGTTCGTCGTGGAAATCGACGGCCCGACCCTGCGCCATTGGGATGAGCCCATCCGCCTGATCCGCGAGGAGACCGCATGAAAGTCCTGATCGCAGTTACGCATCTTCTGGGCACGGGCCATCTGTCGCGGGCGCTGACCATGGCGCGGGCCTTCGACCACGAAGGGCATCAGGTCACGCTGGTCAGCGGCGGCTTTCCGGCACCGCAGCTGGACACACGCGGCGTGACGCTGGTGCAGCTGCCGCCGCTGCGCTCTGACGGGGTGGATTTCACCCGGCTGCTGACCGCGAAAGGCACCGTGGCGCAGGCTGAGGATCTGGCCCAGCGTCAGTCGCAGCTTTGCGCTGCCCTGCAAGAGGCGCAGCCAGATGTGCTGATTACCGAGCTTTACCCCTTTGGCCGCCGCTCCCTGCGCGGCGAGTTCCTGGCGCTGCTGGAAGCCGCCCACAAGATGCCGCGCCGCCCGGTGATCCTGTCTTCGGTGCGCGACATCCTGGCGCCGCCTTCGAAACCGGAAAAGGCCGAGAAGGCCGATGCGGTGATCTCGCAATTCTACGACGCGGTGCTGGTGCATTCGGACCCCGCCGCGACCCGGCTGCAGGTCAGCTGGCCGGTCTCGCCGATGCTGGAGGCCAAGCTGCGCTATACCGGCTATGTCGCCCCCGCCGCTGCCGGGCCGCACCCCGAGCAAGCCGGGACGGGCGAAATCCTGGTCAGCGCCGGTGGCGGCAGTGTCGGTGCCGATCTTTACCGCACCGCGCTGGAGGCCGCACGGCTGATGCCGGACCATCGCTGGCGGCTGCTGGTCGGCGGCACCGACGCAGCGGCACGGATCGCCGAGTTTGCGCAGGCGGGCTCCCCCGCCCTGCTGGAACCTGTCCGCCCCGATTTCCGCCAGATGCTGTCGCATGCCGCCGCCTCTGTCAGCATGTGCGGCTACAATACCGCGCTGGATCTTCTGCAGGCGGCAACACCGGCGGTGCTGATCCCTTTTGATGCGGGCAATGAGACCGAGCAAAGCCTGCGTGCCGACAGCCTCGCACCGCTTGATGGCATCGAGGTGCTGCCCACGGCCGCGCTGACACCAGAGGCGCTATGCACTGCGGTCAAGGCTGCCATGCAGGCGCCGCAGCGTGATTCCAGCGGTTTCCGGTTTGACGGCGCCGCCCGGACCGTGGAGATTGCTGCGCAGCTGGAGAAGGAGCGCGGATGAAACCCGACTGGAACGAGCTGGATACAGAGCTGAGCCATTGGCGCGCGGCGCGCATGACGCTCCCCTTGTGGTGGCGCGATGATGACGCCACCTCCCATTCCACCGAGCTGGAACGCCTGGCCAAGGTCTCTGCCCGGCTGGAGCTGCCCGTACACCTGGCGGTGATCCCGCAGGGCGCCACGGCGGACCTTGCCCGATATGTCTCGGCACATCCGCAATTGCTGCCGGTTGTGCATGGCTGGGCGCATCAGAACCATGCCCCGGCGGGCGAGAAGAAAGCCGAATTCGGTGCCCATCGCCCCCTGGATGACCTGCTGGACGACGCCGAACGCGGGCTGGCCGCATTGGAGGACCTGTTCGGCAGCGCCCTGCGCCCGATGTTCGTTCCGCCCTGGAACCGCATCACCCCGCAGATGCTGACCTGGCTCGCAGGCGCGGGGTACTCGGCAATTTCAACCTTCACGCCCCGCAAGCAGGCCAAACCTGCGCCGGGGCTGTTGCGGGTCAACACCCATCTGGATCCGATTGACTGGAAGGGGGGACGCGGGTTGCTGCCGCCGCAGCAGCTGATTGCGCAAGTGACCCGCCAGCTGCGCGACCGCCGCCTCGGCGAAGCCGACAACGACGAACCCTATGGGCTGCTGACCCACCACCTTGTGCAGGACCGCGCGACGTGGGACTTCACCATTGCCCTTGCAGAGCGCTTGCTGGCCGGACCGGCAGAAGCCTGGACCTTCGACGAAAGGATTTCCTGACATGAGCCGCCTTGATTCCATGCTGCGCCGACTGACCGCCCAACGCGACGGGCTGAACTGGGCTGCCAACCAGATTGCGGACACCGCCGGCGATGTGCTGGACCTCGGGCTCGGCAATGGGCGCACCTACGACCACCTGCGCGAGACGCTGCCGGACCGGCGGGTCTGGGTGATCGATCGGGTGCTGCAATGCCATCCTTCCTGCGTGCCGCCGGAACAGGATTTCCTGCAAGGCGAAGCAAAGCCGATGCTGGCGCAGCTGGCGGCCGGTGGCCACCGGATTGCCCTCGCCCACTATGATTTCGGCTTTGGTGACAAGGAAAAGGACGTGGCCGAGGCCGCAGCCCTGTCGCCGCATGTCGCCGCTGTGATGGCCCCCGGCGGCATCATCGTCTCCGGCCAGCCGCTGGTCGGGCTGGAGGAGCTGGACGGCCCCGCGGGCATCCCGCCGGGCCGCTACATGTTCTACCGCGCGTCTTGACCGCCTGCTGACGGCGCGCGCCCGCGCCGTCAGGCCACCCGCTGTCCGCGCGACCAGACACCGCGCAGCACCGGCGCGCCGCCGATCAGCCGGAAACGGATCAGGTCGGCCCGCTTGCCGATCTCCAGCCGCCCGCGGTCTGCCAGCGCCACCGCATCGGCAGGCGCATGGGTCACGGTGCCGAGGCCGCGGGCCATATCGCCCCACAGCTCGCCCAGCCGCACCGCCGACACCAAGAGCGCTGCCGGCACATAGTCGGATGAGATGATGTCCAGAAGCTCCAGCTCTGCCAGCTCATGCGCTGCGACATTGCCGGAGTGCGAGCCGCCGCGAATCAGGTTTGGCGCGCCCATCATCACCTTGATGCCGTGGGCATGGCAGGCCCGCGCCGCTTCCACCGTGGTGGGAAACTCCGCCAGCTGGATGCCGTGACCCGCCGAAACGGCGACCTGCTCCGCCGTGGTGTCGTCATGGCTGGCCAGCACCGCCCCGAAGCGCCGCGCAGCCTTTACCGCCTCGGCCTCGTGCAGATCACCGTAGGTGTCGCGCAGCGCTTTCAGGTGCGCCACATGGGCCTGAAAACCCGCGTCATCGAACCCGTGCTTGCCCTTCACATAGGCCTCAAGCTTGGAGATGTCGCGAAACTGCCGCTGGCCCGGCGTGTGGTCCATCAGCGAGACCAGCCCGACCCGGTCCGCCTCGCCGAACTCGTTCAGCTCTTCCACCAGCGAGTCGGAACAGACTTCGGCCCGCAGATGCAGGAAATGCGAGATTTTCAGAGCGTTCTGGCCGCGCAGCTCCAGCAGTTCACTGGCCAGCTGCCGGGCGTAGGCGCCATAGCGGCTTTCCTTGCGCTTGATCGAGCCGACGCGCATGGCGTCAAACACGGTGGTGATGCCGGTGCCCGCCAGTTCCGCATCATGGGCGATGATGGCGCTGGCATGGGGCCAGTCGACGCTGGGGCGCGGCTGGATATGGCGTTCCAGATTGTCCGTGTGCAGCTCGACCAGACCGGGGCAGATGCAGTCGCCGCCGCAATCGACCGCGCCTGCGGGCACGGCAGTCCCATCGGAGATATCAGCAATGGCGCCATCCACGACTTTCACGCTGCCGGTGCGGGTTTCGCCGGGCAGCACCAGGGTGGCATTGGCAAGAATCAACTCTTCTGTCATCTGAACTTCACATCTTTCGAGCTATGGAAGGCCACGTTTAGGAGGCCAATGTGACATTCACGCGATACGCGATCTATTATGCTCCGCCCGCGACGGCGGATTGGAGCCGGTTTGCCGCCAGCTGGCTGGGCTGGGACATGGAAACGGGGGCAGAGCTGCCCCATCCCGACATCGCCGGACTGGATGTTGCCGAAATCACCGCGGTGCCGCGCAAATACGGTCTGCATGCGACGATGAAACCGCCAATGCGGCTGGCCAAGGGGCAGACCCAGGCCGCGCTGGAGGACGCCTGCGCCGCGCTTGCCGAGCGCCAGCAGCCCGTCACGCTGGACGGTCTGCAGCTTGCGCGGCTGGGCCGGTTCCTGGCGCTGCGCCCGGTGGGGGATGAGACGGCGCTGAATGCGCTGGCCTCGGCCTGCGTGCGAGACCTTGATCCGTTCCGCGCCCCTGCCCCCGAGGCTGAGCTGGCCCGCCGCCGCGCGGCGGGGCTGAGCGCCGAGCAGGACGAGAACCTGAGCCGCTGGGGCTACCCTTACGTGTTGGGCCAGTTCCGCTTTCACATCACCCTGACCGGAAAGCTGCCGAAGCCCCAACTGCCCTTGGTCGAGGACGCGCTGGCCAGCCACCTGCTGCCGCTGTTGCCCGAACCGTTCGAAATCCGCGATCTGGCGCTGATGGGCGAAGCTGAGGACGGGCAGTTTCACCTGATCCATCGCTACGCCCTCAGCGGCTGAAGCGCTTTCAGCGCCGCCTGCACCGCAGCGCTGAGCGCGCCGCTGTTGTCGATCTCATGCACCCGCGCCAGCCCCTGCGGCAGCGGGTTGCCGGAGCGGGCCAATCGGCGTTCGACCTCCTGCGCATCCTCGCGGCCACGGGCAAGCAGGCGTTGTGCCAGCACCTCGGGCCGGGCGGTGACCGAGAGCACGATCAGATCGCCGAACACCTCCTGTGCGTCGAGCAACACAGCCCGTGACAGGTTGACCAGCACCCCACCTGCGCCCTCACGCAGCGTTTCGATGTCGCGCGGAATACCATAGTGCAGCCCATGCGCCTGCCAGTGCAGGGCAAAGACGCCATTCTCTGCCAGGGCGGAGAACTCCGGCTCGCTCACCGGCTGGTAGTCCTCTCCGCCCGCCTCCGGCGCCCGGGTGATGACTCGCCGCATGATCCGCAGCCCCGGCCCCGACACCGCAAGAGCCGACATCAGGCTGTCCTTGCCCACGCCAGAGGGGCCAACCACGGCGATCACCGGGCCTTTTACCGCGGGGCCGGTCATGCCGCACTCCGCGGGGTGAAGGCCGAGACATCGATGAAACGGTCGCAGACCTGCTCGCGGGCGGCCTCATCGTGGAAGATGCCGACAATCGCCGCGCCACGCGCCTTGGCTCCTGTGATCAGCTCCAGCACCGTGGCGCGGTTCTGCGCGTCCAGGCTGGCGGTGGGTTCATCCAGCAGCAGCGCCGGGTAGTCGTGGGCAAAGCCGCGGGCAATGTTGACCCGCTGCTGTTCACCGCCCGAGAAGGTAGTCGGGCTGAGCCCCCAGAGCCGCTCGGGAATGTTCAGCTGCGCCAGCAGGGACGCGGCCTTGTCACGGGCAGCATCCACTGGTGTACCCACCGCCAGCAGCGGCTCGGCCACCACGTCGAGCGTCGCCACCCGCGGCACCACTCGCAGGAACTGGCTGACGTAGCCCAGCGTGTGACGGCGCAGCTCAAGGATCTCGCGCGGCTCCGCCGTCGCCATGTCGGTGCCGCCCACCATGACGCTGCCGGAGGCTGCCAGGTAGTTGCCGTAGATCACCCGCATCAGGGTGGATTTGCCTGCCCCCGAGGCGCCGATCAGGCCGACGCATTCGCCGGGTTTGACGCTCAGGCTGGCGCCCTCCATCACCGGGATCACCGCGCTGCCCTGATTGTGCAGGGTGAAGCTCTTGCTGACGTTGTTCAGTTCAATCATCTCATCACCCTCAGACTTGCAGCACGCTGGAGACCAGCAGCTGGGTATAGCCGTGCTGGGGGTCATCCAGCACCTGATCGGTCAGCCCGCTTTCAACCACATGACCGTCTTTCATCACCATCAGCCGGTCCGCCAGCAGCCGCACCACCGCCAGATCATGGGTGACGATGATGGCGCTCAGACCCATCTCGCGCACCAGCCCGCGCAAGAGATCGAGCAGCCGTGCCTGCACCGAGACATCCAGCCCGCCGGTTGGTTCATCCATGAACACCAGCCGCGGGCCGGTCACCAGGTTGCGGGCGATTTGCAGCCGCTGCTGCATGCCGCCGGAGAAGGCCGAGGGACGGTCATCGATGCGGCTGTCGGCAATCTCGACCCGGCCCAACCAGTCGGCGGCGCGTTCGCGGATCGACCCGTAATGCCGGTCGCCCACCGCCATCAGCCGTTCACCGATGTTGCCGCCGGCCGAAACCGACATCCGCAGCCCGTCGCGGGCATGCTGATGCACAAAGGCCCAATCGGTGCGGCTGAGCATGCGCCGCTGCGGTTCCGACATGGTGACGGTATCCACCGGCCCGTCCGCGCGGGTGTCAAAGATCACCTCGCCGCGGTCCGGCGTCAGATGCCCTGCCAGGCTGTTCAGCAGCGTCGACTTGCCCGAGCCGCTTTCGCCGACGATGCCCATCACCTCGCCGGGGTAGAGATCAAAGCTGACGTCGGTGCAGCCGATCCGGGCGCCATACATCTTGGCGACGTTTTTCACTTGCAGCAAAGGTGTCATCACGCTGCCTCCTCTCCCAGGCGGCCGCTGTGGCCCGCTTCGCGCCGCGAGCGGCAATAATCGGTGTCCGAGCAGACAAACATCCGGTTGCCCGCGTCATCCAGGATCACCTCGTCCAGATAGCTGTCCTCTGCCCCGCACAGGTCGCAGGGGTGATCGGCCTTGCTGGCCTCAAACGGGTAGTCCTCGAAATCGAGCGAGACGACCTTGGTGTAGGGCGGCACCGCATAGATGCGTTGCTCGCGGCCTGCGCCGAACAGCTGGATCGCGGCCATTTCCATCTTGGGGTTGTCAAACTTCGGGATCGGCGAGGGATCCATCACGTAGCGGCCCTCGACCTTGACCGGGTAGGCATAGGCGGTGGCGATGGCGCCGTGCTGGCTGATGTCCTCATAGAGTTTCACGTGCATCAGCCCGTATTCTTGCAAGGCGTGCATCTTGCGGGTTTCGGTCTCGCGTGGTTCCAAAAACCGCAGCGGCTCCGGGATCGGCACCTGATAGACCAGGATCTGATCCTCGCTCAGCTCCGCCTCGGGGATGCGGTGGCGGGTCTGGATGACGCTGGCCTTGGTGGTTTCCTCCGTCGTGGCCACGCCTGCCGTGCGTTCAAAGAACTTGCGGATCGACACCGCGTTGGTGGTATCATCCGCGCCCTGGTCGATCACCTTCAGCGTGTCTTCCGGCGTCAGCGTTGCGGCCGAGACCTGAACGCCGCCGGTGCCCCAGCCATAGGGCATCGGCATCTCGCGGCTGGCGAAGGGCACCTGATAGCCCGGCACCGCCAAGCCTTTGAGGATCGCCCGGCGGATCATCCGCTTGGTCTGTTCGTCCAGGTATGCAAAGTTGTAGTCGCTCATTCCGCAGCCTCCTGTGCTGCAAGGTTTTCCGCCAGCTCCGCGGCCTCGCGGCGCAGTTTGCGGACCAGCTCCAGCTCGGACTGGAAATCGACGTAATGCGGCAGCTTGATGTGTTCCAGAAAACCGGTGGCCTGGATGTTGTCGGCGTGGCTCAGGACAAATTCCTCGTCCTGTGCGGCCGCGCCGACGTTGTCCTCGCCCAGCTCTTCCCAGCGCAGGGCGCGGTCGACCAGCGCCATGGCGATGGATTTGCGCTCTGACTGGCCGAACACCAGACCATAGCCGCGGGTGAATTGCGGCGGCACGGTTTTGGAGCCCTTGAACTGGTTCACCGTCTCGCATTCGGTCAGCTCGATCTCGCCGATCTCGATGGCAAAGCCCAGTTCGGGGATCTCCATTTCGACCGGCACGGTGCCGATGCGCAGCTCGCCGACAAAGGCGTGGTTGCGCGCATAGCCACGCTGGGTCGAATAGGCCATGCCAAGGATGAAACCCTCATCGCCGCGCGTCAGCGATTGCAGCCGCACCGCGCGGCCCGCCGGAAAGGCCATCGGCTCGCGGGTCAGATCGCCCGGCTCCGCGTCCGAGGCAAGCTCGCGCTCGATGATGTCCTCGCCCTGCAGGAACTCGGTGATATGCGGCGTCGGCTCGCGGCGCGGCTCCGCCTCGGGCGCGGCAAGCACCTCCCCGTCGGCAGCCAGTTTGAAGTCCAGCAGCCGGTGGGTGTAGTCGAATGTCGGCCCCAGCACCTGCCCCCCCGGCGCGTCCTTGAAGGTGGCCGAGATGCGGCGGTCACAGGCCATCGCTCCGGTGTCCACCGGCTGCGTGTAGCCAAAGCGCGGCAGCGTGGTGCGATATGCGCGGATCAGGAAGATCGCCTCGATCAGATCACCGCGGGATTGTTTGATTGCCAGCGCCGCGAGATCGGGATCATAGAGCGAGCCCTCTGCCATCACCCGGTTGACCGCGAGGGCCAGCTGTTCGCGGATCTGGGCAAGGCTCAGCTCGGCCACCGAGGTATCGCCGCGGCGTTCCTCGGCCAGCCAGGCATGGGCGTTGTCGATCGCCTGCTCGCCGCCTTTTACTGCAACATACATGGTCTATTCCCCAGCGGTAACTTTGGTCGAGCGCGGCAGCGCCGCCAGCTGCGAACCCGATGTGAAAAAGAAATCGACGCCCAGCGGATAGAGCATCGCGTTGTGCTGAAATGCCTCTAGGTCCGGCAGCGTCAGGCGGGCGCTGTCCTTGATCCCCGGCCCCTGCAGCCGTGCGTTGGGGGTGTCCAGCTCTGGCATCTCGACGATCAGCGTTGCCGACCGGTCTGGATATTCCGCGGTTCCTATGCGGAAGCGATCCAGCGGCATCAGCGCCGCCCAGCTGCCCAAGGCGAAATCCGCCTGCTCCGCCGCGACAACCGGCGCGCCGGTGTGAAAGGTGAGCCAGCCGCGCAGGTCGTCGCTGTCCACATCCGGCGCCAGATAGACGCCGGTTTCCGGGTCACACAGGGTCAGCAGCAGCGCGCCAGCCGCAGGCGAGATGCCGTCGGGCGGCACAGCACCGCTGATCTGCTGGATTGTGCCGGGGCGCGCCATGGCGTTCATCGCGGCGCGGAACCCATGCGCCGAGTCCACCGGCGGGTTGGCAAAGCCGCCACCGTAGACCGTGTTTCGGGCCTGTGCCTGCATCAGTCCTCTCCCCGTACCATCGTGAAAAATTCGACCTTGGTGGCCGCGGCCTTGGCGGCGCGAGCCTCCTTCCTGGCCGTCTGTTCAGCGGCCAGAGGCGCCAGCACCGCGGCGCGCAGATCCTCTGCCGCCGTGGTCTGCATCAGCGCGTCGATCTTGGCGGCGATCTCGGCCTTGGCCTTGCTGCGGCCCTGCACGTAGCCGTGGCCCGCAGTGCCATCCGCCAGCACCAGCGCGCAGCGGGTGACGGTCATCTCGCCCAGGTTGAAGGGCGCGCCGCTGCCGCCCATGCGACCACGCACCATGACACCGCCCGCCTCGGGCGCGCGCAGCCAGTCAAAGGCGGGATCCGCCCCGTAGCCCTGCCACAGCTCTGAAAGCCGGGCCTCGTCTGCACTGGCCAGCAGGCTCATCCAGCCTTTGCGGTCCTGTGCGGAAATTTCTGTGTTCATCTGTCTAAGCCTCTTGGCCGGGTTGTCTACTTCAACTATACAACTAGACAAATGGTAGCCGAGTCGCCCCGGGCGGCGCAATCTAAGTCTTGTGAAAGTTCCGTGACATGGCCCGCACCCCCGTTTGGAAATCCATTGCCATCGCCCTGACCGACGACATCGCGCAGGGGCGCTATGAGACCGGTGCCAAGCTACCACCCGAAGCACAGCTGTCCGCACGCTTCGGCGTGAACCGGCACACGGTGCGCCGCGCCCTGGCCGAGATGGCCGAGCAGGGCCTGGTGCATGCGCGCCGCGGTGCGGGCGTTTTCGTGGCGGCCAAGCCGGCCGATTACCCGATCGGTAAACGGGTGCGCTTTCACCAGAACCTGGCGCGCGAGGGGCGCACCCCGGCCAAGCAGGTGTTGATGCTGGAAACCCGTGCGGCCGGTGTCCGCGAGGCCGAGGCACTGGGGCTGGCGCCCGGTGATCCCGTGCATGTCTATGACGGGCTGTCGCTGGCGGATGGCCAACCTGTGGCGCTGGCGCAGGCAATCTTCCCGGCGGAGCGGTTGCCGGACCTCTGCGACGCCCTGCGCGAAGAAGCCTCGATCACCGCGGCGTTGAAGGTCTGCGGCGTGGCGGATTACACCCGGCTGGAAACCCGCATCACCGCCAAGCTGGCCACCGCCACGCAGGCGCTGCACTTGCGCATCAGCGAGGGCGCGCCAATCCTGCGCACCACCTCGATCAGCGTGGACACCGACGGCACCCCGGTCGAGTTCGGCCGAACCTGGTTTGCCGGTGACCGGGTCACCCTGACCGTCGGCGGCGAGGACTGAGGCCTGCCGCAGCCACCCTTTGCAAAAAAGCCCCCGCCGCTTGGCAGGGGCCGTGCTCCGCTGGTGCGGAGTTTACTGCTTGGCGTTGAAGACAAAAAGCGTTTCGCCGTTGATCTGGTAGCCGTTGATCAGCTCCTTGGCCTTGTCCGAGACCAGCCAGCCCTCCAGCTGCATCGCCAGATCATGCTTCACATGGGGGTGCTTTTCCGGGCTCACCGGCAGGTAGGCATACTGGTTGAACAGCACTGGATCACCCGCGAACAGCAGATCCAGACCGCCCTTGTTGCCAAAGTTCAGCCAGCTCGCGCGGTCCGACATGATGTAGGCATCCATGCCGGCGGCGGTATTCAGGGCTGCGCCCATGCCTGCGCCAACCGCGCGATACCAATCGCCAAAACCCTCCGGCGCCTGACCGGCAGCGGACCACAGGCTCAGCTCTTTCTTGTGGGTGCCGCTGTCGTCGCCACGGCTGACAAATGCCGCCCCAGCCTGTGCGATCTGCTGCAGGGCTGCCGCGGCATCGGCGGCCTGTGCAATGCCAGCCGGATCCGCCTTGGGGCCGATGAAGACAAAATCATTGTACATGATCTCGCGCCGGTGGGTGCCATTGCCACCCGCCAGGAATTTCTCCTCGGCGGTTTTTGAATGCACCAGGATCGCATCCACATCACCCGCCTCACCCAGCCGGATCGCCTGGCCGGTGCCAACCACCAAGAGCTGCACATCCAGCCCAAGGTCTTTCTTGATTTCCGGCAGCAGGATCTCGGCCAGTCCCGAATTGTGGAAAGAGGTGGTCACCGCCATCTTCATCTCTTCGGCCAGCGCGGCCGAGGCCATCGCCAAGGAGGCAACTGCGCCGATAATCAGCTTTTTCATTCTACAATATCTCCGTTCAGAAATGCGCGCGCTTGCGCGGTTTGCGGGCCGGCAAAGAATTCATCTGCCGGGCCGAATTCGTGGATGCGGCCGCGAAGGACAAAGATCACCTCATCCGCCAGCCGCCGCGCCTGCCCCATGTTGTGGGTCGACATGATCAGCCGCGTGCCGGAGGCGGCGGCGCGGGTCAGGATCTCCTCGATCTCGCGGGTGGCGCGACCGTCCAGCGCCGCGCAGGGCTCATCCAGAAACAGCACCTGCGGCTCGCGCACCAGGGCACGGGCCAGAGCCAGCTTCTGCCGCTCGCCGCCCGAGAGATTGGTGGCCTGCCGCTCCAGAATGCTGCCCAGCCCCACCCGCTCCGCCCAGTCGGCGGCGCGGGCGCGGGCCTCGCGGCGGCGGAAACCTGTCAAACGCAGGGGATAGGCAATGTTCTCGATCACCGTGCGGCGCATCATCACCGGGGTCTGGAACACGAAGGCCTGATGTTTCTGCGCCTCGGCCAGCGGGCAGGCCCAGTCGAGGCTGCCGTCGCGCATCCGCACGATACCGTGCAGCATCTTCAACAGCGTGGTCTTGCCCGCGCCGTTAGGCCCGATCACGATGGCGCTGCCCCGCCCGCCCAGCGTCAGATCCACCGGCCCGACCAGCAGCTTGCCGCGGCGGCGCACGCAGGCGCCCTGAACCACCAGAGGGAACATCTCCATCACCAGCGCCCCTCGCTCTCGGTGCGGCCCAGCCAGTGAATCATCAGGTTCACCGCCACCGCCAGCGCGATCAGCACAAAGCCCAGGCCAAGCGCCATGGCAAATTCGCCCTTGCCGGTCTCCAGCGCGATCGCCGTGGTCAGCACCCGCGTCGCATGGTCGATGTTGCCACCCACCACCATGATCGCGCCGACCTCGCCGATGGCGCGGCCAAAGCCCGCCAGCGCCGCGGTCAGCAAGGCCCGCCGCCCGTCCCACAAGAGCGCCTTGATGCGCTGGAACTGGGTGGCGTTCATCGAGATCAGCAGGTCGTGGTAGTCGCTCCACAGCTCACGCAGGGACTGATGCGCGACCGAGGCCACCAGCGGCACCACGATGATCACCTGCGCGATGATCATCGCGGTCGGCGTGAACAGCAGGCCGAAGACGCCAAACGGCCCGGCCCGCGACAGGAACACGTAGACAATCAACCCCACCACCACCGGCGGCAGCCCCATCAGCGCGTTCAGCACCGCGATGGTGGCGCGACGCAGGCGGAACCGGCGCACCGCCAGAAAGGCCGCCAGCGGCAACGCGATGGCGCAGGCGATGACCAGCGCCGTCAGCGTCACCCGCAGCGAACGCAGGGTGATCTCCACCAGATCCGCATCCAGCGTCACCAGCAGCCAGAATGCCTGCCCCAGCCCTGCCCACAAATCACCCATCGGCCCGGTCTTTTCCCCGCGGTTTCAATTGCTGCCGGAACTATCACGGCTCAGGTCTGTTCCAATCACAGGACGGGACATTCGGACAGTCAAAAACGGCAAACACGCCGCTCTGCCGCCACTTTGCTGCGCCTCAAGGAGCCCGCGCTGCCGCCAATCGGCGCCCAACGTGCCAAATCACCGCATTTGGTGCCTATTTCGCACCACTGCGCTTGCGTGCGGCATGCGAACATGAAACAAACCGCGCCCAAAGTGCCCCCCTGGACGCAATCTTGAGGATATGCCATGTTCGACCTGCAATCCATGCGGGATCAGCTCGCCAACCACTACGATCTGGCCCCCAATCCGGCACTGGCCGAGAAGATGGCCGATGTCTACGCGCGGATGGACCGGGTGGTGAACCCGATCGAATGGGCCACCCATGCGCCCTATGTCGCCGCCATCCTGGAGCTGAAGAAACAGCGCAACGCGGTGGTGCTGGCGCATAACTATATGACGCCCGAGATCTACCACGGCATTTCCGACGTGGTCGGCGACAGCCTGCAGCTGGCGATCGAGGCAACCCGGGTCGAAGCCGACGTGATCGTGCAGTGCGGCGTGCATTTCATGGCCGAGACCTCCAAGATCCTGAGCCCGGAAAAGACCGTCCTCATCCCCGATATGGAAGCCGGCTGCTCGCTGGCCGAAAGCATCACCGCCGAGGGCGTCGCCGAGATGCGCCGCCGCTACCCCGGCGCGCCGGTGGTGACTTACGTGAACACCACCGCCGAGGTGAAGGCGGCGTCGGACATATGCTGCACCTCCTCCAATGCCGCGCAAATCGTGGCCGCGATGGAGGAAGACACCATCATCATGACCCCGGACCAGTATCTGGCGCAGAACATCGCCAAGCTGGTGCCGGAAAAGAACATCGTCTGGTGGGAAGGCTCCTGCATCGTGCACGAGCAGTACACGGCGCAGGATCTGCGCGATTTCCGTGAATGGAACCCCGGCACCCGGCTGATCGCACACCCCGAATGCCCGCCCGACGTGGTGGCCGAGGCGGATTTCTCCGGCTCGACCAGTGGCATCGTCAAATACGTGACCGACGAGAAGCCGGAAAAGGCGCTGCTGATCACCGAATGCTCGATGGCGTCCAACATTGCCGACCAGCTGCCGGAAGTCGAATTCGTCGGCCCCTGCAACATGTGCCCCTACATGAAGAAGATCACGCTGGAGAAGATCCTGTGGTCGCTGCACACGATGACCGAACCGGTCGAAGTGGACCCCGAGGTGGCCGAGAAAGCCCGCATTGCGGTGCAGCGGATGATCGACCTCAGCCGCAAACTGGGCATTTGACACGTGCTGGACACCGGCCGCATCGTGATTGTCGGCGCCGGTCTGGGGGCGCTCTACGCAGCGCTTGAACTGGCGCCGCACCCGGTGCTGGTCATCTCCCCCGAACCGCTGGGCCGGGGCGCCAGCTCCTCCTGGGCCCAAGGCGGGGTCGCCGCCGCGATGGAACGCCCCGACAGCCCCGAGGCCCACGCCGCCGACACCCAGCGCGCCGGAGCCGGTACAGTTGATAGCCGGGTGGCTGCGATGGTGACACGCGTGGCCCGCGATCACATCCTGGACCTGACAGAACTGGGCACGCCGTTCGACCGCGACGCCGCCGGTAACTACGTGATGAACCGCGAGGCCGCCCATTCCGCCGCCCGCGTGGTGCGGGTCAAGGGCGATCAGGCCGGCCACCGGATCATGCAGACGCTGATCACCGCGGTGCGGGCCGCCCGCCACGTGCAGGTGCTGGAGAACACCCAGGCCGTGCGGCTGGAAACCCACGAGGATGGCGTCTCCGGCGTCTGGATCAGCCGGGCGGACACGCCCTCCGCACCGGTTCTGATCCGCACGCCCGCGGTGCTTCTGGCCGGTGGCGGCTCTGGCGGGCTCTATGCCCATACCACCAACCCGCCACGCATCCGCGGCCAGGTGATCGGGCTTGCCGCCCGTGCCGGTGCGCGGCTCGCGGATCCGGAATTCGTGCAGTTTCACCCCACCGCCTTCGACATCGGCGAAGACCCCGCGCCGCTGGCCACCGAGGCGCTGCGCGGCGAAGGCGCGGTGCTGATCAATGCCGAGGGCGCGCGCTTCATGCTGCCGGTCCACCCGGATGCGGAACTGGCCCCGCGCGACATCGTCGCCCGAGCCATCTTTGCCGAGACCCAAGCTGGCCGCCGCCCGATGCTCGACACCCGCGCCGCCCTCGGCGCGGAGGTTCTGAGCCGCTTTCCCACCGTGGCGCAGACCTGCGCCCGGGCGGGCATCGATCCGGTCACCGAGCCGATCCCCGTCGCGGTCGCCGCGCATTACCACATGGGCGGGGTCGAGGCCGACATGCAGGGACGCAGCAGCCTGCGCAATCTCTGGGTCTGCGGCGAGGCCTCCTCGACCGGGCTGCACGGGGCCAACCGGCTTGCCTCCAACGGCCTGCTGGAGGCGCTGGTCTATGCCCGCAACGCCGCGCAGGACATCGCAGCCCAACTGCAAACTGCCGCGGATTGCGCCGAGATCGCGCCGGAGTTTCTGCCGGGCGGCTGCCCCATGGACGCTAAGGCGCTGACGACTTTGCGTGAAACCATGACCGCCTTTGTCGGCGTCCGGCGCGACGCCGCGGGCCTGCGGCGGGCCTTGGCAATCCTTGCCCGGCTGGAGGCCGAACAGGCGGAGGACGAGAATTTCGTCAACATGTGCGCCACTGCCACCCTGATCGCTGCCGCGGCCCTCGCCCGGCAGGAAAGCCGTGGCGGTCACTACCGCGATGACTACCCCGAAACCGATCCGGCCCAGGCGCAACGCACACGCATAACCCTGGCCGAAGCCCTGGCCATCCGCGCCCGGGTGCAAGAGGATTTCCAATGACACAACAATTTGCCCGACTGCCCGACCTGATCCTGGAACCGATGGTGCGCGCCGCCCTGATGGAAGATCTGGGCCAGAACGGCGATATCACCACCCGCGCCGTGATCCCGGCCAGTGCGACCTACCAGGCGCGGCTGAACGCGCGCGAGGCGGGTGTGGTTTCGGGCATGCAGATCGCCCGCATCGCCTTTCACCTGGTGGACGCCGGACTGAAGGTGGAGACCTTGCTGGACGATGGCTCCACCTGCGCCAAAGGCGATACACTGATGACCATCGAAGGCTCGGCCGCATCGATCCTGTCAGCCGAACGGGTCGCGCTGAACTTTGCCGGGCGGCTGACCGGCATCGCCACCCTGACCGCGGGTTTCGTGGCACAGACAGCAGGGACGAACACCCGCATCACCTGCACCCGCAAGACCACGCCGGGGCTGCGCATCGCCGAAAAGCAGGCGGTTCTGCACGGTGGCGGCTACAACCACCGCTTCGGCCTGTCCGATGCGATCCTGATCAAGGACAACCACATCGCCGCCGCGGGCGGCATCAAGGCGGTATTGACCGCGGCCAAGGCCTGCGCCAGCCACATGATGAGAGTGGAAATCGAGGTCGACACCCTCGAGCAGCTGGAAGAGGTGATCGCCACCGGCGGTGCCGACGTGGTGCTGCTGGACAACATGGACACCGCAACGCTGACGCAGGCCGTTGCCATGGCACGCGGCCATGTGGTGACCGAAGCCTCGGGCAACATGAAACTGCAACGGATCGCCGAGGTGGCAGCAACCGGCGTGGATTACATCTCCTCGGGGGCACTGACCCATTCGGCGCGCACCCTGGACCTGGGTCTCGATTTCTGAGGGCCGGGCGCCGCCGCCCCTGATCAATCCGCCTGAGGCTGCGGCTGCGTCGGTTCCAGCTTGGCCTTGCGCAGGGCAACGGGCGACAGCATCAGCACCGACGCGCCCTCGATCTGGCGCACCTCGTAGGGCTTGACGCTCTCCTGCAGTCCTGCGCGCAGCGCCTTTGGCAGATGTGCGCACTCCTGCGGCTGGCTTTCGCACATCACCACCGGGCGGCCCGTCAGGTGCTCGAGCCGGAAGACCACCGACTGGTCCTTTTGCAGGTCCGATTTGCGCGCCGCTTCCAGCGACAGATAGGTGCCGGTCACGAATATCGGCCCGCTGCCCGCCCCCAGCTCGTCCGCCATCGCGCGGCTGAGTCGCTGCCACTCGGACGCGAAATAATGCGTCATCCCCGCAAAGATCACCGACATCGCCGTCAGCGTGAACAACAGGTTGCGGCTGAGCCGGGCACGGCCTGCATCCTGCAAAGCGATCGCGAACAGGCCAAGAAACACCGCGCCATACAGCCACACGAACCCGCCAGAGCGCAGGGGCATGTCGATACCCGTGCGGATGACCTGCAGGCAGACCAACCCCAGCCCCAACCCGACACCGCTGAGCATGTAGACGCCGCGCCACCTGTCGCGGCGCAGCACCGACCAGACGGCCACCGCCAGCACGCCCGCCAACAGCAGCGCGAGCCCGGTATTGCCGTAGGCCCCCCTGCGCACCAGCGCCACGAGGTAATCAAGTGCCAGTCTGCCGTTTTCCAGCAGCGAAGCCAGATCGGTGGCCGGGGTGGGATTGCGCCATTCGGCCATCGGCACGCCGAAAACCCCATGAACCGCATAGTTGAGCGAGTATATCGTCAGCATGCCCAGAGCGAAACTGACACTGAACAGCGCCAAAAGCCCCGCCAGATCGCGGGCAGATCTCTTGGTCTCCGCCCGCGTCAGGCTCAACGCCAGGATCAGAAACGGATAGGTGGTATAGGCCATCAGCGACACCGGCACGAACAGCAGCATCAGCCAGCGGCAGCTGCGCTCGCTCAGCCGGGTGGTCAGCCACGCATAGAGCGCAACGATCGCCAGCCCCAGCAGCAGCGTGTTGAACCACAGGGAAATCAGCACCCAAGGCAGGGCCAGCCCGGCAATCAGCGCCACCATCACCCGCTGCCACAGCGCCACCTCCCGACCAAAGGCGTTGTGAACCAGGCACCCGAGGTAGATCGCCCAGAGCAACTGGTAGGCCAGAAAGTTCAGCCAGGCCGGCGTTACCAGCCCGCGCAGATGCCACAGGTAGTTGACCCAGCGCCCTTCGGTCAGTGTCTTGCTGTAAAACAGCGAAGGATCCGCCAGCAGCGCCGGATAGTCGTCATGCCGCAGCATCGGATCCGGCAGCTGGAACACCGCCGCCAACAGCATCACGGCAAAGACCGCCGCCACGGTCACCAGCAACTGCGAGGCTGCCTTCGGCCGGGCGGCTGTGCCGGTGACGTCGGCGGTCAGGCTCATCCCCGCGCCTCTTGCTGGCGCTGCGCCTGGCGGGCCAGCACGGCGGCGCGCGCCTGCGCAATCCTGGTCACCATGCCGCGCGGCATCATTGACACGACCCCGCGCCGCATGCGCCAGCCGAGGCTGCCCGCCAGCGGCACCGGCTGCCCGGCTGGCACTTCACTGGCCAGCACCTCCGGCGGCAGCCCCTGACGGCCTGCGTCATTGACATAAAGCACGGTGTTGTAGCGGTACCAGGGCTCCAGCCCCTCCATATGCTTCAGCTTTGGGCGGGCAAAATCAAAGGCGGTATAGCCGCGCTCCGCGAACAGCTCCTGCCAGAAGGACAAGGGCTTTTCGTTGATGTGGAACTCGCCGCCCTGCCCCGGCACCGCGGCCGAGAACAGCACCCGGTCGGCGTGGCGGGTCAGGCTGTCGACCAGCGTGCCCGAGGCCGCTTCGGGCAGGTGCTCGCCCACCTCCAGGCTTTGCGCCAGATCGAACTTCCGCCCCAGGTCGAAAGGCTTGGTCAGATCCGCGGCATGGAAACTGTCGCGCGGGATCGACAGCCGGTCGCGGTCGACGTAGTCGCCGTCCACCCCGGCCACATCCGCCACTCCGGCCTTCAGCCATTCGCCCAGCCACACTCCGCGGCCGCTGCCGAGGTCCAACACGCTTTGCGCCTGCAGGCAGGGCTGCACCACGGAGATCATCGCCTGCGCCGAGCTGCGCGCACCGCGGTCGATATAGTCGTAGAAGGCGTTGGAATAGATATGGGACATGGTGTCTTGTTCCTGTTTCAACCGGCCGCGGAATAGACCCACAAGCGAAAGATGACGTAATTTTGCACGGGCAGGAGCACCGCGACGACCGCTGCCGCAACCCAGGGGGCCCAGCCCAATGCGGGACCAACTGCCCAGGTCACCAGCGTCGAGACAGCGAGGCCCGCTGCGACCGTGCAGGCAAAACGCAGCATCTGGTCGGGCAACCCCAGCGATCGTCGAAAGGTCCAGCTGGTCTGAAGCACGTATTGCGCAATCACCGCGGCAACGAAGGCCAGGATATTGGCTGGCAGTGGCGACATTCCGGCGCTCAGCAGCATCGAATACCCCAGCACGTAGAATGCGGCGACGCAGACGCCGACTGTGGCGAAGCGCAGTATCTGTCCGACATCCACCATGGTCAGGAGGCTTCCCTGCGCAGAGGCTCGCGCAGAGTTTGCGGAACCGTTGGCACGTCGCTGGCCCCGGTTTCCTCGGCCACGAAATACATCGGCCGCTGCTTGCTCTCCATGTACAGGCGGCCAATGTATTCGCCCATGATGCCGAGTGTCAGCAGCTGGATGCCGGAGAAGAAGGAGATCGCCAACAGCATCGAGGCCCAGCCGGGCGCCGTGTTGTGAAGCACCAGCGACAGGAAGACGTAGACCGCCATCAGAAAGGTGACATACAGGCTGAGGAATGCCAGCCGCGTCGCCATTTTCAGCGGCTTGGTGGAAAATCCCGTCAGCGCGTCGGTCGCAAAGCGCAGCATGGCGCGAAACGGGTATTTCGTGACCCCGGCCACCCGCGGGTCACGGATATATTCCAAGCCGATCTGTTTGAACCCGGCCCAGGCGAACATGCCACGAATGAAGCGGGCCCGCTCAGGCATCGCCAGCACCGCATCCAGCGAGCGGCGGCTGACAAGGCGGAAATCGCCGGTGTCCTTGGGGATCTCCACATCCGACAGGGTGTTCAGGAACCGATAGAACAGATAGGCGGTCGCCTTCTTGAACAGCGTCTCGCCCTGACGTTCGGCGCGGCGACCGTAGACCACGTCATAGCCGCGGTCCATCATCATCATCATGTCGGGCAGGATTTCCGGCGGGTCTTGAAGGTCGGCATCCAGCATGAAGATGCGTTCGCCCTTCGCGGCTTCCAACCCCGCCGTGAGCGCCACCTGATGACCACGGTTCGCTGACAGGCGAATGCCACGCACCACCGGGTAGCGCCGATGCGCCGCCTCGATCGCGGCCCAGGTCTCATCGCTGGAGCCATCATCTGCGAGGATGATTTCGGCCTCGTCGGCCCATGGTTCAATCGCCTGCACCAGCCGGTCGACCAGCATCGGCACCGACTCTTCTTCGTTGTAGCAGGGCACAACAACCGATAGCTGCACTGTGTCGCCCTCAATTCTGTTCGTTAACCGCTCGTTAACCCAGATATTTGCCGGTCCGGCGCAGCAAGGGCAACGGCAGTTCACCAAGACCCAAATTTGCAGCCAAATGGTTAAGGCCCTGTGTGCTTTCAGTAACGCACTATGTCAAAACCGTGGCGAATTCGGAGAACTTGCCGAAAACCTGCCGGAAATTCACCGTCTCGGCGGCGGTATTTGCACCCCGCACCGACCGTGTCAAAGCAGCCCGCGGGGAATCGTTTCCTGCCACTCCCGCGTGACGACCTCGCGCGGCTCCGGTCCTTCATGGGCGCGCACCTTGCGCCACAGGTAGAAATTTTCCTGATCGCAATGCATCCGGTTCTCGGTTTCGATCGAGACCTGCCAGTCTTGCCCACGGGAGAATTCAAACGTCCAACTGCTGGCAAAGACGGCCGAGGCCGGATCGTCCGGATGGATCTCGTAATGCATGGTGACATGGCTGCCGACACGCAGCCCGCTGGCCGCATCCTCGGCCATGCCGTAATCGTCAAAAGTATCCAGAACCAGCGTGCCATCGGCGCGCCATACGGTTTCCGAGCGGCCGCCCGGCGCCCGCAGTTCGTGGGCATCATAGGTCGGGTACGCCCGCGGCGGACCGGGGTTCTGCGGCGCGATCTCCGCGGTGACCTCGCGCTGTGGCAGCACCAGCGTGCAGCGCTCCAGATGCAGCGTCACCTCGGCGGCTTGCGGCGCGGGCCAGACCACTGGCCAATACGAGGTCGACAGCGCCAGCCGCAGCACATGGCCCGCCCGCAGCAGATGCGCGCATTCATTCAGTTCGATCTCCGCCTCATAGAGCTCTCCCGGAACCAGCGGTTCCAGCGTCTCGAAGCTGTCGCGGCAGCACAAGTTCAGCGGGCGGTACGTAATCCGCTGCGACACCCCGTCCGGGGCCACATCGCAGAGCCGCGCCACCAGCTGCGCCACCGGCCTGTCGACAGTGAAAGCCACCTTCAACCGCGGTCGCCCCAGCAATTGCAACGGCTCCTGCAACGGCGCGCTGTCAAAGCAGACGGACAGCGCATCATCACCGGCCTGATCCCCGGCAAGTTCATTGTCAAACCGCATGCCCGGACAGAAATAGCCCGAAGCCTGCCCCAGCGTCGCCGGGTTGCGCACCGCGACCCTACCACTGGCAGGCTGATCCGAAAGACACCCCTGCCCCAGATGCAGGCGGCGGTTCCGCACGTTGGGGGAAGGCCAGGCCTCCTCCGCGATCCAGTGGCCGCGGCGCGGCTTGTTCTGCATGGAGGGGGTGAAGTGTTGCTGCATGAAAGTGCGGTAGTCCGGCAGCGCCTCGGCGCCGTTGTCCTGCCCTTTCAGCCATTTGTCGAACCAGCGCAGCACCTCGCCGTGGAAATCCGCCGGGTCGAGCTTGGCGATATGGGCATAGCGGTGCTCCCACGGGCCGATCAGCGCCTTGGCGGGCACCTTCAGATTGGCCGCCAGCGCCGGTGGCGCGTTCACATAGGCATCCGCCCAGCCGGTGATCGCCAGAACCGGCGCCTCAATCGCGGACCAATCCTCGCAGACCGAGCCATGTTTCCAGAAATCGCCCCGCGTCTGCTGGCGCAACCATTCAGCCGCCATGAAGGGCATCCCCTCGATCCGCCGGATCCAGTCCGCACGCCAATCGGGCCGCTGTTCGGGGTCCGCGGGGCGCGACTGATAGGCGAACATCTGGCTGCCCCAATTGGCATTGTCGCTCAGCAAACAGCCGCCCATGTAGTGAATGTCATCGGCATAGCGGTCCACGGTCGAAGCGACCGAGACCACCGCCTTCAGCGCCGGAGGGCGGCGTGCGGCGAGCTGCAACCCGTTGAAGCCGCCCCAGCTGATGCCGATCATGCCGACATTGCCGTCGCACCACGCCTGCGCCGCGATCCAGGTCAGTACTGCCTCGCCGTCGGACAGTTCCTGTTCGGAGTACTCGTCGTCGAACACTCCCTCGCTGTCGCCGGTGCCCGCGATGTCCACCCGGATGCAGGCATAGCCTTCGGCGGCAAAAACCGGATGGGTGGTGGCGTCGCGCGGCGCGGTGCCGTCACCCTTGCGGTAAGGCAGGTATTCCAGGATCGCCGGAAACGGCCCCGGGCCTGCGGGCATCCAGATCCGCGCCGCCAGCCGTCGACCATCCGGCAACGGGATCCAGTGATTGTCGATCACCTCAAAGGCACCTGCCATGTTGACCTCGCATCTTGCATTGCGCCACAGCCGGACGTTGCGCGCGGCGGACGCGGATCAGCGTGGCAGTTTCGGAGCGGTCTTGTCCAGCGCCAGTTCGGCATCGGAGAATTTCCACGGCCCCCGCACCCCCGGCACCCCTTCCGGCGCGATCTGCATGCCGCGGTGACGGATCTGCGGATCGTCGAAAGCCTGCCCGATGGTGTTGATCGGACCCGCGGGAACCGTGGCCGCTTCCAATGCCTCCAGCAGTTCAGCCTGGGTCCACCCGGACAGAGCCTGCTCCAGCCGCATCGTCAACGCCTCGCGATTATCAACGCGCAGCTGATTGGTCTGGAACCGGGGATCCTCGGCGACATCCGCCAGCTCCAGAACCTGGCACAACCGCTGGAACTGACCGTCGTTGCCCACTGCGAGGATCACATGACCGTCCTGCACCGCCATCACCTGGTAAGGCGCGATGTTGGGATGGTCATTGCCCAACCGTCTGGGGCTTTCACCGGTCGCCAGGTAATTCATCGCCTGGTTTGCCAGTAGCGCGGTGGCGCAATCCATCAACGACATGTCCAGATGCTGCCCGCGTCCGGTGCGATGACGCTGCTCCACCGCAGCGAGGATGCCGATGCTGCCGTATAGCCCGGTCACGATATCGGTGATCGCCACCCCAACCTTCTGCGGCTGGCCGTCCGGTTCGCCGGTGATCGACATCAGCCCGGACATGCCCTGCAGCAGGAAATCATATCCCGCCCGCGGCGCATAAGGTCCGTCCTGCCCGAAACCGGTGACCGAGCAGTAGATCAGCCGCGGATTGATCTTTCTGAGGCTGGCATAGTCCAGACCGTATTTGGCGAGGCCACCGACCTTGAAATTCTCGATCAGGATGTCGGCATCGCGGACCAGATCAATCACCGTCTGGCGGCCTTCCTCGGTGCGGAAATCAGCAGTCACACAGGATTTGCCGCGGTTGGCAGAGTAGTAATAGGCCGCGCTGCGGTCGCCTTCGCGCTCGATGAAGGGCGGGCCCCATTTGCGGGTATCATCGCCATCCGGGCTTTCGACCTTGATGACCTCGGCCCCCAGATCCGCCAGCGACTGGCCGATCCACGGGCCTGCCAGGATGCGGGCGAGTTCGACCACTTTCAGACCTTCAAGCGGAGTCATGGGCATTCCTTCCTGTTGTCCCGGCAGCGCGTGCCCTAGCTGAATAGACGGTCTGACATGCTCTGGCAAGATTTGATCAAATTAATGATGCCCAACGCAACAAAGCGCTCCTCCATCGCTCCTGATAGGTGCCTCCGACCAAGGCGCTTGCGCCGAGCACGCCGAACCCCCATGTCAAGTCAGCCAGCCACTGCGCCAACCGGGGAGCCCTTATGACCGACACAACCAACCTGCGCCCGTTGCGCGTTGATATCATCTCCGATGTGGTCTGCCCCTGGTGCGCCGTCGGTTACGGCCAGCTGGCCATGGCGGCCCGCCGCAGCGGAGCTGCGCTTGATATTCACTGGCAGCCGTTCGAGCTGAACCCCGACATGGCACCCGAGGGCGAAAACCTACGCGAGCATCTGGCGGCAAAATACGGCAGTACGGCCGAACAGTCGGCGCAGATCCGCAGCCAGCTGACCGAACTTGGCACAGCGCTGGGGTTCGACTTCCGTTTTGGCGACGACATGCGGATCTACAACACCTTCCAGGCCCACCAGCTGATCGAATGGGCCGAAACCCAAGGCAAGGGCCACGAGATGAAACAGGCGCTTCTGAAGGCCTATTTCACCGATGGCAAGGACGTCTCGGATCCCCAGGTTCTGGTGCAGACCGCCGAAGGCCTCGGCCTTGACGCAGCCGAGGCCTTCGGCGCTGGACAGCGGCGCACACGCAGACAGCGTGCGCCAGCGCGAGGCCTTCTGGGTGCAGCAAGGCATCAGTGGCGTGCCTGCAATGGTGTTCGACCGCCGCCACCTGGTGACCGGCGCACAGGGCGTCGAGACCTACGCCAGCATTCTGGAACAGCTGGGCGCTGCCGCCCCCAGATTCAGCTGAGACCACCGCCCGCCCCGCGACCAGTGGGACGGACAGTGTGTCACCTTCGTGACGGCTAGCCTTTCGGCAGGCTCTCGGTGATTGCCGTTTCCAGCTTGTCCACCACCTCTGTGATCTGCTCCTCGGTGATGATGAAAGGCGGTGCCAGCAGGATGTGGTCGCCGTTGCGGCCGTCGCGGGTGCCGGACATCGGGTAACAGATCAGCCCGGCCTGAAACGCCGCCTTCTTGATTTTCGCGGCCAGCCCCAGCGACGGATCAAACGGAGCCTTGGTTTCCCGGTCTTCGACCAGCTCCACCCCGCGGAACAGGCCGCGGCCGCGGATGTCGCCCACATGCGGATGCGCTCCGAACCGCTCTACCAGCGCCGCTTGCAGCGTGTCGCCCATGTCGGCGCTGCGCTGCACCAGACCGCGCTCCAGCAAGGCGCTGACCACCGCCAGCCCCGCCGCCGTGGCCACCGGGTGTCCGATATAGGTATGGCCGTGCTGGAAAAAGCCCGAGCCCTGCTCGATCGCCTGATAGATCGCCTTGGTGCAAAGCATCGCACCAATCGGCTGATAGCCCGCGCCCAGCCCCTTGGCGATGCAGAGGATATCCGGCGCGACGCCGTCTGCCTCGCAGGCGAACAGGTGCCCGGTGCGCCCCATGCCGCACATCACCTCGTCCAGAATCAACAGCACGCCGTACTTGTCGCAGATCTCACGGATGCGTTTGAAATACCCCGCAACGGCTGGCACCGCACCAGACGTGGCCCCCACCACGGGTTCCGCCATGAAGGCCATCACCGTTTCCGGGCCAAGACGCAGGATCTCGGTCTCCAGCTCATCCGCTACCCGCTGGCCGTAGTCGTAGCTGCTCTCCCCCTCCGCGCGGTCAACATATTCGTAGCAGGGCGCAATATGGGAGACGCCGATCAGCAGCGGGTCGAACTGCTGCCGGCGCCATTCGTTGCCGCCCGCGGCCAGCGCACCCAGCGTGTTGCCGTGATAGCTCTGACGCCGCGCGATCAGGTGGCGGCGCTGCGGCTCGCCCCGCTCCAGATGGTACTGCCGCGCCAGCTTGATCGCGGCCTCCGTCGCCTCCGACCCGCCAGAGACGAAATAGACCCGATCAAGTTCCCCCGGCGCATGGGAAACCAGCAGATCCGCCAGCGCCTCGGCCGGCCCCGAGGTCATGAAGCCAGTATGCGCGAAGGCCAGCTTGCCGACCTGTTCCTGCACGGCGCGGATGACATCGGCATCGGAATGACCAAGACAGGACACAGCCGCCCCGCCGGAACCATCAAAGTAGCGTTTGCCTGCCGCATCAATCAGGTAGCACCCCTCCCCGGCAACGGCAGTGGGCAGGTCGGCCTTGGTATGGCGTGGAAAGACATGGCTCATGATCGGCACTCCTTGAGTGTGTGGCCCTCGGCCCTTGCGGCCTGAACAAATGCGGCAACTGACGCGGCGTTGTCCGCCAGCAGACCGCCATCGGGTGTTTCGATGTTATTCTCAAATCCGATTCGCGCATCCCCGCCTGCCGAAACGGCGGCCAGCAAACACGCCTGCTCATGGCGACCGAAGGCGCAGGCCGACCAGGTCAATTGCAGATCCGACGCGGCGTTCAGGAACTTCGCCAGCCCCTCGGGCTGTCCCGGGATCGCAGGCCGATAGCTGCCCAGCACAAAGATCGCGTCCCGCATTGTGCCCGGAACGAGACCGTCCTGAAACCAGGCCCGCAACCGGGCAATGCAGTCGGGACCATACAGGATATGCTGCACCCGCGTGCCCGCCTCGGCGCACAGCGCATAGGTCCGGGCCGCCAGCCGCGGCTCCCGCGCCATTTCCCGCACCGAGATTGACGCCGCCCCCGGTCGCAGTGCCTCGAGGCAAGCCAGCTGATCGGCCACATCGTTTATTCCCGCACTTTCCGTGGTGATCTGGATGGCCATGCCCGGCGCAGCTTCGGCAACCGCAGCCATCGCTTCCCGATAGCGCCCGGCATCCAGTGAATGTGCCCCCTGCTCGTCGCGAACGTGCAGATGCACGGCCTGCGCACCCGCCACCTGGCAGGCCGCCGCGGCCTCGGCCAACTGCGCGGCCGTCACCGGCAGGCGGGGGTGATCGCGCCGTTGCCGCCGCGCGCCGTTCAGAGCCACCATCAATTCAAAGTTCGCCACATCCGTTCTCCACGCCTGTTTCCCCCTGCGCGCTTGCCGCGCGGGATCAGGGGCAGACTGGCTAGACAGCACGTGCGATCTCAAGACGTGGAATTCGGAACATATGTTCTTTCGCTGCCAGCGCCTCGCGCACCCGTCGCTGGACCTAAACAACCGCAAGCACTGGACCTAACGAAAGCTGCGATTCTGACGTTTGTGTTAAGGTAAGAGGACTGCCCAACCGGCGGCCCGTTTCACCTTCAACGCCGAAAGGACATGTCATGGACGGCACGTTCAACGAAAACGATCTCTCCCGCGTGGTGGAAGCCGACAAGGCCCACATCTGGCACCACCTGTTCCAGCACAAGGCACTGGAGACCGCCGACCCCCGCATCATTGTCGAGGGCAAGGGCATGCGGGTCTGGGACCAGAACGGCAAGGAGTTCCTGGATGCGGTGTCCGGCGGCGTGTGGACCGTGAACGTCGGCTACGGCCGCGAAAGCGTCTGCAAGGCGGTCTACGACCAGCTGATGAAACTCTGCTACTTCGCAAATTCCGCAGGCTCGATCCCCGGCGCGCTGTTTGCCGAGAAGCTGATCGAGAAGATGCCGGGCATGAGCCGCGTCTACTACACCAACTCCGGCTCGGAGGCGAACGAGAAGGCCTTCAAGATGGTGCGCCAGATCGCGCACAAGAAATACGGCGGCAAGAAGACCAAGATCCTCTACCGCGACCGCGACTACCATGGCTCCACCCTCGCCGCGATGTCGGCAGGCGGTCAGGATGAGCGCAACGCGCAATACGGTCCCTTCGCGCCGGACTTCGTGCGCGTGCCGCATTGCATGGAGTACCGCAAGCATGAGCTGGGCCTCGAGCATCTGTCCGGTGCCGATTTCGGCCGCGCCGCGGCGGACGCCATCGAAGAGGTGATCCTGCGCGAAGGCCCCGAAACCGTCGGCGCGCTGTGCCTGGAGCCCGTGACCGCAGGCGGCGGGGTGATCGAGGCGCCCGAAGGCTACTGGGAGCGCGTGCAGGAGATCTGCAAGAAATACGATATCCTGCTGCACATCGACGAGGTCGTCTGCGGCGTCGGCCGCACCGGCACCTGGTTCGGCTACCAGCAGTACGGCATCCAGCCCGATTTCGTGACCATGGCCAAGGGCGTGGCCTCCGGCTATGCGGCGATTGCCTGCATGGTCACCACCGAAGAAGTCTTTGAGATGTTCAAGGACGATGCCAGCGACCCGATGAACTTCTTCCGGGACATTTCCACCTTCGGCGGCTGCACCGCCGGTCCCGCCGCAGCGCTGGAAAACATGCGCATCATCGAGGAGGAAAACCTCCTGGAGAACTGCACCGCCATGGGCGAGCGGATGAAGGCCAACCTGCGCGCCCTGATGGACAAGCATCAGGTGATCGGCGACGTGCGCGGCAAGGGCCTGTTCCTCGGTGCCGAACTGGTGCAGGACCGCGAAACCAAGGAACCGGTGGACGAAAAGCTGGCCCAGCAGGTGGTGGCCGAATGCGGCGCGCAAGGCGTCATCATCGGCGTCACCAACCGCTCGGTTCCGGGCAAGAACAACACCCTGTGCTTCAGCCCCGCACTGATCGCAACCGCGGACGACATCGACCAGATCTGCGCCGCGGTGGACAACGCCCTGACCAAGGTATTCGGCTGACACTCCTCCCTGTCGGACGACCAACCTGCGCCCCGGACCACTCCGGGGCGTCTTTTTCATGCGGCCGCGGGTCCCCGCGGGTCAAGGAGGCCGCAAGGCCCCGCCGCCAGGCGGCTTGTCCTTGACGCGCATCCTTCACCCCAAAATCGGCGCGGGCCCTGCGGGGCAGACCTGCCCCTCAGGGCCTTCTCGGCGAATCTATTGGCGCCGCGCGTCAGCGCGGCGCCGGGCCCAACGGGTGCGGGGCAATTTTCAATTGTCCCGGCACCGGGCGGGAGCCGCCCCTTCGCGTCGGGTCAGACCAGCTGGAACAGGATGCCGGACAGCACCGCACCGCTGACACCCAGCCCCAGATAGGTCACGAACACCCGCGGCTTCACCAGCGACCAGACCGCCGCCATCGCCGGGATCGAGCTGACCGCCCCCGCCACCATGAAGGCCATGGCGGCGCCTGCGCTCATCCCCTGCTCCATCAGCCCCGCCAGCAGGGGTGGCGCAACATAGGAGTTCAGATAGGCCGGCATCCCGACCAGGGCAGCGACGGCAATCGGCAGCACGCCCTCGCCGCCCACCAGCCCGGCAATCAGCTCCGCAGGCACGTAGTGGACCAGCAGCGCCTCCAGCACATAGGCCAGCGTCAGCCATTTCAGCAGGAACAGCACGTTAGAGCCGAACTCACGGCGGAACACCGCCCGGCGCCCGGCCTCCTGCCAGAACCTCCAGTGGGGCTCGCCGTCGAGCTTCGGCGCACCGCAGCCGCAGCAGCTGCTGGCGGGCGCCTGACGCAACGGGCTGGCAAAGACGCCGTGCCGCTGCAACAGCTTGACGGCAAAGCCGCCCAAGAGCCCCAACGCCACTGCCGCCACGGCCTTGCCGATGGCAAAGGGCCAGCCCAGCGCGCCCGCGGTGATCAGCAGCGTCGGCGGGTCGATCAGCGGCGAGGACAGCCAGAACGCCATCACTGCCGACAACGGTGCCCCCAGCGCCAGTAGCCCGGCGATAAACGGGATCACCTCGCAGGAACAAAACGGCGCCAGCCCGCCAAACAGGGCGGCCAGCACGATCATCCGCGTCTCGCGCCCCCGAAAGGCGCGCGCCACCATCACCTCGGCCCCGGTTGCCTTGAGATAGGCCAAGAGCAGCACCGCAAACAGGATATAGCGCGCCGTGCTGACCAGCGCTGTCGCGGCAAATTCCACCACCGGGCCAAAGTTGCCGGGGTCCAGCAGCGCCACCGCCGCCAGCAGCGCAGCCGCCAGCGCCCAAGGTGTTTTCAGCCAGCCCGCCAGCAGCTTGGCAGGCCGCGGGTTCTGTGTCAGCTCAGCCATCGTTTGCCGCCTTTGCGCCCGCGTCGGCGCAACATTCGCTGAGGATGAACCCCGCCAGCGCCTCCAGCCGGGTGAAATCGGCGCGGTTGATGGTGGCCCGCCCCTGGCGCTGCTGCGCGACCACCCCGGCGCCTGCCAGAAATTTCAGATGATGTGCCAGCGTCGAGGGCGCGATCCCGGTGCGTTCCTGGATCTCGCCCACCGTCAGCCCGGCTTCACCCGCGCGGATCAGGCAGCGCAGCACTTGCAGCCGCGCCTCCGAGCCCATCGCGGCAAATCCCTGCGCAGCTTCTTCCCACTGCATGATGTCCACTCCACTTGATTCGATAAAACTAGTTTTATGGATATATTGAACTCGATCAAGCCCGGAGGTGAAAATTTCGGCTAAGTCCAGATTGCGCCAGGGTTAAGTCCAGCCTAACGTGCCCGCATGGCTATTTCTGTCGACACCTTCTTTCTCAACCCGGACGCGCATGGGACGCTGCAAGCGCAGATCCAGGAGATGATCGCCGAGGGCATCCTCTCGGGCCGGTTCCGGGTCGGGGAAAAGCTGCCGTCGTCGCGCAAGCTGGCGGCGCATCTGGGCATCAGCCGGATCACCGTGACGCTGGCCTATACCGAGCTGCTGGCCAACGACTACCTGACCTCGCGCGGGCGGTCGGGATACTTCGTGTCAGAGAACGCGCCGGTGCCGCCCTCCTATACGCCGCAGCAGAAATCCGGCGACGCGATGGATTGGGGCAAGGTTCTGGCGCGCAACTTTACCGGCGGCGACACGCCGCGCAAGCCGCAGGACTGGCGCAGCTACCGCTACCCGTTCATCTACGGCCAGGCGGATGCGGCGCTGTTCGACCATGCGAACTGGCGGCTCTGTGCGCTGCGAGCGCTGGGGCAGAAAGATTTTTCCGCGCTGGCCAATGACTACTTCGATCAGGACGACCCGCTGCTGATCGAATACATCGCCCGCCACACTCTGCCCCGGCGCGGCATCACCGCCCGGCCCGAGGAAATCCTGATCACGCTGGGGGCACAGAACGCGCTGTGGATCACCACCCAGCTGCTACTGAACCGCGGGCGGCGGGCAGCGGTGGAAGATCCCGCCTATTACACCTTGCGCGACCAGATCATGCAGACCCGCTGCCAGATGGAGTGCATCCCCGTGGACGAGGCCGGGCTGCCGCCGGATCGCATCAGCCACGAAACCGATGTGATCTTCTGCACCCCCAGCCATCAGAGCCCGACCACCTTCACCATGCCAATGGCGCGGCGCAAGGCGCTGCTGCAACGCGCCAGCGACATCGACGCGGTGATCGTCGAAGACGACTATGAATTCGAGATGTCCTTTCTCGGCGCACCCTCGCCGTCGTTGAAATCGCTGGATAGCGAAGGCCGGGTGATCTACGTCGGCAGCTTCTCCAAATCGCTGTTTCCCGGGCTGCGGCTGGGCTATCTGGTCGGCTCCGAACCTTTTATTCGCCAGGCACGCGCCCTGCGGGCCAGCGTGCTGCGCCACCCGCCCGGCCACGTGCAGCGCACGGTGGCCTATTTCCTGTCGCTGGGGCACTACGATGCCCAGATCCGCCGCACCGCCAAGGTGCTGCACGACCGCCGCGCGGTGATCGAGGCAGCAATCGCCGCGCACGGGCTGACCATCGCCGGGGTCGGCGGCTTTGGCGGTTCCGCCCTGTGGATGCAGGCACCGCAGAACGTGGACACCCTGGCCGTCGCGGAGCAATTGAAGGCGCAAAGCGTGCTGATCGAACCCGGCGCACCCTTCTTTGCTGCCGAGAACCGGCAGCAGAACTTCTACCGGCTGGGATATTCCTCGATCGCGGCGGGGCGTATCGAACCGGGGCTGGCGCTGCTGGCCGAGGCGTTGGAGCAGGCCCAGAAACAGGGGTAATCCGGCGGCTCCGGATCACGGCCTCCGCCACGATGGCCCCGCGCCGACATCTGGACCTACTGCGCCGAGACAACTGGCCCTAACCCACCCCTGAGTGCGCGCCTAAACCAGAGTCAATTCCCGGCCCAAGGCCCGGGCGCATTCCGCGTCTCACTCAGGAGAACCCGCCATGAAAATGACCACCGAAGAGGCCTTTGTCAAAACGCTGCAAATGCATGGCATTCAGCACGCTTTTGGCATCATCGGCTCGGCAATGATGCCGATTTCCGACATCTTCCCCGCTGCGGGCATCACCTTCTGGGACTGCGCCCACGAAGGCTCCGGCGGCATGATGGCCGATGGCTACACCCGCGCGACCGGCAAGATGTCGATGATGATCGCCCAGAACGGCCCTGGCATCACCAACTTCGTCACCGCCGTGAAGACCGCCTACTGGAACCACACGCCGCTGCTGCTGGTCACGCCGCAGGCGGCCAACAAGACCATCGGCCAGGGCGGCTTCCAGGAGATGGAGCAGATGCGCCTGTTCGCCGACTGCGTCGCCTATCAGGAAGAGGTCCGCGATCCCTCCCGCGTGGCCGAGGTTCTGAACCGAGTCATCATGAACGCCAAGCGCGCATCGGCCCCCGCCCAGCTGAACATCCCGCGCGACATGTGGACCCAGGTCATCGACATCGAACTGCCCGCAATCGTCGAATTCGAGCGCCCCGCGGGCGGTGAGTCCGCCGTGGCCGAAGCCGCCAAGCTGCTGTCGGGTGCCAAGAACCCGGTGATCCTGAACGGGGCCGGCGTGGTGCTGTCCAAGGGCGGCATCGAGGCGTCCAGGGAACTGGCCGAGCGTCTGGATGCGCCGGTCTGTGTCGGCTACCAGCACAACGATGCCTTCCCCGGCTCGCATCCTCTGTTTGCCGGCCCCTTGGGCTACAACGGGTCCAAGGCCGCGATGGAGCTGATCAAGGACGCCGATGTCGTGCTGTGCCTCGGCACCCGGTTGAACCCGTTCTCGACCCTGCCGGGCTATGGCATGGAATACTGGCCGACAGAGGCCAAGATCATCCAGGTCGACATCAACCCCGATCGCATCGGCCTGACCAAGAAAGTTTCCGTCGGCATCATCGGCGACGCCGCCAAGGTGGCGCAGGGCATCCTGGCGCAACTCAGCGACACCGCAGGTGACGAAGGCCGCGCCGAACGCAAGAACCGCATTGCCGAGACCAAGTCCCGCTGGGCGCAGCAGCTGACCGAGATGACCCACGAGGACGACGATCCGGGCACCACCTGGAACGAGCGCGCCCGTGCCGACAAGCCGGATTGGATGAGCCCCCGTATGGCCTGGCGCGCGATTCAGGCGGCGCTGCCGAAAGAGGCGATCATCTCCTCGGACATCGGCAACAACTGTGCGATCGGCAACGCCTACCCGTCGTTCGAGGCGGGCCGCAAATACCTCGCCCCCGGCCTGTTCGGCCCCTGCGGCTATGGTCTGCCGGCCATCGTCGGCGCCAAGATCGGCAACCCCGACACACCCGTGGTCGGCTTCTCCGGTGACGGTGCCTTCGGGATTGCGGTCACCGAACTGACCGCCATCGGCCGCAGCGAATGGCCCGCCGTCACCCAGGTGGTGTTCCGCAACTACCAGTGGGGCGCGGAAAAGCGCAACTCGACCCTGTGGTTCGACGACAACTTCGTCGGCACCGAGCTGGACACCCAGGTGTCCTATGCCGGTATCGCCAAGGCCTGCGGCCTGAAAGGCGTGGTTGCCCGTACCATGGACGAGCTGACCTCGGCACTGGCGCAGGCGATCGAAGACCAGAAGAACGGCACCACCACCCTGATCGAGGCGATGATCAACCAGGAGCTGGGTGAGCCGTTCCGCCGCGACGCCATGAAGAAGCCGGTCCGCGTGGCGGGCATCGACAAGGCCGACATGCGCGAGCAGCAGGTCTGACGCCGTGACCCTGCCCTTTGACCTGTCTTCGGGCCAGGGGCTCTATCTGGCCGCCGCGCTGTTTGCGGCGGCCATGATCCGCGGGTTTTCCGGTTTTGGCTTTTCCGCGATCTTCATCATTCTGGCGGCCCTCACCACCAATCCGTTGCCGCTGATCCCGGTTGTGTTTTCCTGCGAGATTGCCATGACCGCCTTTCAGGCCCGCGACATCCGCCCGCATGTGGACTGGCGCCGCGCCCTTGCGCTGCTGGGCGGTGCCGCCGTGGCCACCGTCCCGGCGATCTCCCTCATGGCCCGGCTGGGCGAGCATGAGGCACGGCTCGCGATCTCCTGCATGATCCTCGGGCTGAGCCTGGTTCTGCTCAGTGGCTGGCAGCTGGCGCGGCCCGTGGGGCGCAACGGCAACCTGGGCGTTGGCGCATTGGCGGGCATCGCCAACAGCGCAGGCGTCGGCGGGCTGCCGGTGGCGGCCTTCCTCACGGCACAGCCGGTGTCTCCGGCGGTGTTCCGCGCCACGATGATCGTGTTCCTGACCGGTATCGACCTGATGGCGCTGCCGGTGATGGCGGCCAACGGTCTGGTCGGGCCGCAGACGCTGACCGGCATCCTGCTGGCCTTCCCGGTACTGGCGCTTGGCATCTGGGCAGGCTCGCGCGGGTTTGCCGCCGTCTCCCAAGTGCACTTCCGCCGCGCGGTGGTGGTGCTGCTGACCCTGCTGGCGCTGTTCAACATCGCCCGGCTGGCCGCCTGAAGGAGACGCCCATGCAGAACATCCTCGTCATCAACGCAGGCTCCTCCTCGATCAAGCTGGCGGTCTTCTCCCCCACGCTGGAGCCGCTGCTGACCGCGCAAGCCGCCGGAATCGGCAGCTCCGCCGCAGGGGAGTTGCAGATCGGGGCGCAGAAATCCGCACCCGCCGTGCCGGACCACGCCGCGGCCTTTCAGCTGCTGCTGAAGGGGCTGGCGGCGCAGGGGCATGGCCCCGACAGCTTTGCTGCCGCGGGCCACCGGGTTGTCCATGGCGGCGCGACACTGACGCAGCCACTGGCGGTCACTGCCGACGTGCTGGCACAGATCGACGCCTGCAGCCACCTTGCGCCGCTGCACAACCCGCATAACGCCGCCGCCATCCGCAGCCTGATGCAGCTGATGCCCGGCATGCCGCAGATCGCCTGTTTCGACACCGCCTTTCACGCCACCTGCCCCGAGGTTGCCCAGCGCTATGCGGTGCCGCAGGACTGGCACGCCGAGGGCATCCGCCGCTACGGCTTTCACGGGCTGAGCTATGCGGCACTGGTGCGCAGCCTGCGCGACAGCGGCGCCCCCCTGCCCCGTCGGCTGCTGGCCTGCCACCTCGGGAATGGTGCCAGCCTCTGTGCCATTCTGGACGGCCAAAGCGTCGCCACCACCATGGGGTATTCGCCGCTGGAAGGGCTGACGATGGGCACCCGGTCAGGCTCGATCGACGCCAGCGCGGTACTGGACCGGGCCGAGCGCCACGGCATCAGCGCCACCCGTGCCGATCTCGTGCAACGCTCTGGCCTTCTGGGCCTGTCCGGCCACAGCCATGACATGCGCGCCATTCAACAGGCCGGTACCGCCCCCGCCCGATTTGCCGTGGATCATTTCTGCTACTGGATCGTGCGCCATGCAGGGTCGATGCTGGCGGCCATGCAGGGCGCGGACGCCATCGCCTTTACCGGCGGCATCGGGGAAAACGCGCCCGACATCAGGGAGCGCGTCGTCCGGCAGCTGGCCTGGGCCGGATTGGGACCACAGAACACCCATGTGATCCCAGCCCAGGAAGAACGTCAGATTGCCCTGCATACGCGCGACATTCTGGCCACCCTGTGAAAAATTATCTTTTGAAACTCCACCACTTCTGAGAACAACATTCTGACAGAAGCTCCTTCCGCAAGACAATCCGCCCGCAAAACCCAGAGGTGCCAATGACCCATCATCAGCCGACCCTCGACACCTCGCCCAAGGTTTCCGACGAAATCCGGCGGACCACCTGCTACATGTGCGCCTGCCGCTGCGGCATCAACGTGCACATGAAGGACGGCAAGGTCGCCTATATCGAAGGCAACCGCGACCACCCGGTGAACAAGGGCGTGCTCTGCGCCAAAGGCTCGGCCGGGATCATGCAGGTCAACGCGCCCTCGCGGCTGCGCGCGCCGCTGAAGCGGGTGGGGCCGCGCGGCTCGGGCAAGTTCCGCGAGATTTCCTGGGACGAGGCGATCAGCACCGCGGTGGGCTGGCTGAACGAGCTGCACGAGACCGCGCCGCAGAAACTGGCGTTCTTCACCGGCCGCGACCAGAGCCAGAGCTTCACCAGCTTCTGGGCGCAGAATTTCGGCACCCCCAACTACGCCGCACACGGCGGCTTCTGCTCGGTCAACATGGCCACCGCCGGGATCTACACCATGGGCGGCGCCTTCTGGGAATTCGGCCAGCCCGACTGGGAGCATACCAAGCTGTTCATGCTGTTCGGCGTGGCCGAGGATCACGACTCCAACCCGATCAAGATGGGCATCGGCAAGATCAAGAAGCGCGGCGCGCGGGTGATCGGGGTGAACCCGATCCGCACCGGCTACAACGCGGTGGCGGATGACTGGGTCGGCATCACGCCCGGCACCGACGGACTGTTCATCCTGTCGCTGATCCACGTGCTGATGAAGGCCGGCAAGATCGATCTCGACTACCTCAGCCGCTACACCAACGCGCCGGTGCTGGTGAACGGTTCTGACGGCCCGCAGAAGGGGCTGTTTCTGCGCGACGAGAACGGCAAGATGCTGGTGATCGACCGCAACACCGGCCAGCCCACCCCGTTTGACCAGCCCGGTGTACGCCCGGACCTGACCGCCACTTTCGACAAGGACGGCGTCACCCACCGCCCGGTGTTCCACCAGATGGCCGAGCGCTACCTCAGCGCGGACTATGCGCCCGAGGCGGTGGCGGACAGATGCGGCATCCCGGCCAGCCGCATCCGCGCCATCGCAGCGGAACTGGCCCGCGTCGCCTTTGACGAGGCGTTTGAACTGGACGTCGAATGGACCGACTTCCGCGGCGAAAAGCACAGCAAGATGACCGGCCGCCCGGTGTCGATGCACGCGATGCGCGGCGTTTCGGCCCATGCCAACGGCTTTCAGACCTGCCGCGCGCTGCATGTGCTGCAGATCCTTCTGGGCACCGTCGAGGTGCCTGGCGGCTTCCGCTTCAAGCCACCCTACCCCAAACCTATTGAGGCCCACCCGACCCCGCACGGCGACCGCCGCCCGGGCCGCCCGCTGGAGGGGCCGCATCTGGGGTTCCCGCGTGGTCCCGAAGACCTGCTGCTGGACGAGGACGGCACCGCCCAGCGCATCGACAAGGCCTTCACCTGGGAAAACCCGATGTCGGCGCATGGGCTGATGCATATGGTGATCTCCAACGCCTATGCGGGCGATCCCTACAAGATCGACACGCTGTTCATGTATATGGCCAACATGTCGTGGAACTCCTCCATGAACACCAAGGGCGTGATGGAGATGCTGTCGGCCCGCAACGACGACGGCGGCTACATGATCCCGCGGATCATCTATTCCGACGCCTACTCCTCGGAGATGGTGGCCTATGCCGATCTGGTGCTGCCCGACACCACCTACCTGGAGCGCCACGACTGCATCAGCCTGCTCGACCGCCCGATCTGCGAGGCGGACGCGGCGGCCGATGCGATCCGCTGGCCGGTGATCGAACCAGACCGCGACGTGCGCGGTTTCCAGTCGGTGCTTATCGAGCTCGCCAACCGGATGAGCCTGCCGGGCTTCACCAATGCCGACGGCACCCCCAAGTGGAAGGACTACGCCGACTATATCGTCAACCACGAGCGCAAGCCGGGCATCGGCCCGCTCGCCGGTTTCCGCGGCAAGGACGGCACCCAGGAAGGCCGCGGCGAGGTGAACCCGGATCAGTTGAACCGCTACATCGAAAACGGCGGCTTCTACGTCGCGCATATCCCCGAAGGCGCGGACTACTACAAGCCTTGGAACACCGCCTACCAGGACTGGGCCGTGGGCATGGGGATCTACGACAGCCCCCAGCCCTACCTGTTCCAGCTTTATGTGGAACCGATGCGCAAGTTCCAGCTGGCCGCGGAAGGCCATGGCGATCGCCAGCCGCCCGAGCATCTGCGCCAGCGCATCAGGCACACGATGGATCCGCTGCCGATCTGGTACGAGGCCGATCAGCAGGGCAACGAGGGCTTCACCGTCAACGCCCTGACCCAGCGGCCGATGGCAATGTACCACTCCTGGGGTACCCAGAACGCCTGGCTGCGCCAGCTGCACGGGCGCAACCCCCTGTATGTGCCGACCAAACTGATGCGCGAGCATGGTCTGAAGGACGGCGACTGGGCGCGGGTTTCCTCGCCGCATGGGGAAATCACCGTACCGGTGATGGAAATGGCGGCGCTGAATGAAAACACCGTCTGGACCTGGAACGCCATCGGCAAGCGCAAGGGCGCCTGGGCGCTGGAGCCGGACGCGCCGGAGGCCACCAAGGGGTTCCTGCTGAACCATCTGATCCACGAGTTGCTGCCGCCCAAGGGCGACGGGCTGCGATGGGCCAACTCGGACCCGATCACCGGTCAGGCAGCGTGGTTTGACTTGAAGGTCAGGATCGAGAAAGCCGCCCCGCCGGACGACCCGCAGGAAAGTAAACCGGCCTTTGCAGCGCAGGAATCGCCGGTTGGCACCGGCCCGAAGGAACTGAAATGGAAGGTGGGCAAATGACGGAACTTCCCAATTCCACGGACCGCAAGATGGGCCTGGTCATCGACCTCGACACCTGCGTCGGCTGCCATGCCTGCGTGATTTCCTGCAAGGGCTGGAACACCGAGAACTACGGCGCGCCGCTGTCGGACCAGGATCCCTACGGCGCGGACCCTTCCGGCACCTTCCTCAACCGCGTGCATTCTTACGAGGTGCAGCCAGCCCCTTGTGAAAGCCAGCCGGACCCGGCGGCGCAGCTGATCCACTTTCCGAAATCCTGCCTGCATTGCGAGGACGCCCCCTGCGTCACTGTCTGCCCCACCGGCGCCAGCTACAAGCGCACCGAGGACGGCATCGTTCTGGTGAACGAGGACCACTGCATCGGCTGCGGTCTCTGTGCCTGGGCCTGCCCCTATGGCGCGCGCGAGCTGGACCTAGCCGCGGGCGTGATGAAGAAATGCACCCTCTGCGTTGACCGCATCTACAACGAAAACCTGCCCGAGGAGGACCGCATCCCGTCCTGCGTGCGCACCTGTCCGGCAGGCGCGCGCCATTTCGGCGATCTCGGCGATCCTGACAGCGACGTCTCCAAACTGGTCGCGGAACGCGGCGGCATCGACCTGATGCCCGAGATGGGTACCAAGCCCGTGAACAAGTACCTGCCGCCCCGCCCCAAGGACCAGATCGAGGCACAGGCCGCGCCGCTGGCACCGCTGCTCAAGCCTGTCGCGGAGGACGCGGGCGGTTTCATGGGCTGGCTCGACAAGGCGCTCGACAAACTTCCGGGGGGAACCAACTGATGCATCCGGCACCGTCCGTCATTCTCTTCACAACCCTCTCGGGTCTCGGTTTCGGCCTGTTGTTCTTTCTCGGCCTTGGCCAACCCGCCGCCACCGGCACGGTGGCCTTTGTCTTCTACCTCATCGCCTATGCGCTGGCGGTGGGCGGGCTCCTCGCCTCGACCTTCCACCTGGGCCGTCCCGAGCGCGCCTGGCGGGCATTCACGCAGTGGAAGACCAGCTGGCTCAGCCGCGAGGGGATCTGCGCCGTGGCCGCCCTGCTTGTCATGGGGCTCTATGCGCTGGGGGCGGTATTCCTGGACAGCCATTGGACGCTGCTGGGCTGGCTTGGCGCGGCGCTCAGCCTTGCCACCGTGTTCACCACCTCGATGATCTACACCCAGCTCAAGACCGTGCCGCGCTGGAACACAGCCCTGACGCCGGTGATGTTCCTGTCGTTCAGCCTTGCGGGCGGCGCGCTTCTGGCCGGGGCCGAGACGCTGGCGCCCTGGCTGCTGACCCTCGCCGGTGCGGTGCAACTGGCCTATTGGGCCAAGGGCGACGGCGCGCTTGCGGCCTCGGGGACCGATCTGGCCACCGCCACCGGGCTGGGCAGCCGCGGCACGGTGCGCGCCTTTGAGCCGCCGCACACCGGCAGCAACTACCTCTTGCGCGAATTCGTGCATGTGGTGGGGCGCAAACATGCGCAGAAGCTGCGGGTGATTGCCTTTGCGCTTGGCTTCGTGCTGCCGCTTCTGATGATCCTCGCGCCGGTGCACGGCTTTGTGCTGAAGCATGTGCTCGCGGCGCTCGCGGTGCTGTCGCATATGGCAGGCATCGCGGTGTCGCGCTGGCTGTTCTTTGCCCAGGCGGAACATGTCGTCGGGCTTTACTACGGCAAACGCTGATCCCGCTCCGGGGCGCGCAACCGGAGCAATCCGCGCGCCGCACCCCGGTACAGATGGCACCCGCAGCGCGCGCCCGACAGCTGACAGAACGAAGGCGGTCCCTTCGGGCCACAGCCAACGGCAACCACGAAAAAGGGCGGCCCATCACGGGACCGCCCTTTCATCATTCTATCCGCTGTGGCTTACAACAGGCCGGCGTGCACCATGGCCGCATCAATCGCCGCTTTGGTGCTGTCTTCCAGCGTGGTCAGGGGCGAACGCACCTCCTCGCTGCACAGGCCCAGTTTGGACAGGCCGTATTTTGCACCTGCAAGGCCCGGCTCGATGAAGATTGCCTCATGCAGCGGCATCAGGCGATCCTGGTATTCCAGCGCCTTTGCGTAGTCGCCGGCCAGCGTCGCAGCCTGGAATTCGGCACACAGCTTGGGCGCAACATTCGCGGTGACCGAGATACAGCCGACGCCGCCATGGGCGTTGAAGCCCAGTGCGGTGGCATCTTCGCCCGAGAGCTGGACGAAATCCGCACCACAGGTGGCACGCTGCTGGCTGACACGGGCGATGTCGCCGGTCGCATCCTTGACCCCGATGATGCGGGGCAGTTTCGCCAGTTCACCCATGGTGGCGGGTGTCATGTCAACAACCGAGCGTCCGGGGATGTTGTAGATGATGATCGGGATCTCGGCGCAATCATGGGCGGCGGTGAAATGCTGCACCATGCCACGCTGGGTCGGCTTGTTGTAATACGGGGTCACCACCAGGGCCGCGTCGGCACCGGCCGATTTGGCGAACTCCACGAATCGAATCGTCTCGACCGTGTTGTTGGAACCCGCGCCCGCGATCACCGGCACCCGCCCCGCTGCGGCCTTGACCACCTCGGCGATCACGGTCTCATGCTCTTCGTGGGTCAGGGTCGGGCTTTCGCCGGTGGTGCCGACCGGCACCAGCGCATTGGACCCTTCGGCAATTTGCCACTCGACCAAGCGTTTGAGCGCATCCAGATCCAGCTCGCCGTTCGAAAACGGGGTGACGAGTGCTGGCATAGAGCCTTTGAACATGGGCACGCTCCCTTTGCTGCGGTGCTGGCGGCAATCTGCCGCCGTCAAGACAGGCGATGCCGGGGTTTTCAGTTGCGACCGGCCCGCCGATGAGTAACGTTCAAGCCTGTATCCCCGGACAGCTGGAAAATGCAAGAGATGACACGCATCCTGGTCTTTATTCTGCTCATCGCAGCCATACTGCCCGGAAGCCGGGCCACCGCCGATGATCTCAAGGAAGCCCTGTCGCTGATGCGGGCCGAGAAATGGACCGAGGCGGCGCGGGCCGCCGGGCAGCCGCAGAGCGTCGGCTGGGACATCATCGAATGGCACCGCCTGCGCGCCAAGATGGGCTCTGCCGCGGATGTCGTGTCGTTCCTCAAGCGGCGTCCGGACTGGCCCGGCCTCGCCTACCTGCGCCGCCAGAACGAGGACACGGTGGCCGCCCTGCCCCGCGCCGAGGTGCTGGCCTTCTATGACGGCCGCCGCCCGCAGACCCCAGAAGGCGCGCTGAGCTTTGCGCGCGCACTGATCGCCGCGGGACGGCGGGGGGAAGGCGAAGCCGAGATCGTGCTCGCCTGGCGCACCATGGCCATGGGCAGCGCCATCCAGGCCGAGTATCTGCGCGACTTTTCCGCGCTGCTCAAACCCCACCACAGCGCCCGGCTGGACAAGCTGCTCTGGGAGGAACACCGGGTCAGCGCCAAGCGAATGCTGGCCCTGGTGCCGGAGCCCCAGCGCAAACTGGCCGAGGCCCGCATCGCCTTGCAGGAACGCACACCGGGGGTGGACGCCAGGATCGCGGCCGTGCCGGACAAGCTGCAGGACGCCGCGGGCCTCGCCTATGACCGCTTTGCCTGGCGCGATCGCAAGCGGATGCAAGACAGCGCCATCGCCATGATGATGGATCGCAGCACCAGCGCCGACGCTCTCGGCGAGCCCGGCAAGTGGCTGCGCCGCCGCCGCGACTTTGCCCGCCAGCTGATGCGCGACAAGAAATACGAAGACGCCTATCAGCTGGCGGCCTACCACTTTGCCACCCCCGAGGACGGCTATGGCTACTCCGACTGCGAATGGCTGGCCGGCTATATCGCGCTGCAGATGTTGCGCGACCCGGAGCTCGCGGCCTACCACTTCAACCGGTTCCTCGACTCCGTCGAGACGCCGATCTCAATCGGGCGCGGCGGCTACTGGCTGGGGCGTGCCTATGCCGCGATGGGCGAGGTCGACAAGGCGCATGAAGCCTACGCCAAGGCCGCCGACTTCCAGACCTCCTTCTATGGCCTGTTGGCCGCGGAAAAGCTGGGCCGCCCCTTCGACCCTGCGCTCGCCAACCCGCCCGAGCTGCCCGATTGGCGTAACGCGGCCTTCATGGGATCCTCGGTGACCAAGGCCGGGTTGATGCTGTTGCAGGCGGGGGACCTGGCGTTGGCCGAGCGTTTCCTGACCCACCTCACCGAAGGGCTGACGCCCGTTCAGGCACGGCAGCTGGGGCAGATGGCGGTGGAACTGAACGAACCGCATCTGGCGGTGATGATCGCCAAACGCGCCGCCCAGGACGGGGTGGAGCTGCAGGGCGCCTATTACCCGCTGCACCCCGTGGCCAAACACGCCCTGCCGATGGCCGAGGAAATGACCCTCGCCATCGCCCGTCGCGAAAGCGAGTTCGATCCCTATGTCGTCAGCCATGCCGGGGCGCGCGGGCTGATGCAGGTGATGCCCGCCACCGCCGAGCTGGTGGCCGGGGAACTGGGCATTCTCGCCAACCACAAGACATCGCTGCTGACCGCCGACTGGAAATACAACGCCCGCCTGGGTGCCACGTATCTCGCCGGGCTGGCCGGAGATTTCCGCGGCAACGTGGTGATGATGGCGGCCGGCTACAACGCCGGGCCGCACCGTCCCAAGGCCTGGATGGAGCGCTATGGCGACCCGCGCGACGGCGAGCCGGACATCATCGACTGGATCGAACACATCCCGTTCAATGAAACCCGCAACTACGTGATGCGGGTGACCGAAAGCCTGCCGGTCTACCGCGCGCGGCTGGGCAAGACGCCGCTGCCCATCCCCTTCTCGCAGGAACTGTCGGGGTCAACCCTTCACGCGTTCGCGCCATAGGGTGAACAGACCCGCGGCGATGATGATCCCCGCACCGATGGCGACATTGGTGCGGATCACTTCGCTGAAGATCGTAACCCCCAGGATCGCCGTCCAGATCAGGTGGAAATAGGCAAAGGGCTGCACCGCGCTGGCCTCGGCCATCTCGTAGCACTTGATGAGCAGCCAGTGCCCCGAGGCCCCGGTGATGCACAGCAGCGCCATCCAGCCCCAGTCCGCATGGTTCATCGGCTGCCAGAACCACACCCCTACGGCGGTCATCACCACCATGCCGGAAATCCCGGTCCAGAAGAAACTGGTGGCCGTGCTGTCCTCACGCGCGACATAGCGCGTCAGCAATCCATAGACCGCGAACATCAGCGCCGAAACAAAGGGGATCACCGCCAAGGGATCGAACACTCCGGCGCCCGGTTGCAGGATGATCAGCACCCCGGCCAGTCCGACGCCGATCGCCGCCCAGCGCCGCCAGCCGACATTTTCCCCCAGCAACGGCCCGCTCAGAGCGGCCACCAGCAGCGGATAGCAGATGAAGACAGCCTGGCTCTCGACCAGCCCCAGCTTGGTGAATCCGTAGACCGCGACGCAGATCTCCGCCGCCAGCAAGACCCCGCGGAAGATCTGCAACCACGGCTGGCGCGTCTGCGCGGCCTTGCGAATGCCCCCGGGCGCCCGCGCGGCCAGGAAGACCACGAAGGCCGCAAAGAACCAGTAGCGGATCATCACCACCATGTAGGTGTTGTAGGTGCCCGCGAGGTGACGCGAGATCCCGTCCTGCAGGGCGAACACCACCGTGGCGCTAATCATCAGGAAAATGCCCAGCGGCACGTTGTTGGTCTGGGGTCCACGGGTCGGGGCCAGTCCGGCGCTGCCCTGCGCGGGTGCTGCTTGGGTCATCTTTTTATCGCCTGTGTCATATGCCGTTTGCGCCCGAAACCGGGAATGCGGGTTACTTCGAATCCGGCGGCTTCCAGCCCGCGGCGCACGAAACCGGCCGCGGTATAGGTCGCCGCCGTGCCGCCCTCCGCGGTATGAGCCGCCACCTCTGCCATCAGGGCCGGTTCCCACAGTTCGGGGTTCTTGGCCGGCGAGAACCCGTCCAGAAACCAGGCATCGGCGCGCCCCGTCCAGCTTGGCAGCGACATGCGGGCGTCGCCTTCGATCACCTCTAGATGCAGAGTGCCGAGATCACATGCGCCATGGCCCGACCAGGCGGCAAGGAACCGCTCGGCCCAAGGCGCCACCGCCGGGAAAGCCTCCAGGGCGCGGGCCATGTCCTCGGGTCCCATCGGAAAGGCCTCGAAACTGGTGAACCGCAGCGCCCCCGTCTGGCCGGTTTCCTCCCAGGCGCGCCAGGCCGCCAGCATGTTCAGCCCGGTGCCGAACCCCAGCTCGGCAATGTGGAACCCTGGCGCAAAGCGTCGCGGCAGGTCATTGCCCGCCAGGAACACGTGTTCGGTTTCCGCCAGCCCGTTCTGGATCGAGAAATAGGGATCATCGAATTGATCCGACACCGGAATGACGCCTTCCCGCCAGCTGAGACGGGCCTGCTGGTCTGCCATGGTATAATCCCCTAAAGGTAAGCCGAACGGCGCGACACTGGCGAAAGGATCCGCAAATGGCAATGGCAGATGTAACGGTGCGCGGCGCGGGGATCTTTGGTCTGTCCATCGCCTGGACCTGCGCCCGGCGCGGTGCCAGGGTGCAGGTCATCGACCCCTTCGGCCCCGGTGCCGGGGCCAGCGGCGGCCTGGTTGGCGCGCTCGCACCGCACGTCCCCGAAAACTGGAACCCCAAGAAACAATTCCAGTTGGAAAGCCTGCTGATGGCGCAGGCGTTCTGGGAGACGGTAGAGGCCGAAGGCGGCGTCAGCGCGGGCTATGGCCGCACCGGGCGATTGCAGCCCTTGAACGACGCGCGCGCGCTGGAGCTCGCCCGCCAGCGCGAAGCCAGCGCCGCGCAACTCTGGAAGGACGCGGCAGAATGGCGCGTGGTACCTGCCGCCGATCTCGGCCCCTGGGTGCCGCCCAGCGCCACCGGCATGGTGGTCCATGACACCCTCAGCGCCCGGATGCATCCGCGCCGCGCCTGCGCGGCGCTGGTGGCCGCCCTGGCGGTGCGCGACATCGCCGTGGTGGCCGAGGCCCCGGATCAGGGCAAGGTCGTCCATGCCAAGGGCCATGCAGGGCTGCTGGAGCTGAATGAGCGTTTCGGCAAGACCGTGGGCAGCGGCGTCAAGGGTCAGGCGGCGCTGCTGCGCTTTCACGAAGGCGCGGTGCCGCAGCTTTATGCGGACGGGCTGCACATCATCCCGCATGCCGATGGCACCCTTGCGATCGGCTCCACCTCCGAGCGGGAGTTCACGGATGGCCAGGCCACCGACATGCAGCTTGACGACGTGATCGAGCGCGCCTGCGCGGCGGTGCCCGTGCTGCATGGCGCCGAGGTCATCGAACGCTGGGCCGGGGTCCGCCCACGGGCCAAGTCCCGCGCGCCGATGCTGGGGGCCTGGCCGGGACGAGAGGACCACTACATCGCCAACGGCGGCTTCAAGATCGGCTTTGGCATGGCGCCAAAGACGGCCGAGGTGATGGCGGACCTGCTGCTCGAGGAGACCGACAACATCCCCCAGGGGTTCCGCGTCGAAGACAACCTCTGAATGGCCCCGCGCGGCCTTAGTCGGCCAATTCGGCACGCAGGTTCTGCATCAGCACCGCCAGCGCGTCCTGATAGCGTTCACTGATGAGCCGCCCGGCATCGTCGAACTCATTTCGGGAGTTGGCCAGATGCACAGCAGGCCCGGCGATCACGCGCGGCTGAAAGGGCACCAGAAAGCTGCGCAGCAGCGCCTGCGCCTGTTCGCCGCCGGCCCGCCCAGCGGCCGCGGACATCACCGCTACGGGCTTGCCTGCCCAGGGATTGCCCTTGGTCCGGCTCACCCAATCCAGCGCATTCTTGAGAACGCCCGAGGGCCCCTTGTTGTATTCCGGCGTGGAAATCAGCACCGCATCCGCCGCCGCGATCTGGTCCGACAAGGTCTGAACCGCCGCCGGAATTCCGTCGGCAGCCTCGTCATCGCCATCGTAAAGCGGCAACCTCAGCTCCGCCTCGACAACGGTGGCCGGGCCGAACAGGCGCGCGGCTTCGGCCAGGAGCTTGCGATTGGTGGCGTCCTGGCGCAGCGAGCCGGAGATAGTGAGCAAGACGGGATCTGCCATCGGATGTTCCTGACTTTGGTTGCTGGTCTTCACCCATCATCTATGCACTCCGGCCCCGGCTGAAAGAGCTGCCGCCGCGCAGTGCATGTGCATAATTCCGCAGGCGCGGGGCATCAGTCCCCGTTGCACTCTCTGACCTCGATGCAACAACGGCCCGCCCCGGTGGGACAGGCCGCTGCTAAAGACGTGTGACAGTCAGCTTTTCGATCAGCTGCTCTGCGGAATCACCACCACTTCGACGCGGCGGTTACGAGCCTTGCCCTCGGGTGTCAGGTTCGACGCCACCGGCTGCTCCTCGCCCCGACCGATGATGCTCAGACGGCTATAGGGCACGCCGCCGGCCTGGATCTGATCGGCCACCGCATTCGCCCGGCGCACCGACAGATCCTGGTTGTAGCTGGCGGCACCATCGCTGTCGGTGTGGCCAATCACCTGCACCAGGCTGTTGGGGTAGCGCACCAGGCTGTTGGCCACCTTGCGCAGATCGCCCTGCACCGCAGGCGAAATCGCGGCGCTGTCGGTGGCAAAGGTCAGGTCATTCGGGAACGACAGGATCAGCCGGTCGCCCGTGTTGACGATGGTGATCTCGTCATTCGCGAGCGTCTGGCGCAGCTCGCGCTCCTGCTTGTCGAGCTGGTTGCCGATCACCCCGCCCGCAGTGGCCCCGACCACGGCACCGGTCAATGCCCCGAGACCCGGATCGGAATCGTTGGTCAGCGCACCCACACCAGCGCCGATGATGCCCCCCAGGATCGCGCCCTGCTGGGTGTTGCTTCCGGGCGTCGCCACGGTGGCGGGATCGGTACAGGCCGCAAGGGTCAAGGCAGCCGTCACAAGGCCGGCCGAGGTGAGTTTCATCTGCATAATCAAACTGCCTTCTTGTATTGCACGCACCAGACCCCCAGGTCCGGCTGTCCCGCCGAATATCGGGGCGCCGAGCGTCAAGCTCAAGGACAGGTTGTCAGAGATTGGCGAAATACCGCTGAAAGCTGCCTCATGGCCCGGTGCGGCCATGGCTCAGTTGCCGGTGTGCAGGCCTGTCCGCGCCGCATCGGGGGCACGCGGGGTGGCGTCATCCTGCGCGGCTTCAAAGGCCAGCATCGCGCGTTTCACCGGCAGCCCCCAGTGATAGCCGCCCAATTCGCCCGACTTGCGCAAGGCCCGGTGGCAGGGAATCAGCCAGCTGACCGGATTGCGCCCCACCGCCGTGCCCACTGCCCGCACCGCTCGCGGTGTCCCGATCGCCCGGGCCAGCTCGGAATAGGTGGTCACATGGCCCGACGGGATGCGCAGCAGCGCCTCCCAGACCTTGATCTGCAAGGGGGCGCCGATCATATGCAGCGCCGCCTCTCCCCGCTGGGCAAAGATGGCGTCGACCTGCGGCCGCAGCCGTGTCGTGTCCTCGACAAAATCTGCCAACGGCCAACGGGCGCACATATCTCGCATGGCGGCCTCCGCGCCGGTCTCCGCCGCAAAGGCCAGCCCGCAGATGCCCTTGGTCGTCCCCATCGCCAACGCCGCCCCAAAGGGGCTGTCGAACCACCCCCAGAAGATGCGCAACCCCTGCCCCTTGCGGGCATATTCTCCGGGGCTCATTGCCTCCCAGCGCAGAAACAGATCGTGCAGCCGCCCCGATCCCGACAGGCCCACTGCATGCGCCGCCTCCAGCGTGGTGAAACGTTCGCGCAAAAGGCTCTTGGCGTGCCCCAGCCGCAGGTATTGCTGGTATCGCTTGGGCGACACCCCGACCCAGGCCGAGAACACGCGCTGGAAATGACTGGCGCTCATGTCCATGCGGGCGGCCAGTTGCTCCAGCGTCAGATCCTCGCCGCCCGCGTCGATCAACGCGATCGCACGGCGCATGACGCCATAATGGTAAGAAGTTTCCTGCGTCTCGACTGTCATTTCCGCCACCTGCTGTCTTCAACCCACAGGCTAATGCGATGCGCGCCGACCTGCGACCCGGAACTTGCGAAAAGGCCTCGGCGACGCAACGCTCCGCCCCAAGGGAGGACGCCCACGGCGCAATTTCAATTGCGCTTTAATCTCTCGACGGTACATAAGGCGCGTCATGGCCAAGCAACTCGATTACCATACCCTGCGTGAGATCTTCACCCGCTTCCGGGCGGCCGAGCCCGAACCCAAGGGCGAGCTGGAGCACGTCAACGCCTATACGCTGGTGGTGGCGGTGGCGCTGTCGGCGCAGGCCACCGACGCGGGCGTCAACAAGGCGACCCGCGAACTGTTCAAGATCGCCGACACCCCGCAGAAGATGCTGGATTTGGGCGAAGAACGCCTGATCGAGCATATCAAGACCATCGGTCTCTACCGCAACAAGGCCAAGAACGTCATCAAGCTGTCGCGCATCCTGGTGGAAGAATACGGCGGCGAGGTGCCCAATTCCCGCGCCGCGCTGCAGTCGCTGCCGGGGGTTGGCCGCAAGACCGCCAATGTCGTGCTGAACATGTGGTGGAAGCAACCGGCGCAGGCAGTGGACACCCATATCTTCCGGGTCGGCAACCGCTCGGGGATTGCGCCGGGCAAGGATGTGGACGCGGTGGAACGCGCCATCGAGGACAACATCCCGGCCGATTTTCAGCAGCACGCACATCACTGGCTGATCCTGCACGGTCGGTACCACTGCAAGGCCCGCAAGCCCCTGTGCGGCACCTGCCTGATCCGCGACCTGTGCCAGTACGAGGACAAGAACCTGTGAGCCGCGCAGCCGCCCTCCGTATCGTCCCGGCAACCGCCGCCCCTGGCCTGCCGCCCCTCTGATCCAGACCTGGACGCCCCGCAGCCGGGCGCATTCCCCAAGGAGAGACAATGACCAAGACCTATCATCTGGTTGGCATCGGCAATGCCGTGGTCGACGTGATTTCACAATGCGAAGACACCTTCCTGTCCGAACAGGGTATCGAAAAGGGCATCATGCAGCTGATCGAGCGCGATCGCTGCGAGGAGCTCTATGCCGCGATGGGCAACCGGGTGATGACCCCCGGCGGCTCGGTGGCCAACACCATCGCAGGCGCCGGTGCGCTGGGGCTGGACGCGGCCTTCATCGGCCGGGTGCGCGACGACACCCTGGGCAAATTCTATGCCGATGCGATGAACAACGAGGGCGTCGCCTTCGTGAACCCGCCGGTCGAGGGCGACGAGCTGCCCACCTCGCGCTCCATGATCTTCGTCTCGCCCGATGGCGAGCGCTCACTGAACACCTATCTCGGCACTTCCTCCGAGCTCAGTTCTGCCGACGTGCCGGAAGAGACCGCAAGCGCGGCTCAGATCATGTTCCTCGAGGGCTACCTGTTCGACCGGGACAAGGGGAAGACCGCCTTCATGGAAGCCGCCCGCATCTGCCGCCAAAGCGGCGGGCGCGTCGGCCTGTCGATCTCCGACCCGTTCTGTGTCGAACGGCACCGGGAGGATTTTCTGAATCTGATCGGCAATGATCTCGACTTTGTCATCGGCAACCGGGACGAGATCTGCGCCCTGTTCGAGACCGACGATCTGGAAACCGCCATGGCCCGGACCGCGGAGATCTGCGACCTGATGGTCTGCACCCGCGGCGGCGACGGGGTGACCGTGGTCCAGGACAACCAGCGGGTCGACGTCCCGGTGGAAACCATCGTTCCGGTGGACGCGACCGGCGCAGGCGACCAGTTCGCAGCCGGCTTCCTGTTCGGCCTCGCCACGGGTCGGGACATCGAGATCTCGGCGCGGATGGGGTGCATCTGCGCAGGCGAGGTGATCCGCCACATCGGCCCGCGCCCGGAAACAAATGTGCTGGCCCTGCTGGAGGACGCCGGTCTGGTCTGATCGGCCCGAGCCCGTCTCAACAGGCGGGCGCTCCCGCCCGTCGCAACATCACCTGACGGTGCAGCCGCGCCCGTTGGGCCCAGCCTGGACCGCGAGGGCGGCCCCGGCTGGCGGCGTTCGCCGCCAACAGCTTTCCCAACGCGGCCCGTCTTTTCGACCGCTGCACAGGGCCAGGCGCAACCGCCGCAACCGCGGGCCTGTCAGCTCTCCGCAGCCTTCAACGCCTTGCCCAGCAAGGTCTGCAGCGCTGCGACGTCTTCGGCGGACAATCCGGCCAGCAGGCGCGCCTGCGTCTGGACATGCGCCGTGACCGCCTCGTCGATCAGTGCAAAACCTTTCTCGGTAAGCCCGATCAGGAAGCTGCGGCTGTCCTCCGGGTTCACCTCGCGCTTTACCAGCCCGTCCGCGGCCAACCGGTCAATCCGGTTGGTCATCGTGCCAGAGGCCACCATGGTTGCCTCCAGCAACGCCCCCGGCGACAACGCATAAGGAGCGCCCGCGCGGCGCAGCGTTGCCAGCACGTCGAACTTGGCCGCATTCAACCCGAACTCGGCCCAAGTCTTCTGCATCTCGCGCTGATAGGCCAGTTGCAACCGTGCGACCCGGCCAATCACGCCCATGGCCGTCACGTCTAGGTCCGGCCGCTCCTGTTCCCACTGCTGGGTGATGACATCTACATGATCCATGACTCCGATGTAGCGAGATTAATCTTGACGTCAAGACAATACATGTTATCTCGACATCAAGATAAGGAGTTTCCCATGTCCGTCCGAACGCTTTTCCTGACTGCCCTGGCCCCCGTGATCTGGGGCAGCAGCTATATCGTGACCACCACGCTGCTGCCGGGGCACTCGCCGCTGGTGGTGGCCCTGCTGCGGGCCCTGCCTGCGGGGCTGTTGCTGCTGCTGCTCGTGCGCGAGCTGCCACCGCTTCACTGGATTCCACGGCTGCTGCTGCTGGGAGCACTGAATTTCTCGCTGTTCTGGGGGCTTTTGTTCTTGTCAGCCTATCGGCTGCCGGGCGGGGTCGCGGCCACATTGGGGGCGGTGCAGCCGCTGATCGTGGTATTCCTGTCGGCGCTGCTGCTGAACACCCCGGTCCGCGCCGCCGCCGTCACCGCCGCGCTGCTGAGCATCGCGGGTGTTGCCCTGCTGGTGCTGACTCCGGCCGCACGGCTGGATACCATCGGCGTGCTGGCGGGCCTCGGCGGTGCGCTGTCGATGGCGGCTGGCGTGGTGCTGAGCCGCAAGTGGCAACCACCGGTGCCGCCGCTGACCTTCACCGCATGGCAGCTGACCGCGGGCGGACTGCTGCTGGTTCCCGTCACCTTGTGGATGGTGCCGGACCTGCCGCAGTTCACCGCGGCCAATATCGCGGGCCTCGCCTACATGAGCCTGATCGGCGGCGCGCTGACCTATATTCTGTGGTTCCGGGGATTGGCGCGGCTCGACCCTGCACAGGTTTCGCTGCTGGGGGTGTTCAGCCCGCTGTCCGCTGTCGTGCTGGGGTGGCTGTTGCTGAATGAAACCCTGACCGCGAACCAGATGCTGGGCGCCAGCCTAGCCCTGTTCAGCCTGTGGCTCGGGCAAGGCAGGGTGCGGCTGCGGCGGCAGGCCGCCACGGCTCGCTAACCCGGCGCGTCAGCGCGGCGCCAGCGGTACGCAGCTGCCGCCACGGTGGCACTCCAGCACGGTACGGCGCACCTCGGGGGTGTCGTCAAAGGCAAAACCACCACAGGCGCCGAGGCGGACCACAAGTTCGCCTCCGCGCTGCTCGGCGAACAGCACGTAATCCACACCGGACCGCGCCCCAGCACACCACGGGCCGGCGCATTCCACCTCCAGCACCGCCGGGACGGACACACGCTGAGAGAAGTATTTCCCGTCCAGCAGCTTACCCGAGATCTGTGCCGGGATGCGGCTCAGCTCCGGCATGTCTTCGGGGTTTTCGGAGTGCGAGCGCGGCAGCTGCGTCTCGTCAAAGCGCAGCTCTCCGGCGATGACATTGTAGGCGCTGCTGGAGTTGGCCGCTTCCAGATAAGCATCCGCCGGTCCCCAGGGCAGGCAGCTCAGCGCCGCTGCGGGAGTGGCCGCCACGACCGCGCCGCAGCCCGCGGCCAGAACGCGCAGCCCCGCAAGACGGGCAGAGCTTGCGATCAGTTCTTTGAAAACAGGCATCTCACAGATACTCCCTGAACTCCTCGACCACCCGGGCATAGACCTCGCGCTTGAAGGGCACGATCTTCTCCACCAGGCTGTCGACCGGCTGCCAGCACCAGGCCGAGAACTCAGGGTGCTCGGTCTCGATGTTGACTTGATCATCCGTGCCAAGGAACCGCATGAGATACCATTTCTGCTGCTGGCCGCGGTACTTGCCCCCCCAGAACTTGGGCACCACGTCATGCGGCAGATCATAGGGCAGCCAGCCGTCCGATTCGGCAACGATCTCCACCAGTTCCGGCGAGACACCGGTTTCCTCTTCCAGCTCGCGCAGGGCTGCGGCGCGCGGGTCCTCGCCCGCGTCGATCCCGCCCTGCGGCATCTGCCAGGCATCCTTGAACCGGTCTCGGCGCTGCCCCACGAATACCGCGCCCTCGGCGTTGATCAGCATGACGCCCACATTCGCGCGATAGGGCAGTTTGGCAATTTCTTCGGGCGTCATCAGGCTCTCCTTGGCGTTGCAGCCATCCCTTTAGACCGATTGCCGCCGCGGCACGCAAGAGGGTGACGCCGCGTTTCCTCGTGACAATGGCGGCGCGGTTCACGATCCTCGCGACAACTGCCAGGGAGAGTTCAAATGACTGCGTACCCGAACATGCTCGCGCCGCTGGATCTCGGCTTTACGACGCTGAAGAACCGCGTGCTGATGGGGTCGATGCACACCGGGCTGGAGGAAACCGGCGACTGGAACCGGGTGGCCGAATTCTACGCCGCCCGCGCCCGCGGTGGCGTGGCGCTGATGGTGACCGGCGGAATCGGTCCCAACCTCGAGGGATCGGTCCTGCCCGGCGCCGCGATGATGACCAGCGACAAGGACGTGGCCAACCACCGGATCGTCACGGACCGGGTGCATGATGCGGGCGGCAAGATCGCGATGCAGATCCTGCACGCGGGCCGCTACGCCTATGGGCCGAAATGCGTCGGCCCCAGCCCGGTGAAATCGCCGATCTCGCCCTTCGCCCCGATCGAGCTGGACGAAGAGGGGATCGAGAAACAGATCAGTGACATCGTCAACGCCGCCCGGCTTGCACAAGAGGCGGGCTACGACGGGGTCGAGATCATGGGGTCCGAGGGCTATTTCCTAAACCAGTTCCTGGTCACCCGCACCAACAAGCGGACCGACCGCTGGGGCGGCTCCTACGAGAACCGCATGCGCCTGCCGCTTGAGGTGGTGCGCCGCACGCGCGAGGCCGTGGGCCGCGATTTCATCCTCATCTACCGGCTGTCGATGATCGACCTGGTGCCCGAGGGTTCGACCTATGAAGAGGTCGTGCAGCTGGCGCAGGAGGTCGAGAAGGCCGGCGCCACCATCCTCAACACCGGCATCGGCTGGCACGAGGCCCGCATCCCCACCATCGCCACCTCGGTGCCGCGCGCGGCCTTTGCCTGGGTGACGAAAAAGCTGATGGGCAAGGTCGGCATCCCGGTCATCACCTCCAACCGCATCAACACGCCCGAAGTCGCCGAACAGGTGCTGGCCGAGGGCTGCGCCGACATGGTGTCGATGGCGCGCCCGATGCTGGCGGATGCGGATTTCGTCGCCAAGGCCGCCGCCGGTGAAGCCAGCCACATCGCTCCCTGCATCGCCTGCAACCAGGCCTGCCTCGATCACACTTTCAGCGGCAAGCTGACCTCCTGCCTGGTCAACCCGCGTGCCTGCCACGAGACCGAGCTGGTGATCGAACCGGCGGCATCGCCCAAGACCGTGGCCATCGTCGGCGCCGGTCCCGCCGGGCTGTCGACGGCATTGACCGCCGCGCAGCGCGGCCATGTCGTCACGCTGTTCGACCGCGCCGACGAGATCGGCGGCCAGCTCAACATGGCCAAACAGGTGCCCGGCAAGGAGGAGTTCTGGGGGCTGGTGGACTGGTACCGCACCATGGTGGCCGATGCGGGCATCACGCTGAAGCTGGGACGCGAGGTTGGTGCGGATGATCTTGTCGGCTTTGACGAAGTGGTGATCGCCACCGGTGTTCTCCCCCGCGATCCGGCGATCCTCGGCCAGGACCGCGACAATGTGCTGAGCTACATCGACGTGCTGCGTCACAAGAAACCGGTCGGCCAGCGCGTGGCGGTGATCGGCGCCGGCGGCATCGGCTTTGACGTGTCCGAATTCCTGCTGGAAGAAGGCCACAGTCCGGCCACCGACCTGCCCGCCTGGATGAAGGAGTGGGGCGTCACCGACCCGGCCGAGCACCGCGCAGGCCTCGCGCCCGAAGGCCCGCAGCCCGCGCCCCCGGCCCGGCATGTCACCCTGCTGCAACGCAAGGCGGAACGCCACGGCAAACGTCTGGGCAAGACCACCGGCTGGATCCACCGCGCCACGCTGAAGATGAAAAACGTCGAATTCATCGGCGGCGTGAACTACGAGAAGATCGACGATGCGGGGCTGCATGTCAGCTTTGGCGAGGCGCGCGAAAACCCGACGCTGGTGCCAGCCGACACCATCGTGCTGTGCGCAGGCCAGGTGTCCGAGCGCTCGCTGGCCGATCAGCTGGCCGAACGGGGCATCACCGCCCATGTCATCGGCGGTGCTGACGTGGCGGCCGAACTGGACGCCAAACGCGCCATCAACCAGGGCACACGGCTGGCCGCGGCGCTCTGACGCGCCGCTTTTCACTGGTCATTCCCCTTCTGCTTCGCCCGCGGCTCGGAACCAATCCGGGCCGCGGCGCATTGCTTCTGCGAGGCCGTCCTCAGGGGCGGTACATAAATCCTGGCAAGAAGAGGACTCTGATATGCCCAAAATCGCAGACGCAAAAATCCTGATCATCGCCACCCACGGTTTCGAACAGTCGGAACTGGAATTTCCGCGGGACCAGCTGCGCGTCAAGGGCGCCGAGGTCCATCTCGCGACGCTCGACGGTAAGGCGATAAAGGGCTGGGAAGGCAGCGACTGGGGTCGCGAGGCAGAGGCAGATCTGAAAATCGCCGATGCCAAGGCCGAGGATTACGATGCTCTGGTCATCCCGGGCGGCCAGATCAACCCCGACCTGCTGCGGGTCGAGGGAGACGTCCTCCACCTCGTCAAAGCCTTTTACGAAGGCGGCAAAGTGATCGCCGCGGTCTGCCACGCCCCCTGGGTCCTGGCCGAGGCCGGGATCGCCAAGGGCCGTGACATGACCTCCTATCATTCGATCAGGACCGACATCATCAATGCCGGGGCGAACTGGCAGGATGTCGAGGTCGTGGCGGATCAGGGCATCGTCACCAGCCGCCAGCCCGACGACCTAAAGGCCTTCGTCTCCAAGATCACCGAGGAGATCGAGGAAGGCACGCATCAGCGCAGCCAGGGCTGACACAGCGCTGTGCCAATGATGCACGCGCGGCTTCTGGGTCGGAAGGCCCGGAAGCCGCGTATCTTCCTGCCCTACCACAGGAGCGAGCCAGCCCCCCGCACCGCCGGGACACCCCGGGCGAGCGCTAACCTCACCAACTATTCGCCCGCGCCCTCCCTCGTGCAATTTCAGCGGGACAAACCACGCCGAATTTCTTCAATGAAACTGGCGGCATGGGCGCATCCGCGCTACCCATGGTAAAACGGTAGCAAACGAGGCCGCGCCATGCCGATTTCCGCTTACGACCTCTGGGCCGATGGCACTGCCCGCCCCGCGGCGGACACCAGCGTGACCGGGCCGGGGCGCTACCGCTGGCTGCATTTCGATCTTGCGGACCCGGAACTGGCCGATTGGTGCGCAGCGCAGCTTCCCAGCATTCCCGGACAGGCGCTGCTTCAGAGCGAAACCCGCCCCCGCTGTGACATGTTCGAAGACGGGCTGATCCTGAACCTGCGCACGGTGAACCGCAACCCCGGCGCCAAGGCCGCCGAGATGCTGTCGCTCAGGATCTGGGCAACCAGCCGCACCATCGTCACCGTGCGCCTGCGCAAGACCTTCGCGCTGGATGCAATCCGCGCTGAATGCAGCACCGGCCACGGCCCGAAAGCGCCGGGCGAATTCCTCTACCGTCTTATCAACGGTCTGGCGCTGCACACCCGCGACGTCGTGCTGGAACTCAGCGCCGCAACCGAAGCCCTGGAGGAAATGACCGAGGACGGCACCCTGCCCGCCGCCGAGGCGCTCAAGGCACCGCGTCGCAACGTGTTGAAGCTGTACCGCTACTTGGAACCGCAGCGCGAAGCCCTGCTGAACCTGCAGGAAACCGGAGAGCAGCTGTTCTCGGAAGACGAACAGCTGCATCTGCGCGAAGCGGTGAACCTGTTCACCCTGTCGGCGGAAACGCTGCAGTCGCTGACCGGGCGGCTCGCCGTGCTGCGGGACCACACCGATGCCGAACTGGCGCGGCAGATGGGCCGCAACAGCTATGCGCTGTCGGTGGTGGCGGCGCTGTTCCTGCCGCTCGGGTTCCTGACCGGCCTGTTCGGCGTGAACCTCGCCGGTATCCCGGGCGCGGAATCGCCGTTGGCCTTCCCCATCCTCTGCCTCAGCCTGCTGGGATTGGGCGCGGGCATGCTGCTGGTGATGCGCTGGCTCAGGCTTCTGTGACGCCTGCCGATCCTGCCACCCCGTGCACGGCGCGGCTGTCCTGCGGCGCCTGCGTCCGATCCTGCAAACCGTAGTCACGGATGACCCCTGCCACCCGTAGGCGGTAGTCGGCAAAGCTCCCTGATCGCCCCTGCACCTGCGCAGAGCGATGCTCCGACATCTGTCGCCAGCGCGCCACCGCTTCCTCGTCACGCCAGAAGGACAGCGACAGCAGCTTCTCCGGATTGGCGAGGCTCTGGAACCGCTCAATCGACACAAAGCCGTCGACTTCCTCCAACAGGGGCCGCAACGCGGCGGCAGCCGCCAGATAGCTGTCCTTCTCGCCCTCGGCGATCTCCACTTCAAAAATGACTGCGATCATGCCACTCCCTTTCCTTTATCTCCCTGCGAGCCCGGGATACGCCGCAGCCAGGTCCGGTCCTCGCGCAGCAGAAACCGCTCGCGCTGTGCAAATTCATAATTCTCCCGCCCCAGCGGATCCGCCGCCAGCCGCGCGCGGTAGGCTTCATAGCCCGCCAGGCTGGCAACATTGTATATCCCGTAGGCCAGCGTCGACGAGCCTTCATGCGGGGCGTAATAGCCAACCAGATCCGCACCGCAGCGCGGGATCGCCTGCCCCCAGGTGCGGGCGTATTGTTCGAATTCTGTCTGTTTGGTCGGGTCGATGTGATAGCGGATGACACAGGTCAGCATAGGGCAGTTCTCCGGGGTTGTTGCAGGCCCAGAGCTAGCAGCTGCACAGGGCCAAATGCTTCGCCCTGCATCGAAGTCTTCGTGATCGCAGCGCAAGCTGGCCGTTTCCACAGCGCAAACGATCCCATCAAAACCCCGCAATTATCCCACCTGCGCCCCGATCTTGCCCGATTTCACCGGCAAGTTCACCTCAACCCGAGGATGATGAGGACGCCGGAACATGGATCGACTGACCGAAATGGAGGCCTTTGCGAACGTGGTGGATCAGGGCGGGTTCACCGACGCGGCCCGCAAGATGGGCATCTCCAAATCCGCCGTGTCCAAACATGTCTCCAGCCTCGAGGCCCGCCTTGGCGCGCGGCTGCTGAACCGCACCACAAGGCGCGTGTCCCCCACCGAGATCGGCCTGGCCTACTACGACCGCGCCCGCCGGGTGCTGAACGACGCGGGCGAGGCGGATGCGCTGGTCACCTCGATGCAATCGGCGCCCTCGGGGCTGCTGCGGATTTCCGTCGCCACCGACTTTGGCGTCAACCACCTGTCGCCGGTGCTGTCGGACTTCCTGCGCGACTTCCCGGAAATCACCGTGAACATGGTGCTGAACAACCGCTACGTGGAGCTGATCTCCGAAGGCTTCGACATGGCGGTGCGGATCGGCGAGCTGGAGGACAGCTCCCTGCGCGCCCGCAAACTGACCGAGACCACCAAGCGGATGATCGCCTCCCCCGCCTATCTGGAGAAATTCGGCCGCCCGCAGAAGATCGACGAGTTGAACGCCCACAAGCTGCTGCATTATTCCAGCCAGTCCAGCGGCAACGTCTGGAAGATCACCGCCCCCTCGGGAGAAAAGCGCCAGGTGCGCACCTCCGGCTGGCTGTCGGTGAATGACGGCCAGTCGCTGCTGAATGCGGCGATTTCCGGCCTCGGCATCGCCTATCTGCCAAGCTACCTCTACGCTTCGGCCATGGCCGAAGGGCTGGTCGAAGACGTGATGCCCAGCCTGCCGGTGGAAACCCAAGGCATCTATGCGGTCTACCCGCCGGGCAAGTTCACCCAGCCCAAGGTCCGCGCCTTCATCGATTTCCTGGTGGCGGCCTTTGCTGACCGCGACCCCTCGGACTGGAAGACCTGACCTCCCCGGCTCACACCGGACCAAGACATCCCTCGAAGACCTACCCCCGCATCCGCTGCGGGGGCTTTTTTTGTGCCAGACAGAGCCTGCGCACCTTTGCCCCCTTCAGGCGTCAAGCGGATCGGGCCGCTGTCGGTCGAGTATGCGCAACATAATAAGGGGGCAAGCCCCGGATGCCGCAGGCCCGCGCCAATCGAGAGTTTCGCGACAGGGCGCGCAGGGTCACGCCATGGCAGGACCCGGCAATCCCCTGATCACTCCGTCAGCAACACCGCTTCGACCCGCCGGTTGGCCAGACGCCCCTCGGCCGTCAGATTGCTGGCAATAGGCGCCAGGAACCCGGCTCCGGCGACATCGATCCGGGAGCCATCCGCCTCCAATCTCTGCGTCAGGTAATCCTTGACCGCCTGCGCCCGGCGCTCGGAAATGCCGATGTTCTGCTGCAACGACCCGACCGTGTCGGTGTGGCCAACCAGCAGCAGGCGGTATTGCGGATTGTCGCCCAGAAAGGCGGCGAGCGCGCGCAGACTGGGAAACGCGCCCTCCTGCAAGCGGGTGGATCCGCTTTCGAAATCCAGGTCCGTCAGCACCACGTGGCCACGCACTTCCAGCGTCTTCGCCAGGTCCACCAGCGACGGCCCCGGCACCGCCGGTAGGGCCGCAGGTTTCGAGACCGTCACCGCAGCAGCCGCTTCGGGCGGTTGCACGGTGATGATCTGCAAGAAGGTCACCCCCCCTGCCGACGACGCCAGCAGCGACACCGCCTCGTCCCCTCGGCTGGCGGAGAGGAAGTGATAGGTCGAGATGTCGACCATCATGTCCGGTGCCGGAACCACCTCGATCCCGAAGCGAAAGTCGAAACCGCCACAGTCGCGTGCCGCGCAGTCGAGGTGCACCTCGTAGCCCTGTTCCACCAGCTGCGCCCGCAGGGGCACCAGCACCTCCAGTGCACTGCCCGCGGGCGGCAGGCGCCAGGTCCGGCGACTGATCCGCCCTTCAAAGGCCTGCGAGGGCACTTCGTCCGCGCGCTCGGGGCCCGTGGGCAGCTGGTACACCCCCAGAGCCGTGTCGCGCTGAGACAGCGCTTCGGCCTCCGCGGGCAGCATCAACTCGGCAGCAGCCAACCGTGCAGGGGCGATCGCCGCCAGCACGCAGACATGGGCGAGCCAGCGCAGGCCCGCCACCTGCAGACACCACAAGCGCCTCAGCGACACTGGCCGTGATACTCCGGGTTGGGGACCATGGCCGTGGCGCTGGCAACGCGGTTGGACATGTTGAAGAACCCTGCCACATTGGCAATGTCCCAGATGTCACGGTCGCTGAAGCCCACGTCCCGCAGACCTTGCCGGTCCGCCTCTTCAATCTCGGCGCTCGCGGTGGTCATCTTGGCGGCGAAGTCCAGCATCGCCCGCTGTCGCGGCTCCAGTGGCGCGACGCGGTAATTCAGCACCAGCATTTCGCCCAGCGCCGGATCGCCCGACAGTTGCCGTACCGCCGCCCCATGGGCGACCAGGCAGTAGAAGCAGCGGTTGATCGAGGACACCACCACCGCGATCATCTCCCGCTCCAGCTTGCTGAGACCGCTGTCGGCCAGCATCAGGTCGTTGTACATCGCGGTAAAGGCATTCAGCTTGTCGATGTCGAAGGCGTTGGCTTTCAGCACATTGGGCACGAAGCCCAGCTTTTCCACGCAGATATCGAAGTAGCGCTGCGTTTCGGGCGGCAGCGGGTTCACCATTGGCAGATCGAGAGCCGTAGGCTGGGTCTGGTTCGTCATCGTTCAATCACCTTCCTGCAAAATCCGGTAGTGATACTCTCCCGAAAGCGCCATGCCGAGGGAAGCATAAAGCCCGTTTGCCCCCGTGTTACGTTTCGTACACAAGACCGCCATTTCAGTGGCATCGTTTTCCAACGCCCAGAACGCCGCGTGGCGCATCATCCACGCCCCCATGCCCGCACGGCGCTGATGCGGCAGGATCTCCAGCGCATGCACCATCGCAACGCCGTCGTGGATGGCCGCGAAACCGGCGCCCGCCGGCTTGTCGCGATGCCGCGCCAGGAGCGCCGTCTTCGGCCCCGCAACCCGCTCCATCACCGCCAGCCGCTCCGGGCCAATGCCGCCCTGGGCCCAGATCTCGCGCTGGATCGCCAGGGGCTCCCAGACGCAGAAGGCAGTGACCGGCGGCACCGGCCTGTCGGTCAGCTGCGCCACCGGGCAGCCCCAGAGGTTCACCGGATCCTTCACCGTGTAGCCGCGCGCGGCGAGCTGCGCATCCAGCGTCGTCTGGCCGTCGCGGATCATGAACAGGCACGCCTGGCCCATGGCCCGCATCTCGGCTTCGGCGGCTGCGATATCGGCCTCTGAAGCCGCCCCGTCCACTGTCGCTGCCGAGACCCGGCTACCACCACCGAGCCCCTTGCGCAGGGTGACGGGGCCCAGCTGCCACGTTGCGGCAGGCGGCCAGGTCGCTTCGGTCACCGCGTAATAGCGCGGATCGGTTGTCACTGCCCCAGCTCCCGGGCGAGATCGGTCATCGCCGCGTCGATCCGCGCCCCGTCATGGCCACGGATCACGATGTTGGCACCAAAGACGCCGTCCTTCTGGAACGGATAGCAGCCCACCGTCAGATCATCATAGGTCTCGGCCAGCTGGCGCAATGGCGCGGCAATCTCGCCCTCGCCGCGCTGCACCCGCAGGGTCTGGGACAACATCGGCTGGCCGCCGGTCAGCGTCGGCATCACGCTGGCCACCATCGCCTGGAAGATCATCGGCACGCCAGCCATCACATGCACATTGCCCAAGGTGAACCCCGGCGCGGCCGAGACCGGGTTGTCGATCAGCACCGCACCCTCGGGAATGCGCGCCATCCGCAGCCGGGCCTCGTTCAGCTCCAGCCCCTGGGTGTCGTAATGCGCCTGCAGGATCGCACGGGCATCCGCACGCACATCCAGATGCGCGTCAAACGCCTCGGCGATGCAATCGGCGGTGATGTCGTCATGGGTCGGCCCGATGCCGCCGCTGGTGAATACATGATCATAAACCGCCGACAGCGCCCGTACCGCCGCCACGATCGCCGGAGCGTCATCGCTGACGATGCGCACCTCTTTCAGGTCGATCCCGTGCTTGGTCAGCTCTCCGGCCAGGTAATGCATGTTCGCATCGCGCGTGCGGCCCGACAGGATCTCGTCCCCGATGACCAGCATGGCTGCTGTTGGATTGGGCATGATCGTACTCCCTTGATACCGCGTCATGGCAGGTATAGGCCCGAAGCCATGCGCTTTGAAACCCCTCTGATCCCCGCGGTGCTGATCCGCCGCTACAAACGATTTCTTGCCGATTGCCGCCTGGAGGACGGGCGCGAGGTGACCGCCCATTGCGCCAACCCCGGCAGCATGATGGGGCTGGCCGAACCCGGCATGCGGATCTGGCTGGAGCCCAACGACGATCCGAAGAAGAAGCTGAAATTCGGCTGGCGACTGGTCGAACACGCGGGCGGGCATTTCACCGGCGTCGACACATCCGTACCCAACCGCGCCCTGCGCGCCGCGCTGGAGGCCGGACAGGTTGCCGGGCTGGCGGACTATGAAACCATCCGCGCCGAGGTGAAATACGGCGAGAAGAGCCGCATCGACTTCCTGCTGACCCAGCCCGGCCTGCCCGACTGCTATGTCGAGGTCAAAAGCGTCACCCTGTCACGCCAGCCGGGCCTTGCGGAGTTCCCCGACAGCGTCACCGCCCGTGGCACCAAACATCTGGGCGAACTGGCGCGGATGGTGGCCGAGGGCCACCGCGCGGTGATGCTCTATCTGGTGCAGCGCACCGACTGCGATCGCTTCCAACTGGCGGCCGACATTGATCCCGCTTACGCGGCGGCCTTTGACGCCGCGCAGGCCGCCGGGGTGGAACGGCTGGTGCTGGGCACCACGATCTCGCCAACAGGCGTCGAGGTCGGCCAGCCCATCGCTGCCGCGGGCTGAGGTCAGCCCGTCGGGCCGGTGTGCTCAGGCGGCTTCGCTGGCTTCCTCGTCGATACCGGCCTGATCCGCATGCACGATGGTCCGGGTCGGGAAAGGAATGTCGACCCCGGCCGCGTCCAGCGCCTCTTTCACCTTCCGCTTCATGTCCGCCTGGTACTGGAAGTAGTCCGCGGCATCGACCCAGACCCGCACGAGGAAATCCACCGAGCTGCTGTTGAGCTCGTTCACCTGGATGAACGGCTCCGGGTCGCTGTGCGAGCGGCTGTCGCCCATGATGGTGTCGCGGATCACCCGCTCTGCCAGCGCCAGATCAGCGCCATAGCCGACGCCAAAGGTCCACTCGGCACGGCGGGTCGGAAAGGAGGAGTAGTTGGTGATCGTGTTGCCCCAGACCTCGGAGTTGGGAATGATCACCTTGAGATTGCCAAGGCTGGCCAGAACCGTGTTGTTGAGGTTGATGTCCTTGACCGTGCCCATCTGGCCGTCGACCTCGATGAAATCGCCCAGATTGAAGGGGCGAAACAGGATGATCATCACCCCGGCCGCCACGTTCGACAGCGCGCCCTGCATGGCCAGACCGATCGCAAGCCCGGCAGCACCGATGGCGGCGATGATCGAGGTGGTCTTGACCCCGAAGGTGTTCAGCACGAACAGCAGCGCAAACCCCAGAACCGCGTAGCGCGCAAGGTTGCCGAGGAAGTGGAAAAGGGTCACGTCGAACTTGGCATGGGCGTCCCCCACGGCGACGATCCGGCGCTTCACCCAGCCCGCGACGATGAACCCCGCGATCAGGATGATGACTGCGGCAACAACGCTGCCCAGCACCTCGGCAAGGAACTCCAGCGTCACCAGATCCGCCAGCGCCTTGCCCCCGTAGATCTCCGTCTGCATCAGGTCGTTGATCCCATCCATGCCGTCTTGCCCCTCCGTGTTGTTTGCAGAAATGTACTCGGGCCCAACTCGGCACCACGCGGAAAAGTTCCCGGCTGCCCCCTCTGGCCCTTTGGGCGCGAACCCCTTACATAGCTTGGGCAACGACATCCGATGGAGCTCCGCCCGATGAGATCGAAAGACGGCCGCACGACAAAGGACGGCATCCGCATTCACGAGCCCGGCGATTTTGCCGGCATGCACAAGGCCGGGGCCCTCGCCGCGCGCATTCTGGATGACATCGCCGCACATGTGTTCCCCGGCCAGACCACCGGTGAGATCGACCGCATCATCACCCAGATGGTCGAGGACGCAGGCGCGAAATCTGCCACCATCGGCTACAAGGGCTACCAGCACGCCAGCTGCATCTCGGTGAACCACGTGGTGTGTCACGGCATCCCCGGCGACAAGAAGCTCAAGGATGGCGATATCCTGAACATCGACGTCACCGTGATCGTGGACGGCTGGTTCGGGGACACCTCGCGCATGTATGTGGCGGGCAAGCTCAGCCGCAAGGCGGAACGGCTGATCCAGGTCACCCATGATTCGCTGATGAAGGGGATCGAGACCGCCAAGCCCGGCAACACCTTCGGTGACATCGGCCATGCGATCCAATCCTATGCCGAAAGCCAGCGGATGAGCGTGGTGCGTGATTTCTGCGGCCACGGGCTGGGCCAGGTGTTTCACGCCCCGCCCAATGTGCTGCACTACGGCCGTCCCGGAACCGGCCCGGTGCTCGAGGAAGGCATGTTCTTCACCATCGAGCCGATGATCAACCTCGGTCGCCCCGAAACCAAGATCCTGGCCGACGACTGGACCGCGGTCACCCGTGACAAATCGCTGTCGGCGCAGTTCGAACATTCCATCGGCATCACCGCCGACGGGGCCGACATCTTTACCCTGTCCCCCGCGGGCAAGTTCCACCCGACCTACGAATAGGCTGCCCCGATACGGCGGGCGGGCCACCCCGCCCCCCAAGGCCCCTTAAGCCCCCCTTGCGGCTTGGGCCAGATGATGCCTGTCAGATCGACAGCCGTGCGGGCACCTCGGCCATGTCACGGACCAGCTCGCCTCCCAGTTCCGCGAGGCGGGCGCCATCGCCATGGGGCGCATAGGCAAGGCATCGCATGCCCGCGCGCAGGGCCGCGGTGACACCGCTGGCGCTGTCCTCGATCACCAGGCAATCGCGGGCCTGCACGCCGAAATGGCTGGCTGCGGCCAGGAACAGCCCCGGCTCCGGCTTGGCCACGCCCAGCGCATGCGCCGAGAACATCGCCTGCGGGTGAAACCGCTCCCACAGCCCGTTCTGGCCCAGGGTAATGCGCATCTTCTCCTCGCTGCCGTTGGAGGCAACGCAGCAGGGGATCTGCGCCTGATCCAGCCGCGCCAACAGCTCTGGGATGCCGGAGACCAGCGGCACCCCCTGTGCAAGACGCGCGTAGGTTTTGGCGTAGACTTCATCCACCCAATCCGACGGCAGATCGGCACCCATCGCACGTGCCTTCTGCATCACCCCCGCCATGGTGCCCCCGACGAACTGGGCCATCGCCTGTTCCACAGACAGCCTCAGCCCGTGGGCGGCCAGGTTGTCCACCAGCACCTGGCTGGTAAGGCGCTCGCTGTCGACCAGCACGCCGTCGCAGTCAAAGATCACCAGCTTCGGTGTCGGAAAGGTCGGTGGCATGCGGTTTACTCCTTGCGCGCCGCGGTCACTCGGCCGCTTCGCGCCACATCAGCGTGATATGGGTGTCGCCATATTTGCGACTGTCCTGCAGCGTGAACCCCTCGGGAGCCGCCATCGGGGTGTTTTCCTCCCAGACAACCAGCGCCTCCGGCGCGATCCAGCCACCGACCACGGTGGCGGTCAGCGCTTTCTGTCCCAGGCCCTTGCCGTAAGGCGGATCGAGGAACACAAGGTCGAAAGGCGCATCCGGGTTCTGCCCCAGCTTCAGCGCATCGCGGCGCGCCAGCGTGCAACGGTCTTCCGCCCGGCACAGGCCGATATTCTTGCGGATCAGCCCGCCCGACACCCGGCCGTCATCGACGAACAGCACCTCGGCCGCGCCGCGCGACAGTGCCTCCAGCCCCAGGGCACCGGTGCCCGCGAACAGATCCAGCACCCGCGCGCCGGGAATGGCACCGGTGTGCATCAGCACGCTGAACAGGCTTTCGCGCACCCGGTCGGTGGTGGGGCGCAGATGCGCGCCCGCATCCCCCTTGCCCACCGCCGCCAGCGCCCTACCGCGGAATTCGCCTGCGATGATCCTCATGCTTTCAGCAGTGATTTCAGATCCGCCGCCGGATCTGCCACCACCCCCTTGTCGGCGGTCTTGCCCATGTCGATCAGGCGCTTGGCCACCATATAGGCTCGCGGATCATTCATCGCGTCCACCGCCACCAGCTGCCCGTCGGCGTAATACCAGAACGATCGCTGCAGCCCCGCGCCCTGGCGGGTCACCACCGTGTCATACCCGGTATTCAGCCCGGCGATCTGCAGCTTCACGTCGTATTGATCCGACCAGAACCAGGGCTGCGCAACATAGTCCCTGGCCGCCCCCAGCATGTTCTGCGCCACCACCTCGGCCTGGTCGATGGCGTTGGGCACGCTTTCCAGCCGGATCCGCCGACCACGATACGGAAAGGAGGCACAGTCGCCCGCGGCCCAGATCGATACGTCCGAGGTCCGCCCCTGCGCGTCAACCTTGATGCCGTTGTCCAGGTCCAGCCCGGCCAGCTCCGCCAGCTGTGTCGACGGGGTAATGCCGACGCCGACGACGACGAAATCCACCTCCAGCACCTTGCCTCCGCTGAGCACGGCCCGCGTGACCTTGCCGCCCTCGCCTTCCAGCCGTTCCAGCCCGGTGGCCTCGCGGATATCGACCCCATGGCCGCTGTGCAGCGCGCAGAAATAATCGGAGGTTTCCGGCGCGGCGACACGTTGCAAGATGCGGTCGGCCATTTCCACCAGCGTCACCTTGACGCCGCGTTTGGCACAGACCGCGGCCGCCTCCAGCCCGATGTAGCCGCCGCCGACGATCAGCGCCCGGGCCCCCTCGCGGACCTGCGGTGCCATCGCGTCCACATCGCCCAGACCGCGCACCACATGCACGCCCTCCAGATCGCCGCCTATCGCGGCAGGCAGGCGACGCGGGTCCGAGCCCGTGGTCAGCGCCAGCTGGTCATATCCGACCACCTCATCCCCCAGCGACACGGTTTTGGCCGCGGTGTCGATGCCGGTGACGCGCTGGCCGAGCTTCAGGGTGATGTTGTTGTCGGCGTAAAAGCTCGCCGGTCGCAGGAACAGACGCTCCAGTTCCATCTCGCCCAGAAGATACGCCTTCGACAGCGGCGGGCGCTGATAGGGCAGCACGTCCTCGGCACCGATCAGCGTTATGTCACCGTCAAATCCATCCTTGCGCAGCTTCGCCACCAGCGAAGATCCCGCCTGCCCGGCTCCGATCACGACGATATGGGACATCTCCGCTTGCCTCTCGCATTAGTTCCAGTCACGCTTTGGGCGGACCCTACCGAATGGGGCAACCGAAACGCAATCATGAGAAAGAGGAACCTGCCATGATTTCTGTTGGAGACCAGATGCCAGACGCCACCCTGACGCGGATCGGAGCGGACGGCCCCGAGCAGGTCCAACTGGCCGACAAGCTGAAAGGGCGCAAAGTGGTGATCTTCGCTGTCCCCGGCGCCTTCACCAGCACCTGCCACTCGGCGCATGTGCCCAGCTTCATCCGCACCAAGGACAAGTTCGCCGAAAAGGGCGTGGACGAGATCATCTGCCTGGCCGGCAATGACCCCTTCGTGATGTCGATCTGGGGCGACAATACCGGCGCAACCGAGGCAGGCATCACCATGCTGTCGGACGCCGAATGCAAACTGACCGAGGCCCTGGGCATGCGCTTTGACGCCCCCGCGGCCGGTCTGGTCGGCCGCTCGCTGCGCTACGCGATGCTGGTGGAAGACGGCGAGGTCAAGATCCTCAACAAGGAAGAGAACCCCGGCCAGTGCGAACTGTCGGCGGGTGAAGGCCTGCTGGACGCGATGGGCTGACCCGCCCCCAAACCTGCGGCGGCGGTCCTGCCCGGATCGCCGCCGACGCTTAATTTTCTGTTAAAAATCAGGTCAGAAGGCATGCCCCAATGTTTCGCACGCGAAACATTGGGACAGTCCTGCTGACCCATTTTGCGAACCACGCGCCTTGGCTTGTTTCAACGGGCTCAACAGGTGCGATGACGCCGCGATGCTTGTCGCGGATCAGTCCTGCGGTTCGCCGAACAGCCCATCCATCTTGCGCGCCAGCTTGGCGTCCTGGGCGCTGATGCCGTCGACATCATGAGTGGTCAGCACCACTGTCACCTGGTTGTAGACATTGCTCCATTCCGGGTGGTGGTTCCATTTTTCCGCCCAGATCGCGGCGCGGGTCATCCAGCCAAAGGCATCGGCGAAATTGGTGAACTTGTAGGTCTTGGTGATCGCATCGCGCCCCTCGACCATCTTCCAGCCGGTGGCGAACAGCGGCTGCAGCAACGGGCCGCGGGTGGCGTCGGAGAGTTTTTCGGTCATTCTTTTTCCTCTACTTGCGCTTTGCGGAACGGGCCATATTCGGTGAGGATTTCGATTTCCTCGTCGACCGCCGCGCGTTCGGCCTCCAAGTAGCGGCCAACCGCCTCGGCAAAGCCCGGATCTGCGATCCAGTGCAGACTATGGGTCTGGCGCGGCAGGTACCCGCGCGCCAGTTTGTGTTCTCCCTGCGCGCCGGCCTCGACACGTTGCAGCCCAAGGGCAAGAGCCAGTTCGATGGCCTGATAGTAGCACAATTCGAAATGCAGGCAGGGGTGATGTTCCGTGCAGCCCCAATAGCGGCCGAAAAGAGTGTCGCGGCCGATGAAATTCAAGGCACCTGCCACCGGGCGGCCGTTGCGCTCAGCCAGAACCAGCGCCACGTCATCGGCCATGGTGCGATGCAGCAGGTCGAAAAAGGACCGCGTCAGGTAGGGCGAGCCCCATTTGCGGGCGCCGGTGTCCTGGTAGAACTCCCAGAAGGCATCCCAATGCGCGGGTTGCAGGCCGTCACCCTGATAGACATTGATCTCGCCCCCGAAACACTGCGCCTGCATGCGTTCCTTGCGGATGTTCTTGCGCTTGCGCGACGACAGCGCCCGCATGAAGCCCTCGAAATCGGAATAGCCCTCGTTCTGCCAGTGAAACTGCTGGCTGCTGCGCCGCATCAGCCCCATTTCCTCGCCCAGCCGGGCCTCGTCTTCGGTGCAGAAGGTTATGTGCAGGGACGACAGGTTGTTCTGCGAGGCGAGCTGCACCGCGCCTTGCAACAGAGCCGAGTGGCCGACGCCGTCAAAGCCGGGGCGCACCAGGAATCGCCGTCCGGTGGCCGGGGTGAACGGCACTGCCATCTGCAGCTTGGGGTAATAATGCCCGCCGGCCTGTTCATAGGCATGCGCCCAGTTGTGGTCGAAGACGTATTCGCCCTGGCTGTGCCCCTTGGCATAAAGCGGCGCGCAGGCGATCAGCTGCGCGTCCTTGTAGGCGGTCAGATACTGCGGCTGCCAGCCCGTCCCCGGCCCCACCGAACCGCTTTGCTCAAGCGCCAGCAGGAACCGATGGGTGGTGAAGGGATCGCGCGCCCGCCCCCCTTGCGCAACCTCGGGGCACGCGCAGGCGTCCCACTCTGCCGCCGGGATCTGCGTCAAAGATGGCAGCAGCTGAATCTTGATCTGAGCGTGATCCATGGATTTCCTCCGCACCGCTTCCATGATGTGGGGTGTGCCCCTGCTTAATCAAGATGTTAGCGGTGGCAGGTATCCTTCAAAGGTCACGTTGTCAGCGAGCGCCTGCACCGCGGCCCCCTGCGCCGCCGAAGTCACCGTCCAGCACAAGACCGGCACCCCCTCGCTGCGCATGCGCTGCACCAGCGGGCGCGCCAGATCGCTTGCCTCGTGACTGATAAAGGCACTGTGGCTGCGGTGAAAATCCGGAATGCCGCGCAGATGATCGCAGGTCGCCTCCGGCAGCTCGGGCCAGTCCTGCGGCACGTAGGCGCTGGTGACCAGTCCCCGCGCAAGCCTTGGCGACAGTTGCGCCATCGCCGCCACTGAATGGGGGTTGAAGGACATCAGCGCCACCGGCCCTTGATACCCGTCCAGCGCGGCCGCGGCGGCCTTCTCCAACCGACCGTCCCCCGGCCCCATCTGGCCATGCTGGTCCTTCAGCTCGATCAGCAGCGGGACTTGTCCCGCCACCATCGCCAGCACCTCGGCCAGATCCGGGATGCCCTCACCGTCGCCACCTTTCAACGACGTGGCGCGCAGCTGGTCGCGGCTCTGGGCCCGGACCGGGCCTCGGGCCTGCGCGAGACGGTCAAGATCATCATCGTGAAACACCATGGCGCAGCCATCGGCGGACAGCTGCAGGTCAATCTCTATGCCATACCCCGCGGTCAACGCCGCGCGGATCGCCGCGCGGCTGTTCTCGGGCCGTCCTGCCGAGGCATCATGCAGGGCGCGATGCGCCAGCGGCACGGCCAGGAACTCGGCTGGCAGGGCCGGTGTCATCGGATCTGGAATACGCCGTCGATCTCCACCGCCACGCCCAGCGGCAAAGACGGGCAGCTGACGGCCGAACGCGCGTGACGCCCGATGTCGCCCAGCACCTCGACGAGGAAATCGGACGCGCCGTTCACGACCTGCGGCTGCTGGGTGAAATCGGCGGTCGAATTGACGAAGGCGCCCAGTTTAACGACCCGCACAAGGCGCTCCAGATCGCCGTCGCAGGCTGCCTTCAGCTGGGCCAGCAGGGCAATGGCGCAGCGCTTGGCCGCAGCCTGTCCTGCCTCGACGTCCATGTCCGCGCCGAGGGTGCCGGTGATCAGGCCGTTTTCATCCGCAGAAATCTGGCCAGAGATGTAGACCATGTCACCGCTGACCACATAGGGCACGTAGTTTGCCGCCGGGGCGGGTGCGTCGGGCAGGGTCACGCCCAGGTCTTTCAGCTTTGCTTCGATGCTCATGGTGGCATTCCTCCAGTTCAGTTCTGGTCGGACGCTACTCGCCCGCCGCGAAATCGGAAAGAGCAAATGCGTAGCGGCGGCGTGGCATTGCGCCATCCGCCCGCTCCGAGCCCCCTGCCCGCTTGCGGCGCACGAAAAGGTGCGCCGACGCCCCATCGCACTGGGACGACATCAGCTTTCGCGGAAGGCCTTGTTGAAATAATCGGCCAGCGGCTTGACCAGATAGGCCAGCGGCGAGCGGTCGGCGGTGCGGATGTAGCTTTCCACCGGCATCCCCGGAAGCAGCACCGTACCGGCTGGCAGCCGTCCCTGCTCACCGGGGTTCAATTCGATCTCGGCCCGGTAGTAGGACAGACCGCTCGAAGGATCCTCGAACGCATCCGCCGAGACCTGTGTGACCTCACCAAAGAGCTCCGGCGTGGTGCGCTGGTCCAGCGCCGAGAACCGCAAGGTCACCTGCTGGCCGGTGTACAGCTGATCGATGTCGGTGGGCGCCACCTGCGCCGCGATCACCAGCGGGCGGTCCTGCGGCACGAGGTAGAGCACCGGATCGGCCGGGCGGATCACCGAGCGCGGCGTCTGCACCTGCAGCCCGTAGACCACGCCCGAAACCGGCGCCGTGATGTCGAGCCGTGCCAGACGCTGGCGCAGTGAGCGGCGCGTTTCGGCCAGCTCCAGCTCCTGGTAGCGCAGATCGCGCAAACGGCTGATGGCCTCCTCGCGCCGCCCGGTGGCCAGCTTGAGGATCTCGATGTTGATCTCGGTGACGCGACCCTCGGCCTGCGCTTCGGCAGCGACCAACTCCCCCAGCTGGCCGTCCAGATTGGCCTGGGTGCGCCGCAGGTTCAGCACGGTTGTCGCCTGCGCGAGGCCGCGATCCAGAAGTGACTGCTGGTTGCTCAGCTCTTCCTCGATCAGCTCCAGCTGCACCTGCATCGATTTCTGCTGCGCCTGAATACCGCGGATCTGCTCTTCGATCTGTCCGCGACGTTTTTCCAGCTGCTCGATCTCGCGCGCGGTGGTGTCCTTGCGGGCCTGGAACAGCCGACGCTGACCTTCGACCAGATCCTTCACATCCGGCTGACGTTCGGCCGCCTCCAGCAGCTCCGGGTCAAAGGTTATGGCGTCCGCCTCGTCCCGCTCGGCCTCCAGCCTGCCACGACGCGCCATCAGCTCGAACAGCTGGCCTTCGGTGATCACCAGCTGCGACATCAGCTCGGTCGCGTCGAGCCGGATCAGCGTATCGCCCTCGGCAACGGTGTCGCCCTCGTCGACCAGGATCTCGGCGACGATGCCGCCATCCAGGTGCTGCACCACCTGACGGTTGCGGTCGACCTCGAGACGTCCCGAGGCCACCACCGCGCCGGAAATGGAGGACATTACCGACCAGGTGCCGAAACCGCCGACCAGCACCAGCAAGGTCAGCACCCCGAGGATCATCGGCCGCCGCGCGGTCCATTGGTTTGCAGCGCTCATCGCACACCTCCGGCACCGGTGGCCTGGCGGATATTCTGATGGTTGGCGACCATTTCCTGCAGGACCTTGTCCTTGGGGCCAAAGGCGGTCTGTGTGCCCTTGTCGATGACCAGCAGCATGTCACATTCCTGAATGGCAGCCGGACGGTGCGCCATGATCAGGACCGAGCGGCCCTCGGCCTTGATCTGCTTGATCGCCTGGTTGAGCGCGATCGAGCCCTCGTTGTCGAGGTTGGAGTTCGGCTCATCCAGGATCACGATCACCGGATCATCATAGAGCGCGCGTGCAAGGCCGACCCGCTGCATCTGCCCCCCCGACAGCCGCCCGCCGGAGGCCGTGACCTTGGTGTCGTAGCCCTCGGGCAGCTTCAGGATCATCTCGTGGGCGGCGGCCTTGCGTGCGGCGGCGACCACCTTCTCGGCATCGGGCTCCTGCTGCAGACGGGCGATGTTCTGGGCGATGGTGCCGTCGAAGACCTGGATGCGCTGCGGCAGGTAGCCGATGTGGCCGCCCAGCACGTCCGGCGCATATTGGTCCAGTGATGCCCCGTCGAGCCGCACCGACCCGGCGGCTGGCCGCCAGACCCCGGTCAGCGCCCGCGCCAGGGTCGATTTGCCGGCACCGGACGGGCCGATCACCCCGATCGCCTGGCCGGGCTGCACCCGGAAGTTGACGTTTCGCAGCAAAGGCGTGTTGCCGCCCGGCGGCACCACGGCCAGCCCCTGCACCTCCAAAAGCGCCTTTGGCTTGGGCAACGCGGTACGGTCAGCCTCCTCCGGCACCTTGTCCAGCAGCTCGGCCAGGCTGTGCCAGCCCTTCAGCGCGCGCTGAACCATGCCCCATTGACCCAGCCCCAGCTCGATCGGGGCCAGGGCGCGGCCCATCAGGATCGAGCCCGCGATCATCGCCCCGGGCGTCACCTCGTTCTGCAGCACCAGGTAGGCGCCCAATCCCAGCATCGCCGATTGCAGGAACAGGCGCAGCGTCTTGGTCAGCGTGGTGAAACCGCCGCCGGTGTCATTGGCAGCGACACTGTCCGCCAGCGCCGCATCGCGGGCCTGTTTCCAACGAGAGAAGGACGCGCCACGCATCCCCATCGACTGGATCATCTCCGCCTCGGTGCGGATTTCCTCGGACATGAGGTTGGCCTTGTGGCCGGTCATGTTGGCCTTTTGCATCGGCACGCGGGTGAAGATCTGGTTCAGCACCGCGATCAGCACCAGCACCGCGCCGCCGGCCAGCGCCAGCAGCCCCAACCAGGGGTGAAACAGCGCAATCCCCGCCAGAAAAACCGGTGTCCACGGCAGGTCGAAGGCCGCCCCGAGCACCGGTGACGCGATCAGCCGTTGCACGGATTCAAGGTCGCTGAGGCCGGTCTGCGCGGCCGGATCCTGCGCCACCGCGGAACGCCGGATCATCGCATCGAACACCCGCCGATCCAGCGCGGCCTGGAACCGCGCCCCGATCCGCGCCATGATGCGGCCGCGGGCATAATCCAGCAGACCCATCATGCCATAAAGGAACACCACCAGCAGCGACAGGGCCAGCAAGGTCGCCTCGGACCGGCTCCCCAGAACCCGGTCGTAGACCTGCATCATGTACAAGGGTCCGGTGAGCATCAGCAGGTTCACGAAGAAGCTGAAAATCCCGACGGACCAGTAGAGCCCGCGGCTTTGCCGCCGCACCGCGCGCAGCTCTTCGTAGCCGTTCCTATAAATGCTTTTATTCATGTTCAGACTGCAATAGTGGTTCCGTGGCCTCGGCTCAGGGCTGATTTGTAGCAGTTCTGGCCCAAGGCAGGTAAAAAAATGTAATCAGACTGGAAAACGGCCGGAAAGCTCTTACGTCGCTTTTGATCCGCCGCCCCCTTATCAAGTGGACCCTTATCCGAATGCCTTTCATGTTGCGACTACTAAAAATCCCGGCGGTGTTTGTGTTGGCGGCACTGGCTGCAGGCTGTGCCACACAGGATCCGGTGGCCCGCAGCGCAGGCGAGGTTTTTGACCCCTACGAGAATACCAATCGCGCGGTTCACGGCTTCAACCGCGGCGTTGACCGGCTGGTGTTCCGCCCCGCCTCGAAGGGCTACGTCTCGATCGTTCCGCCCGATATGGTCACAAGTTTCGGCCTGTTCGCGGAAAATCTGTCGATGCCGGGCCAGGCCGTCAACGCCCTGCTGCAGGGCGATTTGAAATCCACCGGCGCCGCGCTGACGCGTTTTGTCGTCAACACCATCTTCGGGATTGGCGGGCTGGGCGATCCGGCATCGGATTTCAACGTGCCGGAAGTTGACACCGATTTCGGCGAAACGCTGCACGCCTGGGGTGTGGGTGAAGGCGCATATGTGGAATTGCCGCTGCTTGGCCCGTCGACCAGTCGCGATGCCGCGGGGATCGCAGTGGACTTCGTGCTGAACCCCTTGGGCTATGTCGAGCAGAATACCGCCAAGAACATCAGCATCTACGCTGAGATCGTGCGGCGGATGGGGGATCGTGGCAACTATTCCGATACCATCGATTCGATTCTCTACGAGAGCGCCGACAGCTATGCGCAATCGCGCCTGATCTACCTGCAAAATCGCCGGTTCGAGCTGGGTGACGGAGCGGAGATCAAGGAAATCGACCCGTTCGAACTGGATACTGAAGGATTCTGAATGATGAACCGCCGTACTTTCCTGTCTTCGCTTGCCGCTGGCGCCGCCGCAGTCGTCTCCGCCCCCGGGGCGCTTTGGGCGCTGACCGAGAGCCGGGCAAGCACGCTGATCAACAACCTGGTGGGCGACATCAACCGGGTGATCGAATCCGGCAAGGGCGAGACCGCCATGTTCCGCGAGTTCGAGCGCATCTTCTCGCGCTACAGCGACACCTCCTACATCGCCGCCTACGCCCTGGGCGTGGACGGTCGCCGGGCCAGCGCCGCCCAGAAACGTGCGTTTTCCAAGGCGTTCCAGGGCTACATCGCGCGCAAGTACGGCAAGCGGTTCCGGGAGTTCATTGGCGGCAAGCTGGAAGTCACCGGCGTCAAGAAGGTGAAGAAGTGGTATGAGGTCAGCACCATCGCCTACCTCAAGGGCCAGTCGCCGTTCGAAGTGACGTTCCTCGTCTCGGACCGGTCGGGCAAGGACCTGTTTTTCAACATGTTCATCGAGGGTGTGAACCTGCTGCTGACCGAACGCACCGAGATCGGCGCGATTCTGGACAGCAAGGGCGGCGACATCAACGCGTTGATCGCGGAACTGGAACGCCAGGGCTGAGGCCGGTCGAGAAGCGAATAACCACCGGGCTCGCCGTCAAATCCGAACAGCCGCCGAGCCCCGTGACTGGACACACAGAAAAGGCTCCCTGAAAAGGGAGCCTTTTTTCGCGCGCGCCGTTTGCCGTCCAGCTCGCCCGCCCTGCGCCATGGCGGGAATGATGCGACATGCGCCCGTGATCCGACGTCTTGAACAGGGCCGCCAAGGAGTGCGACGCGCGCCGCACCCCCGGTGCGGCGCCGGGCCCAACCGGCGCAAGCGCCCCGCAGGGGGCGCCGAGCCGGGCGGGAGCACGCCCCTTTCTGCGCCATATGTCGGCACAGACTGGGAAGACCGTCAGTTGCCCAGAATGTCGCGCAGGATATTGTCCACGGCACGCCCCAGTTCCTGGCCCAGGTTGGGCACCTGGCGCTTGCGACGCTCACGGCGGGTGGGCTGCGGCGGCGGGGCGATCGGTGCAGGCTCCAGCATCGGCAGCGGCTTTGGCTCCAGCCCCTCGTGGACCCGCACCATGGTTTCCCGCCAGATTTCGGCAGGCAGGCCGCCGCCCGTTACCCCCGTCAGCGGCGTGTTGTCATCGTAGCCCATCCAGACACCGGCCACGTAATCCGCGGTGAAGCCGATGAACCAGGCGTCCTTTGCCGCCGACGTCGTGCCGGACTTGCCCGCGGCCTGCCAGCCGGGGATCTGCGCCCGTCGCCCGGTGCCTTCGGAGATGACCTTCTCCATCATCCAGACCAGCTGCTGCGCCGCTTCGGTGCGGACCACCCGTTCCCCGATGCCGCCGCTGGCGCCCATCAGCGCCTCGCTGTCGGCAACCAGCCGCAGTTCATTCACCCCGTAGGGCGTCACCGAAGAACCGCCGTTGAGAATGCCCGCATAGGCGCCGGTCATCTCCAGAAGCGTGCTTTCGGACGCGCCGAGCGCCAGCGCAGGTCCCGCCGCGAGATCACTGTCGATGCCGAAATCGCGCGCCACGCGGCTCACCTTGTCGCGGCCCACCGCCTCCGAGAGCTTGACCGCAGGCACGTTCAGGGAATCGCGCAACGCCCGCGCCAGGGTGACCTCGCCATAGAACTTGCGTGTATAGTTCTCCGGGCACCATTGGCCTGATCCGGGAATGTTCATGCAGTATCGTGCATCAAGCACCCGGTCATAGGGCGAGTATCCAAGTTCCAGCGCGGTGGCATAGACGAAGGGTTTGAAGGCCGACCCGGTCTGCCGCTTGGCCTGGGTCGCCCGGTTGAACACGCCCGACACCCGCGTCTTTCGCCCACCGACCATCGCGCGCACGGCGCCGTCGGCACTCATCACCACGATCGCGGCCTGCGCCTTGGAGCCTTCGCGGACCTTGTTCTCGAAGACGTATTTCAGCGCCTCCTCGGCGGCACGTTGCAGTCGCTGATCCAGGGTCGAGCGGATCACGACGTCCTCGGTGGTCTGATCGCCGAGGAAATCGGGGATGCTGTCCATCACCCAATCCGCAAAGTAGCCCCCGGCCCGCGCTGCCGCTGCCTCGCTCAGCCCGGCCGGGTTGTTCTGAAAGCGCGTCATCTCGGCCGTCGTCAGGTAGCCCTGCTCCTGCATCAGCCGCAGCACCGTCGCGGCCCGGTCCTGCGAGCGCTTGAGATCATTGGTCGGCGCCAGCGTCGAGGGCGCAGTCAGCAGACCCGCCAGCATCGCGCCCTCGGCCGGGTTCAGCTGGTTCGCGGATTTGCCGAAGTAGCGCTGCGCGGCCGCCTCGGCGCCATAGGCCCCGCCGCCCATGTAGGCGCGGTTCATGTAGATCGAGAGGATATCGTCCTTGGTGTATTTCAGCTCCATCGCCAGCGCGAAGATCGCTTCGGTGCCCTTGCGCCACAGCGAGCTCTTGCGGCAGTCGGCCTCGTAGGCGCGCTCGTTCTCCCATTCCGCAGGGTCATAGATCCGCCCCAGGCACAGGAGTTTGGCGGTCTGCTGGGTGATGGTCGAGCCGCCATGCCCCGACAGCGGTCCCCGCCCTTCGCGCAGGTTGATGCGGATGGCGCTGGCTATGCCGCGCGGCGAAATCCCGAAATGCTGGTAGAAGCGCTTGTCCTCGGTGGCGACGATGGCGTTCTTCAGATGCGGCGAGACGGTGTCGGCACGCACCACGCCGCCGAACTGGTCCCCCCGCCAGGCGAAGACTTCGCCATTGCGGTCCAGCAAGGTGACCGATCCCCGCGCGCGCCCATCAAGATAGGCCGAGACCTCGGGCAATCTTGCGTATTGGAACGCCACCGCGACCGCCACCAGCAAGCAGGCCACCATGCCTATGCGCCAGGTGAAGCCCCAGAGCAGCCGGAACGCCCAGACGAAGGGCGCCAGAATCAGGCCGAGGGGGCCGCGCTTTTTCCGCACCGGTCTGGGGGCCGGTTTCCTGGGCCGGAACAGGCCCAGCAGACTGAAGCCTCCACGGCGCTTGCCCGTCGCCGGCTTGCGCCCGGACGTCTTGGCGGCGGCAGGCTTGCGCTTGCCACCTGCATAATTGCGCTTGTCTGCCACCAAGGGCTTGCGCCCGTTTCCTTGTGCCATCTCGAAGTCCTGCCCGGTTTACCCGTTTGCGCCGACAATACCCCGGCGCCATGGGAATGTAGAGGGGCCAGAAGCCCGCAAACCTGCTTTTCCAGATGTCCGGTTTTTAGGCGACTGCCCCAAAAGGCGCAAAATTTTTGTGCGCCCGGCGCGCTGCACGCGGAAACCTGCTCCCAATTTATAGGCACGACTCGGCCCAGCGTCTTTTCTGCAGATGCAAACGCGCCTGACAGCTGCCCCGCAACGGACAGCGCCTGAGGGCAAACATTGGACGGAAACTGGGCAACCCAAGGGGTACTGAGATGAAAATGATCATAGCCGCCATCAAGCCCTTCAAGCTGGACGAGGTCCGAGAGGCACTGACTGGACTGGGCGTCAGCGGATTGATGGTGAATGAAATCAAGGGCTTCGGCGCGCAGGCCGGGCATACAGAAATCTACCGCGGGGCCGAATACGAAGTGAACTTCGTGCCCAAGGTGAAACTGGAGCTGGTGGTCCCGGACGAGCTGGCCGAGCCCGCCGTCAGCGCCATCGCCGAAACCGCCCGCACCGGCAAGATCGGTGATGGCAAGATTTTCGTGCTGGATGTCGAACAGGCTGTGCGGGTGCGCACCGGCGAAACCAACCTCGAGGCGCTGTAAGGCGCCCGCCATGGAGGAAAGACTTATGAAGAACCTGAAACTCCCCCTTGCGGTGCTGGCGCTGGCAGCCCTGCCGGGCCTGGCGCTGGCCCAGGACGGCCCGGTGGCCGGCGTGAACCCCGCGACCGACACGGTGTTCATCCTGAACTCGCTGCTGTTCCTGATCGGGGGCTGCCTGGTGTTCTGGATGGCGGCGGGCTTTGCCATGCTGGAAGCAGGTCTGGTGCGCTCGAAGAACGTGACCATGCAGCTGACCAAGAACATGGCGCTGTTCTCGCTGGCGGCCGTGTTCTACTGGCTGATCGGCTACAACCTGATGTATCCGCTGGGCAACTGGGCGATGGACGGGGTTCTGTCCGGCGTCTTTGGCCCCGGCGTTCTGGAAGCGGTGGGCATCACCGCCGATGCGGCGGATGACTATTCCTATGCCGCCACCGGCTCGGACTTCTTCTTCCAGCTGATGTTCTGCGCGGCGACCGCCTCGATCGTGTCGGGCACCCTGGCCGAGCGCATCAAGCTGTGGCCCTTCCTGATCTTCACCGTGATCCTGACCGCCGTGATCTACCCGCTGCAGGCCAGCTGGAAATGGGGCGGCGGCTTCCTCGACCAGATGGGCTTCCTGGACTTCGCCGGTTCCTCCGTGGTGCATTCCGTGGGCGGCTGGGCGGCTCTGACCGGCGCGCTGATCCTCGGCCCGCGCATCGGCAAGTACAAGGACGGCAAGACCGTACCGATGCCCGGCTCCAACCTGGCGCTGGCGACCCTGGGCACTTTCATTCTGTGGATGGGCTGGTTCGGCTTCAACGGCGGCTCGCAGCTGGCGATGGGCACGGTCGGTGACGTCGCGGACATCAGCCGCATCTTCTCCAACACCAATGCCGCAGCCGCAGGCGGTGCCGTGGCAGCGCTGGTGCTGACCCAGGTGCTGTTCCGCAAGCCTGACCTGACCATGATCCTGAACGGCGCGCTGGCCGGCCTCGTGTCGATCACCGCAGAGCCGCTGACCCCGTCCCTGGGCATGGCCACCCTGATCGGCGCCATCGGCGGCATCATCGTGGTCTTCGCGGTGCCTTTCCTCGACAAGCTGAAGATCGACGACGTGGTCGGCGCGATCCCGGTCCACCTGATCTGCGGCATCTGGGGCACCATTGCGGTTGTGCTGTCGAACCCCGACGCCTCGCTGATGACCCAGCTGACCGGCATCGTGACCATCGGCGTGTTCACCGTCGTCGCCTCCACCGTCGTCTGGCTGATCCTGCGGGCCACCCTCGGCATCCGGGTCGACGAGGAAGACGAGGTCAACGGTCTGGACATGGCGGAGCTGGGCATGGAGGCCTACCCCGAGTTCTCGCCGAGCTGACTTTTCAGCCCTTGAAACAAAAGCGCGGCGCCTGCTTCAGGCGCCGCGTTTCGCTTTGGACGTAGACACTTACTCAGCGGCCCAAGTCGCATCATCCACCACGGATCGGGCGCACGTTTTTGGCGTATTAAGGGCGGAGTTCGAAGCCGGAAGCCGGTTTCTTGCCACGGAGCCGCTCCGCATTACTTCTTTGGGCCAGAGGCGCGATGACCTTGGTTTACACGTTAGCTACAGCCGTTCCCTCGAATGCCCGAAGGCACGGCAGTTTTTTTGAGGAACGGATCATCCGGCCTCGCTGCCGACTGCCAATAGGCAATTCCGGCGAGGGCAGATCCCGCAGCGGGTCGTGGAGGCTCGAATATGAAACCCAATTTTATCATTGCCGGTGCTCCTAAGTCTGCGACTTCCTGGCTGGTGAACGCACTCAAACGCCACCCCGATACCTACCTGCCCCGGAGCGAGCTGCATTTTTTCAATATCAAAGAAAATTTCGCTCGCGGCTTTGACTGGTACTGCCGGAAGTTCGACCCAGGGAGAGGGCGGCGCGCGATTGGCGAGAAAACTCCCAACTATATGTGGATTACACCAGCCCCGCACGAAAGCCGCTTTGGCACCCATCTTCCGAATATACATAAGGCCATTCATCGCCTGCTGCCGGACGTAAAGCTGATCTTTGTGCTACGCGACCCGGTAGACCGCTTGGTTTCGGCCTTTAATCATTACCGCAGAAGCGGCCAGTTTTCACCGTATTGGGATTTGGAAGATGTCGTCTTCGGTCGCAAGGCGCATCTAGGTGAGAAATACGGCCTGATAGACATGGGGCTATATGCAAAACACCTTGAGGCCTATTATCAGTTGTTTGATCAAAGCCGTCTGAAGGTGATTATTACCGAAACCGACATCAAAGGCGCCGCAGATAAGACTTTGGAAGACATATGCCGGTTTTTGGACATTGATCCCGGACATCCGGAGATGAATCCCGAGAAGGAAATTAATTCCTTTGACCCCATACGGGTCTCCCAAGCCTATCTGAACTACCTCAATCCGTTTCCGAATGTGAAATCGTTCAAACGGGGCGCGCGGTTCGCCTCAAAAATTCTGAGGGGGCCACCGCTGAAAAAATACGTCCCGGACGAGAACATCTCGCAGAAAATCGCCGAAATCTATGCCGGACCCAACCAAATACTATTCAACTTAATTGATCGGCAGGATGTGAACTGGAAGTAATCCGCCCCGCCGGATAATCCAGCCTCCACGCGGGCCGCGCCATAAGGCGCGACCCTTCGTTGGCGGCCTGAAGCTTAAACGCCCGCGTCGACGATCGCCTTGGCAAGCACGGGAACCGTCTTGGTGTTCAGACCGGCAATGTTCAGGCGGCTGTCGCCAACCATGTAGATGCCGCTGTCGACGCGCATCTTCTCGACCAGCTCGGGCGTGGTGCCCAGAAGCGAGAACATGCCGCGGTGCTGGGCGATGAAGCCGAAGCGATCCGAACCGGTCAGGCGCTGCAGTTCATCGGCCAGTTGCTGGCGCAGGGCCAGCATGCCAAGACGGGTTTCCTCCAGCTCCGCGGCCCAATCGGCGCGCAGTGCCTCGTCGTTCAGGATCATGGTCACCAGGCGCGCACCGTGGTCCGGCGGGAAGGAATAGTTCTGCCGGTTCAGAAAGGCCAGCGTGCCCTGGTTCAGCGCCTGCGCGCCCTTGTCCTGGCTCACCGCCATCAGCAGGCCGGTGCGCTCGCGGTAGATGCCGAAGTTCTTCGAGCAGCTGGCTGCGATCAGCACCTCGGGGCAGCCCGCGGCGACCATGCGCACGCCCTTCGCGTCTTCTTCCAAGCCGTCGCCAAAGCCCTGGTAGGCGATGTCGATCATCGGGATCAGGCCGCGCTCGTTCAGAAGCGCAATGACCTCTTTCCACTGGGTCTCGTTCAGGTTGGCGCCGGTCGGGTTGTGACAGCAGCCGTGCAGCAACACCACGTCGCCCTTCTCGGCGCCCTTCAGGTCCTCGATCATGCCGTCGAAGTCCACGCCGCGGGTTTCGCGGTCGAAGTAACGGTAGGTGACGGTCTCGATGCCGACGTATTTCAGGATCGAGATGTGGTTCGGCCAGGTCGGATCCGAGACGAAGACGCGCGCCTTGGGGTTGGCCATGCGGATCATCTCGAAAGCCTGACGCACCGCACCGGTGCCGCCGGGCGTGGCCGCGGCAGCGATGTTTTCACGCGCGACGGCATCGCCGAGGATCAGCCCGATCATCGCGTCCGCATAGGCCGGATCGCCCGCCAGGCCGGTATAGGCCTTGGTGGTCTGCTCTTCCCACAGCTTGTGTTCGGCCGCCTTGATGGCGCGCATCACCGGGGTGACGCCCTCGGCATTCTTGTAGACGCCGACACCTAGGTCGACCTTCTCCGCGCGCGGATCGTCGCGGTACATCTGCATCAGCGCCAGAATCTTGTCAGCTGGCTGGGGTTTGAGGGTCTCGAACATCAGTTCTCTCCGGTTGCAACGGGAAGGGTCGGGAAGGCACCCCATTCCGCCCAGGAGCCATCATAAAGCGCGTGATCGGTCTTGCCGATCCGCTCCATGGCGAGGCTGAGGACGGCGGCTGTGACACCCGATCCGCAGGTGGTGATGGCAGGTTTGTTCAGGTCGACCCCGGCAGCGGCGAAGGCCGCGCGGATGCCGTCGGCATCCTTCATGGTGCCATCCGCGTTCAGCAGGGTCGTGAAAGGGACGTTCTTGGAGCCGGGAATATGCCCGGCACGCAAACCTTCGCGGGGCTCGGGCTTGTCGCCGCGGAACCGCTCGGCGGAGCGCGCATCGATGATCTCGTGATCGCCCAGCTTGGATGCGGCGGAGACCTGGGTCACATCGCGCACCAGCTGGTTCTGTACCCGCACCGTCATGTGGCGGTCCCGGATCACCGGCGGCAGATCCTCGACCGGGTGCCCTTCGGCCTGCCATTTCGGCAGGCCGCCATCCAGCACCGCGACATTGGTCTGCCCCATCAGGCGGAACATCCACCAGACGCGGGCCGCGGAGAACAACCCCTTGCCGTCGTAGATCACCACCTGGTGGCCGTCGCCGACGCCCATGGCGCGCAGCCGCGACATGAACTTCTCAACCGGCGGCATCATGTGCGGCAGGTCCGAGCGGTGGTCGGAGATCTCTTCGATATCAAAGAAACGCGCGCCGGGGATATGCGCGGCCTCGTATTCCGCCCGCGGGTCGCGCCCTTCCTGCGGCAGATACCACGAGGCGTCCAGGATCCGCAGATCCGGGTCCTTCAGATGAGCAGCCAGCCAGCCCGTGGACACAAGCGTTTTCGGATCATCCAGCATCGAAGCGTCTCCCTGTCAGCGCTGGCGCCATGCGTACAGCCGCCAGCCCATCGGTGCAAGCCATCCGCGATTTTTACGGTCTGTTACGAGTTTGTTGCGAGGGTGCTGGCGGCGAATGATCGCACCCCTGCTCAAATACCGGCATTTTTCCAAGGCCAGACTACAGGCGTCATTGATGATAAACTTACGCATCTTACTTGCGATCCTCGCAGCGGCGCTTGCGCTGGCCAGCGCCGCCTTTTCCGACGACACATGCGCTCCGGTCGGCCAGGAGTGTATTCCGAATGACGCGCATACCCAGCAACTGCGCATCGGCCCGCAAACCCCAAGCCTGAACGCGCTGCCAGCCCTGCACAACCTGCAGGATCTGACCCTGATCGCCGAGCTGCATTACGAGATGCCCGTTGATCTCACTCCGCTGGCCGCGTTGCCGAACCTGGAAAAGCTGGCCCTTGTCGGCATCCATGCGGTGGATCTGTCACCGCTGCTGCAATTGCCCAAGCTGAAACGCCTCAGTCTTGATTCCGTCTCCGCGCCGGATTTCACGCCCCTTGCCAGTTTGACCTCCCTGGAACACCTGTCTGTCTGGGGGATCGACGCGGTAACCGACCTGGAATTCGCCCGCGACCTGCGCCAATTGCAGAGCCTGAACATCGCGGATTCCGGTGTCACCGACCTGTCACCGTTGACCGGCCTCGACACGCTGGAGGTCTTCCTGGCGTTCAACACCGAAATCACCGATCTGTCGCCGCTGTCGGCGGCGAACCTGCGGGTCGCCTGGATCTCGAACTCTCCGGTGACCAGCCTGGATGCGCTGGCGGGGTCAACACGCCTCGAGATGCTGCGCGCCGAGGGCACCCGGTTGCAGTCGCTGGACGGGCTGGCCAACAAACCGGCCCTGCGCACCGTGATCCTGTCCGACACGCCGGTTTCGGATCTCCGCCCGCTGGCCGGAGCGACAAGCCTGCGGGAGCTGGCGCTGAACCGAACGGAGGTGCAGGATCTGGCACCGCTGTCAGGGTTGCATTCTCTGCGCAAGCTGGACCTGACGGGCACACCGATCAGCAGTCTTGAACCGCTCGCGGGCAGTGGCATCCGCAAACTGTCGGTGACCCAAAGCACGCTGGGCGACCTTTCCGGGGTCGAGCATCTGGCGGAGCTTCGGGATTTTTGCCTGTCCGGCACCGCCGTGAGCGACCTGTCGCCCCTGACCGGTCTGAAGAACCTTGCCATTCTGCGCGCTGTCGGATTGCCGAGAGAAACCCTGGCGCCGGTCGTCGGGATGGACAGCCTGCGCATCCTGGTGACCGGAACCGACCACGGCAAGCCCAAGCGCCTGCTTGGGCAGGAGCAGATCCGCGCCCATTTCGGAGCGCAGTTCTAAACCACGCGGCTCATCCGACCACCTGTAGTCTCGGGGCCTGCGGTCGACCGCCCGGCCGTCCCACGGCAAAGCGGTGCGCCAGGGCCAAGCCTGCGCGAATCACATGCGGGTCCATCTGGCCCTGTGTCACCTCGGCCACCGCGTCCCGCGCCGGCGGGGTCTCGTCCCGGCGCATGTGATGCAGCATCCGCAGCAACGCCGCCTCATCCGCCGTGACGCAGGCACGGTTCTCCAGATCAAAGGGGCTGATGCAGGCGAACTGCCCGTCGCGGCACTCCAGCACGGCCCGCAGCAGTTTCATCGCCATATGGGCAGCCGCCAACCCCAGGGTCTCTCCCCAGCGTTCAGCCGCAATCGTATAGGCGCTTTGCCATGCCTGTTGCCGAGGATCAGCATGCGCCAGCAGAAAATGGCGCAGCACCGGCAGGAGCCCCTGCTCGAACTCATCGATCCCCAGAGACGCAACCGGCGCGGGCAGCGAAGCGGCATCCTGTGCCGAAACAGACGGGGAGTCAGCGCGCTGCGGGGCAGCATCAAATACATAAACAGTCATCAGCAGATCCAGTCACCAAGAGAACAGCGGCGCATGTGCCGCAGGGAGGAACCGGGCTTGATCCACGAGGGTATCTGCTGGGCAAGCGATATCTGACTCATATTGTCAGGATTTGCAAGCGACCAATAAAGCGCCGCAGGACTGCCAAGACCGCACCCGTTGGCCAGAGGCCATCAGCAGCCGCTGAATAACGGGTCGGGGACAGCGATGATGCCGCTCTGGCCTGTGTTATCGGGCGTCCTTCAGCAGCCGCTGTTTCTGACGCCCCCAGTCACGCTTGGCCTGAGTTTCGCGTTTGTCGTGCAGCTTCTTGCCCTTGGCGATGCCCAGTTTCACCTTCGCGCGTCCCTTGTGGTTGAAGTACATCACCAGCGGGACAAGGGTCATCCCCTTGCGCTGGGTCAGGTTCCACAGATCGGACAGCTCTTTGCGCGACACCAGCAGCTTGCGGCGGCGGCGCTCCTCGTGCTTGAACACCTTGGCCTGCTCATAGGGCGGGATGTAGGCGTTCACCAGCCACAGCTCGCCATCTTCGACGGCTGCATAGCTGTCGGCGATATTGGTGCCATTGCCGCGCAGCGCCTTGACCTCGGACCCTTCGAGCACGATGCCGCATTCGATATCGTCCTCGATCGCGTAATCGAAGCGCGCGCGGCGGCTTTCGGCGATCACCTTGTAGTTCGGGTCTGATGTCTGTTTTTTCTTGGCCATGGGAGGCAGATGTAAGGCGGGCGGGCGGCAGGCGCAAGATGGCCCGTCACGCCTTGGCGCTGCGCAGCAGGGTGAACACGCCGCTGCCGACGATCACCGCGCTGCCGATCAGGGTCAGCAGGTCCGGGCGCTCGCCAAATACCAGCACGCCCAGCACCATGGCAAAGACCAGCCGGGTGTAGCGGAACGGTGCGATCACCGCGATCTCGCCCGCCCGCATCGCGCCCGACAGCGCGTTATAGGCGATCACGCCGATTACCGTGGCGGCGGCCAGCTGCAGCCACTGGCGCGGCTCCGGCCAGACCGCGCCGCCGGTCCAGCCCAGCGCCAGCGCCCCTGCCACCACCAGCATGGCAAAGCCGAGGAAGCCCAGCTGGCTGTTGCGCATGTCCTGCGGGGCGGCCCGGGTGGCCAGGTCGCGCCCGGCAAAGCCCAGCGTGCCCGCCACCGCAAACAGCGAGGCGGGCTCGAACCCGCTGAGACCCGGCCGCAGGATCAGGAGCACGCCGACAAAGCCGAGGCCGATTGCCAGCCAACGCCGCCAGCCCACGGTCTCGCCAAAGAACACCACCGCCCCTGCTGCTACCACCAGCGGCGTTGCCTGCAGGATGGCAGAGGCCGAGGACAAGGGCGTCAGCGCGATCGCCAGCGTGAAGCACAGCCGCCCGACCACCTCCGCAACCGAGCGCAGCAGCATCGGGCGCGTGCCGAAGGCCGGGTGCCACGGGCGATGCCCCTGCGCACGCGCCATCGCGGCAAAGACCGCCATGCCGCCCAGACCGAACAGGATCAGGATCTGCCCCACCGGCAGCGCGGCGGCGGCGGATTTGAGGAACATGTCCTCCAGCGCAAAGGCCCCCATCGCCAGCACCATCAACAGGCTTCCGCGCAGCGTATCCATGCAAGACCTTTCCGCAAAAATCACTTCAACTGATTGTCTGCACCGATTGGTAGACCCCGCGCAGAAAATTCACAAGTGAAGCGATTTCAGCCCGGCTGCGGCAAACCCGCCTGACGGTAATGGTGCATGTTCAAAAACACCGCGCCGCTGGTTCCGCTGCGGTAGCCATGCGGCTGGTCGGCGGCAAAGCGCAGCCCCTGACCGGTATCCAGCGCCACCCAGGCGCCATCGCGCAGCAGCTCCATCCGGCCTTGCAGCACGAACACCTCTTCGGTGACGCCCGCATCATGCGGCTGCGACTGGTGGCACTGGCCCGGCTTCAGCGTCACCTGGAAGGTCTCGGCCCCCAGCAAGGGATCGAAGGGGAACACCATCTTGACCGCGATGCTGCCGGGGAACTGCACCGTCTCGTAGACCCCGTCGCCCTCGCCTGCGGGCCGGGTCGCCTGGCCGATCAGCGCGGTCAGCGGCAGGTGAAACCCCTTGGCGATCTTCCACAGGGTGGCGATGGTCGGGCTCGATTCGCCGCGCTCGATCTGGCCCAGCATCGCCTTGCTGACGCCCGTCACCTCGGCCGCCTTTGACAGGCTCAGCCCCGCTGCCATGCGAATGTCCCGCAAATTCAGGGTAATGCTGTCGTCACTCATGGTCCTTGCCTGCCCCCAACCGCCGCCGCCAGAAAACGCTTGTGCGTTATAACGCACGTGTGCCAGTGTGCGCTATAACGCACGGCCACCCTATGCCACCCGGCAGCCAAGGAAAACCCATATGCTCAAGGATCTGAAACTCTCGCATCTTGTCTCCGGCGCGGTGGCGGTGCTGGTGGGGTATACCGGATCGGTCGCGATCATTTTCCAGGCGATCGAGGCCGCGGGCGCCAGCCAGGCGCAGGCCAACAGCTGGATGCTGGCGCTGGGGCTGGGCATGGGGATCACCTGCCTGATCCTGTCGCTGCTCTCCCGGATGCCGATCCTGACGGCCTGGTCGACACCGGGCGCGGCGCTGCTGGCGGTCAGCCTGCCCGGAGTGCCGATGGAGCAGGCCGTGGGCGCGTTCCTGCTGTGCGCCGCGCTGCTGGTGCTGACCGGCGTGACCGGCTGGTTCGCCGCCCTGTCGCGGCTGATCCCCGACAGCCTGGCCAGCGCGATGCTGGCGGGCATCCTGTTCCAGTTCGGCCTCTCGGCCTTTACCGCGCTGCAGACCGACACGGCGCTGGTGGCGGTGATGGGTCTGACCTTTCTGGCAGGCCGCCGCCTGTTTGCCCGCTACTGCATCCCCGCCGTTCTGGCCGCGGGCGTGCTGTACTGCGCTGCCACCGGCAGCTTTGGCAGCCTGGAGGCGCTGGACCTGACGCTGGCACGTCCCGAGTTCGTGATGCCCGCCTTTTCACTGCCGGTGCTGATCGGCATCGGGCTGCCGCTGTATATCGTCACCATGTCCTCGCAGAACATGCCCGGCGTCGTGGCGCTGCGGGCCGCGGGCTACCAGCCGCCGGTCTCGGCCTGCCTGACCGTGACCGGGCTGGCCTCGCTGCTGCTGGCACCGTTCGGGGGCTTTGCCTTCAACCTTGCCGCCATCACCGCTGCGATCTGCGCCGGGCCCGAGGCGGATGAAAACCCGCGGACGCGCTATCTGGCCGGGGTGATGACAGGGCTGGTCTACAGTCTGGTCGGGCTGGGCGGTGCCACCGTCATCAGCCTGTTCCTGATCGCGCCCGCGGCGCTGGTGGCGACGGTCGCCGGGCTGGCCCTGCTGTCGACCATCGGCAACAGCCTCTCCGCAGCACTGGCAGAGCCGGACGGGCGCGAGGCCGCGCTGGTGACCTTCATGGTCACGGTGTCCGGCATCAGCTTTGCCGGTATCGGCGCGCCGCTCTGGGCGTTGCTGCTGGGGCTGGCGGTGAATCACTGGCTACGCCGCCCCGTCCCTGCGCCAGCACGGGCCTAAGCCGCCAAAATCACCCTGAAGAGAAACCATCAGACCCTCCAAATCCGGCGCAAAATACGCCATAAATTACCCAACCCACCCTTGGCCGGTTGCCTTTATTGCGCAAATCGTGTCCCTAGGGCCAAATTCAAAGGGAAGCGCTACCATGCCGATGTACCGATCCAGAACCTCCACCCATGGCCGCAACATGGCGGGCGCGCGCGGACTGTGGCGCGCGACCGGCATGAAGGACGATGATTTCGGCAAGCCGATCATCGCCATCGTCAACTCCTTCACCCAGTTCGTACCCGGCCACGTCCACCTCAAGGACCTGGGCCAGATGGTCGCCCGCGAGGTCGAGGCCGCCGGCGGCGTCGCCAAGGAGTTCAACACCATCGCGGTGGATGACGGCATCGCCATGGGCCATGACGGCATGCTCTACTCGCTGCCCTCGCGCGAGGTGATCGCCGACAGCGTGGAATACATGGTCAACGCGCATTGTGCCGACGCGATGGTCTGCATCTCCAACTGCGACAAGATCACGCCGGGCATGCTGATGGCCGCGATGCGCCTGAACATCCCGGCGATCTTCGTCTCCGGTGGCCCTATGGAAGCGGGCAAGATCGACATCGCCGATCTCGACATGAAGAAGATCGACCTGGTGGACGCGATGGTCGCCGCGGCAGACGACAAGTTCACCGACGAGCAGGTGAAGCACATAGAGGAAAACGCCTGCCCCACCTGCGGGTCGTGCTCGGGCATGTTCACCGCCAACTCGATGAACTGCCTGGCCGAGGCGCTGGGTCTGGCGCTGCCGGGCAACGGCTCGACGCTGGCCACCCACGCCGACCGCAAGGAGCTGTTCCTGGAAGCCGGCCGCAAGATCGTCGAGATCACCAAGCGCCACTACCAGGACGAGGAAAAGGGCTTCCTGCCGCGCGAGATCGCCACGTTCGAAGCTTTCGAGAACGCGATGAGCCTGGACATCGCCATGGGCGGTTCGACCAATACCGTGCTGCACCTCCTGGCGATTGCCAACGAGGGCGAAGTCAACTTTACCATGGCCGACATGGACCGGCTAAGCCGCCGCGTGCCCTGCCTGTGCAAGGTCGCGCCCAACATCCACAACGTCCACATGGAGGACGTGCACCGTGCCGGGGGCATCTTCTCGATCCTCGGCGAGCTGAGCCGTGCGGGCCTCCTGCACGAGGACTGCCACACCGTGCACACCCCGACCATCGGCGAAGCGATCGCCAAATGGGACATCAAGGTGACGGACAACCCGAAGGCGCTGGAGCTGTTCAAGGCCGCCCCCGGCGGTGTGCGCACCACGCAGGCGTTCAGCCAGGCCAACCGCTACAAGGAGCTGGACACCGACCGCGAGAACGGCGTGATCCGCGCCAAGGAGCACGCCTTCAGCCAGGACGGCGGCCTGGCGGTGCTGTTCGGCAATATCGCGCGGGACGGCTGCATCGTGAAGACCGCGGGCGTGGACGAGAATATCCTGAAGTTTACCGGCTCGGCCTATGTCTGCGAAAGCCAGGACCAGGCGGTGAACGACATCCTCACCGGCAAGGTCAAGGAAGGCGACGTGGTGGTAATCCGCTACGAAGGGCCGCGCGGCGGTCCGGGCATGCAGGAGATGCTGTACCCCACCTCCTACCTGAAGTCGAAGGGGCTGGGCAAAGCCTGCGCGCTCTTGACCGACGGCCGCTTCTCCGGCGGCACCTCGGGCCTGTCGATCGGCCATGTCTCGCCCGAGGCGGCCGAGGGCGGCGAAATCGGCCTGGTGCGCAACGGCGACACCATCGAGATCGACATCCCGAACCGCACCATCCACCTCGCGGTCTCCGACGAGGAGCTGGCCGCGCGGCGCGAGGAGCAGGACGCCAAGGGCTGGAAACCGGCCGAGCCGCGCAAGCGCAAGGTCTCCAAGGCGCTGAAAGCCTACGCCATGCTGGCCACCTCCGCCGCCAAGGGGGCCGTGCGCGCGCTGCCCGACGAGGACTGAGGCAGAACACTCTCAGAGAAGTATCAAACCCGCCGCCCTCACGCGGCGGGTTTTCTCGTGATGCCCAAGCCTGAGACCGGGTCAAGGGCCGCGCAGGGCGCGGCGGCGCAGCTGCTTGCCCTTGAGGCGGTTTCAGGCGCCATACAATGGACCAGGCGCGTTCAGGGCAGACCTGCCCCTGAACCGCTTCTCAGCAAACTTCCTTCATCTGCGTCGCTCTCCCGCCCCCGCTTCGGCCCGCTGGCTGGCGCCAGCACGCCACGCGGCGTTGGGCGTGGCGCCGTGCCGAGGCACGGCGCGCCTCCGGCGGGAGTATTTCAGGAAAGGAGAAGCTGCTCTGCCAGATGAGACACCCACCCGCGCCGCGCCAGCGGCGCCCGGCCCAAGGCTTTACGCTGCATCTTTGATGCTGCGCAAAGGCGCGGGAGCTCTCCCTGGCGCGCCGATCCGCCTACTCCCCCAGTTTGGCGTGGACCTCGTCGAGGTCGATCTCTCCGACCGGCATCTTGTTGGCCGGGTTTTCGAAATCATATTTGAACAGCTCGAAATCGCGCTTGTAGATCTCATAGACCAGGTGCATCGACAGGTCGTCGAAATAGTCCTCTACCGCGTGTGCGCGCTTGGGGCCGTGGCCTTCGCTTTCGTTGAAACGGGGGATCGCGGCCAGGTCTACCGGATGCGGCGTGTCGATGGCGTCCAGCACCTGCTGCATCCCGTCATTGAACGCCTCTGTCCAGAAGATCTTGTTGTAACGGCCACCGTTCAGGATAAAGGTCGAAACATGTCCCGACATGGCCGACCAATGGATGTCAGGGTCCATCGGGCGGCGCCAGCGGATGGTGTCGCGCGCGAACAGCAGGAAACGACGAAAGCTGGCGATCTGGTCGAAGTCCTGCTTGCCGTCCTCGCCGCCGACTTCAATGCCATAGTCGTAGGCCAACTTTGGAACCAGGTTGCCCCGATAGCGTTTGCCGTTGCGCTGGATGCCGCAGATCTTGTCGAAAAACGACGACAGGATGCGGGTGTAGGGGTTGCGCACGCAGGTGAAGGCATAAGACCGTTGCGCCTGCACGTTCAGGGTGATCGGCTCCTGGCTGTGCTCCTGCGCCCATTTGTGCAACCCGGTCGTCGAGTCGTGAATGTCGCCGTCGTAGAACCTGCCATGGTCCGAGTAGTAGAGGATCTGCCCGATGGTCGAGCAGGCGCATTTTGGCACCACCCGATACACCACGCTCTCACTTTCCGTCATCCAGGTGCCCGGGAACCCCATGTGCTGTCTTCTCTCTGTTGCACTGTCATCGGCCCCAGTAATGGCACAAGTTTACGAAAACCGGAACTATCTGGTTTATTCGCAGGGATTGCATGCGTATCAAGAGATACAATCAGGCAAGACAAGGCGGACCGTCACGAGTATGGCAAAAATCGCGTACATCCTGCTGTGCCATAAAGACCCGGAGGCCATCATTCAGCAGGCGGAACGGCTGACGGCCGTCGGCGACTGCGTGGCCATCCATTTTGACGGTCGCGCCGCGGCGCAGGACTATCAACAGATCCGCGCAGCCCTGGACGACAACCCCAACGTGACCTTCGCCAATCGGCGGGTCAAATGCGGCTGGGGCGAGTGGTCGCTTGTCGAAGCCACGCTACACGCCCTCCGCAGCGCTGTTGCCGCCTTCCCGCGCGCCACGCATTTCTACATGCTGTCGGGCGACTGCATGCCCATCAAAACCGCCGAATACGCCCACCGTTTTCTGGACAGCCACGACAGCGACTTCATCGAGAGTTTCGATTTCTTCGAAAGCGACTGGATCAAGACCGGCATGAAGGAAGACCGGCTGATCTACCGCCATTATTTCAACGAGCGCAAACACAAGCGTCTGTTCTACCTGTGCCACGAGGTTCAAAAGCGGCTGGGGTTGCAACGCCGACTGCCAGCCGACATCCAGGTACAGATCGGTAGCCAATGGTGGTGCCTGCGCCGCAGAACCGTCGAAACCCTTCTGACGTTCATTCGGCAGCGCGAAGATGTGCTGCGCTTCTTTCGCACCACCTGGATCCCGGACGAGACGTTTTTCCAGACCCTGGTGCGCCACCTGATCCCGGAAGCCGAGATCGAGTCGCGGACGCTAACCTTTCTTATGTTCACCGACTACGGCATGCCGGTGAATTTCTACAACGACCACTATGATCTTCTGCTCGGCCAGGATTTCCTCTTTGCCCGCAAGATCAGCCCGGAAGCCCGCGAGTTGAAATCGCGCCTGGGACGGCTTTATGCGGCCGAGGACGTGGACTTCCAGATTTCCAACGAGGGAAGCAACCTCTACAAATTCCTCACCCAGCGGGGCCGCGCCGGGCGCAGGTTTGCGCCCCGGTTCTGGGAGACCGAAAGCAGCCTGGGTCGCGAGCGCGAATTGCTGGTCGTGACCTGCAAGAAATGGCATGTCGCCAAGCGCCTGCTGGAGCAAATCCGCCACGCGACGAACATCCCCGCCATCGACTACCTGTTTCACGAGGAACACACGCCGCTGCCGGACCTGGGCGGCATCGAAGCCGCGTTGTTCAAGCGCACACGCCACCGCCGGGCCCTGCTGCGCATGCTGTATGACTACTACCAGTCAGACAGGTTGCTGATCTGCCTCGACCCTTCGGCGATCGAGTTGATGCAGGATTTTCATTCCGACCGGTGCACCACCCGCTTCCTGCATATCGAGTGCAATTTCAGCGACGACTATCTGGTCGGCCATGCGCAACGGGTCGGGCTTGCCGGTGAGCGCACGCCGAAGACGGCGTTGAACACTCTGCTGCCGACCATTCGCAACGACATTACATACGAGGCCGACAGCATCCGCGATGCCGGGTTCGATCATCTTTCGCAATTGAACGAGAATGCGACGGCAGAGCAGAACGCTGCCCAGCTTGCCCGGTTTCTGAGTGTTCCGCTGGAACAGGCGACACAGATACTCCGCGTCGATCACCTGTTCTGCGACTGATCGGCATCTGACAGCCACAGGCCAGGACAAGTCGACGGCGCGCAACCACTTGGATGCGCGCCGCTCAGCTCAGATGTCCACTTCGACGCGGCCGATGGGGTTGGAGCAGCACGCGAGGATATAGCCTGCCTCCACGTCCTCCTCCGAGATGCCGCCATTGTGCACCATATGCACATCGCCCGCGGTCTTCTTGACCTTGCAGGTGCCGCAGATGCCAAAGGTGCAGCCGGAGGGGATGTTGAGGCCGGACGCCTTGGCCACGGCCAGAACCGTATCGGTCTCGGTGCAGGCGGAGGTGACGCCGGAAGCGGCAAACAGGATTTCTGCGGCGGCGGTTTCTTCCGGCACCACATCGTCCAGTTCGGGCGCATCCGCAGCGGTTTCCACCGGCGCGCCAAAGCTTTCCTGGTTGTAGTTTTCCATGTCGAAGCCGAGGCCGTTCAACATGTCGCGCACAGCCTGCATGAAAGGTTCCGGCCCGCAGCAATAGACTTCGCGCTCCAGGTAATCCTGCGCGATGAGGCCCAGCATGATCTGGTTCAGCTGCCCGCGATACCCCGTCCAGACCTGATAGGGATCGTCCTCTTCGACCACGAAGTGCAGTTTGATGCCCGGCACCCGCGAAGCCATGCTCTCCAACTGTTGGCGCGCGATGATCTCGCTCGGGCGCTTGGCACAGTTGATAAAGCAGATGTCGGGCGACTGGCCACGGTCAAACAGGTACTGTGTCATCGACAGGCTGGGCGTGATGCCGGAGCCGGCCGAGATGAACAGGAACTTGCCGCTGGGGCGTTTGGGCAGGGTGAAGACCCCCGCCGGACCAGAGGCACGCAGCTTCATGCCGGGGCGCAGATGGTCCAGCATCCAGCGAGTGCCGATGCTGTCTGCCTGCGCCTTCACGGTGACCGAGATCGACAGCGGCCGCGACGGCGACGAGCTGATCGTATACGTCCGCCAGACGGTTTCTCCCGGCACCGGCAGTTCCAGCGTCAGGAACTGGCCGGGCTGGTACTTGAACCATGCGCCCGAAGGCGCGCGGAAGCTGAAGGTCGCGGTGTTCGGCGCTTCCGGCACCACCGAGACGCATTCCAGCATCTCGTCGTCCTTCCACGCGAGGGTTTCATCGAGGGTCTCGAAGTTGGCCTGCAGTCCCATCGGTTTACTCCGCCGCCACCAGATGGCGCCCGGTCAGGGCGCGGGTCAGATGCTCGGCATACCAGTTGGAGAACTGGATCACGCCGCTTTCCTGCACCTTGGAATACGGGCCAGGCTGGTACGCGGGCGAGTTGATGCCGCGCTGGTTGTCCTCAACCACGATGCGGTCCTCGTCATTGGTGGCGATCCAGACCTCGGTCAGCCGCTTCAGGTCGTAGTCCTGACCTTCCACCGCATCCTTGTGGACCAGCCACTTGGTGCTGACCTCGGTTTGCGTCGGGCTGATCGGGGTGACGCGGAAGACGATGGAGTGATCCGGCAGGAAGTGGTTCCAGGTGGTCGGATAGTGGAATTTCAACAGCGTGCCCGCGTCGGCAAAGGGCACCCGGCCCAGCGGCTTGGCGACGGCGGCCTTGCCGTCCATGGTGTAGCTCTCGGCGCCCTCGTTCAGCGGCATCCGTGCCAGCCGGTGCTGGCCGCGCGCATCGATGCGGAACTGCGCCGGGCAGCCTGCGGCCTCGATCCGGTCGAAATGCTTTTGCAGATGCGGCGGGGTCTCGCCGCCCTCCACCCCGGTGACCGAAGGATCTTCGGGGAAGGTGCGACACAGCGACGGGTGGTTGCCACCGCAGTGATAGCACTCGCGGTTGTTTTCCCAGACCAGCTTCCAGTTGCCGTTCTCGATGATCGCGCTTTCATGGGCGATCTTGGCGTTGGCCAGGTCGTGCGGCTCCAGATAGGGGCGGGCCACGTCGGCGAAGGCGTCGAAATCCGGAGCCTCATCCGCGAGACAGATGTAGATCAGCCCTGCGAGGTCGCGGCAATGCACCGGCTTCAGCCCGTGCTTGGAGGCGTCGAAATCCGGCCCCATGTCGCGCGCCCACAGCAGTGAGCCGTCCAGTTCATAGGTCCACTGGTGGTAGGGGCAGACCAGTTTCGGCGAATTGCCCTTCTTGGCCTTGCAGACCACCGAACCGCGGTGGCGGCAGGAGTTGTGGAAGGCCCGCACCTCGCCGTCGGTGCCGCGCACGATGATAACGTTGTAGCTGCCGACCTGGTGGGTGACGTAATTCCCGGGTTTCGGGACTTCACAGGCGGGGATGGCAAACAGCCACTCGCGGTAGAAAATCTGCCGCATGTCCAGATCCAGAACACCCGGATCGGTGTAGAACGCCTGTTCCAGGGAATGATTTTCCTGCCGGGCCATCAGCTTGGCCAGAATTTCGCTGTCCTGAAGCATCTGTCTCTCTCCTTCGCCGCGGCCCCGCGGCGGGTTGGCTTGGGTGCGGGCACGACTGGAGAGATTGCTGGCCACACGCCCGCAACCGCCCTGCCGCATCCGCGGTTGACGTTTCTGGCAAGGCTGGTGGTCGGACGGCCCGCAGCGTTTCGACCGATGGCGCATGGCAGCTGTCTGAAGGCTCCTTCAGCGGCTTTCAGCCATGCCCCAAACAGGGTCTCCGTTGCGCAGGCAGTGTCGTTGTTCCACCAGCTTCCCAATTTTCCGCCCCGGAGGACGGCACCTTGCTGAAGCGGAAATTGCCCGATTTGCGACTATCCAGCGGAACCAAAACCGACCCGCAAAAACCGGAAAAAGACATGCATGCCAGAACCCTTGGCGCGGACAAACCTGTCCAATGCCGCAAAACGTGCGACGCGTTCGAAATGCGTCAGGACCTGTATCTGGCCAAGGGGACCGCCGCTTGCCCTGCGGCGAATCCCGACTGCATGGCGCGATGCATTACCGGCCCGGAAACCAAAAAGGGCCGCCTCGACGGCGGCCCTTGGTCAATTTGATCTCCAGCTTTGCAGCCAGCGCCGGAACCGACCGCGCCGCTCGGCGAAGGCATCGCCCGCGGCATAGAGGCTGTCCTCTGCGCTCTCGAGCATCGGATCAATGCGCGCCCGGCGGAAGCGCCGCCAACGCACCCATATCGCCCAGAGAAACGCCGCCAGGAACGCAAGGAAGATGATTGTGAACCAATTGGTTGGCTTGTCATCCGGACCGGCCACCGGTTTGATCGAGACCGCATTCGGAAAGGCCGACAGGAACTCGTTGCGCCAACCATAATGCAGCACCGCCACCCATTCCGGGTTGGCCTTGGTCGAAATGCTGTCGTTGGCGTCGGTGTAGAGGTTGGCGGTGTCGAACTTGAAGTACGGCGGCCAGTTCCAGCCGGTATCCTCGTTGCGGTAGACGATAGCGCGGCCATTCGGCCGCACGCCCTGGATGAACTGCACGTCGCGATTGATCAGCTGCGCCGAGCGATCATCCGGGCTGGACCAGAAAATGCGTGTCCAGTCGTTCAGCTCCTGACGTTCCTCGTAGGTGTTGACGATGCGCACCATATCATACTGCGGCAAGGTATAATGCAGGAAGGCGCCAAACAGCCCCCAGAAGGTGATCAGAAATGCCCATTTGATGAAACGCATGGGAGGAGCCTCACATGAAGTTAATGACGTAGATCAGGAGCGCCAGCGCCCCCAGCGGAACGATGTAAACCAGCAGGATCAGTCGCCGGCGAAAGGACCGGTCGTATTGTTTCAGCCCTCGCTGGATGAAGGCCGCGCGGTCTCCGGTCAACCCCTTGTCTTTCCAGCGACGCTTCAGCTTCGCCCGCCGCGCTTCGCGGGAGTAGAGCGACACCGCCCCGTAGACCAGGGTCAGCACCACCAGCAGAATCAGGACCAGGCGCAGAAAACCGAACATTCAAAAGCCTCCCAGCGTGCAGGCATCACAGTGCCCTGACATGGGCGCGCGCGTCGACCCGCCCGCGGACAGCCGTGTCCGTTCAAACCGGGTAACGCTCATATGCCCGTCCCATCATGCCAAGATGCCATATAATGATATGGGCATGTGAACGCGACTTACATCCCCTCCCCGCCCAATCTTCGGCGCCACGAACTGCCCTTCGGCAAAATCGCCGGGAGCTTTTCGAGGACAGAGACAAAGCTCGCCGCCCGCAACCGACAGGCTGGGGCGGCGCCGAGAGGTCAGTTGTTCTGATGCTTTTCCAGCACCAGAAAGGTCATCATGCCCAGCGGCGGCAAGCTTTCCTGCTGCTCGATGCGCAGCCGGTCGTCCTTCAGGATGGTTTCCAGCTCGAAATCGGAATGCCAGCCGATCACATTGGCCAGCGGGGCTGACAGCCGCTCCAGCGATGCACGCACCCCCTTGCCGCTCTTGAAATGGTTGGTGACGACCAGTTTGCCGCCGGGCTTCAGAACGCGGGCGATCTCGCGCATGACCTGTTCCGGCTCCGGCACCACCGACAGCACGTGCATTGCTGCAACCGTGTCGAAGGCATTGTCCGGGAAATCCAGTTGGCGCGCGTCCATCTGGCGCAGCGCCTCGACGTGGCTCAGGTTCATCTCCTGTACCTTTGCCTCGGCTTTTTTCAGCATGTCATGGCTGAAATCGATGCCGGTGACCTTCAGATGCGGCGCATAATGTTGCAGCGACAGTCCGGTACCGACGCCGACCTCCAGCACACTGCCTTCGCGCGCGTTGATGAACTGCACCGCGCGCCGACGACCAGCGCGGGTCACCGCGCCGAATGTTCTGTCATATACCGGCGCCCAGCGCGCGTAGGATTCCTCGACAGCCTTGATATCCAAAAGTACCTCCTCGAAAAATTGTCATTCGCGCGACTGAAAGATCAGCCCCCAAATCACGATGGCAACATACCCAAGACACAGAACCACCAGCACGGTCCACGCATAGGTCAGCAAGGCCGCAGCCATGAACGCGAAGCCCACCAGCAGATATTTGACATGTTCGCGCGAAATTTTCATGGCCTTGGGCGACCAGGTCGGAATGTGGCTGATCATCAACAGACCGATCACCACCATGTTCAGGCAGATCAGCAGCCCCGGCAGGACCATTTCCCCGTCGAAGGCAAAAGAGATGAACATCGGCAGCAGCGCCAGCAGCGCACCGGCCGGGGACGGGATGCCTTCGAAAAAGCCACTGCGCACCTTGGCTTCCTCTTCGGACTTGGCGCTGACATTGAACCGGGCCAGGCGCACCACGCAGCAGACCGAGAACACCAGCACCGAGATCCACCCTGCGCCGCGCACGTCCTGCAACGCCCACAGATAGATGACCATCGGCGTCGCCACCCCGAAATTGAGGAAATCCGCCAGAGAATCCAGCTCCGCGCCCATCTTGCTCTGGCTGCGCAGCGCGCGGGCCAGCCGCCCGTCCAGACCGTCCAGAAGCGCGGCCAGAATAATCATCAGCACCGCTGGCATGAAACTGCCGAAGATCGCAAAGCGGATCGCCGTCAGACCGGCGCAAATGGCACCGATGGTCATCATGTTCGGCATCAACTGGATCAGCGCGAACTCCGATTTCTTTTTTTCCTGGGCGTCATACATGGCGGTGGCTCTCTCTTGCTCGCCGAGCATTTCCTGCCGGGCGCAGGGCACGGTGCGGCCAGTGACAAGCAGGAAGCAGACTTTCGGCCTATGGGCACATATGCCCCAAGACCCGCTCCGGCGCAACGTCCCGAACACCGCCTGCGCGCTGGCCTGTCCTTTACCAATTCTTAGAGCCGCCCGGTGAATAGTCCAATCAGCAGCATTTGCTTCAAATGAGGAAAACTAAAAATTGCCTGACCGCCAATCTCCCGTCTCCGACCGCACATCCCAGCCTCAGGCAGCGCCGGAGGCCGAAGGCTTTGTCACCCTGGCCAAGTCCGAATCCCTGGCCGATGGCGGCATCCGCACCGCCCGCCTGCTGTCGCGGGCATTGCAGCAGGATCCACACCACCACGAGGCGCAGGTGCTGCGCGAGCGCCTGCACCAGACCTTCGTGCCGCGGTGGCATTTCCCGATGCTCGCCGACACCGCCCGCAATCGCGCCTATGCCGAGGCAATCGCCGCCAAAGTGCGGCCCGGCGACATCGTTCTGGACATTGGCTGCGGGGCCGGGCTGACCGCGATGCTGGCCGCGCGCGCAGGCGCGAAACATGTCTATACCTGCGAACAACAGCCGCTGATTGCCGAAGCGGCACGGCGGGTGATCGCCGACAATGGCCTTGCCGACCGGGTTACCGTCATCTCGAAGTGGTCACATGACATCGTCATCGGCGAAGATATGCCGGAACCCGCCGACGTGGTGATCTCGGAGATCGTCGACACGGTCCTGCTGGGCGAAGGCGCGCTGGCCACGTTGACCCACGCGATGGCGGCCCTGGCCAAGCCGGGGGCCCGCGCGGTGCCGGAACATGGCACGCTCCGCGCACGCCTGGTGCAATGCGACGGGCTGATGAACCAATGGCGCCCGGCGCAGGCCGAGGGGTTCGACCTCAGCGCGTTTCACCAGTTCGCGCGGGTGGCTCAGATCACGCCGGGCGACTTTGCCGCCAGCGGCATGCGGGCGATCGGGCCAGACTGTGACCTGTTCCGCTTTGATTTCACCCGCCCGACCATCGATCCCGGTCGCATCACCCGCGAGCTGGTCTGCGACCTCGGCGGTACGCTGCAGGCGGTGCTGGTCAGTTTCGAAATGCAGCTGGCCGAGGGCATTGCGGTGGACAATGGCCTCACCTCAGACGGCCATTGGGGGCGCACGGCGTTCCTGCTGGACCAGCCCCGTCAGGCCCTCCCTGGCGACCGCGTTACGGTCACCGCGCAGCATGACGCCGCGAATCTCAGCCTTTCGGTGCATCCGGAAATCGCAAATGCGCAGACCACGGCAATGCGCATGAACCATGCCTGGCTCACCCGCCAGCCGCACCCAACGCCCGCAGCGCCGGAGGCCCCCGTTTGGCTGCCTTCAGGTGAGACGGTCACACCCCCGGTGCAACCCTACCACTAGGTGCATTTTCGCGGCGCGGTATTCGCGCAGCAGCAGCAGGGGGACGCGTCCCCCTGCCCTTGACCGTACGCAGCCATCACCCCACCACGTTGAACGCCGGGCCGTAGGGATACTTGGTGATGTTCTCGTTGCCGTCTTCCTGAATCAGCAGGATGTCGTGCTCCCGATAGCCACCGGCCCCCGGCTGCCCTTCCGCCAGTGTCAGCATCGGCTCCATCGAGATTACCATGCCCGGCTCCAGCACCGTGTCGATGTCCTCGCGCAGTTCCAAACCGGCCTCGCGCCCATAGTAGTGCGACAGCACGCCAAAGGAGTGGCCATAGCCGAAGGTGCGGTACTGCAGCAGGTCGCGTTCTTCGAAGAAAGCGTTGATCTTGTGGGTGATCTCGGCACAGCTGGCGCCCGGCTGCAGCAGTGAAATGCCATATTCATGCGCCGCCACATTGGCCTCCCAGATCTCGAGGCTGGCATCATCGACTTCGCCGACGAACATGGTCCGCTCCAGGGCGGTGTAATAGCCCGAGATCATCGGGAAGGTGTTCAGTGACAGGATATCGCCGCGCTGCAGGCGGCGGCTCGTCACCGGGTTGTGCGCCCCGTCGGTGTTGATGCCGGACTGGAACCAGACCCAGGTGTCGCGGTATTCCGCATCGGGGAAGCGTTTGGCGATTTCCAGTTCCATCGCGTCGCGCCCGGCCATCGCCACGTCGATCTCGCGCACGCCTTCCCTGACCGCATCGCGGATCGCAAAACCGCCGACGTCGGCCACCGCGGCACCGGCGCGGATCAGCTCGATCTCGGCCGCCGATTTGCGCATCCGCTGCTCCATCGTCGGCAGGTAGAGGTCAACCAGCCTGGAAGGTTTCAGGAAGCTCTCCAGCTTGTCCTTTTGCAGCAGCGTCAGGTGATCGCTCTCGTATCCGACGACGGCGTTTTCACCGCTGACCGATTTGATCGCACGCCAGAAATTGTCGCGCTGCCAGTCGGTGTAGGTGATGTTGTCGCAGAACGACCGCCGCCAAGGCTGGCCCGCATCGATGCCGGCACTGATCGTCACCGCCTCGGTCTCGGTCACCACCAGGCCGTAGGGGCGGCCAAAGGCGCAGTAGGTGAAGCCCGAGTAATACGAGATGTTGTGCATGGAGGTGAAGACCGCAGCCGTCACCCCAGCGTCCGCCATGATCTTGCGCAGGCCCGCGATGCGCGCCTCATACTCCGAAACGGCAAACTGCAACGGCGCCTTTTCGCCATTGTGAAAACGGTACATGTCAGGACGTGAAGTCATATCAGACCCTTCCTTCTTACAAGAAAGGTCCCGGCGTTCAGGACAGTTTTTGGAATGTCAGGGCACCATGAATCCCATGCGGCGACGCCATCGCCCGGCCCATGCCGCGAAGATGGGGCGGAATCGCGCGGCTGGCAAGAAAAAAGACGAACGGCTTCTGCAGATCTTCGCCTAGGACCGCGCCGCAGTCTGCGCCGTGAAACGAAAAGCGCCCTCTCCCATGCGAGGGAGGGGCGCGTGCCGTCCGGTCTGACGGGCGGAAGGGGCGGCTCAGTTCACGATCAGCGCCACCAAATCGCTTTCGGGGTCCGCCAGCGGCTCGATCACGTTGAAATGATGCTTGCCAAAGGCGATGACGTGATCCGCGTCCCAGGCCTCAACCAGCCAGATCGCCTGGTCCAGAAACGCAGGCCGTTCCTCGCCACCGACCCAGACGGTGACCTCCGCCGAGTAGCGGTCCTGCATCTCCACCGGGCTTTCCGCGATCGCCGCAGCGGAATCCATCTTGAACTTCTGGTTCATCGAGGTGCGCAGCAGGGGGCGCAGGTCGGACAACGGCGAAATCGGGATTACCGTCTTGATCCGCTTGCCCACCTCCGCTGGCAGCAGCGTCTTGTCCAGCATCCGCGCCACCAGATGGCCGCCGGCGGAATGCCCGGCCAGGGCGATTGGCCCCTCGACCTCAGCCGCGATGCGGGTCACTGCAGCAGCAATCTGGCGGGTGATGTCGGCAATCCGCACCGACGGGCACAGGTCATAAGACGGCATCGCCACCGTCCAGCCGTGCTTCAGCGCGCCGCGGGCCAGATGCGACCAGCTGCTTTTGTCGAAGGCCAGCCAATAGCCACCATGCACAAAGATGAACAGCCCCTTCGGCGTCCCCTCGGGCATGAACAGGTCGAACTTGTGCCGCTCGCCTTCGCCATAGGCTATGTCCAGCCGGGCCCGTTCATGCAGGCTGTTGCGGAAATCCTCGGCCGACGCCGCCCAGCGCGGCGGGTAGTCCGCCGCATTTTCGATATACGCGCCATTGGCATAGGCATCATCCAATTCCATGCCCGGTCTCCCCTGAAGTTTTTATTTGCGGCTACCTGACAATGTCGCACAGCCCGTGTCAAATTCCGCATGGTTTTCGCGCACCCGTCATTTGATCAAATTCTGGACTTATGGTTCCTTCTGGACATAACTGGGCGCAGCTGATTTGCATTCCAGCGACACAGAAACCCGGGAGGCCTGCCATGCTTGACGCAACCACTGACCTGAAATCCCTGCTGAACGATCCCAGCCTGCTGGAAACCCGCGCCTATGTCGGCGGCAAGTTCGTCGAGGGCGGCAGCACCTTTGACGTGACCAACCCCGCCCGCGGCGACGTGATCGCGCAGGTTGCCGATCTGGACCGCACCGCGGTGGCCGGCGCCATCGCCCAGGCCGAAGCCGCGCAGAAGGACTGGGCCAAATGGACCGGCAAGGAGCGCGCTGGCGTGCTGCGCAAGTGGTTCGACCTGATGATGGAGAACCAGGAAGACCTGGCGGTGATCCTGACCGCCGAGATGGGCAAGCCGCTGGCCGAGGCACGCGGCGAAATCGCCTATGGTGCCTCCTTCATCGAATTCTTCGCCGAAGAGGCCAAGCGCGTATACGGCGAGACCATCCCCGGCCACCAGCGTGACAAGCGCATCACCGTGCTGAAGCAGCCCATCGGGGTTGCCGCCTCGATCACGCCCTGGAACTTCCCCAACGCGATGATCACCCGCAAGGCGGGCCCGGCGCTGGCGGCGGGCTGTTCCTTTGTGGCGCGCCCGGCGGAGCTGACGCCGCTGTCGGCCACCGCGCTGGCGGTCCTGGCGGACCGTGCGGGCATTCCCGCAGGCGTGTTCAACGTTGTGCCCTCCTCCAACGCGTCGGAAATCGGCAAGGAATTCTGCGAGAACGGCGCGGTGCGCAAGCTGACCTTCACCGGCTCCACCGAGGTCGGCCGCATTCTGATGCGGCAGGCGGCGGACACTGTCATGAAATGCTCGATGGAGCTGGGCGGCAACGCGCCTTTCATCGTGTTTGACGATGCCGATCTGGACGCCGCGGTCGAGGGCGCGATCATGTGCAAGTTCCGCAACAACGGCCAGACCTGCGTCTGCGCCAACCGGATCTACGTGCAGGCCGGGGTCTATGACGAATTCGCCGCCAAGCTGAAGGCCGCGGTCGAGAAGATGACCGTTGGCGACGGGCTGAAAGAGGGCGTGCAATTCGGCCCGCTGATCAACCAGAAAGCGGTGGAAAAGGTGCAAGCCCATATTGCGGACGCCAAGGAAAAGGGCGCAGAGGTGATCCTCGGCGGCAACCCGTCCGAGCTGGGCGGCACCTTCTTTGAGCCCACGATCATCACCGGCGCGACCACCGACATGGTCTTTGCCACGGATGAGACCTTCGGCCCGATGGCACCCCTGTTCAAGTTCGAGGATGAGGACGAGGTGATCGCGATGGCGAATGACACCATCTTCGGCCTCGCGTCGTACTTCTATGCCAAGGATCTGAGCCGCGTCTACAAGGTGGCGGAAGCGCTGGAATACGGGATCGTCGGGGTCAACACCGGCATCATCTCGACCGAGCTGGCGCCGTTTGGCGGCGTGAAACAGTCTGGCCTCGGCCGCGAAGGCAGCCACCACGGCATCGAAGACTACCTGGAGATGAAATACATCTGCATGTCGGTCTGACCGCGCTTGCACGGGGGGGGCGGGCCACGGCACCGCCCCCGGTGTCATAAAACCGCAACGCCGCCGTCATGCGCCTGTGACGCGCAGCGGGTCTGTTCCGCCCATCAATTTTGACTGGGAGACACCCGATGCCGCTGCGCATGATCTGCCTGACCTCCGCCCTCGCCCTGAGCGCCGGTCAGGCCTTGGCCGAGATGAATTTCAACCGTATCGCCTCATTCCCTGTGGTCGCCAACATGGCCGCTGGCGAAGACACCAGCCGCGAGACCTCGCCCGAAATCATCGCCGCCACCGCGGACGGGCTGACGCTGGCCTATACCGACAGCCCGCTGAAGGCACTGGGCCGCATCGACATCACCGATCCCGCCAATCCCAAGCCGCTGGGCAACATCGCCCTGCCGGGAGAGCCGACCTCGGTTGCCATCAAGGGCCAGACCGCATTTGTCGGGGTAAACACATCGGAAAGCTATACCGCGCCGTCGGGAATGCTGATGGCCATCGACATCGCCAGCGGCGACACGCTGGCCTCCTGCGATCTGGGCGGTCAGCCGGACAGCGTGGCACATGCGCCGGACGGCAGCTTCATCGCCGTGGCGATCGAGAATGAGCGCGACGAAGATCTGAACGGCGGCCAGATCCCGCAGATGCCTGCGGGCAATCTGGTGATGCTGAATCTGACCGAGGACAGCCTCGACTGCGCGTCGATGCAGGTGGTCGGCCTGACCGGGCTGGCCGAGATTGCAGGTTCCGACCCGGAGCCGGAATATGTCTCGATCAACGGCCTTGGCGAGACGGTCGTCACCCTGCAGGAAAACAACCACATCGTCGTGGTCTCGCGCGGTGGCAGCGTCGTCAGCCATTTCTCCGCCGGGGCGGTGGACCTGGAGGGCATCGACGCCACGGACGAGCGCGGCGCGCTGATCTTCGACGAGAACCAGAAGGGCCGCCTGCGCGAACCCGATGCGGTTGCCTGGATCGATGACGACCATTTCGCCACCGCCAATGAGGGCGACTACCAGGGCGGCTCGCGCGGCTGGACGATCTTTCGCAAGGACGGCACCGTGGTCTACGACAGCGGCACCAGCTTCGAGCACGCCATCGTGCAGATCGGCCATTACCCGGACAAACGCTCGGACGCCAAGGGCGTGGAGCCGGAATCGGTCACCTTCGGCAAGTTTGACGGCACGCCCTATGTGTTTGTTGGCGCGGAGCGTGCCTCGGTCGTCGGCGTCTATGACGTGAGCGATCCCGCCGCGCCGGTGCTGAAACAGCTGCTCCCCTCCGGCGTTGGCCCTGAAGGCTACGCGGTGATCCCGGAGCGCAACCTGCTGGTTTCGGCCAATGAAAAAGACCTGATCGAGGACGGCGGCGCGCGGGCGCATGTCAGCCTGTTCGAGCTGCAAAACGCACCGGCCGCCTATCCGCATCTGACCTCCGCCGGCGCGGACAAGCTGATCGGCTGGGGCGCGATCTCCGGCATGGTGGCGGATCAGGACGGCATGATCTGGGCGGTGAACGACAGCTTCTATGGCTTCCAGCCCTCGATCTTCAAAATTGATCCCAGCCAGACCCCGGCCCGCATTGTCGACGTGATCCGCATCCACCGCGCCGACGGCAACCCGGCGCAGAAACTGGATCTGGAAGGCATCACCCTTGATGGCGAAGGCGGTTTCTACGTGGCCTCGGAGGGGCGCAGCGACCGGCTTGTCCCGCATGCGATTTACCACGTGGACGCAAACGGCCTGATCAAGGCGAAATCGGGCGAGATCGCCCTGCCGCCGGAACTGCAGGCGGTGGAGCGGCGCTTTGGCTTCGAGGGCATCACCAAGGTCGGCAACACCCTGTGGATGGCCGTCCAGCGCGAATGGAAGGATGATCCGAAGAACCACGTCAAACTGGTGGCCTACAACCTCGACACCAAGGAATGGGGCGCGGTGCATTACCAGAAGGCAGAGCCGCAGACCGGCTGGGTCGGCCTGTCGGAAATCGCCGCCCATGACGGCTATGCCTATGTTGTGGAACGCGACAACCAGCATGACATGCGCGCCGTGACCAAGAAGGTCTACCGCATCCCGCTGTCGGAGATGGTGCCCGCACCGCTGGGCGGCGAGCTGCCCGTGGTCTCCAAGGAGCTGGTGCGCGACCTGCTGCCGGATCTGAAATCCACCGGCGGCTATGTGCTGGACAAGGTCGAAGGCCTGGCGATCCTGCCCTCGGGCGAGATCTATGTCTCCACCGACAATGACGGCGTCGATGACAGCTCAGGCGAAACCATGTTCTTTTCCATCGGCGCGGCGGGCCAGCCCAGCTAAACCCGTGCAGAAACCGCCAAAAGCAACAAAGCCCGCCATTTCTGGCGGGCTTTTCCGTGGTGCATCGACCGGATCAGTTGACCGATTTGGCCTCGATTTCGGGATGCTTGGTGCGGGACGAGGCAATTTCGATCCGCCGCGGTTTCAGTGCTTCGGGCACCTCGCGATACAGGTCGATATGCAGCATGCCGTTTTCATGGGTGGCGCCTGTCACCCGCACGTGGTCGGCAAGGGTGAAGCGACGCTCGAAGGCACGGGTGGCAATGCCACGGTGCAGGAACGTCCGCTCTTCGTCGTCCGTGTCAGCCTTCTTGGCCGAAACAACCAGCGCGTTTTCCTTGACCTCGACGCTCAGGTCATCTTCGGAGAAACCGGCAACGGCCACCGAAATGCGATAGCTGTCGGCATCGGTCTTTTCGATGTTGTAGGGCGGGTAGCTGGACTGGGTGGAATCGGCGCTCAAGGCGCGGTCCATCAGATTTGCGATCTGGTCAAAGCCGATGGTGGCCCGGTGCAGCGGGGTAAAATCGAAGGTACGCATGTGTCATCCTCATAAGTTGAGCGATTTCAACGGTGCCTTCCCTTTTGGGACAGGCGGGTCACGTCCGGGCCCCGATTAGCGGCGGCCCCGACAATGCTGAGATAGGAAAGCAGAAGAGGGGTTCAAGGGGGGTGTCAGCCTTCGGGGCGGACAAATTTTGCGCCGCCCGCGGATAAACTTCCATTGCCGACCCGGATACGCTTGATCGGTGGGCCTGGCGGTTTAACCGGGTTGCGGCGCAGCTGCGCCTTCAATTCCGCCACGCGCTCTGGCAGCTTCATGCCAAAGGCAACCTTTCGGCCATTGTAGCTGCCGCCGCCCGAAACCAGCGCCAGGATGCGTCCCCGCCCGCCCACTTGCGAGAACACCGGCGCACCAGACGAACCGAAGGTCACGTTGCAATCGATCACCATCACGTCGTCCTGCTCCCCCAGAAGGTTGCAATGACGCTGCCGTGACGGGGCTTCGGCCCGCCCCATGCCATAGGAGGTAACGGATATGTCCTGGCCATAATCTCGCGCCGCATGCAGCGCAAAGGCATCGGCCTCGTGGCTGTGAATGGGCCGCGCCAGACGGATCAATGCAACATCGTGACGAATGTTGTTCATGTCCAACCGACGATGTGGGTCAAACCCCGGATGCGCGGCGATCTGCAACGCCTGCCGCTCGGCAATGGCCACACCGTCGCGCAGCCCGGCGCGAAAGACGATCTGCTCTGCCGGTCGCAGCATCCCGTCGCGCCCGTAAACGCAATGCGCCGCGGTCAGCACCAGTTCCGGCGCAATCAGGGTCCCGGTGCAAAACCCCTGCCCCTTCAGCTCCAGCCGCCCCACGGCTTCCCAGCCCAACACATCCTCGCGGTCTGTCAATCGCCGCAGGCCGGTGTCCTGGGCCATCGCTGCCGCGCTGACGCCGCAGGCGGCAAGCGCCAGCATCAGCCCCCGCCAGCTCATTGCCGGATGAACTTGGCGCCGGAGGTGCCACGCCCCTCACCGACCCGTACCCGACCGACGCCGGGCGGCATGCGGCTGCTGGTGGCAACACCGGTCAGCTGCGCCTGCAACAGGGCCAGCTCCTCCGCCAGCGCAGAGCCAAGCGAGACCCGCTTGCCACTGACCTCGGCCTTGGCCGACACCACCGAAACGATCCGAGGCTTATCCCCGTCAAAGGAAAACACCGGCGCCCCGGAGGAGCCGAAGTCCACATCACAGGACATCACCAGCACCCCCTCCTGCCGCGCCATCACCGCGCAGACCTCCTGCAGGGAGGGCGCTTCCGAGCGGTCGTGGGCATAGGACACCACGCCGATCCGGGCCCCCTTGCGCGGGCGGGCATCGGTTTCAAAAGGGGTGACGGTGGTGTTTCGAATCGGGCGTTGCAATTGCAGCAGTGCCAGGTCATTGCGCACGCGATCCGTCGAAAGGGCACCGTCAAACACGTAGGAAGGATGCTCGACTGCCCGGCGCACCGAGCGGTACGCCGAGGCGCGACCGTTGCGCCACCCTGCGAGAAATTCGATCGTCGAGGGGTCGATCCGTTCCTTGGTGCGGCTGTCGTAAAGGCAATGCGCCGCCGTGAGCACCAGATCGGGCGCGATCAGCGCGCCAGTGCAAAAACCTTCGCCATTGACATCCAGCCGCCCGACGGCTTCCCACTTGCGGCCTGCATCCAGCGTATCCATCCGTTGCAGACGGCTGTCCTGCGCCAAAGACACGGCTGGCAGCACCGCTGCCAGAACCGCCAGAACCCACTGCCTCACTCGCGTCTCCTCTTGTCCACCAACCGGGAGATTACCTGTCTCTTCAGGCGAAATTACGGCAAGCGGCGGACAAAGGCAGCCCCGTATGGGGGGATTCTTTTCATTTGTTCAGCGCAGGATCGGCACCTCCGGCACGATCTTGCCGGGCGCTGTCAACGCGGGTGGTTGCGGCCCGCCGGTGGCCCAGTCCAGCAGCTCGACCGTGTGGACAATCGGCAGCTGCGTGCCAGAGCCGATCTGCATCATGCAGCCGATATTGCCCGCGGCGATCAGGTCGGGCCGCTTTGCCTCCAGCGTCTTCACCTTGCGCGTCTTCAGCTGGCCCGAGATTTCCGGCTGCATCAGGTTGTAGGTGCCCGCCGAGCCGCAGCACAGATGACTGTCGGCTGGCTCCACCACCGTGAAACCGGCGCGTTTCAGCAGCGTTTTGGGATGGGTCTTGATCTGCTGGCCGTGCTGCAGCGAGCAGGCCGCGTGATAGGCCACCGTCAGCCCCTTCTCCGTACCCTCCGGCAGTTCCAGCTGCATCAGCAGCTCGGAAATATCCATGGCGATCCCCGACACCCGCGCGGCATCCGCCGCCAGCGCGTCATTGCGGAACATATGGCCATAGTCCTTGACCGTGGTACCGCAGCCGGAGGTGTTGATGACGATGGCGTCCAGCCCCTGCCCGTCCATCTCGGCGGTCCAGGCGCGGATATTTTTTGCCGCCGTTGCGTGGCTTTCCTCCTCGCGCCCCATGTGGTGGGTCAGCGCCCCGCAGCAGCCCGCGCCCTCGGCCACCACCACCTCGCAGCCCAGCCGGGTCAGCAGGCGGATGGTCGCGTCGTTGATGTCGGTGTTCAGCGCCTTCTGGGCGCAGCCGGTCATCAGGGCGACCCGTTTCCTGCGCGGCGCGGCGGCGGCAAAGCTTTGCGGATCGTCATTACGGCTGACAGGCGGGATCTGTTTCGGCGCCATATCCAGCATCGCCCGCAGCCGCGCATCCGGCATCAGCCCGCGCAGGGGGCGCGCCAGCTTTGCCCCCAGAAGCGCCAGCCGGAAGCGGGTCGGATAGGGCAGGATTCGCGCCAGCAGCCAGCGCAGGGCGCGGTCGCTCCAGGGGCGGTCGTAATGCTTCTCGATATAGGCGCGGGCGTGATCCACCAGATGCATGTAATGCACGCCCGAGGGGCAGGTGGTCATGCAGGCAAGGCAGGACAGGCAGCGGTCGATGTGCTTGACGGTCTTGGCGTCCGGCACCCGCTCGTTTTCCAGCATGTCCTTGATCAGGTAGATCCGGCCGCGCGGGCTGTCCAGCTCATCCCCCAGCACCTGGTAGGTGGGGCATGTGGCGGTGCAGAACCCGCAATGCACGCAGGAGCGCAGAATTTCATTGGACCGCGCGATGCCGGGATTCTGCAGCTGTTCTTCGGTGAAAATGGTCTGCATGTCCTACCCCATCAGGCCTGAGTTCAGAATGCCGCGCGGATCGAACTGCTGCCGCAGCCCCGCCGACAGCGCCGCCAGCGGCGCGGGCTGCGGCTGGAAGACCCCAAGCCGGGCGCGGGTCTCGGCGCTGGCGCGCACCAGCGTTGCATGGCCCGGCACGGTGATGCGGGCGCGCAGATCGGTGCCTTCCGGCACCAGCGCCCAGATCAGCCCGCCGCCCCAGTCGAACTGCAGCGCCTCGGCCTGCAACTGCGGGGCCAGCGCCACGGCATCCGACGGTTTGACCGAAATTCGCCAGACATCGCCCGCGCGCCCGTGGAACGCCGCAACGTCACGGATGCCCTGCCACACTGCCTCGCTGTCCTCCGCCAGCCTTGTCGAGCCGAACCGACCCAGTTCCGCCACCAGCCGTTCGGCCCGGTAGGCCGCCGAGGAGGAGAAGCCTTCGACGCGCACGTAAGCGACCGACCGATCAGGATCATAGGCCGCCCCGGTCACATCATAGGGCGACCCCAAGGCCGCCGACATGGCCGCCACGGCAGACGACAGATCGCCCCCCTCGACAGCCACGGTGACGGCAGCTTCGGGCCGCGGCAGCACCTTCAGGGACACCTCGCTCAGCACCCCCAGCGTGCCATGGGCACCACACATCAGTTTGACCAGGTCATAACCGGTGACATTCTTCATCACCCGGCCGCCGTTCTTGAGGACCTGCCCGCTTCCGTCGACAAACCGCACCCCCAGAAGATGGTCCCGTGCAGCCCCCGCCTGAATGCGGCGCGGACCCGACACATTCGCGGCAATCACCCCGCCAATCGTCGGCGTACCGGCCTTGCCCAGAAGACCACGATGATCCATCGGCTCAAACGCCAGTTGCTGGTTCTCCGCAGAAAGCAGCGCCTCGACCTTTGCCACCGGCGTTCCCGCCCGCACCACCAGCGTCAGCGCGCCCGGCTCATAAAGCTCCACGCCGGTCAGCCCTTGGGTGCTGAGCACATCGCCCGCCACCGACAGCCCGCGGCTGCCGCCGCCCTGAATGGCCAAAGGCCCCTCGGCGTTGGCGATCGCTTCTGCCAGCTCCGCCTCTGTCTCTGGTGTCATCATCTTCATCTTTGTCCAAATACTCTGGGGTTTGGGGCAAAGCCCCAATTATGCAGCGGACATCACCACGCCGCGGCGGCTTTCTGTCACCGACAGGGGGAAGACCTTGGCCGGGTTCAGCAACCACTTCGGATCGAACACGTCCTTGACCCTCAGCTGCGCCTCCAGATCGGCAGCGCTGTACTGATGCAGCATCAGGTCGCGTTTCTCGATACCGACACCGTGCTCGCCGGTCAGGCAGCCGCCCACTTCGACGCAAAGCTTCAGGATCTCGGCACCAAAGGCCTCGCAGGTTTCCAGATCACCCGGTTTGTTGGCGTCAAACAAGATCAGCGGGTGCATGTTGCCGTCGCCTGCATGAAAGACGTTGGCCACATCCAGCCCGAACTCCTTGCTCAACTCTCCGATCCGGCGCAGCACCGTCGGCAAGGCCGAAACCGGGATCGTGCCGTCGAGGCACATGTAATCGTTGATCTGCCCCATCGCCCCGAAGGCCGACTTGCGGCCCAGCCAGATGCGGGCGGCCTCATCGGCATCGCGGGCTTCGCGCAGCTCCACCGGGTTGTGCGCGCGAGCGATCTCCGCGATCAGCGCCAGCTGGTGGTCGATCTCCGCCGCGCTGCCCTCCACCTCGATCACCAGAAGCGCCTCGCACATCGGGTAGCCTGCCTTGGCAAAAGCCTCGCAAGCCTCGATGCAGGGGCGGTCCATGAATTCGATCGCAACCGGCAGGACACCCGCCTTGATGATATCGCTGACACAGGCTCCGGCCACTTCGTTGCTGTCAAACCCGATCAGAACCGGCCGCGCGCCCTCGGGCTTGTGCAGGATGCGCAGGGTGGCTTCGGTGACCACACCCAGCTGCCCTTCGCTGCCACAGATCACGCCCAGCAAATCGAGACCGCCTGCATCAAGATGCGCACCGCCGATCTCGACCACCGAGCCGTCCATCATCACCATGGTCACACCGAGCAGGTTATTGGTGGTCACGCCGTATTTCAGACAATGTGCCCCGCCGGAGTTCATCGCAATATTGCCAGAAATCGCGCAAGCCAGCTGCGAGGACGGGTCCGGGGCGTAGAAGAACCCCTCTTCCTCAACGGCGCCGGACACGCTGAGGTTGGTGCGGCCCGTCTGGACCCGGATGAACCGGTTGTCATAGTCCGTCTCCAGCACCTCGTTCATGCGGGCAACGCCAAGGATCACGCAGTCGGCCGTCGGCAAGGCCCCACCCGCCAGCGAGGTGCCTGCCCCGCGCGGCACCACCGGCACCCCCTCTTCGTGGCAGATGCGCAGCACGTCCGAAACTTCCCGAGTGCTGCGCGGCAGCACCGCCAGCAACGGCGGACACTTGTAGGCCGTCAGCGCATCACATTCGTAGACGCGGGTCTCGGCCTCATCCTGGATGATCACATCGGCAGGCAGCACCTCTGCCAACCGCGCCACAAGCGCGTCCTTGCGGGCCAGAATGGCGGGGTTCGGGGATGGCATCTGCATGGGGCTCTCCTCTTTGGTCAATTAATATTACCAATTTACCCCATCTGGCAAGTGGCGGATTGCCGCGCTAGGGTGCGCCCATGACCTGGATCGACCGTTTGACACTTTTTTCGCTCCTTGACTTGGCCGCGTTGGCGCTGCTGGTCTGCGGCTGGCTGTGGATCGGCTGGCGGATCGAAAACCCGCCCAAGGGGCGACCTTCGGTGTCGTGGCTGATGGCGGATTTCCGGCGCGACTGGATGAAACGCATGGTCGAACGCGACCCGCGGATCTTTGACGCCCAGCTGGTGGGCAACCTGCGCCAGGCCACCGCCTTTTTCGCGTCTGCTGCGATGATCGCCATCGGCGGCGGGCTGGCGCTGATCGGCAATACAGAGCAGCTGGCAGGGGTGGCCGAAGACCTGATGCAGGACAGCGCCCCCGCTTTCGTCTGGGAGATCAAGGTGCTGCTGGTGGTCCTGTTCCTTTCCAACGCCTTCCTGAAGTTCGTCTGGTCACACCGTCTGTTCGGCTATTGCGCGGTGCTGATGGCGGCGGTGCCGAACGACCGGGCGGATCCGCAGGCCTATCCGCGGGCGGCACAGGCCGCCGAGATCAACATCACCGCCGCGCGCAGTTTCAATCGCGGCATGCGGGCCACCTACTTTGCGCTGGCAGCCGTGGCCTGGCTGGCCGGTGCAGCCGCGCTGGCAGCCGCGGCTGTCATCACCATGGCAGTGTTGTACCGGCGCGAGTTTGCCTCACAATCGCGCAGCATCCTTTTGCGCACCCCGCCCGAAAGCAAGGGTGACACGGCATCGTGACTATACCAATGCGCTGAGCCAGTGTCAGACTGGCGCCATGCTCTTGCGACTCGCCACCCTTGCCATTTGCCCGCTCTTTCTGGCGCCCCCTGCCGCCAAGGCGGACCCCCCGGTGATTGAGGACGCAAGCGCGCGCCCATCGGCAGATGGCTGGACAATCAGCGTGACCCTGTCCCATCCCGACACTGGCTGGGACCATTATGCCGATGGCTGGCGGGTGCTTGACATGGATGGCAACGAACTGGGCCTGCGGGTGCTGGCCCATCCGCACGTGCGCGAACAACCCTTCACCCGTTCGCTGAGCAACATTCAGATCCCGGCCCAGACCACTCAAGTACAAGTCCAGGCCCGCTGCCTGATCGACGGCTGGGCGCGGGCGACTTATCACCTCAGCCTACCCTAGGCCGCTGGCACGTAGTATAAATTGGTGGAAACGACGCGATCCGGGTAGCGTCACACCCGATGGTACGGGCTACCGCTCAGGATTGTCGCGGCACGGTAGACCTGTTCGGCAAGCATGACCCGAACCAGCATATGCGGCCAGACCATCTTGCCAAAGGAGATCGAGAAATCGGCCTCGGCGCGCAGGCCGGGATCGATGCCGTCTGCACCGCCAATGATCAGCGCCAGATCCTGCCGCCCGCTGTCGCGCCAACCGGCCAGCCTGTCGGCAAAATCCGGGGAGGAAATCACCTTGCCACGCTCATCCAGGGTGCAGATCACCGCGCCGCGCGGCAAGGCCTTGCGCAACAGCGACGCCTCGGCCGCCATGCCGCCGTTCTTCTTGTCCTCGACTTCAACCACACGGGCCGGACCCAGGCCAAGGGCGCGGCCGGTCCGGTCGAACCGGGCAAGGTAATCATCGATCAGGGATTTTTCGGGGCCAGCGCGCAGGCGGCCAACCGCACAGATATGCAGACGCATAGAGGCTCCACACCATATGGCCCGCACCCTTTGCGCGGGCCGCAATCAGAGGCAAGCGCCCCGGCTCAGTCGTCGCCGGTCTGAGCGGCGGCGGCAGTGCCTGCGGGCATCCACATCTTTTCCAGCTGATAGAACTCACGCACTTCCGGGCGGAAGATATGCACGATCACATCGCCGGTGTCGATCAGAACCCAGTCGCCGGCATCCTTGCCTTCGACCTTGCTGACAATCCGGTACTCTTGCTTGAGCCGGTCGGTCAGTTTTTCAGCCATGGCCGCGACCTGACGGGTGGAGCGGCCCGAGGCCAGCACCATGTAATCCCCGATCGAAGTCTTGCCGCGCAGGTCGATCTGCACAACATCTTCGGCTTTGTCATCGCTGAGTGAGGAGAGAATCCGCTCCAGCAGCTGTTCGCTGGTGGGCTGGGACTGGGCGGCCATCACGGCTGCCCCAGAAACAGCGGCATCCGCCGCTTGAGGTACGGGTGACAGGACATAGTCCTCCTTACAACGCGCCGCCAAGCCCCGGCGCCGGGCCTGTTAATAATGTAGCAACCAGTGGGTAAAATTTCAATGAATCCCCCACCTGTGATGCAAGCCATGTGCTTTATCCCTCCTTGCCCGCAGGCGCAACCCTGACCGGAAGTTCGTCGTTTAGCATCCGCACCTCGCGCTGCGGGAAGGGGATGGAAATGCCCTCAGCCTGGAAGGCGTCCCACAGCGCCAGGTAGACATTGCCGCGAATATTCGTCAGCCCGCCGGTGGGATCGTCGATCCAGAAGCGCAGCACGTAGTCGACGCTGCTGTCGCCGAAGCCGGTGATATGGCACACCGGGCGGCGGTTGCCCGCCTGCAGCACCCGGTCCACCCCGAGCGCGGCCTCTATCGCGATGTTGCGCACCCAGTGCGGATCATCGCCATAACCGGTGCCAAAATGCAGGTCGAGCCGCACGAACTTGTTGGAATGCGACCAGTTCACCACTTGCGAGGTGATCAGATCCTCGTTCGGAATCAGGTATTCGCGCCCATCGCGAGTGACCACGGAGACATAGCGCGCGCCCAAAGCGTTGATCCAGCCGAAGGTGTCGCCCAGCGAGATCACGTCGCCTGGCTTGATCGACTTGTCCAACAGGATGATCAGGCCCGACACCAGGTTCGAGACCACCTTCTGAAGGCCAAAGCCAAGCCCCACGCCGATGGCCCCCGACAGCACCGCCAGCCCTGTCAGGTCGATACCGATCGCCTTCAGCCCGATGAAGAACGCCGCACCGAACAGCAGGATCTGCGCCAGCTTGGCCCCCAGAACCTGCATGGATGGCGAAATATCGGGGTTGCCACGGATGCGGTTCGCCGCCACCGAGGAAATCACCCGCGCCAGCGTCAGCATGACCCCCAGGATCACCGCCGCCTGCACCACCAGATAAAGCGAGATCCTCAGGTCTCCGAAATCGATGGCGACGCCATCCAGCAGGGCAGTCGCCTCCTCCGTGACCCCAAGGATGCGCAAGGTGATCCAGATCCAGGCGCCGTATTTGACCAGGTTCCGCAGCAGTGGATTGGCCACAAGCCGGGTGGCGAAAGACACGATCAGCCAGGCCAGGGACAGGTTGGCGATCACCGTCAGCAACCGCGAGCGGCTGGGCCAGGTGACCTCCTGCATGATCAGCACCACCAGCCAGATCAGCACCACGAAAACGATGCCGCGGATCCGCTTGTGCAGCACCAGCCCTGCCCGCATCCGCCAGCGCGGCCAGCCTTCGCGGCTGCGCAGCCAGTTGTGGAACGCAGCACTCAGCGGGCGCGCGACCAGTGTGGCGAGGACAAACAGCCCCACCGCGATACCGATCTGGTAGGCATTCCACGGCCGCAGCAGGTGCTCGATCGTGTCGATGGCGAAGGTCCACAGTTGCTGACCAAGCGCAATCGCCTCTGCGGCCCCCTCTGCCAGGGCATCCTTGGGTTGGACCTGCTCCTCGGGCTCCATCATGCCTCCCCTTTTCAGACAGTCTGCCGTTGTGACCGGTCGGGATCAAGAAAAGACGGGGACAGGCCGCGATGGACCAGAACCGCAGCGCGGGCGTCAGAGAGAACGAATCTTGATTGCCGGCCCGCGCAGATGTATCTGACAGCCATGACCCTCGTATTGGCCCAAAAGATTGAACTGCAAGACCGCGCCCGGCTGCGCGAACGGTTCTTTGGCGCCGCCCGCACGGTCCTGGCGCGCCTATAAGGCGTTTGCCCAGCCCAACAGCCAGCATACCCAATACATTACGGGAGTGGACCCATGTCCCCCAAAACACTCTATGACAAGATCTGGGATGCGCATGTCGCGCATGAAGCAGAGGACGGCACCTGCCTGCTCTATATCGACCGCCACCTGGTCCATGAGGTGACCAGCCCGCAGGCCTTCGAGGGTCTGCGCATGGCCGGCCGCAAGGTGCATGCCCCGGACAAGACCATCGCGGTGCCGGACCACAACGTCCCCACCACGCTCGACCGCGCCAAAGGCATCGAGAACGAGGAAAGCCGCATCCAGGTCGAAGCGCTCGACCGGAACGCCAAGGAGTTCGGCGTGCACTACTACCCGGTGGATGACATCCGCCAGGGCATCGTGCACATCGTCGGCCCGGAACAGGGCTGGACCCTGCCCGGCATGACCGTGGTCTGCGGCGACAGCCACACCGCCACCCATGGCGCCTTCGGCGCGCTGGCGCATGGCATCGGCACCTCCGAGGTGGAGCACGTGCTGGCCACCCAGACGCTGATCCAGAAGAAGTCCAAGAACATGAAGGTGGAGATCACCGGCAAGCTGAAGCCGGGCGTCACCGCCAAGGACGTGACGCTGGCCGTGATCGGCGCCACCGGCACCGCCGGCGGCACCGGCTATGTCATCGAATACTGCGGCGAAGTGATCCGCAACATGTCGATGGAAGGCCGCATGACCGTCTGCAACATGGCAATCGAAGGCGGCGCCCGCGCGGGCCTGATCGCGCCGGACGAGACCACCTTTGAATACGTCAAGGGCCGCCCGCACGCGCCGAAGGGCGCGCAGTGGGAAGCCGCGCTGAACTGGTGGAAGACGCTCTACACCGACGAAGGTGCCCATTTCGACAAGGTCGTCACCCTGAAGGGCGAAGATATCGAGCCGGTCGTGACCTGGGGCACCAGCCCAGAGGACGTTCTGCCGATCACCGGCGTGGTGCCGAACCCCGAGGACTTCACCGGTGGCAAGGTCGAGGCGGCGCGCCGCTCGATCGAATACATGGGTCTGACCCCCGGCCAGAAGCTGACTGACATCGAAATCGACACCGTGTTCATCGGCTCCTGCACCAACGGTCGCATCGAAGACCTGCGGGCCGTGGCCGAAGTGGTGAAGGGCAAGAAGATCAAGGACGGCATGCGCGCCATGATCGTTCCCGGCTCCGGCCTGGTGCGGGCGCAGGCCGAGGAAGAAGGCCTGGCCGAGATCTTTGAGGCCGCCGGCTTCGAATGGCGCCTCGCGGGCTGCTCCATGTGCCTCGCGATGAACCCCGACCAGCTGGCCCCCGGCGAACGCTGCGCGGCCACTTCGAACCGCAACTTCGAGGGCCGCCAGGGCTACAAGGGGCGCACCCACCTGGTCAGCCCGGCAATGGCAGCCGCAGCAGCTCTCACCGGCAAGCTGACGGACGTACGTGAGCTGATCTGAGCAGGAGAGGCCAGACCATGGCGTCCAGCACCTCTCTTCCTGCGGTAGCCAGCCTGTGGATCGGGGATCGCCTCAACTGGCTGCACGAACTGTCTCTGGCCAGTTTCGTGCAGCGCGGCCACGAGGTTGTCCTGTTCCACACCGCCCCTTCCCCGCCGCCGGTTCCGGCAGGTGTCCGCACCTGTCCGGCGGCAGAGATCTGGGATGCGGCTGCCGCAGGCCATGGAGAGGCGCCTGCCTCGATGCTGTCGGATCTGTTCCGGCTCTATCTGCTGAAGCAGACAGAGATGATCTGGATCGACACCGACATGCTCTGCTACCGGCCACTGCCGGACGCGGACTACCACGTGGGGTATGAGCCCACGCGGTCGATCAACGGCGCGGTGCTGCGTCTGCCCAAGGGGTCGGCGACGCTGAACCATCTGCTGGACTGGTTCGAGGATCCCGAGTTCGTGCCGCCATGGCTGCCCCGCAAGATCCGCAAGGAAGTGGAGGCCGCCCTGCCCGGCAAGCGGCTGCTCAAGGCCTTTGAGCTGCAACGCCCTTCGCTGGGGCCACGGGCGCTGGATCACACGCTGAACCTCACCGGCGAGGTGCAGCACGTCCGCCAGCCGGACGTGTTCTACCCGATCCGCGGCGTGCTGACGGACGTCTTCTTCAGCGGCCATTGCCAGGAAGACGGCTGGCTGACGCAGAATACCCTGGCCATCCACCTCTATGCCTCCATGGTGCGCCGCTATCACAAGGCGCACCGGCCCGAAAAACACAGCTTCATTTACCGCTTCGCACAGGAAATCGGTTTTGACCTCAGCGGATTGAAGCACCAGAAACAAGGAAACGAGTAATGGAAAAGTTCCAGAAACTTCACGGCATCGCCGCGCCCATGCCGCTGGTGAACATCGACACCGACATGATCATCCCCAAGGTGTTCCTGAAGTCCATTCAGCGCACCGGCTTTGGCAAGCACCTGTTCGACGAGATGCGCTATAACCGCGACGGCACCGAGATCGAGGATTTCGTCCTGAACAAGCCGCAGTACCGCAACGCGGAGATCCTGATCGCGGGCGACAACTTCGGCTGCGGCTCCTCGCGCGAGCACGCGCCCTGGGCGATCGCCGATTTCGGCATCAAGTGCATCGTGTCCACCTCCTTTGCCGACATCTTCTTCAACAACAGCTTCAAGAACGGCATCCTGCCGATCGTGCTGCCGCAGGAGCAGGTCGACATCCTGATGGCCGACGCCGAAAAAGGCGCCAACGCCCGCATGACCGTGGACCTCGAAGCACAGGAGATCACCACCTCGGACGGCGTGGTCATCAAGTTTGACGTCGACCCTTTCAAGAAGCACTGCCTGCTGAATGGCCTCGACGATATCGGTCTCACGATGGAGAAGGCCGACGCAATCAAGACCTTCGAAGAACAGGCATCGCAAGCGCGTCCCTGGGTCTGAGAACAGAGGTGGCCGCCCTGTTGATCGGGGCGGCTGCCCGCCATCGCAGTTGATTCTGCCGCAGTTCTGACACAATCCGGTCGCCGCGCCCCGGCATCTGGTCCATTGTGGCGGAAGCCCGACCATCCACACTATCTAGTATCATAGCCGACGCAGCCGCGGGGCTGACGCTGGATATTGATGCAATCTCGCACCAGTGCTGACACCAACCTGCGCCCTCCATCCCGTCCGCCTCTTGAGCGGAAAGCCGCCAAACGGCAGATTGGGGCAAAAATGAGGCAGAGCCCCCGGCAAGTTGGACCGGGAGCTTCACAGCCGGACACAGAGGTACAAATACCCGTTCCGGTTTGAAAGGATGACAACGGTGATTGCACGTATCACAGGCGCGGTTCTCCGCGGATCAATGGTGGCACTGCTGTTTGCCACGCCGGCACTGATCCTGCCTGCCAGCGTTACCACGTCTCCGGAAATCACCCTCTTTATCGCGTTGCTCGCGGCGGCGCTGGTCGTGACGGAATATGCCGCCCATTTCCCCAGCTTCGTGGAATTCCGCAACGCGCCTCCCATAAACCGGCTGCGGTTTGCCATGGCAGTCGCCGTCATCGGCGGGCTCAGCCTGCTGATGGCCCATCCACTGGCCCCGACCGGCCTGACCGCGCTGGTTCAGCAGCTTGCCCATTGGCTCGGCGGGCAGCTGGATTTTGCCTATTCCCCGGTGCAGCTAACCATGCTGATGCTGCCACAACAGGTGCCCCTCGACACGGTTGTGATGGTGCGGAACGCGGCGGCGCTGGCGGCGACGCTGGCCGCAACGGCAACAGGCATCTTCGCCCTGGTCATCCGCTTCGGTCACTGGCCGATCGGCAACGGCCCGTTCAATGTCTGGGTCAATCTGCCCCTGTTCGACCCCACCACGGGCGGGGACGTGGTGCAGCGGTTGCAACGGGATGGGCGGATCAACATCATCGGCGGCGTCCTGCTGCCCTTTGCCCTGCCTGCTGCGGTGCAGATGACAGCCGGTTGGGTCGGTCCGGCCTTGTTGACCTCACCCCAGATGCTGGTCTGGATCGCGGGCGGCTGGGCGCTGGTGCCGGCGTCCATGGTGATGCGCGGCATGGCAATGCTGAGGATCGCCGGTCTGATCGCCCAGAAGCGCCGGGCCGCCTGCCGGGACGAGGCCGAAGAAGACGCGCTGCAAACCGCATGAAGGCGGTGGCGGCAGCTCTGGTTCTGCTCTTGGCCGCTGCACCGGGCCTTGCCCAACAGCTGCGCATCGCAACTTTCAACACCGAGCTTTCCCGCGACGGCCCCGGTTTGCTGCTGCGGGATATCGACCGCGGCGAGGATCCCCAAATCGCCGCAGTGATCGACGTGATCACCGCGAACAATGCCGATGTGTTGCTGTTGCAAGGCATCGACTGGGACCTGGAGAACCGGGCCGTGCAGGCGCTGCGCCGCCGCCTGTCCGAGGCTGGCACGGATTACCCTCATATTTTGTCCCTGCAACCCAATGCCGGTCGCCCCCCCGCTCAGCCGCTGGATCTGGACGGCGACGGAAAACGCGGCGGACCGGGGGACAACCAGGGCTATGGCCGCTTCCGCGGACAAGGCGGCATGGCACTTCTGTCGAAACTGCCGATTGATGTGACGGCGGTGCGCGACTTGTCGGATCTTTTGTGGCGCAAACTGCCCCAGGCACAGCTGCCGCGTCACCCCGATGGGAGCCCCTACCCCAGTCGCGACGCGCAGCAGGTTCAGCGGCTATCGGACACCGGACATTGGGTTGTGCCACTCATGCTGCCGGACGGCACGCGGCTGCATGTGCTGGGCTTTCACGCGACACCTCCGGTCTTTGATGGCCCCGAAGACCGCAACGGCAGGCGGAACCACGACGAGATCCGCCTCTGGCAACTGCTTCTGAATGGAGAACTGGGTCCGGTGCCGCCCGTCCCCTTCGTGATCGTCGGCGATGCCAACCTGGACCCGGACCGCGGCGCGGGAAGACGCTCCGCGATCCGGGACCTGCTGAGCGACCCGCGCCTGCAGGATCCGGTGCCCGAAAGCGCCGAGGCGGGCACAGCGACCGTGGACTGGGCCAGCGTCGGGAAGATACGGGTGAGCTACGTGCTGCCCTCCGCCGGGCTGCGTATTACCGGCTCTGGTGTCGACTGGCCACGCGACGCGCAGGACGCGGCACACCGCGCCAGCCGTCACCGGCTGGTCTGGACCGACATCACCCTGCCCTGAGTGCTCCCGGGCGGGCCTGCCGCCTGAAAATCGCGCGAAGGCCAATCCCCAAGCCCCATATTCTTGACCCCGCCCCCAGCTGCCGCTACGCCCGTGACAGCTGATTTTAGGAGGATATCCATGCCCAACCCATCTATTCTGATTCTGCCCGGCGACGGGATCGGTCCCGAAGTCATGACCGAAGTCCGTAAGGTCATCTCCTGGTTCGGCGACAAGCGCGGCGTGGAGTTCGACGTCAGCGAAGACCTGGTCGGCGGTGCAGCCTACGACAAACACGGGGTGCCGCTGGCGGACGAAACGATGGCCAAGGCACAGGAAGTGGATGCGGTTCTGCTGGGCGCCGTCGGCGGCCCGAAGTATGACGCGCTGGACTTCTCGGTAAAGCCCGAGCGCGGCCTCCTGCGCCTGCGCAAGGAAATGGACCTCTACTCCAACCTGCGCCCGGCACAGTGCTTTGATGCGCTGGCGGATTTCTCCTCCCTGAAAAAAGACGTGGTTGCCGGGCTCGACATCGTCATCGTGCGCGAACTGACCTCGGGTGTCTACTTCGGCGAGCCGCGCGGCATCTTCGAGGAAGGCAACGAGCGCGTCGGCATCAACACCCAGCGCTACACCGAGAGCGAAATCGAGCGCGCCGCGCGCTCGGCCTTTGAGCTGGCGATGCGCCGCAACAAGAAGCTCTGCTCGATGGAGAAGGCCAACGTGATGGAATCCGGCATCCTGTGGCGCGAGGTGGTGACCCGCGTCGGCCAGGAATACCCGGAGGTCGAGCTGTCGCACATGTATGCCGACAACGGTGCGATGCAGCTGGTGCGCGCGCCCAAGCAGTTCGACGTGATCCTGACCGACAACCTGTTCGGCGACATCCTTTCCGACTGTGCCGCAATGCTGACCGGCTCGCTTGGCATGCTGCCCTCCGCCTCGCTTGGCGCACCGATGGCCAACGGCCGCCCGAAAGCGCTGTACGAGCCGGTGCACGGCTCTGCCCCCGACATCGCGGGCCAGGGCAAGGCCAACCCGATTGCCTGCATCCTGAGCTTTGCCATGGCGCTGCGCTACAGCTTCGATCTGGGTGACGAGGCGGCACGTCTGGAAGCCGCGGTCGAAAAGGTTCTTGCCGACGGCGTGCGCACGGCCGACCTTCTGGGAGAAGAAGGCGTGGAGCCGGTCTCCACCAGCCAGATGGGCGACGCAATCGTCGCAGCTCTGGACGCAAGCCTCTGATATCAGAGAGCTAATCACTGCCTCATGAAAGCCCCGCCCGATCGCCGGTGCGGGGCTTTTGCGTTGGCCCACTTGCCTGACGGCACGCGGCGAAATCTTTTGTCGAAATCGGCATCTTTCTGTCAAATCACCCTTGTCAAATCGTCCGCCCTGAGCTATTTCGCCCTCCACGGTCGGAGCGTAGCTCAGCCTGGTAGAGCACTGTCTTCGGGAGGCAGGGGCCGGAGGTTCGAATCCTCTCGCTCCGACCAATAAAACAAGGCGCCTTCGGGCGCCTTTTTTGGTTTCACGGAATGCGCTTGGCACCATTTCGGCCACGAGCTGGCGGAAAGGCTGACGCGCCTCGTCAGGCGGTGGGCGGCGTCCTGTCGGGCTCCGGTAGCAACAGGCTGACCGCGAGGTTGAACTCCCCCGTTGGATCATCGCGTATCTCCAGGCTGCCCCCCATCAGCGCCGCCAGTTCCCGACAGATGGACAACCCGAGCCCGGAGCCACCCCGATGCTGAACACGGGCTGTTTCCAACTGGGTGAAACGCTCGAAGACACGCTCGCGGTCGTCGACGGCGATGCCCAGACCAGTGTCCAACACGGTGACACGGATCGGCAGACGGTCGCCCGCTTCATATTGCACGCGGATACAAACCCGCCCCTGATCGGAAAATTTCACCGCGTTGTCGGCAAGATTGTTGACGATCTGCGACACCTTCCCATGATCCACGACCAGCTGCGTCGGAACCCCTGGCACCACGTCCACCGTGGTTTCCAGCGGTTTGCCGTATCGACTGACATTCGCGGTCAGCATCTCGCGCCATTGCCGTGCCAGATCCGCGACCATGGTCGGGCGCGGGTTCCACTTCAGCGCATCGGAGTCGAGACGCGCAGCCTCCAGCACGTTGACGAGTTGCGACAGCAGCAGTTCCGCCGCGCGATGACCGACATCCGCCCGCTCCCGCGTCTTGTCCGAGGCGCTTTCGTCAGTCTTGATCAGGTGGAACAGCCCGAGAATCACGTTCAGCGGCGTGCGGATTTCATGGCTCATGGTTGCCAGGAAGGCGGTTCGGGCCTCCACCGCCGTATTCGCCCGCACCACCTCGGACGCGAGCATCGCATTCAACTCGGCAAACCGGGCCTCGCTGGCCTCGCTGGCCCGCAACTGGGTCAGATCGTTATGGGCACCAAGCATCCGCACGGGTTTGCCGGTCTCGTCGCGGATCGCCAGACCGCGGCAGCGAACCGTGACCATATGGCCCTCGGCATGGCGATAGCGCACGATCTGGTCATAGGGGTGATCCGGGTCTGCCAGATGTTTGTTGAAATTGTCCAACGCAAGGGCAAGGTCGTCCGGGTGGATCAGGTCCTGCCACTCCTCTGCCCGGTGCTCCCGGGTGGCCGGATCGATGCCAAACAGGCGCCAGAACTCGGGGCTCATCCACTCGTTCTCGGGGTTTTCCAGGTCCCAGTACCACAAGCCGTCAAGCGAACCGAGTTGCAGGAACTCGAAGATCGTGTCCTCGCGTTTGACCAGATCATACAACTCTTGCTTGAGATAATGCATTCAGCTCCATCCTTGCAAACGCCCCGCGGGAGCGGGTGAAAGGCGTGCCCGCCTTGGCAGCACGGACCACTGCCTCAGTCAGCAATGCCAGATTTGGCTAAATTACTCCAGATCAATCCTAGGTAGAAATGTCGCGGAGTTTAAGGATGTTCGACAGGCCCCGACTCATCGCATTTGTGCAAGGATCGTCAGGCGGCGTTCACTGCCGCATGTCGCAGCTGTTTCCACAGGACGTCCAGCGTCGACTTGGTGCTGCGCGGATCGCGGTAGAGCCGGATTTCAAGGTCCGTGGACAGCCGATCATCAACCACCGCAAAACGGCCGGTGCCGATCTCGCGGCGGCACAGGCTCAGCGGGAGCCACCCCATGCCAAAGCCCTCTTCGATCATCGCCTTTACACTGTTCGCCAGCGCGTTCTGATTGACCACGAAGACCTTTTGCCGCGGAAGCAGCTGTTCCAGGGCAAACTCCTGAACCGACCGCAACGCCGACACGGCGCCATAAGACAGCAACGGCACGGCGTCCTTGCCCGAAGCCGTGAAATTGAATTCCGGGGTGCCGTCTGGCAGCGTGCGGGACACGGGGACAAACCGGTCGGTGGACAGCGTCAGATATTCGAAATTGGCAACTTCGAGCGGGCCGAGGAAGTCCATCGACGGATGCCAGTAGGTCAGGATCACGTCGCAATAGCCCTGCTGCAGCGCGCTGACGAACTGATCCGCCGCCCAGGACGTCGAGTTCAGATCCGTCTCCAGCCCATCTTCGCTGACCAGCGGCGCGATCAGGGTCTTGTAGTGCGTCATGTACAGCGACTGCGAAGCGGCAAATCGGATCACGTTTTCACTTGCCGCATCGATGGTCTGACAGCGCTCGATGGTTTCTTCGTAGGTGCGCAGCATGATGCGCGACTGCGACAGGAACACCTCCCCCGCCGGGGTCAGGGTCAGCGGCAGGGTCTCGCGGTTGATCAGCCGCACGCCGATCTCATTCTCCAGCGCCCGGATCCGGCGTGAGAAGGCAGGCTGGCTTACATTGCGCTCTTCGGCCGCGCGCGAGAAATTCTTGCACGCGACCAAAGCTTCAAAATCTCTGAGCCAGATGATGTCCAACTGGGCGTCCCGTCTTAACCGGCCGCCATCTCGTCCAGCCTGTTTTCCTCGACGGCATGGCATGCGACCATGCTGCCGTCGGGCTGGTGAATGGCGTTGGGCTTTTCACTTTTACAACGTGCATCCGCAAAGGCGCAGCGGCTTTGGAACGGGCAACCCTTGGGCAGGTTGATCGGCGTCGGGATCTCGCCCTTGAGGCGGATATGGTTCGGCCGGTCGTCCTTCAGCTGCGGCACCGCGGACAGCAACGCCCGAGTATAAGGGTGTTTGGGATTGGAGAACAGGGTCGCCGTGTCGGCAACCTCACAGACCGACCCGAGGTAAAGCACCGCAACGCGGGTGCCGAAATGCTCGACCACGCTGAGGTCGTGGGTGATGAACAGATAGGTGAGGCCACGGCTTTCCTTGGCCTCCAGCATCAGGTTCAGCACCTGCGCCTGGATCGACACGTCCAGCGCGCTGATCGGCTCATCCGCGATGATGAACTCCGGGTCCACCGTCAGCGCCCGGGCGATGGCGATCCGCTGGCGCTGGCCGCCGGAGAATTCATGCGGATAGCGCTTGGCCCAGCTGGGATCGACGCCCACCGACAGCATCACCTCGGTCACCTTGTCGCGCACCTCCGCCGCCGAGGCGTTGGGGTTATGGTGGCGCACCGGTTCCTCCAGCGCCTGCCGGATGGTCATGCGCGGGTTGAGCGATGCATAGGGGTTCTGGAAGATCATCTGGATCTTCTTGCGCAGGGGCTGGATGCCCGCGCGCGACAGGTTGTCGATGCGCTGGCCGTCATAGTGGATCTCCCCCGCGGTCGGGGTCAGCAGACCGGCCACCAGCCGCGCCACGGTGGATTTGCCGCAACCGGATTCGCCCACCACGCACAGCGCCTCACCCTTGCGGGCCTGCAGCGAGATGTTGTTGACCGCGTGAACCGAGCGGGTCTCGCGGACGAATTTGCCCTTGCGGAACTTCAGCGTCTCCAGCAGCCCGTGGTCCAGGTCGAACCGTTTTTCGAGGTTGCGGATGTCCAGCAGCGGGGTCTCTGTCTTGGCGTCCATCATGCGCGAACCTCCTGGCGGTCTTCATCTGCTTGCAGGCGCTGCACCTCGTGGCAGGCGACCTTGAGGTCGCCGTATTGCACCACCTCGGGGATCTGGCTGCGGCACAGATCGGTGGCGTATTTGCAGCGCGGGTGGAAGGCGCAGCCGGTGGGGATGCTGGCCAGGCCCGGCATGTTGCCGGGGATCTGCTTCAGCCGCTGACCCGGCACCGTCTGCTGCGGCAGCGCGTTGATCAACCCTTGCGTATAAGGGTGCTGCGGATCGTTGATGATCTCGCGGGTGCGGCCCTGTTCGATGATGCGGCCGGCATACATCACGAGCGTGCGCTCGGTCATCTGGCTGACCACGCCGAGATCGTGGGTGATCAGGATCAGCCCCACCTGGTTGGACTGGCACAGTTCCAGCAGCAGCTCCATGATGTCAGCCTGAATGGTCACGTCCAGCGCCGTCGTCGGTTCATCCGCAATGATCAGCTGCGGATCAAGCAGCAGCGCAATCGCGATGATGATCCGCTGGCGCATGCCGCCCGACAGTTCGTGCGGGTATTGCTCCAGACGTTCCTCCGGCGACGGGATATAGACCTCGCGCAGCTTGACGATGGCGATCTGACGCGCTTCTTCACGGCTGAGCTTGCGGTGCGCCATGAGGGTTTCGATCATCTGCTGGCCGATGGTCAGCACCGGGTTCAGCGTCACCATCGGGTCCTGAAAGATCATCGCCATGCGGTTTCCGCGCAGATCGCGCAGGCGCTTGTCGGACATCTTGACGACATCCTCGCCCTCGAACTCGATCTTGCCGCTGTCGATATAGCCGGGGCGGCTGAGCAGGTTCATCAGCGAAAAGCCGGTGATCGACTTGCCCGCACCGCTTTCGCCGACGATGCCCAGGCGCTCGCCCTTGGCAAGGTCAAAGGAGATGCCATTCAGCGCGGTCACCGTCTGGTCGCGCATGGCAAATTTCACGGTCAGGTCACGTACGGAAAGAAGGCTCATCACGTCACCCCTTGTAAAGTTTCGGGTTCAGGACGTCACGCATCCAGTCGCCCAGCAGGTTGATGACAAGGACCAGCACCACCAGCACCACGCCGGGAATGGCAGTGATCCACCAGCTGCCCGAAAAGATATAGTCAAAGCCCGAGGAGATCAGCGAGCCCAGCGACGGCTGGCTCGGCGGCATGCCCAGACCAAGGAAGGACAGCGACGCCTCGGAGATGATCGCATTGGCGACCTGCACGGTGGAGATCACGAAAATCGGCGACAGCGAGTTCGGCAGGATGTGCCGCACCATGATGCGCAGCGGGCCAAAACCCAGCACCCGGGCGCTGTCGACATATTCCTTCTTCTTCTCCGCCAGCACGGTTGCACGCACGGTGCGGGCGTACTGCGGCCATTCGGCGACGCCGATCACCGCGATCAGGAACACCACCGCGTAGCGATTGAAGGTATCCGACCCGAACATCGCCTGCGTCACTGCCAGAAAGATGATCGCCACCATCAGCGTCGAGAAGGACAGCTGAATGTCGGCCAGCCGCATCAGCAGGCTGTCGAGGCGCCCCCCCACGTAGCCCGCAATCAGACCAATCGAGATACCGAGGAAGGCCTGAAGCGCAACCGCGCAGATGCCGATCAGCAATGACAGCCGCGTGCCATACAGGATAGTGGACCACAGATCGCGGCCCTGGTCGTCGGTGCCCAGCATGAACTCCGGCAGCGCGCCATCCACCCAGATCGGCGGGTATTCCGAGTTCATGATGTCGATGTTGGCGGGATCATAGGGATCATAAGGTGCAATCACCGGCGCCAGAAAGGCGGCGAAGGCAATCATCAGGAAGACGATCATGCTGACCACGGCCACCGGGTTGCGGCGGAAGCTGTAGCCCATGTTGGAGTTCCACATCCGCGACCAGCGCGACGGGCGGGCGTTGGGGATCACTGTCTCGCTCATGCGCCCATCCTCGCGATGTTCACGGTTGGGTTGACCAGGCCGTAGATCAGATCGACCACGGTGTTGGTGACCACAAAGATAAAGCCCACGACAATCAGATAGGCCACGATCAGCGGGGTATCGACGCGGTTCACCGCCTCAAGGAACATGAAGCCCATGCCCGGCCACTGGAACACGGTCTCGGTCAGGATGGTGTAGGCCACCATGGTGCCGATCTGCACGCCGCCCACGGTGATCACCGGCAGCAGCGTGTTCTTCAGCGCGTGCACGAAGTAGATCCGCCACGGCTTGATGCCCTTGGCCTTGGCGTATTTCACATATTCCGACTGCAGCACTTCCATCATCTCGGCCCGGATCAGGCGGACGAACAGCGGCAGCATGATCGACGCCAGCGCAAAGGAGGGCAGGATGATATGGGTCCAGCCGTCAGCGGTGGCGAAGTTGGTCTCCCAATAGCCCCAGACATGCACGGTATCGCCGCGCCCGTAGGACGGCAGCCAGCCGTATTCGACCGAAAACACAAAGATCATCAGGATCGCGGTCAGGAACACCGGGATCGAAATGCCAACGATCGACAGGCCCATGATGATGCGGCTGATGATCGTGTCCGGCTTGATCGCGGTATAGACGCCGAGCGGCACCGAGAAGCCGATGATGATCAGCGTCGCGCCGAACACCAGCTCCAGCGTGGCGGGCAGTTTCTTCAGGATCACGTCCAGGGCCGGCTCCTTGAAGAAATACGAGGTGCCGAGGTCGCCCTGCAGGGCGTTGCCGGCAAAGCGCAGGTATTGGGTCACGAAGCTGTCATTCAGCCCCAACTCATCGCGCAGCTGCTGGCGCACTTCCTCAGAGACGGACTGGCCGACCAGCTCACGCAGCGGGTCGCCCAGGTTGCCCTGGATGGCAAAGGCGATCAGCGAGATGACGAACATCACGGCAACCGCCTGAATCACTCGCTTGGCGAGATAGGCAAACATCTTCCTGACCTTTGTAGAATTTGTTCAGCACGCAGGATGCGCCATCCGGCACGGCTCCCGCATGCGCAGCCCGGTGGCTGCAGTTCTTCTGGCTGGGTGGCCGGGGCGGCAGCGGCGCCGCCCCGGTGTGTCTTTTGCAGGGCTGGCTTAGCTGCCGGTCTCGACGACCAGGTCGCCGAAGTAGGGGAAGTTCAGCGCGTTCACGATCTCTGCCGCGTTCATGCCGGACTTCGCGCCCCAGGCCAGGTTCTGCCAGTGCAGCGGGATGAAGGCGGCCTCGTCGTACAGGATGCCTTCCAGCTTCTGCAGCAGCTCGGCGCGCTTGTCCGGATCGGTTTCCGCGTTCGCCTGGTTCATCAGCGCATCAGCTTCCTCGTTGCAGTAGTTGCCCGAGTTGTATTGGCCGTTGCCGGTTTCCTTGTCCGGGCAGGCGGTCAGGAACTGGTGGAAGTTGGCCGAATCCTCGGTGTCCGCGTGCCAGCCGATCATCATCATGTCGGCCGCGCGCTCGTCGAACGTGGGCCAGTACTGCGCCTTGGGCATGGTCTGCAGGTCAACCTTGATGTTGATCTGCGCCAGCATCGAGGCCACCGCCTGCGCGATCTTGTCGTCGTTCACGTAGCGGTTGTTCGGCGCCATCATGGTGATGGAGAAGCCGTCGGCATAGCCTGCCTCGGCCATCAGGGCCTTGGCTTTCTCGAGGTCGTAGCGCGGTGCATAGGCTTCGTTGTAGCCGAGGTAGCCATCCGGGCTGGCCTGGCCTGCAACGGTTCCGAAGCCACGCATGATGCGGTCAACGATGCCGGCATTGTTGACGGCGTAGTCGATCGCCTTGCGCACGCGCGCGTCCTTGAAGGCTTCGACCCGTTCCTGGTTCATCTGGAAGGTGATGATGCGCGTACCGGGCATGGTGATCAGCTCGACGCCATCGGCCCCTTCAACCCGCTTGAGGTCGGTCGGCGGAACCGGCGCGATGAAGTCGACGTCGCCGGACAGCAGGGCCGCCACGCGGGTCGGGTCTTCCTTGATCGGGGTCAGCACGATCTTGTCGACGTTCCCCGCATCCGCGTCCCAGTAACCGTCAAAACGCTCGAACACGACGCGGACGCCCTGTTCCCGCTCGGTGACCACGAACGGACCGGTGCCGGAAACGTTGCGCGACGCAAAGCTGTCGCCATGTTTGACCAGCTCGGACTTGTCTTTGCCGTCTTCACTGGTGCCGGTGTAGAAGGCGCTGTCCATCGGGAAGATGTAGGTCGCGGTATGCAGGACCAGCGGATAGGGTTCCGAGGTCTTGAGATCGAAAGTCAGATCGTCGACCACTTCCACGTCGGTGAACGGGGCGAAAATACCCTTGAAGTCGTCGCTGCGCTTCAGGCGGTCAAAGGTCCAGTCGACGTCCTTGGCCGTCAGCGTGTTGCCGCTGTGGAACGTCACGCCTTCGCGCAGCTTGAAGCGCATGGTGGTTTCGTCGATCTGCTCCCAGCTCTCAGCCAGGCGCGCCTCGAACTGCAGATCCTGCGTCCAGCGCACCAGCGGATCAAACACCATGTGCGACATCTGCAATGTACCGCCAGACAGCTGCTCGTGCGGGTCAAGCGAGACCGGGTCCGCGTCATAGGCAACGCGAACGGTGGTCTCGGCATAAGCCATAGGTACCATCGCCGCCACAGCGACCGCGGCCGCTAGGCTTCTGACAAGTTTCGTCATTAGGCATACTCCCTGTGATTATGACGGCACGCTACTGCGCAGAAGAAATTATGTGAAATGCCGATATCGCATAGGGTATGCAGCGCAGGCATTGGAGATATGCAGTAGACAAATAACCCAGCGTGAGCAGTCGCTTACCCGACCGTCAATCCCACATGTGGCGAAATCCAGCGGTGGCCAAGCCCCAGGCCCCTGCCCTTCCGTCAGCAGAAGGCATCACTGCAAAGCGCAACAAACGCGAATGCCTGGAAAACCGGACGGCACGTGGCGTGTATCTTTCACTAAATTTTCGGAGGGAAGGTAGTGGCGGACCGAGGAGGATTCGAACCCCCGACCCCTTGATTCGTAGTCAAGTACTCTATCCAGCTGAGCTATCGGTCCACTGCGGCGGGGTTTACGCGCAGCGCGAGGGAGTCGCAAGCCCAAAAGACACCAAAATTCGCATTTATTCTCTCGCACCGAAAAACAAGCGAATTACAGGATCTGGCGTCCGAAAGGCCGTTCGCGATAGGCGTGCGATAACGTACCGGTCCCAACTCGCCCGGATATTGGGCTCACACGGGTATACTTGAATACCTCGCCCCGTCACAGGCTGTTGCGAAGGCCCCCGCCCGCCCTGACGACACCTGACGCGGGGCTCCTGTATCGAATTGCGCCAGAACAAGGCAAATCGTTTCGCGCTGGACCGTCGCCCCTCACGATACTTAACAAGTTTCATCTCTCTCTTGCTCCGTTTGCCGATCTGCGTAAGACTTTATGTCGCAATTAGAGAATGACTGTTCGCTTTACCGGGCCGCAGCGGTCCGAGGGCGCGATCGACAGTTTGAATGGAATGGATAGATTTGATGCAAGCTCCCCTGATTTTCGACGGGCACAATGATCTTCTGCTGCGCATTCACAACGGGGACGTCTCCGGCGAAACAGACGGGTTTCTTGGTGACGGCGGCAACCAGATCGATCTGGTGAAAGCACGGGCGGGCGGATTTGGCGGCGGGTTCTTCGCGATCTATGTCCCCAGCCCGGACAAGGCGCTGGACGATTCAGAAATGATGTCCGAAAGCTATGATCTGCCCCTGCCCCCGATGGTCGAGCTGTCAGCCGCCACAAGGGCCGCGCTCTCGCAGGCCGCAATCCTGCACCGGCTGGATCGCAGCGGCGCGCTTCGCATCTGCTGCAGCACCGATGCCATCCGCACCACCATGGCAAAAGGCAGCCTCGCCGCCGTCATGCATATGGAGGGGGCCGAAGCGATCGACCGTGATTTCGACATGCTGGAGGTGCTTTACGCCGCCGGGTTGCGCTCGCTCGGCCCGGTCTGGAGCCGCCCGACGATCTATGGCCACGGGGTGCCGTTCCGCTATCCGTCGACCGGCGACACCGGGCCGGGGCTGACCGAGGATGGCATCCGGCTGGTCAAGGCCTGCAACCAGATGAAGATCATGGTGGACCTGTCGCATCTGAACGAGGCAGGCTTCTGGAACGTTGCCGAACACAGCGATGCGCCGCTGGTGGCCACCCATTCCAACGCCCATGCCCTCTGCCCGCACAGCCGCAACCTGACCGACCGACAACTGCACGCGATCCGCGACAGCGATGGCATGGTCGGGCTGAACTTCGCCGTGGCCTTCCTGCGTCAGGACGGACGAATGGAGGCGGACACGCCGATCGAGCAGATGATCCGGCATCTCGATTACCTGATCGACGTGCTGGGGGAGCACCGGGTCGGCATGGGGTCCGATTTCGATGGGGCCACCGTGCCCGCCGAAATCGGCACCGTCGCGGGGCTGCCAAAATTGCGGCAGGCGATGCGGGCGCATGGGTACGACGATGCGCTGATGGCCAAACTTTGCCACGAGAATTGGCTGCGGGTTCTGGACAAGACCTGGAGCTGACCCGCCCTTGGGCGGACAACTGCCGCGAACCGGCAGACACAACAACAAACCGACAAGATAACCAAAACAGGGAGTATTGAAATGAACGCATTCAACCGCTTGCTCGGATCCGCCGCACTGGGGCTTGCCCTGGGCGTGACCGCGATGCCTGCACTGGCTGCGACGCCGGACAACATGCTGGTGATCGCCAACCGCATCGACGACATCACCACCCTGGATCCCGCGCAAAGCTTTGAATTTGCGGGGGCCGACGTGATCCGCAACATCTACGGCAAGCTGGTCAATTTTGACCCGGCCGATCTGGACGCGGGCTTCCAGCCCGATCTGGCCGAGAGCTGGACCGTCTCCGAGGATGGCCGCACCATCACCTTCACCATGCGCGAGGGCGTCAAGTTCCATTCCGGCAACCCGGTGCGCGCCGAGGACGTCGCGTTTTCGCTGAAGCGCGCGGTGCTGCTGAACAAGACCCCGTCCTTCATCATCACCCAGTTTGGCTTCACCCCGGAAAACGTGGATGATACCATCGTGGTCGATGGCAATACCGTGTCGATCACCACCGACAAACGCTACGCGACCTCTTTCGTGCTGAACTGCCTGACCGCCACCATCGGCGCCATCGTCGACGAGAAACTGGTGATGGAGCACGAGGTCGATGGCGACATGGGCAATGCCTGGCTCGCCACCAACTCGGCCGGTTCCGGCCCCTACAGCCTGGCCAGCTGGAAGCCCAAGGAAAGCGTCACCCTGACCGCCAACGAGGACTATTACGACGGTGCGCCAGCGATGAAGCGCGTGATCGTGCGGCACGTGCAGGAATCCGCCACTCAGCGCCTGATGCTGGAACGCGGCGACATCGACGTGGCCCGTGACCTGAACCCCTCTGACGTGGAAGGCGTGCGCGCTACCGAAGGTGTCGAGATCCTCGAAGAGATGCGCGGCCGCCTGATGTATATCTCTGCCAACCAGAAGCACCCCGAACTGTCCAAGCCGCAGGTGCGTCAGGCGCTGAAGTACCTGATCGACTATGACGGGATGGAAAACAGCTTCCTCAAGGGCGCTTATGTGAAGCACCAGAACTTCCTGCCCAAGACCTACCTCGGCGCCGTGGATGAAAACCCCTTCTCGCTGGATCTGGACAAGGCCAAGGCGCTGCTGGAAGAGGCAGGCGTGGACGGCATGGAGCTGACCATCGGCGTGCGCGAAGCGCAGGAGCGGCTGGAGATCGCCCAGTCGCTGCAGAACACCTTCGGCCAGGCGGGCATCAAGGTGAACCTGGAAGTCGGCACCGGCAAACAGATCCTTGGAAAATACCGCGCCCGCGAGCTGGACATCTACCTTGGCGCCTGGGGGCCGGACTACCCCGATCCACAGACCAACGCCGGCACTTTCGCCTATAACCCGGACAACTCCGACGAGGCCAACGCCACCGGACTTCTGGCCTGGCGCAACAGCTGGGACACCGGTGGTCTGACCGAAAAGACCGCCGCCGCCGTCGTTGAGGGCGATACCGAGACTCGCGCGAAGCTCTATCAGGAAATCCAGACCGAATTCCGCGAGACCTCGCCCTTTGCCATCATGTTCCAAAAGGTGGAGCAGGTCGGCATTGCCGAGAATGTCGAGGGCCTCAACCTCGGTGGTGCGATCACCGCCGCCGCTTACTGGGACGTGACCAAGTAAGATGCAAATGCAACGCAACTTTGTGAAGAGGCAGCCCCGGCTGCCTCTTCCCCACTGGGTGCGAGGGCTGATTGTCTCCCTCTTCTCCATTTCGATTACCATGCTGGGTCTTCTGTTCGTCACCTTCCTGATCGGACGGGTGATGCCGATCGACCCGGTGCTGGCCGTGGTCGGCGAACGCGCGAGCCAGGAGCAATATGAGGCGGTCTTCCTTGAGCTGGGTCTCGACAAGCCGCTGATCGTGCAATTTTTCTATTATGTCGCGGATGTGCTGCGCGGCGATTTCGGAACCTCGCTGCTGACGGCGCGACCGGTGGCCGAAGACATCGCCCGCGTCTTTCCCGCGACCTTTGAACTGGCCACCATCGGCATCTTCCTTGGCTGCGTGCTGGGGGTGCCGCTGGGCGTGATGGCAGCGGTGCGCCGCGGTTCTTGGATCGACCAGATCGCCCGCGTTGTGGCGCTGGTGGGCTATTCGATGCCGATCTTCTGGCTCGGGCTGATGGGCCTGCTGGTGTTCTACGGCATCCTCGGCTGGGTCGGCGGACCGGGGCGGCAGGGCATCTTCTACGAGGACATGATCCCCTCCGTCACCGGCATAATCCTGCTGGATTCGCTCATTGCGGGCGACTGGGGCGCCTTCTGGGATGCGTTTTCCCACATCATCCTGCCCGCATCGCTGCTGGGCTACTACAGCCTTGCCTATATCAGCCGGATGACGCGGTCGTTCATGCTGGAGCAGCTTTCGGCGGAATATGTCACCACCGCCCGCGTCAAGGGCATGAGCGAATGGGCGGTGATCTGGACTCATGCGTTCAGGAACATCCGGGTGCAGCTGATCACCGTCATCGCGCTGTCCTATGCCAACCTGCTCGAAGGCTCGGTGCTGACAGAGATCATCTTCTCCTGGCCGGGGATCGGCAGCTATATCACCACGGCGCTTCTGTCTGCGGACATGAACGCGGTGCTGGGCGGCACGGTTGTGGTGGGCCTCGTGTTCATCTGCCTGAACGTCTTTTCCGATCTTCTCTATAAAATCTTCGACCCGAGGTCCAAATGAGCAGTCAATCTACGTCACTGCACGCCTGGCTCACGTCGGAGACCCCGACGTCGCGCCGCCAGGCCCGCTGGGCCGCCATCTACAAGGGCTGGCTCTCACTGAAATCCAACCACATGGCGATGGCTGGTCTTGCCATCATCCTGGCGCTGGTGCTGATCGCCCTGCTTGCGCCCTGGATTGCGCCGCATGATCCCTTTGTTCAGGATCTTGGCAACCGGCTGCAGCCGCTGGGCACCGAGGGGCATATTCTCGGCACCGACTCGCTGGGCCGCGACATCCTCAGCCGTCTGATCCATGGCGCGCGGATAACCCTTTACATCGTCGCGCTGGTCGCGCTGATCGCGCCGGTGGCCGGGCTGCTGGTGGGGACCATTTCCGGCTATGCCGGCGGGGTGACCGATATGGTGCTGATGCGCATCACCGACATTTTCCTCGCCTTCCCGCGGCTGGTTCTGGCGCTGGCTTTTGTGGCCGCACTGGGGGCCGGGATTGAAAACGCGGTGCTGGCGATCAGCCTGACCGCCTGGCCGCCCTATGCGCGCATGGCGCGGGCCGAGACGCTGACCATCCGTTCGTCGGATTACATCAGCGCCATCCGGCTGCAGGGCGCAGGACCGCTGCGCATCATCATCAAGCACATCTGGCCCCTCTGTATCTCCTCGCTGATCGTGCGGGTGACACTGGACATGGCGGGCATCATCCTCGCCGCCGCGGGGCTTGGCTTCCTTGGCCTTGGCGCACAGCCGCCCAGCCCGGAATGGGGTGCGATGATCTCCGAGGGGCGCCGTTTCATCCTGGACCATTGGTGGGTGGCCACCATGCCCGGCCTTGCCATCTTTGCCGTTTCGCTGGCCTTCAACCTGCTGGGTGACGGGCTGCGCGACGTGTTGGACCCGAAGGACAGCACCTCATGAGCACGCTTCTGGACGTAAAGAACCTCTGGGTGAAATTCCCCACCCGCAACGGCATTTTCGACGCCGTGCGCGGGGTCAGCTTCTCGCTCGGCAAGGAACGGCTGGGCATCGTCGGCGAAAGCGGCTCCGGCAAATCCATGACCGGCCGCGCCATCCTGCAACTGATCCGCAAGCCCGGCCTGATCGAGGCCGATCACATCTCGCTGCATGGGCAGAACCTGCTGGATCTGTCCGAGCGGCAGATGCGAAAGGTGCGCGGCAAGCAGATCTCGATGGTGATGCAGGACCCCAAGTTCTCGCTCAACCCGGTGATGACCATCGGCGACCAGATCATCGAGGCCTACCGCCTGCACAACCGCGCCAGCAAGGCCGCGGCCCGCGCCAAGGCGCTGGAGATGCTGGAGGCGGTATCGATCCGCGCCCCCGAGCGGGTGATGAAAGCCTACCCGCACGAAATGTCCGGCGGCATGGGCCAGCGCATCATGATCGCCATGATGCTGATCCCGAACCCGGAAATCTTGATCGCGGATGAACCCACCTCGGCGCTGGACGTGTCCGTACAGGGGCAGGTGCTGTCGATCATGGACAAGCTGGTCAAGGACCGCGGCATGGGGCTGATTTTCATCAGCCACGATCTGAACCTGGTGTCGCAGTTCTGCGACCGGGTGCTGATCATGTATGCCGGCCGCGTGGTCGAGGTCTGCGATGCGGACAAGCTGCATGAGGCGAAGCACCCCTACACGCAGGGGCTGCTCGGCTCCCTGCCGCAATTTGATGCGCCGCGCAAACGGCTCGAGGTGCTGAACCGAGACCCGGCCTGGCGCGACGCCCCCAGCGTGGAGGTCAGCACATGACGGCAGCTTTGGAGATCAACGGCCTCAGCGTCTATTTCGGCGACCACCACGACCTGTTCCAGGCGGTGAAATCCGCCAGCTTCACGGTCAACAAGGGCGCAAGCTTTGGCCTCGTGGGGGAAAGCGGCTCTGGCAAGTCGACCATCCTGAAGGCGCTGACCGGCCTCGCCCCGCAGTGGGAGGGCCACATGAGCGTCGCGGGCAAGGAACTGGGCCACAAGCGCGACCGGACTTTCTACAAGACCGTGCAGATGGTGTTCCAGGATCCCTATGCCTCGCTGCATCCGCGCCAGTCGGTGGATCAGGTGCTGACCGAGACGCTGCAACTGCATGGGTTCAGCGACATCAACAGCCGGATCGAACGGCTGTTGCAGGACGTGGGCCTCGGCCCGGCGTTCCGCTTCCGCTATCCGCACCAGCTGTCCGGCGGCCAGCGCCAGCGGGTGGCAATCGCGCGCGCACTGGCGTCGGAGCCGCAGATCCTGCTGCTGGATGAACCCACCTCGGCACTGGACGTGTCGGTGCAGGCCGAGATCCTGAACCTGCTCAGCGATCTGCGCGCCGAACACGGGCTGACCTACGTGATGGTGTCGCATGACCTCGCCGTGGTTGCACATATGTGCGACCAGGCGGCGGTGATGCGCAACGGCGAGATCGTCGAGATCATCAGCATCGAGGACATGCGCGCAGGCCGCACCAAACACGACTACACCAGCCAGCTGCTGCAGGCTTCTGTCAACCGGGTGGCCTGAGCCCTCAGTCCTCGGCAGAGGTGAAACCGAATAGATGGGGCCGCACGCGGCCCCATTTTTTTAGCTGGCAATGCGCCCTTCCGGCCCGCCATTCGCGCGCATCGCGCACAAAACCACCTGCCGCCCCGCGCACCCGTGAGTGCCCCCTGTGAAGGGGGCGATTTGCCAGCCTCCACGGCGCTCTTGTGGTTGACGCGGGGAGCCGCGCGGCGTCATTTACAGCAGCAAGGAAGTCACCGGATCTGCAAGGGAGAGAACCACCATGTCCAAGTTTCAACGCATTGTCGGCGCCGCGCTGGCCGCGGGCCTGCTGATGGCCCAGAGCGCCGCGGCGGAAACGCGCGTCACCTATAAATCCGCCAAGAGTGGATCTTCCTATTATCAGATGGGCGTGGAGCTGGCCGAAGCGATGAAAGCCGGCACCAACGGCGATATCATCGTCACCGTCGAAGAAAGCCAGGGCTCGACCCAGAACGTGATGGAAGTACGCGCCCGCGGCGGTGATTATGTGTTCACAACGCCGCCTGCGCTGATCGGCCTCGCGCAGGAGGGCAAGGGCCCGTTCAAGGACCGCAGCGCGCCGCAATTCGACGAGATCCGCGCCCTGTTCCCGATCCCCTCGCTGACGATGCATTTCGTGATGGCGGGCCAGGATGGCACCGGTACCCTGAAGGATCTGGAAGGCAAGACGATCCTGCTGGGCAAGGGCTCCTTCGGCGCACGCGAAGGCGAGAAATACCTGTCGCTCTTCGGACTGGCGGACTCGGTCAAGATCGCAGAGGCGGAACTGTCCAACGCGGTCGCGGCGCTGAAAAACGGCCAGATCGACGCCTTTGTGACCGCTGGCTCCTTCCCGGCGCCGAACGTGGTCGAGGCCGCCGCCTCCACGCCCGTTACCGTGCTGTCGCTGAGCGCGGAAGAGATCGCCGAAACCAAGCGCGCAACGCTGGTGATCCCGGCGGGCACCTACGCCGGACAGGATGAGGACATCACTACCACCTCGCTGCCGGTGGCCGCCTTCACCACCACCAAGATGGACGCCGACACGGCTTATGCGCTGACCCGCACCTTCTGGGAGCAGAAGGCAAAGATGGCCGATGTTTCGCCCTGGTGGAACGGCGTCACGCCTGAGCTGATGGCCCATATCAGCACCAAGCTGCACCCCGGCGCCATCCGCTACTACGAAGAGGCCGGCATCGCGCTGAGCGACGCCCAGAAGTAAGCCCGAACCCGAACCGGCCCCGCCCGCTGCGCCCGCCCTGGGCCGGGCGGGGCCAATTCATTTCTGGAATTCCCCCGATGACACTCCTTTCCAAACACCGCCTCGCGGGCGGTTTCTGGCTGCTGCTGGCGGCGGCCCTTGTCGGCTACCATCTGGCGCTGGTCTTTGCAGGCATCGTGCCAAATCTTGTCAGCCGTCCGCTGCATATGGCCTTCATCCTGCCCTTCGCGCTGGTGTACGGGGTCACGCACCGCGGGCAACTGTGGTCTGGCATTGTACTTGCGGTGCTGGGCTGTTCGGCGGCGATCTGGGTGGCCATGAACGCGGATGCGCTGGGGGATCAGTACGGGTTTCTTGAGGGACGCCAGCAAGAAGTGATCGCGCTGGTGCTGCTCGCGGTGGTGCTGGAAACCGCCCGCCGCGCCATCGGCTGGCCGCTGCCGGTGGTGGCGGCTCTGGCGCTGCTATACGGGCTGTTCGGCCAGCATATCCCCGGCGAATTCGGCCATTCGGGCACGCCCTTGCAAAGCTTCCTCGGCACGCTGACCATTGCCGAGGGCGGCATCTGGGGCTCGCTCACCGGGGTTTCCGTGGGCGTCGTGTCGATCTTCGTGATCTTCGGCGCGGTGCTGAACGCGGGCGAGGCCGGACAGGGTTTCATGAATGTCGCGGGCGCGGCCGCCGGGCGGCTCAAGGGCGGTGCGGCCAAGGTGTCGGTGATTTCCTCGGCGCTGTTCGGCTCGATCTCCGGCTCGGCCTCGGCCAATGTGGCCTCGACCGGGGCGATCACCATGCCCGCGATGACACGGCTGGGCTACCCCAAGCGCCTTGCGGCAGCGGTGGAGGCGGTGGCCTCCTCCGGCGGGCAGATCATGCCGCCGCTGATGGGGGCCGGCGCCTTCGTGATGGTGGAGCTGACGGGCGTGCCCTACACCACCATCATGGCGGCGGCGTTCCTGCCTGCCCTGCTGTATTTCCTGGCCGTCTGGGTCGGCATCAACGCCTACAACCGCCGGTTCGACCTGAAAGGCGTGCCCGAGGAGGACCGCCCCAAGCGCCGCGACGTGATCGTGACCTCGCTGTTCTTCCTGGTGCCCTTCAGCGTGCTGCTCTGGGCGATGTTCGGCGCCGGCTTCACCCCCGAATACGCCGCCGCGCTGGCGGTGATCGCGGGTGCGGGCCTGCTGCTGTTCAACGGCCAGCTGACATTCGACAGGCAGCAGATCGCCGAGCGCGCCGCGAATGCGCTGCTGAACGCGGCGCGGCAGGTCTCGATGATTGCGGCCATCATCCTCTGCGCCTCGATCATCATCGGAGTGCTGTCGATCACCGGTCTGGGGGTCAAGATCACCTCGCTGATCATCCAGGGCTCCGGCGGGCTGCTGTGGCCCTCGCTGATCCTGACCGCCATTGCCTGCCTCGTGCTGGGCATGGAGGTGCCGACCACCGCGGCTTATGTGATCTGCGTGTCGGTTGCCGGTCCTGCGCTGACCCAGCTGGGGCTGGAGCCGCTGCAGGCGCATCTCTTCGTGTTCTGGTTCGCACTTCTGTCCACCATCACCCCGCCGGTCTGCGGCGCGGTCTTCATCGCGGCGGGCATGATCGGCGAGAGCTGGCTGAAAGTGGCGCTGACGGCGATGTCGCTGGGGGTCGGCCTGTACCTGATCCCGCTAGGGATGGTCGCCAATCCGGACCTTCTGAACCTTGCTACCGCGCCACTGGCGGCGCTGAGCGACCTCGGGCGGATGGCCGTCGGGCTGACCCTGGTTTCCACCGGGCTGATTGGCGCGCGCAAACCGCTGCCGACGATCGGCTTCTGCGCTGCTGGTCTGGCGGTTATCTTCTCCGGTTTGTGGATCTGAGACGGGCCCAATGGAACGGGCGCCCGCAACAATGCAGGCGCCCGTAAAACTCAGCAGACCAAAAGCCGGACGGTCAGGTCATCAGGCCAGTGACGCCGGACCATAAAGGGCGGCAGGCTGGTCGCTGTACCAGGCCCAGACCCAGTTGCCGTAATCGAAATGCCACCATTCGCTGGGCAGGTTGGTAAAGCCCGCCTGCCCCATCGCGTCCGCCAGCATGCGCCGACGCTGCCGCTGTGCCGCACCGACATCCGCGGCGGTCCAGCTGCGTTCGCTGGGTTCGTCGAACCGGCTGCCCATGTCCAGCATCCGCCCCTCGCGGTCCGCCAGCGTAACATCCACGGAACCGCCGGTAATATGCGGGCTGGGGCTTTGCCGGTCATCCGAGGGCCGCGCCGCGAACTGCAGGGTGATGCGCTCGACCTCCTCAGCCTCGAGGTCGGGGTTGTCCAGCGCCACCTGCTGGCGGATGTCCTCGAACAATTGCAGCTGCACCGACTTCGGGCGCCAGCCGTCCAGCAGCACCAGCTGCACATCCCCGGGCAGCGCCCGGGCGGCGAGGAGCAACCGATCATAGACCCCCTGCCGCAGCCAGACCTCGGGCAAGGCACCGGCTAGCCCCTGTTTGTAGTAGACTGGCCAGGTGATCCAATGCGGGCAGGGCGACGCCGGGACCAGCGGCTCTTCACTGGTCCCCGGCACGATCTGCGCCGCCGCGCTCCAGTCCAGCGCCTCTTGCTGCTTTGCGCTCATGTCAGTTCAGAACCGAAGGCAGCCAGGTGGTCATGCCCGGCACCAGGATGATGATCAGCAGCACGCCAAGCGCCACCGCGATGAACGGCCAGATCGCCACGAACAACCGCGCGATATCAACCTTGCCCACGGCCGAGGCGACGAAGACGCAGGCGCCCATCGGCGGGGTGATCAGCGCGATGGTGATGTTCAGGGTGATGACGATCCCCAGATGCACCGGATCGATCCCGGTCGCCTGTGCCACCGGCAGAAAGATCGGCGTCAGCAGCATCAGGGCGGAGACCTCCTCCATGAACATGCCGGTCACGAAGGTCACCAGCGAGATCGCGACCAGCGTCAGCGCCGGGCTATGCGCAAAGGGCGCCAGCAGATCGGCAAAGGCCTCTGGCGCATCGGCATAGGCCAGCTGCCAGGAGATGATCGACGAGATTGCAATGATGACAAACACCGCCGAGGTCAGCACCGCGGTGTCGCGCAGCGAGGCCCACAAGCTGGTCAGGTTCAGGTTGCCGGTCGCCAGCCCCCAGAGCAGCACATAGGCCACCGTCAGCGCACCGGATTCCGTGGGCGTCACCACGCCGAATACGATCCCGGCGACGATGATGACCGGGGCGATCAGCGCCGGCAGCGCCGCATAGGCGGCGCAGGCGATCTCCATCAGGCGCGCGCGGGCGGCGTTCTTGGTCACGCCATAGGCACGCGCATAGACCACATTCATCCCCATGAAGGCCACCCCCAGCGCCAGCCCCGGCAGAATGCCGCCGAGGAACAGGCTGCCGACAGAGGTGCCGGTCTGGCTGGCATAGAGGATCATAAAAATCGACGGTGGGATGATCGGCCCGATCAGCGAACTGGCGGCGGTCAGCCCGGCGGCATAGGGCCCCGGAAAGCCCGCCTTGCGCATGCCCGGCACCAGGAGCGTCCCCAGCGCCGAGGTATCCGCGACAGCAGAGCCGTTGATGCCTGCGAAGAAGACGCTGGCCACCACGTTCACATGGCCCAGCCCGCCGCGCAGGTGGCCCACCAGCCGGTCAGCCAGCCGCAGCAACCGCGGTGTCATCTGGCCATTGTTCATCAGGTTGCCCGCCAGAATGAACAGCGGGATCGCCATCAGCGAAAAGGCGTCGATGCCGCCGAACGCCTGCTGCGGCATGATCCGGCTCATCTGATCAACGCCGACGAAGGCAAAGCCCACAACGGCGGTGGCCATGAGGCTGAGGAACAGCGGCAGGCCGATCACCACGTTGATCAGCATCACCGCCAGCATAACAGAGATCATTCGTCGTCCTCGACCGTCTGTGCGCGCAGCGCCCTGGGGCCGTGCAGCAGCACCATCAGGAACAAGAGGCCGAAGCCCACCGGCAGGATGGCTACCGGCACCGAGCGCGAGATTTGCAGGCCTTGGGTTTTGAAGAACCCGACCTTGCCCACATATTCATAGGAGAACCAGGCCATCGCCCCGGTCAGGCCCAGCGTCAACAGCCACTGGTACAGGATGATGACCCGGCGCAACGCCGCAGGCGCACGGTCCTCGACCACCGACACCCGCATATGGGCGCCTTCGACCCAGACCGCGCCAACCCCGATCATCGCCGCCGCGATGATGCTGTAGCGGGCCAGCTCATCAAACCAGATCGGCGACGAACCCAAGATGTAGCGCGCGCCCACCCCGTAGAGGATGAACAGCGCCACCCAGGCGATCAGCAAAGCCGACACGCCCATGGTGAGGCGTGCCAGCCATTTTTGCACAAGCGCAAGCATTACTTGAGCAGATCGGACTTGCCCAGATCGGCAAAGGCCGCGTCAATGAAGCTCTGGTCGATGCTCTGGGTGCCCAGCCATTCGATGAAGCTCGGCTGGCCAATCTTCTGGAATTCGGCCATCTGCTCGGCGGTCGGGGTGATGACCTCCATGCCATTCTCCGCCAGCCAGGTCACGCGCTCCTCAACCGAGGACTGAACCTTTTCGCGGGTCTTGGCGTTTGCTTCGGCCACGGCCTCCTCCAGCACCTTGCGGTCCTCGTCGGACAGGGAGGCCAGCCATTCGCCGTTGGCCACCAGGAACTGCATGGAATACTGCACGTTTGCCCGCGTCATGTATTTCTGGACCTCGTTCAGCGAGCCGAGGATGATGTACAGCGGCGGGTTCATCTGGCCTTCGACGACGCCGGTCTGCAGCGCGGAATAGACCTCGGTCCACGGGATCGGGGTGCCGGACGCGCCCATCGCCTCGTACAGGGCCACCTGCGAGGGATCCATCGCGCGGAACTTCATGCCCTCGAAATCCGCAGGCGAATGGATCGGCCTGTCGGTGCTGGTGAAGGCCAGAAAACCGCCCTCTTCGACCACGGCGAGAATTTCCGAGCCGCCGGTACGCTCGCGGAAGGCATCCTCGACCATGGACCAGTATTTGCCTTCGTCAAAGAAACGGCGTGCCTCCTCGGGCGAGGTAAACATGAAGGGCGTGTTGGAGACAAAGCTCTCCGGCACCACCGGCGACAGACCGGCAAAGCTCGCCACGTTCAGCGATGGTGTCGCCAGGGTATTTTCCATCCGCTCCTGTTCGCTGCCCAGCTGCGAATTGGGATAGAGCTCGATCTCGATGTCGGTCTTTTCCTCGACGATCGCTTCCAGCGTTTCCGCGAAGTAATGCACCGCGTTCTTCTTTGCGTCCGGAGCACCGTTGTAGCCCAGCTTGATCGGCTCTGCCTGCACGGCCAGGGCGGTGGACATCAGCAGCGCGGCGGCGGCCAAAATCTTGTTTTTCATGAAGCGATCCTTCCCGTTGAATAAGCGTTTTCTTGGTGCAGGCCACGGCGGAACAATCGCGCAGACCAGGTCCCCCGCGAGAGCACCCTTGGGTCAGACGAGACGCCGCAGCACACTGGCGAATCTGATAGCGAAAGCCGATTTTGTTATCAAGTAAACATTTGCGATGTTATAGATTTTGAACTAACATTTTGCATAACTATTTTGATTGTGTTCAATAATTAGGAACCGCGCCGCGTATGACAGCAGAGATGGGAGCGTAAAATGCCGCAAGACCGAGACCTCTTGGCCGCCGCTATCGCTGCCGCGGAATCAAAGCTGACCCAAAAGGAACGGCGCATCGCGGCCTACTTTCTGGCCCGGCCCGATGCGGTGATCGTGGAAAAGAACGCCGATATCGCGAAAAAGCTGGACCTCAGTCCCATGACGCTGACCCGCTTCTTCCGAAAGCTCGGTTTCGACGACACCGCGGATGCACGCAGCAAGGCGATCCGCAGCAGCTATGGCCCCGGGAACGACCGCGTCGACCAACGCTTCCAGGACAGTTTTTCGCAGCGTCAGACCTCGGATGATGCCCGCTACATCGAACTGGGCCGCGCCTCGATCGAGGCGGCTTTCAAGTTCAGAAGCACGCCCCTTTGGCAGGAGATCGTGGCACTCGTCGGCACCTGCGACGCGGTGCATGTGACGGGTTTTCAGACCATGTACTATCTGGCCGACGGGTTCTGTCGCCGCCTGTCGTACCTGCGCGACCGGGTTCACATCGTGGATGGCATCGACGGCGTTTATGCCGGGCTTCTGCCTGAGCCGGGCGAACGGGTTGTTCTCATCATCATGGACATCTACCGCTACGGTGCCCATGGTCCGCAGCTTGCACAGCTGGCCAAGGAGCGCGGCATCGAGGTCGTGATCCTCGCGGATGAATTCTGCGATTGGGCCAGCGGCATCACCCCCTATGTGCTGCGCTATCCCGCCGAAACTCATTTCTTTCTGGCCATGCCCCAGGGCATCACCACAGGGCTGAACCTGCTGCTACAGGATGTCAGCACGGAACTGGGCGAAGCGGCCGGGCAACGCGTGCGCAAACTGTCCGAGGCGCAGGACTATTTCGGGCTGTTTCTCGACTGAGCCGCCCGGAACACGCGCCACGGAACCAGGCCCGGCCCTCAAACCATCTGGCATGTCGGGCGACGTCGGCCGACCCAATCACTGCCCGGCTGCGTCAGGTGAGGCTGAGCGTCGGCTTGCCACTGGCCCAGATCTCCCGCAGGGACCGGATGGCCGCCTCTGCCGCCGCCACATCCTGCTCCTGCGCGGTCTGTTCCAGGCCCACCAGCGCTTCGCGCACCTCCGCAAGCCCGAAGGTCGCGGCGCTTCCGGCGATCCGATGGGCCTCCACGGCGGTTTCCGCGGCAACCGGATCCTGCCCGGCGTCAAGGTTCTCCAGGAAGGCATCAAGTTCCGCTGTGAATCGGTTCAGCAGGGTTTGCAGCGCCTCACTCCCGACGGCTTCGGCAAGATCATCAAGGTACTGGGAGCGCGGGCTTTCCGGCGCAGCGTCTTGCGGAGATGCCGGTACATGATCGGCCACCAGCTGCAACAGACCGTCCCGCGTCAGCGGCTTGGTCAGAACCCCGTTCATCCCGTCGGCCATGAAGGCCTCCTGTTCCGAGGCCATGGCGTTTGCAGTCACCGCGATGATCGGCACCTGCGACGAAGCCCCGGTCCCTGCGCGGATCGCCCTTGCGGCGCTGCGACCATCCATCACCGGCATGCTGATATCCATGAGGATGATGTCGAACGCGGTATCTTCCGCAAGGTCCACCGCCTCCCGGCCGTTGTGGGCCTCGGTCACCGAGTGGCCCTGCGCCATCAGCATTTCCCGCGCCACCACCCGGTTGATCTCATTGTCCTCCACCAGCAGGACATGGGCCTTCCGCGCGCCGTGGCCGGAAGACTGCGCATGCCGGTCCGCGATCGGTTCCGAGATGGGTTGGACCGGCAGATCGATGTGGAAGACACTGCCAGCGCCCGGATTGCTGTCGACGGAGATACTGCCCCCGAGCGCCTTGATGAACCGCTGCGCAATACCCAGCCCAAGGCCGGTGCCGCCCACGTCCCGATCATAGGAGGTGTCACCGGTAGTGAAGTCGTCAAAGATCCGTGGCAGCAGCTCCGGGTCGATGCCAATGCCGGTATCGCGCACCGAGATCCGCAGGTTCATGGTGTCATCCGGGCCGGGGTCCGCCTTGGCCGTGATCCGGATACTGCCGTTCTTCGTGAATTTGACGGCATTGCCCACGATATTCATCAGGATGTGCTGCAAACGGTCCCGGTCTGCATGGATCCAGTGCACCGGCGCCCCCTCCCAAGCCCAGTCCAGACTGGTTCCGTGACCCTCCGCGGCGCCGCCTTGGCTGTCGACAATGTCCTGCAAAAGCGTGCTGACGTTCATGTCCGCCGGGTGCAGCAGGAGTTTCCCGGCATCGAATTTGGTAATGTCCAACACGTCGGACACATGATTTTTCAGCAACTTGCCCGAGATCTGCATGTTCCGAACGTAGCGCGCCTGCTTGTCGCTCAGCGGCGTGTCCTCGAGCAGCGAAAGGTTGCCCAGAAGCCCGTTCAGCGGCGTGCGGATCTCGTGGCTCATGGTCGCCAGGAAATCGGTCTTCGCCTTCTCGCCCGCCATCGCCCTGTCGCGCGCAAGCACCAGCTCTGCCTCGGCCAGCACCTGGCTGGAAATGTCCCGCAGGAAGGCAATGAAAATCTCCCCGTCCTTGGTGTCGGCCGACTGGATCGCCAGCTCGACGGGAAACACGTCCCCGTTCGCGCGCAGGGCTTCCAGTTTGAACCGGCCACTGCCGACGACACGTTTCTCCCCACGCTCCCGAAGCCGCGCCATCCCTGCCTCATGCGCGGCCCGGTACTGCTCCGGGACGATCAGCTTCCCGAGGTCCTGACCGATCGCCGCATCAGCGGAATGGCCGAATATCTGCTCGGCGGCGGCGTTGAAATCCAGAATTCGCCCCCAGGTATCGGCCACGATCACCGCGTCCAGCGACGTGCCGGTGACGATATTCATCCGCTCACTGGCTTCGATCGCCTGCGTGCGCCGCCGAACGTTCTGCGCGTTCAGAACCGCAAGGTAGCACACCAGAACCACCAGCGCCGCAACCAGCACGGCAATGGCCCAGGCCAGTTGCTTCAACGTGTTCGACAGGGCGTTGCGACGAAAATCCGAGTCCTCCGCAAAGAAATTCAGCCCCGAGACCGACAGCCGCCGAACGCTCGGGCGGATGGCCGTCGTCTCGGCCCGCAACGCAGGCAATGCGGCCTGAAATGCGGTGATATCGCTGTCGATGATCGGAACCGCGCGATCCAGATAGTCACCGACCGCCGCCAGGTGCCGGGCAAACTCCTCCACCTGACGCAGCTCGTGATAGATTGACGCCTGTCCCAGCGTCCGGATCCGGCTATAGAACACATCGAATTTGCGCCGCAGACTGCGGATATCGGGCACTTCGTTCGTCTCCACCTGCGCCAGGGCCAGCCGGAAGTGAAGAAATTCGACCTCGGTCTGGGACAATGTCCACTGAATGTTGTCCGAACTGGCCGAGCTCAGCTGTCGCAGATCACGCGAAACGTTGAAGGCCAGCAGCGCAATTGCCACCAACCCCACTACGGCGGCCACGAGCAGGACTGCGAGCCGTAACCCGAGCATGCTGCGCATTTTGCCGACCATCGCCATCTTCCTCAAGTGCAGGCAGCCAGGGGCACCGATGCCGCACCCCCGCGTGTCGCTATTCGATCAACTCGATCCGGTCCAGCTGCCAGATGCTGCGGGAATAAACCACCTCTGATTGATATTCCTTTTTGCTGTCGTAAGGGTAAACAATCCACAGCGGCCCCTTGTCGCGCACTGACATTTCCTCACCGTTGAGCTTGTACGCAATGATTGGCCCGTCCTCGACCGCATCGCTGATCGGAATATCAACCGCATAGTCGTTGATCGCGGTCGCTCTCAGCGTGGTGCCGGACATCCCCAGGCTCTCGACCAACGCACTCAGCGGCACCCCCTCGAATGTCTGCACCCCCTGCGTCCAGATGGTGGAGGTTTCGAATTCTACGGTGCCCAGCTCTTGCAGCATCTCAAGGTCAAACTGCACCGCCTCGGCCTCCGCCTGGCCTGCCATCGGACCGGTTACGGTCAACAGCACTTCCCCGGCGGGGTCTGCCTGGCTGGCGGCCGCAAGGGGCAGCATGGCCAACATGGAAATGGCAATCGTCTGGAGCGCGCGGCGAGGCATGTCATGACCTTCCTTGGTTGAGCTGTCCCACGTATCGCACGTGGGCAGGACAGGGCCAAAAGGTTAGACGGATACCCCCCTATCCTTTCGAATAGGCACAGCCGCGCCCCGCTGTCCGATACCCCGCTTGCCGTGCCGCCGATTTCCCGCCAAGCTGTGACGAATACGTGCCAATTTTGCCGTGCAAGCGCCGCAAACACCGGTTACGTCTTGTAGGGCGAGAGCAAGGAGCCTGAGATGAGAGTACTGATTGCCGACGATCACGACCTGTTGCGCGATACACTTGTCCTGTTCCTTGAAGGCCAGGGGTCCATCACGACCAGAACCGCTGCGGATCTGGACCAGGCCTGCAAACTGATCGAGAGCGAGGACCCTTTCGACCTTGTGCTTCTGGACCTCAACATGCCCGGCATGGACGGGCTGGACGGGTTGAAGCGGGCCATGGAGCTGAAGGATGGGCAGCGGGTCGCCCTGATGTCCGGCACCGCAACCCGCCAGATCGCCGAGCAGGCGCTGGAGGCCGGGGCGGCAGGATTCGTCCCCAAGACCCTGTCGGCGAAATCGATGATCAACGCGGTCAAGTTCATGGCCATGGGAGAGCAATATGCCCCCATCGATTTCATGACCGCGACCGAAACCGAGGAAACCCATCCTCTGGCGGAAAAGCTCTCCCCGCGCGAGCGTCAGGTCCTGAAAGGCCTGACCGAGGGCAAGTCCAACAAGGAAATTGCCCGGGATCTGGAGATTTCCGAACCCACGGTAAAGCTGCACATGAAAACGCTTTACCGAAAGCTGGAGGTGACCAACCGCACGCAGGCGGCGCTGGCCGCACGCGAGGCCGGGCTGTACTAGCCGTCAGATCAGCGCGGCACTCACATTCCCCTGCGGTGCAGACCTTACCCAGCGCTCGCAAAGGCCGTGCCGATGCGGTGCGCGGCCAGTTTCAGCCGGGCCAGGTGTTTGTCTGCCACCTCCTCGACGCTGTAGTCGCTGGCATTCCACACCAGGTTCATCGCCCCGACGGCCGTGGACCCGGCATTGACCGGCACCGCGATTGCTGCCGGCAGCGCGCCGTAATCGACTGCGCGCCCCCAATATCCGGATGGGCGCACTGCATAGCCCCGCTCGGCAATCTGGCCAAGAATTTGCGCAAGGCAGGGAAAGGCCTCCGCGTCCTCGCGGGGCAGGCGCCCGAACAGCTCCCGCAGGGCAACCACCCGGTCCTCCCCTGACAGCGCGGACAGATAGGCCGTGCCCAGCGCGGAGAGGACCGGCGACGGGCGATAGCCCACCGTGTCGGGGTGCACCCCATGCACATTGAAGTTCCGTGAGGTGTCGACGATCTCGATCCTGCCGCCACCAACGGCCACGGCCAGATCGACGGCCAATCCAGTGTCCCGACTGACCGCCAGCACTTCTTCCTTGCCGACAGCCACCATCAAATCCGCGTATCCCTCGGCCCGCGCTTCCTGCGGGAAGGCCGAGCCAACCTGGTATCTGCCGTCACTGCTGCGCCGGGCCAGCCAGCGGCGCGCCTCCAGCGTGGCGCAGATCCTCAGCAGGGTCGCCTTGGGTAATGAGGTACGGTCGGCCAGCTCTGCCAGAGAGCAGGTGCCGCAGCGCTGGACCGTCTCCAGCACGGTCAGCCCCCTGTCAATCGAGCGGTTCAGTTTCATCATGCTGCGTTCCACCTGGTGAAACACCTATTCGACAACAGTGAACCTGTTCAATACCTTTTCAGCGAGGCGCAACGTTGGCGCTGCCCCCGGTGTCGGAACACCGATCGGGCGCGCCGCGCGCTTGCGGATCTGGGCGTAACCATCCCCGAGATTGCCCGCGCCTGACCCCAACGTCACGGGGCGCGCGCGCTGCGCGCCTCGCCTGCCTGAAAGTGAGCTGTCACCATGCCTCGAAATGTTCTCTTCATCATGTGCGACCAGCTGCGCTGGGACTATCTGTCCTGCACCGGTCATCCCCACCTGCCCACCCCGAATATCGACCGGCTCGCCGAAAAGGGCGTGCTGTTCGACCGGGCCTATGTGCAATCACCGATCTGCGGGCCGTCGCGCATGTCGTTTTACACCGGACGCTATGTCAGCTCGCACGGGTCCACCTGGAACAACATTCCGCTGAAAGTGGGGGAAATGACGCTGGGCGACCACCTGCGCCCGCTGGGTGTGCGCACTGCGCTTGTCGGCAAGACCCACATGACCGCGGATGTCGAAGGCATGCGGCGGCTGGGCCTGGCCCCCGACAGCGAAATCGGGGTGCGTGTTGCGGAATGCGGCTTTGAGCCCTACGAGCGCGATGACGGGCTGCACCCGGATGGCCCGCGCTACCCCCGGAACCCGGCCTATGACCAGCATATGAAGCAGCGCGGCTGGCCCGATGAGAACCCCTGGCAAAGCGTCGCCAACAGTGCCGAGGATGCCGACGGCAACATTCTCAGCGGCTGGTTCCTCGACCATGCCGACAAACCGGCCCGCGTCGCCGAAGAGGACAGTGAAACCCCCTACACCACCAGCCGGGCGATGGATTTCATCCGCGAGGCAGGTGACACGCCCTGGTGCCTGCACCTGAGCTACATCAAGCCGCATTGGCCCTATATTGTGCCAGCGCCCTACCACGACATGTTCGGCCCCGAAACGCATCTGCCACCGGTGCGCGACGAAGCAGAGCGCGCTGCTCCGCACCCGGTTTTCGGCGCTTTCATGGAAGAGCGCGTCTCCCGTGCCTTCACCGACGAGGGCACGCGCACCCGCGTCCTGACCGCCTATATGGGGCTGATCAAGCAACTCGACGACCAGATCGGGCGACTGATGGCCTTCCTCGATGAGCAGCGCCTGACCGACGACACGATGATCGTCTTCACCTCCGACCACGGCGACTACCTCGGCGATCACTGGATGGGCGAGAAAGAGCTGTTCCACGATGCATCCGCCCGCATTCCGTTGATCGTGGTCGATCCCCGCCCGCAGGCCGACGCCACCCGCGGCCTGCGCTCCGCGGCGCTTGTCGAAGCGATCGACGTGGTGCCCACTATCCTCGACTATTTCGGCGGCAAACAGGTGCCCCACATCATAGAGGGGCGGTCGCTTTCTCCGATCCTGCATGGACAGGCCGAGAAGGTCCGCGAGGTCGCGGTTTCGGAATACGACTATTCGATGCGCGATGTCCGCAAGCGTCTCGGCGTCGCGGTCAAGGATGCCAAGCTGACCATGCTGTTCGACGGTCGGTGGAAATACATCTTTGCCGAAGGGTTCCGGCCGATGCTCTTTGACCTCGAAACCGATCCTGACGAACTGAAGGATCTCGGGGCCGATCCCGGCCACGCTGACGAAATCGCCCGAATGGAGCGGTTGTTCTTCGACTGGACCCGGCGCACCTCTCAGCGCACCACGATTTCCGACGCGGTGATCGCGGGGCGGAATGCAAGCCTGGGAGAGGCAAAGGTGGGAATCCTGATCGGCTATCGCAATGAGGACGAACTGCGCGACCTGCTGGCAGAGGCGGCCCAGCAAGAAAAGTCCTGAGCGGATCATCGGCGAGAGGCCGGTCGCTCCCGGTCTCCGCGCCGCCGCGGCGAACCGCCCGCCGACGCCGACTGGCCTCGCACCGGGCCGCTGCCGAAAGGCCTGGGCGTGGCGCGGTCAGTCCGGGCGGGGCTTGTCGTCCCAGTCGTCGTTCAGGATGCGGCGCGAGTCCCCCTCGGGGTCGTCATACTGGTTGCTGCGCACAGTGTAGACAAAGGCGACCAACCCCACCAAGCCGAGAAACAGCGAAATCGGGATCAGATAGGCAAGCACACTCATATGAGGCTCAGCTCCTGTTTGGCCGCGCCTAGCGTAGGCGCAGGGCGTTCAGCGACACCGTTATCGAAGACGTGGACATGGCCAGGGCCGCGATCAGGGGCGTCGCAAGTCCGGCAACCGCCAGCGGCACGGCGACCACGTTGTACAGCGTGGCAATGCGGAAATTCTCGCGGATGCGGCGGGTCGCCTTCTGCGCCACGCTGCAGGCCTCAGCAATGGGCGTCAGATCCTGCCCCAAAAGGACGATATCCGAGGCCACCCGCGCCGCATCCAGCGCCGAGGCGGGCGAGATCGACACATGCGCCGCCGCCAGCGCCGCGGTGTCATTCAACCCATCACCCACCATCAGCACCTTGTGCCCACGGTTCGTCAGCTGTTGCACGCGGGCGGATTTTTCGTCCGGCAGGGCCTCGGCAACCCATTTGGAAATCCCCAGCCGCGCGGCCAGCTCCTCGACCGCCCCGACGGTATCGCCCGAGATCAGCAACACCTCCTTGCCTGCTGCGCGCAGAGCGGTCACCGCCTCCGCCGCGCCGGGGCGCAGCGCATCGGTGAACAGAAACGGTTTTGCCTCTCCGGTGCCAACATCCAGCCAGGCCGCCGTCTGACGGCCCTGCACGGCACCAACCCAAGCCGCGCGTCCCAAGCGCACCACCCGCCCCTGATACATCCCCTCGGTGCCATGGCCGGGCACCTCGGCAATCTGTTGCACATCGGCCGCGGCAATGCCCGCGTCCCGCGCCGCACGGGCCAGCGCCACCGACAGCGGATGCGCCGAGGCCTCGGCCAATGCCAGCGCAACCGCAAGATTTTCCGTGGCATGATCGTGCAGGTTGGTCAGCTGCGGCGTGCCCGCCGTCAGCGTGCCGGTCTTGTCAAAGACCACGGTATCGACCTCCGCCAGCCGCTCCAGCGCGGTGGCGTGTTTGATCAGCATGCCGCGCTTGAACAGCCGTCCCGAGGCCGCGGTGGTCACCGCAGGCACCGCCAGCCCCAACGCGCAGGGACAGGTGATGATCAGCACTGCCGCGGCGATGTTCAGCGCCATGCGGATGTCAAAGGTCCAGAGGTACCAGCCGACAAAGGCCAGCCCCGACAGGATATGAACGCCGGGCGCATAGAGCTTGGCCGCGCTGTCCGCCAGCGAGGTATAGCGCGAGCGGCCCGACTCGGCGATGGCCACCAGATCCGCCATCCGGTGCAGCGAGGTGTCCTCCCCCACGGCCGTCGCGCGGATGGTCAGCGGGCCGGTCAGGTTCACCTCGCCCGCCGACACCGCAAGACCGGGGGCGGCATAGACCGGCAGCGTCTCGCCCGTCAGCAAGGAGCGGTCCAGCTCCGACTGGCCGTCGATGATTTCGCCGTCCACCGGCATCCGCCCGCCCGGGCGCACAAGGATCAGATCGCCGACCGCCAGTTCCGCCACGGGCACCTCCTGCGCGCCGCCATCGCCAAGGCGAAGCGCGCGGGGCACCTCCAGCGCCGCCAGTTCCTCCGCTGCAGAGCGCGCCACCGCGCGGGTGCGGTAATCCAGATAGCGCCCGGCCAGCAGAAAGAAGGTCAGCGTCAGCGCCGCGTCGAAATAGGCGTGCTCACCCGACAGCGCGGTCTCCCACAGCGAGGTCACCAGCGCCAGCACCAGGGCGAGTACGATCGGCACGTCCATGTTCAGCCGCCCCACCCGCAATGCACTCCAGGCGTTCACGAAAAACGGCTGCGCCGAGAAGATGACCGCCGGAAAGGTAATCGCGGCAGAGATCCAGTGGAACAGATCACGGGTCGCGTCCGATGCCCCGGACCAGACTGAAATCGACAGCAACATCACGTTCATCGAGGCAAAGAAGGCCACCGCCAGCCGCATCAGCAGATCGCGCCCTGCCCGGTCGCTTCCGGTGGTGGCAAGCGCGGCAAGATCCAACTCATGCGCCTCATGCCCGACCTTCGCCAGCACCGGGATCAGGTCGGCCGCGCGCACCTCGGGCTCGGCCTCGATCAGGGCGCGCTTCAGGGTCAGGTTCACCCGCGCCGAATGCACGGCGGGGTGGGCGTTCAGCGCGCGCTCCACCGTCGAAATGCAGGCCTGGCAATGAATGCCCGGCAGGGACAGCGCCAGACGGGCCTCGGTCGGGGGGGCCTCGACGGGGACCTGCGGGGCGGCAACGCAGGCCGGGCAGGCGGCGAGCGAGGGACGGGGTTGGACGGTCATGGCCCTAGCCCTTCACATGCAGGATCACCCGCTGGGTGAACTCGGTACCGTTCCTGGCCCGCGCCACCATGCGGATGTTCCAGTTACCCGGCCCCAGATCGGCCGCGGCCACATAGGCGGTGCCGTCAAAGGTGAACTGCGGCTGCTGGTCATCCTGCACATGTGTCGCCCGGCCCAGCGTCGCGGTCAGCTTGGCCACCTCGACCGGCTGGCCATCTGCATCGGTGATCTCCAGCCGCACCGCGTCGCCCGCAGCCGATGCATAGACCGACCAGCCCAGCGCCTCCTGCGCGCTGCGGCGCTGGTCGAACTGCTGGCTGGCCACGTAGGAGTTCTTCACCTCCAGCCCCGGAAAGGTCTGTACCGCGTTTACCGCCAGCGCAATGTTGACGCCAATGATCACCGCAAAGGCGCCGCAGAACACCATCAGCGCATGTTTCCCGGTGAATTCCCGTGTTCCCTTCGCCATGGCTCAGTTCCCCCGTCCGTTGAAAGTGGTATCCTTGTAGGCCCGCTCCCCGCTGTCGCGATCCTCGACCCAGATCCGCACCGGGCTCGTTGCCGCAGCAGAGGCAGGCGCCTGTGACGGGGCGACGATGTAAACCCGTTGCAGCAGCGCGGTGTCGGCGGGCACCTCGACGATGGTGCCCTCCACGCCCTCCAGCGCGATCCTCATGCCTTCGCCGCCCTTGATCGACAGCGCGAAGGGCCGCGCCTCGCCGTGCTTGTTGCGCAGTCGCACGTCGTAGGTATTGCGGATCGAACCGTCCGACAGGGTGACAAACGTCGGGTTGCGCACCGGCGCCACTGTCAGTTCGATGTCGGAGCGGATGAACAGGGCAAACAGCAACCCCAGCCCGACCAGCCCCCACAGGGCCGTGTACATTACCGTGCGCGGCCGCAGGATATGCGTCCAGACTTTCCTGGGCGGCTTTCCTGCGCGCTCCTCGGCCTCATCGGACAGCGCCATGTAGTCGATCAGCCCGCGTGGTTTGCCGATCTTTGCCATCACGTCGTCACAGGCGTCGATGCACAGCGCGCAGGTGATGCATTCCATCTGCTGGCCGTCGCGGATGTCGATACCCATCGGGCAGACGTTGACGCAGGCCATGCAGTCGATGCAGTCGCCCTGCGGCTCCGGAACTGCGGCGGCGGGTGCCTTCTTCAGCTTGCCGCGCGGCTCACCGCGCCAGTCGCGATAGCCAACGGTCAAGGTGTCCTCATCCATCATGGCCGCCTGGATGCGCGGCCAGGGGCAGGCGTAGATACAGATCTGCTCGCGCGCGAAACCGCCAAAGAGGAACGTGGTCAAGGTCAGGATCGCCATCGTCGTATAGGCCACGGGGTGCGCGTTCAGCGTCACCAGATCGCGCAGCAAGGTCGGGGCATCGGCAAAGTAGAAGACCCAGGCGCCGCCCGTCGCAAGGCCGATCAGCAGCCACGCCACCCATTTGGTCAGACGCAGCCGCGCCTTGCGCAGATCCCAGCCCTGCTGGCGGTGCAGCCGCAGCCGGGCATTGCGGTCGCCCTCGATCCAGCGTTCCACCAGGATGAACAGGTCGGTCCAGACCGTCTGCGGGCAGGCGTAGCCGCACCAGACCCGCCCCAGCGCCGAGGTGAACAGGAACAGCCCCAGCCCCGCCATGATCAGAAGACCGGCGACGAAATAGAACTCATGCGGCCAGATCTCGATCCAGAAGAAGTAGAACCGCCGCCCGGCCAGATCCAGCAACACCGCCTGGTCCGGCAGGCTGGGGCCGCGGTCCCAGCGGATCCAGGGCGTCAGGTAGTAGATCCCCAGCGTCACCGCCATGATGTACCACTTCAGGTTCCGAAACTTGCCGGAGACGCGCCGCGGAAAGATCGGCTCACGTGCGGCATACAGGCTGGGGGCGGGTTCTGAATCGCTCACGGACTCACTCCGGATTATGGCTGTCTTGCGCCCTTGTCCCAGATGCGGCGAGCGGCAACTTTGACGTGGATCAAAAAAGGCATCACACAATCATGTTTTCGCGCCGAACCTGATGTCCCGCAGGCAATCCGCCACCTATGCCTGTGCGCAACCCGCCGCCAGAGGCACGATGCCGCAGCGCCTCCCCCTAACCTGCGGCTATTGCGCCCGCCCCCGTTCACGCCGCAACCACGCGATGAAGGCGCGGGCCTCGGGGCGCAGAACACCGGGGCGCGTGACGATGTGATAGCCGCTGCCCTCCGCTTCGGTGAACAGGGCCAGCAGGCGCCCCTCGGCGAGGTCTTCCTCGACGAAGTTCTGCACGCTGACCGCCACCCCCTGCCCGGCCCGGACGGCCTGCATCAGCAGGTTGCCGGGCAACCGGGTGCGCGGGCCACGCAGACTGTCCTCAACCCCTTGCGAGCGGAACCACCGACTTGCCTCGTTGGTGCCCAGCTCTTCGAGCCAAGGCAGGTCCAGCAGATCCGCCGCAGTGTCGACCCGACGCCCCGCCAGCAGCTGCGGCGCCGCCACCACCACCATCGGAGAGACCAGAAGCAACTCGGCCTCCAGCCCCGGCCACTGGCCATCACCGTATCGCAACGCGATCTCGACGCCGCCCGGCTTCAGTTCGACCAGCGTGCCGGTCGGGTCCAGCATCAGCTCGACCTCGGGGTGTTCGCCCTGAAAGCCCGGCAATCGCGGCACAAGCCATTGCGCCGCGAAACTGGGGGTGCAGGTCACATGCAGGGGTCGCGCGGCGCTCGCACCGGTCAACTCCTGCACGGCCGCCTGCATCGCGCCAAAGCCCAGCAAAAGCGCGCGCGCCAGATGCTCACCTTCCGCGGTCAGCGCCAGAGACCGCCCGGAGCGGTCCACCAGCGCGACCCCCAGATGCGCTTCCAGCGCCCGCAACTGCTGGCTGATGGCAGCGTGGCTGACATTCAACGCCTGTCCCGCCTGCACCAGATTGCCGCATTCGGCAAAGGCACAGAAGGCGCGCAGCCCCGCCATAGGCGGCATGACCTTCCAATCCATATGTAAGCCAGACTTACAGATACTGATTTTTCTTAACTGGCAGGAATCGCGCCTCCGCGCAAGGATACAAGGGTCGAAAGACCCAGCCACTTGCCCAAGGAGGGCCCACACATGATCGGTATTCTTGCCCAGAGCCTCTTCACCGCGACCCGCATCACGCCACCCCAGTCCCAAGCCGGTAACGACAGGTCCCGCACTGCCGCCGCGCCCTCCAAACCCCACGCGGCAAACGCAAAAAGCGCCGGCTTTCCCAGAAACGCGCGAACAGATCGGAAAGCCGGCGCAGCGCCCGCCGGGCCTGCACGTCTGCCGGGCGGGATCACATGCCACCCCTGAAGGGGGATGGAGGGGCGGCAATCAGGTGTCTCGATCACCTGTACCGCCCCGGCTGCCCGCGCGATTTGATCCTGATCAAACCGCCTGCCCGAACCGGGTAAAAAACTTGCCCTGCCCGGGCAAGGCACCTACGCTCAAATCATGGGCACAAGAAAAACGGCACCGCATCCGGACACCCACCGCGCACCGCTGAGCGCGGCAGAGGTGGGCGCACTGGCGCATCTCTACCGGGGCGAAATCTACCGCAGCACGATCTGGCGCACCCGGCTGGACACCACCACCAACTGGGCGGTGGTGACGCTGGGGGTGGCGCTGTCGATCTCCTTTTCCTCGCCCGAAGCCTCACCGCTGCCGCTGATCCTGGTCGGGGTGCTGATCATCTTCTTCCTGATGCTGGAAGCCCGCCGCTACCGCTATTTCAACGTGTTCCGCGCCCGCGCCCGCTGGATGGAGACGCATTTCTATGCCCCGATGCTGACCGAAGGCGACCTGCATCTGGAGGAGAACTGGCAGGCCGTTTTGGCCCGGGACTACCTGCGGCCAGAATACCACGTCAGCCAGATGACGGCGATCGGGCGGCGGATCCGGCGCAACTACTTCTGGATCCTGCTGATCCAGACCCTGGCCTATGCCGGCAAGATCGCGGTGCATCCCACCGCCGTGACCTCGTTGGAACAGGCCGTCAACCGTGCCGACATCGGCCCCTTCCCCGGCGAGTTGGTTTTGGCCACCGGCGCCTTCTACGTGGCCCTGTGGGGCGGGATCAGCGCCTGGAGCACCTGGAGCGACAGCCGACGCGCGCATCTGCGCGGGACCGCGACCTCCATGGGGTGATCCGCGGATCGCTTCAGCCCCTCAAGGGCAGCACGAAAAAGGGCCACCCGCGCGGGGTGGCCCTTTTTTGTCACGATTGCAGTGACCGGCCTACTCGCCGCCGCCCAGCTGATGCACATAGGCTGACACCGCGCGGATCTGCGCCTCGGTCAGCCGGGTGTTCCAGGCCGGCATCACGCCATAGCGCGAATTTGTCACGGTCTCGGTCAGGGTCGCGTAGTCGCCACCATAGAGCCAGATCGCATCCGCCAGGTTCGGGGCACCCTGGCTGCGGTCGCCAGTGCCGTCAGCCCCATGACAGGAGGCACAATTCTCGGCAAAGACCTCTGCCCCGGCAGCGATCTCGGACATATCCTGTGGCTCCCCCGACAGCGACATGACGAAATTGACCACCTGCGAGATCTCTTCCTTCGCCAGCAGTTCGTCGCGGCCGAAGGCGGGCATCTCGGAATAGCGCGCCTCGTCGCTGTCCTCGTTGCGGATACCATGGGCAACGGTCACATGGATCTCCTCCATGGACCCGCCCCACAGCCAGTCGTCATCAAGCAGGTTCGGATAGCCCTTGGCCCCCGCCGCGCCCGAGCCGTGACACTGCGCGCACCAGGTCTTGAAGACGGCGGAACCGGCGGAGACCGCATAAGGCCCCAGCTCGCTGTCGCTGGCGATGGCCGTCAGATCGGCCGCTTCCAGCCGCGCATTCATCGGCGCGTTGGCTTCCTCGACCGCGGCGATTTCGGCGGCGACATCTGCGCGCGTCGACCAGCCCAGCACACCGGCCGTGGCGCCATTGATCAGCGGCCAGGCCGGATAGGCCACGGTGTAGAGCAGCCCCCAGATGATGGTGGCATAGAAGGTCCACAGCCACCAGCGCGGCATCGGGTTGTCGAATTCCTCGATCCCGTCCCATTCATGGCCGGTGGTATTTGGATCGCCTTCGAATTTCTGTGCTTTCTTGCTCATGCCTTTGCCTCCTTCTTGGCAGCGGCGTCAGCCGGACCGGCGGGCGCTGGCGCGTCGTCATGCCGGAACGGAATATTGGCGGTGTCGCGGTAGACCTTGGTGCTGCCGGGCCGGAACGCCCAGATCACCACCCCGATGAAAAAGCTCAGCAGGAACAGCATCATCCAGCTGTCTGCGAATTGCCTCAGCAGCGTATAGAACTCCATCTCCGCCCCCTTTACCGGCTTGCGTCCGGGGTGAAGGTCGAGAAATCGACCAGCGTGCCCAGCATCTGCAGATAGGCGATCAGCGCATCGGCCTCGGAAACCCCCGGTTGGCCGTCAAAGTTGCGCACGTTGATGCTCTCGCCATAGCGTTCGAGCAGCCCGTCATAGTCACTGTCAGGATCGGCCTGGGCGCGGAAGTCGGCCTGCGCCTGCGCGATCATCTCCTCGGTGTAGGGGGTGCCCAGCATGGCGTTGGTTGCCATCACCTCGCCGATGTATCTGCCATCGATACGCGTCTCCTCGAGGAAACCGTATTTCGGCATCACCGACTCCGGCACCACCGCCTGCGGGTCGCGCAGGTGATCGGCGTGCCACTCGTCCGAGTAGCGCCCGCCGACGCGGGCAAGGTCCGGCCCGGTGCGCTTGGAGCCCCACTGGAACGGCCGGTCATACATCGACTCCGCCGCCAGCGAGTAGTGGCCATAGCGCTCCACCTCGTCGCGCATCGGGCGGATCATCTGGCTGTGGCAGACATAGCAGCCCTCGCGGATGTAAACCTCCCGGCCCGCCAGTTCGAGCGGGGTGTAAGGGCGCATGCCCTCGACCTTCTCGATGGTGTTTTCCAGGTAGAACAGCGGCGTGATCTGCACCAGCCCGCCGATCGTGACGACCAGGAAACTGCACACCAGAAGCAGGGTCGCATTGGTCTCGAGGATCTTGTGTTTGTCGAGAATAGACATGGTTTCCTGGCTCCTTATTCAGCCGGGACCGGTGCCGTCAGGCTGGCCTCTTTGGCCGGTGCCTTCCGGACAGTCATCCAGAGGTTGTAGCACATGATGATTGCGCCCGCGAGGAACATGACCCCGCCCAGACCGCGCACCACATACATCGGGAATTTCGCGGCGACGGTATCGGCAAAGGAGTTCACCAGGAAGCCGTTGGCATCCACTTCGCGCCACATCAGGCCTTCCATGATGCCGGTGACCCACATCGACGCGGCGTAGAGAACGATGCCGATGGTGGCGAGCCAGAAGTGCCAGCTGACCAGCGACAGCGAATACAGCCGCTCGCGCTTCCACAGCACCGGCACCAGGTAGTACAGCGCACCAAAGGTGATCATGCCGTTCCAGCCGAGCGCACCGGAATGCACGTGGCCAATGGTCCAGTCGGTGTAATGCGACAGCGAGTTCACCGCGCGGATCGACATCATCGGGCCCTCAAAGGTGGACATGCCGTAGAAGCCGACAGAGATCACCATCATGCGGATCACCGGGTCGGTGCGCAGCTTGTCCCAGGCGCCCGACAGGGTCATCAGCCCGTTGATCATGCCACCCCAGCTGGGCATCCACAGGATTACCGACATCACCATGCCAAGGGTCGAGGCCCAGTCCGGCAGCGCGGTGTAATGCAGGTGGTGCGGGCCGGCCCAGATATAGAGGAAGATCAAGGCCCAGAAGTGGATGATCGACAGCTTGTAGGAGAAGACGGGACGCTCGGCCTGCTTGGGAATGAAGTAATACATCATGCCCAGGAAGCCTGCGGTCAGGAAGAAGCCCACGGCGTTGTGGCCATACCACCACTGGATCATCGCATCCTGCACGCCCGGCCAGACGATCACCGACTTGGAGCCCCAGATCGACACCGGAATGGTCATGTTGTTGACCACATGCAGCATGGCAACGGTGACGATAAAGGCCAGGTAGAACCAGTTCGCCACATAGATATGCGGCTCCTTGCGCTTGATGACCGTGCCCAGAAAGACCGCGAGATAGGCGACCCAGACGATGGTCAGCCACAGGTCAACGTGCCATTCCGGTTCGGCGTATTCCTTGGACTGGGTGGAGCCGAACAGGTAGCCGGTCGCCGCCAGCACGATGAACAGCTGGTAGCCCCAGAACACGAACCACGCCAGGTTGCCGCCCCACAGCCGCGCCGCGCAGGTGCGCTGCACGACGTAGAACGAGGTGGCGATCAGCGCGTTGCCCCCAAAGGCAAAGATCACCGCCGAAGTGTGCAGCGGCCGCAGGCGGCCGAAGTTTGCCAGCCCCTCGGCCCACTCGAAGTTCAGGGAAGGAAAAGCCAGCTGGAAGGCGATGAAGGTGCCGACCAGGAAGCCCACCACGCCCCAGAAGGCGGTGGCGATTGTGCCAGCGCGGATCACGCTGTCAAAGTACTCGTTTTGCGGATGCGCCGCCGTCGCGGGGACCGGTTCTCCGGTCTGGCGCAGCGTGTAAAGAAACAGCCCTCCAGCCACGATCATCACGATGACCGCATGCACCTGATAGGCCAGATCGCGCGCGTAGTTGGTGCCGATCATCGCAAACAGCGTGACCAACCCAAGCGCTATCAGCTTGATATAATTAGACATCTTGCGTCCCTTTGCCTGCACTCCGCGAATCTTGCGCCCCGGAGGCATGTTTTGACCGTGCCCTTGATGCCGCAGGCGCATCCTTGCCGCCTTGATCTGCATCAAGACGTCAGAAGGCGACATGTGACACTTGTACAGGTGCAGTGAAATGTCGCGCCCGGCCCCTCGCAGCGGCTGGCGTCGGCCCGTCAGGAGATGTGCGAAATGGCCTACAAATCCGTGTTAACCGTCTTGTCCGCCGCCGAAAGCGCGTCGGCACCGCTGGCCCAAACGGCCGCGCTGGCCGACGCCTTTGGCGGCCACGCAGAGGCGCTGTGCCTGGGCGTCGATCGCACCCAGACCGGCTATTACTACGCCGGGGCCAATGCGCTGGTGTTGCAGGAAAGCCTGGCCCGCGCCAGCGAGGAGGCCAAGGCGCTCGAAGCCCTGGCGATAACCACGCTGGAGGCCGCGGCCGTGCCCTTTTCCACCGACACGGGCGTCGCTCAAATGGCGGACCTTGGCCGCCATGTGGCGCGCCGGGCCCGGTTCTCGGATCTGGTCGTGCTCGGGCAGCCCTACGGGGAGGGCAAACGCGCCGAGGCCGAACCCATCGTCGAGGCCGCCCTGTTCGAAGGCCGCGCCCCGGTCCTGGTGGTGCCGGATGCGCAGGCACCGCTGCGGCAGCCCGGAACCGTCGTGGTGGCCTGGAACGAAAGTCTCGAAGCGATGACAGCCGTGCGCCATGCGCTGCCCTTCCTGCGGCAGGCCGATCTCGTCCGCCTCGCGGTGATCGACCCGCCCCAGCACAGCAGCGAGCGGTCGGACCCCGGCGGCCTGCTGGCGCAGATGCTGGCCCGCCACGGGGTCACCTGCGAAATCGACGTGCTCAGCAAGACCCTGCCACGGGTGTCCGATGTGCTGAACCGCCACGCCGCCGACACCGCCGCCGACCTCATCGTCATGGGCGCTTACGGGCACTCGCGCTTTCGCGAGGCGATCTTGGGGGGCGCGACCCGCAATATGCTCGAGCAGGCGCGCGTGCCGGTGCTGATGGCGCACTGACCGCCAAGGCGGTTTCAAATCCGCCCAGCAGCCAGCCGCTCAGCAAGGCGCCCTTTCACGGGGCGCCTTCAGGGTCAGCTGGCCTTGCGGATCAGACCGATCAGGAACAGCAGGATCACGGCGCCAATCGTGGCATGGACCAGCGACCAGAAGAAACCGCCCCCCGCGGCAAAGCCAAGGGCGGGAAAGATGACACCTGCCAGAAACGCGCCAACCACGCCGACGATGATATTGCCCAGCAGGCCAAACCCGCGCCCCTGCATGATCTTGCCCGACAGCCAACCGGCCAGCGCGCCGACGATCAACATCCCGATAAGACTTCCAAACTCCATTGCGGCCTCCTCAGCGTTGCACAAGTGGCAGTAGAGCACAGGCCCTCGCTGCGGTCAGCCCATCACGGTCGCAAACCGCGCAACCGTGACCACAAGGCCCGGTCGCGGGGGCGCTGTCACAGCCAGATGCGGCCGCCCTGGCGGCATCCGGGATCAGTCTTCGCTGTCGGTGCCAGCCTCGTCCAGCAGGCGCGTCATGTCCGGCACCGTGACATGGCGTTTGCCCGCCAACTGGATTACACCGTCGCGCTTCAGCGCCGACATCTGACGGCTGACCGTCTCCAGCGTCAGGCCAAGATAATCGGCCATCGCCTCGCGGGTCAGCGGCAGATCGAACTCGGCGGTGTCGGTGTCGCCCCCCGGCGTCAACGCCGCGTTGCGGCGGGCGATGATGGCCAGCAGGCTGGCAATCTTCTCCCGGGCGGTCTTGCGGCCCAGCACCAGCATCCACTCCCGCGCGGCATCCAGCTCGTCCAGTGTCATCTCCAGCAGCCGGTGGGCAATATGCGGGGTGCGCTCCATCAGATCCTCAAAGGGCTTCTTGCGGAAACAGCACATCACGAGGTCGGTGGTGGCGACCACGTCATAGGCGGCGCCCTCGCGTCCCGGCCGGCCAACAAAATCACTCGGCAGCAGCAGCCCGACCATCTGGGTCCGCCCATCCTCCATCGTCTGCGTCAGCGAGGCGATACCGGTGACCACCGAGCCGACGAAGCTCATCTGGTCGCCGGACCAAATGACCGGCTGGCCGGCTTCATAGCTGCGGTAGTACTTGATGGCGTCCAACTGCTCCAGCTCATCAGCGTCGCAGCGGGCGCAAACGGCACGGTGGCGGATCGGGCAGTCGGCGCATCTGGACTGGGACAGGACAGGCGCATTCATGAGAGGATCCCGTTTGATCTGGGTCAAGGCAGGCCTTGGCCTGTCCGCCACAACCTAGTGGAAGTAGCCACAAAGCTCAATCGGGGCGGCCCGGATTAATGCCGGTCGCCCGCTGCGCCCTGCTGCCGCAGCTGACCCCGTCGACGCGGCTCAGCCCCTTCCCTCAGCCCCCGGCCGCGGCCAGCAGCTTGCGGGTGTACTCGGCCTTCGGGTTGGCAAACAGCTCCGCCGCCGGCCCTGCCTCGACCACGTCGCCCTGGTTCATCACCACCACGCTGTGCGACATCGCCCGCACCACGTTGAGGTCATGGCTGATGAACAGGTAGCCCAGCCCGTGCCGCGCCTGCAAATCGCGCAGCAGCTCGACGATCTGCACCTGGACCGTCATGTCCAGCGCCGAGGTGGGTTCGTCCAGCACTACCAGCTTGGGGCGCAGCACCATGGCGCGGGCAATCGCGATGCGCTGGCGCTGGCCACCGGAGAATTCATGCGGGTAGCGGTCCATCGCCGCCGGGTCGAGGCCGACCTCGCGCATCACCTCCGCCACCAGCTCGCGCGGCTTACGGTGCTGGTCGACCTTATGGATGGCCAGTCCCTCGGCAATGATCTGCGCGCAGGTCATCCGCGGGCTGAGCGAGCCGAAGGGGTCCTGGAACACGATCTGCATGTCCTTGCGCAGGCGGCGCAGCTCACGGGTGGACCACTTGCGCAGGTCCTGACCGCAGAAGGTCACCGCGCCCTCGGACGCGATCAAGCGCATGATCGCCAGCGCCAGCGTGGTCTTGCCCGAACCGCTCTCACCGACGATGCCCAGGGTCTCGCCTGCGCGCACCCGCAGCGACATCGGGTTCACCGCCTTGACGTGCCCCACGGTGCGTTTCAGCAGCCCGCGCTGGATCGGGAACCAGACCTTGAGATCGCGGGCCGAGACCAGCTCCTCCGCGTCCGGTGCCACCGGTTTCGGCTGGCCCGAAGGCTCCGCCGCCAGCAGTTTCTGCGTATAGGGGTGCTTGGGCGCGGCAAAGATCTCCGCTGCCGGGCCTTCCTCGACGATCTCGCCGTTCTTCATCACGCAGACCCGGTCGGCAATGCGGCGCACGATGGCCAGATCATGGGTGATGAACAACAGCCCCATGCCCTCGCTTTTCTTCAGCTCCGCCAGCAGGTCGAGGATCTGCGCCTGGATGGTCACGTCCAGCGCCGTTGTCGGCTCATCCGCGATCAGGATGTCGGGCTTGTTGGCCAGCGCCATGGCGATCATCACCCGCTGCCGCTGGCCGCCGGACAGCTGATGCGGATAGGCAGACAGCCGGTTTTCCGCATCGCGGATGCCAACCTTGTCCAGCAGCTCCAGAATCCGCGCCCGCGCCGCCTTGCCTGCCAGCCCCTGGTGCAGTGCCAGCGATTCCGCCAGCTGGCGCTCAATCGTGTGCAGCGGGTTGAGCGAGGTCATCGGCTCCTGGAAGATGAAGCTGATGTCATTGCCGCGCACCTGCATCAGGTGCTTTTCATCCGCGCCGACCATCTCGTGCCCGTCGTAGGTGACCGAGCCCTCGACAATCGCGCTGTCACCCAGCAGCGACACGGTGGACAGCGCCGAGACCGATTTGCCGGAGCCCGACTCGCCCACCAGCGCCACGGTCTCGCCGCGGCCGACGGAAAAGGAGACGCCCCGCACGGCCTCCGTCAGCTTGCCGTCCTGACGGAAGGAGACGCGGAGGTTTTTTACAGAAAGAAGTGTCATCTTAAGCCCAGCCCCGGATTCCAAACATGAACAGACTCCAGATCGCCGCAGCATAAGTCCAACCCTTGAGGCGGGCCGATATAGCCCTCCGCTGCATCCAACGTAGCGAAACGAACAGAACAGCAGGCAGAGTCAGGGGGAACGCCATAGTGTTGTAGGAGAACGCGAACCAGACCGCGTCCCAGTTTATATAGTCCCATTGCGGGCTCGTCAGAACAGCTACGCCAACGACTGGCGAGAGCCAGATGACCACAGAAACCAGCAAAGCAGCCAGAAATGCCAAGTTAACTTGGCTTCGCTTCGTGTTCACCGCTTGCACACTCATGAAAACGTCTTCCGCGGGTCGAAGGCATCGCGCACGCCTTCAAAGATGAACACCAGCAGCGACAGCATGATTGCGAAGGTAAAGAACGCGGTGAAGGCCAGCCAGGGCGCCTGCAGGTTCTGCTTGGCCTGCAACGTCATCTCGCCCAGCGACGGCGCCGAGGACGGCAGCCCGAAGCCAAGGAAATCCAGCCCCGCCAAAGACGAGATCGTGCCGGTGACGATGAAGGGCATCATGGTCAGCGTCGCCACCATCGCGTTTGGCAGCATGTGGCGGAACATGATCGTCATGTTGCCGACCCCCAGCGCCTTGGCGGCGCGCACATATTCCAGGTTGCGCGCGCGCAGGAACTCGGCCCGCACAACGCCCACCAGCGCGGTCCAGCCGAACAGCACCATCAGGAACACCAGGAGCCAGAAACTGCGCCCCAGCACTGCGAACATGATGATGATGACATAGAGCGTCGGCGTCGCGCTCCAGATCTCGATCGCGCGCTGGAAGATCAGGTCGAGCCAGCCACCGAAATAGCCCTGCACCGCACCTGCGATGATGCCCAGCACCGTCGCTGCGCCGGTCACGATCAGGGTGAACAGGATCGACAGGCGGAAGCCGTGGATCACCCGCGCCAGCACGTCGCGCTTGGTATCGTCGGTGCCCAGCCAGTTCTGGCTGTTGGGCGGCAGGGGCGCCGCGCCGGGGCGGTCGACGGAGGTGTTGTAGCTGTAGGGGATCGGCGGCCACAGCGTCCAGCCTTCGTAGAACCCTTCGGCCTGATAGGTGCCCGCATCGATCTGCTCCAGGATGCCCTCGGGATCGTCAAAGCAATCCTCGATGCCGCCGGAGCGGATCAGGCATTCCACCTCCGGGTCGCGGTAGGGCGCCTCGGTCTGGAAATCGCCGCCGAATTCGGTCTCCGGGTAGAACTTGAAGATCGGCGTGTACAGCTCGCCGCGGTAGCTGGCGAGGATCGGTTTTTCATTGGCCAGGAAATCGGCAAACAGCGACAGCGTGAAGAGCACCGAGAAGATGATCAGCGACCAGTAGGCGCGCTTGTTCTTGCGGAAGTTGTTCCAGCGGCGCTGGTTCAGGGGGGAAAGTGCCATGGCTCAACCCTCCCGCTTTTCAAAGTCGATGCGCGGATCGACCAGCACATACATCAGGTCCGAAATGATCCCGACCACCAGGCTCATCAGGCCAAAGATGAACAGCGTGCCGAAGATCACCGGGTAATCGCGCGCCACCGCGGCCTCGAACCCCAGCCGCCCCAGACCGTCGAGCGAGAAGATCGTCTCGATGATCAGCGAACCGGAAAAGAAGATACCGATGAACACCGACGGAAAACCCGCGATCACGATCAGCATCGCGTTTCGGAACACATGGCCGTACAGCACCCGGTTCTCGCTCAGCCCCTTGGCGCGGGCGGTCATCACATACTGCTTCTTGATCTCATCAAGGAAAGAGTTCTTGGTCAGCAGCGTCAGCGTCGCAAAGGCGCCGATGGTCGAGGCCAGCACCGGCAGCGCGATGTGCCAGAAATAATCGGCCACCTTGCCCAACAGGCTCAGATCCTCCCAGTTGTCCGAGGTCAGCCCGCGCAACGGGAAGATCTGCCAGTAGGAGCCACCGGCAAACAGCACCAGGAGCATGATCGCAAACAGGAACGACGGAATCGCATAGGCCGCGATGATCACGCCGCTGGTCCAGGTGTCGAACCGCGAGCCATCCGTCAGCGCCTTGCGAATGCCCATCGGGATCGAGATCAGATAGGCGATCAGCGTCGACCACAGGCCAAGCGAGATCGATACCGGCATCTTTTCCAGCACCAGCTCGGTCACGCCGATCTTGCGAAAATAGCTCTCGCCGAAATCAAACTGCACGTAGTTCCACATCATGTTGATGAACCGCTCCAGCGGCGGCTTGTCGAACCCGAATTCGCGCTCCAGTTCCTCGATGAACTCGGGCGGCAGGCCCTGGGCGCCCGCGTAGCGATCCGTGGCGCCGCCGGATTCGATCTCGGCGCCGCTGCCACCGGCAAAGCCCTCGAACACGTCACCGGCCCCCTGCTGCTGGGCGATGATCTGCTCGATCGGGCCGCCGGGCACGAATTGCACCAGCACGAAATTCACCACCATGATGCCGAACAGCGTCGGGATCACCAAAAGCAGGCGTCGAAGAATATAGGCTGCCATGTCGGGGAGTTACCTCAGCGCGCCGGACGCCTTCAGCGCCGCTTCGCGTTCGGGATCCACCCACCACAGGTCCAGGTAGCCCAAAGTGAAGGGCGGCAGCGTCTCGGGATAGGCATACATGTCGTAGTAAGCGGTCCAATATTCCGCGACATACCCGTCAGGGATCACGAAGAACTCGTAGCGCAAGGCGCGGTCCAGCGCCATCAGCGCCGCGTCCTGCTCTTCCTGGTTGGTGGTGTCGAAGGACCCCTCGAGGATTGCGTCCACCAGCGGGCTGGCGAGGCCCGCGGGGTTGAACAGGCTGAACTCCGCCTCCTTGGAGCCATACATCTGCGTCAGACCGCCACCGGTGGTCAGAAACGCGCCATACCGGTCGGTATAGACCATGTCGTAATCCCGTTCCCGGCTGCGCAGCGTGAACTGCGCGGGATCGACCTTCTCCGCCGTGGCATCGACGCCGATGGCCTGCAGGTTCTGAACATAGGTTTCGATCATGGTGGCGACGGATCCCGTCATGTTGGACGGATAAGGGATGTTCACCTTCAGCGTCCGCCCCTGCGCATTGCGCCGCAAGGCACCATCGCCCACAGGCCAGCCCGCCTCGTCCAGCATCTGCGAGGCCTTGCGCAGGTTGCGGCGGTCGTTCAGCCGATCCGGCTTCGAGGTATGGGTGGTGACCACTTCATTTTCCAGCACCTCTGCCGGCACCACGTCCCCCAGGCTCTGCAGGAACGCCAGTTCCGCGCCTTCGGGCACGCCGGTGGCCTCCAGGTGGGTGCCTTCGACAAAGGAGTCGCGCTGCGTGCTGAGACCGAACAGCAGCGATTCATTCACCCATTCAAAGTTGAACGCCAGCGCCAGTGCCTTGCGCACGGATTTGTCGGCAAACTGCGGCTTGGCCAGGTTGAACACGAACCCCGAGGGCGACGGCGGGCTGCCATCCGGGATTTCATCCATCACCACGCTGCCCGCCGCCAGCTTCGGAAAGTCATAGCCGGAGGCCCAGCGCTTGGCGTCGGTTTCCTGGCGGAAGGTGTATTCGCCCGCCTTGAAGGCCTCGAACGCGGCGGTCTGGTCCGCGAAATACTCCACCCGGATGCGGTCATAGTTGTAGCGGCCGCGGTTCACCGGCAGATCCTTGGCCCAATAGTCATCGCGGCGGGTGTAGACGATGCGACGGTTGACGTCGAAGCTCTCCAGCTTGTAGGGGCCCGAGCCCACCGGCACCTCCAGGCGCGGCTCATCCAGGCGGCGGTTTTCCGGGTCCTCTTCGAACCACGCCTTGGAGAACACGGTGGTATTGCCGACGGTCTCGATCAGGCTGCGGCGGCTGACATCGGGGTGGAAAGTGAATTTCACCGTCAGGTCGTCGAGCGCCTCGGCGCTGGTCACCATATGGCCCACCGCCTGCGCATAGGACGGCAACCCCTGAGTGATGAACAGCTTGTGGCTGTAGACCACGTCATGGGCCGTCACCGGCGTGCCGTCCCAGAACCGTGCCTCGGGGCGCATGTGGAAAACCACGTAGTTGCGGCCCTCGTCATACTCCAGGCTCTCGGCCAGCAGGCCGTAGTACTGGCCGATGGAGTCGTCGGAACTGACCAGCAGGCTGTCATACTGGATCGTGGTCAGCGCCCCGGCGCGACCTTTGCGGGAATAGGGGTTGAGCGAATCGAAGGTGCCCGATGCCCCGAGCGAAATCTCGCCCCCTTTGGGCGCATCCGGGTTCACATAGGCAAAATGCTCGAAATCGGCCGGGTAGTCGAGATTGCCGAAATAGGAATAACCGTGGCTGGTGATGACCTTGTCAGCGGCCTCCGCCTCGGGCGTGCCCTCTGCCTGCGCCAACGTCGCCGTCAGCGCCAGGATCAGCGACAGCGCCAACATCTGCGCGAACATCACTGCGGTCTGCATCGGATACGCCCGTTCCTTCACGCGTGCCCGCGCCACAGCCTGAGCCGTTTTCATCTGCCTTGACCTCCTGTTGCCCGGTGCCTGCCGCCGGAGTTTTCTGCCTTCCCAAGCTAATGTCCGCCAGCGGTCACTTTCAAGTTGAGATTGGAGGATTTCCGTCACCATCCGTCACAATCCGGACAATCCCCGCCCAGCGCCCGGCCACACGGCAAACACTTGCCCAAACGGCAAAAAAGCCGCTGCCCGGGGCAGCGGCTTTTTCGGATAGCTGGGACAGCGACAGATCAGTCGTCGAGGCTGTCCAGATAGGCGATCAGGTTCACCCGATCCGACTGTTTCTTCAGCCCGGAGAACGACATGGTGGTGCCGGAAGCATAGGCCGACGGCTTGGCCAGGAAGGCATCCAGCTCTTCCGGCGTCCAGTCCTTGTCCGCCAGGGCGGTCAGAGCACCCGAATAGCCGAAACCGGAAACCGAGGCGATATCACGGCCAACAACCCCATACAGATAGGGACCCGTGGCGTTAGCGCCATCTTCCAGCTTGTGGCAAGCCGAGCACTTCTTGAATACTTTTGCGCCTTTGGCGACATCAGCCGAGGCCATCAGCTCGTCAAAGCTGACCTCCGGCTCGTCGCTGGCCGCGTCATCGGCGGAGGCGACTTCGATCACGTAGGCAGCCTCTCCGTGGCTGTCCACGTGATACAGTTCTTCTGCGGCCCATTTGCCCAGGAGGAATACCAGGAACGCGCCACAGAAACCTGCGGTCGCTTTGGTAAGGGTCATTGTGTCAAACATGAATCGCGGGTCCATTTAGCTGTCTGGGGGGGTGTCTAAGGCTTCCCCTCGCCAGTGGCAAGGTATAGACAGCGCGACGAAACGCCCATTTGCTGAAGATTTGCACCGGAAACACACCCATGACCCGCAAGATCGCCATTCAGGGGGAGCTGGGCTCCTACAGCCACGAGGCCTGCCGCAACGCGCGCCACGACATGGAGGTGCTGCCATGCCGCACCTTTGAAGACGCCATCGCAGCGGTCAAGAGCGGCGAGGCGGAACAGGCGATGCTGCCGGTCGAGAACTCGACCTACGGGCGGGTGGCCGACATTCACCGCCTGCTGCCCCACAGCGGGCTGCACATCATCGACGAGGCCTTCGTGCGGGTGCACATCAACGTGCTGGGCGTGCCGGGGGCCAAGCTGGAAGACATCCGCGAGGCGAAATCGCACCTGGTGCTGCTGCCGCAATGCGGCACCTTCCTGCGCGAACACGGCATCCAGGGCCGGGTCAGCCCCGACAATGCCCGTGCCGCCCGTGACGTGGCCGAGGCCGGCGACAAGCACGTGGCGGCCCTGGCCAGCGAACTGGCCGGCGAAATCTACGGGCTGGAGGTGCTGGCGCGCCACATCGAGGACAATGGCGACAACACGACCCGCTTCCTGATCATGGCGCCGGAACCGGATTACCGCCGCCGCGGCACCCACAGCATGATCACCAGCTTCGTGTTCCAGGTCCGCAACATTCCCGCCGCGCTCTACAAGGCGATGGGCGGCTTTGCCACCAACGGCATCAACATGACCAAGCTGGAAAGCTACATGGTCGACGGCTCCTTCACGGCGACCCAGTTCTATGCCGATATCGAAGGCCACCCCGAAGATCCCAATGTGCAGCTGGCGATGGATGAGCTGAAGTATTTCACCACCAACGTCGAGGTTCTGGGCGTCTACCCGGCCAACCACGGCCGGTTCTGACGCCACGATTTCGGCAGTCGCTCCCGGTCGCGTCACGGCTTCAGACACCGTTCAAGTCAGCCTCCCTGCCTGCGTCCGCGCGGGCAGCAACCTCGTGCAGGCCATACCGCCGTTCTAGCGACGCGGCCGCTCTGGCGCACCGAAATGACTGTCGCACGCCCATGTCGGGCGGATAATTTTCGAGTGTGTGTGGGGGGGGGAGTTAAAGTGAGAGGCTGGACATCGACCCAAGCGGGGCTCGTTGTGGCTGCTTCCTTCCGGACCTGACCAGGTTGGCGAGGCGCTTGCCCGCGCCAACCTCTCGAATCCCGATATAAGGGGCATGATCCGGAATGACAAGGGCAGCTGCACACCCGCCGGACAGGACTAGAGATGCAGCTCCAGTTCCCAGAATCCCTGCTCATTGAACCCCCGTGGCACCGCCAGACCGGCAGGCAGTTCTGCCAGGTGGCGCGCCGCGCCCGGACCGGTCACCGCAACCGCGCGCGCACCCGGCAGGGACGCCAGCTTCCACGGGTAGGGCGCGGCCTCCAGCGGGTCTGTTTTCAGCCGCCCCTGCAGGTAATCACGCACCGCGTCCCGGATCAGCAGCGGCGGCAGGGACAGTTCCTCGGCCTCGTGCAACATCCGGAAACTGCCGCCGCCCCGCACCCGGTAGCTGTTGGCGGCAACCGCGAACTTCTGTTCGGGATCCACCGGATGACCGCGCCACCGCAGCTCGCGAATGCGCCGGGCCTGCGGGTTGATGCGCTCTCCGGTGGCCGAGAACCGGGGCGGTTGCGACGGGTCGATGCGGTACTGTAATCCGAACATCACGTCGAAATTGTGCCCCGCGCGGGCCGGATCCGCCAGCAGCTGGCCACTGCGCCCGGGTGTCAGCCGGTTGAACAGCCCCGCCGACATCTCCAACCAGTCCAGCAACTGGCCGCCGCTCACGGTCACCACGCGCAACTCATTGGGAAAGATCTGCAAATCGGCGATATTGCGGGCGCTCAGGTCCCCGGCGGAAATATCGGTGTAGAACTGCGGCCCGGCGCGACCGCCGAACTTGCAGGGCGCCACCGCTGACAGCAGCGGCAGCTCTCCCGCGGCACTCTGCGCCAGCAGCGGCCGAACCGCCGCCGCCTGCGCCGCCGCGACCAGCGCCAGACCGCGGTCCGGCGCAAAGAAGGTGAAATAGGAATGCATCGCCACGTCCGAGGAACCGGCAGGCTGCCGCATACGCTCCTGGGTGCGCTGATGGTCCTGCGACAGCGCCGCCACCAGCTCGGGGGATTCCGCGGCCAGCGACTGGATCACACCGGCATTGCCCTTGCAGGCCACCGGCCGCAACCGCGCCTGTCCAGAGACCAGCCGCCAGCCCCCGTCCCCGTACCGCAGGTCGAGGTCAAGCACGCCCAGGTGCGAGCCGTGAGCGCCGGGCATCACCACGGGCTTGTCCAGCGGATGCGCCGGATCCGGCAGCGTCAGATGGGTATGGCCGCCCACCAGCGCATCGATCGGCGGCAAGGCCGCCAGCTGCTCCAGCGCATTTTCCGTGCTGTCGCCGCCGCCCGCCGCCGAAAGCGCGCCGCCGTCATCGCCAAGCCCGGTATGGGCCAGCGCCAGCACCACATCGCAGCCTTCCGTCTTCAGGCGCCAGGCCTGCTCGGCCGCGGTATCGACGATCCCGGTGGCGCGCAGCTGCCCCTGCAGCCCGCGACCACCCCAGACCAGCGTCTGTGGCGGCAGCACCGACAGCAACCCGATGCGCACAGGCGGCAGATCGGGACAGCTGTCCAGTTGCCGCTCCAGGATCGCCGCCTCTCCAAAAGGCAGGTGCAGCCCGGGCCGGGCCGCCCGCAGGTTCGAACACAGCACCGGACAGCGCACGTCTGCCAGCACCCGCGACAGCCGCTCCAGCCCGATATCAAAGTCGTGGTTGCCCAGCCCGACCGCGTCATACCCCAGCACGTCAAAGGCCACCGCCAGCGGATGCGGCCGGGTGCTGCCAGGCTCGATATCGCCGAGCGGCGCGCCTTGGAAACCGTCGCCATTGTCGACCAGCAGACAGGCCTCGCCGCGCGCCGCGGCTTCGGCGCGCTCCTCGGCGATCAGGCTGGCCACGCGCGACAGCCCGACGGCCGGATCGGCCCGGTCGGCATAATAGTCGTGCCCCAGCAGGTGACAGTGCAGATCCGTCGTGGCGAGCACGCGCAGCCGCCCGGAGGTCCGGGCGGGGGGCTTGTCCACCGCAACCGTCATGTCTGCTCCCGTGTCGGCACTTAGGGTCCGCTTCTGTAGGCTACGCTTTAACGCGTGTTTCTCCACCCCATTTGAATCAGCGTTTTAACGATTTGCAAAGGCACCTTTTGAGTGCTGCGACATTTTTCTGAACGCCGCCGTGACATGCTCTGCCGCCAAAGACATTTTGCACCCTGCCTTTTTGCCCCGCACGCGCCTTGCTCCGATCGGGCGGTGTTGCGTTGCAGTGACAGGCAAGCCCGGATCGCGCAACATGGCTGGCTCCCGGCCAACCGGGCTGGCAAGGAAACCGCAAGATGCCTCGGGAGACCGCCATGAAACATGCAGAACAGGTGACTTTCGGTGGCGGTGCGCTGAACCGCGCCGCCCATCTGCGCACCGACGCTGCAGCGCTGGACGCAGCCTGGCGCGCAGCCGATGCAGCCGTGCTGCTGCTGTGGCGCGGCAAACCGCTGGCCCGGCGCCCACAGGCAGAGGCACCGCCACAGGGGCTTGCCCTGACGGCCCCCGATCACCCGCTTGTCGCCCCCCTGCGCGACACGGCCCTGTTCCTCGGCCTGACACCGCAAGGCGCACCGCGCTTTGCCTGCGACCTCGGCGACTGGCAGCCCGCAGACCTGGACGCAGCGTCTCTGGAGGCCTTCAGCGACGCCAGCGAACAGCAACACCCGGAGCTGCCGCAGGGCCACGTCTTCGCCGAACTGCGCCGCATCATGACCATGCTCACGCCGCTGGAAGCCGAAATGGCCGCCACGGCAAAGGCGCTTCTGGCCTGGCACCGCAGCCACGGGTTCTGCGCCTGCTGCGGCGCGCCCAGCGTCATCGCGCAGGCGGGCTGGCAACGGCTGTGCCCTGCCTGCAAGGCGCCGCATTTCCCGCGCACCGATCCGGTGGTCATCATGCTCATCACCCATGGCGACAGCGTGCTCCTTGGCCGCTCGCCCGGCTGGCCCGAGGGGATGTATTCGCTGCTGGCCGGTTTTGTCGAACCGGGCGAGACGCTGGAAGCCGCGGTCCGGCGCGAGGTGCTGGAGGAGACCGGCGTGGAGGTCGGCGCGGTCAGCTACCTTGCCTCCCAGCCCTGGGCCTTTCCGATGTCGCTGATGTTCGGCTGCGCCGGCACCGCGCTGAGCCGCGACATCACCATCGACCCGGCCGAGATCGAAGACGCGCTCTGGGTCAGCCGTCAGGAGATGATGGCGGCCTTTGCCGGCGAACACCCGTTGATCAAACCGGCCCGAAAAGGCGCAATTGCGCATTTTCTGCTCAAGAACTGGCTTGCGGACACGCTGGACTAGAGCGCATATTTGTGTCCAGCGCGAGAGGCACGCTCCCCCCTGTCACCGCACGGGGTACAACAGGCACGCACATCAGACATTCGGGACAGGCAGGCGAGCATGGAATTCAAAGGCAACGAAGATATCGAAGCACCCATTGCGGACGTTTTTGGGGCGATCTCCGACTTTGAACTGATGGAACGCTCCGCCCTGCGCCGCAGCATCGAGGTGCAGCGCACCGGCGATCCTGCCCACCCCGAGGCGGGGCTGACCTGGGATCTGAATTTTGCCTTCCGCGGCAAGCAGCGCGAGGCCCGGCTGGTCCTGGCCGACTATTCGCCGGTGACCGGCATGACCATCACCGGCGGTGGCAGCGGTCTGGATGGCCGCATGGAGGTGGAGCTGGTGCCCCTGTCCCCCCAGCGCACCCGCCTCTCGGTCCGGCTGAAGCTGGAGGCAAGCACCCTGACCGGACGGTTGCTGCTGCAGTCTCTGAAACTGGCGCGCAACAACCTCAACCGTCGCTTCAAACTGCGCCTGGCCGACTACGCGGGCCTGACCGAGGCGCGGCTGAAGAGCACCGCCTGATCTCATCAGGCCCGACAACCCCGGCTGACGCCCGCGTGGCAAGACCATTGCAGGCAGACCTGCGGCCGCCGCGCGGTCGCCTTACGCTCCGTTCCTCCGGCGGCGGATGCGGATTTGCGATTGACGCGCCGGGGCCGCAGCCGCTACCGCTAAGGGGATGGTTCCCGCGCCGCGACGGATCGTGGCCGGGATGAAAAGGGAATGCGGTGCGTCCGGCCTCGGGCCGGACAAGTCCGCAACTGCCCCCGCAACTGTAAGCGGCGAGCGACCCCGGACAATCCACTGGCCCTCGGGCCGGGAAGGACCGGATCAGCATCGACCCGCAAGTCAGGAGACCTGCCATCACATGTGAAACTCGAACCCGGACGGGGCGTCCGGGCAGGGTCTGACGGCTGCGGTTGCCCGGCGACGGGCGGACTGGCACCGTTTCTCCCCCTGCCCCTCTGCCCCGCCACGCGCGGAGGGCGCATTGATGATTTGGAGCGACCAGACCCACGGCTACACGGCCACCGACTGTCCCGACCTGGGCCGTCCCTGCCCGGCAGCGGAACGCATGATCACCCGGTTAGCGGCGGCGTTGACGCAGGCGCGTCCGCTGACGCAGGAGGATTTTGAAATCACCGGCACCACCGTGCTGGACGGCTGCCCCAAGTCCTGCCCGGCGCAATTCGCCGCCAGCCATGACAGGATCCGCATCTACTGCGGTGTCGAGGCCCAGACCCCACGGGCCGGGCTCGACCGTTTTGCCGATGCCATGTTCAGCCCCGGCGACAGTGGCTTTGCTGCCACCGCGGCAACGGCACGCCCCTGCGCCCTGATCGAAGCGATCCCGAACCCCGCCCACGCACAAGCCGCAACGCAGGTTCCGCTCGGCTGACGCCCCGGTCTCCCGCTACCGCGCCCGCGACCTGCGTCGTTGGCGGTCCGGCCCCGGCTGCTGCATGTCTTCAGCTGGGGCGCCGCAACCGCATGCGACCGGCGTAAGCCCATTCCATCTGCGCCTGGGTCTCCACCGCGCAAGGGCGCAAGCTGCGCAGTCGTGCCAGCGCCTGCGCCGGTAGCTCGCCGGCCTCGATCATCAGCCGCAGCACCGCCATGCCAGAGCGCCCGCAGCCGCCCTTGCAATGCACCAGCACCCGACCGCCTCCGGCCAGCGCGCGCCGCGCCTTGCGGCTGGCGGTCGGCCATTTCAAGGCCACCCGTCTCGACGGGGTGTCGAAGTCCGCCACCGGCAAATGGATCCAGCGACAGGCCATGCTTTGCAGATCCGCGCCCAGGCGGACACCGCCCGCGGCGACTTGCTCCGCGTCCGTTGTCATCGAAATCACCAGCCCCGGCTTCCACGCGTTGATCTGCGCGAGATCACCGACATAATCGCCACCGCTCCCCGGCAGCTTGCACAGGGCCAGCAGACCGCCCCCAACCGACAGGGCGTGAAGGGTCAGATTGACGGGGTCGTGAGCCGCCGTCGGCGCGGGCATCGGCTGCTCCGCCACGCCAGAGGTTTTGTCAGAATGCATGGCGCCTCCCTGCCTGCGCGCGCCCCGCCCGATCCCACCCGGGCCTTACCACCGAGTCTAGCCGCGCCAGCCGCAAATCCCAAAAGGTTTTTCCCCCGCCCCGCGCCGCCCTTCTGCGGTGGACGAACCGGGCGCGCTCCAATACCCTGCGCGATACGCGGCATAACCAATCCGAATCCGGCACGAGACACCATGAGCGACACCCCCAGCGAAAGCGGCCCATCCCAATACCAGGTACTGGCGCGCAAATACCGGCCCGAGACCTTTGCCGACCTGGTCGGCCAGGACGCCATGGTCCGCACGCTGAAGAACGCCTTTGCCGCCGACCGCATCGCCCAGGCCTTCATCATGACCGGCATCCGCGGCACCGGGAAGACCACCACCGCGCGGATCATCGCCAAGGGCATGAACTGCATCGGCGTCGACGGCACCGGCGGCCCGACCACCGACCCCTGCGGCAAGTGCGAACATTGCGTGGCGATCATGGAAGGCCGCCACGTCGACGTGATGGAGATGGACGCCGCCTCCCGCACCGGCGTCGGCGACATCCGCGAGATCATCGACTCGGTGCAGTACCGCGCCGCCTCCGCGCGCTACAAGATCTACATCATCGACGAGGTCCACATGCTGTCGACCTCCGCCTTCAACGCGCTGTTGAAGACGCTGGAGGAGCCGCCGGCGCATGTGAAGTTCATCTTTGCCACCACCGAGATCCGCAAGGTGCCGGTCACCGTTCTGTCGCGCTGCCAGCGCTTTGATCTGCGCCGCATCGAGCCGGAGGTGATGATCTCACTGTTGCGCCGGATCGCCACCGCCGAAGGGGCCGAGATTGCCGATGACGCGCTGGCGCTGATCACCCGCGCCGCCGAAGGCTCGGCCCGCGATGCGACCTCTCTCTTGGACCAGGCGATCTCCCACGGGGCGGGCGAGACAACCGCCGATCAGGTCCGCGCCATGCTGGGCCTGGCCGACCGCGGCCGGGTACTGGACCTGATGGACATGATCCTGCGCGGCGACGCCGCAGGCGCCCTCACCGAGCTCAGCGCGCAATATGCCGAAGGCGCCGATCCCCTGGCGGTGCTGCGCGACCTGGCCGAGATCACCCACTGGGTTTCGGTCGTCAAGATCACCCCGGACGCCGCCGAGGACCCCACCGTCAGCCCGGACGAGCGCGCCCGCGGCCTGGCGATGGCCGAAACCCTGCACATGCGGGTGCTCAGCCGGATGTGGCAGTTGCTGCTGAAGGCGCTGGAGGAAGTGGCCGCCGCCCCCAACGCAATGATGGCCGCCGAGATGGCGGTGATCCGCATGACCCATGTGGCCGACCTGCCCACCCCCGAGGAACTGGTGCGCAAGCTGAAGGACGCCACCCCGCCGCCCCTGCCGCCAAATGGCCCCGGCGGTGGCGCGATGGCCGGTATGGGTGGCATGGGCAGCGCCCCGGGGGCACCGGCCTCGGGCGCCCCGGTCGGCTATGGCCAGCCGGAGCCCGGTCCGGGCGGTCCGGGCAGCGGGCCGATGGCCCATGGCGGCGGCGGCACCATGGCCGCCTTGGCGCCACAGGTTGATGCCGCTCTGGCCCGCTATCCGACGTTTGAACATGTCGTCGAGCTGATCCGCAGCCGCCGCGACGGCCTGCTGCTGGAATATGTCAAAAGCTACGTGCGGCTGGTGGCCTATCAGCCCGGTCGCATCACCTTCCAGCTCACCGAGGATGCACCGCGCGACCTGACCAAGCGCCTCAGCGAGCAGCTGAAGGCCTGGACCCACTACAACTGGTTCTTCTCGATCGTCAGCGAGGGCGGCGGCGAAACCATCAGCGAGCGCGAGAATGCCGCCGAAAACGCCCTGCGCGCCAAGGCCAGCGAACACCCGCTGGTGCAGGCGGTGCTGGAAAGCTTCCCGAAGGCCAAGATCACCCGCATCCGCACCCCCGAGGAGCTTGCCGCCGAAGTGGCCGCCGAGGCCCTGCCCGAGGTCGAGGACGAGTGGGACCCCTTCGAGGAGGGCTGACCGCGGCAGCGCGGCGAAGCTGCCCCTTGTTTCATGGCCCCTGCCCCCGTATCTAGCGGGGCAAACCGGAACTCTCAGGAGAGATCACATGCTCAAAGGCCTCGGCGGTCTTGGCGACATGGCCAAGATGATGAAATCGGCTCAGGAACTGCAAACCAAGATGACCGAGATGCAGGAAGAGCTGCATAACCTCATGGTCACCGGCGAGGCCGGCGCGGGTCTGGTCAAGGCCACGGCCTCTGCCAAGGGCGACCTCAAGGGGCTGGACATCGACCCCTCGATCTTCAACGGCGACGACAAGGAAGTGGTCGAGGACCTGATCCTGGCCGCGATCAAGGACGCCCAGGCCAAGGCCGCGGAGAAGGCCAAGGAAGAAATGGCCAAGCTGACCGAAAGCATGGGCCTGCCCAAGGACATCAAGCTGCCGTTCTGAACACGGCGCCATACCTCTGCAAAGGGCGGTCCCGACGGGGCCGCCTTTTCCGTGACCGCGGCCCGCCCGTGCCGGGCCTGCCCCGGCCCGCCCCCGGCGCAAACAAAAGCCGAACATTTTGCCGCCGTGCCCTTGCGCTCCCCCCGCGGCATCAGCCTATATGAGAGGCAGAACAAAGGCCCGCGCACATGATCCGCAACTCGACCAGCGACATTGAAGACCTGATTGCCCTGATGGCCAAACTGCCGGGCCTCGGGCCGCGTTCGGCACGCCGCGCGGTTCTGCACCTGATCCGCAAGCGCGGGCTGCTGCTGGCGCCGCTGGCCGAAACCATGGCCGAAGTCGCCGCCACCGCGCGCGAATGTCTCAACTGCGGCAACATCGGCACCGCCGAGATCTGCCCGCTCTGCACCGATGAGGAGCGCGCCAACGGCGAACTTTGCGTGGTCGAGGATGTCTCCGACCTCTGGGCGATGGAGCGCGCGCTGGTGTTCAAGGGCCGCTACCACGTGCTCGGCGGCACCCTGTCGGCGCTGGACGCGGTCGGGCCCGAGGATTTGCGCATTCCGCGGCTGATCGACCGGGTGGCCACCGAAGGCATCACCGAGGTGATCCTGGCGCTGAACGCCACCATCGACGGACAGACCACCGCCCATTACATCGCCGACCAGCTGCAGGGCAAGGTCAAGCTGACCTCGCTGGCGCAGGGCGTGCCGATCGGCGGCGAGCTGGACTACCTCGACGACGGCACCATCTCCGCGGCCCTGCGCGCCCGCAAGGAAATCTGACCCCAGCCATTCCGACGGCCGTCTCGCCAGTCAGCCAAGCACCGCCTGGTAGAGATGTTCCTTGGTGAAGGGCTTGTCCAGCACCTGCACACCCGCCAGCGCCGGAAAACCCGCATCGGCGGCGCTGATGGCAAAGCCGCTCATCATCACCGCACTCAGCCCCGGCTGCGCGGCGCGCAGCTGCGACAGGGTTTCCCAGCCGCCCCGCCCGGGCATGTTCATGTCGATCACCGCCCCGTCAAACGGCCCGCCGCTTCCCTGAAGCGCGAGCGCCGCGTCGCAGCCATCCGCCAGGGAAACGTCGCACCCGCGCAGCTTCAGCAGCCCAGCCACCGCCCGGCGCACGGTTTCTTCGTCGTCCACCACCAGGATGCGCCGCCGGTCCGCCATCGACGGCGGCGGCGCTGCGTCCGGGGCGGCTGGAACCGGCGCGGTCCCCGGCGCGATCTCAGTCGCGATCTCAGGCGGCGCATCCCCGCCCTCGCGCCCGGCGCACAGCAGCTGACGCACAAGCCCGGTCGCCGCCTGCACCCCCTCGGCCACCACTTCAACGTGGCGCTCTGCCGGATGACCGCCGCCAAGGGAGGCCAGGGCCAGCTCCGTGCGCCCCTGCATGGCTGCCAGGACGTTGTTGAATTCGTGGGCGACCGTGCCTGCAAGCTGATCAAAGCTGCGCACCTCGGGCGCAACCGGCGCGGCCCGCTCCTCCTCGTTGCGCCGCCGGTCGTCGCGGCGGCGGCGCAGGTCCCGCCCGATGCGGGCGAGGAAGACCTCGATCAGCCGATTGTCGAGCTCCGCGCGCTCCAGCTTCCGGTCATGCAGCAGGGCGAAATGGCCGATCATCTGGCCTTCAGCGTCCCGGATCGCGAAGCCGAGATAGCTCTGCAACGCGCATATCTCCTCCGCCCCGCCCGCGGCAAAGGAGACCTGCCAATCGCCCGCCTCCAGCACATCGCGGGCCGCGTGGGCTTCCGGCTGGTCACGCAGGCTGGCGCAAGGCGCGCCGGCAAAGGACACCACCGCATCCGCCGCCACCGGCAGCCGCAGCCCCCCGGCGCAGCAGGCCAGAACGCGATAGCTGTCGGTCGTCTCCTCCCGCCGCTCCGCGATGAAGGCCGCGCGCGCGTTGAAGGCCCGCTGGAGCTGCTCCGCCAGCCAGCCAAAGGTCTCCGCCGTGCCCGCCCCGTCGCAACCGACGGCCAGGGCCGCCAGCGCGGCCTCGACCTGCATCGCGGCCACTTCGGCGGCCAGCCGTGGCCGATGGGCGTCCATCAGGGCCGCCACCTGCTGGCAGAGGTCGGCAGGGACCGCGCGCCGCCACGCCGCCTGGATCAGGCCCATGGCCTCACCATCTGCGCGGCACAGCGCCACGCCGACATAGCTCTGGATCCCTTCTTCGGCGCAAATCTCATCCCGCGGGAAACGGGCCCGGACGCCGCCCGCCGTCACCTGAACGCGGCCCTGCCGCAGGACCTCACCCGCCGCGGTCGCTTCGCACTCCATGTCCAGATCATCCACCGGCAGCCCATCAAAGCGGCTGACCAGGCACCGCACCCGGTCGACCGCGCCAATCCGGCGGTCGCCGATGGCCACGAAATCGGCACCGAACTGCCGCGACAGCTGCTCGACCAGCGCCTCGCAATACGCCCTGCCGCCCAGCAGCGCCCAGGGGTCCGGTTCCGCGCCGCCACCCGGCGCCGCAACCATTGCTTCACTCATCACTCGCACTCCTGCCAGCCCCAGGGCCGACCACGCGTGCCCGGCTGGCGATACAGTCAACACAATACCCCTGACACCAGCCCGACCGCGACGTGACCACGGTCGCCCCCGCAGGGATCGCAAACGCGCCGTCGGCCGCGCTGCCCTGTCAGACTAACAAAAAATGCCACGGGTCCGAACGGGCGGATCCGTGGCATTTTAAGGATACTTCAGCGGCGCAACGGGGCTCAGCCAGCCCCAGCCACGTGCCGCAGCGCTCAGCTGCGGGAATCTTCGTCCTCGTCCTCGTCGGCATCACCATCCGACGGCAGGTTGAAGAAGCTGTCCGCGTCGAGGATGTCGGCCTCCGGCTTCTCCTCTTCGTCGGCAGAGCCGCCACCGAGGGTGAATGTCTCCAGCCCTTCGATCGCGGTCGGGATCTTCGGCTCCGCTTCCATCTCCAGCGACTGCTCGGTGGAGACCAGCTTGCGGCGCTCGTCGTCGCTCATCACGCCGCCTTCGGCCGCCTTCTTGGCCGCTGCCTTTTGCACCGCGGCGTCCAGCTCGGACTGTTTGCACAGGCCCAGCGCCACCGGGTCGATCGGCTGCATGTTGGCGATGTTCCAGTGGGTGCGCTCGCGGATCGACTGGATCGTCGGCTTGGTGGTGCCCACCAGCTTGGCAATCTGACCGTCGCTCAGTTCCGGGTGGAACTTGACCAGCCACAGGATCGAGTTCGGACGGTCCTGACGCTTGGACAGCGGCGTGTAGCGCGGGCCACGGCGCTTTTCCTCACCGGCGGCTGCCGGGTTGAACTTGAGCTTCAGCTTGTGCAGCGGGTTGTTTTCGGCCTTGTCGATCTCTTCCTGGGTCAGCTGGTTGTTGGCGATCGGGTCAAAGCCCTTGACGCCCACTGCAACTTCGCCGTCGGCGATGCCCTGGATCTCCAGCTCGTGCATGCCGACGAAATCGGCGATCTGCTTGAAGCTGATCGTGGTATTGTCCACCAGCCACACGGCGGTTGCCTTGGCCATCAACGGTTTTGCCATGTGCTCATCTCCTTATAACACCTGATCCCCGGATACATCTCTCCCGCCGCCTGAAATGGCGTCCCCGGCTGGCGGGGCAGGTTTCCGTTGTCGGGGAACTTCAGCCCTATATAGTCGGCATCGACGCATAAGGAAAGAGGCCAATGCCGAAGTTGTTTTGCGGGCTGATTGCCCTGCTTGCCTGCCTTGCGGCCCCTGCCGCCGCCGAGGGCGAACCTGCGGGCGAGTTCGACTACTACGTGCTGGCGCTCAGCTGGTCCCCGAACTGGTGCGCCCAGGAGGGCGACGCCCGCAAGGCCGACCAGTGTCATCCGCGCCACGATCACGGCTGGACCCTGCACGGGCTGTGGCCGCAATTCCACCGCGGCTGGCCCAGCTACTGCCGCACCGCCGTCGCCCCTCCCAGCCGCGCCATGAGCCGTGACATGGCCGACATCATGGGCAGCCCCGGTCTCGCGTGGCACCAGTGGAAGAAACACGGTACCTGCGCCGGACTGAGCGCGCAGGCCTATTACGCCCTGATGCGCGAGGCCTACAACCGCATCACCCGCCCTGCCATCTTCCGCAAGCTGACCAAACCGGTGACTCTCCCGGCCTCGCTGGTCGAGGAAGCCTTCCTGCAGGCCAACCCCGCGCTGACCCGTGACAGCGTGACCATCACCTGCCGCGACGGCGCCATTCAGGAAGCCCGCATCTGCCTGTCCAAATCGCTGGAGCCGGTGCCCTGCGGACGCGACGTGATCCGCGATTGCACCCTGGAAAACGCCCGGTTCGCGCCCATCCGCTAGGGGCGGGACCCAAAAATCGTGTAGGGCGACGCAGCGCGGGGCCCAAAATGGCCCCGGCAGCGGATTTTTCCCGATTTCGTGCTAATATTACTCCTGCGTGCCGTCGCTGGCTCCGCCTCCCACGGCACGTCCGTCTGGTCAGCGAGGAGGTACAGCCATGGCTAAGACAATCGGAAACCCGCTCAGCTGGCTTCTGCAAGGCGCGGAAACCACGGGCACGCATCTCGGTCGCACCGTCGAGGAACTGGGCAGCACCGGCGTTCACAGCCTGCCCGAGGTGAACCGGCTGACATTCAGCGATCTCGGATATGCGCTGCGCCGCGGCTTTGAGGACTTCGCCGCCTGCCGCAGCGATGCGATGTTCCTGGTGCTGATCTACCCGGTCATCGGGGTGCTGCTGATCGCGATGGGGCTGTCACTGAACCTGCTGCCGTTGATCGTCCCGGTGATCCTGGGCTTTGCCCTGGTCGGCCCGGTGGCGGCGGTGGGGCTTTATGAAATGTCGGCCCGCCGCGAAGCCGGGTTGGAACCGCGCTGGATCGATGCGCTGGCGGTGGTACGCTCCCCCGCCTTTGGCGCGATCGTGGTGCTGGGGCTGTATCTGGCGGCCCTGTTCATCCTGTGGCTGGTGGCCGCGGACATGATCTACAGCCGCACGCTTGGGCCGGAACCGCCGGCTTCGATCGCCAGTTTCGCCAATGCCGTTCTGACCACCCGCGAGGGGTGGATCATGGCGATCGGCGGCGGGCTGGTCGGCGCGGGGTTCGCCCTGGCCGCGCTGGCGATGAGCCTGGTGTCCTTCCCGCTGCTGCTGGACCGCCATGTCGGTCTGCCCGTGGCCGTCGCGACCTCGATGCGGGTGCTGCGCAGGAACCCCGTGGTCTGCCTGGCCTGGGGCATCCTGGTCGGCACCGCACTGGCAATCGGCGCGATCCCGCTGCTGACAGGTCTGATCGTGGTGGTCCCGGTGCTGGGGCATGCCACCTGGCATCTCTACCGGCGCGCGGTGAAATAACCGCCACGGCCACCTGAAGGCGCATCCCGCCTGCAACATGCGTGCAGGGGCGAGCCACCGGCCGCCCCTGCCTGCCTGATCACGTGCCTCAGCCGACCTTCAGGACGATCTTGCCGATATGCCCCGAGGTCTCCATCCGCGCATGCGCCGCATCGGCCTCTGCAAGCGCGAACTCGCTGTCCATCACCGGCGCCACCCGGCCCGCCGCCAGCAACGGCCAGACCTTCTGACGCAGATCCTGCGCGATCCGCGCCTTGGCCAGATCGCTTTGCGGGCGCAGGGTCGAGCCGGTCAGCGTCAGCCGCCGGGTCATCATCTGGGCAAAGTTCAGCGCCACCTTGGGCCCCTGCAGAAAGGCGATCTGCACCAGCCGCCCGTCATCCGCCATCGCCTTGATGTTGCGCGGGATATAGTCGCCGCCGACCATGTCCAGCACCAGATCGGCGCCGCCCTCGGCGCGCATCACCTCGACGAAATCCTCCTCGCGGTAGTTGATGGCCCGCTCCGCCCCCAACGCAAGGCAAGCCCGGCACTTGGCTTCGGACCCGGCGGTGGCAAACACCCGCGCGCCGAATTCCCGCGCCAGCTGGATCGCCGTCGTGCCGATCCCGGAAGAGCCGCCATGCACCAGGAACCGCTCCCCCGCCTGCAGCCCGCCGCGCCCGAAAACATTGGACCAGACGGTAAAGAAGGTCTCCGGCAGGCAGGCCGCCTGTTTCAGATCCAGCCCCGCGGGCACCGGCAGGCAATGCGCCGCCGGGGTGGCCACGAATTCCGCATAGCCGCCGCCCGGCAACAGCGCGCAGACCTGGTCGCCCACCGCGACCCCTTCGGCGCCGGCGCCGACGGCGACCACCTCGCCCGCGGCCTCCAGCCCCGGCAGATCGCTGGCCCCCTTGGGCGGATCATAGGCCCCGGCCCGCTGCAGCGCATCGGGGCGGTTCACCCCGGCATAGGCCACCTTGATCACCACCTCGCCGTGGCGCGGCTGCGGCACCGGGCGCTCGCACAGCTGCAAGACCTCCGGCCCGCCGGGTTTGGTGATTTCCACTGCGCGCATCATCTGTGTCATCGGGCTGCCTCCTGCTGATCCTGCCCCCTGCCTAGCATCCGGGGTTGGCAGCGCAAACCGCAAAGACAGGCGCGACAGCCCCCTCAGCGGCGCGGGTTGACCGACCCCGGCAGATCATCGCGCCCCTTGGGCGGCTTGATCTGCTCGGCCAGCCAGTTCGGCCCGGCCAGCAGCGGCTTCAGCAACGGGTTCTTCTGCAGGCCCGCCTTCAGCTTTTCGAAATCCATCACGTTCTCGATCCGCCGCTCCAGGAAATCCCAGGTCGCCTGGTGGCCGGGGCTGTCGTCGCCCAGCCAGTAGAGCACCGTGGCCGAATAGACCCCGGCCAGCGACGCGCGCTTGGTGTACCAGTTGAGATCGTCCGAGCCGTCGCCCAGCGCCTCCCAGATCAGATCGCAGGTGCCCCAGATCGCCTTGACCCCGTCCGGCGCATATTGCGGCAGCGTCAGCAGCGTGGTGCCACGCCGCACCGCCTCCTTGTCGTCCACCGCCTCCAGCCGGAAGCGCACCGCCGCGATCACCTTGTCGCGAAACCGCAGCCCCGACAGATCCTCCGTCGCGAGCCGGGCCAGCATCGCCGAATCGCCGCGCGCATGATAGGCCAGCGCCAGGTCCACGCCGCCGCGCGGGCAGACCGCATGGGCCAGCACCTCCGGCACCTCCGCATCCCGGCAGGCCGCGCGGAAGGTGGCCTCGGACCAGCCATCGAACGGCACGTGCAACAGCGCCGCATCCAGCAGTTTTTCCTTGAGGTCCCCCTCGGCGTGATCCTGTGCGTGATCGTGGTCTTGGCTCATCTCACCCTCCCGCTGGCAGCGTCCTCACACCCTACTAGACAATATCGCGACACTTTGCTATACGGCGGCTTCCTGCAATTCCTTGCAACTCCAACTTAGAAAGGTGGTGAAAACCACATGCAGGTTAGTGTTCGCGACAACAACGTCGATCAGGCGCTTCGTGCCCTGAAGAAGAAGCTCCAGCGCGAGGGCGTTTTCCGTGAAATGAAGCTCAAGCAGCATTTCGAGAAACCGTCCGAGAAAAAAGCGCGTGAGAAAGCTGAAGCGATCCGCCGTGCCCGTAAACTGGCACGCAAGAAAGCCCAGCGCGAAGGTCTGCTCTAAGCACACCTTGCTCTCCAGCTTCGGACAGCACTAGGTTGGCCTTCGTGTCAGCCATTCGATGATAAGACGACCCCCGCGGCCCCGCCTCGGGGGTTTGTCGTATCTGGCCCGGGCCAATGCCGCGCGCCCCCGCCGAAATACTGTTAAAGCGTGAAAATTCCAGCAAACTCACCTTTAGGGTGTATTTCTCGTTTAGCATATGCTAATAAGGAGATACGGCGGGGTTAGCCTGATGCGTTTCCCTTATCGCACCCTCGCCTGCCGGGACTGGAACACCCGGCTTGAAGTGTCCCGGGTCTGGCGCGCCCCCACCAATTTTTGCGCCCGCCTTGCCGCCTGCACGCAAGGCACAGCCTGTCCGGGACCTTGAAATACCGGGCGCCTGCTCTCCCCCAAGCCGGCGTCCGGCCTTCCTCCCCTTCCTCCTCCACCCGCGGCTGTACCGAGCGACAGCCCCCAAACACCCTGCGCCGCCGCCGTCACCCCGGACCCATGGAGCTGCCGCGCAGCCCGGAACCGCGAGGAAGGGCTCCACCGGCAGCGATCCGCTGCGTTCTGCCGGGGTCGGCAAAAGCGTGCCGTCAACGCCTACCCCCGTGCGGATAGCGCGCGGTTTTCCGCGTAGCGCGCGCGCCCCGATGGCAGAGGCCTGCCGCTATTAACCCTGTCACAGCCCCGCCCTTTTCGCGCCTTAAAATTCCGTTAACCGATGGAAGACCGCCGCCTAGACGGCCCTTTTTTCTTTCGGAGCACGACCCTGATGTCACAGGCAAGCGAACTTGAGCGGCAGATGCTCGACCTCATCAACGCGGAGCGCACGTCCCGCGGGCTGAACCCGGTGCAGCTGGAACTGCGCCTCAACGATTCGGCCGAGGACCACAGCAGCTGGATGCTGCAACAGGATGTCTTTTCCCACACCGGCGCGGGCGGCTCCAGCGCCGGGCAGCGCATGGAAACCGCCGGGTTTCAATTCTCCGGCACCTGGACTTGGGCCGAGAACATCGCCTGGCAAAGCACCCGCGGCGCCCCCGGACTGGCAGACGATGTGGCCGACCTGCACAATTCCCTGATGAACAGCCCCGGCCACCGCGCCAATATCCTCAGCCCCGATGTCGAGCTTGTCGGCATCGGCATCGAACAGGGCAATTTCGATGGCTGGGACGCGGTTATGGTGACCCAGAACTTTGCCCGCACCAGCGCCCCGGTGGAGCTGGACAACGCGGCCCCGACGGCCAGCGCCGACAACAGGCCCGACGCCAACGTCGCCACCGAGGGTGACGACAGCCTCAGCCTGAGCAGCGCCGGCAGCCTGCAAGGCCTGGCCGGCAATGACACGCTGAACGGCAGTTCCGGCAGCGACGATCTGGGCGGTGGCGACGGCCGCGACCTGCTGACCGGGCGCGGCGGCGACGATGCGCTCTCCGGTGGCAGCGGTCGCGATACCCTCTCCGGCAACCAGGGCAGTGACGAGCTGCAGGGCGGCGGCGGTCTGGATCGCCTGCGCGGCGGCGGCGGCCGGGACAGCCTCGACGGTGGCAACGGCAATGACCGGCTCTGGGGCGGCAAGGGGCGCGACACGCTGGACGGCGGCGGCGGCAATGATCTGCTTCACGGCGGTGGCGGCGGCGACACCTTCATCTTTGGTCGCGGCGATGACACGGTCAAGGATTTCGACGCCAGCGCCGCGGGCGAGCGCATCCACCTCGGCGCAGCGGACGGAATCACCGATTACGCCGACCTGATGGCCAACCATGTCGCCCAGACCTCGGGCGGGCTGCAGATTACCGATGCGGATGGCGACACGATGCTGCTGTCGGGGATCACCGCCCAGAGCCTGCAGGCCGACGACTTCCTGTTCTGATCCGGGCTGTTCTTATCCGGGCCGGGGACCGGATCCAAAACGGGCGCGCCATCGTGGCGCGCCCGTTTGCCTTTGCGTGCGGCTTGTCTCAGTAGACCTTGGGCACATACAGCTCGTCCGGCAGCACCCGGCGCTCGTAGTCCGGGTTGTACTCGCGGTCCGGCAGCTCGACCTTCTCGCTCGGCACCTCCTCGTAAGGTATCTTGGTCAGCAGGTGCTCGATGCAGTTCAGCCGTTCGCGCTTTTTGTCATTGCCCTCAACAATGAACCAGGGGGCCTCGGGGATGTTGGTGCGCGCAAACATCTCCTCCTTGGCCTTGGTGTACTGTTCCCAGCGGATCCGGCTCTCCAGGTCCATCGGCGACAGCTTCCACTGTTTCATCGGGTCGTGGATGCGCATCATGAAGCGCAGCTGCTGCTCTTCGTCGGTGATCGAGAACCAGTATTTCAGCAGGATGATGCCCGAGCGCACCAGCATCCGTTCGAATTCGGGAACGTCCTGAAAGAACTGTTCCACCTGGTCGTCGCTGGCAAATCCCATCACCCGCTCGACCCCGGCACGGTTGTACCAGGAGCGGTCGAACAGCACGATCTCCCCCGCCGCCGGCAGATGCGGCACGTAGCGCTGGAAATACCACTGGCTCTGTTCGCGGCGGCTGGGTGCGGGCAGCGCCACCACCCGCGCAACCCGCGGATTCAGGCGCTGGGTGATGCGCTTGATCACGCCGCCCTTGCCCGCCGCATCGCGGCCCTCGAACAGGATGCAGACCTTGGCGCCGGTATGCTGCACCCAGTCCTGCACCTTGATCAGCTCGGCCTGAAGCCGCAGAAGGTTGCGGAAATAGACCTTCCGGTCCAGCATTTCCGGGTGCTGTTCCCGGTAGATCTTGCGGATCTCGCGCGACAGCATCGGTTCTGCGAACTCGATCTCGATGTCCTCATCCAGCGTGTCCTGCAGCTCCGCTTCCAGCCAGTCGAGGGAAGCGGTTTCAAATTCGCGGGTCACAGGCAGGACTCCTTCCTTGTCAGGTCATGCAGACACCGCCCTTAGGGACGGCATGTAACGGTTTGATGTCGCAGTGCCGGGCGCGGGACGATTCCCCTGCTTGGCGCAGGGTCCGGGGCGTCCGGCGGGGCTGACCCAAGGACAGCGGAAATCCCGACCGGGTTCAAGCGCAAAAGCGTGGCGCCCCGGCGCCCCGGCCCCGCATCCCGGCGGATCAGACCGGAAGTGCCGTTGTTTTGAACACCGTCCGCAGGGCAAAGCTCGATTGCATCTGCGCCACCCCGGGCAAGCGCGACAGATGCTGGCGGTGGATGCGGGCGAAATCATCGGTGTTTTCCGCCACCACCTTCAGAATGTAGTCCGCCGTGCCCGCCATCAGGTGGCACTCCAGCACATCCGGGGTCAGCGCCACGGCCTTCTCGAAGGCATCCAGCAACTCATCCGCCTGCCCCGACAGGGTGATCTCGACGAACACCGTGGTCGGCACGTTCATCTTGCGCGCATCCAAAAGCGCGACATACTCGCGAATGTAGCCCTCCGCCTCCAGCCGCTGCACCCGCCGGTGGCAGGCCGAGGCCGACAGGTTTACCCGTTCCGACAGGTCGGCGTTGGAGATCCGTCCCTGCTTTTGCAAAACCGAAAGTATGCGACGATCTGTTTCGTCTAGCGCCATATGTCGAAGATCCTTGCGTCAGACCGGCAGTATAACCAATGAATCTTCGATTGGCATGTTTTTATTTCGCTTAAAAAAGCAGCACATTTTGTCGGAACTGCGGCAAAATGTCCTCCACAATTTACGGAGGAAATCCCATGAAGATCGGCTGCCCAACCGAGATCAAACCGCAGGAGTTTCGCGTCGGCATGACCCCGGACGCCGCTCGCGAAGCCGTGCACAACGGCCATGAGGTCGTTATCCAGAAAGGCGCCGGCCTTGGCGCTGGCTTCACCGACGAGGATTATGCCGCGGCCGGGGCGGTGATCCTCGACACCGCCGAGGAAATCTTTGCCACCGCGGACATGATCGTCAAGGTCAAGGAACCGCAGGCGGTTGAGCGCAAGATGCTGCGCGAAGGTCAACTGCTGTTCACCTACCTGCACCTGGCACCGGACCCGGAGCAGACCAAGGACCTGCTGGAATCGGGCTGCACCGCGATTGCCTATGAAACCGTCACCGACGACCGCGGCGGCCTGCCGCTGCTGGCGCCGATGTCCGAAGTGGCCGGCCGCCTGGCACCGCAGGTTGGCGCCTGGACGCTGCAAAAGGCCAACGGCGGTCGCGGCGTGCTGATGGGCGGCGTGCCCGGCGTGGCCCCGGCCAAGGTGGTGGTGATCGGCGGCGGTGTCGTCGGCACCCACGCGGCCAAGATCGCCGCAGGCATGGGCGCGGATGTAACCGTGCTGGACCGCTCGCTGAACCGCCTGAAGTACCTGGACGACGTCTTTGGCGGCACCTTCAAGAACCAGTATTCCACCGCCGGCGCCACCGCCGAGCTGGTGCGCGAAGCCGACATGGTGATCGGCGCGGTTCTGATCCCGGGTGCGGCGGCGCCGAAACTGGTCTCCCGCGCGCAGCTGTCGGACATGAAGCCCGGCGCGGTGCTGGTGGACGTGGCCATCGACCAGGGCGGCTGCTTCGAGACCTCCAAGGCGACCACCCATGCCGAGCCGATCTACGAGGTCGACGGCATCATGCACTACTGCGTCGCCAACATGCCGGGGGCGGTTGCCCGCACCTCGACCCAGGCGCTGGGGAACGCCACCCTGCCGTTCCTGCTGAACCTGGCCAACAAGGGCTGGCGTCAGGCCTGCGAGGACGATCCGCACCTGCTGAACGGCCTCAACGTGCATGCGGGCCAGCTGACCTACTACGCCGTGGGTGAAGCCCTGGGGATCGACGTTCTGTCGCCGAAACTGGCGCTCAAGCAGTAACGCACCGCCCCTTCCAACCCCTCCCAAGCCCCGCCCCTCAGGCGGGGCTTTCCCGTTTCGGGCCCGTTTCGGGCCACCGCCCCAGGGTCGCAACAATCGCCGCCGATTGTTTCCGCACATCACGTGCCGAACCGTCGCAAAGTTTGTTAAAATTGTGCCCATATTGCGATGTGCCGCCCCACGGAGGTCGGCCTTAGGCGGCGCACACAGCGATTACCGGCCATGGGGGATCAAACACAGTGCCTGAGAACACAAAAGTCTTTACATACGAAGCAGAAGGCCTCGCCTACACCGTCACCGTCTACGAGGAAGCGGGCGCCTTTTACGCCGACATCACCGTCGGCGAAGGCGCGATGGACGTGAACGCGATCTATTTCGGCGACGAGGATTTTTCCGGCTCCAGCGAATCGCTGAAAGGCCCGCTGAACATGAACGGCGCCAGCCTGGACGGCGAAAAGGTGCAATGGGACGCGGCCACCGAGCTCAGCAGGCCCGGTCTCGGCCCCGAGGGCGAGGACAAGGAAACCTACCTGCAGACCGGCGACACCATGACGGTGGAGCTGGACGCCGCCAGCCTGGACGACATCAGCATCTTCGGCATCCGCGCCACCTCGACCACCACCGAAGAAGGCTCGATCAAGGCCGTCAGCGGTGACCCGCAGGAACCCGAGGAGCCGGAAGAGCCCACCTATGAAAAGGTGTTCTTCGGCGAAGAATTCTCCGACACCGGTTTTCCGCTCAGCGGCGCCTACATTCTGGACGAGGAACCCGACCCCAACCCCTACAACAACCTGGCGCTGCCCGAGGGCACCGAGGCGACCTTCGAGAACTACCTGTCCTTCTACCTCTCGGACGAGGTCGGCGGCGACCCCGCCGCGCTGGAATCCGTGGTGTTCTACGGCACCGACCCGGACGGCAACCCGCAGGAGCTGTTCCGCCTCGACGCCCCCGAAGGCGGGTTTGAGGACGCCGACGACGTGCTGGCCGCCTATGACGAGGCGCTGATGGACATGGCAGAGACCTCCGGCGAAGACCTGATGGCGGCGCTCAGCCTCGAGGACGACGGCAGCGCTGAGATCGACGCCGACAGCGACCCCGAGGTGGAGGACATCGACCTGGCCTAAGGGTCGGCCTGCGCCCCACCGCATTTTTGGGACCGAAACGAAATGGCCCCGCCCTGTCGGCGGGGCCATTTTCCTGCGGCCCCGCGCATCCCTCTCGCCGAAACTCTAGCAGGCCAATTTGCAGACCAATCCACGGCGCAGCACAAAAGCGCTCTCCAAGAATCCAGGAGACCGACCAGGAGAGCGCCATGACTGAACCCCACCAGAGCACCCGCCGCACAGGCACCGATGCGCCCGCCGCCGACACCGAGGCGCAGGTGTTCCGCGACCTCGAAGCCGCCCGCGCCGCGCGCCACGCGCTGGAGGCCACCGCGGCGGTGGTGCTGGAATACCCCGACCGCCGCAGCCTGATGCAGCGCCTGCGCGCCCACCTGCCGCTGTCCGCAGGCCAGCCCGGCGGTGCGGACAGATCCAGGCGCCGCACATGAGCCTTGCCGAAACCCTGCTGCTGGCCGCCGCCGGGCTGGCCGCGGGCATGCTCAACGCCGTGGCGGGTGGCGGCACCTTCCTCAGCCTGCCCGCCCTGATCCACATCGGGGTGCCGCCTGTTGCGGCCAATGCCACCGCCACGCTGACCGCGCTGCCCGGGTACCTCAGCAGCGCCTGGGGCTTTCGCCACGACATGCGCGCCGAGGGCCGCCTGTCGTTGCGCGCCATCGCGCTGATCGGCGCGCTCGGAAGCCTGCTGGGGGCTGTCCTGCTGATCGTGACGCCCGGCGAGACCTTCCTGTGGGTGGTGCCCTGGCTGCTTCTGCTGGCCACGCTGATGTTTGCCTTCGGCCCCCGCCTGCTGCGCCTTGCCCGTCGCCACGGGGCGGGCCAGGTCGGCGCCGTCGCCTCGGCGGTCGCACTCACCGCGGTGTCGATCTACGGAGGGTATTTCAACGGCGGCCTCGGCATCATGCTGCTCGCCACCTTCGGATTCATCGGCTACGTCAACCTGCACGGCATGAACGGGCTCAAGAGCCTGCTGTCGGCGGTGGTTTCACTGGCGTCGGCGGGGATGTTCATCAGCGCCGGGTTGATCGCCTGGGAGCCCGCCCTGATCATGGCGATCAGCGCAACCGTCGGCGGCTACCTCGGCGCCCGCCTCAGCCGTCGCATTCACCGCACCGACCTGCTGCGCCACTTCGTCACCGCCATTGGCTTCGGGATGACACTGCTGTTCTTCCTGGGCTGAACGCCCTTGCCGCAGCGGCTAGCCTGCCTGGGCCGGGCGCAGGATCATGTCGGCGGCCTTTTCTGCAATCATCACCACCGGCGAGGCGGTGTTGCCGGACACGATCCGCGGCATGATCGAGGCATCCACGACGCGCAGCCCCTCGATGCCGCTGACCCGCAGCTGCGGATCCACCACCGCCGCCGCGTCGCTGCCCATGCGGCAGGTGCCCACCGGGTGAAAGATGGTGGTGCCGATATTGCCCGCCTGCTCCAGCAGCTCCGCATCGCTTTGCGCCGCCGGGCCGGGCAGGATCTCCTCCGGCGCATAGGGCGCCAGCGCGCGGGCCGTCATGATCTGCCGCGCCTGCCGGATCGAGGCCACGGCCACACGCTTGTCGGCCTGCACCGACAGGTAGCCCAGCCGGATCTCCGGCTGCTGCGCCAGATCGGCGGAGGTGACATGGCTGCTGCCGGTGCTTTCCGGGCGCAGGTTGCAGACAGAGACGGTGATCGCCGGAAACCGGTGCAGCGGATCGCCCAGCTTGTCGGTGGACAGGGGCTGCACGTGGTATTCGAGGTCCGGCATCTCCAGCGCGGGGTCCGACTTGGTGAACATGCCGAACTGGCTTGGCGCCATCGACATCGGCCCGCTCTGGTTCCAGGCATATTGCGCCGCGATGCGCAGCTTGCCGGTCCAGGAGTTTGCCAGCGTGTTCAGCGTCTTGGCGCCCCGCACCTTGAACACGGTGCGCAGCTGTAGATGGTCCTGCAGGTTCTCGCCCACCGCGGGCAGCGCGTGACAGACGGAAATGCCCAGCCGCTGCAACAGCTCCGGATTGCCGATGCCCGACAGTTCCAGCAGCTTGGGCGAGTTGATCGCCCCCGCCGCCAGCAGCACCTCGCGCCGCGCCTCAACCCGGTGCAGCTGGCCGCCGCGATAGAATTCGACCCCGGTGGCGCGGCGGCCCTCGAGCGTCAGCCGCGCGGTCTCGGCATGGGTCAGCACCCGCAGGTTCGCCCGCTTCATCGCCGGGCGCAGAAAGGCCTTGGCGGTGTTCCAGCGCACGCCGTTCTTCTGGTTCACCTCGAAAAAGCCCGAGCCCTCGTTGCTGCCATCGTTGAAATCGGCGCGCGGCAGGATGCCGAACTCCTTCGCGCCCTCCTGCACCGCGCGCAGGATGTCCCACTGCAGCTTCTGCTTTGCGACCTTCCACTCGCCGCCCGCCCCGTGCAGCGCGCTGGCGCCGCCGTGGTGGTCCTCGGACTTCAGGAAATAGGGCAGCACGTCCTGCCACGACCAGCCGGGATTGCCCAGCTGCCGCCACTGGTCGTAGTCGGTGGACTGCCCGCGCATGTAGATCATCCCGTTGACCGAGCTGCAGCCGCCCAGCACCTTGCCGCGCGGATAGACCAGGCTGCGCCCGTTCAGCCCCGGCTCGGCGGCGGTCTTCATCATCCAGTCGGTGCGCGGATTGCCGATGCAGTAGAGATAGCCGACCGGGATATGCACCCAGTGGTAATTGTCCGACCCACCTGCCTCCAGCAGCAGCACCCGGTTGGCGGGGTTGGCGCTCAGCCGGTTGGCCAGCACGCAGCCGGCGGTGCCACCTCCCACGATGATGTAGTCATACTGCCCCTCGAGCGGGTTGGCCTTCCCCATGCTGTCATCCCTCCCTAACGGTCGCCCCCCAGCGATACTGGCCGTCGGCCCACCCGGCGCAACAGGAAAGCACCGCCTTGCGCGCGTCATGGGGGCCGGCACGTTGCCGATTGGGCACAGCGGCGTTGGGGCCACCTGTGGTTGAGCCGCGCCACGGCGATCTTTCCCCCCTGCGCGCTATTGCCACAGCCGGCGCTTTCCGAAACATTCGCCGCACAGAGAAAAACCATTCAGGACAGTGAAGATGGAACAGATGATGGAACAGGCAGGCGCCTATTGGCCCCTGCTGGTAAGCGGGGTGAAGGCACTGGTGGTGCTGGTCCTCGGCTGGATCGCCACCGGCTGGATCAGCACCGCGGTGCGCAACCGGATCAACAACACCCCGCAGATCGACCCGACCCTGGGCAATTTCGCGGCCAGCGCGGTCCGCTGGGTGCTGCTGGCGGTGGTGCTGGTTGCGGTCCTGAACATCTTCGGCATCGAAGCCACCAGCCTGGTCGCCATGCTGGGCGCCGCCACCCTGGCCATCGGCCTCGCGCTGCAAGGCACGCTCAGCGATCTGGCGGCCGGCTTCATGCTGATCCTGTTCCGCCCCTACCGGATCGGCCAGTTTGTCGACATCGGCGGCACCTCCGGCACGGTGAAGGATCTGAACCTCTTCGTCACGGAACTCGCCACCGCCGACAACGTGCAGATCATCGTGCCCAACGGTCAGGCCTGGGGCGCGATCATCAAGAATTTCTCGCATCACCCCACCCGCCGCGTCGAGCTCGTCTTCGGCATCGACTACGGCGACAACGCCGACGAGGCCAAGGCGATCATCCTCGAACAGGTCAACGCCGATGCGCGCGTGCTGCAGGATCCCGCCCCCTGGGTCCGGGTCACCAACCTCGGCGACAGCTCGGTGGATCTGACCACCCGCGTCTGGTGCAAGTCCGAAGATTTCTGGGAGCTGAAATTCGCCCTCACCCAGGGCGTGAAGGAAGCCTTTGACGCCAAGGGCATCTCCATTCCCTACCCGCACAGCGTGGAAATCCAGAAAGAGGGCTGACCCCGCCCCGTCCCGGTACCTTCGCCGGGAGCATGACCAAGGCCCGTGCCGCCCCGGCGGCGCAGGCGCAGCCCCGCCGCGCGGCGTTCAGACGCCGTCGCGCGGGGCGGCGGCCCGGCTGCGGCGGGCGGCAAGCCGGGCCCGCTCGGCGCGGGCACGCTCCTGCAACCGCTGCGCCGGTTCCGGTTCGGCCGGCGGGCAGCCCGCCACGACACGAAAGCCGTCGAGGTCGTGAAACGCCCATTGCGCGGCAATCAGCTGGTATTTCTTTGCCTCCCAGCCGCTGTCGTCCCGCTCGAACCGCAGCCGCCAGGTGCCGCGGATCTGCACCGCCAGACGCAGCTGGCGCACCGCGTTCAGCGCCTCATGCCCGCTGTCGGCACAGCGCAGCCCCTGTCGGCGCAGATGTTTCATGCGATCGACCAGGGACACCGCCTCCCGCGTGCGCCGGCCGGCAAAGACAACTTCGATCTCGGTGCCCGGCGGCACCAGCCCCGTCACCAGAAGATCATTGCGATTGTTGCGCCAGAACACTGGCACCAGCTCCACCGCGACATCGCGGACTTCCCGTTTGAACAGGCCACCGTCCTCGATCAACGGGGTGATCTGCCAGGCGGGTCTTCGGCGGTTGGTCATACGCGCTTTGCGATGCCTGCGGCCGCAGGCACCATCCCAGAATGAAAGTTGTTCAGCGCCAGTTGTTTACACGAGCCGACTTAACGAAGGGTTGCCACCTGCCCGCGCGGCCCGGGTGCCGGGGGACCGCCTACCGCGCGATCGGGCGCGCCATCACGAGAACCGTGCCCCCCTTGTAGCGCGCCTCGGGGCGCGGGGTGTAGCCCAGCCGCCGCGCCACCTTCTGCGACACCTCATGGGCCGGATCGAAGATGCAGGCGGTCTCGGTCCAGTCGGTGTGCTGCTCGGCCCAGCGGTGCATGCAGGCCACTGCCTCGCTGGCGATGCCGCGCCCATGCACGGCCGGGGACAGCACCCAGCCCGCCTCCGGCACGTCGTCCAGGCCCGGCTGCATGTCGCGGCGGAAATTGGCGAAGCCGACCTCGCCGACAAAGTCGCCGCCATCGCGCAGCGTCACCGCCCAATAGCCAAAGCCAAGCGCCTGCCAATGGCCCATATAGCGCAGCAGCCGCGCCCAGCTTTCTTCGCGTGTGGCCGGGATGCCAGAGATGAACCGCACCACCTCCGGGTCGGCCCAAAGCCGTGCCACCGCGTCGAAATCCTGCGCCACATGCGGGCGCAGGATCAGCCGTTCGCTTTCCAGAACCGGCGGGTTCCGGGGACTCATGCAGGCAGTTTTCCGGTCAGCACATAGGTCAGGATCTCAACCACTTGGCGCGGCTCCTCGGCCACGGCCAGGGCGGCGGCATGGACCTCCTTCAGGGCGTGCTGATGCTCCGGCGGGCTCAGCACGATGATCGACTTGCCGAGCGCCGCCGCATAGCCCGCATCAAAGGCGGCGTTCCACTGCTTGTATTTGTCGCCGAAGCGCACCACCACGACATCCGCGTCCTCGATCCCCTTGCGGGTGCGGATCGCGTTCACCATCGCCCCCTTGTGGTCGTGCCAGTACTTGTTCTCCTCGGCGCCGAGGATCGCGACGCCGCAATCATCGCTGGCGTCATGATCGGTCACCGGCGCAGCAAAGCTGACCTCCAGCCCCTTGGCGCCCTCGATGATCTGCTCCCGCCAGTCGGTGTGAATCTCGCCCGAGAGGTAGACGTTCAATGCCATGGTTCATTCCTTTTCGCGGCCCCCGGCAGGCGCGCGCCGACAGTTCGACCGCCCCGCATGCCCGGGTGACATAATTCTGTGTCCTGCCGTCCGGGCACTCTGCTCCGGCCCCGACAGCAGGCGGGAGTATCCCCCAAGCCGCCCGGCGCGTCCACCGCCCGCATGACTGCCCGGCGAACATGAAAAAGGGCAGCGCCCGGAAAGGAGCGCTGCCCATGCAGAAACTGCAGATCCCGGGACTGTCAGCAACAGCCCCGGACGCGGCCTCAGCCGCGCAGGGTGCCGCCGGTGGCCTTGGTCACCTTGGCGATGATCTTCTCGCTCACCGCTTCGATGTCCTTTTCCTTCAGCGTCTTGTCGGTCGGCTGCAGGCGCACGGTCAGGGCCAGGGACTTCTTGCCCTCGCCCAAGGAGCCGCCGATGAATTCGTCAAAGACGCGCACGTCCTCGATCAGCGCCTTGTCGGCACCGGCCGCCGCGTTGACCAGCGTCAGCGCCTCGACATCGGCATCGACGACAAAGGCAAAATCACGCTCCACCGCCTGCAGGTCGCTGATCGCCAGCGCCGGGCGTGCCGCACCGGATTTGCGCGGTAGCGGCACCTCGTCCGGCCAGATGGTGAAGGCCACCGCGGCGCCCTTGATGCCCATTTCCTTCAGCACCTTGGGGTGCAGCTCGCCAAAGACGCCCAGCACCTTTTTCGGGCCGAGGCAGATCTTGCCGTGGCGGCCCGGGTGCCACCAGCTGTCGGCGCCACGCAGGATCTGCACCTTGGCGGGCGCGCCGATGGCGGCCAGCACCGCCTCGATGTCGGCCTTGGCGTCATAGACGTCCACCGCGCGCGAGGCGCCGTGCACATCCTTGGGACCGGTGCGACCCACCAGCAGGCCGGAGATCAGGTTGTGCTGCTCGCCCGGCTCACCGCCGTGGAAGGCAGGACCGGCCTCGAACAGCGCCAGGTCCATGATGCCGCGGGCCTGGTTGCGGGCCGCGGCCTGCAACAGGCCGGGCAGCAGCGCCGGGCGCATGTGCGACATCTCCGACGAGATCGGGTTGGCCAGCATGGTGGCGTCATCACCGCCACCGAACAGCGTCGCCGAGGCCTTGTCGATGAAGGTGTAGCTCACCACCTCGTTGTAGCCGAGGCTGGCGCAAGTGCGGCGCGCCATCTGCTGGCGGCGCTGCTGCGGGGTCATCACCGGCTTGGGGATGCCATCGGTCAGCCGCGGCAGCGGCTTGCCCTTCAGCTTGGTCAGCGAGGCAATGCGCGCGACCTCTTCCACCAGGTCGGCCTCGCCCTGCACGTCGGGACGCCAGCTGGGCACATGCGCCATGTTGCCCTCGAGGCGGAAGCCGAGACGGGTCAGCGTCTGGCGCTGGTCGCTTTCGGGAATGTCCATGCCCACCAGCGACTGCACCCGGCCCGCGTCCAGCTTGTAGGCGCGCGAATGGTCCGGCACGTCGCCCGCGATCACCATCTCCGACGGCTCACCACCGCAAAGCTCGAGGATCATCTTGGTGGCGCGGTGCAGGCCCTCGATGGTGTACTCCGGGTCCACGCCGCGCTCGAAGCGGTAGCGGGCATCCGAGTTGATCTTCAGCGCGCGGCCGGTGGTGGCGATCTGCACGTGATCCCAGAAGGCGCTCTCGAGGAAGACGTCCACGGTCTCCTCGGTGCAGCCGGTCGCCTCGCCGCCCATGATGCCGCCGATGCTTTCCGGACCGTTGGCATCAGAGATCACCATCTGCCCGGCTTCAAAGGTGTATTCCTTCTCGTCCAGCGCCTTCAGCACCTCGCCGCCCTGGGCGCGGTGCACGCGCAGGTCGCCCTCGACCTTGGCGGCGTCAAACACGTGCAGCGGCCGGTTCTGGTCGAAGGTGAAGAAGTTGGTGATGTCCACCAGGGCCGAGATCGGGCGCAGGCCAATCGCCTTCAGCCGGTCCTGCAGCCACTGCGGGCTGGGGCCGTTCTTGACGCCGCGGATCACCCGGCCGGTGAACAGCGGGCAACCGTCGAGCGTGTCCTCGTCGATGGTCACCTTGATGGGGCTGGCGAAATCGCCCTGGATCGATTCATAGCTGGTGGTTTTCAGCGTGCCGAGACCACGCGCCGCGAGATCGCGGGCGATGCCATGCACGCCCAGCGCATCGGGGCGGTTGGGGGTGATGGCGATCTCGATCACCGGGTCGACCTTGGCCGGATCGTTTTCCGCCAGCCAGTCGACGAAACGGTCGCCGACGTTGCCCGAGGGCAGTTCGATGATGCCGTCATGCTCGTCCGACAGCTCCAGCTCGCGCTCGGAGGCCATCATGCCGAAGCTCTCGACACCGCGGATCTTGCCGACGCCGATGGTGATGTCGAGACCGGGGACATACATGCCCGGCTTGCAGACCACCACGGTGATGCCTTCGCGCGCGTTGGGGGCGCCACAGATGATCTGCATCTCGCCCTCGTCGGTGTCCACCTTGCAGACCCGCAGCTTGTCGGCGTCGGGGTGTTTCTCGGCATGTTTCACATAGCCGAGGGTAAAATCCTTCAGCCGCTCGGCCGGGTTCACGACCTCTTCGACCTCAAGGCCCAGATCGGTCAGGGCTTCGGTAATTTCCTCGACGCTGGCGTCGGTGTCGAGGTGGTCTTTCAGCCAGGAAAGCGTGAATTTCATGTGTTTAGTCCTTGAACCTCTGGGCCAGATCCTCGTCGTCCCCCATCGCCGCCAGCCGCAGATCCCGCACCAGGCGGAGCGTGGGCTTGGCGGCAAACAGAATGGAGCCGAACAGGAACAGCCAGGTGCCTGCCGTTTTCAGGCTTTCGTCGAAAAAGAAGACCGACCCCACAACGAAGCACAAGGCGGCAGAAAAATCGATGATCGTGTAGACGATCTCGTAGGCCGCGTATTTGCGCCGTTTCGCGGCAGAGCCGCTTTGATGGTCCCGGTCAAATAGCATCGATCACTCCCGGCGGATCACCTGCTGAGCCCGCCATGCAGCGCCGGCACGTCGAGGCTACGGAAGCCGTAGTGGCGCAGCCAGCGCAGGTCGCTGTCAAAGAAGGCGCGCAGGTCCGGGATGCCGTATTTCAGCATCGCCAGACGGTCGATGCCGATACCGAAGGCAAAGCCCTGATAGACCTCGGGGTCGATGCCACCTGCGGCGATCACCTTGGGGTGCACCATGCCGGAGCCGAGGATCTCCATCCAGTCGTCGCCCTCGCCGATCTTCAGCGTGCCGTCCTGCCAGGAACAGCGGATGTCGACCTCGGCCGACGGCTCGGTGAAGGGGAAATGCGAGGCGCGGAAGCGCAGCTCGACATCGTCCACCTCGAAGAAGGATTTGACGAATTCCTCCAGCACCCACTTGAGGTTCGCCATTGAGATGTCCTTGTCGAGCGCGAGGCCCTCGACCTGGTGGAACATCGGCGTGTGGGTCTGGTCGTAGTCGGCGCGGTAGACGCCGCCCGGGCAGATGATGCGCAGGGGCGCGCCCATTTTCTCCATCGCGCGGATCTGCACCGGCGAGGTATGGGTGCGCAGCACATGCGGCGGGCGATCGTCGCCCTCGGCGCGGTGCATGTAGAAGGTGTCCATCTCGGCCCGCGCAGGGTGGTGGCCGGGGATGTTCAGCGCGTCGAAGTTGTACCAGTCGGTATCGATCCGCGGCCCTTCGGCGACCGAGAAGCCCAGTTCGGCAAAGATCGCGGTGATCTCTTCCTGGACCTGGCTGATCGGGTGCAGGCTGCCCTGGCGCTGCGGGCGGCTGGGCAGGGTCACGTCCAGCCATTCGGTGCGCAGGCGCGCATCCAGCGCCGCATCTTCCAGCGCCGCCTTCTTGGCCGCCAGCGCCGAGTTGATCTCATCCTTCAGCGCGTTCAGCGCCGGGCCTGCGACCTGGCGTTCCTCGGGCGTCATCTTGCCCAGTTCGCGCATCTTCAGCGCCACTTCGCCCTTCTTGCCGACAGCGGCAAGGCGGATCGCCTCCAGCGCCGACTCGTCGGCGGCCTCTGCAATCTGACCCAGATATTTGGCTTTAAGATCGTCCATCACGGCCCCTCGAATTCTGCTTGTGCCCTGCTACCACAAGGGCGGGCGAAAGCAAGGGGCGCGGGGGCAATGGCACCGCATGTGTCACCCCGCTGCGCCGCAGGCGGTGACGGACAGGATCAGGGAGGGGTCAGCCTAGCAGCATCCAGGCCCCCATCGCCGCCATTATCAGGTTCTCGCTGAGGGAGACGAAGCCCAGCGGCACCTCGCTGCTGCCACCCATGCAGGCGCATTTCAGCTCGCGCCGGTCGATGTAGACTGCCTTCAGCACCGAAATCGCGCCGATGGAGCCGATCACCAGCGCCAGCGGTGCCGCCAGCCAGGTCATGATCCCCGCCAGCATCAGCAGACCGGCCAGCCCCTCGGCGAAGGGGTAGAAATAGGCATAGGGCACAAAGCGGCGCGCCAGCAGGTCATAGTTCAGGAACATCGTGGAGAAACTTTCCACGTCGCGCAGCTTCTGCAGCGCCAGGAGACACATGGAGATTGCCACGAACCAGATCAGGCTGCGCCCCGCCGCGAGGCTGCCAAAGGCGGCCCATTGCGCCGCCAGCGCGATCCCCAGCGCCATTGCGAACAGCGCGATGACCGGCGTGTAGGAGGTCTCCCCCTCGGCGCGCAACGGCAGGCCGAAATGGCTTCGGAGCGCATCGTAGCCGCCGATCCGGGTCCCGCCGATATAGGTCTGCGGCGTGGTCTCCACCCCGGCTTCCTGCTTGAAGCGGTCGACCTCCTCGCGGGTGGTCAGCAGGTGATCCTCGACCTCATGGCCCTGCCATCGCAGCAGGGCCTTTGATTTCAGCCCGTAGGGACAAAGATGCCCCGGCATGTCCATGCGATAGAGCTTCGCGGTGGTGGCGGTGGTTTCCGTCCTGGCCTCTGAGGGGATGGTGGCGGTCACGGCGTCCTCCTGCGTTTGTCCCGGGCTGACCTTGCGGCACGGTCACGGGATCAACGCAGAGGCTGCCGCTCGGGTTCCGCCCGGTGTCCTGTCAGGGTCCACCGAGGGTCCGGACGGCCTTGGCCACCTCAGACCGGGAACAGCAGCGTCGCGGTCACCCCCGGCCCCTCGGTGCCGTAGGACAGCTCGCCCTGCAGTTCCATTTTCACCACCTCGGCGATCTTGATGCCGAGGCCAGTGCCCTCCTGGCCGAAATCGGCCGGCATGCCGACCCCGTCATCGGCGCACAGCAGCCGCACCCGGCCCTCCTCGAGCAGGTCCAGCGCGATGCGCAGCGCGCCGGGACGGTTGTCGGGGAAGGCGTGTTTGTAGGAATTGGCAATGAACTCGTTGACGAAGGTGCCCACCGCAACCGCCTGGGGCGCGCTGACCCGCACCGGGCAGGCCTCCACCGTCAACGCCACCTGTGGCGGCGCCAGTTCGGCGGTATGGGCACAGACCTCTTCGAGGTAGGGCTTGAGGCACAGGCGCCCCTGCTCGGCGTGTTTGTACAGCAGCTCATGCACCCGGCTCATCGCGTCGATGCGCGCGATGACCTTGGCCAGCGCCGATTGCGCCTGCGGCGCGTGGTAGCTGCGCTGCTGCAGCCGCGCGAAGGCGGACAGCGACATCAGCGAGTTCTTGACCCGGTGGTCGGCCTCCTTGCGCAGGACGGCTTCGGCGCGCAGCGACTTGCGCAGCTCCAGCTGGGCCATCACCTGCCGCGCCAGCACCTTGATCGCGTTGCGCTGGACCTCGCTCAGCTCCCTCGGCTGGTAGTCGAGCACGCAGAGCGTGCCCAGCGGCAGCCCCTCGGCCGTCTTCAGCAGCGCGCCCGCATAGAACCGCAGCCCCGGCTCCGCCAGGCACAGGGGGTTGTCGCACATGCGGGGGTCGGTCAGCGTGTCGTTGATCTCGACGAAATCCTCCTCGAGGATCACATGCGAGCAGATCGATGTCTCCAGCGGCGTCTCGCGCACGCCCAGCCCGGTCTCGGCCTTGAACCACTGCCGTTCGGCATCGATCAGGTTGACCACCGAAATCGCGGTACCACACAGCGCGGCGGCAAGTTCGACGATTTCATCGAAATCCCTCTCCCGCTCGGTGTCCAGGACATCATAGGAACGAAGGGCAAGAAGGCGGTCTTCCTGCTGCGGGTGAGGGGTCGCTTTCATCTTCGGCCTCCAGCCAAGTCAGCAATCGCGCGACTATGGGTGGCTTTGCCCGGTTTGGCAACCGAATGAGCCCGCAAAGCGGCCGTTCGGCGCAAAAAGGCCGCCCCGGATGGAGCGGCCTTGAAGATGTTCAGACGTGTCTGGCGGCTCAGGCGGCCAGCGCGTCCTGTGCCTGGCGCACGATCGCACCGAAGGCTTCGGGCTCGTGCACGGCCAGGTCGGCCAGAACCTTGCGGTCCACTTCGATGCCGGCCAGGTTCAGGCCGTTGATGAAGCGGGAGTAGGTCAGTGCCTCGTCGTGCGAACGGACGGCAGCGTTGATCCGCTGGATCCACAGCGCGCGGAAGTTGCGCTTGCGGTTCTTGCGGTCGCGGGTTGCGTACTGGTTCGCCTTGTCGACGGCCTGACGGGCAACCTTGAAGGTGTTCTTGCGGCGGCCGTAGTAACCTTTGGCTGCCTTGATGACCTTCTTGTGACGGGCGTGAGTCGTGGTACCACCTTTAACGCGGGACATATCTCAATCTCCTCTTAGCGGTCGTAGGGCATGAAGCCCTTGACGATCTTGGCGTCGGGGGCCGACAGGGTGGTGGTGCCGCGGGCGTCGCGGATGAACTTGGTGGTGCGCTTGATCATGCCGTGGCGTTTGCCGGCCTGACCCGCCTTCACCTTACCGCTGGCGGTAATCTTGAAGCGCTTTTTGGCGCTCGACTTTGTCTTCATCTTGGGCATTTCCGTCTCCTTCAATGCAGGTTCGCTAGGCGCGCGACTCGGCATGCCACGATGGCCGGCCGCGCGGAACAGGGCTGCCCAATACGCAAAGCGGCGCGGCGGGGCAAGCGGATTCTCTAGAAAAGCTGCCCCAGCACCCGGAAAAACACCTCCGGCACATCCGCGACACGGTATCCGCCGGGTTTGAACATCACCGCGTAGGTGACCAGCGCGATGGCGACGAGGATCGACAGCAGCGACACGCGCGGCGGGCGGCGTTCGCTGACGGCCGACAGCACAGACGGCACCGACAGTGCCCCGATGACCAGACCCGCGACCAGCGGCAGATCCGTCTCCATCCCCCGGCACCCCTCACGTTCACATTGACGTAAGGGAAATGTTATTCCGGGTCGGTGCTGTAAATCAACCGCTCGTCGCAGGGCGCGATGCGCAGGATGTTGGTGGTGCCGGGCACGTTGAAGGGCACGCCCGCGGTGACCACGATCTGATCGGTCTCACCGGCAAAGCCATTGGCCCGCGCGGCCCGCGCGGCGCTGACCACCGCCCCCTTGAAGCGGTCCAGCTCCGGCGTCATCACGCAGGTGCAGCCCCAGCTGAGGCACAGCCGCCGCGCGGTGGTGCTGACCGGGGTCATGGCGATGATCGGCACGCCGGGGCGCTCGCGCGCGGTCAGCAGCGCGGTGGTGCCGGACTGGGTGAAGCAGCAGATCGCCTTGATCTCGGTCTTCTCCGCGATCTCGCGCGCGGCGGCGACGATGCCATCGGCGACGGTGGTGCCCTTGGCGGTGCGCGAGGCGGCGATGATCTGGGCATAGGTCGGGTCGGCCTCGACCTCGATCGCGACCCTGTTCATGGTCTGCACCGCCTCGATCGGATACTGGCCTGCCGCGCTTTCGGCGCTCAGCATCACCGCATCGGCGCCCTCGTAGATGGCGGTGGCCACGTCGGAGACCTCGGCGCGGGTGGGCATCGGGCTCTCGATCATGCTTTCGAGCATCTGGGTGGCCACGATCACCGGCTTGGCGGCGGCGCGGCACTTGCGCACCAGGCGCTTCTGGATCGGCGGCACCGCGGCGACCGGCAGTTCGACCCCGAGGTCGCCACGCGCCACCATGATGCCGTCGGAGGCGTCCAGAATCGCATCAAAGTCCTCGACCGCCTGCGGCTTTTCGATCTTCGACAGCACCGCAGCGCGGCCATCGGCCAGCTGGCGGGCCTCGAACACGTCCTTGGCGCGCTGCACGAAGGACAGCGCCAGCCAGTCGACGCCGAGATCACAGACGAACTCAAGATCGGCGCGGTCCTTTTCCGACAGCGCGGCCAGCGGCAGCACCACGTCGGGGACATTCACGCCCTTGCGGTTGGAGATGGTGCCGCCGGTGACAACGGTGCAATCGGCAAAATCCGGGCCGCAGTCGGCAACCTTGAGCCGGATCTTGCCGTCGTTGACCAGCAGATGCGCACCCGGCTCCAGCGCCTGGAAGATCTCGGGGTGGGGCAGGCAGACGCGGGTTGCGTCGCCCGCCGCCTCGTCGAGGTCGAGGCGGAAGGCGGCGCCCTCCTCCAGTTCCTCGGCGCCATTGGCAAAGACGCCGACACGCAGCTTCGGCCCCTGCAGGTCGGCGAGGATGGCGATCGGGCTGTCCAGCTCCTGCTCCACCTGGCGGATGATGCGGTGCTTTTCGGCGATTTCTTCGTGGCTGCCATGCGACATGTTCAGGCGGAACACGTCCGCCCCCGCCTCATGCAGCGCGCGGATGGTGTCATAGGTCTCCGATGCCGGCCCGAGGGTGGCGACAATCTTGACACTGCGCGAACGTTTCATGGGGCGGATCTCCTTCGGGGCTGCATATGTTAACGCAAACAGCGCTGAGGTGCTTATCTCCCAATTCCCCGCGCCGCGCAACTGCTGCGAACAGGTTGCGGCAAAACATATCAGGCGGATGACAGTTTGGCATTTTTCAGTTGCCAGCGGGATTTTCCCCGCCGCGGACCGGCGCAGGTTGCACAGGGAGGCCCGGCACCCAATATCCAAAGGACCAGGCTGCCGCAGAAAGGAGCCGCGATGACGCATGAGACGCTTTCGGCCTTCTTCGGCTGGCTGACCCTGCTGCACCTCGGCCTGTTCACCCTGTCGGCGCTGCTGGTGCTGGCGCTGCGTGACCGGATCTGCGGGCTGCACGGGCGGATGTTCGGCCTGACGCCGGAGGCTGTGCGACTGGCGATCTACCGCTGGCTGGGCAGCTACAAGATCGTGATCCTGGCGACCGCGCTGGCCCCGTGGCTGGCCCTGCAGCTGATCTGAGCGACCGCCCCGCCCGCCCTCGCGCCCGGCTCGGCCATTGCCCGCCGCGCCCGCCGCTGCTAGGCCAGCCCAAGACACCCGCAAACCCGGAGAGCCCGCGATGGACAAGCAGACCGAAATCGAACTCCAGGCCGCCGCCTTCCGCCGCCTGCAGCAACATCTGATGCAGGACCGCCCGGATGTGCAGAACATCGACCTGATGAACCTGGCCGGCTTTTGCCGCAACTGCCTGAGCCGCTGGTACCAGGAGGCCGCCAACGCGCGCGGCATCGAAATGGGCAAGGACGAGGCCCGCGAGATCTTCTATGGCATGCCGATGGCCGAGTGGAAGGCCAAGCACCAGACCGAGGCCAGCGCCGAGACGCAGGCAGCCTTCGAGGTGGCCTTCAAGGAAAACGTCGCCGACAAGACGTGAGGCCCGCACGGCCAATCTGACACCAAAAAAGCCGCCCCTCGGGGCGGCTTTTGCGGTTCAACAGAACCCCGCGTCAGATCGCGGTCTTGCGGCTTTCTTCCAGGTAGATCTCGCGCAGGCGCTTGGCCACCGGACCCGGGGTGCCGTCGCCCAGCGCCACACCGTCGATTTCCACCACCGGCATCACAAAGGCCGAGGCCGAGGTGGTGAAGGCCTCATCCGCCGCCTTGGCTTCCTCGATGGTGAACAGGCGTTCCTCGATCTGCATCTGGGCTTCCTCGGCCAGGCGCAGGACCGCCTTGCGGGTGATGCCGTGCAGGATGTCGTTGGACAGCGGCCGGGTCACGATCACACCGTCCTTGACGAAATAGGCGTTGTTCGAGGTGCCCTCGGTCACATAGCCGTCCTCGACCAGCCAGGCATCGTCGCAACCCGCCTTCTTGGCCATCATCTTGCCCATCGACGGGTACAGCAGCTGCACCGTCTTGATGTCACGGCGGCCCCAGCGGATGTCCTCGATCGAGATCACCTTGGCGCCCTTTTTCGCCGCCGGGCTGTCGGCCAGGCCGGGCTTGTTCTGGGTGAACAGCACCAGGCTGGGCGGGGTGTCCTCGGAGGGGAACACGAAATCGCGGTCACCGTCAGAGCCGCGGCTGACCTGCAGGTAGACCAGCCCTTCCTCGATGCCGTTCAGCTCCACCAGCTTGCGGTGGATCTCCAACAGCTCGTCCTTCCTGCAGGGGCTGGCCATCTCCAGCTCATCCAGCGAGCGCTGCAGCCGCACCGCGTGGCCCTCGAAGTCGATCAGCTTGCCGTCCAGCACCGAGGTCACCTCGTAAACGGCATCGGCAAACAGGAAGCCGCGGTCGAAGACAGAGATCTTGGCTTCGTCTTCCGGCAGGTATTCGCCATTCACATAAACGGTACGGGTCATCTTTTTCTCCTCACCCCCACAGGGCAGCTTTCGGGGGGTGGACCCCGTCGGCGTCAAACTTCAATGGTTCCTCGCGGTCTTCGGCCAGAAGCAGCGGCCCGTCAAGATCCGTTACCGCCGCACCCTGTGCCACCAGCGTCGCGGGCGCCATCGCCAGGGACGAGCCGACCATGCAGCCAACCATCACCTGGTAACCCTCGGCCAGCGCCTGATCGCGCAATTTCAGCGCCTCGGTCAACCCGCCGGTCTTGTCCAGCTTGATGTTGACGACATCGTATTTGCCCTTGAGCTTCGCCAAGCTGTCGCGGTCATGGCAGCTCTCGTCGGCGCAGACCGGCACCGGGCGCTCCATGCCGATGAGGGCCTCATCTTCGCCCGCGGGCAGCGGCTGCTCGACCAGCTCGACACCAAGGCGCACCAGATGCGGCGCGAGGTCCGCATAGACTTCGGCCGACCAGCCCTCGTTGGCGTCGATGATGATCTTGGCGTCCGGCGCGCCTGCGCGCACCGCCTCCAGCCGCGGCATGTCGTCGGGGGTGCCGAGCTTGATCTTCAACAATGGCCGATGCGCGTTCTCCGCCGCCTGCTGCTGCATCTTCTCCGGCGTGTCGAGCGACAGCGTATAGGCGGTGATCTCCGGCTTCGGTTCCGGCAGGCCCGCCAGCTCCCAGACGCGCTTTCCGGCCTGTTTCGCCTCCAGGTCCCACAGCGCGCAGTCGACCGCGTTGCGGGCGGCACCGGCAGGCAGCAAAGATTGCAACTCCTGCCGGGTGAACTCGGCGGGCAGGCCTTCGATCTCGGCGGTGACGCTCTCCAGCGTCTCGTTGTAGCGGGCATAGGGCACACATTCGCCCCAGCCGGTGACACCGTCCTTTTCAATCCGCACGGTCAGCACCTTGGCCTCGGTACGCGAGCCGCGCGAGATGGTGAACACCTGCGCCAGTTTGAATACATCGCGGGTGACGGAAACCTGCATGGCCTGTCCCTTTCCCTGTGGCAGGCCGCTGCCGCACCAGACCGGCACACCGCCGACCCGGACAGGCATCCCGCCTTTTCATCTTTCAAAAAATACTCCCGCCGGAGGCTCCCCAGGGCGCGCCTGAAAGCCTCCGGCGGGGTGGTTAGATCAGATCGCGTCCAGCGCGTCCACCAGGCGGCCTGCGCCGTGGCGATAGGGATCCACCGCCGGCAGCCCCATTCTCTTTTCGGTCTCGGCCAGATATTTGCTGGCCTCTTCCTCGGACAGATGCTGGGTGTTGACGGAAATACCGACCACCTTGCAGGCGGGGTTGGCACGCTGCGCTAGCGGCAGCGCGAGGTCGCGCAGCTCTTCCAGCGAGGGCACGTCATACTCCGGCAGGCCGCGCATATGGGTGCGGGTCGGCTCGTGGCACAGGATCAGCGCATCCGGCTGGCCGCCGTGGATCAGCGCCATGGTCACACCCGAGTAGGAGACGTGGAACAGGGAGCCCTGCCCCTCGATCAGGTCCCAGTGGTCGTCATCGTTGTCCGGGGTCAGATACTCGATCGAGCCCGCCATGAAGTCCGCCACGACCGCGTCCAGCGGCACGCCGTGGCCGGTGATCAGGATGCCGGTCTGGCCGGTGGCGCGGAAGGTCGACTTCATGCCACGCTTCTGCATCTCGGCGTCCATCGCCATCGCGGTGTACATCTTGCCCGCCGAGCAATCGGTGCCCACGGCGAGGCAGCGCTTGCCGCGCCGCTTCTTGCCGTTGGCGATCGGGTAGCCGACGGTGGGCACGCGCACGTCATGCAGGGTGCCGCCATAGGTCTGCGCCGCGGCGACCAGGTCGCCCTCGTCGCGCAGCAGGTTGTGCAGGCCAGAGGCGATGTCAAAGCCCATTTCCAGCGCCGCGATCAGCACTTCCTTCCAGGCGGGAGAGATCACGCCGCCGCGGTTGGCCACGCCGATCACCAGCGTCTTGGCACCGGCTTCCCTGGCCTCGGCCAGGGTCATCTCGGTCAGGCCCAGATCGGCGCCGCAGCCGGGCAGGGAAATCTGGCCGACCGCATGCTCGGGGCGCCAGTCGCGGATGCCGATGGCAACCTTGGCGGCCAGCATGTCAGGCGCGTCGCCCAGGAACAGCAGATAGGGGGTCTCGATCATCGCGCGCTTCCTTCTTGGTCTTTGATCTCGTTCTTCCGCGCCAGTCTGTCCGGTTTGCCATGCAAATTCCTCTCATAATCGCGAAAGATTATTCCGATACGGCGATTTCCTCCTTCATTTAGCGCGATTATTCGAAGATCCTCCCGCATCCGGACGGCAAAGTCGCCTTCCGCTTGCCCGATCAACGGGATCGCGCAATCATCCGTCAGGCCGCCGCGCCCGCCGGAATGCCGCAACGCGGCGTTTCTTGCCGCAGGTGCAAAATTTCCTTGCGTGACGATGCGCAATTTAATAACCCAAGCACTGAGCAACAAGCAATTTCATTACCCGGAGACATGCCGCCATGAGCTTTCGCATCCAGCCTGCCGCCCCGGCCCGCCCCAACCGCTGCCAGCTGTTCGGCCCCGGCTCCAAGTCCCTGCTGTTTCCGAAAATGGCGGCCTCGGACGCGGATGTGATCAACCTCGACCTCGAGGATTCGGTGGCGCCTTCGGACAAGGAACAGGCCCGCGCCAACGTGATCGAAGCGATCAACACGGTGGACTGGGGCAAGAAATACCTGTCGGTGCGGATCAACGGGCTGGACACCCCCTATTGGTACCGCGACGTGGTGGACATCCTGGAGCAGGCGGGCGACCGGCTCGACCAGATCATGATCCCCAAGGTGGGCTGCGCCGAGGACGTCTATGCGGTGGACGCGCTGGTCACCGCGATCGAGCGCGCCAAGGGCCGCACCAAGCCAGTCTCCTTCGAGGTGATCATCGAATCGGCGGCGGGCATCGCCCATGTGGAGGAAATCGCCGCCGCCTCGCCCCGCCTGCAGGCGATGAGCCTGGGGGCGGCGGATTTTGCCGCCTCCATGGGGATGCAGACCACCGGCATCGGCGGCACCCAGGAGAACTACTACATGCTGCGCGAGGGGCAGAAACACTGGTCCGACCCCTGGCACTGGGCGCAGGCCGCGATCGTCGCCGCCTGCCGCACCCATGGCATCCTGCCGGTGGACGGGCCGTTTGGCGATTTCTCGGATGCCGAGGGCTATATCGCGCAGGCCAAACGCTCGGCGACGCTGGGCATGGTCGGCAAATGGGCGATCCACCCCAGCCAGATCAGCCTCGCCAACGAGGTGTTCACACCCTCCGCCGCCGCCGTGGCCGAGGCGCGCGAGATCCTCGCCGCGATGGAGGCGGCCAAGGCCAGCGGCGCGGGTGCTACCGTCTACAAGGGGCGGCTGGTCGACATCGCCTCGATCAAGCAGGCCGAGGTGATCGTGGCGCAGGCGGAGCTGATCGCCGAGAGCTGACAGACGGCCTTGCCACGCCAACATGGGCGTCCCGCAGTGGCGGGCGCCCTTCTTTCCTGACTGGCGATCGGGCGGCGGCGGGACCGCCCTGCCCTGATCTGCCTTTCTGTTCTGAACGCCCAAACGTTCATAGCCCGGGGCGTTCATGGCCGAAGAAAATTAAAGCTGGCGGCGCCGCCAAACAGGCGGAGGTGGACGGGCGTATCCGCCCGCGTGCTAAACGTTGTCTCTGCACGGCCCGCAAAAGCGGATCCGGTTCCAGGGAGTGCCGGGGGTGTAAGGCCCGACGGGCAATCGCGATCAGGCAGCAGAGTGCCTGATGCACCTTAGGATATGGTGACAGCGGCGTACGCAAGACGCGCAATGAGTATTTGGGGAAAGATGAAACGCGCCGCTCGGCTCTTCATCTTTCCCTTAAATACTCAAAATCCCGCCCTCGCCGCCGGGTCACGCGCGCAGATCCTTGGGCGAGCCCATCACAACGTAGGTTGTGATCGCGGTGACATAGGGCGAGGTGCCGAGGATATCGGTGTGAAACCGCTTGTAGCTGGGCAGATCGGCGCATTCGACGCGCAACAGGTATTCGATGGTGCCGGTGATGTTGTGACATTCCACCACCTCGGGCGCGGCCTGCATGGCGCGCTCGAAAGCCTCCTGCGCCTCCTTGGTGTGCTCGCCCAGCCCGACGCCGATATAGGTGACAAAGCCCAGCCCCATCTGCTGGCGGTCCAGCACCGCGCGGTAGCCGGTGATGATGCCGCTGCGCTCCAGCTCCTGCACCCGGCGCAGGCAGGCCGACGGCGACAGGCCCACGCGCTCGGCCAGGTCGAGGTTGCTGATGCGGCCATCACGGGTCAGCTCCTGCAATATCCGCTGGTTTATTCGGTCATTTTTCGCCATTGATTGCAAAACTACCGTCAAGGCGACGCAGAACGCAATTTCATTTGGCATATTTCGCGCAATCTTGCGCGCATGACTTACGAACTCTTCCTGGCCCTGGCCGCCTTTGCCTTTGGCACCGTCTTCACCCCCGGCCCCAACAACCTGATGCTGATGGCCTCGGGCGCGAACTTCGGTTTTCAGCGCTCGATCCCGCATCTGCTGGGGGTGGCCATCGGCTTTCCGCTGATGATCGTGCCCGTCGGGCTCGGCGTGATGCAGCTGTTCGAGGCCTTCCCGCCGCTGACCACGATCATGACGGCGCTGTCGGTGGTCTACATGCTGTGGCTGGCCTGGAAGATCGCCAATGCCGCGCCGCCCGAGGACAGCGCGGCACAGGGCCGCCCGCTGAGCTTCGTGCAGGCCTGCGCCTTCCAGTGGGTGAACCCCAAGGCCTGGGCGATGGCGCTGGGGGCGATCACGCTCTATGCCGCCAGCCGCGACCTGAGCGCGATCCTGTGGGTGGCCGGAACCTACCTGCTGATCGGCTGCTTTTCGGCCTCGACCTGGACCATGCTGGGCCAGCAGCTGCGGCGGCTGCTGCGCCGACCGGCGCAACTGCGGGCATTCAACTGGACGATGGCCGCGGTGCTGGTTGCGTCGCTGGTGTGGATCCTGCTGCAGCAAGCATGACGGCCGCCGTGGCACGAGCCGCCGCTTGCCGAGTTGCATCTTGCCGCCGCTAAGGCCATATAGCTGCAAACCGTCAGAGCAGAGGCACCATGACCCAGTATCTGGAATTCGAAAAACCGCTGGCCGAAATCGAAGGCAAGGCGGAGGAGCTGCGGGCGCTGGCGCGCGCGAATGAAGAAATGGATGTGGCCGACGAGGCCGCGGCGCTGGATGCCAAGGCAGCCCAGCTGCTGAAGGACCTGTACAAGGACCTGACCCCCTGGCGCAAATGCCAGGTGGCGCGGCATCCCGAACGCCCCCATTGCAAGGATTACATCGAGGCGCTGTTCACCGAGTTCACGCCGCTGGCCGGTGACCGCAACTTTGCCGACGACCTGGCGGTGATGGGCGGGCTGGCCCGGTTCAACGACCAGCCGGTGATGGTGATCGGCCACGAGAAGGGCAGCGACACCAAGTCCCGCATCGAGCGCAACTTCGGCATGGCGCGCCCCGAGGGCTATCGCAAGGCGGTGCGGCTGATGGAGATGGCCGGTCGCTTTGGCCTGCCGGTGATCACCCTGGTGGACACCGCCGGCGCCTACCCCGGCAAGGGCGCCGAGGAGCGTGGCCAGTCCGAGGCGATCGCGCGCTCGACCGAGATGTGCCTGAAGATCGGCGTGCCGCTGATCTCGGTGATCATCGGCGAGGGCGGCTCCGGCGGCGCGGTGGCCTTTGCCACGGCGAACCGCGTGGCGATGCTGGAGCATTCGATCTATTCGGTGATCAGCCCCGAAGGCTGCGCCTCGATCCTGTGGAAGGATGCCGAGAAGATGCGCGAAGCCGCCGAGGCGCTGCGTCTGACGGCGCAGGATCTGAACAAGCTGGGGGTCAACGACCGCATCATCCCCGAGCCGCTGGGCGGCGCGCACCGCGACCCCAAGGCCGCGATGAACGCGGTTGCCAAGGCGATCTCCGAGATGCTGGAAGAGCTGGACGGCAAGAGCGCCGAGGAGCTGATCCGCGACCGTCGCAAGAAGTTCCTCGACATCGGCTCGAAAGGGCTGGCGGCCTGAGCCACCTGCCCCGCAGACAACAGGAAAACCCGGCGCTGGCGCCGGGTTTTTGTTTTCGTGATGGGCGGCGCGATCAGCCTGCGCTGCGCCCCTTGGCCATCAGGTGGTAGACCACCCCACCGAGCACCGCACCGATCACCCAGTTGTAGCCGGACAAGAAGGCGAACCACGGCACCCAGACGGTGGCCACCGAGAAGATCGCCGCCAGCCCGAAGGCCTTGACCGCGGCGCTGTTCCAGCCGTTGTCATAATGGTAGGCACCGCCTTTCATGTCGTAGAGGTCGGCCAGCTCGAGCTGCTGGTTGCGGTGCAGGTAGTAATCGACGATCATGATGCCGAAGATCGGTGCCAGCGTTGCGCCCAATGTGTTGACGAAACCGCTGATGCCGAACTGGCTGATGAAGCTGTTCCAGAAACCACCGATCACCAGGGCGAACAGCGAGGTGATGAGACCCGCCTTGCGGAAGCTGATCTTCTCGGGCGACAGGTTGGCGATGCCGTTCACCGCGGGGATAAAGTTGGCCACCAGGTTGATGCCGACGGTGGCGGCAAAGAAGGTGATCGCGGCGATCACGCCCAACAGTACGCTGTCGGTGCGCTCGACGATCTCGGTCGGGTTGATGATCTCTTCGCCAAAGACCACGGCCGCACCGCCGGTGGTCAACAGGGCCAGCGCCGAGAACAGGATCATGTTGAACGGCAGCCCGGCGAGATTGCCCATCACCATCGACTCGCGGCTGCGGGAATAGCGTGAGAAGTCGCTGAAGTTGATCATCACCGCCGCGAAATAGGCAACCATGGTGCCGACGATGGCGATGAAGCCGCGGAACTCGCTCCAGAAGGTGCCCTCGGGGTTGGCAAAGATGGTGGCGGTGGCGGTCAGAAGCTGCCCGTCGGAGCGCTGCCACAGCACGATCACCAGGCCGATCATCACCACGTAGACGAAGGGACCGGCGATGTTGAGGAAGGTTTCAACCCAGGCCATGCCGCGCCAGAAGATGACGATGTGGAAGCCCCAGACGATCACGAAGGACAGCCAGTCGATGCCGGTCAGGCCAAGGATCTCGGCACCGCCCGAGATGCCGGTGAGCGAGCGGATCAGCAGCGCCAGCGCGGTGGAGGCGAAATAGACCTGCACCCCGTACCAGAACACCGCCACGGTGGCCCGTAGCACCGCGGGCAGCTTGGCCCCCTGGGTGCCGAGGCTGGCGCGGGCCAGCACCGGATAGGGAATGCCGTATTTCTCGCCCGGCGCGCCGGAGAGGTTGACCATCCACATCACGAAGAGGCCGGAAAAGATCAGCGCCGCAAAGGCTGTCCAGCCGCCCACCCCGTAGGAGATGAACAGCGAAGCCACCAGCGAATAGCCGAACAGCGACTGCACGTCGTTGGCCCAGATGTTGAAGATGGCGAACCAGCCCCAGGTCTTTTCCTGTGGTTCGACGGGGTTGAGCGCGTTGCCCTCGGGATCGAGCGTCCCGCCGTGCGCCAGTGGCATATTGTCTGTTGTCGTCATTTCAGTCTCCCTGCTGCAGTTCTGCGGCTGGCGGTTCTGCCCGCTGCCAGCGTCCCTGAAACTGCTCTTGCAACTAACATGTTAGACTGTATTCTAGGTAGAAGTCCGTAAGGAATTCCAGAAAGCACCTTATTGAATCCGCAGGCAATGCGGCTTAGGGACCACCGATGACCCAAACCAAAGATGTTCAGCTATTGGCCGCCAAGGCGCAGGAAGCCCTGTGGCAGGCACTGCGAAACGGCACCCTGCGCGACGGCCAATTTCTGTCGATGTCCCAACTGGTTACCATGCTCGAGCTGCCGCTCTCGGCGGTGCGCGAGGCGGTCAAGCACGCCAGCTCCCTGGGGCTGGTGACCACCCTGCCCAAGCGCGGCATCCAGGTGATGGAAGCGCGCCCCGAGACCATTCGCGAATGCCTCGATTTTCGCATGGTCCTGGACCAGGAGGGCGCACGCCGACGCATTTCCAGCGAGTCTCTGGACGGTCTGGCCGCCCTGCGCGAGCGCCATCAAAGCTTTCTCGACAGTGCCGCGCAAGCGCCGGGCGCGCATCCCGGCGGCGATGCCATCGCGGTGGACCTGTCGCTGCACGACTACCTGGCCGCCGGGCTGGACAACGCGCAGCTGACCGCCGCCTACGCAGCCAACCGGATGCGGATCGCCATCATCCAGAACGCACGCCCGTTTCTGCAGGACCGGATCGCCTCGGCAATGACCGAGCATCTGGCCATCATCGATGCGCTGGAGGCCCGCGACGGCGAGGCCGCGACGGCCGCCATCCAGCACCATTTCCGGCAGACGCTGCGCTGGTGGGGCGTGGGCTGAAGGCACCCGGCCGAGCGGGTATGCACGGCTGTGGCGGAACCATCCCGCGTCTCGCGCATTGGTATCATGAGCGCCGCTCAGCCCGCGTGCCCCGGAGACCCCGCCATGTTACCCGCCACTTCGCAAAGCCATGCCCGCCGCCAGCGCCTTGAGGCCGTGAACGCGGAGGATTTCGCCTGGGCGGTGCCGGTCATGCGCGCGGGCTATGCCGGGCGGGCGCTGGTCTATCTCGCGGTCGCCGGGGTCTCGCTCTACTCGATCTGGCAGGGCGGCGAGGCCAAGGGAACGGCCGAAGCCCTGGAATGGCTGCAGGGCGGCTGGGGCACCGCGATCGTCGTCCTGATTGCGCTTGGGCTGTTTGCCTATGCGCTGTGGCGGGCGGTCGACAGCATCTGGGATCTGGAGGCCTATGGCAACGGCGCCAAGGGGCTGGTCGCGCGCGTCAGCATGTTCACCACCGGGCTGGTGCATCTTGGTCTTGGCGGACTGGCGGTTGCCGTCCTGTTAGGCTTCGGCGATGGCGGTGGCGGTCAGGGCAACGGCCTTGCCACGCTGCTGGCGCAGCCGGGCGGCCGCATCGCCGTCTTCGTGGCAGGGCTGCTGACGCTCGGCGCCGCGGGCTACTATCTGCAGAAGGCCTGGCGCGAGACCTATCGCGCCCACCTGCGCGCCGTCCCCACGACGGTGCATATGAACACGCTGCTGAAAGCGGGGATCGCCGCCCATGGCGTGGTCATCGCGATCATCGGCGTGCTGATCCTGCAGGCAGCGCTGTCGTCCTCCGGCGCACCGGCCGGGGGCATGGGCAGCGCCTTCGACTGGCTCAGCACCAAGGCGTATGGCCGGGTTCTGGTCACGCTGCTGTGCCTCGGGCTGTTGGGGTTTTCGCTGTTCTGCCTCGTCAACGCCTGCTACCGAATCGTGCCCAAGGCAACGGACCCGACCACCGAAACCCTGCAGGGCGCGCTGGACAAAGTCATCTGACCAGCGCTTGGTCAGCCGGCCAGCAGGCGCAACCCCTGGGTCACGTCCGAACGCACCGCCAACCGCAGGCCCGGCTCATCCCCGGCCTTGAGCGCAGCGATGATATGGCGGTGGTGCGGCGGCGGATCGGTGCGCCGCAACCGGCCGTAGAGCGCCCGCATGGTCGGCCCGAGCTGCAGCCAGACGGTCTCCGCCATCGCCAGCATGGCCGGCGCCTGCGCCCGCAGGTAAAGGGTGCGGTGAAATTCTAGGTTGGTGCGGATATAGCCGACCGCGTCCCGCTTGCTGACCATTTCGGCGACATTGCTGTTGATGTGCTGCAAGCGGTCGATCAACGCCATATGCGCACGCGGCAGCGCCCGGCTGGCCAGCTCGACCTCGATCAGGGCGCGCAGGGCGGCCAGCTCCTCGATCCGCTCGTTGGTCAGCTCCGGCGTCGACACCCGGCCCGAAGAGGACAGGAACAGGGCACCTTCGGCCGCCAGCCTGCGCACGGCCTCGCGGGCGGGCGTCATCGAGACCTCGTAGTCGCGCCCGATGCCGCGCAGGGTCAGTGCCGCGCCGGGCGCGATTTCGCCGTGCATGATACGGGTGCGCAGCGCGCGGTAGACCCGGTCATGGGCGGGAGCCGCGGCGGCAACGGGGGCGGTGGTGGCAACCGTGGCGACGGCCGCAACATCCGGAGACGGGCGATTGGACAAGGTCATGCGCCCATGTGATCACAAAATCGCGCCACGTCAAGCGGGCGGCGCGGCCCCGGCCGTGGCATCGAAGCGATAGCGGTGCAGGCTGGCGCCGTTTTCGCGCAGCCAGGCGCGGGGCTCGTGGTAGCGGCCATAGAGCCGTTCGACCACCGCCCAGAAGTCCTGCGAGTGGTTCATCTCCTGCAGATGCGCCACCTCATGGGCGGCGACATAGCGCAGCACCGCCGGTGGCGCCAGGATCAGCCGCCAGGAATACATCAGCGCACCGTCCGCGGTGCAGGACCCCCAGCGGGAGCGGGTATCGCGCAGGGTCAGGCGGCTGTAGCCACGCCCCAGCCGGGCGGCGTAGAAATCCGATGCTTCCGCCAGACGGTTGCGGGCCAGCTCCTTGAGGTAGCGTTGCAGCGGTGGTCCCGGGTTGGTGCCCGGCACCGCCACCCGGCCCGCGTCCAGCACGATGCGGCGCCCCTCGGCCCGCTCCACCACCCTGTCCTGCCCGTCGATTGGCAGCACCGCGCCAAGGTCCACCAGCACCGCGGCCGGGTGCCGGGCGAGATGGCTGCGGATCCAGTCGGCCTTTTCCTCGGCAAAGGCGAGACCGGCGTGGTCCGGCAGATGCGCAGGCAGGGTCAGCGTCACACGTCCGTCCAACGAGGAGATCCGCAGGCTGATCCGCCTTGCCCGCCCGGAGCGGCGCAGGGTCAGGGGCACCGGCGGTGTCCCGGACAGGTGATATTCGGCCATGCAGATGCCCCTTTCCGGCAAAGGCTTTGACAGTGCCACCCTCATATGGCAAGGCACCGGAATCGTCGATACGACTCACCAGTAAATCAAGGGGATCCACATGCCCAAGGAAGAATGGGGTGTAAAGCGCGTCTGCCCCACCACTGGCAAACGCTTTTATGACCTGAACAAGGACCCGATCATCAGCCCCTACACGGGCGAGGTCGTCGAGGTGGACACCGGCAAGACCCGGATGATCGAAGCGGATGCCGAGGACGCGGCAACCCTGAAGGCCAAGGAAACGGCGGATGCCGATGACGTCGTTCTGGATGATGACGACGCGGTCGACGTGGACCTGGGCGATGATGTCCTGGATGACGACGATGACGAGGACAACGTCTCTCTGGACGAGATCGCAGACGTGTCGACACCCGAGGATGACTCCTGAAAACGCTCGCCGTTCGGGGGAGTTACCGCTCTCCCGGACAGCTTTCAGCGGAAGCTGAAAAAAATTGGACCCCGGCGCATTTTTTCTCTTGCAGCCCGCGCCGCTGTCCCGTAAACGACGCTCACACCGCAAGACGGACCACACCGGAAACGGAACGGACACGGAAGCGGACAGGTTTGGGGCCTTAGCTCAGCTGGGAGAGCGCCTGCATGGCATGCAGGAGGTCAGCGGTTCGATCCCGCTAGGCTCCACCAAACACCCTTCAATTTCAAGACGGTAGACACCAGCGCACCCGCTCCGGGAACAGCTGCGACAGCCGTTTGTGCACCGATTGTGCATTCTGGCCGCGGCCGCGCCGCAGCCTGTTGCGATCCTGCTAATGCGGCGCCTGAATCAGCGCGCGGCCCAGCTGCTGCGCCGCCGCAACCGCCCGCGCGCCATGCAGCGGCCAGGACTGGGTCAGCCCCTCGAGCAGCAGCAAAAGCTCCGCCTCGCGCCCCGGCAGCCCGCAGGCGCTGGCCGCACGCTCCGCGACCTCGGCCTTGTGGCGCTGGAGCAGCGCGCGCAGCCGGGCGCTGTCCGGATCGGCGGCCACCGCGGCGTGGAACAGGCAGCCATGGGCGGCTTCCTCGGCCATCCAGCCACCGACACGGGCCAACAGGGTATCCAGCGCCCCGCCCTGCGCCTCCGGCAACTCGGTAAAGATCCGCGCCATGTAGCGCCGGTGCCGATGCTCCAGCGCGGCCAGCACCATGTCGGCGCGCGAGGGCGTGTATTTGTACAGCGTGCGCAGGCTGACGCCCGCCGCATCGCGCAGCTCCTCGACGCTGGGCGACGCAAACCCGCGGGCGGCAAATGCGCGCTCAAGCCCTGCGGATATTCTCTCGATCATCTCTGCCATGGTTGACAGATGTAGAATGAACCCTCTACCCACGCAAGTAGAGTGAACATTCTACACTGGAGAGCGATGCGATGACCCTGCCCGAAACGATGAGCGCCATGGTGCTGACCGGCCATGGCGGACTGGACAAGCTGCAGTGGCGCGAGGATGTGCCGGTGCCGCGCCCCGGCCCGGGCGAGGTGCTGATCCGGGTTGGCGCCTCGGCGGTAAACAACACGGATGTGAACACCCGCACGGGCTGGTATTCCAAGGCGGTGCGTGGCGACACCGGCTCTGCCGCTGCGGAAGGCTATGGCGGCACCTCCGATGCCGATGGCGGCTGGTCAGGGGCGCTCAGCTTTCCGCGCATCCAGGGGGCGGACTGCTGCGGCGAGATCGTCGCCCTGGGCGCGGATGTGCCCGCGTCCCGGCTGGGCGAGCGGGTGCTGGTGCGGCCGATGTTCCACCCTGCCGGGGCGGAGGCGAATGCGCTGGCAACCTTTGGCTCGGAATGCGACGGCGCTTTTGCGGCCTATGCCGTGGCGGCCTCGGACCAAGCGCTGCGCATCGACAGCGCGCTGTCGGATGTCGAGCTGGCCTCGTTTCCCTGCGCTTTCTCCACCGCCGAAGGCATGATCCAGCGTGCTGCACTGGGCGCGGAGCGGGTGCTGATCACCGGCGCCTCCGGCGGGGTCGGCTCGGCCGCGGTGCAGCTGGCCAAGCGCCGTGGCGCGCATGTCACCGCCGTGACCAGCCCGGCCAAGGCCGAAGCTCTGGCCGCATTGGGGGCCGACGCGGTGCTGGCGCGCGGCGCGGCGCTGCCGCAGGACGGTTTCGATGTCGTGCTGGATCTTGTCGGCGGACCGCGCTGGCCGGAGCTGCTGGAGGCGCTGGCGCCACGGGGCCGCTATGTCACCTCGGGCGCGATTGCCGGGCCGATCGTCGAGCTGGACCTGCGCACGCTGTACCTGAAGGATCTGACCCTGATCGGCAGCACCCGGCAGGCACCGGAGGTGTTCACCGACCTGATCCGCTATATCGAGGCAGGCGAGATCCGCCCGCTGGTGGCGGAGGTCTTTGCCCTGCGCGATCTGCGCGCGGCACAGGAAGCCTTCCTGGAGAAGTCCCACATGGGCAAGATCGGCATCACCGTCGACAGCTGAGGCCGGGCGCGCCGAAAAGAAAGCACCGGGGCCGCCGATGGCAGCCCCGGCATTGGTGTTACTTGTTGAGGATCTTCGACAGCACCAGGTAGGCGGCACCGGCCACGAAGAGGCCCACGAACCACGCATAGGTGTAGATCGTGGCGAAGAAATCCGAAGTGCCCGCGGTGAGGCCGACACCGGCAAGGAAGCCCGGCAGGTTCGGCAGGATGCCGATCACCAGCGCCCAGACACCGGCCCAGTTGGTGCCGTTCTTGCCGGAATAGATGCCGTCCATCTTGAACAGGTCAGCGACTTCCAGCTTGGTCTTGCGCAGCAGGTAGTAGTCCGCCAGCATCACGCCCGCGATCGGCCCCAGCAGCGCCGAATAGGCGATCAGCCAGCCGACGATGTGGTTGACCAGCACCCAGGGGAACATGGCGATGCCGATGCCCGCGGTGATGTAGCCGCCGCGCTTGAGGTTGATCTTGCTGGGCGCGAGGTTGGCGAAACCATGCGCCGGCGCCACCACATTGGCCGCGAGATTGGTGGTCAGCGTTGCCACGATCAGCGCGAACAGCGCGATGATCACCGACAGGCCGCCCATCTTCTCGGAGAGCTGGATCGGGTCCCAGATCGCCTCGCCGAAGATCACCACGGTGGCCGAGGTCACGGCGGAGGCGATGAAGGCAAACAGCGCCATCGGGATCGGCAGGCCGACCATCTGGCCGAGGAACTGGTCCTTCTGGCTGCGTGCGTGGCGGGTGAAGTCGGGGATGTTCAGCGCCAGCGTCGCCCAGAAGCCGATCATGCCGGTCAGGCTGGGCCAGAACACTTTCCAGAACTGGCCTTCCTGCGGCTGGCCGGGATCAAAGGCGCTGGGGGTCGACAGCATCTCGCCGAAGCCGCCCGCGTTGACATAGGCCCAGCCCAGCAGCGCCAGACCCATCGCCAGCAGGAACGGTGCGGCGTAGGTTTCCAGCCAGCGGATCGACTCGGTGCCGTTCTTGATGAAGTAGAGGTGCAGACCCCAGAAGGCGAGGAAGCAAATGAACTCACCCGCGCTGATGCCGAGGATGGCCAGCGGCTCTCCCGCCAGCGCGCCGCCGGTGAGGGTATTGAGGATCACGAAGATCGCCGAGCCGCCGACCCAGGTCTGGATGCCGAACCAGCCGCAGGCGACGATGCCGCGCGCGACGGCGGGGATCTTGGCGCCGGTGGGGCCGAAGGAGGAGCGCAAGAGCACCGGGAAGGGGATGCCGTATTTGGTGCCCGCGTGACCGACCAGCACCATCGGGATCAGCACGATGGCATTGGCGGCCAGGATGGTCAGCACCGCCTGATCCCAGCTCATGCCCGAGCCGATCAGGTAGGAGGCCAGGAGGTAGGTCGGAATGCAGACCACCATGCCGACCCAGAGCGCGGCAATCGCCAGCCAGTCCCAGGTCCGCTGCTCTGCGGTGGTGGGCAGCTGGTCCTCGTTGTACAGCTCCGGGTCGATCCCAGCCAGATCAACCTGCTGCGCCGATTGGGCGCCGGGTGCGGTGTATCCGCTTGTTATATCAGCCATTATCAGTTCTCCCTGTTATTTGGCTTGCGACGGCCCCTTCTTGTTGTCGCGGGGTCCGCCAGATGTGAAAATTCCCCGGCTTGCACCGGGGAACCTCGATCAGACGCAGGCGGGCATGTTTTCCGCCGAGCGCTGGACCTGCCGCGGGGCGGTCAGCTCTTTCCATTTCGACAGCGCCTTGTTCACCTCCGGGAAGGGGGCGCGTTCGACAAAGCGCCCGTGGCCCGGTGTGGCGCAGACTTTGCCGTCGTCCACCGCGACCTCACCCCGGCTGAGGGTGTAGCGCGGCAGGCCGGTGACCTCGCGGCCCGCAAAGACGTTGTATTCCACCACCGACTGCTGGGTCTCGGGCGAGATGGTCTTGGATTTCTTGGGGTCCCAGACCACCAGGTCAGCGTCGGAGCCTTCCACGATCGCGCCCTTCTGCGGGTAGATGTTGAGGATCTTGGCGATGTTGGTGGAGGTGACGGCGACGAACTCGTTCGGGGTCAGGCGGCCAGTGTTCACGCCTTCGGTCCACAACACCGGCATGCGATCTTCCAGACCGCCGGTGCCGTTGGGGATCTTGGTGAAATCGTCGATGCCGGTGCGTTTCTGCTCCACGGTGAAGGCGCAGTGGTCGGTGGCGACCACCTGCAAGGAGCCCGCCTGAAGACCGGCCCAGAGACTGTCATGATGGGATTTGTCGCGGAACGGCGGCGACATCACCCGCTGCGCGGCATGGTCCCAGTTGGGGTTGCGGTATTCGCTTTCGTCCAGCACCAGGTGCTGGATCAGCGGCTCGCCAAAGACGCGCATGCCCTTCTGGCGCGCCCGGCGGATCGCCTCATGCGCCTGCTCGCAGGAGGTGTGCACCACGTAGAGCGGCACGCCCGCCATGTCGGCGATCATGATGGCGCGGTTGGTGGCTTCGCCCTCGACCTCGGGCGGGCGCGACAGGCCATGGCCTTCCGGGCCGCGGATGCCGTCGGCCAGCAGTTTTTGCTGCATGGTCGCAACCACGTCGCCGTTTTCCGCATGCACCATCGGCAGCGCGCCAAGGGCGGCACAGCGGCGGAAGCTGTCGAACAGCTCGTCGTCCTCCACCATCAAGGCCCCCTTGTAGGCCATGAAATGCTTGAAGGAGTTGATGCCGAGGTCGACCACCTGCTGCATCTCGTTGAAGACCTGCTCGCTCCACCAGGTCACCGCCATGTGGAAGGAATAGTCGGCGCAGGCGCGTTTCGACTTGGCGTGCCAGGCCTCCAGCGCCTCCAGCATCGACTGGCCGGGGCTGGGCAGGCAGAAGTCCACCACCATGGTGGTGCCGCCCGCCAGGCCCGCGCGTGTGCCGGATTCGAAATCATCCGCCGAATGGGTGCCCATGAAGGGCATTTCCAGATGCACATGCGGGTCGATGCCGCCGGGCATGACGTAGCAGCCGGTGGCGTCGACCACCTTGTCGCCGCTCAGGCCTGCGCCGATCTGGACGATCTTGCCATCCTCGATGGCGACATCGGCCGCGTAGCTGCGGTCGGCGGCGACGATGGTGCCGCCCTTGATCACGGTTCGTTGTGTCATGGCTGTCACTCCACGATTTCTGCGGTTTCAAGAACGGCGTGCAGCAGCACGTCGGTGCCCGCCGCCGCCCATTCGCGGCTGATTTCCTCGTCTTCGTTGTGGCTGAGCCCGTCAACGCAGGGGCACATCACCATGGCGGTCGGGGCCACCTTGTTGATCCAGCAGGCATCGTGGCCCGCGCCGGAGATGATGTTGCGGTGCGAATAGCCGAGCTTTTCCGCGGCCCGACGCACGGCAGCGACGCAGCCCTCGTCAAAGGTGACGGGGTCGAAATGGCCGACCTGCTCGATCTCGAGCCCCAGCTCCAGCTCCTCGGCGATCTTCGCGGCACCTTCGCGCAGGCGGCGCTCCATGTCCGCTTGCGTATCGAAACTGGGCGAGCGGAAGTCGATGGTGAAGACCACCTTGCCCGGCACGATGTTGCGACTGTTGGGGTAGTAGTCGCAGTGGCCCACGGCGCCGACCGCATCGGGCTGGTGGCTCATGGCGATTTCGTGCACCAGATCGGTGATCCGCGCAGCGCCCAGACCTGCGTTGCGGCGCATCGGCATCGGGGTTGAGCCGGTGTGCGCCTCCTGCCCTGTCAGCGTCACCTGCAGCCAGTTCAGACCCTGACCGTGGGTGACGACGCCGATGTCCTTGCCCTCGGCCTCCAGAATCGGGCCCTGCTCGATGTGCAGCTCGAACATCGCGTGCATCTTGCGCTGTCCCACGGGCTCATCACCCACGTAACCGATGCGGGCCAGCTCCTCGCCGAATTTTTTGCCCTCGGCATCTTCGCGCGCGTAGGCCCAGTCCTGCGTGTGGACGCCTGCAAAAACGCCGGAGGACAGCATCGCAGGCGCAAAGCGGGTGCCCTCCTCGTTGGTCCAGTTCACCACCACGATGGGGCGGCGCGGGGTGATGCCCAGATCGCGGATCGAGCGCACGACCTCCAGCCCCGCCAGCACGCCCAGCACGCCGTCGTATTTGCCACCCGTCGGCTGGGTGTCCAGATGGCTGCCCATCATCACCGGATCCAGATCGGGTTCCGCGCCTTCAAGGCGGGCAAACATGTTGCCCATGCTGTCGACGCCGACGGTCATCCCGGCCTCTTCGCACCAGCGCTTGAACAGGTCGCGGCCCTGCTTGTCCTCGTCGGTCAGCGTCTGGCGGTTGCAGCCGCCGCGCAGGCCGGGGCCGACCTGTGCCATTTCCATCAGCGAATCCCACAGGCGGCTGCCGTTGATGCGGGCGTTGCTTTGCACGTCTTTCATGTCTTTCTCCCTGTTCGCCCCTGCCCCGCGCGCCCATGGGCCGCACGGCAGGGGCAGGTTTTTAGGCGATGAGCGATTCGGCGAGGATGCCGACCAGCTCGTCGATTTCCTGCTTTTCGATGATCAGCGGCGGCGACATGGCGATGATGTCGCCGGTGGTGCGCAGATGCGCCCCCTTGTCCCAGGCCCTTAGGTAGACGTCCAAGGCGCGTTTGGTGGGCATATCCGCCACCGGCTCCAGCTCCACCGCGCCGACCAGGCCCGCGCAGCGGATGTCCTTCACATGCGGCAAGCCCTTCAGGCTGAACATCGCCTCGGCCCAATAGCCCTCCAGCGAGGCGGCGCGCTCGAACAGCTCCTCCTCGCGGTAGGTGTCGAGCGCGGCAAGTGCGGCGGCACAGGCCACCGGGTTGCCCGAGTAGGTGTAGCCGTGGAACAGCTCGATCATATGGTCCGGGCCGGTCATGAAGGCATCGTGGATTTCGCCGCTGATCATCACCGCGCCCATCGGGATCACCCCATTGGTGAGGCCCTTGGCGGTGGTGATCATGTCCGGCTCGACACCGTAGTAATCCGCGCCAAAAGCCCGGCCGAGACGGCCATAGGCGGTGATCACCTCGTCAAAGATCAGCAGGATGCCGTGCTCACGGGTGATCTCGCGCAGCCGCTTCAGATAGCCCTTGGGCGGCAGGATCACCCCGGCGGAGCCTGCCATCGGCTCGACGATCACCGCGGCGATGGTTTCGGCCCCGTGCAGCTCGATCAGACGCACCAGATCCTCGGCCAGCTCGACGCCATGCTCAGCCTCGCCCTGGCTGTAGGCGTTGCGCTCCAGATCATGGGTGTGACGCAGGTGGTCGACGCCGGTCAGCAGGCTGCCGAAGTGGCGGCGGTTGTTGACGATGCCGCCCACCGCGATACCGCCGAAGTTCACCCCGTGATAGCCCTTTTCGCGGCCGATCAGCCGGGTGCGGGAGGCATTGCCCCTGGCCTTGTGATAGGCCAGCGCGATCTTCAGCGCGGTTTCCACCGATTCCGAGCCGGAGTTGGTGAAGAACACATGGTTCAGATCGCCCGGCGCCAGTTCTGCCAGCCGGTTCGCCAGCTCAAACGCCTTGGGGTGGCCCATCTGGAAGGCCGGCGCATAGTCCAGCTCCGTCATCTGGTTCTTGACCGCCTCGGTGATGCGCGGCGCGGCGTGGCCTGCGTTCACGCACCACAGGCCCGCGGTGCCATCCAGCACCTTCTTGCCCTCGGTGGTGGTGTAATACATGCCTTCCGCGCCCGCGATCATGCGCGGGTTCTGCTTGAAATGCCGGTTGGCAGTGAAGGGCATCCAATAGGCGTCCATGGCATTGGCACGCTTGGGGTTGGTGTCCATGTCGGGTTCCTTTGTCTTGATGAGAGGTCAGCTGATGGCGGTCAGCAGCGTGTCGAGGCTCTGTTTTGCGTCGCCGTAGAACATCCGGGTGTTCTCCTTGAAGAACAGCGGGTTCTCGATGCCGGAATAGCCCGTGCCCTGACCGCGCTTGGAGACGATCACCTGTTTCGCCTTCCAGCACTCCAGAACCGGCATGCCGGCAATGGGCGAGTTCGGGTCTTCCTGCGCCGCAGGGTTCACGATGTCGTTGGAGCCAATGACGATCGCCACATCCGTCTGCGGGAAGTCGTCGTTGATCTCGTCCATTTCCATCACGATGTCATAAGGCACCTTGGCCTCGGCCAGGAGCACGTTCATGTGGCCCGGCAGGCGGCCCGCCACCGGGTGGATGGCGAAGCGCACCTCCTTGCCCTTTGCGCGCAGGCGGCGGGTCAGCTCGGCGACGTTCTGCTGCGCCTGCGCCACCGCCATGCCGTAGCCCGGGATGATGATGACGCTGTCGGCTTCCTCCAGCGCCTGCGCCACACCCTCG